>TARA_R110001599_G_scaffold1889_4_pt1 | contig 468099 bp, 375 predicted proteins | sample TARA_R110001599 | Tara Oceans TARA_R110001599 (sample SAMEA4398360) | marine metagenome | biome: Polar Biome; feature: [MES] marine water layer (ENVO:01000295) within the mesopelagic zone...; material: water (ENVO:00002006), including particulate matter (ENVO:01000060) such... | reverse complement strand
TTTTTTTTCCCTAAACCCGATTCATTCAATGAATCGGGTTTTTTTATTTGTATGAATCTTAAAAGTTTTTCGTTATTAGTTATATTATGTAATTATGAGATATACGATATTTAGTGTCTTACTTTTATTTTGTTGTGTTGTAGATTTATCAGCCCAATCTATTCTAGACTGGCAGTCTTACACTTCTTTTAGATCGGTTTCTGATATTACTGAAGACTCAAAAGGAAGAATTTGGATGACCACTGAAGGAGGGGTTCTTGTTACTGAAAATTCCAAAGTCATAAAAACGCTGACCCCAATAGAAGAACTTGCTAGACTAGATGGAAGTACTATAATATATTCTGAAGAACTTAAAAAGATATTTATAGGTTACTTAACAGGAGAGATAGATGTAGTCGATGAAAATGATTTTCAAGTCGAAAAGCTTACAGATATCAAAAGGAATAACTCTTTTTCCCAGAAAGCAATCAATGATTTTTATTTATTAGAAAACTCACTATTTGTTGCAACCGATTTTGGTCTAGTAGAATATAATCTCAATGGTTTATTTGTTAAGGACACATATACAAAGTTTGGTAATTTTAATACCGCAATACCTGTAAATACAATATTAGAAGATTCAGGTGTATTGTATTTGGGGACGGAAGAAGGAATTGCTTTTACTATACAAGATGGTAGTTTTTCAAGTTCCGATTGGGAAAATTATACTGATTCAGATGGATACACTTCAGAATCAACGGAAGCATTGGGCTTTTTTGATAACGAACTATACGCTTCTACTTTAGTTGAAAATTACAAACTAACTGATGGCACATGGGGAATTAATTCAGAATTTGGTAATGCTGTTATAGTCGATTATAAGACTACGAATAATTTTATTATAGCTCTTTCAGAAGAAATGATTTATCATAAAGAAGGTACTCAGAATTTTCATAGTAGTTCTTTACAAGGAAGTATAGGAACTGTTATTTCAAGAGAGCCTTTCACGGATACCATTTTAGTTGGGACTAGAATTAATGGCCTTGGTATTTTGGACCTATCTAATGATACAATAAGTTATGAAACACAGGAAGGGCCATATGTGAATTTTTTTGAAGGACTGAACTTTTATGATGGAGTTCTTATATCGGGTTCCACAAGAAGTTCTTCCAGAAGAGAAGAAATTGACAAAACAAGAGGGTTTTATATTTTTGAGAATGGAGAATGGGAAAACTATAATGAAATAATTACTCCTGACTTTCAAAATGTAGTGTATCGACAACCCTTTAAAACAACTGCCAGTGAAAACTACTATTATTTTGGAAGTTGGGGAACAGGCGTAGTTCGATTTGATAAAGAAACTGATGAAATTAAATTGTTTGATGAAACCAACTCTACCTTACGGGGGTGGCCACAAGACAATGAATTATACCCGGTGATCTCGGGCTTAGAAACAGATAGCAACAATGATGTTTGGCTTGTAAGTAGATATGGAAATACTCCGTTATACAGACAAACACCCGGAGATGATGACTGGCAGCAGTTCCAGGAAAACAGTGCAGTAAGTAGTTCTGATCTTTATGAAAACTTGTTTATAGACTCTTTTGACCAAAAGTGGATAGCTCTTCAAAATGCACAATCAAGTGGAACGGGTTTACTGGTAATAGACACCAAGAACCCCGAAGATGAAAGTGATGATGTAGGAGTAAAACTTCAATCTGGAACAAATAGTGGAAATCTTCCGGATAGTAAAGTTAATGTGATAGTTGAAGATAAGAACGGAGAAGTGTGGATAGGCACCTCGAGAGGGATAGCAAAGTTTATATTTCCGGAACTGATAGTTGAAGGCTCAATTCAGGAGCGTACTGCTCAGTGGCTTATAAATGAAGATACATCAGCAGTTTCAAGGTTCTTATTAAGAGATGTGAATGCAACGGCAATGGCTGTAAATGCTGCAAATGAAAAATGGATTGGTAGCGCGAATCAAGGAATTTATTTACTGAACGCTGAAGGGAGTAAAATATTAAAACGTTTTACTATGGATAACAGTCCATTGTTTTCGAATAGTATTAAATCAATAGCAATTAATGATGTTACCGGAGAAGTATTTATAGGAACTGATGTAGGTTTAATTAGTTATCAAGGTATTCCTAACAAATCTGTCAGCAAAATGGAAGAGCTAAAAGTATTTCCAAATCCCTTTAGTTATAAAAAAAATGACTTGGTTTTTATTGAAGGTTTGAGCGATAAAACCATTGTTAAAGTTTTAGGAGTTGACGGAATGGTAGTAAACTCTTTTACTACTAATGGAGGAAGAGTTTCTTGGGATGGAAGAGATTCAACAGGTGGAATGCTTGGATCCGGAGTGTATTTTGTAGTAGCTGTAGATAGTGAAGGGAATTCAAAAGGAGTAGGTAAAGTTGTAATAGTCAGGTAATGGATATAACCACTGTGATAATTAATTTTCAAACTCCTGATCTACTTAATACAGCAGTGCGAAGTTTTAAAAGATTTTATCCTGAAGAAAAGTTGCTGATTATAGATAATGGTTCTGATGACGATGGTGAGTCTTTAAAACTGATCAAAGCACTGGCTGATGAATTTAAATCTATTGAAAGCGTATTCCTGAATTCCAATATTTTTCATGGTCCAGCTATGGATCTTGCAATAAAAAAATATGTTAACACTGAATATGTATTTTTTTTGGATAGCGATACAGATACAAAACAAGGCGGGTTTCTGGAGCAGATGAATAAAATTCTTTCTTCAGAAAAAAATGTTTATGGTGTGGGAGAGATTATTAAGGCCAATAAAAGGGGATATAAGTCTGAGACAGGTAAAGAAATTTTACTAACCCCATACATGTTGATTAATTCTCATCTGTATAAAACACTGATGCCTTTTATACACCATGGACAACCTACTCTACATAATTTTACTGATGCAAAAACCAAAGGTTACGAGCTAAGATTTTTCAAGATCTCGGATTACATTAACCATTTGTGGAGAGGAACGGCTGACAGATTTGGATACGGACTAGGCTTTAGAGCAAAACTTGACTATGTATTAAATAAACTTGGTTTTTGATGGGAAATGGTGCCACTGATATATCAATAATTATTGTTAACTATCGGGTAAAAGAATATGTGGCTTTACTTCTGGATTCTATTCAAAAATCTAAAAATAACCTATCAATCGAAATATTCATAGTTGATAATAACTCTAATGATGGGTTTTATGAATATTTGAATTCTGAACAAGGTGATATTCATTTTATAAGGAATAGTGAGAATGCAGGTTTTGCCAAAGCAAATAATCAAGGAATTGAGCGAGCTTGCGGAAGCTATACTTTATTAATTAATCCTGATACAATAATTCAAGAAGACAGCTTGACAGCGATGAAGCAATATATGGATGAGACCAGAGATTGCGGAGTTTTAGGATTTAAAATGATAAATCCAGATGGTAGCTTTGCCAAAGAAAGTAAGCGTTCTGTTCCGGATCTTAAAACAGGCATGTTTAGAGTATTAGGTTTAGATGTGTTGTTTCCGAAAAACCGGGTCTTTGGAAGCAGATATTTAGGTTGGCTTGATAAAGATGAAGTAGCTGAAGTTCCTGTTGTTAGTGGAGCGGGCATGTTTTGGAGAACTTCAGTTTTAAAATCCCTAAAAGGATTTGATGAAGATTTTTTTATGTACGGGGAAGACGATGACCTTTGCTACAGGGTTCAGAGCACTGATTATAAAATTAATTATTTTCCTCTTGCAAAATTGTTGCATTTTAAAGGAGAAAGTGAGCGCGAAACTAGCTTGAAAAGCCTGAAAAAAATGAATAAAGGGTTGAAGCAGTTTTTTAATAAGCACTATAAAGGTCGTTATAATACCATATCAAGAGGGCTGATCTCCATTTCTTTTAATTTAAGAACAATTATCCAGTATCTGTTTCAAAAAGTAACTAAAAAAGATAATGCAAAAGAAGCCGAAATAGATTCAGCTGTCATTCTTTGCGGTACGGAAAAATATTTTCCAGATTTTTTAAAGGACGATATTTCCAGTTCACTCAAAACTACACCGATCTGTTTAGGTATTAAAAATATCGCCGATAGAAAAGAAGTTCTTAATAATTATGACCAGATTATTTTTGATACTTCATCAGTTTCATACACTGAAGCATTTATAACTATGGAAAGATTAAGAGGCTCGGGTACGAATTTTTATTTCCTTTTAGCTAAAAGAAAGATCGTAATAGGGAAATCGCGAGTAATCAAATTTTAATTAAAGCTTTTTCTCAACTTGCTCTACCATATTAGGGTACCATTCCGCAAAGGTATCATTGCTAATGTGCTCCCGCACTTCATTCATCAACCAAAGGTAAAAAGTAAGGTTATGAACAGAGGCTAATACCAATCCGAAAATCTCATTGTGCTTAATTAAATGATGTATATAGGCCATCGTGTATGTGTTACAAAGTTCAGACGGGAAGTCTTCGTCCAAAGGTTTATGATAGTTTTTCCACTTAGCATTACGGATGTTAACCTTTCCATATCGAGTAAAAATAGTGCCATTGCGTGCATTTCTTGTTGGCATAACACAATCAAACATATCAATTCCTCTTGCTACACATTCCAGAAGATTTCCCGGAGTCCCGACTCCCATCAGATACCGGACTTTTTCTTTAGGTATGTAGTCAGTATTAAGGTCAGCCATTTCATACATAAGAGGTATAGGTTCACCAACACTTAATCCTCCAATAGCGATTCCTTCAAAGTCCAGATCTGTAATAAAGTTGGTGGATTCAATTCTTAAATCTTTATAAGTACTTCCCTGAATAATGCCGAATTGATTCTGCTCATGCCCGTATAAGGACTTAGTGTCCAGAAAATGTTTTCTTCCCCGCTTTGCCCATCGATGAGTAAGGTCCATAGAAGACTTCGCATATTCATAGGTGCTTGGATAAGGAGGGCACTCATCCAACAGCATCATTATATCAGAACCTAAGACTCTTTGGGTGTCCACTACATTTTCAGGAGTAAACAAGTGTTTTGATCCATCAATATGACTTTTAAAATGAGCTCCTTCTTCGTCAAGTTTCCTATTATCTGATAAAGAAAAGATTTGATATCCACCTGAATCGGTAAGAATTGGTTTGTTCCAATTCATGAATTTATGCAAACCGCCGGCCGCTTTCATAATTTCGTTTCCCGGTCGCAAATAGAGATGATAGGTATTGCCTAAAATTATATGCGCATGAATTTGCTCAATCAGTGCTTTTTGTGACACTCCTTTTACCGTTCCCAAGGTGCCAACAGGCATAAAAATGGGAGTTTCAATAACTCCATGATCTGTTTTAAACTCTCCCAAACGGGCTTTTGTGGATGATGATTCTTTTTTTAAAGTATACAAGCTAAAATTTGGTCTTAATATTTATGAAGGAGACACTTAAATGTGTATTTTAAGCGATTCAAAAACTAAGCAAGGCTTAATTTCTATTGGGCAATTTAAAAAGATATAACGAAGTTATTTTCACAAGTTTGCTGGATTTTTTAATTCTTCTGGCAAGTTGGTTTGTATTCCATTGGTATCACAATGAAGAATTGAATATGATACTTAAGGATGCTGGCCTGAATTTTGTAAACACCGGAGTGCTTGTAAGCATATACTGGATGTTTATTTTTGTTGTTATGGGACTATACAAAAAATTGTATTTAGTGTCCCGTTTAGATGAGTTTATAATAGTAGCAAAAGCTACTTCAATCGGAGTCCTGTTTTTATTTTTTGTAGGTTTGATTGGGGATACAATTTCAGTTGAAGAGCAGAAGTCATTAACAATATTTTATTGGGGTGTAACATTAGTACTGATTGCCTTTAATAGGTTCCTTATCAGAACTATCCAGAGATTTTATGCCCGAAGAGGTAAAGGCTTACATAAAACAGTTATTATTGGCACAGGAAATGCAGCTAAAACTGCATATGATGATCTTATTCGAAATAAGACATTAGGTATGCAGGTTTTGGGATTCATTCAGGTAAACGGTCAAGTGCCTGATGAAGAATCTGGAATTTTACCCAATGAAGTAATTGGACATTTGGACGAGATCAGGTCGATCATTGATCAGCACCAAATACAAGATGTTCTCGTAGCTCTTGAGCCTGAAAGAAGAAGAGATTTAGTAAGTGTAATATCTAAAGTTGATTTTCCGGATATAACCTTAAAATTGCTTCCTGACTTTTATCAATTAGTGAGTGGATTAAATAAAACGAATCAAATATTCGGAATGCCTTTAGTTGAGGTTTCCCCTGAACCTATGCCGTTATGGGAACGTGCTGCAAAGCGCCTTTTTGATATATTAGTTTCAATCGTGGCACTTGTAGTATCAATTCCTTTTGTTATAATAGTATCAATTTTGATACGGATTAATTCAGAAGGCCCTGCTATATTTAGACAAACCCGGGTCGGAAAGAATGGTAAGACTTTTACCATTCTTAAGTTCAGAACTATGTTCATGAATGCTGAAGATAAGACTGGTCCAACTTGGGCAAAAGAAAATGATCCAAGAATCACAAAAGTAGGCTACTGGTTAAGAAAATTACGATTAGATGAGATGCCTCAGTTTTTGAATGTTTTAAAAGGTGATATGAGCTTGGTTGGTCCTCGGCCAGAAAGACCTCATTTTGTCAAACAATTCTCTCAACAAATACCTCTTTATACACGCCGGCTAAGGGTAAGACCCGGAATAACGGGCTGGGCTCAGGTTAAGTGGAAATATGGTGGTTCTTTGGATACTGTGCGTGAAAAAACAAAATATGATCTTTTCTATATCGAAAATATTTCGCTTAAAATGGATGCAAAAATTCTTATTAATACTGTACTCACCATCGTAAAAGGAAAAGGGCAGTGATGGAAAAAAAAGCTCTGATAATAATCCCTACCTATAATGAAGCGACTAATATTGTTAGGATGATCGATAGGTTAATGGCGTTAGATTTTCCAATTGATGTATTGGTGGTAGATGATGGTTCTCCGGACGGAACGGCTCAAAATGTAAAAGTTAAGCAGAAAGAGTATTCCGAAAGAGTACATTTGATTGAAAGAGAATCTAAACAGGGATTGGGAACAGCTTATGTGAGGGGGTTTGAGTTTGCTCTGCAACATAGTTATGAGTATATCCTTGAGATGGATGCAGATTTTTCTCATCGCCCCGAGGATGCAATGAAACTGATTCGTGCAGTTAAAAGTGGCGAATGTGATGTAGCTGTTGGTTCCAGATACTGTAAAGGAATAAGTATTATTAACTGGCCTCTCAGTAGACTCATTCTATCTTATGCTGCGAATATTTATGCCAGAACAATTACTGGATTACCAATTTTTGATACCACTGCAGGCTTCAAATGTTTGAGAAGAAATGTTATTGAGTCAGTTCCTTTGAAAAGAATAAAATCCAATGGATATGCTTTTCAGATTGAACTTCATTTCCGGGCATGGAAAGCCGGGTTTAAACTCAAAGAAGTCTCAATAGTGTTTAAAGAACGACAGGAGGGAGTTTCTAAAATGTCCAAAGCAATAGTAAGAGAAGCTATTTGGCGGGTTTGGGCGTTAAAATTCAGAAGTATTTTCGGAGCACTTTAAATCGCATTAAGGCTGACCTTGTTAGTTTGATTGTTTATATTTGAACAAATTCTAAAAAAGAGAACTCATGCAATATCTTGATTTTGAAAAACCAATAGCTGATCTGGAAAAAAAGATCGAAGAACTTGAAAATCTTTCTACTGTTGGGGATGGAATTCTTAAAAAAGAGATCTCAAGCTTAAATAAAAAAGTTGAAGAACTCAGGAAATCAATTTTTGCTGATCTTACTAGGTGGCAAAGAGTTCAGTTAGCCCGCCACCCGGACAGACCTTATACTACGGATTATATCGATAATTTTGTAGACGACTTTGTTGAATTACATGGCGACAGATATCACGCTGATGACAAAGCCATAGTAGCAGGGTTGGGTAAGATCGACGGAGAATCTGTAATGATAATTGGTCATCAAAAAGGTAGAGATACTGCTAGTCGTACATATAGAAATTTTGGTATGGCAAATCCTGAAGGATACAGAAAAGCTTACCGTTTGATGAAATTAGCTGAAAAATTTAAAATTCCGATCATTACACTTTTAGATACACCAGGCGCTTTCCCCGGTCTGGAAGCTGAGGAAAGAGGACAAGCTGAAGCTATAGCTAAAAACCTGAAAATGATGGCTATGCTTAAAGTTCCCTTGATCACAATTGTAATTGGTGAAGGAGCCAGCGGTGGTGCAATCGGAATCGGAATGGGTAATGAAGTGTACATGATGGAGAATACATGGTACTCTGTGATTTCTCCTGAATCCTGCTCCTCTATTCTTTGGAAAACGTGGGATTATAAAGAACAAGCTGCTGCAAACCTGAAACTTACGGCAAAAGATCTGGAAGAACTTGAAGTTATTGATGGAGTAATTGCTGAACCATTAGGAGGTGCACATCGCAACCCTGATGAAGCAGCTGCCTTGGTAAAGTCTCAAATAGTGAAAAGCCTGAAAAAGTTGAAGAAGTTAAGCTCAAATAAATTAATTGAGCAGAGAATAGAGAAATATTCTTCAATTGGTGCTTTTGAGATCGCAAAATAGTGGCCATTTCATTTCCGGATAAAAAACCTCTCATCGAATACACTCATACCTTGAGAAGCCGGTACGGCGAAACAGATAAGATGGGTTATGTTTACTATGGACGATATCTGGAATATTTCGAAGTAGCTCGTACAGAAATGATCCGTGGTTTTGGTCTCTCATATCGTGAGCTTGAAGAAAATGGGGTAATGCTCCCAGTCATACATTCTGAATTGGAATATAAAATCCCTGTTCACTACGATGTAGAAATGGAGATAAAGGTGATGGTATTCGATATTCCTCAAGTCAGGCTGCAAACATTTTACGAAGTCAGTACCCAAGCTCAAAAAAATCCCCATGTGTTAGGTGAGGTTTCATTGTGTTTTATGGATTCAGAATCACGCAGACCTTGTAGAGCTCCGGATGAATTTCTCAGCAAGATCACCAAATATATTTGAAATGAATTTGGGACTCGAATTCGAAAATCGAGCGCTGTATACAATAGTATTTATTGGAAGCTTTTTTCTTGTAATAATAGCTCTCGGTCCGGGATTGTTCGGAAACCCTTCAATACCATATGTAAGTTTTCAATTTGAAGCATTTCATTTTTTATGCCATCAGGACCCACTACGCTCATTTACTTTGAATAATAGCCAAATGGCGGTCTGCGCACGATGTATAGGAATTTATAGTGCGTTCTTTACAGGTGTAATTTTAATGCCATTCTTGGGACTAATTAAAAAAGTAAAGTTCAGATATTATTTCAGATTCTTGATTGGTACTATTATTTTAAATTTTATTGATGTTTTGGGAAACCAATTTGAATTCTGGACGAATACTAATGGGTCGAGATTCTTGCTCGGATCTTTATTTGGGTTAAGCTCGGCAATTTTACTTTCTAATGAATTTTTTAAAAAACTAAACACAGAGGATTAAAATGGAAAATGAAGAAATGAAGCCAAGTTATTGGCCATCGGTTATTCAAGCTGCAATTATTGTAGCAGTAGTAACAACTGTAGTTGGTTTAGGCCTTGTCTATTATGTAGCCGGTTCTGAGCCATCAATGGGAGTTATGATGATATCAGGACTTACTATCCCTATAACCTGTCTTATTGGGCTTATTGGTGGTATTTTGGCAACAAGAAGCTACGCGAAAGCTTTTGATATTACATTCCCAATTGGAACAGGTGCACAAATTGGTCTCTTTACAGGAATCATTGCTGCATTGGTTGGTGGCATTATTGGTCAGATTTGGAATTTGGTTGATCCGACTTTAATGGAGAGGTTTGCCGACACCATGATAGGAGCTTTTGAAATGAACGATCAAATTCCTGAATCACAAAAAGATGAGATCATAACCAGCATGGAAGAAAGCTTTGAAGATCAGTCTAGTATGGGCGGAATTCTAAAAGGCATTGCAATTAATGCAGGTGTTCTTGGTTTTGTTAACCTTCTTTCCGGTATGATTGGAGCAAAGATCTTTGCCTCTGAAGAAGAGTAAATACAATCTTATTAGTAAATGTATATAACTCTGTCGGGATATGACCCTGACAGAGTTATTATTTTAAATTGACCTTAATAAATGACCTCCGATAATATTTCATCTACAGATAATCACACCTTTTACGAGCAAAACATTGAACCATGGGTAGAACGTAATGGCTTTGCTCATTGGGCAATGGCACTTATGTGGGTTTTAGTGGCTGCAATTGCTTTTCAGGTTTTCGGTGGGATTCTTCAACTCATTTTGATCTTTAGTACTGCGGAAAATCTAACTGACCCTACCGCAATTATGGACTCTCTTACTGAAAGAGCAGATCTGTTGATGCTTGCTAATACAGTGGCTCAGTTCACAATGATTGCAGGCGGATCTTTGATCGGACTTAAACTTCATAGAAAAGTAAAAGCCTATAAAGCTTTTTTGAGACTTCAAACAGGAGAGAATTTCATACAACAAATGGGGTTAACAGCAGTGCTGTTTATTGTAGCCTTCCCAATTGTGCTGTTTTTAGGATGGATAAACTCCTTCGTTCCTGTAAGTGATTTTATGAAGCAAATAGCCGATCAATCAGCTGAGGTGATTGGTAAATTATTAAGCTCAGAAAATGGAATCGTTTTAGGATTTTTATTTATTGGTATAACCCCTGCAATTTGTGAAGAATTATTATTTCGCGGGTATATGTTCAGGGCTTTTGAGAAATCCACGAAATTGATCACGACTATTTTAGTTACCAGCTTGGTTTTTTCTCTGTTTCATCTGGATATTACAGGCTTGCTTCCCAGAATGTTTTTAGGAGCGCTTTTGGCATATGTTACCTGGACATCAGATAGTTTATATCCTGCTATGCTCGGACATTTAATTAATAATGGTGGAATTGTACTTGCCGCCGGCTTAAATCCCGAAATATTAGAAAGCACTCCATCGCCTGATTCTGAGATGCCTTGGTTATTAATAGGATTAAGTTTTATAGTTACTCCGGGTGTTTTATATTTATTAAAGAAATACCGATCAGAAATTAACCCTAAGGCAGAACATGTTTAGTGATCCAAAGCCGAATGATATCGAAAACTGGGTTTGTGTATTAGAACGCAGTACCAAGTTGGAAGTGGAATTAGCCAAAAGTTATTTGTCTAGTTTAAAAATTCCGTCCAATATTTTATCCAAACAAGATTCCTCATATAGTTTAAGTGTGGGAGATATGTCTTTCGCCTATCTCTACGTTCCTAACGAGTTTGAAAAAGAAGCCCGAGAAGCCTTAGAAGAACTTGACAAAGCTAATGAAGAGGAAGGAGAAGATTCTTGAATGAACTCCTGAAAAGAGTATTGTTTGCAGTACCCGCGGGTATTCTCTTTCTGTCTGTTATGTGGTATGAAAGCTGGACTTTTGATCTGACAATCATAGCTATCGGTCTTTTCACTCAGTTTGAAATGGTTAAGCTTCTGAAGAAAGCCGGCACTCCTACGGATCTTATTTTCTCATTGGTGATCGGTTTATATATAATGCTGTTCCCTTATTTGCCGTTTGCTTTTGAAACAGGGTTAGGGCTCTTTTTGATCTTTGTTGCGGTTCAAACCTTTAATACAAAACCGGGTGCATTCAATAATTTAACATCAGGTTTTTTTGCAGGCATCTACGCTCCCTTGGGTTTTTTAAGTTTGATGCTGATAAGAAGCATGGGAACAAACGAACAAGGTTTTGCACTTGCTCTTACTTTAGTTCTTATGATCTGGGGTGGAGATGTATTCGCTTATTTTGGAGGTAAGAAATTTGGAAAAAGACCTTTAGCTCCCGAAATCAGCCCAAAGAAAACAGTGGAAGGATTCCTGTTCGGTTTTGTAGGATGTACCGTTGGATTGGCTGTTTCAATCTATACACTTCCTTTCGTTTCTCCAATAACGATGTTAAATGGACTCCCACTTATTTTTTTGATAGGAATATTTGGACCGGTTGGTGACCTGATAGAAAGCAAAATAAAGCGTAAGGCTGAGGTTAAAGATTCATCAAATCTGTTGCCTGGTCACGGTGGTTTTTTTGATCGTTTTGATGCTTTGATTCCGGCGTCTTGTGCAATGTACATTTATTTAATTTTTATGCAGGAATTCGGATATGTCACACTTTAGTGCACAGTGGGAAACTAAAGAGCTAAAACTTAAAAATGTCTTTACAATAGCACGGGGATCGAAAGCCTCTGTGCAAAATGTTTTTTTGACGTTAGAAAGAGATGATATAAAAGGAGTTGGAGAAGCGGGTCCGAATACTCGTTACGATGAAACTTCTGAGACTGTGAACCGGTTTTTTGATAAATTTCCTTTTGAGGAATTACATCATGTAAGCTCACCTGAAGAACTGGAAGTATTTATAGGCGCAGCTTCCGCTAAGCTCAAATCACTCCATTCGATGAAGATTCCGCAATCAGCAAAGGCAGCCATAGAAATGGCTTGGCTCGATTGGTGGGCAAAATCTAAAAACCAACCAATGTGGAAGTTATGGGGAGCTGAGTCAAATGTTGGTCCGATTTCTTCCTATACAATTGGTTTGGATGAGATTCCAATTATGCAGAAAAAAATAAAAGAAGCTGAAAAATATCCTCTGTATAAAATTAAATTAGGTACAAAACATGACAGAGATATCATCAAAGGTATCAGAGAGGTTACAAATAAACCACTAAGAGTTGATGCCAATGAAGGATGGGAAACAGTTGATCAAGCACTGAAAGAAATTGAGTTCTTAAGATCTCAAAATGTGGAACTTGTAGAACAACCGATGCATGCTTTGATGAAATCAGAACTTAAGGAATTGAAAAAACTTTCTGAACTTCCTCTTTGTGCGGACGAAAGTTTTACCGGTTCTGAAAATCTGAATGAAATAGCTGAATCGTTTGATATCATTAACATAAAGTTGATGAAAATTGGCAGTTTGGTAAAAGCAAAAAGAACGATAGAACAAGCTCACAGACTTGGATTGAAAGTAATGATTGGTTGTATGATCGAAAGTTCTGTAGCAATAACAGCCGGGGGAATTCTTTCTTTGTTTGGCGAACACGCAGATCTTGATGGCAGCCTTTTGATATCTAATGATCCATATACAGGTTTAAAACTGAATAAAAATGCGGAAGTTATACTGCCTGAGAATATAGGCATTGGAGTAAGAATTATGAAAACAGATGGAACTTAACCAAAAGTAGTTTCTGTTATTATTATATTACAATAGATAAGGTCAACCGATAAGAAATTTCTTGATGTCTCAAAAATTTGTTTCAAATAAAGACAAGTCCGAAAAAATGTTTGAGAATCGTTTTCTAAACGCTTTGACTAAAGCTCATTTCACGATTCCTTTGATTCTCTATATACCGGCAATTTTTTACTTGTCGTTTCTCTTTTTTAGAGACGATCATGGAACAGTATGGTTTTACACCGGTTTATTTGCGGCTGGTTTCGTACTCTGGTCAATGTTTGAATACTTTATACACCGTTTTGTTTTCCATTATCATCCGAAAACAGAATTTGGAGAAAAGGTCTTATTCACCTTCCATGGGGTTCATCACGATTACCCTAATGACTCATTTCGATTGGTAATGCCTCCCGTTGTAAGTATTCCTCTTTATGCGGTAATGTATCTGCTTTTTGAAACCATATTCGGCTATGGGAATCATTTCTCAATCTTTTCGGGATTTGTACTGGGATATCTTTTTTACGATGTTGGACATTATGCACTTCACCATTTCAACTTTAAAAACAGGTACTTTCAACGCATCAAAAAGCATCACCTTCTTCATCATTATAAAGATGAGAATCATGGCTTCGGGGTTAGTATGCCGTTTTGGGATAAAATATTTAATACCGGTTTTGGAAAGGACGAAAAATGAATTTTCTGATAACTGGTGGAACAGGTTTTATAGGGCAGGAACTTCGGGAAACACTTCTTAAAAAAGGACACAATCTGGTTATTGTTACCAGAAGTTCAAAAAAGTATGAGGATGAAGCTGCTACTAACCAACGTTTTGTTAGCTGGGATGATGACCTTGTTTCGGAGATGAACAGCGTAGATGTTGTGATTAATTTAGCAGGTGAGAATATTTTTGGTCAGCGTTGGAATGATGAAATAAAAGAAAGAATCTACAACAGTCGGATTGATTCAACAAGATCTTTAGTCGAATCAATGAAACAGGCTGATAAAAAACCTTCTGTTTTTATTTCAGCCTCAGCATCGGGTATTTATGGTGATCAGGGAGACTCTATTCTTACGGAAGAGCATAAAACTGCAAACGATTTTTTAGCAAATGTTTGTGTGGATTGGGAAAAAGAATCTCAAAAAGCTAAAGAATTCGGTGTTCGTGTAGTCAACCCACGGATCGGTATAGTATTTGAAGATGGTGGCGGAGCTTTGGAAAAAATGATTCCTCCGTTTAGGTTTTTTGTAGGAGGCCCCATTGGCGACGGCAAACAGTATATGAGTTGGATTCACCGATCTGATTTGGCCAACGCGTTGATATTCCCTGTTGAAAAAGAAGAGATGATCGGAGCATATAATGTCTGCTCACCAAATCCGGCAACAATGAATGAAGTTTCCGATACATTAGGAGATGTAATGAATAGACCTTCTTTTTTCAGAGTTCCTAAATTTGCTCTGGAACTAGTTTTTGGTGAAGCTGCCCAACCAATCACAGGAAGCATAAGAATGCAACCTAAAAAACTACAGGTTCATGGATTCGAATTCAGATATGAAGAGCTTGAAGAAGCACTTGCTGATATTCTTGCCTGATGGCAGAATAAAGAATGCAGAATTCAAAATTAAGAAGTGATAGTCTATTTGTAATATAACAATAGTGCAAGAGTTGATATCTTACTAAGCTCGATCTTTTATTCTACATTCTTAATTCTTGTACTAATCACTCTTCAAAATCGTCCAGCATCGTAAACCTTCCCTTGTTTGAGCAATAAGCTCTTTTCTACCATCTCCATTCAGATCAGTAATCACAGGATATCGCATCCCTGAAGTTGGAAGATCATAAAACCGATCACCGGTTAATACTTCCCAGGCAAAAAGACGTCCAAATTCTGCAAGAGCTAATAAATTATCGTTTTTGTCAGAATCTATATCAATCAATACAGGTTGAAAAGTATGAGAAGCCGGTTGTCCAAGGTTTTCAGTTAATCTGAGTTCACCCAGAAGGTTAAATCCGAAAACAGATCCGTTTCTGCTTTGAGCCAAAAGTAAGTCTTCTCTGAAGAACTCTGTACTGTCTTTTAAGAGAACATTTTCTGAAACACCAACAGAGAGCAATTCATTATTGGTTACATATATTGATTTTACTGAAATGGAATCCATTTTAGTAAAAGTCCCCAGAGAATCACTGAAGCTTGGGTTTTTCCCAATTGAATAAAAATTTCCATCAGAACCCGCTCCATAAACAGAGCTCTCATAAATTAAAGGAGATCCGTTAAAACCGGCATTAATAAATTGCGGGTATCCGGGACGAGATGCTCCGTTTCGTAACCAACTATGAAGAATGTTTTGCGAAAAGGCCCAAACAGACCAGGTTCCATCAACCTGAGCAAAAACCGGTTTCGATGTAATAGAAGTATTAACATTTCTGGGCCAACCCGGAACATTTTCTCCCCTGCCGTCAATTACATGAACAAGGCGATCTTCAGTTGCGGCGATTACTTCCGGGATTCCGTTCCTACGGACATCAGTTACAACAATCGGAGCCGTAATTTGTTGGTTTAACTCTATTGGAAATTTTGGAAGAAGTGCTCCGCTTTGATTCCATGCAAAGATTTTGGTACCTGCTCCTAGCATAATTACAGGCTGATTGTTACCATACCAATCATATAGGACGGGACTTCCAACGGGAATACTCCCATTTGTTGATGTTTGAAGCACGATTGTTCCGTCTCCCGCAACAGCCACTACATTTCCATTTTCAGTTGCATAAATGATCTCATCTGTACTACTTCCAACAATATCGCCAAGAATTGGCGTGCCCGTGAGATCGCTGTTTGATAGTGATGTTACCCAAAGCTCCTGATAAGGTTGAGTAGATCCCTCTTTGTTTTTTGTACTTAAAGAAAAGTCTATAGAGGATTGATTCAATCTTTGAATTGTGATGTGTGCAAGTTCAAACTGATTCAGCAAACCGGCAGCTTCATTTTTCGGAAGCAGGTAAGGATCTAAAAACCGTTGGAACTCTGAAGATTCAACCCATACAAATCCACTTACTTCGGCCGGTAGATCTTTCCGGATGTTCGAATAATCATCACTATAATAAATAACTCTTCTTCGGGCACGATCAGACTCAACACTTTCAGAAAGCCCTCGCCTGTTTGAGATCACAACCACATCTCTGGATAATGAAATATAAAAATCAATAAAGGGACTAAGTTCTGAACCAATAAGTTCTGAAAGTACTGTACTGCTTGCAAAATATGAGTTACCAACTTTCGAAATAAGATTATCCTGACTTAAGCTTTCCAGTTTGTTACGGAATTCACGAACATCTTTTAGCTTTCTCATAAAGAGATATTCTCCGTTTGAAACTAAACCTGATTCAGAAAAAGTTTCTACTGCAAAAGGTGAATCAAGGGTATTAGCAATTTCAGAGTAATCTGAACTTGAACTCAAAAGAGCTTTATCGAGATCAGTAAGTCTGGTGGTTGGTTTACGGGGAGTGGTTTTTGGTGGCAATCTGAATAACGCAAACGCAGCGGCATTACTTGCGATGAAGCGGTCTAATTCTATAGGTGCATTTTTTGATGATAACGAATGAATTAAAGTAGACCTTGCCGTATCAGATAATGTGATTTTTCCTGCAAGATTTATAGTTGAGTTTAAGGAATCGTCACTATTAGTAAACAATAAAGATGCAGAATTAGCACCTGAAAAAGATTTGTGGACAGATGGTCGCAAACTCACATTTAAAAATTGTTCAACCCAGGAGTCGAGACTCGGAGTATTCATTATTAACTGACCGGGAGTTGGTCCGGAAGGAATTTCCATAGAAGGAGCAGCCCCTGTGTAAGCTCTGATCGAAGATTCAACAGCTAAACTTGATGATGAGAATATCAGCCAATTATGAACTTGTGAAGCATAAAGAGTTATTCCGTTATTTGCTTCAATCTTATGAATAGTTTGTCCTTTTATAGTGTAATAATTTTGAGAAAGGGGTTGGTAGAATTTTTGTACCCAAGAATCAATTGGTGCGTTTGAACTTGTTATCCATATCAATTCTGACTCAGTAGATTTAGAAGGGAAAATAGCCACACTCTTCAGAGAAAGTTGGGATAAAATATCGGGATCAAAGCTGGCAACTTGTTGTGCGGAACTAGCCGTTATATCATCCAGAATAGATGCATATCGGGTTTCAGAAATAGAAGAAACTGTAACCCCTTCTTCAGGTATAATTAGAAAGCTGGACTCTGAAGGAACCAATGAGGTCCAGGGTTGTTCGCTCACAGAAGAACATGCTAGAAAGAACGAAAAGATAAAGGTTGTAATTAGTAGCGTAGATACACGTTGCATAAATGGATTTAAACCATCTTTTTTTGAATATTGATTTTGTAATGGCTAAGTCTCTTTTACCAAAAAAGTTCCAGCCCGATCACACTAAAAGTAACATTTTTTTAAGCTAAATGAGTTTTCTAAATCCTATTTTTTTGTTTGCCTTAGCTGCTGTGGGTCTCCCCTTGGTAATTCACCTGTTGAATCTGAGAAAGCCTAAAAGAGTACAGTTTTCTACTCTGGCATTTTTTAAAGAGCTTCAAAAGTCAACAATCAGAAAAATAAAGATCAAACGAATATTACTTTTGATCCTCAGGTTGTTGGCTATTGCTAGTCTTGCAATGGTATTAGCACGTCCGTTTCTGCCTCCATCGCTAAACCTTGGTACATCAGCAAATCAACCGGCAATACATGCAATTTTGGTGGATAACAGTGTAAGTATGAACAGAATTGGATCAAATGGTCCTTTATCTGATCAGGCGAAAGATCTGGTTAGGAAAATCTTAGATTCTTCAAAAGAAGATGACAGGTTTATTATACAAACAACTAATGGTGAGCCTGTTAATGCGTCAGTGTCCAGTACAACCCAGATAGAAAGGCGACTGAATGAAATTGAGGTTACTAAAGCAGGATCCTTTTTATCGGAACGTGTAACGAATTTAATTTCGGTATTAGATGAGTCACCATTTCAGAACAAAAATCTGTACATAATTGATGATAAAAACCCGGAATTAATTTCAATCTTGAATAATAATTTTGAAGAGGAATTTTCCAATTTGGCGGTGACTATTTTAACTGTTGAGGACGTAAAAGTACAAAATACATTTGTTTATGATGTGGGATCATCTTCTTCGATGGTTGGAAAAGGTATTCCATTTACTTTAAATGTAAGTGTAAAAAATGAAGGTGAGGTTATAGCCGCCAACCAATTTTTAACCCTAACGGTTGAAGGTTCAACGGTTGGGCAGTATTCAGTGCAGATCGAACCGGGAGTAATACAAGACTTTTCTTTCGAGATAATTCCTGATAAAAACGGATCAATTACAGGAACCGCAATTATTGAAGGCGATGGGTTTTCCTATGATAATGAATACTTTTTTTCTGTTCAGATTCCGGAAAAACGTGATGTTTTATGGATCACAAAAGATTCTGATAATCCTTCCGAGGTATCTTACACCTCACTAATTATGGATGCCCAAATGGGAGGCAATAATCAAATAAATTATACAAAAACTACACTGAAAGAGATATCAGGTTATAATATCGAAAACTATGATGCGCTGATCTTGGAAGAATTAGATGAGGTTCCGGAATTCTTGTTTTCAGAAGTTCAGGAATTTGTACAAAATGGAAAAGGGTTGGTATTTTTTCCTTCAGAGACAGCAGATATCCAAAACTACAATGCTTTCTTAAATCTGTTTAATGCAGGAAGCTTTGTAGGTGTTTTGGGAGATTATACATCTTTCAATAGTATTGCAAAAGGATCTGTTTTACTTGAAGACCACCCTGTTTTCGAAGGACTTTTTGATCTTGATTCTGATGATGAAGAGCTTAGTTTTGCAGTTCCTGATATCTATTATTATCTCAAACTCAGGACTAATAACTCAGGGTTAGGTTTAAATATAATTGAAATGAATAATGGCGATCCCTTACTAAGAGAGAAAAAATTCGGGGAAGGGAGAGTGCTTTTGTTTTCGATCGGAAATGATCCTGGTTGGACAAACTTCCCTGTTAAAGCTTTGTACGCTCCAACCTATTACCGGACTCTTTTATATGCTGCATCCTTGGAAGATGGAGGCTTAAGCAATCAGTTTTTAGGCAAGCCTTTTGAGTGGAGAGGAAACGCGAATCCGCAAACAACAGAATTGGTCTATAATAATGAATCAATCCAGATTAATCCTCAAAATGTTGGCGGGGCTATTTCAGTGAGTTATCAAGGGTATGGGTGGGAACCCGGTTGGGTTGCTGTAACAGATGGAGAGAGCATCTTTAAAACAGCTCTGAATCTGCCGCAAAGTGAGTCTGTATTCAGTTCTCAAATATCTGGAGATTCGGAGATTTTGGATAATATCAATATTGTGGATTCCGGAACGTTAACTTCTGAGCAGATAACAAGTGAAATCAGAAGCAGCGGGTTTGGCAAGGAAGTTTGGCATTGGTTTATGCTGGCAGGATTCTTGCTATTAATTACGGAGTCTCTGGTATCCATTTTTTATAAAGCAGAAACGGTTGCATAGTTGAAAGAAATACTATCCATATTTTTCCAGGGTGTAATTGTATTATTTACAATTTCATCAACCTTGTTAGCGGGCTATTCTGTTATGAATAAATTCAGGTTAAGAAAGGTGAGGATGAGTTGGAGAGCAGGAAAATTCGCCGGATATCCACTTTTTGCTACGGTTTTTTTAGTGTTAATTGGCTCTTTGGGAATTGTTGCTTTTCTGGTAAATGATGTAAGCCGCTTCCCCACTTTTGTTTGTTATGTCTGGATCGGCTGTATGTGGTTTATTGCAAGTTATCTGGCATCTAAACATTACATAACTGATTATGGGATTGTGAAGAATATTAATGAACCGTCTCAAACAATTCCCTGGTTTCAGGTTCTGGATCAAGTAGAGAAAGAACAAAAAGGAGGCGTTGAATATTCTTTTTCATATTCTGAATTGGATAAAAGCCTTACTGAAGGGTTTAAGCAGTTGAAGATTTATGTTCCCGATAGTAAAAGAAAGAGATTCGAAAAAATCGTATCTTTAAAGTTGAAAAATCGGTTTGAAGGACAAGAATTACCCGATATTGATTTAAAAAATTTACAAAACGAATAAAAGAGAAGAGATAGATTATTGTTAGACGATATTAAAAATTCTGACATAGAGAAAGAACGAGTGATGCTGGTTGGGCTGTACGGACCCGATACCACAAAATTTCAGGCAGAAGAATACTTAGAAGAATTAGCACTATTGGCTGATACTGCAGGCGGAATTACGGTCGAGAAAGTGCTGCAAAATAAAACCAATCCGGATATAACTACATTTGTTGGGAAAGGAAAACTTCAGGAGCTCAAAAGAATTAAAGGAGAACTGAATATAGACACCATTATTTTTGATGATGATTTGTCTCCGACCCAAGTTCGAAATATTGAAACCGGAACTGATGCCAAGATATTGGACAGAAGCGCCTTGATTTTGGATATTTTTGCAGGAAGGGCTAAAACGGCTGCTGCTAAAACCCAGGTAGAATTGGCTCAGCTTCAATATTTACTTCCACGCTTAACAAGATACTGGACTCACTTATCCCGCCAAAAAGGTGGAATTGGTACCAAAGGTCCGGGTGAAACTCAGATCGAGACAGACAGAAGAATTATTGGTCAACGTATAGCAACGCTTAAAGACAAACTTACAAAGTTAGATAAACAAAGGACTACCCAGCGAAAAGGCAGAGAAGGAATGCATCGTGTTTCTTTGGTTGGATATACCAATGCAGGTAAGTCCACTTTAATGAATGCACTTACTGAAACAAATGTGTTAGCAGAAGACAGGCTGTTTGCTACATTAGATTCAACAGTAAGGCGTCATGAACTTGAAAATCATACCATTTTATTATCCGATACAGTAGGTTTCATCAGAAAGCTTCCACACAATCTGGTAGAAAGTTTTAAATCAACGTTGGATGAAGTGCGGGAAGCAGATGTATTACTTCATGTGATTGACGGTTCTTCCAAAATGGCTCATGAATACAAAGAAGTTGTTGATACCACTTTAGAAGAACTAAACGCAACCAATACCAGAACGATCTTAGTTCTCAACAAAGTAGACATGATGGATGCAGACCAGATCAGAGAAATGAGATCAGATTATCCGGAAGCAATTTTTGTTTCAGCTGAACAAAGCATTGGACTAGATGAGCTGGAAGGAAAGATTGAGGAGATGATTGAAAGTGAATATGAAGATCATACCCTGCAAATTCCTATGAGTAAGTATAAAGCGGTTGCCTTTATCCATGAGAACGCAAATGTAGATAAAGAAGTTTATGAAGGTAGTGATGTAGAGCTTACATTTAGAATGGCTGAAAAAGATTTTGAGCAACTTTCACACTTGTTGAATACTATTGGTACAAATGGAGAAGTTATATAGACTATGTTAGTTAATGAGATTTTAAATACTGAAATAGCACCACTGAAAGAATCAGATCAGGTTTCTTTGGCACTGGCAAAACTTGATCTGCTCCATATCAATAAGTTTGTAGTTGTAGATGCTGATCAAAAGGTGAAAGGCATGATCAGTATTGAGACACTGGCGGAGGTTGTAGACGAAAGTACTATCCTTAAAGATCTGCCTTTTGAAGAGACTATTTCGGTGCCTATAACACAACATCTTTTTGAAACAACCCGCCAAATGTTTGCTCATGAGTTATACGTTCTTCCTGTAACTGACAATGAAAATAATTTTCTGGGATTGGTTCGCAAAAGAGAAGTACTAAACGGTTTAGGAGATATCTTTAATCTGTCATCATACGGTTCTGTTATCACGATTGAACTCGCTCAAATTGATTATACTTTATCAGAAATAGTTCGGATCATAGAGACTGAAAACGCAAAGATTCTGGGAATAGCTGTTCAGCAACCCAATGATGTGTTCGACTCAATAAGAGTATCCATCAAGTTGAATCTGGAAGATTCTTCTGTTGTAAGTGCTGCTCTCCGCCGATTTGATTATGTAATTGTTTCAGAAGAAAGCAGCGAAAATATGGAAAATAATTTTTCTGACCGTGCGGACGAACTTATTCGCTATCTTGACATATAAAAGATAAACTCAAAACAATATTCCAGCGATAAATGCGCCTTCTGTTTCAAAGCAGCTTACTTTTTATATTCATTCTAATTTCAGGATCACTCTCAGCACAACGGATTCAGTCTCCGAAAACTGATGCATACCAAACCGGCATAGATCTTTTCGAGAAGGGTTTTTTTGAAGAGTCGTTGAAAAAACTCAATCATTTTAAAAGCAATTATTCCGGATCAGAATTATCCCCTTTTGCTGATTATTATATAGCCCGGGCCAATACCGGCATAGATTCTTCCGGAATAGAATATTACTATCAGAATTTTATTCGTGATTATCCCAAACATGATCTTTCAAAGAAGTTATTAAGGGATCTTGGTCATCGCTTTTCTGATAGCGGAAAGTATGACGAAGCAATTTCATACTATCAGGAATCTTTGAAGACGTTTAACACAGTAGCGACATCAGCCGAGACTGAATATTGGGTTGCTGAAGCAGCTGCGGAAAAAGGCGATAATGATGCAGCCCGTAAATATTTTTTAGCTTTAGCTGATAACTATCCTGAAAGTGATTGGTCTCCTAAAGCTTTATATGCCAGAGGACGTTTATATCTTTCGGATAATAAATTTGATTCATCTTCTATAGCTTTTGAAATACTTAAAGAACGGTATCCCAATGACCCTGTTACAAGAAGGGTGGGGACAGCTTTGGGTGAATCCTATTATCAGCAAGGGAAATATGAAGAAGCTATAGAAGCATTAAAAGCAGCTATGCCTTACCTGGATGATGAGTCAAAAGAAAAGGCAATTTTCCTGATTGCAGAAAGCTATAATTTTCTTGGAAATTTTAAAGAATCATCAAAAGCTTATTTACAGTATCTGAATTTAACAAAAGGCACAAGTAAGGAAAGAAGTGCACATTATGGACTCGGTTGGTTGTATCATAAACAAAAGATATATCATTGGGCAGCCGATTCTTTCGAAAAAGCGGCAACGGGAGACGATGAACTGGCCAGAAAGGCTTTATACTATGAAGCTATCAATCAGAAGCTGGGTGGACAGTATGAGAATTCTCTGAATACATTTTCTGAATTTGGTGATCGATACAAAACAGGACTATGGGTAGAGCAAGCTTTTTACGAATGGGCTGTTTCTTCTTTTGAGTCAGGGCAATACGGAGATGCAATCGAAACACTGCTTACTTTGATCAGAAATGAAAAAAACCTTCAGGATCCCGGAAAGGTTTATACACTTTTGGGCGAATCTTATTTTGCGAACAATGAATTTACAAGAGCAAGTATCGCATTTGAAGAAGCAGAAAAAATTGCTGATATAGATCCGGAACTTCGCCGGCAAGCGCGCTTCCAGAAAGCTTGGATATTATATAGAAATCAGGCTTACGAAGAAGCACAACCAATATTTGAATCTGTATACGCAGAAACTCCAACTTCTGAGATCGGAGCCGAAGCATTATTCTGGAGTGCAGACAGTTATTATAAACTTCGTCAATATGGCGATGCCGCACAAAGATTCTCAATTTTCATCAGAAATTATGCTGATCATGAACTTATCGGTGCTGCCAGATATTCTTTGGGTTGGAGTTATTTTGTAACCGGAGATTACGAAAATGCAGTGGCACCACTAGAGGCTTTTTTAAATGATTATAATCCTCCTCCTATTGCTCTGTTTCCTTACGATACGGACACCCAATTAAGAATTGGTGATGCCTATTATGCACAAGGGAAATACAGAGAAGCGATCAGCTTTTATAATAAAGCAATTGGAGCAGAACCGGGAGGGGACTATGCGATGTTTCAGGTTGGAAACAGTTACTACCGTTCAGGAAGAACATTTGAAGCCGTAACAACTTTCAGGAGAGTTCTTCGCATTTATCCATTTAGTAGGTTAAAAGAACAGGCTCAGTACAATATTGCTTACATTTATTTGAACTCGGATAATTATTCTCAGGCCATTGAAGAATTTCAAACGGTGATCAGCAAATACCCCGGTACTGAGTGGGCAGCCAGATCTCAGTATAACATTGGAGATTCTTATTACAACGCAGGAGAGTATGAAAGAGCTATTGAAGCATATAAAAATGTGCTGCAGAATTACCCGAGAAGTAGCTATATCATAGATGCTGTGAACGGAATTCAGTATTCCCAGTTATCATCAACAGGTGTGGATAGCAGTTCGGCTGTTTTAGAAGATTTTTTAAGTAATAATCCAAGCAGTGGAACTGCAGACAGATTGAGATACCGCCAGGCAGAGACTGTATATCAAACCGGAGATTATGAAGGAGCTATCAAAGAATTCCGACAGTATTTACGGATTACAAACTCAGATAATTTAACGCCTGAAGCATATTCTAATTTGGGGGACTCTTATCGTCAAACCGGGCAGGTGGATCAAGCCATAAATGCTTATCAAACGATTGTAGATGAGTTTCCGAATGATGATCAAACTCCATCAGCTTTAATAATACTTGGGAATTTATATGCTGAAAAGGGATCGTTTGATACTTCTCATGATTATTTTGAGATACTTCTGGAAAAAGGCCCTCGTTTCAGCCAGGAAGCTTATGTGGGGATGGGATCAGCAAGTTTAGCTGCAGGACGAACGGGTACTGCAAAATCAGAGTTCGAAGAAGCTCTCAAAATAAATTCTGGAAATCCTGCTGCAAATGTCGGACTTGGAAAAGTTGCTGTTGCTGAAAGCAGGTTTGAAGATGCACGCGCATTACTTGTTCCGGTTGCAGACAAAAGCACAACCATAAGCGGCGCAGAAGCTCAATACTATTTAGGAAAGATCGAACAGGATCAGAGTAATTTTGAAGCAGCGATCGAAAACTACTCTAAAGTTCGTGTGTTGTTCGAAGCATTCGAAATCTGGGTTTCAAAAGCGTTGTATAATTCGGCGGAATGTCATATTCGATTGGGTAACAGAGGTGAGGCAATGAGCATTCTAAACGGAATCATAGAAAAATATCCTGATACCGAAGGAGCTGTGCAGGCGCAAGCTTTGCTGGATTCTACAGAATAGTTAGTACGTATTTAGAATTTAAGGTCAGCTTGCTGAATATCTTATCTTCAAATTTTCTACTTTCAAATACATTCCAACACATCCATTTACCAATTAAATGATCCAAAAAGTAAAACCCTCTGACTCGTTACAGGGAACACTTTCCCCCCCACCGGATAAATCCATATCTCAGCGGGCAGCGATTTTTTCGTTACTTCATGAAGGTACATCAGTCATTAAAAATTATTCTTCTGCTCAGGATCCGCAAAGCTCATTGGAGTGTGTAGAATCATTAGGAGCTGAAGTTATCAGAAACGAGGATTCTATTTCTATAAAAGGAACGGGTAGATCAGGAATAAAAGCTCCGGAAGATGATCTGGATTGCGGAAATTCAGGTACAGCCATGAGGTTATTAGCAGGAGTAATTGTCGGGTCAGGAAAACAAGTGCGGATGTGCGGAGACGCTTCCCTGACTTCTCGTACAATGACCAGAATTATTGAACCTCTGGAGAAAATGGGAGCTTATATTTTAGCGCGAAATAGCGCTTATGCTCCATTAATGATCACTAGAGATGAGAAACTAAAGCCAATGGATTTCGAACTTCCGATTCCAAGCGCTCAACTAAAATCCTGTATTTTGTTGGCGGGTTTATTTGGTGAAATTCCTACAAGAGTTATAGAAACTATTCCCAGCAGAGATCATACTGAACGTCTTCTTCAGCTAAAAGTGGAAGAAGAAAAAGGGAAGAAGATCATCTCAGCATCATTAAATGATGAAATACCAAATCAAAGCTATACTGTGCCCGGTGATTTCTCAGCGGCTGCATTTTGGTTAGTAGCCGGTTGTATTATTCCAAATTCTGAGATCACGCTTGAAGCTACGGGATTAAACCCGACTAGAAATGCACTGCTTGGAATTTTACAGGAAATGGGTGCGAATATCACCATCGAAAATGAACGAATGGAAGGGGCCGAGCCTGTTGGAGATATTGTGGTTCGTAGCTCTGATTTGAGGGCAATTAATATTCCGAAAACTATTATTCCGAATTGTATTGACGAACTTCCCATACTTGCTGTAGCTATGTCTTTTGCGGAAGGCATCTCGGTGATCTCCGGCGCTGAAGAACTTCGTCATAAAGAAACCGATCGCATCATGGCTATTTCAGAAATGCTGAAAGCTGCCGGAGTTAGTTTCGAAGAAAAAGAAGATGGAGTAGAGATTCACGGAAACCCTGAATTCAGTTTTGATTCAGCTACATTTAAAAGTTTCCACGACCACCGAATTGCAATGGCATCAGCAGTATTATCTTTAAAAGGAAAATCTGAATCCGAAATTCTGGATGCTGAATGTGCTGCTGTTTCTTATCCGAGCTTTTGGGAAGATTTGGCATCTATTAGTAAATAGTTGATTACTATTTGTTTAATTTATTAATTGATGTAGTTAAATAAAGAATATGAATTAAACTATGGATAGCAATTTTTATGTAGGGATATTAGTAAGCATATCTTCCATTTTGAGAATAATTTATCATTTTAGACTCAAAAGGGAGAATCCAGATGAGATAAATCGTCTTCAGAAGTTTGTCTTCTATGCTTCAATTGCTTTATGTGTTGTTGGCTTTGTGATGATTGTAAAAGGATTTTTAGTGTTAAAGTAAAAAATCATAGTTAAAACTCTCCCTTCGAGGGGAGATGATTGGCCAAACTTCACAAAACCCTCCATCTGCCATTTCTGTTACCTATCTGACTTCCCGTCAAACTTCCACTGACAGCTTTTCCAAAGTATAAATTCCGGTCTGTAAAAATTTCATTCTAAGTTTGTCGCACTGTCAGGGCTGTTTTAAAATTTTGTTTTGGCATTTCTCTTGTAGCAATCATTGTGAACCTGATAAACAAATAATTAAAACAAGAGGTCAAAAGTTATGGCACTTATTAAATATTCAAGACCAAGTACCGATCTTTTTTCAAGAAGATTCAATGACATTGTTGACGAAATGTTCAACAACACAAATAATGGAATGAACTACCGTCAAGATAGTTTTATGCCAAACGTAGATATAGCAGAAAACGATACACAATTTGAAATTTCTGCAGAACTTCCGGGCTTAAAGAAAGATGCGATCAGCATTGATCTGGAAAACGGAAGATTAACGATCAGCGGAGAACGCAAGTTTGAAAATAACGATGAAGGTAAGAACTATCACCGAGTAGAAACATCTTACGGAACTTTTACACGCTCATTTTATCTGCCGGATAGTATCAATGAAGATACCATCAACGCAACCTATACTAATGGTGTGCTAAACATTACTATTCAGAAGCAGGAAGAGAAAATAAAACGACAGATCGAGATCAAATGATCTTGAAGCATATATAGAATAGTTAGTTAATGCTCAGGCTGTTTGAACGCAGTCTGAGCTTTTGCGTTACAAGATGTAAACCATATACAATTTATCAGGAACACATCGTTGTAACAACGGTTGAAAACAGAGAACTATAATTAAGAGATCAATGAATACTACTGTAAAAAATGTATTTGGTGTGGCTGCAGCCATGCTGCTATTACTGGGAATGAATGCCTGGACAAACAATAATTCCTCACCAAGTTTGCCGGGTTATGCAACTGAAAATAATGTTACATCTGCGGAAAATCGTTCAGTTTCATCCTTACTGGATCTGAATAATGCGATTGTCGACATCGCAGAAAAAACGAATCCTGCCGTTGTAATGATTACTACAGAAAAAGTGCAGGAACAGCGAATAATGAAGAATCCCTTTTCTCAGTTTTTCGGAAACCCAAATAGACAGCAAGACCCCGAAACAAGAGAATATACACAAAGAGGATTGGGATCCGGAGTAATAGTATCTGAAGATGGTTATATCCTAACCAATAATCATGTGATCGAAGATGTAGACGAAATTAAGATCCAACTGTTTAACGGAGATGAAGTTGAAGCAGAGCTGATAGGAACAGATCCTGCTACTGATATTGCCGTTGTAAAAGTAGACATGGATAATTTACCGGCGGTAAAGATGGGAAACAGTGAGGCTCTAAAAGTTGGAGCGTTTGTTCTGGCGATTGGAAGTCCATTAAGTCAAAACCTGGCACATACCGTTTCATTTGGAATTGTATCTGCTAAAAGCCGTTCTATTGGGCTAATAAACAGCGGTGCCGGATATGAAGATTTTATTCAAACCGATGCAGCTATTAATCCCGGAAATTCAGGAGGAGCACTCATTGACATGAATGGAGAATTAGTGGGAATTAATTCAGCGATAGCTTCCCGATCCGGTGGAAACGACGGAATTGGTTTTGCGATCCCGATCAGCCTTGCCAAAAGAATAATGGATGATCTAATTGATGACGGCGAAGTTTCCCGGGGATATTTAGGACTATACTTTGGCGGTGAAGTGGACAGAACCATGGCTAAAGCTCTGGGTCTGGATAACGCAAGAGGAATTATTGTAGCAAGAGTTGAAGAAGATGGTCCTTCTGATAATGCAGGATTACGTGAACAAGATGTAATTGTGGCTATAGACGGAGACCAAATTACAGACTGGAATATGTTCAGATCCAGAGTTGCTTCGATGAAACCAAATGATGTTGTAGAACTGGATATTCTCAGAGATGGAGAAGCGAAAACCTTAACAGTAACGCTTGGAGAAAGAAATGATGAAACTGTAGCTAGTGTTCGTCCTGAACAAGCAGAATCAATGGAAGAAAAGTTAGGATTCACAGTTACGGATCTGGATGCAAATATTCGTCGTCAGTTGGAATTGGACAGTTCCGAAGATGGGGTGGTTGTAAGCAGAATTAAAGACTCCAGCAACGCATATGAGCGAGGATTACGCAGAGGTGATGTGATCACAACCGTTAAGAACAAGAAAGTAGAGAGTGCAACTGAATTCTATGATGAGCTCGAAAAACTGGAAGAAAAAGGTGATGAAGTAGTACTTCTGAAAATAATCAGAAATAATGGGAACCAATTCATCGCTTTCGAGTTAAACTAATATCCTATTTATTGTACCCCGAAAAACCAAAGCCATTTCCCTGATACGGAAATGGCTTTTTTTATACCATGCAATTCCGTCAGCTTGTTCTTTTGGCACGATTTTGGACTTATAAGTTCTGAAACAACTTAAGAGGACAAGAATTATGAATTTGAACAAATATACTTTAAAAGCTCAAGAGACTATTCAGAAAGCATTAGAGCTGGCGCAGTCAGGGAATAATCAGGCGTTGGAACCGGCTCATGTATTAAAAGCCTTCTTGATTGATGGAGAAAATGTTGTAGTAAATCTGCTGAATAAATTAGGTGCAAACTTAAGAGCAGTTGAAGAAGTTGTGGATGCAGAATTAGGAAGACTTCCCAAGGTGCAGGGCTCGTCAGTATCAGGACAGTATTTATCAACTACATCTAAAGAAGCGTTCGATAAAGCTCAGAAAGAAGCAACAGCTTTGGGAGATGAGTACATCAGCTCTGAGCATATTTTGATGGGATTTAGTGAAACAAAAGGTCCAATTGCTTCTCTACTTAAAGATCAGGGAGCGTCCAAAGAAAACATTCTTAAAGTGCTGACCGATGTTCGCGGAAATCAAACTGTGGATGATCCAAATGCAGAAAGCAGATACGGCGCTTTGAAGAAATATGCCCGTGACCTGAATGAATTGGCTGAGAAAAATAAACTGGATCCTGTAATTGGTCGAGATCAGGAAATTCGTCGGGTAATGCAGATTCTGACTCGTCGTACTAAAAACAATCCTGTATTGATCGGTGAGCCGGGAGTGGGTAAAACAGCAATTGCTGAGGGAATGGCGCTTAGAATTGTTCGCGGAGATGTTCCTGAAGGATTAAAATCGAAAAGAATTGTCGCTTTGGATATGGGAGCCTTGGTTGCAGGAACAAAATTCCGTGGCGAATTTGAAGAACGATTGAAGGCCGTAGTTAAAGAAGTGACAGATTCTGATGGAGAACTCATTTTATTTATCGATGAGATCCACACTTTGGTTGGAGCCGGAGCTACGGAAGGAGCGATGGATGCCGCAAATATTTTGAAACCGGCACTTGCCAGGGGAGAAATGCATGCGGTTGGTGCAACTACCTTGGATGAGTACAGAAAATACATCGAGAAAGACAAAGCTCTTGAACGTAGATTACAAACTGTATTGGTTGGCGAACCGTCCATTGAAGATACCGTTTCTATTTTGCGCGGATTGCAGGAACGTTATGAAGTTCATCACGGAGTAAGAATAACCGATGCTGCTATAGTTGCAGCTGCTGAACTTTCACACAGATATATTGGAGATCGGTTTCTGCCAGATAAAGCTATCGACTTAATTGATGAAGCCGCTTCAAGATTGCGTCTGCAAATTGACTCTCTTCCTGAGGAATTGGATGGAATTGAACGTCAAATTCGTCAGCTGGAAATTGAGCGTGAAGCGTTAAAGCGGGAAAAAGATAAAGGCAAGATCAAAGGCATTGAAAAAGAACTGGCTGATCTGGAAGAAAAACGAAGTACCATGCGGGTACAATGGGAGCAGGAGAGAGATACCATCCAGAAAGCCCGTGAACTAAAACAAGCCATAGAGACGACTCGTAACGAAGCTGATAAGGCAGAACGTCAGGGGAACTACGAAAAGGTCGCAGAACTCCGGTATGGAACTATTACGCAACTAGAGAAAGATCTTGAGGAGGCGAAAGCCAAGCTGGATGAAATGCAGGAAACTAAAGCGCTACTGAAAGAGGAAGTGGACGCTGAAGATATCGCAGACATTGTTGCTCGTTGGACAGGAATTCCAGTTAAGAAAATGCTTCAGAGTGAACGACAAAAACTACTTCAACTAGAAGATGAACTTCACAAAAGAGTGATTGGTCAGGATCTGGCTATTGATGCCGTTTCTGATGCGGTCCGTAGATCTCGGGCAGGTTTGCAGGATGAAGATCGACCAATAGGCTCTTTCTTTTTTTTAGGATCCACCGGTGTTGGTAAAACGGAATTGGCAAGAACGTTGGCTGAATTTTTGTTCAATGACCAGAATGCGATGATCCGAATCGACATGAGTGAGTATATGGAAAAGCATTCAGTAAGTCGCTTGGTTGGAGCGCCTCCGGGATATGTCGGCTACGATGAAGGTGGACAATTAACCGAAGCCGTTCGTCGACATCCGTACTCGGTTGTGTTATTGGATGAAATTGAAAAAGCACATCCTGATGTGTTCAATATTTTGCTTCAGGTGTTGGATGAAGGAAGGTTGACTGACAACAAAGGAGTAACGGTCGATTTCAAAAATACGATCATTATAATGACCAGCAATATCGGTTCACATTTGATCGTGAACGAAATGGAGAAATCAGGAGGAGAACTTTCTGAAGAAAAGTATGAGAATCTCCAAAATCAATTGATCGACCAGTTGAAGAAAACAATCCGTCCGGAATTCTTAAACCGAGTGGATGATACCATCGTATTCCATCCGCTGGGCAGAGAACACATTCGATCTATTGTGGATATTCAGCTGAGAAGAGTTCATCAGTTGTTGGTTAAGAACAAAGTTACGCTTCATGTTTCTGATAATGTGAAAGACTGGTTGGCAGTTCGGGGATATGATCCCGTGTACGGCGCACGTCCGTTGAAAAGAGTACTTCAACAGAATATTACCAACAAACTGGCAACTCAGTTATTAATGAGAGACAGCGAAGAACCGATTGAATTTGAAGCCACGATTTCCAAAAACGGAAATGAGATCGATTTTGCGGAAGTGGTGGATGATCCCGAGAAATGGGCGGGAGAAGAGAATTGAACAATTAAGAATTATTCAATTAAGAACGGTTCTCTGTATCTACGTCATCCTGAACTTGTTTCAGGATCTATTCTTTTATTTTCTTATTCAAAGTATAAGTAAGTCAAGCCTTAGGAGGATTTAGGTTCAATATTTTCTAGTAAGGTATTATAATTACCGTTCGAAATTTTTAATGCATTTTCAAATTCATTTAGTTTAACGGTAAGCTTATATCTTTTCTGAGATCCAGATCCTTTATATGGGACTTCTTGAATTATATTTTCTCTTAGTAACTCTGGTAATATTTTGTCAAAAAAAGTAGGAGAAAGAGTGCCTAGTCTAACTTTAAATACATCTTCGTTTATAAAAGTAGATCTTAGAAAAGTTCTGAAGACTTTTTCTACAATCGCAAGATTTTGATCATTATCTTGATCAAAAAGCTCATCATCTTTGATTGACTGATCAGTTTGAATTGTGAATCCGAGACTTGATAAATATTTAGGGATTTTGTTTGGGTTATATATCCTATTATCGTTATCAGTAATTATCGAATTTACTTCGCAACGTTCTAGTAAAACATTTTTGAAAGTGTGTTCTCCAGAAAAATCTAATCTATCAAATTTACATTCTTTGAAAGAACAATTGATTAGTTCTGAATTTTTGATTTCTGTTGCTTGAAAATAGCAGTTAATAAATTCAATTTTCCTAAGCCTCCTATTTCTGAAAGAATTTGGGGGAAACATCAGTTCATTTAATCTTATAGCTTTGCTTTTTTCTTTATTGAGTAATTTTAGTATCAGTGCACCACAATTTTCTCTGGTAAATGATGTTTTAGAATCATTTTGAGATATTTTTGCTAAAAGTTCAGAGTAGTAATTTATATCCTTCTTTCCAGTTTTTCCTAGATAGGAGCAGGTAGACCTGATAGTTTGTTTCGGAAGAGAGCCCCTCTTTAGTACTGTCAGTAATTCGGTGTTAGCATTTCTTTCCAATTGCATCCCAATATAAACCCCTAAGAAGAAGTCTTTAAACTCTTCATGGTCAAATTGAAATTTCAATTTGTTATTCTCTGAGTTAACAAGTAACGAGTGCTGTGTTATTCTTTCTTTAATCTGCCTATTAATGTTGGGTGATTTATTGTATTGATCACTAAATAAGTCTGAAATCAATTCTAAGATTTCTCCCGTTAATGAAGTTGTGTTTGATATCCACATTTCATTTGCAAGCATAGAAAGTAAAATATAATGCTCTCGTAATGAAAGAAGAGACTTAGATGCTTCTCCAGATCGATCTACCCATTTTTTACTGACTTCTCTTTCCACGATTGTTTCTACAAAATTATAGAAGTAATTATCAGTACGTGTACCAATTTTATCATATAGTATTGTCCTATTATCAAGAGAAATTGCAACGTCAATAAGCCTTTTAACTAGAACAGCTCTTGTAAGTAAAGGATGATCTTCATTAAGCCTTTCTTCGATTTCTGAATAGATTTCTTCTTCATCCTCAATCCCTCTTTCTTTAGAGTATTCTAAGAATTGTTTTTTAGACCATCTTTTGAGAGTTAGCTTCGAAAAGCTTACGGCGTCTGTATCTATAGAATCATAGAGTTTGGCTTGACTTCTAAAATCTTTATACTCAAAATAGGCTTTTCTAGCCGATATGAGTAAGCTTCCAGACGAGTTAAGGTTTTGTATTAAACTACTTAAAGCAGATAGAGCTTCCCCAGTTGAACTTTCAACAAACATTTCTTCAAAGCCATCAAAGGCAGGAATGATAACCCCTAGTTTTACCAACTCTAAAAAAGCATCGTAGTAAAAAAAAGGAAATCTAAACTTATTCATTAAAGAGCCAATGATAACATCGTCAAACCTTAAAAAAGGTCTACCTCCAAGTGTTATTGGCAATAAAAGCCAGCCCTGTCTATTCTTTTTGAAGTTCTCTGCTTGCTTATATGCGATCTCATTTATTAATGTAGTCTTACCCTCTCCTGCATCTGAAGTCAAATATAGTATGTTTGTAATACCCGCGGTCTGTTCAGTTAAGATATCGATCGTATCTTGAACTGCATTTTCTTTAGCCTCTTCTTTTTCAAATGGATTAAGATCAATTCTGGGGAGGTACTTTGCCTCTGGTGTGATAAAATGTTCTTCTTTCTCAATATAATTTATAATTCTATCAGCGAGTTGTGGTAAATGTGCAATTCTCTCTATAATCCATTTTGTTGCTGTTCGTTCTGAGTCATTTTCACAAACAATTAATTCACCATCTTTATTTTTTAGTTCTGCAGAGATTAGTTCATTTCTAATTTGAACAACTAACTGACCTTTCGAGATTTCTATATCATCTGGTTCGTCTGAAAAACACTCAAGTATATTTTTAAAAGTTTCTAGTTTCATAATTATTTAACTCATGTTTAATTGTACATAGGAATTATTTGAAGTAGGAATGTAGTAAGTAGGTGTTTTTCGATTAGAGTGTGTATGTAGATGTATTAGTTTAGTATTGTTGTAAAGAGCAGTATTTATACCTGGCAAAATATCATCATCAGACGTAACCACACATAACTCAGTATTATCATTAAATGAAAGATAAATAATATCCGAAGTAATCATTGTGTCAACAAGTTTTTGCTCATTTTTCTCAAGAACATCATTTAGAGGAACATCACAAATTGAGTTAGGACATGATTTATCTTTTATAAATCTGTAAATATTAGACAATTCACAATTCTTATTGTTCTTACAATTATGATAAGGTGCTCTATTAGCTTTTATACCAGAAGGTATAGTTCTTTTCCTATAAGTATTAAAGAGTTTGTGTTTATGATCAAACTCAAGTGTGTAAGCTAGCTCAACATTTATGATACATTTATAAATTTCATTGTTAAAATTTATGCTTTCTACTGTTGGAAACTTTGTTGTTATATCAGAAGATAGTTTTTGAGCATTCTTGGATAGAGTTTGGTTTTGATACCAACCTCCATAAAGACGTAGTCTTATCCGGTTATACTTACTATTTAGCCTCGGAGATATATTAGTAATTATTCTATTTACGACGTGTTCTACACCTCTATTCCTAAATAGTAATTTTACATTGTCGTAATCGACAAGTACTATATACTCATAGTTTGAAGAAGGTTTTGTCTGCTTAAGGTCTTTTTCCTTAGCAAAAAGGTTTTTAAATATTTCGAACATTCTTGAGATAGTTTCAGTCGTAAATATAGATTAAATATAAATTTATATTTAATCTATAAGAAATCTTGTTTTAAAACTAACTTAGGAAGTGTTAGATAACCCTAAATTCAGAATCTATTATCCGGTTTCCATCTTTATTGTACACACCGTAATCAAAACCTTTTTGGATGCTGTATGCACCGAAAGCACCGTCTTTGTTGAGGGCCAGGTAGCCGACTTGAGTGTTTTTTAAGCTGGCGCCGTTTCGTTTGTTGCGGGAAATAATTCGGTCTACTGCAATTTTGCAAGCTTCTTCCGGGGAGTGACCTTGTCGCATCATTTCAACGACCAGTGCGCTTCCGGCCGTTTTAACTACTTCTTCTCCTAGTCCGGTTGCACATGCTCCGCCAATCTCAGGATCCACAAAAAGTCCTGCGCCTATAAGTGGGGAATCACCAACTCTGCCATGCATTTTCCAGGCAGCACCACTGGTTGTGCAGGCTCCGGAAAGTCTTCCATTCAAATCAAGAGCAAGCATACCGATGGTATCATGGTTTTCAATATTTACTACCGGTTTATACTCAGAAGTTTTGAGCCATTCTTCCCAAGCTTCTTTAGCTTTGGGAGTAAGCAGGTCCATTTCTTCAAATCCTTGATCTTTGGCAAATTGCTGAGCTCCTTTACCTGCTAACATGATATGAGGTGTTTCTTCCATTACTTTTCTGGCAACGGAAATAGGGTTCTTATAATTCTGCAGAAAGACAACGGCTCCACACTCTCCTTTATCATCCATGATGCACGCATCCAAAGAGACATTTCCTTCTCTATCCGGTCGTCCGCCATAACCTACTGACATGTTTTTAGGATCGTCTTCTTCTACCCGAACACCGGCTTCAACGGCATCTAATGCATATCCACCTTTATCCAGAATCTCCCATGCCGCTTTGTTAGCTTTAATAGCAGTATTCCAGGTAGCAATTACAACCGGCTTACTTCCTGTATATTTGTTGGCATTCGTGCATCCAATTCCTGCTAATGGAATAGCTCCAAGAAGACCGGTTTTTAAGAATTGCTTTCGATTCAACATAGCTGTTAATCTATTCTCATTGGATGTGCTTCCGTATTGAACACATGCTTATCCAAATCAAATACTTTGTCATCAGCAAACAGGAGGTAAGCATATTTTAACGTCTCCGCTAAAAAGAAGCTTTCCATGTCATCGCTTTTTTCTTTGGTGGTAACATCTGATAAGGCAGCATAACCATGCTCAGTTTTACAATATTCGACCAGGCTTTGGAACATCACTTTTCCCATCTCAATATATTTTTCATCGCCTGTTGCCTGATATAAATAATAAGCAGACTCAATGTTTTCAGGGCGCAAAGGATATCCTACCGAGGTTACTTCCATATCAACATAATTCAGACCTTCCGGTTCAATTCCGTGTAACTGCCACATCTTAAAATTCGACTCTTGCACTTTTTCTGCTGTTTCAATATCTCCGGCAAGCACTAAAACTCCGGGCATAAATGCATCCAGTGATCCATAAGTTGTAGCTGTTCTTTCTCCTGTATCCATGTTTGCACGACCGTACCAGGTTCCGCTGGCAACTTCGTCAAGTAAATACTTTTCCAATGCGGGTTCATGAGCTTTCCATATTTTTCGGAAGTCTTCATCTCCAAAAAGCAGCCAAGACTTCAGTGCATATTCGTAATACGAGTCGATCATTCCGGAAATATGTGCTTCTTTATTTTTCCATTCACCGGTTTCCACATCAATAGTTGTTCCGACTAATCCGATTTCGGAGCGGCGCTCATACAATCCCATCATCGCTTTTTTGGCACTGTTATAAAAAACAGAATCTTTAGTGTGTTTGGTAAGTGTACCAAACTCGATCATCAAAGTTCCAATCTCAGCGGGATTATTAAACTGCCACTCGGTTTCTCCTGTTTTAAGATTTACTTTTCCGTAAGTCATTCCTGTTGCTGAATCGAATGCAGGAAGTAATCTTCTTCCAAGATCTTCAGCCAATTCCAGAAATCGCTCGTCTCCATCCATCTCATACGCTGAAAGAAGTCCACCCAAAAGGCGAATCGTTATCTCAAAATTGGATACAAAGAAATCATGATCAAAAGACAATTCAGAAAAGATCAATTCTTTTGCCTCAGCGGCTTCTTCATGCAATCCCATTAACAACATGGTGTCAAAAGCATCAACCGGAGTCATTAGTAAAGATGCGTCATACCAGTTTTTAGAGGATTTTGACAACGGTTTTAGTGCGTCGTCTCCCCATGCATGTTGTTTGTAGCCATGCCAAGCGTGTAAGAATTCTTGTTTTACTTGCTCAGCTAGTTGTTCTTTCTCTGATTTTTGAGGAGCACATGCTATCCCTAAAGCAAGTGCCAATAATAAAAATCTCTTCATTAATTAATTGGTCTGTATTCAGTTTTCTTCGCCCAGTTTTTATTAGGTGCAGATCCCATTTCAAAGATCAATTCTCCACCCGCTATAATTTCTTCATGGGAAATATAGCTTCTCTCCAAAGGTTCTCCATTTAAAGATACTGAGTTAATGTAAATATTTTCATCCGAAACTCCATCAGCAATAATTGTAAAAGTCTTTGTGTCAGATAAGGTTATCTCAACTTGTTCAAACTGAGGAGCTCCGATCACATAATTCCCTGATGCCGGATTTACCGGATAAAATCCCATCGCTGAAAAAACATACCAGGCAGACATCTGCCCACAGTCTTCATTTCCACTTAATCCATCTACAGCGGTGGAATATTGAGTATTCATTATTTCGTGAAGAATTTCCTGAGATTTCCACGGTTTTCCTGCATAATTGTATAAATACCCAATATGATGACTGGGTTCATTTCCATGGGCATATTGACCAATCAAACCTGAAATATCAGGAGAAGTGTTATCTCCGGTGATGTTAGAGTCCTGATTGAACAACGAATCGAGTCGTTGGGTAAAAGCATCATCACCGCCCATGAGTTCTATCAATTTATCCACCTGATGAGGAACAAACCAACTGTGCTGCCACGCGTTTCCTTCGGTGTAGTCAGTGTTTACACGATGAACGGATCTCTTCGGGTCAAAAGGCTCAACCCAATTCCCTTCAGCGGTTTTACCACGCATAAATTTAGTTTGAGCATCATATACATTTTGCCAGAATCCGGATCTGACTATAAAATGTTCGTACTCGGATTCTTTACCTAGCATAAAAGCCATTTGAGCAATCGCCCAGTCATCAAAAGCATATTCCAACGTTTTAGTTACAGATTCATGCTCAAGTTCAGAAGGGATATATTGATATTTTCGATACAAATCAGTTCCACGTTTATTTTGCATAGCACTTGCTTTCATTGCTTCGAAAGCGAGTTCGGCGTCATAGTCTCTGAATCCTTTGGCGTACGCATCCGCGATCACAGGAATAGCATGATAGCCGGTCATGGTATTGGTTTCATTTCCGTGTAATTCCCAAACAGGAAGCAATCCGTTTTCTTTATAGAAATCCAGCATGGTTCTAATCATATCACTCACTCTGTCAGGATTGGTAATAGTAAGCAATGGATGTTGAGCCCGAAAAGTATCCCACAAAGAGTATATAGTGTATTTGGTTTGATCCTGATTGGCATCAGAAAACAAAACCGGAGCCAATTTGGAATGATAAAGAGCGGTATAAAAAATTGATTTTTTCTCTTCGTCTCCCTGAACTTTGATCTTGCCGAGTTCTTCATCCCAGGCCATTTCAGCAAAAAGTTTGGTTTCATCAAAATCCCAATCCTCCAGAGTTTCTAGGTTTGCTAAAGCTCCTTCTTCACTGTGTGATGAGATAGTAATTTTAGCCAGAACTTCTCTTTTACTATTTTCAAACTCCAGCACCCCAAATGAGGTGAACCCTTTGTATTCAGATGAATCAGTGATCATAAAGTCAGAAGAAAATTCCATCGCAAAATAAACATGTTGATCATTCGCCCAGCCGGAAGATCTTCGATAGCCAACTAACTTCTTATTCTCATCTTCTCCGATAATTTTGTAGTAACCTTCGGTAAAAGAATCCCAGTTCAAACTGTAGCCCAAATCCAGATTTAAAAATTGAGGTTCGCCATATTCATAAGTAAACCTATACATGGCTACTCTTTCTGTAGCGGTCATCTCGGCATTGATCTCATAATCATCCAGAAAAACGCTGTAATATCCCGGAGAGCCTTTTTCGCGATCGTGCGAAAATTTGGAAGCATAACTTCTTTTGCTGTCATATTTGGCTGAATCGGACAAGAGCACTTTTCGATTAGTTGGCATGATCAAAATATCATTCAGATCTCCGATTCCAGTTCCGCTAAGATGAGTTTGAGCAAAACCTGTAATAATACTATCCGAATAGTGATAACCGGAAACCCAATCCCAGCCCGGAGTTCCGTTTACAGGACTTGGTTGTATCATTCCGAAAGGTAGCGTTGCTCCGGGGTAAGTGTGCCCATGTCCTCCGGTGCCAATGAATACATCTACAAAATTATTGGGAGATTCGTAGTTAGAGCATGAAACTGTGCTAATAAAAAGGGCAAATAATAAAAATGATGTCTTCATATTGAATTTTGGGGATAGAATTAAAGAAAACTCATTAATCTAATACTAGTGTCTCATCGCAAAGAGCAATTTCATCAGGATCATTAGAAGCCAGAAAGACCAGGCAACCTTTTTCTTTTTGTTCTTGGAGTAAACGCTGAACCAAAACATGTCCGTTCGAATCCAGATTGGAGCCCGGTTCATCCCAGAATAACACTTCAGGATTTCGGATCAGGGAAGAAGCCAATTTCACACGCTGTTGTTGTCCCGTAGAAAGAGATTTGTACAACTTGTCTTTAAGAGAAGCGGTTTCTGTTTTGCTGAGTAATTGATGAATGTCAGTTTCGTTCAGATGTTGCTGACTTACTTCAGAAAGAAACTCCAGATTTTCGAGAACAGTAAGCTCTTCATACAAAGAAATATAAGGAGCTGCGTAACCGATGTGATCTTTAAGTTCGGTTTGGGATAAAGAATCACCGTTCAGTTTCCACTCAATGGTTCCGGAGTTTGGTCGGAGCAATCCTGCCAGACATTTCATCAAGGTAGATTTTCCACTTCCGTTTGAGCCTGAAATACCTAGTATCCCTGAATTATGCCCGAATTGAACATCATTCAAAACCGTTTTACGGTTATATTTTTTTGTAAGACTTTTGACCGAAAGTGAAATCATGCGCTAAAGGTAGAAAGTATAATGCAAAAATATACTATGATGGAAAGATTCGTGTTGTAATGCCACTTTCTAGGCATTATTTTCGTTCACCAAAATCATCTTACTTCCATGCAAAAGGTCATTGACCAAATTACCGATAAATATACAGGACAGATCGGAACAGAGCGTCCGTTTTACTCCCCTCAACAGCTATTGAAGGCAGAAATACCTGTCTACATTGTGGAGAGAATACGCCTTTTACTGGAGGACAAAGTGTTGTCAGATCTTAAAAAGACAGATTCTGTTTGGGTGGATACGGAAAATAAGTTGTTCGTTAGTGCTCAAAACGATTTTGAAAATGCGGCCATAAGCTGCTCCGTTATACCGCACCAAAAGTTGTATGATATTCTGCATGCCACGGTTAGCGATATTGTTTCTGTTCTTGTTGAACCTCGGAAGAACATCGCTCCTTATATTTTTCGGGAAGAATCTGTGCTTTCGTTTGAGGAAGTAAGTAAACGTTGTGCCAGACTGATGGTTTACAAACATTTCGGAACCGCGATTCCTCTTTATATGAAGAAGAGAGAGCTGGATGAACTGACTATAGAACGTTGCCAAAGTCTGGTTTCAAATTTGGATGCACGGATCGTATCTGATTATACCGCCGAAAACTGGTCACAGAAGCTGGAGATGCTTTTTTCTCTTTGCGAAGGAAAACTTGCTCCGGAGCTTTTACAAAGATTCTTCAGAGATAAAGGATTCGATAATACCGCTGAAATTTTCTGTTCTATTGATGTAGCCGTTACGCAAAGCACCTTCATCGAAATGCTTTCGACTGAGAATTTCAAAATGGAATTGATAAAAGAGCAGGAAAGTGAAGTTAAGTCAGTATCGGAATCAACAAAACCGGCTAAAGTCGCAGAAAAAGTAAAGGAAGAAATTCCGGAAGAGGCAGAAGAGGAAGAAGAAAATTTGGCAAGCTTGTTTCAGTCCGAAGCTGTGGAACCGGATATCAACGAGATTCTGGGAGATATTGAACAGGAAGAAACTCTGGTATTTGATAGTGTGGATGATTCAGAATCTTTGAATAATATTTTCTTAAGTGAAGATGAAAATGATGATGCAGAAGAAGAGCATTCCGAGCCGATCAGCAATCAAAAAGAAGACAAACAAGCATTCAAATCTAACCTGACTTCTATTTTGGATCAAGCTAAGGATTCTTATGAAGGAGTAGTTCAGGGTGATGAAGGATTTGAAAGTGAGTTGATCGAAGAAGACGATCTTATTCAGGATGCCTTCGAATCGGACGAAGAAACAAAAGATCCGATTTTGGAAGAACATATCAGTTCTGAAGACGATAACAGCTCAGAAGATGAAGAAGAAAAGCCGATGTGGGCTCAGTTTTTGAGTGAAGATCAGATGGAAGTAATGATGGCTTCAAGAGAAGAAGAGGAAGAACCTGAATCTGAACCAACGTTCAATACACTGCTCGTTGAAGATGAAGACGATGAGATATTTATGGAAGAAGTGGCAGTTGAAGACAGTTCAGCCACTATGGAATTGAATGAGTATCTTATGGACAGCGAGGATCGTTGGGTAAGCGATGTATTTTCCGGAAAACAGAAAGCGTACGATCGGGGAATCAACGAACTGGGACAATTTGATAATTGGAACGAAGCCTCTGTATTTTTAGAAAAAGAAATTTTCAGTAAACAAAAAGTGGATATGTTCTCGGAAGAGGCCAGCGAATTTATTGATACGTTGCAATCCTATTTTAAAGAGTATAAATCCTGATTAACTAACTATGGAAAAGAACGAAAAAGTAGAACGTCTTGAAAAACTATGTGAGCAATCGAAACTAGGTGGTGGAAAAGCTCGCATCGAAAAGCAGCACGAGAAAGGAAAACTTACTGCAAGAGAACGCATCGACCTGCTTCTGGATAAAGGTTCGTTCGATGAAATAGACGCATTTGTAACGCACCGAAGTACCGCTTTTGGTCTGGATGAGCAACAGTTTCTGGGAGACGGTGTTGTAACCGGTCACGGAAAGATCCACGGAAAGCCGGTGTATGTATTCAGTCAGGATTTCACGGTATTTGGAGGCTCTCTTTCCGAAACACATGCCGAGAAAATTTGCAAAGTGATGGATCTGGCACTCAAAAATGGCATTCCTGTTATCGGTTTGAATGATTCAGGCGGAGCAAGAATTCAGGAAGGCGTTTCTTCGCTCGGCGGTTATGCAGAAGTATTCTGGAGAAACAGCATGGCTTCCGGTGTGATTCCTCAGATCTCTGCGATCATGGGACCATGTGCAGGTGGTGCAGTTTACAGTCCGGCGCTAACGGATTTCATTTACATGGTAGAAAATACCAGTTATATGTTCGTGACGGGACCAAATGTGGTAAAAACTGTTACGCATGAAGAAGTAACTTCGGAAGAATTGGGTGGTGCCATGACGCACAACTCGAAATCAGGTGTGGCTCATTTTGCAACTCCGAATGATGCCGTTTGCTTGCAGGATATCAGAACGTTGATGTCGTATATCCCGCAAAACTGTGAAGAAAAAGTGCCGATTATCGAATCCAAAGAACCGGATTCTGCAAAAGCGAAAGCACTGCATGATATTGTGCCGTTGAATCCGAACAAACCTTACGATATCAAAGATGTGATCGAAGGAATTGTTGATAAAGAGACATTCTATGAAGTGCACAAAGAATATGCTGAAAATATCGTAGTTGGGTTTGCGCGTTTGGGTGGAAGAAGTATCGGAATTGTAGCGAATCAGCCGCTGGCGATGGCAGGTGTATTAGATATCAATTCTTCCAAAAAGGGGGCGCGATTTGTTCGTTTCTGTGATGCGTTCAATATTCCGTTGGTGGTATTTGAAGATGTTCCGGGATTCTTACCGGGCACCGATCAGGAATGGGGCGGAATTATCAAAGACGGTGCAAAATTACTGTATGCGTTCTGTGAAGCTACGGTTCCGAAAATGACGGTAATTACCCGTAAAGCGTATGGCGGGGCGTATGATGTAATGAACTCCAAGCATATCCGTGCCGACTACAACGTAGCGTGGCCAACTTCTGAAATTGCTGTTATGGGAAGTAAAGGAGCGGTTGAGATCATTTTCCGAAGAGAAATTGCAAAAGCCAGCGATCCTGAAGCGAAGCAAAAAGAACTGGAAGCACAATACGCGGAGGAGTTTGCGCATCCGTACCGAGCAGCTGCCCGAGGATTTATTGATGATGTGATCAAGCCGGAAGAAACCCGAGCCAAACTGATCAAAGCCTTAGAAGTTTCACAAAACAAAGTAGATACCGTGCCGAAGAAAAAGCATGATAATTTACCGTTGTAGGTGAAAGGAAAACTTTCGTTTGTTCGATAATATGTCATACATCATGAAAAACCTCAAGAAGTTTTCTGGTGAATTAGGTTTTGATTTTGAAGTCTCACAACAAGATTGGGGGATTGAAAATGCAGATCCTAAAAGAGTTGTAGAATTCATTTCTTATTACGAAAGCTTCGAGAAACTCACCGAAAAGGAATCAGGAGATTTAGCTCAATTGATTTTTCAATCTGCAGAAGAGCACTTGCAAGAAAACTATGATGAAGCTGTGAGAACAAAAGTTCTAAATTTTATCCAAGCTCATAATTCAGAATTTCCTCTGGAGTTTGGATATTGGAAAAGTCTCGATCCAAAAGTCTGGACTATTTCCAGCTTAATCAATGAATCCAAAAATGTTTAACCTCTTAAACTCTTTCCCAAGCTCCTGCTTGGGAGAAACGAATGGAGCTCCTGCTTCGAATAAACAATCTAACCCATTAACATATTGACTAAAACAGTCTTCTTATTAGCTATTCCCATCTTGTTGATTAATTGTAGCGTTCAAGATCAAAAATTAACCGAAGCCGAGAATATCCAAATCAAGACTGAAGTCAGAGCATCTTTTGATAGCTTGGTAGAATCCACAAAAGTTCAGGATTGGGAATCCTATTTCAATCACTTTGATGAAAATAATTTCTCAGGCTTAAATGCAGACGGAACCGTTTGGGAATCCTTTGAAAATTTTAAAGCATCCGTCATTCCGGGTTTTAAAATGATCGAAAGTAGCGACAGTCTGGTGTTTCCGATAGTTAAAATTTCTTTGATTGATAAAAATACAGCCGTTCTTATTAATGAATATGAGCAGAAAATTACACTAAACGGAGGACAGGAGATCAGAGTTGCCGGTGGGGGAGCTCAGGTGTGGTCCAGGATTTCCGGAAAGTGGAAGTTGGTGAGTATTTCTGCAAGTTCTAAACAGGATTAAATTTAATTTCTTACCGATGTTTGGTCTAAAGCAAATTGATTGGCTGAATTTGATTTCATAATCCGTAGGGACAATTCATGAATTGCCCCTACGGATATAATGCCAAACTAACCTAAACGATGCTTGAACTAGGGCATTTGAATTATTTCCCTAACAAATTGTCAAGCTGCATCGTAGCAAGTTATATTAAATTATAGTAGCTTGAGTTTATAAGCGTCTAAATAGTTGCTTAGCAATGTTTTATGGGGAGTGTAATTTATGTTTTATAGAAAGCCAAAAAGAGAGAGTTATACCTTAGTTGTTAATGACATTCCCGTTTTAGTTACTCGCAAAAAGATCAAAACCATCAGGCTCAAAGTAAATCGTGTTTCCCTTGAGGTGAAGCTATCCAGTCCTTTTAAAATTCCAGATGAAGAGCTTATTACATTCGTTCAAGAAAAAATGGAATGGATCAAAAAGCACCTGAGTAAGCCTCCTCTTCAATTGCCCGAACCGGATCTGAAATATGAAAATGGTGACATTATTCCATTCAAGGGTGGCAACTATAGCTTAAAATTACAACACGGTGCTAAAAAGATCGGAGTAAATATTCATGGCTCCGAGATAGTTCTGAGTTTCAGAAATATTATTACACAGTCCAGAAAGGAAAAAGCCCTAAATGACTTTTATCGCACTCACCTGAAAAATGAGATCCCTAAGCTCATCGAAAAATGGGAACCGGTCATGAAGGTTTCAGTTAACGAGTTCGGTGTAAAAAAAATGAAAACCAGATGGGGCACATGTAATATCAGGGATAAACGAATCTGGTTGAGTTTAGAACTGGCTAAAAAATCTCCGGAGTTATTGGAATATGTGGTCGTTCACGAGATGGTTCATCTTCATGAACGTTTGCATAACCAGCGTTTTAAGAATTTTATGACTCAGTTTCTCCCAAACTGGAAAGAGCTTCAGAAGCAGTTGAATGGCAGGATTGATTAACCGGGTTAGTACTGTAGTAGTCCGTCATCCTGAACCATGTGCTGAACTTGATTCAGTATTGTTTCAGGATCTTTGTAAGGAGCTGATTCTAAATCTGCTGTGACAATTCAAGAACAAAGACTCTGTATGCGCCTGTGTTGGAACCGGACCTCCCCGGTTCCCAAACAAATTTTTGGGTTCTGAGTAGTTCGCTCCTCCTTGGATAAGGAGGGGAATTCCAGATTGGTCTGACCCACCCTTGTTCCCTCCCTAACAGTAGGGAGGGAGACTCCTTAACTCCACTCAGAATTTAATTAAAAAGTCCCCTTCCCTTGACTAAGGGAAGGGACAGGGATGGGTTTCTTCCTCTCCGCATTCTAACCACAAAGACCACAGAGAATATTAAGCTTCTTCATCTCAAAACATTTGTGCACTATGTGGTTTATCCTTTCCGTGTTTTAGTGATTCTGTGGACTATTAATAGGATTCAATTCATTAGTTCGCCAATAATTCTAAAGGTCGGTGTAGTTTGAAGCTTTTTCGAAATCTTGAGGATGTATAATAAGATCTCATTAAACTCGAATCTGGTCATTCCTGGAAAGGCAGGAATCTGGATTTAGATTAAAACCATTACATACAATCCAGATCTCGGGCATTCGTCGCGAGATGACCGAATTTTTTTAAGAACCCTTACAACCCCTCACTCGAAGGAGGTTTGGCTTTAGCTTGCCAAAAAATTGGAGCATGTCGGGCTTGGATTTACAAACGCCCAAATACAAATTTTAAACACATTAGAACTCATATTTAATTATTCTAAGCCACTAACTATCAGAAATCAATCAGATTAAGATGAAACGATTTACTTCTTTACTAGCTCTTGTGTTGATAATCAGCACGACTTCACTTTTTGCTCAAAAATCAGATAAAGACTCCCGTTACGATATTGGCTGGAATAGCCTTGAATTCAGAAGCATTGGTCCGGCTTTTACTTCCGGAAGGATCTCGGATTTTGCAGTAAATCCTGACAATCACAGCGAGTTTTATATTGCAACGGCATCAGGTGGAGTTTGGAAAACGGAGAATGGTGGGATTTCGCTTAAGCCGGTTTTTGATAACGAAGGCTCTTATTCCATCGGTTTTGTAGCGATGGATCCAAATAATCACAATGTGGTTTGGGTTGGAACGGGAGAAAATAACAATCAGCGAAGTGTGGCTTACGGTGATGGAGTATACAAATCCATTGATGGTGGCAAAAGCTGGAAGCATATGGGACTGAAGAATTCTGAGCATATCGGAATGATTGAAATTGATCCCAGAGATTCGGATGTAGTTTATGTAGCAGCAACGGGACCGCTTTGGAGTTCCGGTGGAGATCGTGGATTGTATAAAACTACAGATGGTGGAGAGAATTGGGAAAAAGTATTGGAGATCAGTGAGCACACAGGAGTAAATGAAGTTCATATGGATCCGAGAAATCCCGATGTATTGTATGCTACGGCTCATCAGAGAAGAAGAAGGGTGTTTACTTATATCAGTGGAGGACCTGAATCAGCAGTATACAAATCAACCGATGCCGGAAAAACCTGGAAGAAAACCATGAGAGGAATGCCGGGCGGAGATATCGGAAGAATCGGAATGGATATTTCTCCTGCAAATCCGGATGTAGTTTATGCGGTTGTTGAAGCAGAATCAGGAAAAAGTGGGTTTTATCGTTCTGATGACAGAGGAGAATCGTGGGAAAAGCAGAGCAATTATTCATCAAGCGGAAATTATTATCAGGAAGTGATCGCTGATCCTGTGGATGTAGATCTGGTGTATGTAATGAACACATATTCCGGCGTTTCTGAAGATGGTGGAAAGACGTTCAACAACGTTGGTGAGAAGAATAAGCACATCGATAATCATGCGCTTTGGATCAATCCTGATAATCCGAATCACTTGTTGAATGGGAATGATGGTGGTGTGTATGAGTCGTTTGACCGTGGAAAGACATGGAGATTTTTCACTAACCTTCCGGTAACTCAGTTTTATAAAGTAGCCGCTGATAATGCAGAGCCGTTCTATAATATTTACGGCGGAACTCAGGATAATTTTACGTTAGGCGGACCTTCCCGAACAAACGCCACAACCGGAATCAACGATGATGAATGGTTTGTTACGGTGCTTGGGGACGGATTTGAGCCTCATGTTGATCCAACTAATCCGAATATTGTGTATGCACAATCGCAGTATGGTGGATTAGCACGATTTGATAAACAAAGTGGTGAACAGCAGAATATCAGACCGCAAGCTCCGGATGTAGATTATGATTATAACTGGAATTGGGATTCACCTTTTTTTATAAGTACTCATGACAACGAGAGACTTTATTTCGCTTCCGATCGTGTACTCAGAAGTGATGATATGGGACAAAGTTGGAGAGAAGTAAGTGGTAATCTTACGCGTCAACTGGATCGAAATAAATTTGAAGTGATGGATAAAGTGTGGCCGATGGATGCTATCGCTAAAAATGCTTCTACTTCAGTGTATGGAAGTATTGTTGCACTTGCGGAATCTCCGCTGGATGAAAACCTATTGTACGCAGGAACCGATGATGGTTTGGTTCATGTATCAGAAGATGGAGGCGAAACCTGGAAGAAATACGATAAATTCCCCGGAGTTCCTGATATGGTGTATGTAAATGAATTGATCGCTTCAGAGCATGACAGAAATACCGTTTATATAGCATTCAATAATCACAAGAATGGTGATTTTAAGCCATACATTTTAAAGAGTACGAATCTTGGAAAATCATGGAAATCTATAGCTAATAATCTTCCGGAAAGAGGATCTATCTATTCCATAGCTGAGGATTTCGAAACCGGGAATCTGCTATTCGTTGGTACAGAATTTAGCATGTTTGCTTCCATTGATGGAGGTGAGTACTGGAAAGAGCTGAACAAAGGATTGCCGACCGTAGCGATTCGCGATATTGATATCCAAAAAAGAGAAAACGATCTTGTATTAGGGACTTTCGGGCGTAGTTTCTATGTAATGGATGATTATTCTGCTCTTCAGGAATTATCGAAGGAAGTTGCAGAAAAAGAAGCTCATTTATTTTCTACAAGACATGCTTATCAATATCAGCCTTACAGCAGAATTGCAGCAAGTAATACCATCAGTTGGCTGGGACCAAAAGGATTTCAAGGGGAGGATTACTTTTTGGGAGAGAACCCTGAATTCGGTGCTGCTTTCACTTACTATTTAAAAGACGGATACAAAACTAAAAAAGCTATTCGTGAAGCTGAAGAAATGAAGAAACGAAAAGATGGCGAAACTGTTTATTATCCAACTTATGAGCAATTAAAAGCGGAAGAAGAGGAAGAAGCTCCATTCCTGATCTTTACAGTTAAGGATGCTAATGGAGAAGTAGTTCGCGAATTAAAAACGTCTCCAAGAAAGGGGATAAACAGAATTTACTGGGACCTGACCTATCCACAGATTACAAGATTAAATACCAGAGATGCTGATCAGTCTAAAGATTTTGATTCAGGATTGATGGTGCTTCCGGGAATGTATACTGTTGAGTTATCAAAAAGCATTGATGGAGAAGTTGCTCAGCTTACCGAAGCACAGAGCTTTGAAGTAAGATCGTTGGGTAATGTGACTTTACCGGCAGAAGATCCCGAAGCGATGTTAGCTTTTCACAAGCAACTAAATCAGCTCTCAAAAGCATCAAATAGTGCAAGAAATGCAACAGGAGAAGCTCAGGAACGGCTTCAGTATTACAAAGGCGCATTAAAAGCTCTTGGTAGTGATGCGCCATCCGGCTTAGCTTCAGATATTGAACAGTTGGAAGAAAAAATGGATGAAATTAATATGATCATGTTTGGTGATCGACTAGCGGGACGTTTGGAAATTCAACGAGCTCCATCGTTAAATTCCAGAATAAATAATGCGATTGGTGCCGGAACTTCTTCAACCTCTGATCCAACCGGGACATCAAAACGGGTTGCTGAAATTGCTAAGAAACAGTTGAAACCTGTAATTGAAATGCTAAAAGAGATCATGAACACAGATATTCCTGAAATCGATAATAAACTCAAGGGAACAGATGCACCTTGGACGCCGGGAAGAGTATTGGAGATAGATTGGTAATTCATGCAGTTAAGAGAGCATGGCGATGCGCTCTTACTCTGGATCCGATTGTATCCGTCGGATCATAACCAATCAAATCAAGAACTACGGTTCCAACACAGAGCATTGGAACGAGTAGAAATCATTTTCAATATATAGGGATGTAAAATTTTACGTCCCTATATAAAATCAAACAAAGAAAAAGACCAGCGCCGAATACATCACAATTGCTAAACTGCCGGCAACCATTGCTAATGGAAACTGTGTTTTTACGTGATCCATGAGGTCGCATCCTGTTGCCAAAGAAGATAAAATGGTTGTATCAGATATAGGCGAGCACTGATCACCAAACACGGAACCACCGATCACCGCTGAAAAACACAATGTGAGAAAAAACGGGTCAGGAACTATTGCCCATGCCAGAGGAACGGCTACGGGAAATACTACCGCGTAAGTTCCCCATGAAGTGCCTGTAGAAAAAGCAATGATCATACAGAAAACCATAAGTAATCCGGGAAGGATAATCGGGTTTATTATTCCACCAACTATATCTACAACATAAGCTGCGGTTCCAACAGCATCAGCAACTTCCTTAAGAGTAACGGCAAATGCCAGAATAATAGCACCGATAGTGACTCCCTTACATCCATCTACAAATCCATCAATTGCATCTTGTAATTTCATGCCTTTAGCTACTGCTATTCCCAGTCCGGCAAGCACAGCTAATACAAATGCTTCTGCAATTAATAGAGTGGCATCATTACCCATATCCAGAATAAAGAACGTATAAAAGAATGGAATGATAGCTACTCCAAGCAGAGTTCCTATCGGTCCGAAAAAATCTATCAAACCTGGTTTATAGCCTTTAGGAATTTTTTGTTCGGTGAGCTCATCTGCCGCCATAGGAGTAGCTCCATCTCTGTCTAATTTTCCTTCTTCTCTGGAACGCTTGATAGCTTTTCTCATTTGCTTTCCGGGTATCCATGGTAGTTTCTCCCATGCAAAAAGCAGAGTCAGAATAATGGAAAAGATCGCATAAAAATTAAATGGTAAAGCTGATAAGAAAAAACTGATTCCATCCTGAGTAGTTTCAAAAAGGGCATTTGTACCGATCACTAAGCCGGCTACATAAATGGGCCAAACATTAAAGGGAATAAGTGTTGCAATCGGAGAAGCGGTTGAATCCACTACATAAGAAAGTTCTTCATGAGAAACTTTGTGCTTGTCGGCGATTGGCCGGACAGTGGCTCCTGTCAGGATCGTACTTATTGTTCCACCTTGATGGAATACAATTCCCATAAACCAGGTAAACAGCTTGGCAGACACAGGCCCTTTTACCATTTTCTCACTGGCCCATCGTGCAAATTTTTCGGCACCACCGGTTCGTGTCCAGATTCCGATCAATCCGCCTAGCGCCCAGAGATAAACCAGAAGAATTAAGGCAAAACTCTCTGTGCCAATTGATGGTATCAGAAACTCCTGGACTACATTGATTTTATTTGAAATTACAGCTCCCAGGCAAATCCCCAGAAATAATGAACTGGCTACTTCCCCGGTATAAAACGCAAGAAAGATGGCAAGCAGCGGAGGAGTGATAGACCAAAACCCGTAATGACCATTTTCTTGAACAAAACCATCAGAAAAGTAAACGGCAATAACGGAGATAATAAATGTGAGAATAGCTCCCTGAACAATTCTTTTTCTGGTGTCAGGATCGGTAAATTTTTCTTTAATATTCAAACTGTAAAGATTTATTTTAGTTGAAATAAATATGTCTTAAATAAATGACATAATTTGTAAAAGCAATATTTAAAAGTATTAAAGATATTATACTAAATTTTATGGGGACAGATTTTAAGGACAACATCTTTTTCATAGCAAAAACTATCTTATTCTGGTTTTTTGCTTTTCTATTTTATGATGTGTTTCGGAGGATGGGTTTGTCTCAGGAAGACGGTGTTGTTTTATTAAGAGAACCTTTATCAAGGACAGAGAATTTGGAGCTTACCTTGATATTGAGTTTTGTAGCAGGGTTTATCTATTCTTTAATTGAGTTTGGGTTTGAAAATCAATTATTGAAAAGAAGAGGTTTAGGTGTTCGGTTATTAATAAAAACAATAAGTTATTTTCTTCTTATCAATGTTGTAGTAATCCTTGCCATTGAACAGCTAAACAGGTTTTTGACGGTCCCTTTAGAATATTCATATACACAGCTTATCACAAATGGCGCTGTACATTCATTCATAATCTATTTTATCACTTGTAGCTTGTTATTTACATTTTTCAGAATAGTAAATGAGAAGTTTGGTAAGGGAGTGCTGAGAGATATGCTTTTGGGGAAATACCGGAATCCAAGAATAGAAAAAAAGGTCTTCATGTTTGTGGACTTGAAGTCTTCCACTATGCTGGCAGAAAAAATGGGGTATATAAAATACAGTTCACTTATTCAGCAATGTTTTTATGATCTGAATGAAGTGGTTCGTAAATACGATGGTCAGATCTATCAATATGTAGGTGATGAGGCAGTAATTTTTTGGGATTTTGATAAAGGAATTGAAAAGAACAGATGTATAGAATGCTTTTTCGCATTTCGAAATAAACTCAATCTGAAAAGTGGATTCTATAAAAAGAAATTTCAGCTTTTACCAGAGTTTAAAGCCGGTATTCACGGTGGAGATTTAATTGTAACAGAGGTGGGAGTAGCTAAAAAAGAGATCGCTTATCATGGAGATGTGATAAACACTACAGCCCGAATTCAGGAACAATGCAGTAGTTTTGAGAAAGAGTTATTGATTTCAGGATCAATTTATAATGAGCTGAAGTTTAACGGAGTCTATTCCTGTATCAATCTAGGAGAGGTGCTTTTAAAGGGAAAACAAAAACCTATTGAGATCTACACAGTACAAGAAAACTAAACTAAGCACGCTCCGCCAGTTCCAACCATCGAAACTCTTTTTCTTCCAATTCTTCCTTTAAAGAGCTGAATGTTTCGGAAAGCTCCTGAAGTTTTTCATAATCAAGATCGGAATTACTCATTTGGCGATGGATCGCAGACTTTTTCTTCTCCAGTTCTTCGATCTCTTTTTCCAGCTTCTGATATTCTTTTCGTTCATTAAAACTGAGCTTCTCGGGATCAGAATTTGATGGCTTGGGATGATCTGACTTCTTTTTTTCAGATGAACCACTTTTTTGCCCACTTTCCTGTTCCGCTTTTAAAGCTCTGTATTCAGAATATGTGCCGTTAAAATCATTAACTTCTCCATTTCCTTCAAACACAAAATAATGCTCCACTAAATTGTCCATGAAATAGCGATCATGGGATACAATGATCAGGCAACCGCCAAAGTTGGAAAGAAAATCTTCCAGTTTTTCCAATGTGATGAGATCCAGATCATTCGTTGGCTCATCCAGAATCAGAAAGTTTGGGTTCTTGATCAGCACCATCATTAAGCCAAGACGTCTTTTTTCTCCACCGCTTAACTTTGAAACCGGAGTGTACTGCATTTTGGAATCGAACATAAAATGTTCCAGAAACTGAGAAACAGAAATGGTATCGCCGTTTGCCAATACGATCACTTCCGCAATCTCTTTGATGACATCGATCACTCGTTCTTTTTCTTTGATCTCAATACCGGATTGCTTGTAATGTCCGTAAACAATGGTTTGACCGGTTTCGACCTCTCCTGAATCAACGGGTTCTTCTCCGGTAATTATCTTCAGGAAAGTACTTTTACCAACTCCGTTTTTTCCGATGATCCCGATTCGTTCTCCTTTATTAAAGGAGTATTCGAAGTCTTTCAGAATAACAAGATCATCAAAGCTTTTGCTTACTTTTTTAAGTTCCAGAACCTGTCCACCAATGCGGGACATATCTACTTCCAACTTTACTTCTTGCTTTACTTTTCCTGACTTGGCTTTTTTTTCCGTTTGATAAAAAGCATCTATTCTTGATTTAGATTTGGTAGTACGGGCTTTGGGTTGGCGACGCATCCACTCTTGCTCTTTCTTCATCAACTTGCCGGCTTTGGCAACTTCCGTAGCGTACACTTCTTCACGCTCAGCTTTCTTTTGCAAGAAATATTCGTAGTTCCCTTTATGGTGATAAAGCTGTCCGTCTTCGATTTCTAAAATGTGATTACAAACCCTGTCCAGAAAATACCTGTCGTGAGTTACCATCAGTAGAGTCATGGTACTTTTGGTAAGATAAGCTTCCAGCCACTCGATCATTTCCACATCCAGATGGTTAGTCGGCTCATCCAGGATCAAAAGATCAGGTTCGTCAAGTAGAGCAAAAGCTAAGGCTACACGTTTTCTTTGTCCACCCGACAGAGAAGAAATGGATTGATCCAGATCATGAATATTCAGTACTCCCAGTATTTGATGAAGTCGTTGTTCATAATCCCAGGCATTTGCAGCATCCATTTTTGCAAGCGCCTTATCAAACGCTTCCTGAGTTTTCTCGTTGTAATTTTCAGCTTGGGCAGCTACAGCTTTTTCGTATTGCTGAACCACTTTCACCATCTCATTTTCGCCGTGCGCTATAAACTGGTTGATGGTCATGGAGTCGTCGAGTTCAGGCTCCTGCTCCAGCATAGCTACTTTGATTCCATTTCGGATCATAACTTTACCGGAATCCGGAGTTTCTTTTCCCGCTAATATTTTCAACAAGGTTGACTTACCAACACCGTTTTGAGCAATGAGCGCAGTTTTGTCTCCTTTTGAGATGCCAAAAGTGAGGTCCTCGAATAAAAGTTTAAGGCCGTATTTTTTACCCAGATTTTCTGTGGAGAGGTAGGTCATAAATCAGTTTGAACATTAAGTCTTGATGAAGCAGGTAATATACGGTAAATGTGAGCGAATCATGAATAATGATTATGATATTTACTTAATATGAAGTGCTTTCTTGCAAAATTCAGAATCTATGTTTATTTGTATAGTACACTAACAATTTATCGGAGAATGCTATGCTTGTTAAAAATCTTCTGCAGAAAAAAGGAAATGCAATCTATTCTGTAAATCCAGATAATTCCGTTTATCAGGCAATTGAAAAGATGGCTGAATTGGATATTGGAGCGCTGGTTGTAATGAGTAATGATGTTTTGAAAGGAATTATTTCGGAGAGAGATTATCGAAATAAAGTGATCCTGAAAGGAAGAGCTTCCAGAACTACGGCTGTAAAACAGATAATGTCAGATAAAGTAGTGTGTGTAACTCCTGATGATTCAGTGAACCTGTGTATGCAATTGATGACCGACAAGCGGATTCGTCACCTTCCTGTTTTAGAAGATGAAAAACTTGTAGGAGTTATTTCTATAGGTGATGTAGTAAAATCAGTGATCGAAAATCAAAAGAACGAAATTGATTCATTAAGAGATTACATCACCAGTGGCAGCGGGTATCCGGGGTAGATTTCGTATTTAAATTCGAGCTTGTAACCAAATCTCCCTTTGAAGGGGGATTTGGATGCTTTTCTTAAAATTTTTGTAAGGAATAACTTTGAATCTGTCTTACTTGGTATGGCAAGGAATATCATTATACCATATGATCCGAGATTACGACCGAGAGCCAGAGAGTTAAGAAATAATTCTACACTGGGTGAAGTGTTGCTTTGGAAGCAGATAAAAGGGAAACAATTAGGAGTAGGGTTCCACCGGCAAGTACCGATCAGTCACTTCATAGTAGATTTTTATTGCCACGAAATCATGTTAGCAATTGAGGTTGACGGAAGCATTCACACTACCATTCAACTAAAAGCCAAAGATATCGAACGTCAATATCACCTAGAACAACTCGGGGTTCATTTTATCAGAATTGCTGATGCAGATGTAAAAAGGAATATGGATTCTGTAGTTCAATTTCTGAAATCCAAAATTAAAGAACTGATCGAAAAATAAATCTCCCTTCGAAGGGAGACGATCATCCAAACGGTTCTTTGGATGATCCGAGGGATGTTGTGAGGTTTATGAGTTACTAAACTTCACGACATCCTTCATTCTGACATCCCCCACAAAATCTCTGGACGAGATTTTGAGCCCCCTTCGAAGGGGGATTTATCTATCCAATAAATTTGGAAGTTCTCAAAATTCCACCCTTCAAAACTCCTTAACTCTCCGTACATTTGGGTTCTTTCTCAAAGTCATTCTGAGGATACTTCTATCCACTTTGGGTGACTTTAATTCATAACAAACTACAAGTACAGTGAGCGATCAAAAGATAATTTTTTCGATGGTGGGCGTAAGCAAAGTCCACAAACCAAATAAAACCGTTTTAAAGGATATCTATCTTTCATTTTTCTACGGCGCCAAGATCGGTGTTTTGGGGCTCAACGGTGCAGGTAAATCAACTTTATTACGATTGATCGCAGGTGTAGATCAGGATTATCAAGGAGAGATCAGTTCTCAAAAAGGGATTACGTTTGGGTATCTGGAACAAGAGCCAAAGCTGGACCCGGAAAAGACAGTCAAAGAAATTGTAGAGGAAGGTGTACAGGAAACAGTTGATCTCATCAATGAATACGAAGCTGTAAACGCGGCTTTTGGAGATCCGGATGCAGATTTTGACGCACTTATCGCGAAGCAAGCAAAACTTCAGGAAAAGATAGACCAAATTGATGCTTGGGATCTGGATGCAAAATTGAATCAGGCAATGGACGCCCTTCGTTGTCCTCCCGGAGATACTTCCGTTAAAGTGCTTTCCGGTGGAGAAGCTCGTCGTGTAGCTCTTTGTAGATTGCTATTGAAGAAACCAGATGTTCTATTATTGGATGAGCCGACAAACCATTTAGATGCGGAATCAGTGGGGTGGTTAGAGCAACATTTAGCTCGCTATGAAGGAACTGTAATCGCTGTAACGCATGATCGTTATTTCTTAGATAATGTTGCAGGATGGATTCTGGAACTGGATCGTGGAGAAGGAATTCCGTTCAAAGGAAACTATACTTCTTGGTTGGAGCAGAAATCTGAACGACTTCGTCAGGAAGAGAAGCAGGAATCCAATCGACAGAAAACATTACAGCAGGAATTGGAGTGGATACGTCAAAACCCGAAAGGGAGAAGAGCAAAAAGCAAAGCTCGTATCAATTCTTACGAAGAGTTATTGGCAAAAGATCAGGAAAAGCGAAACGATGATATGCAGATCGTTATTCCTGCCGGTCCTCGTCTGGGAACTAAAGTGATCGTCGCTGAAGGCGTAGCAAAAGGATACGGAGATAAGCTTCTGGTTGAAGACATGGAGTTTCAATTACCTCCAGGTGGGATTGTTGGAGTGGTTGGTCCAAATGGTGCGGGTAAAACGACGTTGTTCAAAATGATAATTGGGGAAGAACAACCGGATTCCGGAAAGCTGGAAATTGGCGAAACGGTTGAGCTAGGATATGTGGATCAAAAACGACCACTAGATCCAAGTAAAACAATCTGGGAAGAAATTTCAGGTGGACACGAAATTCTGAAACTCGGAAACAGAGAAGTCAACTCCAGAGCATATGTTGCCAGATTCAATTTCAGTGGAAGTGATCAACAAAAGAAAACAAGCCAAATTTCGGGTGGAGAGAGAAATCGTGTTCATTTAGCCAAAATGTTGAAAGAAGGCGCAAATGTACTTCTGCTTGATGAGCCGACAAATGATCTGGATGTAAATACACTTCGTGCCTTGGAAGAAGCTCTACTCGAATTCGCCGGTTGTGCTGTGGTTATTTCTCATGATAGGTGGTTCCTGGATCGTGTTGCTACTCATATTCTGGCTTTTGAAGGTAACAGCCAAACTTATTGGTATGAAGGGAATTACGAAGAATATGAAGCGCATCGCAAAGAACGCTTAGGTATTTCTGAAGATCAGCCTCAACGAATTCATTACAAGAAGCTGACGAGGTAACTTTCAAAATACCCCATTCGGGTGATTTATTAGCGAGAACATTCTGAGCATTTTGACTCCGTCAACTCACGATCGAGTGAAATAATAAAAGGAGTGCAAAATGTTTTCAAAAAGAATACTGGTTTTAGGATTGGCTACAATGGTACTTTCATGTGCCACAGTTCAGCAACAGATAGGGAAAGTGGCTTTGAAATTCATGACCAAAAAAGAGGCGGATTTCAATAATATAGCAGCAATCGGAATGTATCAAACCAATGTGTACGCCGCAGATGTAGGAATTACAACTTTGGGTACCGAAGATTGGGAAGCAGGTGAAAACCTGGTTGGAGTACAATTGGTTAAGCCGGGGGGTGCAATTGGAGTTATTGCTCTGGACGGAACAGTTACTGTAAATGGAGTGGAAGCCAAGAGTTATGGAGGCGGCGCTTATTACGCCAGATTTGATGCAGAGGACACGTCTACAAAAACAGTAACATTGACCAGCTCTAACGGTGAATCTACAGAGTTTGAGATATCATCGTTGCCATCAGTTAGAATCAAAAGCATAAATGGCAATAGTACATCCCCAACAGTAGACCTGAATTCAGATCTGGAAATAGAATTGGATTACAGCTCGAATGCGGAAGGTAAACGAGTAATTGTTTCTTTGATAACCAGCGCAGTGGGAGCCAAAGGTTTCGCCTATTTCCAATCAGCTATAATAAACAACAAAATTACTGTCCCCGCTGATGCTTTTAAACATAAACACATAGCAGGTGGTGGACCAACCGGTAAGGATGTAACCAATTGGGTTAAAGGAGTAAATCATTTACAAGTCATGATTCTGGAATCAGACAGAGGTGCTTCCGCACAACCATTTGATTATTTTAAAAAGGATATGAGATCTTTTGATACGGTTCCAGTTAATGTAACGGGCGATGCTGAAGGTCGCGCATGGGTTCAGATAAAAGGAGATTCCGAAGAAAGCTCAGGAAAATTCAAATATACCTCAAATTCATCGAATGCATGGTATGCTCGTCCTCTGGATTCTGATATACAACGAATCGGTATATCTTCGCTGAGTGTTTCAGGTACACTTTATAAACAAGAAACTGAAACTTCAGAAAGAGATAATTATGCAACCGGTTATCGTGAGATAACAACAACTACAACCACCTTTCAATTTCCTGAACTGGATGATCAGTACTGGGATCAGTTTTTAGAAAATATCTACGGAGATCTTACTTCGATGCTGAGAAATGATTATGGAGCTTCGGTAGTGGATGTGGATCAAATTACATCTAATTCAATCTATGATGAGTTTTATACTCCCGAAGATGAAAATTCCAAAGAGTACATTGCTAAAAATCTGAGAAACACTAAACGACTCGTTCCTAATTCACTGGGTGAAGTTTTGGGAGATAGAACAACTGCTCTAATTGCTGACGATGGTGTTTCAGCTCGTTTAATGCGGGATATGAATATGGATGCTTTTATGGATGTGGTAATTAACTATCAGGTTGCCGGAGGAGAAAACAATACAATTGTTCTTGTTCCTAATGTGAGCTATAGAGTATCCGGTCAAACTCAGGGTTATGATGGAACTTCAAATGTATGGTTTAACGGGAATATTCAAGGTCCCGGGGTTTCATTCAGTGAAGCAGAATTTTCTGACTTAAACGCATTAAACCGTATCGGTCAAAAAGATGTGATCGTTAAGCTGATCAAACAATCCATCAAAGAATTGTCAGACAAGCAAAATGAATTTGGATATCAAACTGTCTGGAAGACAGCACTCGAAAACTAACTTACATAGTTAGTACTTAGTTGATACACTAAACACTTAAAAAGCCCCGCAGGAATGCAGGGCTTTTTTTTTTAAGAAAAAAGAATACAATATTTTTTATAGCATAAAACATTTATTTAAATAGTAAGTTATATCATGCAATTATGAATATATAATATCCAAATGAAGAAAATAATTTTACTGATTGTACTCAGTGTTTTACTGGCTTCAACAAGTTTATTCAGCCAGACAAAAAAACCACTAGAATTTGTAGGAACGAAGCAACTTGGACTTACGGCATCTACTTTAGGGGGAACCGGTATTTATTACCTGCATCCAATTAACGAGAAAGATAACTTCAAGATAGCAGGTATTTATATTTATGATGATAATAGTTCCTATTCTGATTCTTATTTCTCAATCGGATTTGATTATCAACGGGATTTTTATGAGGAGTACACTAGAAGAGTATATTTTTTGACGGGTGCTCATATAGATAATGCAATAAGTGACGATGCCTTTTTTGAAAGTTATGAAAACGATGATAAAGCCAGCTTTTTTAGTATAGGTGTAGGAGTAGGTGCCGACCTGGGTGACAGAAGCAAGGGATTGGTCTTTAATCTCCATTTAACATATCAGCTAACAAAAAGCTTAGATGATAATGACAGAACCAGAGTTGGTTTGGGTGCAGGAATTGGGGTAGGTTTTAATTTCTGACATACTTTCATAAAATCAATTTTACAAAAAAAAATCATCTTATTGATGGTTATCCCGGGCATATAAATAATATAAAATTGAATCTGTAAGTGCTGTTTTAAAGGCACTTACAGATTATGTATGCCTTATCTCATATCGTATCTTAGAAAAGAGATAAAAGCCCCACCGAAAGTTAGAATTATAAAAATACCCAATAACCCGAAGTCAAGAATGCTTTTAGAAAGAGCATTACTTGTACTTAAAACAGGAGCGGAATACTGTGGCATTTCGCTGGTATCCAAAGTCTGATCATCTCTTCCAAAATCAATTTTCACTCCGGATTCTGAATCAACATTAATACTGAACCCACCACGTGATCCGCTTTCAGATTGCTTCTTTTGAGTGAAATCGGTGAATTTATCACGATACTCCCGCATACTTTCTTCATATCTGGATTTCATATCAATGTCTGTACCGGCAATATTCATAGCAGCTAAACGGAATGAAGAAGCAGGGGAAATTCGAGCTAAACTGAATGCAACTCTTTCCTGAAGTTTCTTCTGATTAGAAGTTTCCTCAATAAGTCTTCTGTTGTTTTCAGTAATGTCTTGCTGTACCTGTTTTCTGGCGGCGTCATCTTCTTCCAGCCAGTCCCATTCCTTTTCATCGCGATATGCCTGCCTTTCGGCATCATCCATCCCTTCCATTTCTTGGGAACGCTTTCTCCATGTTTCTGAAATGGTTGAGGAGTATTCATCCCATCGTGCTTTTTGGTAACCTTCCTGTTTGGCTTCTATTTGGGCAATAGATTCCACTTCTACAAGCTGACCCGATGCCATGACACTCATTCTTGGTAAGATTAACACGCCACCGATCCATATTACTAAAAGAAGCAGAAATGATAATGATGATTTTCTGGTGATGGTCGAAACTAAAAGTCCAATCCCAATAAAGAAGGTAACATATAAAACAGACAGCCCTATAAAGCTGGAAATGCTCACCCAATCCCCGCCGGAAATGGGAACTCCCATCAGTGTTGTAACAAGTAATGCGATCAGAATTGGAATCAATAAAGGGATAATAAGCCCGATCCAAACACCCGCAAATTTAGAGATCAGGTAGCTTGCTCTGGAAACAGAATTAGCAAAAGCCAGTTTGAGTGTTCCGTTTTCTCTTTCACCATTAATGGCATCGTAGGTAAATAAAATGGCAAATAGTGATAATACAACCTGTACAATAAATGTAAGATCAATGAATCTGAATAATGCGAAAAGTGTCTCGTCAGAATATGGACTGCGAGTAAGTTTCACATCTTGAAATCCTGAAATTCTGGAAACACGCCCTACATCGAAGTGTAACCCGGATACAAAAACCTGCATGGGATTAGGCTTTCTGTGTACCTGGTTTCGAACACTTCCCCAATTTGTGGCTTGTGCAATATCCTGAGTAGCGATCTGTTGGTTCGCCTCATATTGGGCAACTGCTGTATGATATTCCTGAACCCCGATGTAGACACTGGTTAAGATCAGAATAGAACAAACCAAGAAAGTCGCCGCAAATTTCGGGCTTAGAAGGATGTTTTTTAGTTCTTTTTCAATCAATAGTTTAATCATGATAAATCCTTAAATCGTTTTAATTAACGTAGATCGTATTTCAGGAAGGCAAAGAAAGCGCCTCCAAAGAAAACGATGTTGAAAAGAATAAGTAGTCCCAAATCAAGTAAGCTTCGGCTTGCCGCTGATGATAAAGTCGCTTTTTGGAATTCGAACTCCGGTAGCTCAGAAGCATCAATGGTTTCCGGTTCTTCGCCTGAATCATCATCTGTGGATATAATCATTCTGAAGCCTGTCATGCCGCCGGTTCCGGTTTTTTCCGTCATAAAATCATTATAGACTTGCTGATAATCCTGAGCAGAATCCATATATCTGTTTTGTAGTCCTAAAGAAGTACCTGCAAGTTCGGTGGATGCTAAGCTGAAAACGGAAGCAGGAGAAATTCTTGATAAAGATAACGCTAAGCGCTCTCGTTGTCTTCTTTTGTTGATATACTGCTCGTTGATCTTTTCTTCAAACACTTCCGTTTTTTTGGCCCGTTCTTCAGAAAGTTCATTCATATATTTTGAGAATTCCTGCATTACTTGTTGAGGTTCGGTGCCTTCAGGTACAGAGAAATCCGCCATTTTTGGACGATCATCAGCGAACAACTGAAAGCGATATCTGTTCTTTTCCGATGTGATCTCGTCTACATTTGGCACTTCAACCATTCTCCCTGAGATCAAAACTGAAGCCCTTGGTGTAATCAAAACCGCAAAGATCCATACTACCAAACCAATCAGAAAGGAGTTTGAGGGTTTATTGGTCATAGCAGAAATGCCTATAGTCAAAGCCAGAAATAATCCAAAATAAGCCAGGCCTGAAATCAGAATTAAGCCCAATCTCAACCATTCATCACCTTTAAGATTAACTCCGAGCACAGGGAGCAAAGCACACCCTATTAAGAGCGGAATAATGAGAGCTACAGAAAGTCCCACGAAAGATCCCGCCAGTTTACCGGCAATAAATGATGCTCTGGAAACTGAATTGGAGAAGCATAACTTTAGTGTTCCACTTACTTTCTCACCATTAATGGCATCGTAAGCAAAAATGATAGCGAACAGAGAAAGAATCACTCCGAAAATAAATTCCAGATCCATAAATCTGAAAATCGCGAAAATGGGTTCGTCATTGAATCGTGTGTTTTGAGCAGAAAGTTCTCCTCGCCCACGTACTTCAATATCTCGGCCTATATCATTTGAAATTCCTGTAACCAAAGCCATGAGAGGTTGAGGTGGCAGCATAATACTATGATTAACGCTCATCCATTCCGTGTTTGCAGCAATCTGATTATAATTTTCTTGTTTAGCTGCTTCGTATTGTGCCTTTCCTGCTAAATAATTCTGAGCTCCCATAAAGAAAGAAAGAATGATTAACAGTGAACAAACTGCAAAGCTGATGGTAAATCGACTACTTTGCAGAATTTCCTTGAGTTCTTTTATAAATATTAGTTTGAACATAGTTATTGGGTATTAGTTATTTGTCAGTTGGAAGCACTAACAAAGGACAATTAACATTTTCAGTTCAGATCGTTTGTTAATACAAGGTTTTGATCCGTTTCTTCCATATATCCGGCCATATACTCCACATAGAGCTGTTCAAGGTTGACACCCTTGAGTTCTGCATTTGTTCGTTGAGCTACCAACTCGCCGTTATTCAAAATCCCAACATGATCGGAAATCTCTTTAGCTCTGAAGATGTCGTGCGTACTCATAAGAATCGCTTTTCCTTCGTCTCTTAATTCACCAATCAGTTTTGTGAACTCTTTTCCCGCCTTAGGATCTAATCCTGAAGTAGGCTCATCCAGTAAAATTGCCGGAGCATTTTTAAGAATAGCGATAGCGATACCACATTTTTGGCGCATTCCTTTTGAGAAGTCTCTTAGTTTTTTATCAAATGCTTCGCTTTGAAGTCCCACTCTGTTCAGTGCGTTCTCGTAATCTGATCTTTTGTAATTATTTTTGCCACCAAGACGTACAAAAAAATCTATGTTTTGCATTGCTGTAAAATTTGGATAGAGTTGAACGTTTTCAGAAACGAAAGCCACATTCTTTTTTGCTTCCAGAGGATTCAGATTGGAATCAAGCCCATTTATGAATGCATTTCCGCTAGTTGGCTGAATGAAATCCAGAAAAATATTGATGGTAGTGGTTTTACCGGCTCCGTTTCCGCCCAGCATTGCATAAATTTCGCCCGGCATTACCTTGATATTCAGATTATCCAAAGCTTTTACGCCATCTTCATAGACCTTGGTAAGGTTTCGGGCTTCCAGTAAAGGAGCTTGTTTGATTGTCTCGTTTGCAGTTTCCATAATGTTGTGTTTTCAGCTGTCAGCATTTGGCATTCAGCTTTTGTTAGTTAATTACAAAAGCTGAATGCTGTTAGCTGAAGGCAATTTTGATTTAAATTTTTATTTCAACTTTGTTTCCCATCACTTCCTAGATAGTTTAATTCCGAAAAACACTAATCCGCCTACTAACCCGATGATGAGAAAGAGAATCAGCGAAGTACCCAGAATGCTGGCTTCTGCATTTATCTGAACAGTGAAGGTTTTGTCTTCTGCGTTTACCGGTTGGTTATCAGACAATGATGTTGATCTTAACCGGGTTTCGTATTTACCTACGCTTACATTATCTGGTGGAGTAAGAGTAAGTGTCACCGTTTTTTCTTCCCGTATTCCAAGTTCGGAAATGATCACAGGATCAATGGATTTATCCCACTGAAACGGAGCATCCATTTCGAATTCGATGTTATCCAATCGTCTTGAGCCTTCATTTATAACGGTAAAAGTGAAATTGACAGGTAGTCCTTCTTCAGCAGTATTAAAAAGTTGTGGAGCCTTTATAGCCAGCTTTCCAACACCTTTTGGGATCATTTCCAGTTTCACATAACCTACATCTAACGCTTTAACTTCTTCTTCAGTCCAGATTTCTATTCTGCGATCATTCACTTCAGTAACTTTATCCTGAGGAACTGCCATCACAAAGAAATCTATGGGTTTATCCATGATCACATTCTCTGTGGGACGATCCGGTAACGAGATATTCAGGTTAGTCTGACGTGTGTTATTACTTTCCGTGAACTTGATCTGACTGATTCTGCCTTGTGCTCCAACTTCGCTGAAATAACGGGCTACTGATTGCGGAAGGTTTACAACTTCCAGCTTATAAGTGTCATCTGTGCCACTGAATAATTCCAGTCCAAGTCCGAACGTAGCGTCGCTACCAAGTTCAATTTCCTGCGAAAAACGTTCTGATTGTATAAGTACTTTATTAGCGGAAGCATCTTTCTGAAGAAATACTTTCGGATTCCTTGATGATCCGTTTCCGTAAATGATATTAACAGTAGCTTCGTCAACATCCTGTAGTAATTCAAACTCAACGGTTGTAGGATTCCCCGAGCGTAACTCAGAAAGTTTTATCTCATAAGGACTGCTGATGATGGCTCCGTCATCATTACCAAGTGATACATACACATTGTGAATCACATCCGGTTGAAGAGATCGAAATAACTCATCTTCCATATCAACGATCTGTGAAAACTCTGCAGTTGCTCCTGAGGTGTTAGCAAGTGTGACACGCACTTTCTTTCTACCGTTTTCTTCCTGAGATTTTACTGCATTGACAATGCTTACAAATTGTTGCTCAAAAAGCAGCACCAATAAAGACTGCTGATAATTAACTTCAGCATCCAGGAACGTATTTTTTGCTTGTTCAAAAGCTTCTCTGGAGATAAGATCCTTTTTAAAAAGTTCTTCAGTTCGGTTCATTTCACTAAGTGCACGTTCGTACGAACTTTTTGCCCGCTTTAATCCCAAAAGAGGGTAACTATCATCCCGGGCATTAGGGAAAGGAGTTTGAGCTGTTGAAGTGGTGGGTATTAACAACCCAATTCCCAGTAGGATTAATAAAAAACAGAAGAATCTATCCATCAGTGCTGAAATTGAAGTTTCCTTTAGATTTTGGCTTTTTGATGGTTATGCTGATCTCGTCATCAGGCTTGGAAAAAACGAGTTTTAGATCAGATCCTGTTTCGACTGCATCGATCAAAAGCTTAGCATTTTCGGCATCAGTAGGTTTTTCATTATTGATAGAAGAAATGTTGAATCCTGATAGATCGAGCTCTTTAAATTCTTCAGGTAATAATGGTTCCAAGACACGCTGGATAGTAACTTTGGTATCGTTATCAGAAAGTAAAAGACCTAATTCAGGAATTATAGTAGGTCTTTCTCCCTCACCTTCCACATCCATTCTCATAACCATTCTGGGTCCACCCTCAGTAGCATCTCCTTTCATTTTTCTTAAAATGAAGCGTTCATCACCTCTTCGTACTCCAATTTTTACCTCTTCATCTTTAGATACTGAATCATATATTTTTCTCAGTTCAGCGATGCTGCCTGCTCTTTTCCCATTCATCATTATGATGAGATCTCCTCGTTCCAGTTTATCACCGGGTTCATCAGAGTTACCCATTCTGACTCTAACTTTAATTTCTCCTTCTTCTTCAATCAGCATTGCTTGAAATTCTTGAAGCATTAAAGAGGTGGCAGCATCGAAAGTCATCGTTCTTGTTTCCTGAGCTTTAGCAGGGATAGCTAGCAGTGCGGTGATAATTGTAATTAGTGGTATCAGTGATTTTATTTTCATAGATAGTTTCATTATTTGATTTGTTGGGAGGAATATTCGAAACTGAACACTATGAGTTGTTAAGCACTCGCAAAATGTTTGTTAAGGATGTTAAATCGGAGTTAAAATTTTCCGAATGACATCAAAAGCACCTAATTTCAATCATGCAGAATAAATGGACTATATATAGTTTCCTGGGAATCATGATAGTGGCACTCATTACGCTGGCAGTGCTACAATATCATTGGTTGGGAAGTGTAAGCGATGCAGAAAAGAAGCGTCTGGAAGAAAATCTTGAAGCCTCTACAGAAAATTTTGTATCTGATTTAAACAGAGGATTTAGTTCTTTAAATCAGACTTTTAAAATCCAGATTAGCAACAACGAATCTGATGTTGAACAATTACTCGAACAATCTTTCCTGAATTGGCTTTCAACTGCTGAATATACACAGTTAGTAGATTCTGTGTTCTTTGTGGAGGATGTTTATGGGAGTAACCCCATTGTAAATATTTTCAATACTGACCCGGCAAGACTTACTGAATTTAAGGAAGCGCACCATATCAACAATTGGATTGATGAACAAAAAAAATCAAAAAAGCACGCATCCAACAGCTTTGATTTAATAAGATCACCTGAATTTGGAGACCCCACATTAATTGCTGTTCCGGTGCAGTTGCTTGATCTGATAACAGTAGAAAATGAAAGCTCAGGAAAGAATATGCAGGTTAGTCTTAATATTGATCAGGGTGATGATGTAGTACTTCTGCAGCTGGATGATGAGGTAATAAAAAATGAAATAATCCCTGATATAGCTAAAACTTATTTTTCAGAATCCTACGAAGATCAATATCACATAAGCATAATAAAAGAGGATAAACACTCGAGTATTTCAAGATCGGTTTATTTAACAACTTATGAAGGAGACGACATTCCGGACCCTGACTACAAAAAAAACCTCAGAAAAATTGATTTCTCAAGTGTATTCATCATTCAAGCTGATGCTGATGAAGCCGATATCAATCCTCTTTTAAGAGGCATGGATTCATTGTCCGGAAAATTGAAAAGTATCGAAATCAGTGATAAATCATCATCTGTTAGAAGTATAGCTTTAAGTAATGAAACAAGACGTTTGAGTTATAAATCTGCTCAGAAAGATTCCATTTTTACTGCTAAAAGGGATACTACTATTAATACTTCGTTCTCTGCAGATTTTACAACAGCAGGTTGGCAATTTTGGCTCAGCTTTAAAGAAGGTTCTCTGGATACTTTTGTCAGTAAAGCTAAGAACCGTAACCTTGCGATAAGTTTTGGAATACTTTTGATACTTGGGTTTTGTGTAGGAATGATTGTTTTGTACTCAAAGCGTTCACAAGATCTCGCGGAAAAACAAATGCTGTTTGTTGCCGGAGTTTCTCACGAGCTAAGAACTCCCTTAACAGTTATTCGGTCTGCTGCAGAAAATTTAAATGAAGGAGTTATTCAATCAGAAGAACGTAAAAAGGAATACGCCAGGTTGATGTTGAAAGAAGGTCGCCGACTCAGTGATATGGTAGATCAAATAATGGAGTTTTCAGGAATTCAATCCGGTAAGAAAGTATATCAGTTTTCGGATTTTGAAATCAAAAGCTTTGTTGAGGAAATTAATGCCGAATGCAGAACACTTTTGGAAGAACAAGAGATGACACTCGAATATTCTGTTCATACTTCAAAGGGTTATATTTTTGCCGACAGAGATGCCTTATTTTTAGCTATTGGAAACTTAATTCAAAACGCTATAAAATTTAGTAATGGATCGAGGTTGGTTAGTTTAAAAGTAGAGGAGTTAGAATATAGATCAGAAAATGCTGTACGATTTCAGATAATTGATAATGGAATTGGGATTCCGGAAGAGGAGCAGAAACAAATTTTCGAGCCGTTTTTCAGAGGAACACGATCTGTGAAAGATCAGGTAAAGGGCAATGGGATTGGTTTAAGTTTAGTACAGAAAGTTGCATTGGCTCATAACGGAGAAGTTACTCTTAGAAGCAAATCCGGAAAAGGTTCTGTGTTTTCATTGATAATTCCTCTAAATAAAAATAAGCATGATGGCTAGAATACTTTTAATTGAGGACGAACCAGGTCTTGTGATGACATTACAAGACAGGTTAGTGGATGAGAATTATGAAGTAGAATCTGCAAATGATGGAGAGGAAGGATTTCAGAAAGCGAAATCTGACGATTTTGATGTAATTGTTCTTGATCTGATGTTACCCAAAAAATCAGGGCTGGATGTTTGTCGTGATCTCAGACAAGCCAAAGTGGAAACACCGATTATAATGCTGACTGCAAAAGGGCAAGTAGTAGACAAAGTTCTTGGGCTAAAACTGGGAGCGAATGACTACATGCAAAAGCCATTTGAGATGATGGAGCTTCTGGCAAGAATTGAAGTCCAGTTACGAAAGAAAACTTCCGAAAAGAAATCCTCCGCGAGTGGAATTGTTGCTTTTGGTGATACAGAGATTAACTTCCAAAGTATTGAGGTAAAGAAAGAGGGGGAAACGATTAGTCTTTCATCTAAAGAATTTCAATTGTTGAAATTTATGATTGAAAACGAAGGAGTGATTCTTTCAAGAGATCAATTACTAAATGAGGTTTGGGGATATGATGCAGTCCCATCAACAAGAACCGTTGACGTGCATATTGCCTGGCTTAGACAAAAACTTGAAGCAGATAGCGGTTACCCAAAGCATATTCTTACCGTTCATGGTTTTGGGTACAAGTTTGTTGGATAGGAATATTTACTCCTTAAATGCTGAAGGTTCTCATTCTTTAGCAGGATAAAGCTTGGTAAAAATATATCCGGCTATCATTGACAAAAGAAAAGAAGGAGCCAGTACATCCAGTTTTTCGAAATAGATGCCAATGCTGTCAATCTCTTGTACAACAAACTTGAAGAACGGTACACAAGCAAAACCTGTAAGCATGGAAGCAATAGCCCCCTTTTCAGAATAAGCTTTCCAGAAAAGAGACAGGATAATTACAGGGCAAAAAGTAGCCGCAATTCCTGACCATCCAAAAATCACAAACCAAAAAATTGTTCTGTCAGGCGATAGCACAGCTACAGAAAAAGAGAGTCCCAATGCAATTAAAGCCATAACTAAAGTCACAATCTTTGACAATCTGGATAATTTGTCGTCAGCAATTTCAGGATTAAAAATCTTTTGATAGAAATCTCTTGTTATAGCACTGGAAGCAACAACCAGAAGCGAATCTATGGTAGACATAATTGCAGATAGTACAATTGCTATGTAAACACCAACCAAGGTGAGAGGCAATAAATGTTCTACCAAAACAATGAGCACATCTTCAGCTCCGTTTCCTAAAATAGCTTCCGGATCTTGTCCTACTTCAGTAAATATATATCTTCCTAAAAGTCCAATGGTTACCGCGGCAGCATCAGTCAGTAGTGTAAAACCTATGGCTACCCATCGGCCTTTATTGATCTCCAACTCATTTTTTACAGAAATAAACCGAACATATATCTGAGGTGAGCCTAAAAATCCAAGTCCGATCATAGCAAAACCTAAAATGGTAAACACGTTGATCCAGGGATCGCTGCTGGTTCCCCAAATACTAAGAAGTCCGGGATCTATGGCCTTCAAACCGCTAATGAACTCACCACCGCTATCGATCATAAACCAGGCAATAACGGGCAGCAAAATAAGCCCGAAAAACATCATTGTTCCTTGGAAAAAATCAGACCAGACGGAAGCTAAAAAACCACCGATAAATATATAGGATACTACAATTACGAACCCAATCAACGCTCCGGTGAAGTAGTTCATATCAAGCAATGATTCGAATGCTTTTCCGGTGGTATCGATTTGTGCACTTACGTAGATAATTACAAAAACAGAAAGAGCGGTTGCTGCAATGCTCCTCAATACATTTGATGTTGGTTTGAATCTGCTTTCAAGAAAATCAGGGACGGTTATTGAATTGTACTGATCGGTTAATCTTTTAAATGGCTTAGCCATGAAAAACCATGAAATGGCAACTCCTAAAACTTCACCGAGTACAACCCAATATGCAGAAACACCGGCAACAGCTCCCATGCCGGTCAATCCTAAAAGAAGCCAGCCCGACTCGCCTGTAGCTCTTGCGGAAAAAGCTACTGCCCAAAACCCCACATTCTTTCCACCAACGTAGTAGTCACTAAGCGTTTTAACTTTTCTGGAAGCAAAAACTCCTATCAACACAAGAATAAGGCCATATAATCCCAGAATTATGTATTTAGTGACCATCCGAAAAAGTTAGTTGTTTTGAAATATCCGAAATAAGAAGTGGGTTGAATATTGCTGTAAATAATAGAATAAAAGCTAAACTACAAATTTGTACAAAATCCTATTTTGCTTTTCTGATTTCTAAACCGATATTCAACAATCCTGTATTACAGGAGTTCATAAGTTATGGGGAATTAAATGCATGATTGAAAAACCAAAGGGGAAAGGACTTTTTGCATGGGCGTTGTATGATTGGGCGAATAGCTCCTACTTCGTAATTATACAGACGTTTATTTTTGCTGCCTATTTTACGAAAGCCATTGCTGAAAATGTAGAGATCGGTACTGCTCAATGGGGAAACATGATCAGTATAGCAGGTCTTGTAATAGCAATTGGAGCTCCGGTTTTCGGTGCTATAGCAGATCAGGCAGGAAGACGAAAACCATGGATCGCAGCTTTTACTGTTTTGTGTATAATTGCTTGTGGGTTGCTTTGGTATGCTGAGCCCGGAGTAGATTCACTTTGGTTTGCTCTTGGAATGGGATTTATGGCAACAATCGGAGCCGAGTTTGCATTTATATTTTACAGCGCTATGCTTCCTGACTTAGTTCCGGCTGATAAACTAGGTCGATGGAGTGGCTGGGGTTGGGGAATGGGTTATGCTGGAGGATTAGCTTGCTTACTAGTAGCTTTGGTGGCATTTATTCAAACAGACGGACTTTGGCTTGGCTTGGACGCTGAAACTGCAGAACCCGTAAGGGCTACGTTCCTATTAACGGCAATCTGGTACGCTCTTTTTAGTTTGCCTCTATTTTTTAGAACGCCTGATAATCCATCATTAAATAAAAAGGTAGTAGAATCAGTTCGCTTTGGATTCGCTCAATTAATTATTTCGATCAAGGAAGTGAAAAAGTTTAAGAACATTGTAAAATTCTTGTTCGCCAGGATGTTTTATAATGATGCTGTAGTGACCATATTTGCAATGGGTGGTGTTTATGCTGCTGGAACTTTTGATATGGATGAAGAGCAGATCCTGATGTTTGGAATAGGATTAAATGTTACTGCCGGATTAGGAGCTTTCGGGTTCGCTTGGCTGGATGATAAGTCAGGAAGTAAATTCACTATTAACGCTTCGATTCTGGGTTTGTTGATTCCATTAGTTGCACTTATTGTTGTTAAAGATGTGACATGGTTTATTGTATGGGGTTTAATACTCGGAATTTTTGTTGGTCCAATTCAGGCAGCATCAAGATCATTTATGGCCAGATTATCTCCTCCGGATCTAACAAACCAGATGTTTGGATTGTTGGCTCTTTCAGGTAAAGTAACCTCATTTATTGGTCCTTTTTTAGTAGGTTTATTAACTGTTCAATTTGGAAGCCAGCGACTTGGAATGTCGGCTATTCTTGTTCTGCTATTGATCGGTTTACTGCTTATGTTTAGCGTAAAGGAGCATGAAGCTCCGGGAATCGAAGTAAATCCAGAGCAGATATAATGATCAATCATATTCCAGAATCCAGAATTGATAAGAAAGCAATTAAAGCTTGGCGTTTTTCAGCGTTGATCTTTGGAATCCTATGGTTTGCCCCTGCAATTGCCTATATATCAATCTCTATCGGAATAAATAAATTTGATCTCATTCTTTCGATCCTTTCCGTGATACCTTCACTGGTTATCTATCTGTTTATCGGTTTGTTGGTTCCAAATTTACGTTGGCAGAGATGGCGTTATGAAGTAAATGATGACGCAATTGATTTGTTAAGAGGTTTTGTTTTCAAAACAAGAACGGTTGTTCCCATTAACAGAGTTCAGCATGTTGATACGAATCAGGGGCCGATCTATCGCAAATATGGATTGTCATCAGTGAAAATATCAACCGCGGCTACAACACACGAGATTCCAGCGCTTGATGATGAAACCGCAACCGAGGTGCGTAATAAAATTTCTCAGTTAGTTCGTCAGGTTAAAGAAGATGTCTGAATTCAGAAGGCAACATTGGGCAGCAGCAGTTGACCGACTTTTTACTGCTGTTAGACAAAATTTTGTCACATTCCTGATTCTTATTTTTGTAGGTACACGTCAGGCCGGGGGAGATTACTTTGTTTATGTATTAATCGGAACAATGGCGTTAACATTCTTTTCAGGAATTGCGGGTTGGTACCGTTTTCAATACAGAATTTCAGATGGCGAACTCCAGATTAAAAAAGGAATTTTCGTTCGAAAAAAAGTCTATATGGCGAAAGAACGGATTCAGGTAATTGATGTCACAGAAGGTTTGGTTCAGAGAGTTTTTGGGCTGGTTAAAGTTGAAGTAAAAACCGCCGGGGGTGGAACTGAAAGTGCCACTATAAACGCAATGACTTTTGAAGAAGCAGAAGAGCTCAAAAGAGAGCTTCGCAATAACAATAGGGTAAAAATAGCAGGAGAAGAGTTACTCGAAGAAGAAGGGGTAAGTAGTGAGGATGAATTTCTGGACGAGTGGAAAATATCATCTAAAGAGTTAGTGATGGCAGCATTTACATCCGGAAATTTTGGTTTAATTGCCTCTATTCTTGGAGCGTTTTCCGGTCAACTGGATGCTGTTATAACAGATGAAACTATTGAGTATATACAAGGTCTGTTGCCGGGTCTGAATAACTTTACCTTAGTTGTTACAGTAGTTATTGTGATTCTCATAATATCATGGACTTTTTCTTTTCTGGGAGTGATCTTTAATTATTCAGACTTTAGCGTTAAAAAGACAGAGAAAGAACTTTTGATCCGTTCAGGTCTTATCGAAAGAAAGCATATAACCATTCCATTTGACAGAATACAGGCTGTCAGATTTATTGAAGGTGTTTTAAGACAGCCGCTAGGCTGTGGAATGTTATATGTTGAAAGTGCAGGCTTTGAGCAAAATGCAAAAGAACGCTCCATAGTTTTAGTTCCTTTTATTTCACGTACAAAAATGCATGAATTCTTTGATCGGTTTTTATCAGATTTCCATATCCCTGAATTGGAAGTTAAACCTCCGGAAAGATCTTTTTTCAGATATCTCAGAAGACCTAATTACCTGCTTTTGGTGGCAATTCCAGTAGTTTGGTATTTCTGGGATTTTGGATGGTTGCTGACTCTTTTAATTATTCCGGCTACAATTTTAGGCTGGTTGAGATATAAGGATGCAGGTTTATATTTTGATTCCAAAATGATCACAATGCAATTCAGAAACTTCAATAGAAAAACGGCCTTTATAAGAAGAAAGCGAGTACAGGTAATTGAAGAAACTATAAATCCGTTTCAGGAAAGAAAGAAGATATCCAGTTTGGCTGTCACAGCTGCTTCAGGAGCAAAAGGGATTGAGTTTAGTATTAATGACCTTGAAAGCACTGATGTAAGCAGAATCAGAAAATGGCTTTTAAATGGTGAAACGGATTATGCCTCAACAAAGTAAGAAATTGAAAATAAGGGAAGTAAGCGCTTCTGAAATCATCAAATTATTGGATGATTGCAAACTTCCAACCTCAGACTTAAATCCAAGTGCGTCTGTTTTTCTGGGAGCTTTTTATGATAATAAATTGGTGGGATGTGTAGGTCTGGAAAAAATTAGTGATTCGGGGTTGCTGAGATCTCTTGCCGTGAATCAGGATTCCAGAGGAAAGGGAATTGGTTTTGAACTTACCAAAGCAGTGCTTACTGAATCAATAAAGAAATCGTATTCAGAAGTTTATTTATTAACAACTGATGCAGAGAAGTTTTTTATAAAAGCAGGTTTTTATAAAATTGTAAAGGAAAACTCGCCAAAAGCTGTTAAAGAGACAAAACAGTACAGCGAAATCTGTTCTGATTCCGCTGTAGTTATGAAAATTGATCTAGCCTAGTGAGACATCAAGAACCATCATCACGCAAAATCCTACCAGAGTTCCCAATGTAGCTAGATCCGTATTTCCGTGATGTTGACTTTCAGGAATGAGTTCCTCAACTACAACATATATCATTGCGCCAGCAGCAAAAGCAAGAGCGTAAGGAAGAATAGGAGTAATAAAAATAACAGCAGCAGCTCCTATTACTGCAGAAACGGGTTCAACTACTCCTGAAAGCTGTCCATACCAAAAACTCTTTCCTACTTTAGCACCATCTCTTCTTAAAGGTAAAGATACAGCCATTCCTTCCGGGAAATTTTGAATTCCAATTCCTATAGCCAAAGCAATAGCTCCTGCTACAGTTGCTGTGCCTGTAACATCCACTCCCGAAGCGGCAGCACCAAAAAGGACTCCAACAGCTAATCCTTCCGGAATGTTATGAAGCGTAATGGCAAGAACCAGTAAAGTTGAGCGCCTCCATTTAGTTGGAACACCTTCTGCTTCAGATCGGTCAAAACCGAGGTGTAAATGCGGTAAATACTGATCAGCAACTCTTAAAAATAAACCTCCTCCTAAAAAACCAATAACAGCAGGTAACCAAGGAATAGAACCTTGTGCTTCAGCCATATCTATAGAAGGAATAATTAAAGACCATACACTCGCCGCAATCATTACTCCTGCAGCAAAGCCCATCATACTATCTAGAAGTGGATAATTTATTTTTTTGGTAAAGAAAACAAGAGAAGCCCCAAGTGCTGTTAAGGTCCAAGTAAATAAACCACCTAGAAGTGCTTGTACTATCGGATTAAGTTCGTAGAAAAATTCTGGAATCATATGCTTAAATTTTTTTCTAAACTTAATAAATTTTTAGACAAGACTAAATATTATAATCCATTAAATAAGAATATTTTATAGTTTGGGATATCTTATTTCACTTACCTTTTATCAATAGATAGGTTTAAAGTAAAAAAGGGCTTGGGTTAGTCACATGAATCAAAAGAATGAAGCGTATCAACTACCAATTAAGGAAGGTAAAGTTAGGATTGTTTTTAATGTTGATCAGGTTCAGGTAAAAATTTCAAATTCTATTAAAGACTTTTTTTCTCAAAAAGATGATACTGTAAAGTTATTTGTAGATCTGGGTGATCTAAACATAAAAGGAATAAAGAATGAAGGGTATGATCTTGTAAAAAAGAAAAGTAAACAAAACTCCGATGATTCTTTTGCTCTTCCTGAAGATATAATCTGGTTTGATGTAGATATAGAAGAAGTTTCAAATGTTCTTAATAATTCTGTAAAGTTCACAATCAAAGGACATTACTCAGAGCATGTAAGTTACTTTATTAATAAAATGGATTATAGAATTGAATGGCTTCAACATGATAAGGTCAAAGATGAGATTTCAACAGTAAGCGTAACAAAAAGAAACTATACTCAGCCGAAATTAGAGCAGAATGTTAGCTATGAGTTAGAACAGATAGCAAAAAGTGCAGAATTATTACACAAGGCAATAAATAGAATTGATCTCAGAACCCGCTCTGCTTATGTAAGACTGAATACAGAAGATGGCATACTGGATCCTGTTATTACAATAATTGCTGAGAAGTTAGGATACGATGTAAAAGTGCTGGATGAAGAGACTGTCTCGGAACTTAAGAAAAGAGGGCAAAAAGCTACACATCTAATTTCTTTGGTTATAAACTATTAGCAACTTGCCAAAAAAAAGCTCCTTTAGTGAATTAAAGGAGCCTGGTTACTTAGTTCATTTAAACTCTTTTATTGTGCTACTTGTTTCCAGAAAACTATCCCACCGGCTTGTTTTCCTGTTTCTACTACAGCAATTCTCTCATTGGTTTTCAGATCAATAATATCTACTGACCCGGGTTCTCCGCCTATTCCTTCAACTGATAGAAAAGCATATCTGTTATCAGATGAGATGGCAACTCCATGAGTCACTCTTCTGCTGTTCTTGACCTTGGCAATTTCTTTTCCTGATTCCAGATCAAAGATACCGGTTGCTCCTTCACCTTTATAGCTGGCTACCAGAATTTTACCGTCATGGCTAACTTCTAAGTTATATGGAGCTTTACCTGATTTAAAACGACGAGTTACTGCCCATTTTTCAGTATCAATTTCGATGATCTCATCCGAACCATTACCCGCTACATAAACGAGTGGCTTTGTAGGATGCGGATCTACCCAGGTTGGTTTTACTTCCGGTTTTGCATGCATCATTTTCATGCTGTTTTCTTTCATAACGTCCATATCATGACCGGAGTGATCTTCCTTCATTTCATTTTCTTTCTTTGAATGCTCTTCATGAGTACCATCTTTCATGTGCTTTTCATGATTCTTTTTATGTTCTTCAGAATCATCAGAGTGGTCTTTCATTCCTTCCATTTTCATGGCGCTTTTCTTGAGACTAAGTGTGCGGCTTACATCTAATCCCGCTGTATTGATCTCATAGAGTTCATCGGTCATCATAGAAACATGATACTGTTTGGTACCATCGTCAGTAATTCTGGAACCATGGGGCATTATTCCTGTCTTAATATCCGTAATTACTTCCATGTAGTCCGGGTCTACAACTGAAACTGTACTTGGAACCATATCCCCGTGAAGGTTAAAGTTGACAACATATAAAAGCCCGGTTGATTTGGATATTTCCATGCTTGCCGGAAACATTCCTAAATCTGTTGTAGCTACCAACTCATCGGTACCTGTTTTATACTTTGCCAACATTCCGTAAGGATTTCCGTGAGCGATCGACAAAAACCAATACTCACCGTCAGGAGAAATGTTTATACCATGCGGGCCATCTGTTTCTGTTGGATAACGACCAACTTGTATGGTTTTAGCTATTTCTGCTTTATTAGTTTTCCCATCAAGATGAATTAAATGTACTTCATCCTCTGATTCAGCTGCTACATACACATAATAGTCTTGAGAGAACGATGTAGATGGTGCTAAAAGAAATACTAGTATTGCTGTTAGTAAAAATGAAAAGAGCTTATGATTCTTCATAAGAGAGATAATACTTGTTTAATTTGTTCAAACGTAAGTAAAGAAGGAGCCGGTTAAGCTCCTTCTTTTTAAGTTAATTTGTTCCCTGAGAAGTACTTTCACCAAGTTTTAAAGCCCAGATTCCTGAATTCCAATCGGATAGGAAAAGGTAGCCTTTGTAAGGTTGTGGACCCCAGGTAAATGTTGCATTTGGAATATATGCTTCATTGTCAGACGGATAGAAAGATGCGATTTCTCTTCCTTGATCATAAAGATCACCCATCAGCTCACCGGAGATATCAACAACTCTTACACCGCCATTATACATAGCAACGTAAAGAATATCACCTTCAACCCAATAGTTATGAGTTCCGGCTTCCGGTACCTGATAACGAGCTACTTCGGCAGGAGAGTCCCAGTCATCAAACTTTACAAAATGCAACCATCCTGCGGCTCTGTTTGCACCTTCAGTATCTAAACCATAAGGAAAAGCTTCATCACCACCGATTACATAAAAGTCTCCGGTAGATTCACTTTTGAATGGGAAAGCAGCATGATTCCATCCACTTGGATATGCATAACTTCCAAGTTGAACAGGATTTTCAGGAGAACCACCTGCACCAGGAAGATCAGCACTTGCATTACTTCCGATGTCAACAGCTACAATTCCATCACTCCAGTTAGATGAGTATGCAATTCCGTCCTGAATCCAAACATCATGAATGGAATGACTTGGTGTATCCAATTCAAAAACACCAACGGTTTTAGGATTCTTTGGATCATCTATATTGATGATGTCATACTTACGGCCATTGTTCACTGCATACACATGATTATCATAAATAAATGTGTTGTGAACTCCGCCGGTTAGGTCCTGAGTATATTCTGAATGAATTTTAACATCACGAGGGTTTGTTACATCCAGAATGATAATACCATTCTTACGATCCGAAGCTCCTTCACGAGTTATTACAGCTACTTTTCCATCTTCTGAAACTTTCACATCATTCACGGTACGAGCATCAACTACTACAGTATCAATTGGGATGATCTTACTTGGATCCGTTACGTCCCAAAAGATTGCCTCACCATTTCCACCCCAGGTTCCTGTAACAGCGTAATCTCTACCGTCAACACCTTCCCAAACCCAAAGGTCTGATGTTCTTGTGTGGGTAACAATTCCTTTACCAACTAAAGTTAAAGGTCTCTGAACATTTCTTGGCACAGCTTTAATTGTAGTGCTCGTTGATTTGTCTCCTGAAGTAGCTACGATTGTAAATAATCCGGGATCGCTGGCCACAAATTTTCCGCTTTGTGCGATCTGAGCAGAAGCACCTTGTCCTAAATTGTCATCAGGTTCTGCAATATAAGTGTATTTGATCGGAGCGTCTCCAACTAAATCTCCCTTATTTGTTTTCGCTAAAGCCTCGAATGTTACTACGTCGCCCGTGCGGATAGTTTTTCCATCATAATTATGATCGATATCCATTGAAGCAATTGGGTTTTCCGAAACCTTGAACTTCCAGGTAGCTGTCTTGTTTTCAGCTTTTGCAGTAATTGTGAAGTTACCTTTTTTATGAGCTTTAAGATTTCCATATGCATCGATGCTTGCAACATCAGTATTAGAACTGGATAACTTTACATCCACATTATCTCTGATTACTCCTGCCTCATCCACAACTTCTGTTTCTAAAGAAATGGTGGTTGTATTATAAAAGTTCTCAGGTGCGTTCAAAAATGTAACAGCTTTTACCGGAGGATAAGCTACATCAACAGCAAGTGTTGCGCTTATTCTGTCTTCTCTGTTTGCAGTGAGAGTACGTGCAATAATTGAAAACTTACCAGATTGAATTGCTTTAACATTCCCATCCGGAGTAACGATTAAAGATCTGCGATTTCTGCTGAAAAATACCAAAGAATCCTGAGTAGTGTTCCCTTCAGCATCTACTACTTTTGCTGAGATCTTTGTTTCTTCATTTAATTTTAAAGAAAGCGTTTCTTTCTCAAAAACGATCTTTTTATCCTGCGCTTTTGAGTTCACTGCCAGTAAAACGACAGCAAGAACTGCAATTCCTGATATTCTGGATATTAAGTTTATTTTTTTCATAGTTGTTTTTGTAATTAGTTACTTGCTGTTCCCTGAACAGGTTTTAGTTTAATTGCCCATAGTCCTGAATTCATATCAGAAACAAAGATCATATCTTTATATGGCTGAGGCCCCCACGACATTGGTTGATTCGGACCAATTCCTTCATTAACGGCTGGTTTAAATTTTGCTATTTCTCTGCCTTGATCGTATAAGTTGCCCATCAGTTCACCTGAAACATCAACGATTCTTAGTCCACCTTGATAGTAAGCAACATACATTACGTCATCTTTGATCCAAATATTGTGTGTTCCTGCTTCAGGAACTTCATAACGAGCTACTTCTTCAGCTTCTTCCCAGTTATTTAACTTAAAGAAATGAATCCAGCCTGCAGGAATCCCTCCGGGAAAAGCTTCATCACCGGCAGCGATATAAAAGTTATCGGATGATTTACTCTTGAACGGAAAAGCTGCATGATTCCAGCCACTCGGATACGTAAAACTTCCCAACATCTTTGGGTTCTCGGGAGAACCACCAATGCTTTCCATATCCCCACCAAGCTTACTTCCAACATCAACAGCTACAACGCCGTCTGTCCAGTTTGATGAATATGCAATTCCATCTTCGATCCAGACATCATGAACTGCATGTCCCGGAGTATCCAGCTCAAACTGACTTACACGATACGGGTTTTTAGGATCTTCAATATTGATGATATCATATCTGCGCCCATTGTTGATTGCATAGATGTGGTTTTCATAAATAAACACGTTATGAACTCCACCCGTTAAACCATCATCAAAACGAGAAAGAATTTCTACATTGCTTGGATCGGTAACGTCTAAAATAACCAATCCATTTTTTCTGTCAGATGCACCTTCACGAGAGATTACTGCAATTTTTCCATCTTCTGAAACTTTTACATCATTCACCACACGCGCATCAACTGTAATAGTATCGATCGCGATCATGTTCTCCGGATCTGTAACATCCCAGAAGAATGCTTCGCCTCGTCCAACGTGTGTACCCGTAGCTGCATAATCTCTGCCGTCAACACCTTCCCAAACCCAAAGATCAGAAGTTGGAACGTCTGTTACTTTCGCATTTCCTAGAATCTCAACCTCCCGTTGAACATTTCTTGGATTTATTTTAACAGTGGTTTCAGCCACTGAGCCGGAGTTTCTCGCCGCAATTGTGTAAAGTCCGGATTTATTAGCTACAAATTTACCGTTTTGTTCGATTTGGGCAGGAGCAGCTTCACCTCTGGAATCGTCCGGCCTTGCCGTAAATGAATAAACTATGGGTGCGTCAGATACCACGTTTCCTTTTTTGTCTTTAGCTACTGCTTTGAGCGTTAAAACGTCTCCTGTTCTGGCAACTTCTTCATTTACAGAAATTTCAACTGAAGCTACAGGATTGGTTATAACTTCGATTTCCTGAGTCTCTGAAACTCCTTCAATGGTAGCTGTAATTTTAGCCTTTCCTGTAGACTTAGCATTAATTCTTCCAAACTGATTTATATCCAGCACTTTCGGATTCGAAGATTTGTAATCGGAAACTTCCAGATCTTCACGTTTAAAATCTAAAACATCATACACTCTGCTTTCCAATTGAAATGAAGTTCCTGCATATAATTTCCCGGGTACATCATTAAACACAATTCTGTCTAATTTGGGATAATTGACTGTAACCTCTACATTTTTTCGCATAACAGAATGATCACCCTGAGCTGTTTTGTATACAATTACAGTATAAGTCCCCGGTTCCAGTGCTTTCATTAGTCCACTTCTGGTCACTGACAGAGAACGTCTGGCTCTTGAAAAGAAGATCATAGTGTCAGGTTGAACTTCTCCTTCAGCGTTTACGAGCATTGCTTTAAGTTGAAGTTCCTGACCTACATCCAAAGTAATAACTTCGGGATCAGTGACAATTTTGAGCCCGTTATCGGCATCCTGAGCAACAATCGGAGTCGCAAAAAGACTGAGAATTAATACCGATAAAAGACCGGTTATTCTAAAAAATTTCATGGTAAATGTATTCAAGATTGATGTTTTTTATACAAGACTATAATAAATCAAAAAAATGTGAGAAATAGTATTTTAAGAACAGCTTTTTACGCTTATTTATAATCTATTTTTTGTAATTTTGGGAGCCTTTCAGGTTAATATCTTGTTTGCAATCCTGAAGCGTCAAAATCGACTTCAATAAAACTCAATTCATAAATATTTAGGAAGCTAGTTTAATGAATATCAGCTTTGAAAAAGAAACATTTGCTCATCGCCATAACGGGAATAATCCTGAAGCAATTACGGAAATGCTCGAAACCATCAAAGCCGGTTCAATTGATCAGCTGATAGATGAAACCATTCCGGTAAATATTCGCTTACAGGAAAAACTCAACTTACCCAAAGCTCAGAGTGAAGTTGACTTCTTAGCAAATTTTAAAAAACTAGCTTCAAAGAATAAAATATTCAAATCATACATTGGAATGGGTTATTACGATACTCATGTGCCGAATGTGATCAAGAGAAATATTTTAGAAAACCCGGCATGGTACACAGCTTACACTCCGTATCAGGCAGAGATCGCACAGGGAAGATTGGAAGCACTGATAAATTTTCAGACATTGGTAAGCGATCTTACAGGTATGGAATTAGCCAACGCTTCATTACTGGATGAAGGAACCGCTGCTGCGGAAGCGATGAGCATGTTGCTGGGGCAGAGAAAAGGAGCTAAGCGAAAGGAAGCGAATGTAATTTTTGTGAGTGATCGCTGTCATCCTCAAACAATTGATGTACTCCAAACCAGAGCTGAGCCAATCGGCATTGAAGTTGTAGTTGGAGATCATAATGAAGTAGATGTAACAGATCCAAAGTTGTTTGCACTGTTGCTGCAATATCCTGCTACAGATGGATCAGTAATTGATTACACAAGTTTGATAGAATCAGCTCACGAAAATGCAGTACACGCTGTAGTTGCAGCCGATCTGATGAGTTTAACTTTACTTACACCTCCCGGCGAAATGGGTGCGGATGTTGTTGTAGGAACTACACAAAGATTTGGCGTGCCAATGGGCTACGGCGGACCACATGCAGCTTATTTCGCAACTAAAGAAGATTTTAAAAGACAAATTCCGGGTAGGATAATTGGCGTAACTCAGGATGCTGAAGGTAAGCCGGCTTACAGAATGGCACTTCAAACCCGTGAGCAACATATCCGCAGGGAAAAAGCGACTTCAAATATTTGTACCGCTCAGGTTCTATTGGCAGTGATGGCGGGAATGTACGGAGTGTATCATGGACCGAAAGGATTGAAAAAGATCGCATCAAAAATTCATGGTTTGACTAAACTTACCAAGTCCGGGTTAGAGGCAATGGGCGTTTCTGTGGAAACAGATGTGTTTTTTGATACCATCACTGTTAAAGCTTCTGAAAAGAAAGTTCGTAAGATCGCAGAAGAAAGCGAAATCAATTTCAGATATTTAGGTGACAACAGAATCGGAATTTCCTTTGATGAAGCCAAAGAGCTGGAAGATGTTCAGGAAGTACTTTCTGTGTTTGCAAAAGCGGAAGGAAGAACTTCAAACTTTGATGTGGAAGCTCATGCCGAAAAAGCGGAAGTAAAATTGCCGGAAGAATTAGCAAGAACTTCAGAGTATCTGGATCATCCTGTTTTTAACTTGTACCATACAGAGCATGAGATGCTTCGGTATATGAAGCGATTGGAAAACAAAGATCTTTCACTGGTTCATTCGATGATCTCGCTGGGTTCTTGTACGATGAAACTGAATGCAACAGCAGAAATGATACCGGTTACATGGCCTGAATTTGGTCAAATGCATCCTTTTGCTCCGGTTGAACAAGCAGAAGGATATACTCAACTTTTCAATGAATTAGATGAATGGTTGAGTTCGTTGACAGGTTTTCATAAAGTTTCTATGCAGCCAAATTCCGGAGCACAAGGCGAATATGCCGGCTTAATGACGATTAGAGCATATCACCAAAGCAGGGGAGATGATCACAGAAATGTAGCGCTAATTCCGAATTCTGCTCACGGTACAAATCCTGCAAGTGCAGTAATGGCGGGTATGGATGTAATTGTAGTTGATACAGACAAGCACGGAAATATTTCCATGGATGATCTGGAAGCAAAGACGGTAAAATACAGCGACCGACTTGCGGCTCTGATGGTTACTTATCCTTCAACTCATGGAGTGTTCGAACACCGCATCAAAGATATTTGTGATCTTATCCATGAACATGGTGGGCAGGTTTACATGGATGGAGCAAACATGAATGCACAGGTTGGTTTGACTAGTCCGGGATTTATCGGAGCGGATGTTTGTCATCTGAATCTTCATAAAACCTTTTGTATTCCACACGGTGGTGGTGGACCGGGAATGGGTCCGATCGGAGTTGCAGAACATTTAGCACCGTTTTTATCCAGTCATGCTGTAATCAAAACAGGTGGAGAAAACGGAATTTCTGCTGTTTCGGCAGCGCCTTACGGAAGTGCCAGCATTTTGACGATCTCTTACGCATATATAGCAATGATGGGAGAGTCAGGATTGACGGACGCTACCAGAATGGCCATTCTGAATGCGAATTACATCAAAGATATTCTGGACGATCACTATCCGATCCTTTACACTGGCAAAACCGGTCGTTCGGCGCATGAGTTTATTATTGATTTGCGTCCATTTAAGCAAAGTGCCGGAATTGAAGCAGTTGATCTTGCAAAGCGTTTAATGGATTTTGGCTTTCATGCACCAACAATGAGTTTCCCGGTTGCCGGAACATTGATGATCGAGCCAACAGAAAGTGAAAGCAAAGAAGAGCTGGATAGATTTTGTGATGCTATGATCGAGATCCGAAATGAAATCCGTGAGATAGAAGAAGGCAAAGCTGATAAAGAAAGTAATGTGCTAAAACATGCTCCCCACACGATGAGAGTTGTTATGGATTCAGATTGGAATCGTGATTACGATCGTGAAAAAGGAGTTTTCCCGTTAGAACATCTGCGAGAAAATAAATTCTGGCCAAGTGTTTCAAGAGTTGACGATGCTTACGGCGACAGAAACTTAATGTGTTCTTGTATTCCTATTGATGCTTATGCGATCGAAGAAGTGGAAGGAGAGTAGAGTATTCAATAACGAATATTGAATATCCAATTTTGAATATCAAATACTGATTGACATGAAAGCAATAGTTCTAATAATTTCTTTTTTATTTATACAATCAAATGTGCTTGCACAACTTTCTGCAGTTGAAAGCAAACTGGCAGATAGAGTTGACTACAACAATGAGGAAGGCTTAGAGCTTCTTAAAGAGATCATAGCCATTAATAGTGGCACGATGAATTTCGAAGGAGTAAAGCAGGTAGGGGATGTTCTCAGAAAAGAATTCGATGATCTCGGTTTTGAAACCATTTGGGAAGATGGTGCTGAATTCAATCGCTCCGGTCATTTGATTGCTAAGCACTTTGGAAGTGAGGATGCTCCTAAAATTCTATTGATAGGTCATCTGGATACCGTTTTTGAAAAAGATTCTCCGTTTCAGGAAATGACCATGGTTGATGAAAATACCATGAAAGCTCCCGGCATTGCAGACATGAAAGGCGGAGATGTGATCATGATTGAGGCTTTAAGAGCTTTGAAAGAGAATAACCATTTGAAGGATATGAATATTTGGGTGGTTATGACCGGTGACGAAGAATACAGCGGAAGCCCACTAGAGTTATCCAAGAAAGCATTGATCGATGCTGCAAAATGGGCAGATATTGCTATTGGTTTTGAAAACGGAGATGGAAACCCGGCAACTGCTAATATCTCCAGAAGAGGTTCCATTAAATGGGAATTGAAAGCAGAAGGAAATCCGGCGCACTCGTCTCAGATATTCAGAGAAGATGTGGGAGCAGGAGCAATTTTTGAAGCATCACGAATTTTGAATGCTTTTTATGAGGAACTCAGATCAGAAGAGTTTCTGACCTTCAATCCAGGAATGATGATAGGTGGTACTACTTTAGAACATGATGCTGTAAATAAATCAGGGACAGCTTTCGGGAAAGACAATGTGGTTTCGAAAGAAGTAATTGTATCCGGAGATCTGCGAGGACTTTCTCCTGAACAGGTAGAGCGTGTAAAAGCAAAAATGCAGGAAATCGTTGCTCAAAACAGACCTCAAACAAAAGCTATTTTAACATTTTATCCCGGATATCCGCCCATGGCGCCGACCGATGGTAACAGAGAATTACTTGGTATTTATTCAGAAGTAAGCGAAGATCTTGGGCAGGGAAAAGTTGTAGCTGTAAATCCACTTAAAGCCGGAGCTGCCGATGTTTCTTTTACTGCTGATTTTGTAGATATGGCGATCGACGCAGTTGGAATGAGCGGTGCAGACGACCATACCGTTAATGAAGTCGGATATATTCCGGCGTTACTTTCTCAAACTCAAAGAGCAGCTATTTTGCTTTATAGATTGCAGGATTGGGAGAATTGAACTGTTGGAACATCCAACCTCCAAAAGTTTGGTTTAGAATTTTAAAGTTTTTCTGTTCATGTTCAAGACTTATTCTTGCTCCAATGCTCTACCTCGAAAACTTTGAAAATGCTATTTAGGTTAATATAGCAGCCATTTGTACTCTTTAGAGTAGCATATAATCTTTCTGCTAAAACACCAAGGTTGTGTAAAATTGCGTAAATAAACAGGAGGGGGGGATTAGTATTTAAACAAATAAATAGTTAAATGTAATTTATAAATAAATATATAGTATACATGAGTTTGCGGACACTATTAATTTTACTATCAGGAACTGTGTTTTTTTTGACTTGTGAATTCTTGGGGATTGGAGGTAGTGATAATCAAGAGGTAGATTTCGAAACCCCCGTCTATGCCAATGTCTTTTTTGAAAAAAATCATCCTGATGATGCTACGACGCATGGCATTATTGCCATTAATTACGATAATCCCAAAGAATTTAAGCTGCTTCTTAGCGATAGTTCTACCTACTACAACCTAAACCTTTCACCGGATGGAGAAAAATTATTGTATTCAGATGTTTATGCAGGTTCGGGTACTTCCCCCATATATGGAGTATATAATATAGATACTAAAAAAAAGACCTTGTTAGATGATGAAGGGTGGCCTGTGTTCGGGCATGAGAGCTTAGACCCGGTCTGGGATACAAATAGCGCTGGATTTTATTTTACTAATCCCGTGCAAGCTTTCAGTATAGATCAATCTGTATTGTACTATAATCTCGAAACAAAAAAAGGTAGGCTTATTAAAGAATCATATCCACATGCAATAGCCCCCCTTGGGTTATTAGGTACCGATAGTTTGTTCGTATATTCTAATGAGTATGATTCACTTCCATATTACCGCATGAGCACAGAAGGAGAGTATGGTAAAGTAATTAATAATCCTTACTTGGAGTTTATTACTGAAAATGGCTTATGGCAAAAAGGCGTGATTGATTTTGATTGGAATGATTCACTAAAGCTTATAACGGCGAGTTATTTAAATCAAGCAGAATTTGACAAGTTTAAAATCATTGTCACCGATTTAGAAGGAACTTTTTTTAAGGAATTTACTAGTGGTGTTTATTTTAACAGAAACCCTACGTGGACGAAAGATGGGAACATTATTTTTACAGAACAACGTGACCTTTACGATACCCAAATAGATTCCGAACTAAAAATTATTGATCTGGAAACGGGGGAAATCCGCCCGTTCTTTTCCAAACGGGAATACCCTGAGATCACTGGTATTGGTACTAGCGACCAATAAAATAAAACCATAAACCCTGCTCCCATTCTGTGTTAACCGGGAAGTTGCCTAAGGAATGAGATGCAGGGCTGAGTATTCATGAATACCATGAATGCTTTCAACATAACCATATTTGGAAGCAAATATGAAACAATTCATACCCATTCTATTTGTAATGTTTACCATGAAGTCGGGTATCTTCCGAAATTTAAAACGCAGACTCAAAGAGCAGCGATCTTGCTTCTTAGATTGCAAAATTGGAAGAAATAGTCTAACCACAGAGGGCACAGAGAATTATTAATTCTTTCGAAACCTCTGTGAACTTTGTGGTTTAAAACCTAAACCAACACCCCGCCTTTTCCTTCCCGGATCAATACAGGCTCCCTTCCCGTAAGATCGATAATGGTAGAAGCTTCATTTCCACCAAATCCTCCATCAATAACCACATCTACCTGATGTTTCCATTCATCGAACATCAAACTTGGATCAGTAGTGTATTCAAGAATCTCGTCATCATCTTTTATAGATGTTGATACGATCGGATTTCCTAATTCCCGAACCAGCGCCAAAGCTATTTGATTGTCGGGAACGCGTATACCAACTGTTTTCTTTTTTCTGAAAACGCTTGGTAAGCTGTTACTTCCGGGTAGTATAAAAGTATATGGTCCGGGAAGATTTCGTTTTAAAATTTTAAAAGTCTGTGTTTCAATTTGTGCAACATGATCCGACAAATTACTCAGATTTTCACATATAAAAGAGAAATTGGCTTTGTCCAGCCGAACTCCTTTTAATCGTGCTAATTTTTCCAGTGCAGATTTATTCGTGATATCACAACCTAACCCATATACCGTATCAGTTGGATAAATGATTAATCCGCCGTTTCTCAGGATCTCAACAATATGTTTGAGTTTTTTTCTATCTACATGATCTTCATATAATTTTATCAGCTCAGACATTGATGACTCCGGTTAGTTTTTTGTTGCTATATTATGATTGAAATTTGAACCAATCTCAATACAAACTAAACAAAAATATGAGATACACATTCCTTTTAATTGCATTGATTTTCTGTTCCACTTTATCAGCACAGCCATCTCAGGATTTTTGGAGTTCTATAGAGAAGATCTGTGGAAAAGCTTATGAAGGCAAGGTATTGGAAGCTCCGGAAGATGATGAATTCAGAAAACTAAAGTTGGTGATGCATGTTCTTTCATGCGAAGAAAATGAAATAAGAATTCCATTTTTTGCCGGCGAAGATCGTTCCAGAACTTGGGTACTAACTTTGGACAATGATAGAATTAAGTTGAAGCACGATCACCGTCATGAAGATGGTAGTGAAGATGAGATCACTCAATACGGTGGCATAGCGTCGAATCATGGTTTAGCAAATGTTCAAACCTTTCCGGCAGATGGTTTTACAGCTGAGTTAATTCCTGCCGCTGCAAGCAACGTTTGGTGGATAGATATAGAAGATGAAAAGTCTTTTACTTATAACCTGAGAAGACTGGGAACGGATCGTTATTTTAGTATACAATTTGATCTGACCACTGAAATCGAAACTCCTCCGGCTCCCTGGTAGTTTCGTTAATTTTTATTGGCTACCGTAGTATTAATACTCATCTCACTCATAAGTGTTCTGTGAACAGGGCACTTTTTTGAGATGTCTAACAATTTATCCAGCTGTTCTTGGGATAAATCACCTTTGATGATGAGTTCTTTTTCAATAGTATCTATTTTTGAAGAGGAACTTTCACAATCCGCGCAATCATCAGCGTGACGTTTGTTATGTCGCATTTCGATATAAATATCTTCAACCGGCCATTTTTTTCCGCGGGCATACATTTTCATAGTCATTGCAGTACAAGTGCCCAAACTCATTAGCAAAAGGTCATATGGATCGGGACCCTGATCTTGTCCACCTTCCACACTTGGAGGTTCATCTGAAATGATTTCATGTTTTCCGGCAGTTAATGTTGTTTTAAAAGGTTCATCAGCCGGTAAATGAACATGAACGATCTTCTTTTCTTCTGAATCTGACATATTAATTAATGGTATGAGTTTTGAATTTAGTCTCAATAAGCAAAATAAAGCATCAAGATTCAAAAGAATCTGAGTAATCAATTTTGCTGAAATCGCTTATATAAAGTATTACGTACCGATATAATCTAATTCTGTTCCGATCTAATGCTGATGTCGTGCTAAAGCCCCTCCTTGGATAAGAAGGATAATTTCTGAATGGATTCTAATTTTATCAACGAGTCCTCCTCCTGTTGTAGGAGGAGACAGAGGAGGTTTAAGGTCATTCCTGCGGAGGTAGGAATCCGGATCGTAATCAAAGAGTGAGAACCTCAAAAAAGATCCAGATCTCGGGCATTCGCCGCGAGATGACTTTGCTTTTGAAGATAATTTCTAGCTTATCTGAATCTTTCTGGACATAAGGAGCGCCCCTCCCTAATCTTAGGGAGGGGACGGGGGTGGGTCAGCAAACGGAGCTTTGTTGTTGTTCGGACTAAAGTCCTCTCAGGTGAACTTGATTCTGAACATTGAATGTGATTTAGATTTGCTCAGGTACACCAGCCAGGGATTTATCCCGCAACGAATGAAGGCGGGTAAATCGTAAGTCGCAGAACCTGAAGGATCTGCTGGTTTAAAATCACGCATCGAAATTTATGCTAGAAGGGCGTTCACACCCGGCAGTTAATTTCGGGCTGTGATGTTAGCACCCGATCTTGATAAAAACTCAATTTTGGTCATTCCTGCGAAGTCAGGAATCTAGATCGTAATCAAAGAGTGAGATCCTCAAAAAGATCCAGATTTCGGGGATACGCCGCGAGATGACTTCTTCACTCTTAAAAAAAGTAGAGTAAACCCATCAGTAATAATTTAATAACAAGTTCATTACCGAATGATTACAAGTAATCAATACAGAGATAATACCAATCAGGTTTCTTTAGACAAAAATCATCTGCAAAACTATGAAGAGATCGTTAGACACTGTTGTAATATCTGATGTACATCTTGGTACTATAGGTTGCCATGCTATAGAACTTTCTCAATACCTGAATTCGATAGATCCGAAACGGGTAATTCTAAATGGCGATATCGTTGATATGTGGAATTTTCGAAAGTATTACTGGCCGGAAGCTCACATGCATGTTATCAGAACACTGATAACTATGATGACAAATGGTGTGGATATTTACTATTTGACTGGAAATCATGACGAGGCTCTTCGTAAAGTATCAAGTCTGCAGTTGGGACCACTTTTTATCAGAGATAAATTGGTATTAGAACTGAATGGAGAGAAAGTTTGGTTTTTTCATGGTGATATTTTTGATGTGACCATGAAGCACTCTAAATGGATCGCCAAACTTGGAGGTCATGGTTACGAATTACTGATATTGCTGAATCGGTGGATTAACAACATCTCAGTTAAACTGGGTTACGGAAAATTATCTCTCTCAAAGAAGATCAAGGACAGCGTAAAAACAGCGATTAGTTTTATAGATGATTTTGAAGTAACAGCCATGGAACTGGCTATTGATGAAGGGTATGATTATGTGGTTTGCGGGCATATTCATCAGCCAAAGATAAGAGGCTTCGAAAATGAAAAAGGATCAGTTATCTATCTGAATTCCGGTGATTGGATTGAAAACCTCACTGCACTTGAGTATGACGGAAACGAATGGTGCCTGTATAGATATGAGGAAGATATATTGATGAAAGATCCTCCACGAATCAATCAGATGATAAAAAACAATGCAAATGAAAATATAAGCATGCTTGGATGAGAATTCTTTACGGAGTACAAGGAACGGGACACGGACACATTAGCAGAGCAAAAGTAATTATCCCATTATTGAGAGAAGCAGCCGATGTAGATGTATTGATAAGTGGCTACAATTTTAATCTGGAATTGGATGGAAAAATTGCGTTTAAAAAGAGAGGGATAAGCCTTTCTTACGATAGTAAAGGAGCTATTCACATTTTAGAAACAGCATTAGCACTTAAACCGATTCGTTTTATTAAAGATATGCAAGAAATTCCTGTTCAGGAGTATGATTTCGTGATCTCAGACTTTGAACCGGTCACTGCCTGGGCAGCTCAAAAGGCTGATGTACAGTGTCTTGGCTTAAGTCATCAGGCAGCTTTTCTTTCTGAAAAAACTCCTCGTCCGCAAAAAAGATCAAAGGTTGCAGAAGGAATCATCAAGCACTTTGCTCCATGCAATGAAGCTATTGGAACTCATTACAAGAGATACGACAATTTTATAGAGCCCCCGATTCTGAGACCACTTATAAAGGATCTAAATCCCACAACCGGCGGGCATGTAACTGTCTATCTTCCGGCTTTTGATCACGAAACATTGGTCACCATATTCAGACAAATTCCGGAAATAAGGTGGGAAATATTTTCTTCTTCTTGCGATGTGGCTTATGAGAAATACAATACAAAAGTTAACCCGGTAGGGAATGAGAGCTTTTTAAAGAGTTTTGAAAGCTCAATAGGCCTTCTTTGTTCAGCTGGGTTCGAAGGACCTTCCGAAGCTATGTATCTTGGGAAAAAACTTTTAGTGATACCAATCAGGAATCAATATGAGCAAATCTGTAATGCTGTTGCATTGGAAGAATTAGGTGCCCGAGCCATTTATGATATTAAACCTGATTTCACAGATCAATTGAGAGATTGGATCAAAAACGGAAATGTAGTTCAACTTAATGAAATCTGTGATGAACAGAAGCTAGTAAAAAAAATTGTTGAATTTGGAATGAAAGAAGCAGTGTCAGTCTGATTCTTATTCCTTTAGATAATTTTCGCGAATAATTTCCAGATGGTGTAGTTCGTGCCCGGCTATGATAAATGCCAAAGCTCTTACACTAAATTCCACTTCACTTGCAATTCCTGTTTGACCGATCATTTCTTTGGTCATATTTTGAAAGAGATGAATTGTTGAAGTTCTAACTGCCAGATATTCGTTGCAGAGATTAGCAACAGATCTGGAGTTATAGTTAGAGTCTTTCATCCACTCGTCCTGATCCATTCCCGGAAGAGGGGTTTTATCACCTCTGCTAATTGAAAGAGCACGGTAGGCGAATACACGTTCCGTTTCTATCATATGGCCGATCATCTGTTTTAAAGTCCATTTTCCATCGGCATAAGGTGTCAACGCTTTATCTCCCCGAATGGCATTTGCAATGGTATAAAACTCATGCATTTGGGAATTCAATAGTGAAATAACATTCTCCTTAGGTACATTATTCACATAGGAAGAGTAAAAGTGAGCGTATTCCGATGACTTTGGATATTCGTTATCCCAGTTTTTCATAGTTAGACAATTATTTGCTGAACAATATATAGTTTGAACTATAAACCACAAAAAAACCCGATTTATTTTTCATATATCGGGTTTAAAAAAAGACTTTCTAATTAGTTTGTTTCAACTGTATCTATTTTAGAACTGGAACTTACTTGTCCATCTAATTTAGTCTCATGAGCATAAGAGTAAGCAACACCTTTAGCCATTTTCCAATCGCTGTAGGAAATTAAAACCTCAACTTCTTTACCCATTTGAGGATTAAAACTACTCGTTTTGCTATATGCCGGTAATGCCGTTTCGGGATCGAGTAAAAAAGTAACGGTATTCGAAGCTTCTACTTTAAGTGCTACATAATTTTTGCCGTCCATTTCTTCCATACCCAAGTACTCTGCATTATAATCGTCTGCATTTAGTGCAATATTCAAATAACCGGTTTTAACTTCGGTAATCATAGGCTTAGTCATAGCAGGAGGTAGTTGTTGCTCTTGTCCCATCATCATCATTTTTCCGGAATTTTCGGTTACTTCCATTTCAATAGTACCTTGTGGGGTATCAAGTTTTGTATTTATGCTATAATCAGCATAAGAAATAGTAGTGGTGCTCTTCATTGTGATAGCTCCACCGGGAGTCATTTGATTCAGTGTTCCGGAGGTAGTAACTGATGAGAATTCAGTGCCCGGGGCTATAACGGCATCAGCCATTTTACCAAGCCACTCTTTTCCTTTTGTAGCATCACCGGATACTTCCGCTTTATCTGATTTTGGTGTGGGAATGGCTATATCAATTTCATTCACGTTTCCGTATTTCTGTAGCTGATCACCCACTTCTTCTGCATTACCTACCACAAGTATCTGAACTTTATCAGGATTTAGATAATCTTTAGCTACATCCTGTATATCAGAGACAGTTACCTTTTTAAGTTCTTCCACATATTTATCAAAGGCATCTTTTGAAAGACCGTTGTACTCATTGCTGATTCTTTCATTCAGAATTTTTTGTTTGCTGTCGTATCTGAACACTAAAGAATTCAGGAAGCGATCTCGGGCATCATCCAATTCCTTTTTAGTAACAGGATTGGTTTGCATTTTTTCTACTTCAGTAATTAGTGCGTCAATAGCCTGAGCTGTAGTTGAACTTTTTGTCATTACAAACAGAGAGAAAGTCCCGGGGTAATTGATATTACTTCCATAACCGCCACCAACAGCGTAAGCAAGGCCTAGATCGGTTCGAACGGTTTGGAATAAACGCCCTGCAAATCCTCCGCCAAGAATCTGATTCATCATCTGAAGTTTTGCATAGTCAGGATTCTCTCTCAAACCACCAATATGACCTACCAGAACATAACTTTGGTTAACATCAGATTTGTTTATGAAATTAACGGTTGATGGAAAGCTATAATTTACTTCAGGATAGATAAGATTATTTTCTGTTCCTGCAGGTAAACTTCCGAAAGCTTTTTCAAGTTTCCTTTTCATCTCTTTGGTATCAAAATCGCCAATAACACCAAAAGTCATGTTATTACCAACAAAGGCTTCTTTATGGAAAGCTACAATATCTTCTCTGGAAATGGCATCAAGAGTAGCATATTCAATTTGTCTGGTTAGTGGTGAGTTATCACCATAGATCAATTTGCTAAACTCTCTGTTAGCGATGCTTCCCTGATCATCGTTTCTTCGTGATATCCCGCTTTTACGCTGAGTTTTAGAAAGCTCTATTTTGTCTTCCGGAAAAAGAGGATTACTTACCAGATCAACAAAAACCGGTAATAATTCATCAAAGTCTTCTTTCAGAATGTTCATGGAAGCACTTCCTGATCCTTGCCCAATAAAAGTGCTCATGAAAGCTGCGTTGTCTTCTAACAAAACATTTAGCTTATCTGCGGGATAGTTTTCAGAACCGCCTTCACGGATCAATTCTCCCGTTATACTCGCAAGTCCTTCCTTTCCGGAAGGATCCTGCAAACTCCCCGTTCTTATGGTTGCTGTGACTCTGATCAAAGGAAGTTCTTTGTCTTCAACTAAATAGAATTTTATTCCATTGTCTAGTTGGAACTCTTCAACATTAGCTTTTTTGAATTCATTAAGCTTAGGATATTTGATCTCATCATATCGCTTTTGAGCCGCTGCAGTTACAGCGAACATCGTAAGTAAAGTAAATAAAAGTGTACGTTTCATAATAATATTCATTGGTTTAAACTCTTTTGATGTAATTAGGAATCTGTTTTAACAGTAGCTCCAACCGTGCGTGTCTGTTTGATGAGATATTCATTGGCAACCCGCTGTAAATCGTCTAATGTTACTGCGTTGTATCTTTCGAGTTGCAAAAACACATCTCTCCAGTCTCCTTTTGTCATATAGGTTGAAGCAAAGTTGAGAGCTAATCCTGTGTTATTTGCTAAACCTCGAATAATACCTGCTCTGATGTTAGTTCTGGCTCTGTCTAATTCTTCCTGAGTGATAGACCCGTCTTTCACGATCTCAATTTCATCGTAAATACGTTGCTCTAAAGTATCCAGTTCTACACCTTGATTAGGAATCGCCAGTGTTAGAAAAAGTGAACCAAACCTTGTTCCCGGAAAACCATTGAATGCAGCAACCTGAAGTGCCAACTGCTCTTCTTCAACAAGTTTTTGGTATAAAACAGAAGTTCTGCCACTTGAAATTATATTTCCAAGCAAAGAAAGGGCTTCAAAATCTTCATGTGAATCAGAAACTCCATGATATCCAATGATCATTATTGGTTGAGAGTTTCCTTCGATAGTAAATCTACGCTCACCACGCTGAGTAGGCTCAACAGTAGTCACGGGTGGTGCGATCTCTCCTTTTCCTCTGAAATCTCCGAAGTATTCTTCAGCCAATTTTTTCATTCTTTTCGGATCCACATCACCGGCAATAGCAATTGTGATGTTGCTCGGGACATAATATTTGTCATAAAAATCGCGCGCATCTTCAATAGTGGTTGCTGTAATGTCTGAGTTCCAACCTACCACCGGGCGACCATAAGGATGAGCTGTATAAGCTACAGCAACAAACTCTTCAATTAAACGACCGATCGGATTAGATTCTGTTCTCATTCTGCGTTCTTCACGAACTACTTCTTTCTCAACATAAAACTCTCTGTATGTAGGATTTTTAAAACGATCGGCTTCCAGATTGAACCAAAGTTCTGCTTTATTAGAAGGAAGGCTGTAATAATAGTTTGTAAGATCTGCTCCGGTAGAGGCGTTTAATCCCGTTCCACCATTATTTTGTATGATCTCAGAGAACTCATTGTTTACAACGAAGGTTTTTGCTTTTTCCTGCAAATCTTCAAACTTAGCCCATTTCTCAGCTAATACATTTTCATCAGGATTGGAACTGAATTTTTCCTGCAACCAAGATTTATAAGTTTTATCCATTTCATCAATTACCTTTTTTTCAGCATCCCAATCAGTAGTTCCAATGTACTTGGTTCCTTTGAAAGCCATATGCTCGAAAATATGAGCGATGCCTGTGTTTCCAACAGGTTCGTCAGCCCCACCAACATTTACATGAGTATAAAAACTGGCAACCGGCGCTTCGTGGCGCTCGATGATGATAAAATGTAGTCCGTTATCAAGTGTAAACTCAGTAACTTTTTTCTCAAACTCTGCGAGGTTTTGAGCACTTGCCTGGTAGCCGATCATCCCGGAGAGAAGCACCGAACAAAGAAGCACTCGAATTGATTTATATAAACGCATTACGATAGATTTAATAATAATTTAGATTGTAAGATAGAGACCTTTTAAAAATGAATGATTTTAAGTCAATATCAAAAATTTTTGTTAGCAAAATTAATACGGGAATTACATTTCTTTAGTTACCTGTTTTCTTGTTATTTTGTCTGAAATTTGAACTTTTATCCTAACGCATGTTCTTCCAACAAATTTTTGAAGAAAAATTAGCGCAATACGCCTATTTAATCGGCTGTCAGAAATCAGGTGAAGCCATTATAGTAGACCCAATGAGAGATATTGACCGCTATCAAAAAATTGCAGCAAAAAATAAGCTTAAAATTGTAGCTGCTGCTGAAACTCATATTCACGCGGATTATCTGTCAGGTCTCAGAGAACTTGCAGAAAGCGGAGTTAAGATCCTGGTTTCTGATGAAGGAGATAAAGACTGGAAATATGAATGGGTAATTGGAAGTAAATATGATCATCAACTATTAAAAGATGGTGATGAATTCAGTATCGGGAATATAAAGTTTACTACAGTTTACAGCCCGGGGCATACGCCGGAACACATCAGCTTTTTGGTTACAGATGGAGCTACTACTAATGAACCAATGGGATTGCTTTCAGGAGATTTTGTTTTTGTAGGTGACGTGGGCAGACCTGATTTGCTTGAGACTGCAGCCGGAGAAGTGGGAGCGATGGATGAATCTGCAAAGACGCTGTACAAGTCGATCGAGAAGTTTAAAAAGATGCCTGAATATTTGCAGTTATGGCCGGGACACGGAGCAGGGAGTGCTTGTGGAAAAGCTTTAGGAGCTGTCCCTGAATCTACTGTTGGTTATGAACAGAGATTCAATGGTTCCATAAAAGCAGCGATCTCAGAAAAGGATTTTGTGGATTACATATTGGATGGGCAGCCTGAACCTCCGTTATATTTCGCAAGAATGAAAAGAGATAACAAAAAAGGGCCAAAAATCTTAGGCGAAACTCCAGTTCCTGAAAAGAAAAGTATTCAGAGCATGATAGGAGCAAGCAGAACATCCAACGCTGTGATACTTGATACAAGATCAGACAGAACTGCTTTTATGAACGGTCATATTCAAGGGTCTCTATACGCTCCTTTCAACAAAACATTCAATACTATTGCAGGTTCTTATATTTCGGAAGATGAAGACATTTATTTGATCATCGATGAAAATAAAATTGATGAGGCTGTAATTGACTTGATAAGGATCGGGCTGGACAAGATTAAAGGGTATGCAACACCGGAAGATCTTATTGAATTTGGCAAGCAAGGGGAGACATTGTTTTCTACTGAAACTATCAATTTTGAAAAAGTAGATGAGTTAATGCCTTCAGGGGATTATAATTTGATGGATGTGAGAAAAAGTTCTGAGTTCAGTGAGGGGCATCATCCAAAAGCACTGAATATTTCACATACAAGATTGGTGGATCGCTTAGAGGAGATTCCGACTGACAAACCGGTTTTGGTGCATTGTAAATCCGGAGCCAGAGCAGCGGCAGCTTCTGCTTTGTTAGAAAAAGAAGGATTTGTAGTTCAGTATATTAATGATGCGGTTGATCCTTGGCTTGAGAAATCAATTAAGAATTAAGAATTATTCAATTAGGAATAAGCGTCTAAAAGCTATTCCTAATTCACCATTTACTTATCCCTAGTTAGCCCCTGCAAAAACAATCTACTGTATGATCATTCACTAAGCCGCAAGCTTGCATATGTGCATATATGATCGTGCTTCCCACAAATTTAAATCCACGCTTTTTTAAGTCTTTACTTAAAGCATCCGATTCAGGAGAAGTAGCAGGGACTTCACTCATATGTTTCCAGTTATTTATGATGGGTTCTCCACCAACAAACTGCCAGATGTACTTATCAAAACTTCCGAACTCTTTTTGAACTTCAAGGAATTTTTGAGCGTTGGTTACAGCGCTTCTAACTTTTAATTTATTTCTGATGATTCCTTCAAACTGAAGCAGTTCCTGAATTTTCTCTTCATCAAATTGTGCTACTATTTCGGGGTCAAATTCACCAAAAGATTTGCGGTATCCTTCTCTTTTTTTGAGAACTGTAGCCCAACTTAACCCGGCCTGAGCTCCTTCGAGTATTAAAAACTCAAAATGCGTTCGGTCATCATGGACTGGAACACCCCATTCCTCATCATGATAAGCCACATATTCTGCAAACTGACCTGTTGCCCATTCACATCTTATTTTATTATCCATATAATTTTGATTCAACTTAATAGCTTCCAGAATTATTAGTTATTTTAGAGTACTCAAACTCATCAACAAAAAACACAGAGAATTTAATGCACTGGAAAGATACTGTACAGAAACTGGCTGAAGAAAGCGGAATTAATGAAAATCTTGCAAGACAAATAGATATGCTTACAGAGTTTCTGGAAGAGTTGGCATTAGATCAATTCGGAGAAGAGTTTGTGCAAACTCTTGGAGAGTTACCTGAATTGGCAAAGTCAGCATTGGAAGAGAATGACACTAAAGCTAAAGAAGAGATTGAGAGCTATGCTTCAAAACTTAATTTGGGTGACGCTAAAGAAGTTTTAAGAATGTATACAACTTTCTTTCATTTGGTGAATTCACTGGAACAACACGAGATAAGCAGAATAAACCGGGAACGGGAGTTTGAAGAAACACAAGATCATCCAAGGAATGAAAGTATTGCTGAGGCTATATACTCTCTGAAAAAAGAAGGTTATTCTTTTGATGAAGTTATTGATGTATTAGAGCAGATCGATATTCAGCCAACCATAACTGCACATCCTACCGAGGCTCAGAGAAGAAGTATTTTAACCAAGCAGCATCAGATTACTTCCATGATCAACAGGTTGGGACATGATGTTCTCACTGCTGATGAAACCAAATTGCTAAAGAAGGATATAGCAAATCAGCTACGCCTGCTTCAGTTAACTGATGAAGTGCGGGCAGAAAGGATGTCAGTGGAGGATGAAGTGGAAAACGGGATGTATTATTTCACGACGACCATTTGGGATGCTATTCCAACAGTGTATAATGACATTCGTATAGCGCTGGAAACTTATTACGGTAAAAGCACTGAGCTTCCTAATATTCTGAAATATCGTTCATGGATCGGCAGCGACAGAGATGGAAATCCGAATGTTACCTCTTCAGTGACTTGGGAAACAATTTTGGAGCAACGACGCACAGTGCTTACAAAATATATGGAAGAACTTAACCTGTTGAGAAGGTACTTGAGTATTTCTTACAAGGAAATTTCAATTTCTGAAGAACTGAAAGCATCTCTTAAGGAGGAGGAGATAGCAAACCCACTTCCTGATGTATATGAAAGAAGATATCAAAGAGAACCCTACCGCAGAAAAGTGACACACATGATGCAGAAGGTTCAAAAGCAGATCGATGTTCTTAATGCTGATAAGCCTCAGGTTCTGAAAGTTGCTGAAGACTATAATGCAAAAGACTTTATAAGCGACCTGATGCTGATAAAGAACAGTTTAATCGGATCTGACTTAGAAGAACTCGCTGAACAGGGAAAATTAAGGAACCTGATCGACCGGGCGTTGACTTTCGGTTTTCATCTGAATGCACTGGATGTTCGACAGCATAGTAAACTGCATGAAGAAACAGTAGAAGAGCTTTTTTCTAAAGCTGGTGTACACAAAAGTTACTCTTCAATGACAGAAGAAGAGAAAATAGATTTGTTGTCGAAAGAACTGAAGAATCCAAGACCTCTGAGTTCTTTTAAAAGCGAGCGTTCTGAAGTTGCAGAAAAAGTACTTTCTGTATTTGAAGAGATTAACGATATGTTACGTTTGGATATCGATTCTTTTGGAGGGTATATCATCAGCATGACCCACGGAGTAAGTGATATGCTGGAAGTATTGATCCTTGCCAAAGAAATAGGATTGTGGAGTTATTCTGAAGGGGAGATTCAAACCGAACTGGATATTATCCCACTCTTTGAAACCATAGAAGATCTCGAAGCAAGTAGCCGGTTAATGGCTCAGATGTTTGAAGATGAAGTATTTGCTAAGCAAGTAGAAGCAAGAGGCAATTTTCAGGAAATTATGCTGGGCTATTCTGACAGTAATAAAGACGGTGGTTACTGGATGGCAAACTGGGCACTGGATAAAGCACAGTTTGATCTGGGAAGTGTGTGCAGAAAATTCAATGTTGATTTCAGACTATTTCATGGACGTGGTGGAACTATTGGAAGAGGAGGCGGGCAATCCAACAAGGCAATACTCGCAATGCCTGCAGTAAGTAACAATGGAAGAATCAGATTTACAGAACAGGGCGAAGTTTTGTCTTTCAGGTATTCATTACCGGAAATAGCTCATCGACATTTAGAGCAGATTGTTCATGCAATGATTCATGTTACAAAAGCACAAAAAACAGAAACAGGTTATTTAGAAGGCTCCTCTGAAAAAGAATTAATGGAAGAGCTTTCCCTGCTAAGTATGCAAAAATACCGGTCGTTAATTGACGATGATCTGTTTTGGGACTGGTACTCATCCATTACACCAATTGAGCATATCGGAAAGTTACCGATTGCTTCCAGACCTGTATCAAGAGGAGGTTCAGGGAAGATGGTTTTCGATAACCTCAGAGCTATTCCTTGGGGATTTGCGTGGACACAGGTACGGTACAATATTCCGGGTTGGTTTGGAGTCGGAGAAGCTTTAAAAACGATGATGTCAGAATCAGATGAAAATGGTAAAATTTTCAAAAAATGGTTTGATGAATGGGTGTTTTTTAGAACAGTGCTAAATAACAGTCAACGTGAATTGGCGAGAACTCATTTAAAAACTGCTGAAATTTATAATAAGACAGAACAGAAGTTTCATGATCAAATTGTAAAGGAGTTTGAAAGTGCAAAAGAAAGTATTACTCAAATTGCAAAAATCCAGAACTTTTTAGACCATAACCCCGTTATACAGAGGTCGATTAAGTTTAGAAATCCGTTCACTTACCCACTCAATTTTTTGCAAGTGGAATTGCTGAAAAGATGGAAAAATGCTGAAAATGAAGAAGAAAAGAACGAGTTGACTGAGGTAATATTTCTGAATATTAACGGTATAGCTTCAGCTATGCAGAGTACCGGGTAAAGAAATAAAAAATTACAGTAATTCTACTTTACCTTAACAAGAAAGCTATTATTTTGTATGAACTATGAATGATTTAATGACACCAGTTAAAATAAATATTATACCTAATGAAAACAGCAAGATACATGAGGTTGATTTTGATAATCTTGTGTTTGGAAAAAAGTTTTCTGATCATATGTTTGTCATGGAATATGAAAAAGGTTCCTGGGGTCAGCCTTTAATTAAGCCTTATGGGCAGATTCAAATTAGTCCGGCCTTGAACACTCTTCATTATGGACAGGCGATTTTTGAAGGTATGAAGGCTTTTTATGCGGATGATGACACTATAAATATTTACAGACCCAAAGATCATTTTGAAAGGATGAACTACTCATCTAGAAGAATGGGTATCCCTGAAACAGATTACGAGACATTTATAACTGCTTTGGAGCAACTCATAAAATTGGATCATAAATTTGTGCCAAAACAGGATCAATCAGCGCTGTATATCAGGCCTTTTGTCTTTGCTTCTGATGACCTTTTAGCTGCAAGATCTTCCACAAAATTCAGTTATTACATAATTACTTCTCCTGTAGGAGCATATTATGAAGAGGGTTTTAATCCGGTTTCGTTAACAACTACAAAAGATCATGTAAGAGCTGTTGTAGGTGGTACCGGAGATGTAAAGACTGCCGGTAATTATGCAGCAAGTTTTCTGCCAGCTAAAAAAGCTCAAGAGGATGGATATACTCAGGTACTTTGGCTCGACGCAAAAGAACACAAGTATATAGAAGAAGTAGGCACCATGAATATTCACTTTCTGATTGGTGACACTTTGATTACTCCAAAGCTTACAGGTTCTATTTTAGGCGGGATAACAAGAAGATCTGTTATTGCACTTGCAGAAGAATGGGGCTACAATATTGAAGAAAGAAGAATCACTATTGATGAATTATTTGAAGCTTCTGATAATGGAACTTTGAAAGAAGTTTTTGGCTCTGGTACAGCAGCTGTAATTTCACCTGTAGGCTTGATTCATCATCAAGGTAGAAAGATCGATTTTGGTATTGATTCCATCGGTGAATTTGCAAAAAGACTTTATGACGAAATCACCGGTATTCAATACGGCAAAGTCGAAGACAGACACAACTGGATTCATACTGTAAAAGTCTAAGTGCAGATCGATTTCCTTAAAATATGTATGGTGGGAGCCGGAGGATTTCTCGGAGCGTCATCAAGATATATTATTTCTGAAATTGTTCAGTCCAGATTTCCCACATCCGAATTTCCGTACGGCACATATTTTGTTAATATGATCGGATGTTTGTTAATCGGTGTTTTATTAGCATTGTTTGCCGTAAAAAACTGGGGAAATGAAGAGCTTCGCCTCTTTATATTTGTTGGGATATTGGGAGGCTTCACAACATTCTCTACTTTTGCCAACGACACTTTTTTGCTGTTTAAAAACGGTGAAGTATTACTTGGCTTGGCAAATGCCGGTGGTCAGGTTTTACTCGGCTTACTTTGTGTATGGATTGGCTACTCATTGGTAAAAATGATCTTTTAATATCCTTTTTTCCTGTCCACAGAATTCACCATCTCCATTCCCGATAAGCTTCTCTTATAATTTTCAATAATTTGTTCGGCAGCTTCATTGGAATCAGTAACTGCAGCAATGTGAGGGGTTATCATTATCTTAGGTCTGTTCCAGAACAAATGATTAGAGGGTAAAGGCTCTTCTTCAAATACATCCAGCCACGCACCGGCTAAAACACCTGTGTCGATCGCATAAATAAGATCTTCTTCAATTAAATGTTGTCCGCGTCCTGCATTTATCAAATAAGCCGGTTTTTTTAGTTTTTTGAATAATTCAAGATCTAAAATTCCCTGAGTCTCAACTGTAAGAGGCAGTGTACAGATCAGGATATTCGTATTATTTAAAAATTCGTTCAGCTCATCCTTGTTGTATGAAGTTATTCCTTCATAATCTTTTTTTGATCTGGACCATGTATTTACCTTATAGCCATTTAGTATAAGAAGATCAGCAACAGAACTGCCCATTTCTCCGAAACCAAGAATACCTACTACAGAATCTTCTTTAGGAATCAACTTATGTTTATCCCAAAATGCTTCTCTTTTTTGATCTGCGTAACGAGTAGTATGATGTCGATAAGCCAATACCGCCTGAAGTACATACTCTGCCATTTCATTTTTTAAAGAAGGGGTGATCAACCGAGCCAATTTGACGTTATCAGGTAAATTTTCATCATTCAATAAATGATTGACCCCGGCCCCGAGTGAAGATACCGCTTTCAGGTTCGGATAATTTCCAAGCACATTCTTAGGATGATTCCAGGCAACGGCAAAAGTAACTCTATCCTTATTTTTTACTTTCGGCCATATATCCACCTCAAGATTGTGATCGATATTTTCAAGTGCTTCTGAGAGCGGTTTTAAGTCCCGGTTTGGAGCTATAAGTAAAAGTGACATTTAATATTTATTGAGACTATTTTAGTTTGGTTAGTTTAAATACATCATTCCGGGCATAGTGTCCTACCGAATCAAAATCGAGTTTAGATTTAGCGATCAGACTCATATCGAGTTCTGCGGTCAGGATCCCTTCACTGTTCCATAAAGGACCTGCAATAGTATTTCCGAGAGGATCAACGATCACACTTCCGCCTCTGCACATGATCTCATTAAACTCAGAAATATCCTCTCCCGGAAGTTCAGGATAATCTTTTTTCTCAACGTATTGATTGCAGCCCAAAACAAAACATCTTCCTTCTAAAGCTATATGCTTTAAAGTATGTTGCCAGTTTTCTCTTTGATCAGCCGTAGGTGCTACATAAATTTGCACACCATGTTCATAAAGATATGTACGAGGAAGCGGCATGTAGTTTTCCCAACAAATAAGACCGCTTATTTTTCCAAATTCACTTTCATAAACTTCTAGATCAGAGCCGTCGCCTTCACCCCAAATAATTCGTTCTGCAGCAGTGGGTTTAAGCTTTCGGTGCTTACCAACTAATGCGCCTTCATTATTGAAATACAATACAGAGCAAAAAAGTGAGCCTGAATCTCCTCTTTCAACGACTCCTACAGCGAGCCAAGTATTATGTTTCTTAGCAATTTTGGCTAGATCAGAAACATAAGATCCCGGAACTGATATAGAATTTTCCCAAAACCTGAGCCAGGTTTCTCTGCCTGAAGAACTTCGGTCTCCAACTTTGGCTCCGAACGTCAATCCTCTCGGATAGCCGGGCAGAAAAGCTTCAGGAAAAAGGACCAGATCGGGATTTTCTTTTGACGCCTGATCAGTCCAATATTCAACTTTTCTAATAGATCTTTCTAAATCAAAAAGAACTGGAGTAGCTTGAACGACGGAAACTTTAGGGTTTTTCATACCAGAATGTATGAAAATGATTACATACTTATAGCTGCCAAACGGAAGGATATTGTACGATTCCTTTTTTCTCTTCCAAACCTTTAGGTACAAGTTCAATTCCCATAAAGTTGTCATGAGGGACATCAAAAGGAGGCTGTATTTCCCAAGTTGAAGTAGGCTCAAATCCGAAACGGGGATAATAATCAGAATGCCCCAGAAGGATCACCGAATCGTAACCTGACTGAGTAGCTTTTTCTAATCCGTTCATTATAAGTTTTGCACCAATACCATTTCCTTGTAATTTTTCAATTACGGAAACAGGTGCTAATGCTAGTGTTTTAGAAGTAGTGTTGTTTGATCGAATCTCAATTTCCGAAAACAAAATATGGCCAACTACTTTTTCCTTATGAACAGCAACTAATGAAAGTTCAGGAACATAGAATTCACTTGAGCGAATTCTATCGACCAAATCAGCCTCTTCGCTTCCTTCAAATGCATTAAGCAATACACTTCTGATAGCTTCGAAGTCTGAAGCAGTTTCTTCTCTAATTTCTACATTAATCATAACCCTTCTCTTATTAAATATAATATACTTAGTGGTTTGTAATAAGTAGTGTGAGATTAGGGAAAAGCAGTTTCGAATGAGTGTGATATTATTTGCCGGTAGAGAACTTTAAAAACCAGCTTACAAATGATTCAACACCCAGGACTTGAACGTAGTTTGGAAGTATTCTGAATAAAAAGCTTCATCAGCTTCTTCTTTGGAAGTGCACATTCCGGCATTTTTGAGATCATGATTGGCCCCGGGAATAACTGAGAGTGTGAAATTATCAGGTACTCCTTCCGGAAAGGTTTCATTTAAAGTAGTAAGTGCCCATCCCGGATATACCATATGATCATTAGAGGCAAATACAAATAAAGCCGGATCAGTAATTCTGCGCAAGTCATTAGCTGGATCAAAATCAGATATTTCTTTTAACTGCCTCCACGCTTTTTTTAAAGGAAAAACAGAAACCCAATTGATATCCGATTGGGCTTTTTTCGAGGCTTTTTCAAATGCTTTTTCTTTGGTTTCCCCTTCACAAATAAACTCGCTGTTATAGATGTTGGTTAGATGCAGCTCGGCATCATAAACTGGTCCTGCGATGGATGCAATTACTTTTACATCATTTCGGTAAAGAGATCCTACAACCTGAGCAACCCAGCCACCCTGACTGTGCCCGAAAACTCCAATACGTGAAGTATCAACGCTATTAATAGTTTTAAGATAGTCAATAGCCGCTTTGGCATCATCAGCTCTGTCATAGATATTTGAGCGTTGCCATCTTCCTTCAGAATCTCCCACGCCACGTTTATCGAAATAAAGAATTCCATAGCCCTCTTCTATGAAAAGCGCTTCCAGATTTTTCTCTACAAAATCTTTGTAAATGGTTCTATGCGAAGAGTTTTCACCAGACCCGACCAAGAAAATAATCATTGGTATGCTGTCTGAATTCTGTGGCAGAAGCAATTCTCCATGAAGAGTAAAGCGGCCACTTTCAAATGTAATGTTGGTACGAAGTAAATCTTGTGCAATTGATTGAATAGGAGTAAAGGCAATTATTGCCAGAAGTACCGGGAAAAATCTCATTAGTTATCTTTTATTTCTACAACGTATTAGCTAAGGATAAAGCATAAAAAGGAAATTAAAAATTTGGAATTTCACATTTTATTCAATGAAACCAGCAAATCCTCAATTTGATCTTTGTGCCTGTTAGTATGAACAATATTGAAATGAATCCATTCTCTTCTGGTCATATGTCCGAACAAAGGATGTTTGAATTTCATGCAAACTTCATCAGGGTCTTGTTGTTTAATTAGCTTCAAAACCTCTTCTCTAGATCTTTGAAATTTCTCAATAAGCTCTTCTTTGGTTTTTTTTTCTTCAGTGGGTAGAACCACTCCAAAAGCTTGCAGTTTATCAGAACGATCTGAAAAACGAGTTTTAATTTCTTCTATCTTTGATTCGTATTCTCTGCCGGGTTCCTTTTTTGTTTCGGAATTAAATAATCGAGCAGTACCAAACTCTGAACGGATAATGTGTTCTACGTTTTCAGCTGCCGACCAAATGTTTTTGTCTGGCTTTGTATCAAACAATTCATCAGGAATACTCTCAATAAATTGTATGAACGATTCAGTATTTGTTCTGTAAATCTTTGCCAGAGCCATATTTTTGATTATTTAAATTGGTTAGCAATGTATAGTAAATTAAAGCAAAAAAATAGGCAACCACCTTCCGATAATTACCTATAGTTGTGGGAAATATTACTTCTATTTTTCTTCAAAAGGAGAACTGAATTTTTCATCAAGAATAAGCTCTTGGTCTGTCAAGGTTTTCATAAAAGCCACCAGTGCTGCTTTCTCCTGATCAGAAAGGTTTAATCTACGGGGTGTATTGGAGTTTCGTTGTTCAAGTCTGTTATCCAGAGTGGCGCTGGCTTGTACACCTGAATTATAATGTTCAACAACTTCTTCCAAGGTTTCGAATCTGCCGTCATGCATATAAGGTGCCGTTAGCTCGATGTTACGTAATGACCCCACTTTAAATTTACCGTTGTCATTTGCATTACCTGTGACAGCTCCCAAACCAAGATCTGTGAGTATAGCATCGAGACCATTATTACGAGCTTCGTCACCTACAAATAGATCAGAAGTATGGCATTGAGCGCAATCCCCACGTCCACCAAAAAAGATATCTTTACCCAAATTCTCGAGGTCTGAATAGTTTGGAAAATTTTGATCCGGATTATTTACCTGAGCTCTTCCTTCATCGTATTTTGATTGATAAGAAACAATAGAGCGTACGAATTGAGCCAAAGCTTTAGAGATGCGATCAGGAGTAACTTCATCATCACCATAAACCTGTTCGAATAAAACCGGGTAGTAAGGTTGTTGCTCTACTTTAGAAACGAGTTCTGTTAAGGTGAGCCCCATTTCAACTTCATCCTGTATGGGCATCAAAACTTGCTCTTCCAGAGTAGCAGCTCGCTCATCCCAAAAGAAGTGACCGTTTTCATAATACATAGCATTAGAAATTCCCATTGAATTTCGTCCTGTTAGCCCGCCTTCGAAACCTATACTGAACTGATCCGGATCAGAGAAGCCTGATTCCTGCAAATGACAAGAAGAACAGGATATTGTATTATTTGACGAAAGGATCTTGTCATAAAAAAGAACACGACCTAACGTGGCTCCCCAATCAGTAACCGAATTATCATTCGGAGTGTTATCCTGTTCTGTATTTGGTTGAAGGTTGAAAAATCCGGGAACGTCAATGGCTGAGTAATTAAACGGAGAAGAAGGAAGATTTAGATATTCACTGAGTTCAAGGGTATCAATGATTTCTTCATCAGCTGAAGCGAGTTCTTCACAGGCTGTGAACAGAAAAATAGAAGAGATAATGATCAGGGAATATTTTTTCATAGCAACGTATTTAAAGAGAATGTTTCCCGTAATACACACTAAATATGGAGTACCCCTAAGAGTTCTTAAAAAACTAAAGTGCGGAAGAAATAATTGATTTGAGCTTCGGAACAAGATCTTGTTCAAACCATTCATTTTTCTTTAACCAGATGTTATTTCTAGGAGATGGATGGGGCAGAGGCATAAACTCAGGTAAGTATTCTTCATAACCTCGAACAGTTTCGGTAAGTGTTCTTTTCATTTTTTCCTGCAGATAATATTTCTGAGCATACTGTCCAATCAAAAGGGTAAGCTTTATTTCTTTTATGGAATCGAAGAGAGGTTTGTGCCAAAGCGGAGCGCATTCAGGTCTGGGAGGGAGATCACCGGATTTCCCTCTGCCCGGATAACAGAAGCCCATTGGTATTATTGCCAGATTAGTGGGATCGTAAAAGACTTCATCCGTAATTCCCATCCATTCTCTGAGCCGTCTGCCACTGGGATCGTCCCACGGTATTCCTGATTCATGAACAGCAGTTCCGGGAGCCTGTCCAATTACTGCAATTTTACTGGTCGGTGAAGCAGCGACTATTGGTCGTGGGCCAAGTGGGAGATCTTTGTCACATACAGAACAAGTTCGTATTTCCTGAAGGAGTTTTTGCATGAAGGAATATATAAAAATATACATGTCATCCTGAACAATGTGCTGAACTTGATTCAGTATTGTTTCAGGATCTTAAGAAATGGCTTTGATCTGAAAGCTTGATTATGACTTGAATTATGAACTTCACAAAGATCCCGAAATAAATTCGGGATGACGAAACCGAGGCTAATTCAATACCTAAAACTATTCCTTACTTCATAGTGTTGAGATCGTTCATCCCAGCGCTTCAATACTTTTTGAGTGGCTTCAGGAACATGAGCGACTTCGTAATCTTCACCAACAAATTGTTTGATGTGTTCCAAAGAATCGAAGTACATTATGGTGATGAATTCAATTTCATCAGAATGCTCTCTACTTAAAACCTCGATCTTGCGATAGCCTTCCATCTTATAGCTTTCTATCTGAGGAATTACCAGCTCGGTAAGAACTTTGTAGTACGCATCCGCATTTTCAGGAGTGGTCCAGCCATGCCAGATTCGGGCTATCATCTTTTTATATATTTAGATATTTGAATAAGCCAAAAGCTTAATCTTGTAATTCCATTGCTTTCACTTCGCCACGAGCAGGATAATCTTTCTCTTGAATAAAATCTATCGCCTTAAGCATATCTTTTAAGACAGGACGACCAAAAGGCATAGAGTTGACAGCAGAGTAATAGAGTTTTCCATCGGGACGGATAAGAAATAGTCCCGGTTCTGAAAAAAGCTCCGGCTCATTATCATTTATAGCATTTGAAAGATATAAGCCCCAATTATGTGCCTGTTCTTCTGAGAGGTCATATCCGACTTTAAGCTTATCAACTTCCCATTCTTGAATGGAAGTTCTAGCTCTTTTTTCAGAATCCATACTCACAGTAACGGTTTCAACTCCGCGTTCCTTAAAATCATCAACTAGCTTGTTTAAAGATTGAGTATAACCTTTACAAACAGGGCAGTGCAATCCTCTATAGAAGACAACCATCGTGAAAGAATCGGGATCTTGTTCACTGAGATTCCATGTATCACCATTTGTAAGTGGGAAACTTAGATCTGGAGTTTGAGTTCTTGGGGTTAGGGTTTTCATAATCCGTAAAAAATTAATTCACATTAACTATTTACTTAAACAAAGCTAACCATGTATAGTTTCGAATGACTTAAAACTATAATTCAAGGAAATTCTAATGGCTAAAATTGTAAATGGGAGCAGGAGCTCCCATTTAGCCTTCCCAAGCAGAGCTTAGGAAGGAGGGAATTTGTTAAAAGTTAATTGTTTCAATTACCAATGAGTTGAATAACTGTTCACGATTAATTAATGACTAGTATCAATCATTTCCCTTCGGAGTAAACGATTGGATCCCGGTAATTTCTCTTCCCAGAATCAAACCATGAATGTCGTAAGTACCTTCGTACGTGTTTACGGATTCCAGATTCATCACATGATGGATCACTCTGTAATCACCAACAATTCCGTTTCCGCCGTGCATATCGCGTGAAATGCGAGCGATCTCTAATGCTCTGCCGCAGTTATTTCGTTTTGCAAGTGATGTCATGGAAGGATGATCTCTGCCTTCATCTTTAAGTTTCCCCAACCTGAAAGCCAGCATCTGCATATTGGTGATGTCAGTAAGCATATTTGCCAGCTTAGTTTGTATCAATTGGTTTGCTGCCAATGGTTTTCCAAACTGTTTGCGATCTAAAGTATATTGACGTGCTCTTTGGTAACAAAATTCAGCAGCACCAATGGTTCCCCAGGCAATTCCGTAGCGTGCAGAATTCAAACACATGAACGGACCTTTCAATCCTTTGATATCCGGGAATACATTTTCTTCAGGGATGAACACATCATCAAAAACCAGCTCACCGGTTTCAGAAGCGCGTAAACTCATTTTGAATTTGGTGTGCGGAGCAGAAAATCCTTCCATTCCTTTTTCAACCAAAAATCCACGAATTACGCCTTCATCTTCTTTATTCTCTTTAGCTTTTGCCCAAACAACGGCTACATCGGCAATAGGAGAATTCGTTATCCACATCTTTGCACCATTCATGATCCAGCCACCATCTGTTTTAACAGCGGTGGTAACCATAGATCCGGGGTCAGAGCCATGATCGGGTTCAGTAAGACCAAAGCAACCAATGATCTCTCCGGAAGCCAGCTTAGGTAAAAATCGTTGTTTCTGGTCCTCAGTTCCAAAAGTAGAAATCGGATACATCACCAAAGAAGATTGCACACTCATGAATGAGCGATACCCGGAATCTACTCGTTCCACCTCACGGGCAATCAATCCGTAAGCTGTGTAGCTGGCATCAGAACCGCCGTATTCTTCAGGAATGGTAACACCCAGCAAACCCATCTCGCCCATCTCTTTGGCGATCTCCCGATCAAAATATTCTTCGGTATTTCCTTTGAGTGCGCGGGGTTCTAATTTGCTTTGAGCGTAATCCCGTGCGGTTTCCATGATCAAACGATCTTCTTCGTTCAATTCGGATTCAAAAAGAAGTGCGTCGTCGATGTTGAATAGGTTTTTTGCCATGAAGCGTAAAGACTGAGTTTTAAATTATGACTTTATTTTCGCCATAATTTAAAACTCATAATTCAACATTTATAATTATTTCTTCAGGAAAGCGTCTTTTTTAATTCGCGGGCAATCACCAATCTCTGAACTTCGGAAGTACCTTCACCGATGGTCATTAGTTTTGCGTCACGTAAGAATCTTTCCACATGGTACTCTTTAGTGTAACCGTATCCACCATGAATTTGAATAGATTCCAAAGCAGCACGTACTGAAAGTTCTGAAGCAAACAATTTAGCCATGGAAGCTTCCACTGTGTAAGGCTTGCCTTTATCTTTTAGAACAGCAGCTCTTAACACAAGTAACCTTGCTGCGTCGATCTCTGTTGCCATATCCACGATCTTGCCTTCCATATACTGGAAGTTTCCGATAGCAGTGCCGAATTGCTTTCTTTCCATCGAGTATTTGAGAGCTTCTTCATAAGCACCCCTTGCTATTCCAACAGAAAGTGCTGCGATTCCAACACGACCGCCATCCAGAACTTTCATAGTGTCGACGAATCCCATTCCTTCTTCTCCTAGGAGATTTTCAGCAGGAACTTTCACGTTTTCGAAAACTACTTCAGTTGTGTCAGAAGAATTCATTCCCAACTTATGCATTCCCGGTCCCGGATTCACTCCGTCCCATTTTCCTTCTACGATGAATGCACTAATTCCTTTAGTTCCTTTGGATGGATCAGTTTTAGCCAGAACTATGTAAATATCACCGACAGAACCCTGAGTTATAAAGATCTTAGAACCATTGATGATATAATGATCTCCATCTTTAATTGCGGTTGTTTTCATTCCTGAAGCATCAGAACCTGAACCGGGTTCCGTTAAACACCATGCTGCTAATTGCTCACCTGAAGTAAGAGCTGGCATATACTTTAGTTTCTGTTCATGAGAACCTGCTACGGCAATATGTCCGGTTCCCAATGAAGTATGAGAAGCTACGGTTAAAGCCAAAGAAGCGTCCCAACGAGCAATTTCTTCTAATGCTAAGCAAAAGCTAACAACATCAAATCCACCACCACCGTATTGTTCTTCGTGATAGATGCCAAGCATTCCAAGTTCACCTAATTGTTTAACGATTTCATGCGGGAATTCTTTGCTGTTATCTCTTTCCATCACAGTGTCTGCGACGTTGCGTTCTACGAATTCTTTTACGCTGTCGCGAATCATTTTTTGGTCTTCAGTGAGGTCAAATGAGAGCTCTCTTTCTAGTACAGTATCCATCTTTTTGAAAAGTCTTTAGTTATTGAAAAATCTTGTTGGAAACGCTTCCACAAAATAACGTTTTTGCGCACCAATTTCGTCTAAGAATGTGTAAAATTTTGAACTAGTGGGATAGTGTTAAGGTGTTATAGTGTTGCGGTTGTATAAAAGGGAATCCGCAACACTATAACACCATCACACCCTAACACTAAATTTTTCACCCAAAATTCCAGGTTACGCCACGGCCAATTTCAGGATCAGGGAAATTCCAATCCACAGCCCCTTGATCACAGGCATACATACAAGTTCCACATTCGATGCAGTCTTCGACTTGGAAGTGAACTTTTCCGGCTTCATCCATCGTGTAGCAATTAGCAGGACAAACCCATGTTGTACATTTGTGAGGACAAGTTGAGTTGCAAATATCTGTATCAACAATGATATGAGGTTTGATCTCAGATTTAGCTTGATTACGGTAACTGACAAGTCCGAGTCGTTCTGGAAGGCTTAGTAGTTTCATAGCTTAAAATATATTAGAAGAACTAAAATTATTTAGTCATCTCGCGGCGAATGCCCGAGATCTCATTAGTTTTAAAGTTTAGTTTTATTATCATGAATCCAGATTCCTGCCTTCGCAGGAATGACGTTTTAAATTATCTTTTCACCTCTAACTTTTACCTTTTCAGTTACAGAGATTTCCTCGCTTTAAATCCTAATTTAGCTAGTTCCCAGAGGGAAGAATGTCTTTTGATGGCTCCAAGTAACATTTTTTCAGATTTTGGAGTTGGTTCATTTTTGATACTGAAAAACTGTCTTCCGAAATCACATATCAGGTTTGGTACTTTATTCTGCATAACATCAGTGTGTAATAAATGAACAGCATCCTGGAAACCTTTGATGTCTTTCATAACATAGCTGTCATCCATCTTTTTGCGGTACTCTTTTAAGGTAGCAGAGGTGTAATCGTTTTTAGCTTTTGCTTCTACGATTGTTTCTGCAGCCAGAATTCCGGATCTCATCGCGTAATCCATTCCTTGAATAGCTTTACCGGCATTCATCAATAAATTTGCAGCTTCGCCAACCAATAAGATTCCGTCTTTATACAATTCTTTAGGCATCACTCTGGAATCACCGGAAGAAACAACATGAGCAGAGTATTCCACAACTTCACCGCCTTTGATGGCGTCAGCAATAGTAGGGTGTTGTTTGAAATGATTTAGAACATCATATGGCTTTTGTTTTTTCTCACGAAGGTCTTTTAATCCTAAAACAAGACCGAGAGAAATTGTGTCGCGGTTTGTATATAAGAATCCACCGCCTTCAATACCGTTAGTAGCCCATCCTACAAATTCGTTACTCATTCCACTCAGTCCATTAAGCTGGAAACGATCTTCCAATACTTTCTGATCGAAACGAATGATCTCTTTGATGCCGGTCAACATATGATCAGCTGGAACATATTTATCTTGTAGTCCAACCTGACGAGTAAGGAGATTATTTACACCCTCAGCGATAATTACAGAATCAGCAAAAAACTCATCTTCTCCGGTTTTGATACCTACTGCTTTATCATTCTCCATGATCACTTCATCCACCTTAATATCCGTGGCAATGAATGAATCCATGGCAAAATCACTGGCGTCAATAGCTTCCTGAACTTTTCCGGCTAACCAGTTATCAAACTTTGAACGAAGAACAACAACGCCTGTATAAGGCTTTTCGTTGAAGTGTGAAGATTTAAAATCCAATGAAAATGATGACTGTTCATCCATGAACGTAAGACGGCGATGATTTATAAATCTATCCCAACCTCCGTCTTCCTCTTCCCAGTAATTTGGAACGAGTTTATTCAGATCACTTCCCCAAAGAACTCCACCGGACACATTTTTTGATCCCGGAAATTCTCCTTTTTCGATCAGAAGGAACTTCATGTTATTTCGGGCTAATGTCATTGCAGCAGCAAGGCCGGCAACTCCACCTCCGATTACTATACAGTCAAATTTGTCTTCCATTTTCTATAGTACTGAGTATTGAGTTGTGAGTATTGAGAAACTAATAGTTCAATACTCAAATCTCACTACTATTAACCTTTAATTTTCTTTATTTCTTCGATGAACGGAGGGAGTACTTTGTATAAGTCTCCAACAATTCCGTAATCCGCTACTTCAAAAATCGGTGCATCCGGATCTTTATTGATCGCTACAATTACTTTACTGTTTGCCATTCCAGCAACGTGTTGAATAGCTCCTGAAATTCCAACAGCTATATAAAGTTGAGGAGAAACTACTTTTCCTGTTTGACCAATTTGCAAACTAGGATCGTATACTCCGGATTCAGTAAGTGCTCTTGAAGCACCAATTCCTGCTTTAAGTACAGAAGCAAGTTCTGAGATTAATGCTTTCCCGTCTTCATCTTTAACCCCACGACCTGCAGCAACAATTGCTTCAGCTTCGTTTAAGTCAATGGTATCTCCTGAAGCAGAAATGATTTCGCGAAGAGTTGATTTCATTTCAGAATCATCCATGCTGAAATCTACATTTACAACTTCTGCAGATTCAGGCGATTCATTTAGATCATAAGAACCGGAACGAACTGAAACCAAAACCTTGTCAGATTTAGCTTCGGTGTTGTTCATGATCTTGGCTGCCATTACCGGTCGTTTAGCTGTTACTCCACCATCGATCAATTTGAATGAAGCAACATCAGCAATAACTGCAGCATTTTGATTAGCAGCTAAAGCTCCCAAAACATCTTTGGTACCTTCTGTAGATGCAAAAGCAAAAACAGATGGGTTTACTGAACTCATTACTTTAGACAAAGCTTTCAGCAAAGGTGTATTCATATGGTTTTTGAAGATCGGATCTTCCACAACATGAACTTTGGAAGCTCCGTATTTTTGAATTCCTTCTATAAAAGAAGAAGCGTTTGCATCGATAACAACAGCTTCACATGAAGCGCCCGCTGCATCGGCCAGAGATTTACAATGTGATAAAACTTCCAAAGAAGATCGCTTTAATTTTCCGTCTGAAATTGCGATGTATGTTAAAATCGTGCTCATTTAATTCCTTTCAGTCAAATTTTGAATTTTGAGAGATGAATTTTGAATTACTTAATTCAAAATTCAGAATCCATCATTAATAATTTATTTAAAGTACGTTAGCTTCAGTGTCTAATAACTGAGCTACTTCGCGGGCCACTTCTTCAGCTTCGCCTTCGTATTTTTTACCTGCTTGTCTGGCTGGTTTTTCTTCGTATGAAGTTACTTTAGTATCAGCTTGTAACTCAGCTTCATCAATTCCCAAAGACGAAATCTCAACCTGATCAATTGGCTTTCTCTTTGAAGCCATAATTCCTTTCAGGTTTGGAATTCTTGGGTCATTCATATCATTCGAACAAGTAACCGCACATGGAGTTGGTAGTTCGATCATTTCCTGACCACTATCTCCCTGACGTTTAACAACAAGATTTCCGTTTTCAACCTCTAACCCTACAGCATTTGTGGTGTATGGAAGACTTAAATGCTCAGCAACCATACTTCCGGTTAATCCTGAATCTGTATCCTGAGATTGTTTTCCAAGACCAATTACATCGTATTCTTTATCTTTAAAGAAAGCAGAAAGTATTTTGGCATAACTGGCTGAATCGTATTCTTCATCGCCGGCAGCAAGTATATGAGTTGCTTTATCAGCTCCCATAGCTAATGCTTTTCTTATAGTTTCTGAAGCTTTTGCAGGACCAATGCAAACAACTTCAACTTCTCCGCCGTGCTTTTCTTTTAAAACTAAAGCTTCCTCAACTGCAGATGCATCATAGGCATTTAAAACCATTCGGTCTGCATCCATGATTAGCTCGCCTTCTTTGATCTGAAGTGGTGCGTAAACATCGGGCACCATCTTAATACATATATAAAATTTCATTCTTATGGTTTTGCTATTCGTAGTTATTAATGTAACCGCTTTTTTGGGTCAACAATATACAAAACCAAAAGAAAAGTATTTTAATTCTGTAGGTTAGAATACTCTGTTAAATGCCCCTGATCTGTTTCCAAAAGAATACTGTACGCCTGACGTCTTACTGCCGCTTCAGCTTCACCGAAAATACCGGATATTTCCCGAGCTTTAGTATCAAAGAAAATATCGAACAAGTAGTTACTTGTTGCTCGGCGTTTAGAGTCTCTTATAAGGGTAAGTGCATCTAAGACTTCTTGTCTGGCGACTTTGGGATCAGCTGAAAACTGATCTAACCCTTGTCGATGATAGGAATAATAAGCTGTACGCAAAGGCTCGTAAGAAGCATTTAAGAGATCAGAAACTAAGTTATACTTATTTCTTCGGTTATTGGCTGCTCTTGTCCAGCCCGGAGAGGCCGTTGTTTGAGCCAAATCAACCACCTGCTGTGCTCTTCTGAAATATTCTGTTCCTCCTAGTTCGGAGAAACTATCAAAATCATATCCCAAAATAATATTTACAAAAAAATCCAGAGTGCCTGTTAGGTTATCGAATTGAAGTTCATCATGAATTAAAGTTCGGCCTTCAGGATAGTTAAACCGCCAGCTTTCATCCGAAAGAATAATAGACGTTGTTTCAGCAATAGTATCATAAATCGGGCGACGGGCAGTAAATATTACCCTAGCGCCAAAATCAAAATTAGAGTTGCCGGTTTCAATGATCAATTGTATTTGGCATTGAATTCTTTCATGTTCTTCATACTGGATTTCGGTCCAACTATAATCGTTAATATATTCTTCTATTCTATCTTCAAGTTCTGTCAGGTAGGAATAAGAGTTTCCCTCCAGTAAGTCATAATTTAAGTTTACCTCACATCGCAATTCTTGTGAAAAAGAAGAGCTTGTTACAAAGCTGAATATTATAATTAAGTAAAATCTTAGGTTTAGCACTTAGTTTTTTCCTTTATATGTAACATATTATATCAATTTACACCCAATGATACGAATACGAACATATCTATATAAAATTACTTTTGTTCTAATTTTTGTTAGTGCACCGAATATTGGAGTGGCACAACTTACCATGGGAGCAGATGGGTTAGCCTTAGGACAAGCTACAACAGCTTTGCAGAACAATAGTTGGGCGATCTTTTCAAACCCTGCTACCATCAACATTGAAAAAAAGAGTGTTAGTTTTTTTAGTTTAAGAAATTATGGATTTGTTGAATTAACAGATATTGCGGCATCGGGATCTTTGCCCACAAAGTACGGGAGTGCTGCATTTGGTTTTCACAGATACGGAGGAGATCTGTTTAGCGAAACCAGAATCAGGGTTGGCTATGCCAATTCCTGGGATAACCTTAAGTATGGTATAGCGTTAAATTACAATCATATTTCACAGGGTTCACCATACGGGTCAGGCGGTGCTTTAGGTTTAGATCTGGGGCTTACGGCTAAATTAACAGAAGGATTATGGTTGGGTGCAAAAACTACCAATTTAAATCAACCGGGATACGATTTTGCCGCGAATGAGGAGTCTCTTTCTCGCGAACTATCGTTAGGGTTGAGCTACGAACTGGATAAAAATGCATTATTCCTCTTTGATGCTGTGAAAGATGTTCGGTTTCCGGTTGCTTACCGTGGAGGAATAGAGGTGAAAATCATTGAGAATCTAAAAGGAAGAGTTGGAGTAACTACCGAACCAAATACATATTCTTTTGGAATGGGGTATGAATCAACACTTTGGGAAGCTAATCTGGTGTTTCAGCGACACGAAACACTTGGATTTAGTCCCGGAATAGGATTGAATTTCTTTTTCTAGATGATATCACTTAGAAAAATAGCGATCCTGATCTTTATCGGGTGTGCCTTTACAGGTTCGTTGATTGCTCAGGTCAAGGATTCCACAAAAGTACAGATTGAAAAACAACTCGAAGAAGCTTTAGAAGAACAAGAGACTGAAGAAGGTGGGCTAGCGGGAGAACAATTAGTTCAGTTTCTTGAGGAGCTGGCCTCAAATCCTGTTAACATAAACTCAGCATCTATAAATGAATTACTGCAGATTCCAGGGTTCAATCTTAAAATAGCTCGGTCATTGATCAGTTATCGTAAAGAAAACCCCTTTGTTAAGACAGATGATATCCTGAAAGTTTCAGGTATTGGAAGAGCGACTTATACCCGAATGCGACCGTATATAACGGTTGGTGGGGCTTCATCGCGATTTCGCGATTTATATACTAATCCAAACTACTGGTTGGATGGAAATTCATTTGAGTATATCAGCAGATATCAGCAGGAATTGAATGATCAAAGAGGTTATGAAATTCCGGATTCTTCGGGTGGATATTTGGGAAGTCAAGGTAAGTATTACCATCGGTTTCGAATGTCGAGCAGGCATTTATCAGTAAACCTTACTCAAGAAAAAGATGCAGGAGAAACTCTCAATGGTCCAACAGGATTTGATTACACTTCCGGTCATATTGCCTTAACTGAAAATGGGAAATTAAAAGATCTTGTAATAGGAGATTATGCACTTAATTTTGGACAAGGTTTAGTTCTGTGGACCGGCGCAGCTTTTGGTAAAGGGAGAGAAGTAGTTGGTACAACAGGTAAGAATGAACGTGGACTCAGAGCATACGGATCGGCACAAGAGACAGATTTCTTCAGGGGAATTGCTGCTACTTATGGGGAAAAGATAGAGACGACATTTTTTTATTCAGATCGTCCACGTACAGCTTCTATTATTCAGGGTGATACAACCAGGTTTCCATCTTCATCAGGATTTCATAGAACACAAAGTGAAAAGGATAGGAAAAATAATATTGATCAAAAATCTTATGGAGGCAGAATTCGAATTGACACTCCCTTAGGTTTATTTGGAGCAACAGGATACTATACAGAATTCAGCAGTTATATTCACAAAGGGAGCGGATTATCAAACTTATACGATTTTGAAGGAAGTAAAAACTCGGTTATAGGAATAGATTACCGGGGATTAATTGGAAATGTATTGGCTTTTGGAGAGATAGCACAAAGCCAAAACGGGGGAGCGGGAGGAATTCTTGGGATAGAAAGTCCGATTGGTATTTCAACTGATTTTACAATGGCATATCGGAATTACGCCAGAGACTTTCAATCTTTTATGGGGGATGGTTTTGGCGAAAGTTCATCCGATCCGCAAAATGAAGAAGGTTTTTATATTGGGATCAGGCATGGTTTAAACGATAATATTGCACTTTCAGGATATGTAGATCAGTATAGATTTGATGCACCAAGAACAGGGATTGATCAGCCGAGTCAAGGTTTCGACGTTCTTGGATTGGTGGAAGTAGATTTTAATTCGAATTTAAGCGGTTATTTGTTGATCAGATCAGAAACAAAAGACGATACCTTCACAGAAATAAATGAACGTGGAGTTGAGGTAGAATTTATAGCTGAGCAACGAAGATCAAGTATTCGAACTCAAGTTGAATATCAATTAAGTAGAAGTGTGAGGTTGAGGTCTAGAATAGAGTTAGTAGAAAGTCAGGGAGCTAATGAAGACAAAGAATATGGAATGCTTTTATATCAAGATATCAGAGTTCAGGCTACAAGAAAACTACAGCTTGATGCAAGAGTGACTGTATTTGATACCGACAGTTTCGATTCAAGAGTTTTTCAGTTTGAGAATGATTTGCTCTATGTGCTTTCCAATACGGCGCTATCCGGGCAAGGTCAAAGAGTTTATATTGTTCTGAACTATGAGCCGAGTAATTTTTTAGAAATATGGTTTAAGTATTCCATATCAGTTTTTGAAAACGAAAATTTTATCAGTAGTGGCTTAAATCAAATTGAAGGAAATAAAAAAAGTGATTTTGGAATACAGGCTAGAATGAAGTTTTGATCAAGAGATTGATTGCCAATTGTTTTACCGTTACTCCTAGGGAATTTAGATGTTCTTGTTATGAAATCATCTGATATATAACCCATCAGCATGGACTTTAGTCCTGCAATTAGTGAAGGGGAATTTTTGTAACGTATTCTACCATATATGCGTTTTCAACGTTCTATTTAAGAACGTTGATTGAAAGGATTAATACGGATAATAAAGTTAATTTTACCTGTATTTATAATACTCAGAATACGTACGCTTATAGTAATTGTAATTGGTATAGTAATCAGTACTCTTTTTAGGATCAAAAGCATTAAGAACGATACCAAGAACATCTGCATTCAAATGTTCTAGTCCATCCAAAGTAAATTTAAGCTCTCTTTTAGTTGTAATATTAAATCTTGAGACAACAATTAAGCCATCAATAAGACGAAGGAGAGAAGCTGAATCAGATATAATTCCGTACGGCGCTGTATCCAAAATGATATGATCATATTCTGATTTATACTTATCAATAAGTTGCATAAGGCGCTTGCTATCCAAAACGGAAGCCGGTTCAGGTGTTTTATGTCCTACGGTTATTAAATCTACATTAGGAACTACTGTGCTAAGACGTACATCTTTTGTAGAATCAAACAATGCATCAGAAAGTCCCGGTTCTTTGTTTTCACCAAAAATTTTATGTTGTGTTGGTCGGCGTAAATCAAGGTCAATGATAAGTACCTTTTTTTCAGAACCGGTAAAAGTAACAGCTAAATTAGCAGCAACTGTACTTTTTCCTTCACCTTTAGTAGCACTGGATACCATAAGTATTTTATACTCTTTGTCAGGATTCGCATAGACTACATTGATTCTTAATCTGCGGTAAGCTTCAGAAATTGGAGATATATGATCAAATAAGGTTATTAATTGATTTGAAACCGATTTTTCACCTATATATTGTCTCTCTTCAGGATTAACATCTCCTATAATAGCAAAGTCAGGTATTGTACCTAGTAATGGTATATCAAAAGATTTCAAATTATCTGTTGAATTTATATTGTCATTAACCATATCACGAACTAAAACAAAGCCAACGCCCACGATACCTCCAAGCAAGAATCCTATAACAACAAAAATCTTCTTTTTTGGTTTTATAGGTTTTTTAGTAGGTATCGCATAATCTAAAGGTCTACCCAAGCCAAACTGGGTTTTTTCCCATAAACTCATTTCTGAAAACTGTGCTGATACTTGTAAGTACATTTCCTCGTTAACACGAACGTTTCTTTGCAAACGAGCAAGTTGAATAATTTCATCCGGTAAATTCTCAAAGCGATCATTCACTTCGTTATGCCTTCTATATATTACCTCACCTTGCGTCTGTAATTGAGCTTGTTCTACTTTTAGTTCTATCAATTTCTGGCTAATCTCGGAAATTCTTTGAGTAAGGGCCCCTTCGCCTGAACTCATAAAACTTAAATAAAGATCTGAACCAGAGGAAAGCAAGCTATTAGTTCGATCTTTGATTTGCTTTTTTACTTTCTCAATTTCTTTTTCTATTCGAACTATTTCGGGATTTTCATCAGATATATTAGGATTTTTGGTGAGATAAAGCAGTTTATTAGTTTCCAGTTCTGCAAGAGCATATTGGTAGCGTTCAATAACCTGCCCAATTGCTTCTGAGTATTGATCTGCAAGCCCAGGCTTGATTTCATTAAGTTGATTTTCATATTGCGCAATTCCGGACTTAACTGCTACCAATCCCACTTCTAATTTCTGCTTCTCAACTTCTAGGTCTGCAATTGTTGATATAATTTCTTCGGCTTGAGGGTCAACTGCAATCAACATGGTACGATTCATGAAATTTTGCAGAGAATCTTCAGTTGTAGTTAACTCAGCTTCAAGTCTTTCTCTTTCAGCACGTAAAAAATCCAGCGCTGAAACTGCCATAGTTCTATTTTGCTGTGTTGATAAGGTCGAGTATGTATCCATAGTCAAATTGATAATCGTAGATGCTTCGGTAGGGAGGGGACTCTCATATGAAATAGATACAATATCAGCATTTTGGTCAGGTTTGCTAAAGGAAATAGTTTCACGATAGCGCATAGCAACTGTATCCAATGAAACGGTACTAGAATCATTAGGATAGGATCTCCATAAAATTGGGAATTTACGACCACTTTCATCAAATTCTTGCTCTTCAATTCGTTCTGCAAGATCCATACTTAGTTTACGAGATCTCATAATCTGAAGCTCATTAGATATGGTACTTCCCACTCCAATCCCATAAGTACTGGTTAATAAGTTCTCAATTCCGGCACCAGCATAGGAGTATCTATTTTTACTTTCACTAACAATTAAGGTGCCCTTACTTTGATAAATTGGGGTTTGTATTGAAGCATATATAGTTGCTAAAATTGTAAAAAGTCCAATAATCGCTACTAATGTCCATTTTTGAAGTAGAAGAACATTTGCAATCTTAAGCAGGTCTATCTCTTGTTCTTCATAGGAATCTGAGTGGTTCGAATTTGTGGATTGATTCGAATTATAACCGTTGTGAGAATTTCCGTTATAATGCATCTCTTGGGTGTTGGCTTAAACTTAAATGTTAATAACTAACAAAGATAAAAAAAGTATTCCTGATTACTATTATTAATTAAAGTTAAATAGTCTTAATTTTCTATTTTTAATAAAAGATATTCGAATATTTATGCCCTTAATAGCACTTATTTCTGATATACATGGTAATTTACCAGCTTTAGAAGCTGTACTTAAAAAAGTTGATACCTATAAACCAGATCAATTGCTTTGTTTGGGTGATATTGTTGGCTATGGGCCGTTTCCAGTGGAGTGTGTTGACTTGATTATGGATAGAAATATCCCAACGGTAATGGGAAATCATGATGCAGGCGTATCAGGAAAGCTTACCATTAAACATTTTCGGGGACCTAATAGGGTTTTAATAGAAAAGACTCAAGAATTATTAAATGAAAGCCAGTTAAATTGGTTGCGAGAACTCCCTGTTACCCTGAAAGGTGATAAATGGACAGCGGTGCATGCAAATCCTATCGAACCCTTAAAATGGGAATATGTTGATAGTGCTATAAAAGCTCGGAGTATGTTGCGCACAATTGATACCCAACTATGTTTTGTAGGGCACACACATATTCCATTTATGGTTTCCGATCAAATCGCTGTAATGGGATTTAAAAAAGAACATAAATATTTGATAAATCCTGGAAGCGTAGGGCAACCCAGAGACGATGATTTTAGAGCCTCTTTTTGTTTGTTAGATACGGATAAATGGGAAATCAAAACCGAAAGAGTGGATTATAATACTGAGAAAGTATTGACAGGTCTTACTATCTTAGGTTTTAGCAGAAGTGAGTCGCATAGATTATTGAGATATTAAAACAAATTTTTATGCCAATAAATTCATATCATTACTATTAATTAGAGAAGATTAAAACGAGAATATAATCTATGAAAATATTTGGGATTTTTACTGTAACAATATTCATTATCATTTTTGGTAAAATAGAAAGTTCAAATGCACAAACTCGACAAGTACCTACTTCTCAGCAATTTCTTTTAGGAGATCGCATTATTCGTATTGCAGAGCCGGGGCAATTAGCAGATTCCATTAATGTATGGGGAGATGTTGGTAGTGCAGGAAGATACTTGATTCCAAAAGGAACGAAATTATCTGAACTCATATCTTATAGTTTCGGTCCAAGAACATTAAGTGACGGTCTAACAGAATTGGATTGGTCTAAAATGAGAGTAGAAATTAACATTCAAGAATATGACCAAGAAAATAGAGCCCAGAATGTTGAGAAATTTAGAATCAGATTTGAGGAACCTTTCCCTGTAGAAATGAATCAGTTTGAATTAAAGAATAATCAAACAGTAACGCTTAGAGTTAAAAGAAAGCCTTCTTTCAGAGACTATTTGGGTATTATCGCTCCCGTGATATCAAGTATCGCGACCACTATCATTATTATCGATAGGGTAGGTGGAAATTAAAAAGCCTTTTTAAAAAGAGTATAATAAAGAAGATCGAATCGAAAAAAATTTAGAAAGCAAAACAAGAATATCAGTATAGCTAATCTCCATATAATGACTAGTTTAGTTTTATTGATTAATAATATAAATTAATAGATGAAAAATTTTGCAATGACCGGTTTAGGTGGTTATATAGCCCCTAGACATTTGAAAGCTATAAATGATACAGGAAATAAATTAATAGCTGCTGTTGATCCCAATGATTCAGTAGGTATTATTGATAGCTATTTTCCTAAAGCGTCCTTTTTCACAGAGTTTGAAAGATTCGATCGACATCTAGAAAAAATAAGAAGAGGAAATAAAGCTGACTCTATTGACTATTTAACAATTTGTGCACCAAACAACCTTCATGACGCTCATATCAGATTAGCAATGCGTGTGGGTGCTGATGCAATTTGTGAAAAGCCACTAGTTTTGAATCCATGGAACTTAGATGCGTTGCAAGAACTGGAAATTGAGTATGGTCAAAGAGTTTGGACGATATTACAGTTGAGAGTTCATCCTTCTCTTATTGAATTAAAGAAAAAGTTGGATGAAGATAAGTCTGGAAAAAGACATAAGATCAGGTTAACCTATGTAACTTCAAGGGGAACTTGGTATCACTACTCTTGGAAAGGAAATGTAGAACAATCAGGCGGGATTGGTACGAATATAGGAATACACTTTTTTGATATGCTAATGTGGTTATTTGGTCCAACTCAAAAAATGGAGCTCTATGTAAGAGAAAAGAATAGAATGGGAGGCTATCTAGAACTTCCTAATGCTGATGTAGAATGGTTTTTATCTTTAGAACCGGAAGATATTCCTAATAATGCAGATGAAAACCAGCGTACTTTCAGAACAATAAGTATAGATGGAGATGAAATTGAGTTTAGCGGTGGCTTTACTGATTTACATACCCTTGTATATGAAGAAACTCTTAAAGGAAATGGTTTTGGAATTGAGGAAGCTCGACCTTCTATTGAATTAGTTCATGATTTAAGAACAATGAAAGTGACTGAAAACCCAACTGGTTTAGTACATCCTTCAATTCAAAAGTTATTAGTTTAAAATGAGCTTACAGCACAAAATGGAGGATGTTAAAGTACACGAATCCTCATATATAGATAAACCAGTTTCAATTGGTAATGGAACCAATATTTGGCATTATTGCCACATTTCTAAAGATGTAGAAATTGGTGAAAACTGTGTTTTTGGTCAAAATGTCTTCATAGCTAGTAATGTAAAAATCGGAAGTCGGGTAAAAGTACAAAATAATGTAGCTATTTATACCGGATGTGAGATTGAAGATGAGGTTTTTTTAGGACCCAGCTGTGTTCTTACAAATGTTACAAATCCCAGAAGTCAGGTTAATAGACAAGCATTATATGAGAAAACTCTTTTCAGAAGAGGTTGTACAGTTGGTGCAAATGCTACAATAGTATGTGGAATTACACTTGGTAGATATTCTTTTATAGGGGCAGGAGCTGTCGTTACTAAAGATGTTCCTGATTACGCTTTAATATTAGGAAACCCCGGAAAGCAAAGAGGATGGATGAGCCGTCATGGACATTTACTCAGCTCGGATTCAGAAAATGATATAATGATATGTCCTGAATCGGGATTTAAATATCAAATAGAAGATGGTAAACTAAAATGCCTTAATCTTGATGAAGACGCCCCGCTACCGAAGGAGTTGACACAAGGTGAAAAAGGCTATGATGAATATAAAAATAGGTAGAATTCATGCAATTTATAGATCTTGATACACAGTATCGCAAATACCAAAAAGAGATTGATACTCGTATGCGTAATGTATTGGAGCATGGTCAATACATATTAGGTCCTGAAGTAACTGAATTAGAAAGCATACTTGCAGAATATGTAGGGGTAAAGCATTGCCTAACTGTAGCTAGTGGTACAGATAGTTTAGAAATAGCACTTAGAGCGTTGAATATTGGAAAGGGTGATGAAGTTATTACAGTTCCTTTTTCTTGGATTAGTACGGCAGAGGTTATAGCAGCAGTAGGAGCTACACCAGTGTTCATGGATATTGAGCCGAATACATTTAACATGAATCCAGATCTTCTCGAAGATGTAATAACCGAGAAGACTAAAGCTATTATGCCGGTTAGCCTGTTTGGACAAATGCCAGACCTTGAACAAATTAATTCCATAGCAGAAAAATATCATATAGCAGTAATCGAGGACGCTGCGCAAAGTTTTGGTGCTACCCGAAATGGTAAACGAAGTTGCGGAGCCTCGTTAATAGGAAGCACTTCCTTTTTTCCTGCCAAACCACTAGGTTGTTTTGGAGATGGTGGTGCTTTGTTTACAGATGATGATGGTTTAGCGGAAACTATGAAAGCGATCCGTTCTCACGGGGGTGTAGAACGACACCATCACACGCATATAGGAATGAATGGAAGATTTGATACTCTGCAGGCAGCTGTGATTTTAGGTAAATGGCCATATTTTGAAGGTGAAGTTAAAAGGCGTAGTGAAATTGGGTCTCGCTACAGTGATTTACTCAAGAATAACTGTATCACTCCAAAAGTGGAGAAAGGAAATACTCATGTGTACGCTCAATATACTGTACGCGTAGATGAGCAAAAACGGGCTGACATTGTAAAAGATATGAAGGAGGTTGGGATACCGGTTGGTATCTATTATCCAAAATGCTTTCATGAACAGCCTGTATTTGAGTATTTGGGGTATAAGTATGGAGATTTTCCAGAATCAGAAAGAGCAAGCCGAGAAGTTTTGAGTTTACCAATGCATCCGTTTCTAGAAGATTCTCATCAAGATGAAGTAATTCAGAGATTAAAAATACAATTATAGGCTTTCTTATTATTAAATGTCGATTTATACTCAAATAGCATATTTACCAATTATATTTCAGGTTGGGCATGGGAAAATTAATAATCTTCAAGAAATACTTAGCTCAAAGAACCTTAAGTTTAATAATATTTTGCTACTCTCCGGTGCAACACATTCTAATGAAATGGCAAAAAATATTTCATTGGAGCACTTGAATCATCATGAAATAGTAAATGATAATACCCTTGAGGAAGTTCAAAGAATTTCCGAAATGGTGTATATTAATAGGTATGATTTGATTTTGGCTATTGGTGGTGGGAAGGTTTTAGATGTAGCAAAAAGAATATCGCAAACTCAGAGAATTAATCACATTAGCATACCTACGATTATCTCAAATGATGGTTTGATATCTCCTATTAGTGTATTGAAAGATAACAAAGGTATCACACAAAGTGTCTCAGGAAATATGCCTACTGGTGTAATTATTGACATTAATCTAATAGAGAAAGCACCAATAAGATATCTTCAGGCAGCGGCCGGTGATATCTTGTCTAATATGTCGGCTACTAATGATTGGTTTATTGCCGCTTCCAATAATAAGGAAAGAGTTAATGATATTGGTTTTCAGTTGTCAAGGATGGCAGCGCATTCGCTGATTAATTTTGATAAGATAGATCTAAATTCTAAACATTTTCTTAAAATGGTAATCCAAGGACAGGTGAATTCGGGGATTGCAATGGCGTTGTCGGGTTCTAGTCGGCCATGCAGTGGAAGCGAGCATTTAATTAGCCATGCGATTGATTTTCTGAATGTGAGTAAAGCTACTTTACATGGATATCAGGTTGGGGTTTTGAGTTTATTTTGTCTCTTTTTGCAGAAGAAACTGGATAAGGTACATTTACAGTATGCACGAAAAATTAAACTTACTACTGATCTAGATGAAATCTATCAGTTGGACGAAAAAGAATGGATTGAAATTTTTAGAGTGAGTAGAAATATGCGTCCAGGAAGAGCAACCATCTTAGATAAGTTCTCCGACAAAGCCTTGCTGAGTAAATATAGTGAGTTTCTTACCGCATCTCACAAAGTAGAAAATAATTTATAATCAAGTAAAAAAAATGAATAGCGCTTTAGATGTAGTAATACTTGCAGCTGGAATTGGCTCTAGGTTAAGACCTTTGACAGATAAAACTCCAAAATGTATGATTGAGGTAGGTGGTGTGACCATTATTGAGCGGATCTTAAATCAACTTGATCCATTAAGTGAGGTGGATAGCATATCAATATTGACAGGGCATGAGCACAAAAAAATCGCTTACTATATAGCAGAAAGTTATCCAAAAGTAGACTGTATTTATAACAAGGATTATTTGAATACCAATAACATGTATTCTTTATACTTGTTTTTAAAGCAGCGAAAGAACGATAAAGATCTCGTAATCTTAAATGCTGATTGTATTTATGATACACGAGTTGTGGAGAAATGTATTCAATATTCAGAGTCTTGTATAATGACAGATTCTTCTATTTTTCTTAAGGAATCAATGAAGGTTAAAGTTGATGGAGAACAAGCAAAAGGGATTTCAAAAGAGTTCAATCAGGGAAAAGACGTTTATACATCAATAGATTTATATAAGTTTAAGAAGGAAACAGCTTCCTTACTGACTGAGATCGTTTACAATTATATAAATAACGATGATTACAATCAGTGGACAGAGGTGGCTATAAATGATCTATTGATCCGAGCCGATCAAAAAATTTATACTAACGATATTGATGGGCATAAATGGTTTGAAATTGATACAGTAGAAGATCTTAAGAAAGCAAGGAAGCTATTTAGCGAAGATGATTAAAGCTTTAATTCTTGACCTAGACGGAACAGTATATTTGGATGGAAACCCCATCAAGAATGTAGTTGAACTACTGAATAAACATCATTCTGAAGGTGTATTTATTCAGTTTTTGACAAATAATACAAGCGTTAGTAAAATCCAATATGTGCATAAATTAAGACAACTGTCTCTCAATTTTGTTTCAGCTGAGCACGTGATTACTCCACTAGATGCTTTTTTAAACTATGCAGAAGAAGTAAGTGTTCGGAGTTGTTACTATTTATTGCCAGAGGAAGTTATTCTATATTTAGAGCAAGTTGGGGGGCCAAAGATGAATTCTGAAGACCCAGATATAGTGCTGATTGGATTTGATAAAGATCTTACTTATCAAAAATTACAAAGATCATGTGAGTTGATCAACTCTGGAATTTCCTACTCTATAACTCATATAGATTTGGCTTGTCCATCTGAAAATGGCCCAATACCTGATTGTGGCTCCATTGCTAGGTTAGTAGAAAGTACGACTGATAAGAAATGGGGCATGCATTTCGGAAAACCGAGCAAAAAATTGGGTGATATCATTTTAAAAAATCTAAACCGCCGTCGCATTAGCATTGAGAATACAGTGTTGGTAGGCGATCGATATTATACTGATATTGCTTTGGGCAATGAAATAGGTATGCTTACTTGCCATGTTCAGACCGGTGAAATTAACGAACTAAAAAGTAATGCCCCTGCTCATTATCGGCCTACTTATGAGTATTCAGATTTGTGTGAATTTATTCAGGACCACTTAGAATGTTAACATTTCTAAAGCTAAATGTCCTTGTAAAATGGCAAATTTAAAACAAAAAACTATTAAAAGTTTCCTATGGGCTTTTGGTGAACGTTTTGGGGTTCAGGCAATGCAACTGATAGCGTTTGTCATTTTAGCTCGGATACTTTCACCTGATGCATTTGGCCTAATGGGCTTAATAGCTATTTTTATTACAATAAGCCAAGAATTAGTAGATAGTGGGTTTGGATTAGCTCTTATTCAAAGTAAGTCTGTAGATGACATAGATTATTCGTCAATTTTTTTTATTAATCTCATTGTGAGTGGTTCAATATTTGTTGTGCTATTTTTTATAGCTCCATTCATAGCGACTTTTTTTGCAGAGCCTATTTTAGTTAACCTTACAAGGGTTTTAGGACTAAAGTTTATTATAAGTTCTTTTTCAATCGTCCAAATAGCAAGATTAACAAGAGAAGTAGAATTTAAAAAGTTAATGCTAGCTAAAGTTCCTTCAACAATTATTGGAGGCGCTGTAGGTATAGCAATGGCTTATTACGGATTTGGTGTTTGGAGTCTAATAGGTCAACAACTATCAGATGCATTGGCATATTCAATTCAAATTTGGATTCAGTCTAGTTGGAAACCTATGCTAGTTCTTAACTGGGGAAAGGTTAAAAAATTATTTAGTTACGGTAGTAAGTTAATGGTTTCTGGATTGCTTTTTGCGAGCTATAGAAATATGTATGAATTATTTTTAGGTAAGTATTATAGTACAACACAAGTTGGTTATTATAGCCAAAGCGATCGAGTTAAACAGATTCCAGTACTCAATATATCTCAAGTAATAGCAAGGGTTTCATTCCCAATATTAAGCCGCTTTCAAGACGATGATGAAAAATTAAAGCAGAGCTATAAAGTACTAATCAGGAATGTTTTACTCGTTATTGCACCTGTAATGATTGGTTCAATTGTTATTGCAGAGTATTTATTTAGGTATGTACTAACAGAGAAATGGGTTCCAGCGGTGCCTTTTTTTCAAATTCTATGTATAGATGGACTTCTGTATCCTTTGCATGTGTACAATTTGAATGTCTTAAAAGTAAAAGGAAGAAGTGACTTATATTTAAAAATGGAAACTATAAGGTTCACACTTAGCTTAATAGGTTTACTCTCTGTTGCATGGTATTCTGTGTATGCAATTGTTTGGATGAAGATACTAGTAGGTTTAATTACAGTTGTTATCTTTAATAGATATTGTAATAAGTTTATAGGATATGGGCTTTGGGAGCAGTTTTTGGATATCAAAACGATACTATTGGGAGCTTTAATTATGGGTTTTTGCGTTAATATTTTTATCAACGTTATAAGCTTAAGCGATTTAGAAGTATTAATTAGTTCTACAATTCTAGGTGCAGTCATTTATTTAATATGCATATATACCTTCGAGAGAAAACTATTGATAGAAGTAAAAAATATAATTAATAGAAAAAAGGAAAATGATTTCTAAAGCCTCAATTAAGATTTGCTTAAAATTTGTATTGAAATTTGTTAATAATCTATTTCCTAAGAAGAAGAATAAGGTTTTTATGGAGGGGTCTCCTACTGCAGAAAGCAGTGCTGTTTCGGTTTCGAATTATATTGCAGAAAATTATGATATGGATCTTGTTTATGTTATTAGTGACAAGAAATATAATGTTAGTAATATTTTGCATGAAAGTATCAGAACTGTAAACAAATATTCAGGGTCTTTAGTTAGTCTAAGTTATATTAAAGAATTTATTACGAGCAGATTTATTTTTTATACTCATGGTACATTTATCGAAAACAATTTAAATAGACAAATTACTACGAATATTTGGCACGGTATTACTTATAAAAAAGTAGGCGTAATGATTGGTGCGAAACCATTTAAGGTGAACGTTACTGTTGGTACCTCAAAAAAAACTCAAGAAATGTTTTCTGAAATTTTTGGTGTCGATAAAAACAAAATCTTTATATCAGGCTACCCAAGAAACGATTATTTAATTAACAACGAGAGAGAAAATATAATTAATAGAATTAATCCATCCTGGATTAATAAAAAAGTCATTTTTTGGTTGCCTACCTTTCGGAAAAATAAATTTGATGATAATCAAATGGACGGAAAAGAAGTTGGGAATCCTTTTTTTATAGAGAACTTTAATCTTGATGGTTTTAATGATTTACTTACAGAACTAAATGCAGTGTGTCTACTCAAACCTCATCCAAATTCTCCAACTTACGAGATAAAAAAGGGGATAGATAATGTACACATCATTAATGACCACTGGATTAATAACTTTGATTTAACTCTATATCAATTCATGTCAGTTACAGACCTCTTAATATCAGATGTTTCTTCCGTGATGCTTGATTATTTGTTCGTCAATAAACCAATTATATGCATGAGTTCTGATTTAGAACAATATGATAAAACAAGAGGGTTTTATTTTGATGATATTGAAAAGTGGGTCCCTGGACCAATAATCGAAGAGCAAAATGATCTATTCAGTTATTTGAAAGAGTTTTTAAAAAGTGGCGAGGATGAATATGAAGAAAAAAGAACACGACTAAGAAAGATATTCTTTAAATTCTATGACAATAAAAGTACTGAAAGGTTGGTAGAACATGTCCTTAAAGATAATTGTAAGAAACCTTTATGAGAGTATTAGTAGTCTGTAGCTATAATAATGGTGCCATAAGTCCTTTTGTGAGAGAGCAAGTAGTCAGTCTTAGAAAACTAGGTGTCAAAATTGATTATTTTAAAGTTAGAGGAAAAGGTGTATTAGGTTACTTAAAAAATTACCCAGCTTTTGTTAGCAAATTAAAAAAAAATAAATATCAATTAATTCATGCTCACTATGGGTTTTGTGGTCTACTCTCAATTCTTCAAATGTACACACCGGTTGTGTGTACATTTCATGGTAGTGATACTCATAATCTACTAGAGAGAATGTTATCAATATTCGTTTCTAGGTTTTCCAACTATTCCATACTGACAAATGAGAAACAGATAAAAAAGCTGTTATTAAGAAAAAAATATTCAGTAGAAAAGTGTGGGATTGATCTTAAAACTTTTGTACCTAAAAACCAAGATGAATGTAGGGCTCGGATGGGTTTAAATAGAGATAATATATATATCTTATTTAGCTCCTCTTTTTCGAATAAAATTAAAAATCCTGACTTAGCTCGAGAATCAGTTGAAATAGCTTCAAAGCTGATTGATAAAAAGGTTGAATTAATTCCACTAGAAGGATACTCAAAAGTAGAAGTTGCTAATTTAATTAATGCTTGTGATTTGGTATTGGTTACATCTAGGAAAGAAACAGGGCCTTTAATTGTTAAAGAGGCTTTAGCATGCAATAAAAAAGTAATTTCTACTAACGTTGGTGATGTTGAGAGTTTAATTGCAAATATAGAAGGATGCTATGTTGTCGAGTCTAATTCTAGAGAAATTGCAGAAATAATAATTAAGGATCTAAACCAAGTTCGAAATAACGTTAACTACAGAATGATAGTGGAAGGTTATAGTTTAGAGCAAGTATCTGAAAGAATTAAATATATATATGAGTCAATTTAAAGGATTAATATTATATCTATTATTTTTTTTATCAGTAATGTATACCCTTTACTATTTTATTTCAGGGGATTATTTCTATCTACATACCTTCATTTTTTTTAATTCTATTCTGTATGGTTTTCTAATATTAATATCTACTCAAGCAAGTAAATATATAAAACCATACTTATTTTTTGTTTTTCTATATGTAGTAATTTTTTGTGTATTGAATAATTTTGTTTCTTTTTCATACAATAAGAACTTGTTTGTATTTAGTGAATCAGACGCAATGTTTTACCATAATGTGGCTAATTACTATAAAAATCTATCTTTCAGCTCAATCATTAATCAGTATTTCAATTCATATAATTATGATGATTTCGGTATTATTATAGTATTGTCTTTGTTATATAAAATTTCTGCTTCCAACATAATACTTAATCTGTTTTACCTGGTACTTACTATTTTTATAATTGGCTACTATTATAATTTAAATAGATTGGTTCTCAATAAGTTATATTCTTTAATAAGTTCAGTTCTTTTTATTGCAAGCCCTGCATTCGTATGGTTTACATCAAGTGGTCTTAAAGAACTCATTATGATTTTTTTAATAATTGCAGGAACATATCATTTGATTATTTTTCTGCAGAAAAACAATTTTAGTCATCTGACTCTCGGGGTTGTTTATCTAGTGTTTTTAGTTTTCCTTAGACCGGTGGTTTTGATTTTTATTATAGTTTCATTTTCATCTTACTGGTTAATAAGTCCAAAAAAAAATATATACAGAAATATATATTTATTATTGATGGTAATAGTTGGAGTTGCTTCTTGGCCTATTTTGGTTTCAATTTTCAACTCTTATACTGGTGGAGTAGCTTTTGACCTATTTCTCCAATACAGAAAGGAATCAGGTAATATTATAGGAGGGATTGGTTTCAGTTATGTTGTAAACATATTGTCTCAAGTTATAGGTCCGTTTCCTGATCTAGGGTTACTTGATAAACCCCATTTGGCTTTTTATGCATCAACTTTAATTGTAAAAGTATTCTTAGGGTTTTATTTCTGGTATTCTATTTATCTCATATTTAGAATGAAGCATAAAGTGTTATTAATATTGTGTTTTTTTGTGCTCATCGAAATGGTGTCACTCGCAGGTCTTCTAGAGGGTTTGGAGTTTAGAAAATCTTTTCCTCACTTCCCTTTTTTCTATGTTGTTGCAACATATGGTGTATTAGAGTTTAACAAAAGAAGGAAAAATTTTAAAAAACTTAAATTGTATAGGAATTTATATTTTATTGTCGCTTCAGGAATTGTAATAATTTGGAATCTAAGGGGAGTCCTTTGAAATATCTATTTTATTTTGTTCACCCATCTAAGTTTTACTTATTTAGGAATTCGATTAATCACCTTAAATCAAAAGGGCATAAGGTTGAGATATTAATTTCATCTAAGGATGTATTGGAAGAATTGGTTATTTCAGAGGGCTGGGAATACACTAATCTATTTCCATCAGGAAGAAAAGGAAAAAAATTGCCTGCTATATTATATACTGGTTTTTATTTCTTCATAACAATTGCAAGACTATGGAAATACGCACGAAATAAAAAGTATGATTTGTTTGTTACGGATGATTTACTAGTATATGTTGGTAGATTTAGAAAAATACCGTCGATTGTTTTTTTAGATGATGATATAAGTGTAGTAAAGCCCTTTTCATTAATTTTATCTCAAGCTACTCATATACTAGCACCAGATATAACCGATTTAGGAAAGTTTACATACAAAAAAATCTCTTTTCCAGGCTATAAAGAGCTTGCCTATCTACACCCAAATAATTTTCAACCAAATCATAAAGTAGTCCAAAAAATTAATCCTGATAATGAAAAATATTTTGTTGTAAGGCTTGTAAATTTAGTTGCGTACCATGACATGGGCAAAAAAGGGATTTCTAATGATCAGATTAGAAGATTGTTAGAAATTTTAAATAAGCATGGAAGGATTTATATAACATCTGAAAGAGAGCTGCCAAATGATTTAGAAAAGTATCGTCTTTCTATTAATCCACGTGAAATTTCGCATGTTTTATATTACGCTGAAATGTTTATAGGAGATAGCCAAACAATGTGTTCTGAAGCTGCTTTGTTGGGGACTCCAACTTTTAGGTGTAATGATTTCAAAGGAAAGATCAATGTAATGGATGATAAGGACAAGTATGGCTTAATGAGTAGTTATAGATCTGATGAGTTTGAACTAATGATTGACCAAATAGAAGAAGTTTTGTTGGAAGAAAATTTAAAAGAGTCATATAAAGCAAAAAAAGATAAGATGCTCATCGACAAAATTGATGTCGGTAAGTTTATGAAATGGTTACTTCATAACTATCCCGAAAGCGTAAATGAGATAAATAAGAAAAACTTTTCATTTAGAAAATTTAAATAATTTTTACGGTAATAATTTATGTGTGGTATATTTGGTTTTATAGCAAATGGTAGAGCTGGTTACGATGAAGATTTCCTTTCAAAATCGTTTAAGGAACTGGGTACTTTATCAATAAGACGAGGACAGGATTCTTCAGGGTTATGTGGATTGAGCTATAAAAGCAATGAGATTGATTTGTATAAGTCTCCGATTTCAATCACAGATCTGTTTAAAAAAAAGGAAGTAAGAAAGAGTGTGTCAGATTGGTGTGAGAAAGGTAATAAAACAAATTATGCATTTGGTCATTCAAGATTAGTAACAAATGGTACACAATTAGATCATAATAATAACCAACCTATTTTTAAAAATGATATTGTCTGTATTCATAACGGAATAGTTGTAAATGTTGATGACTTGTGGGCAAAGCACCAAGATTTACAACGTACCCATGAAATAGATTCTGAAGTTCTTTTATCAATTTCTAGAAAATATTTGAAGGAAAACTATTCAATTGGAAGTGTATGTTCTAAGTTATTTTCAGAAGTAAATGGTACGGTTTCCGTAGCTCTTCTTATTAATGATTTGCAAAAATTAGTATTAGCTACAAACAATGGTTCTCTTTATATACTAACTAATGATAAAGATATCTTATTTTTTGGTTCAGAACATTACATAATGAGTAAGTTTGAACAAAAGATTAAATTGGATAAAATTGGGAATTATGAAATCCGACAAATAGAAGCAGGCAGAGGTATAATTGTTGATTTAAACGAGTTTTCTCTTAGTGAATTCATATGTTCAGACCCAAAAGAAAAAGAAGTTGAACGCTCAAGTAATTTTGGGCTGCCAATAAACCTGAAGGAAATAGATTCCGACAAAGATCAGCTATCCACAGTACTGGATTTAAATAAAATCCATCAAATGCCCAGTGCGTCTGAAGACATAAAACTTTTAGATTATCCGATTGAAAGGATAAAAAAACTTATTAGATGCACTAAATGTCTACTACCTGAAACATTTCCATTTATTAAGTATGACAGTAATGGAGAGTGCAATTACTGCAAAAATTATGTTAGACAAGAACGTTCCACTTCTATTGCAGAATTGGAAAAATTGGTAAAACCGTACCGCAAATCAGGCAATCAACCTGAAGTTCTTATTCCTATAAGTGGTGGTAGAGATAGTATGTATGTACTTCATTCTGTTGTTAAAGATCTTGGACTAAATGCAATTTCTTACACTTATGACTGGGGAATGGTAACAGATTTAGCTCGAAGAAATATAGCAAGAGTCTGTGGTAAATTGGGAGTAGAAAATATTATCGTTGCAGCTGATATACACTGGAAAAGGAAAAATATAAAAAATAATATTCTTGCATGGCTAAAAAACCCAGAACTTGGAATGATTCCATTATTTATGGCTGGAGACAAGTTTTTCTTTTATCATTCATATAAAATAAAAAAAGAGTTAGGAATTGATCTTGAAATTTGGGGAGTTAATGATCTTGAAAATACTAATTTTAAGACGGGTTTTGCGGGGCTAAAACCTGAGTTTGAAAAGGAACACATTTACTCAATTTCTCTACTGAATAAATTAAAACTATTTAGTTACGTAGGAAAAAATGTACTCCAAAGCCCTGGGTATATTAATCAGTCAGTAATGGATTCTTTAGGTTCTTTTGGGGCAAGGTATTTTATCCCAAAAGAAGATTATTACCATCTTTTTGATTTCATAAAATGGGAAGAAAAACATATAGAAGAAACTCTTTTTCAAAAGTATGATTGGGAAAAGTCTGTAGATACGGACTCAACATGGCGTATTGGAGATGGTACGGCAAGTTTTTATAACTATATTTATACTAGGGTAGCAGGTTTTAGCGAGAATGATACTTTTAGGAGTAACCAGATACGAGAAGGGATGATATCAAGAGAAGAGGGTTTAGAATTGATCTATAAAGAAAACGAACCGAGATATAATTCTTTGAAGTGGTACTTAGAGATTATAGGATTGGATTATAAAACTGTACTTCAACAGATAAATAAAATACCTCGATTATTTTGAATTTCTTATCGGTAGTTTTTTATACAAGTGATTTTAGAATAAAAGAATTCAAGATAACTATAGGGCGAAATTTAAAACGACATTAGCAAAAAGTGAAAATTATATCAGTAGTAGGAGCTAGACCTCAATTTATTAAATTAGGTCCGCTTTCCAGAGAACTTAGGAAAAACCACAACGAGATCATCATTCATACGGGCCAACATTACGACCATGAAATGTCAGATCTTTTTTTCGATCAACTCGAAATCCCCAAACCAGATATCAATCTCGAAATTGGTTCAGGCAGACATGGAGCACAGACCGGGAAGATGCTTGAAGCTATTGAGGATGAGATTGTGAATCAAAAGCCTGATTTGCTACTCAGTTTCGGAGATACAAATTCAACTTTAGCAGCTTGCCTTGCAGCATCAAAATTGGAAGTTCCTTCGTTACATATAGAAGCGGGACTTAGAAGTTTCAATCGGTCCATGCCGGAAGAAATAAATAGAGTTGTAGCCGATCATACTGCAGAGCTGTTATTTGCCCCAACGAAGGAAGCAGTTAAGCATTTAGAAAATGAAGGGCTGAAATCCAAGACAGTCTTAACGGGAGATATCATGGTCGATTCTGTTAAATTTGTACAACGAAAAATAGCACCAGCAAACAATAACGAGTCATATTATTTACTTACGATGCATCGCCCTTACAATGTGGACGATCCTGAAAAACTTCGTTTATTATTTAACAAAATAAGTGAATTACAGATGTTGGTTATATTTCCAATTCATCCACGTACAAAAAATATTATCAAAGAAAATAATATCAGGGTTACAGAAAATATAAAGTTTATTCCTCCTCAAGGATATATTGAATTTCAAGGTTTATTAAAAAATGCTGAAAAAGTAATTACAGATTCAGGTGGCCTTCAAAAAGAAGCGTATATTGCAGGAATCCCTTGTATAACTTTGAGGCCCGAAACAGAATGGGTAGAAACAGTTGAATCGGGCTGGAATATATTATTGGATATAGAAGATGAAGAATTAATAAAAAAAATTGAGTTGTTCAATCCATCAAGAGAAAGAGAGGATTTTTATGGGAAAAATGTTGCGAAAAAAATGGTAAAAGAGATTGAGTTATTTTTCGAAAAGTGTTGATTTTTCTAATAAGTAACTAATTTTTTTTAGAATGCGAAATTTATATCCGGCAGTCTTACTTCTAATTTCTTTTATTGGAATGGACGTAAGTGCTCAATCAAAAGAGCTTGTTAAGAATCGATCAAATTTTTTTGTATCAGGTACTATAGGGTATCAGATGTCAGGAATTAAAGATGAAGATTTTGTTAGAAACAACTATTCACCAATGCTGAAAATGACAGGAGGAATGTGGTTCTCTCCACTTCTTGCATTAGAAATAGGATATAGAGGTTTTTATTTTAACACTATAGAAAACTCGGATCGTCGGTATTACAATTATTTTTATGGGAGTACAATCTTTGATTTATTGAACATTATTGATAGTAATCAAGATTCAGATCTGAAATTATATTTAAAAATAGGAAGTGGGTATTTTTATAATTTTTATTATAACCAACCCAATATAATTGCATCATTTGAATTTGCGGGTCTTATTAAACTGAACGAGCAACTTAATCTACAAATTGAGGCTTCCTCACTAATGGGTTGGGATATATATCAAGGTGATGAGGATATCTTACCTAGTATTTCAGCGGGATTCTTGTATAAATGGAATTGAATCTCAATAAAGAGGATCAATTTTGATATAAAGATTTTATTCCAGATAGTTTAATTTTAAAGAAATTCTTCGGAAGCTTCGAAGAGAGTTCACTACTAGTTATAGTTAAAAGATTCTAATCTGCTATAAAGATTATTGTTGTTTTTTTACTATCTCAAATATCACTTAACAAATACGTTGAAGGTAATTTTAGATCGTTTAACTGATTAATTGTACAGTTTAAAAAATGTATGTTTACTTTTTTAGTAGAGGTGGTTATTAATCTTAAGTTTCTTATATTTTAACCTTGTTTAAATACAGAAAGGTTTATGGATAATTTAGTAAAAGATCGGATAAAAAAGTCTGGGCTTTACAATAACAATTTACTTGAGAAGTATAATCCTGATATAATTCAGTATGTAAAATCATTTTCAAGTATAGATATTGAAAGTTTAAGCGTTTACTCTAATTCTACCAACTATTTCTTTAAAGGTTTTAATGAGTCTCAGTGCCAAGGTATATTAAATCTATCATTAATTAATGGATTTAAGTATATCAACAAATATTTTGAAGATGTTAATAAAGCTTTAGTTCCAGAAGGAACTTTTATAGGATGTTTTGAGAGCAAGAATACCCGTCAAAAAAAACAAATAAATGATTGGGGTAAGCATTTAGGGAAAGTAGTAAATTTTATTGATTTTTTAGTTCATCGTGTATTACCTAAAGTAAAACTTACAAAGAAAATATACTTTTATTTATATAAGAAAGGTAATCGAGTTGTTACAAGTTCAGAAATGCTCGGAAGGTTATACAGTTGTGGTTTTAAAGTTGTAGGTCATGAAACAATTAATGGAACTACATATTTTGTTGCATTGAAAGATGGGGTTCCAAATTTTGATCACTCACCAACATATGGTCCGTTAATTACTTTAAATAGAGTTGGCTATAAAGGGCAAAAAATTAAAGTGTACAAGTTTCGAACTATGCATCCTTACTCTGAGTATCTTCAAAAGTATATTTATGAGCAAAATGATTTAAATGTTGGCGGTAAATTTAAGGATGATTTTCGGATAACTGCTTGGGGAGCATTTATGAGAAAAGTTTGGCTTGACGAACTTCCAATGATTTATAACTGGCTGAAAAGAGAAATGAAACTGGTAGGCGTAAGACCAATAAGTTCACATTATTTGAGTTTATATCCTGAAGATTTTGCAGAAATACGAAAGAATTATAAGCCAGGATTAATCCCCCCATTTTATGCCGACTTACCTGATACATTTGAAGAGATCGTAAACTCTGAAAAAAAGTATATTGAGAGCTACGAAAAGAATCCTATTCTAACAGATATAAAGTACTTCTTTAAATCTTTAAACAATATTTTTATAAAACGAGCTCGCAGTAAGTAATTCTTAAGCAGCTTAAACACTAATAAATCATCTATAAGCAAGAAATGGTAAGCATTGAATCTCTGATCGAAAAAATTGAATCTAAAGAGTATAAAATTGGCATTATTGGTTTAGGTTATGTAGGTCTGCCACTTATGTGGACTTTTTTTCAGCAAGGGATGCCTACAATTGGGTACGATATTGATGAAAAGAAAGTAAGTAATCTTAATGAGGGAATACCTTACATAAAGCATCTTGGAAAAGAGATGATGGGAGAGTTGGCTAAAAGCGATTTAAGTAATGCCACTACAGATTTTTCTAGATTAACAGAATCGGATGCTATACTTATGTGTGTTCCAACTCCTTTGGATCACCATCGTGAGCCTGATATGAGTTACGTTGAGCAAACTACTGAAACTGTTTCTAAGTATTTAAGAAAAGGTCAACTTGTAATTTTGGAATCAACTACCTGGCCTGGAACTACTGAAGAGTTAATGATTCCAATACTGGAAAAAAATTCAGGACTTAAAGCAGGAAAGGATTTTTATGTAGCATATAGCCCTGAGAGAGAAGACCCCGGTAATCCGAATTTTAATACAGCTGAGATACCCAAAGTTATAGGCGGACAAGGTGAAGAAGCATTAAAATTGGCAAAGGCGATGTATGACACGGCTATTATTCAAACTGTACCCGTTACAGATTGTAAGACTGCAGAAGCAGTAAAGCTAACAGAGAATATATTTAGATCTGTAAACATCGCACTCGTTAATGAGCTTAAAATAGTTTTTGAGTCTATGGGTATTGATGTGCATGAGGTTATTGATGCAGCTGCAACTAAGCCTTTTGGTTTTATGAAGTTTACTCCAGGGCCTGGTTTAGGTGGGCACTGTATCCCGATAGATCCATTTTATTTAACTTGGAAAGCTAGAGAATTTGAGAGAAATACAAAATTTATAGAATTAGCAGGTGAAGTTAATACTGATATGCCACGATATGTTTTGGAGAGAACTATGTTGGCAATGAATAAACATAAAAAGGCAATGAATGGTTCTAAAGTGTTGGTTGTTGGTCTTGCTTATAAGCCTGATGTTGATGATATGCGAGAATCACCTACTTTTAAAATCTTTGACCTGCTAAATGAAGTGGGAGCTGACGTATCTTTTTATGATTCTTATGTTCCTGAAATTTTACCTACTAGAGAGCATGCAGAATATACGGGACAGAAATCTGAGGAATGGAAGAAAGAGATTATTGAATCGTATGATGCTGTGATTATTTCGACAAATCATTCTAATATTAATTATGAAGAATTAGGTGATTGGAGTAACTGTATTATCGATACCAGGAATGCTATGAAGGGTTACAATTCAAGTAAAGAAAATCATATCTTCAAGGCGTAATTTTATAGTTATTTTAACTGGTGTATGCACAGTATTTCTTAAAATATTCACAACTTTCTATTACTTGTTTTTTAAGAAAAAATCATTGAATACTATTCATTAAGTATGAAAATAGCAGTAGCAGGTACAGGGTATGTTGGACTTTCGCTAGCCGTTTTATTGTCGCAGCATCATCAAGTAATGGCAATAGATATTATTGAGGAAAAGGTAAAATTAATCAATAATAAGAAGTCACCTATCACAGATACGGAGATCGAAGATTTCTTAACCAATCAGAAGCTAGCTCTTCGTGCTACTTTAGATAAAGAAGAAGCGTATAGTGATGCAGAATATGTGATCATTGCTACTCCCACAAATTATGATCCAGGAACAAATCATTTTGATACAAGCTCTGTAGAAGCTGTGATCAAGGATGTAATGGCTATCAATTCTGAAGCAGTAATGGTTATCAAGTCAACGGTTCCCGTAGGTTATGTAAAAAAGACTAAAGAGTACTTAAAAGGTGCTAATATATTTTTTTCACCAGAGTTCTTAAGAGAAGGGAAAGCACTATATGATAATTTATACCCTTCTCGAATTGTAGTTGGAGAAAAATCTGAACGTGCAAGTAAATTTGCAGACCTGTTAGTTGAAGGAGCAAAAAAAGACGCAAACGAAATACCCGTATTATTTACTGATAATACAGAAGCAGAAGCAATTAAGCTTTTCTCCAATACTTACTTGGCAATGCGAGTTGCTTATTTTAATGAACTTGATTCTTATTGTGAAACTCATGAATTGAGTGCCCAACAAGTAATTAAAGGTGTAGGCTTAGACCCCAGAATTGGTGATCACTATAATAATCCATCATTTGGCTATGGAGGTTATTGTTTGCCAAAGGATACTAAGCAACTGCTGGCAAATTTTAGAGATGTACCTAATAATCTAATTCGCGCAATTGTTGACGCAAATACTACCAGAAAAGATTTTATAGCTAAACAAATCCTTAAATCAAATCCTGAAACAGTAGGTATATACCGGTTGGTAATGAAGCAAGGCTCTGATAACTTCCGGGACAGCGCTATTCAGGGAATCATGAAAAGAATCAAAGCTAAAGGTATAGAAGTTATTGTTTATGAACCTTATTTGAATGAAGATGAATTTTACCATTCAAAAGTATATCGTAATTTAGATGATTTTAAAGAAAAATCTGATATAATCGTTGCAAATCGTTTGGTTAATGAGATAACCGATGTAGTTGATAAGGTGTATACCAGAGATCTTTTCGGTAAAGACTAATACATAATTAAATAAATACTTTTCAGCTTTTCGAAATTGATAAACAGCCGTTTCTAAATATTTAAGATTGTAAACCAATCAGGTGATGTTATGAGTGACTTTTACAAGCATGATACTGCAATAATAGATGAAGGAGTGGAAATTGGTGATAGCACTAAAATCTGGCATTGGGTACATGTAATGTCGGGCGCAAAAATTGGTGCTAATTGTGTACTTGGCCAAAATGTGTTTGTAGGTGGTAAGGCCATATTAGGTAATAATGTTCGAGTACAAAACAACGTTTCTATATATGATCAGGTTATTTTGGAAAACGATGTTTTTTGTGGCCCCTCAATGGTTTTTACAAATATAATAAACCCACGAAGTTCAATAGAGAGAAAGGATGAATATATGATCACAAGAGTAAAAAAAGGAGCTTCAATAGGAGCAAATGCTACTATAATATGTGGTAATGAAATAGGAGAATATGCTTTTACTGTTTGTGAAGAAACTGGTATTAAATACAAACTGAGCGAAGGCAACGTTGTTCAAGTATAGATTTTATGCATTTCAAATCACCTCTTGTCAAATTCATATTAAAATCGGTTGGGTTTTTTCTAATATGGTATGTGATCTATGAGCTCTGGTTATTGCCAGATGGCCGTTTAGATGAGTTTATATCCTTAAACGTAATCGGAATCAGTAAAGGGGTTCTGGAATGGCTTGGTTTTGAAATTTTTAGCTACGGCAGAGTTATTGGAATTTTCGGTAATTCCGGAGTTGAAATAGTTGACGGATGTAACGGAATTGCAGCAATGGGACTATTTTTTGGATTCATAATTGCCTATCCGGGTGAACTTTATAAGAAGATCAGCTTTTCTGTTCTGGGAGTTTGTTTAATATATATATCTAATATAGCCCGAATTGTTGCTTTGGTAATTACTCAGGAAACAAACCCTGAAATATTTAATTTTTTTCATGACTATACAACTACTGCAATATTCTATTTTATAATTTTTGGACTCTGGATGGTTTGGGTTAACTATTCAAACAGCACTTTCAGCGATGACTAAGAAGGTATTATTTAAAACTCTCGCATTAGTTCTATTCATATTGTTTTATTTTAAAGGAATAATTCCGTTAAGAGAAAGCGCAATGAATGAGGTGAAATCTCAAATGTTCGAAAATATCGACGAAAAAATAAAAATTTTTGAAGAAGGAGCGAGAGGAGTAACTGTTTACGAAGTTGGATTTTCTCAAAAGTATAAAGCTAGAATACCTTTCGGAATGAACTTCTTCATTGGAATTATTGGGCTTATTCTTATTTCAGCAACAAAAAAATTCTACTCTATTGAAATTGGAGTCCAAATTCTATTTGGACTGATAATAATAGTTTCTTTTCTAAATGGAATAAAAGGTAATGTCTCTTTTCTAAGGATTTCAGATATGGCAAGTATATACTTTCTTCCGTTATCCTCTCTTTTTATGGTGGTACTCGCATTCATTGAGAAGAAGATGATAAAGTTAAAGTCTGAAAATGAAAACTAAGCTCAGTTCTCAAAATACTTTATTGAGAAAGATTCCAGAGATTTTATTTCAGGATTTGAGCCCCCAATCTATAGATTTGGCTCTAAATAAAAATGAGAATAGCTGGTTAGTTGCTGTTGGAAAAGGAGCTTTGAAAATGGCTGCTGAGATAACCAAAAGGTATAGACATCAAATAGAAGATGGAATGGTGATTTCATCACACATCGACTTCGTTGAGGAATATATTCAGGTTTTTAAAGGCTCTCACCCGATGCCGGATCCTAATACTGTAGCAGCTTCATATGAGGTTATGGATTTTGTGTCAAAAATTCCTTCCGGAGATACCTTAATTTTTTGTATCTCAGGTGGAGCGTCTTCTATGTTTATGATTCCTCCTTTCGGTATCGAGATCGAAGAGATCCGGCAACTTTATTCTCAGTTGTTAAAATCAGGAGCATCCATAGATGAAATGAATATTGTTCGTAAACATGTATGTGATTTAAAAGGAGGGAAGTTCGCTGAAGAACTCAATCATTTGAAATTGATTTCAGTAATTGAGTCGGATGTTCCGGGCGATTCGTTAACTACAATTGGAAGCGGACCTACAATTCCTGATCCATCTACATTTATTGAAGCTGTTCAAATTTTAAAGAATCTGAATATTTGGAATCAGGTACCGGTCACTATTCAGGAGCACTTGATTTGCGGTGTGGAAGGATATATTCCCGAGACCCCTAAACCTGGAGAATACAATCATCCGGATCATAAGATCAAATTGCTTTCAGGTTTGGATGTGCTAAAAAATAAAGTCTCAGGCTTGCTTAAAAAAGAAGGCTATAATGTATTTATAAAAGATGTTGCATATTCAGGAACGGTTCAGGAGGTTGCAAAAGAGATATGCAGTAAAGCTGTTTCAACTCTCAGTTCTAAAAGTGAGCTTAAAAAACCAGCAGCACTTATTTATTCAGGTGAAAGCTCTGTTAAAATAAAAGGCGAAGGGAAAGGAGGCAGAAACCAGGAACTGGCTCTGATGGCGGCGCTTTCTTTTGAAGGACAACATGCGATATCAATGCTTAGTGTTGATACGGACGGAATTGACGGCCCAACTGAGGTTGCCGGGGCTCTCGTTAATTCAAATACAACTTTAACGGCAAGAAAAAATAAAATTGAGCCTGAAAGATTTCTGTTATCAAATAATTCTTATGAATTCCATAAACAAGCAGGAACTCATATAAAAACGGGAGCGACGGGGATAAACTTAATGGACTTGCAGATAGTACTAATAAATTAAGAATTCAAAATTGAGAATTATAAATTTTGAATTCTTAATTCACATGTGTCGAGTCTGTTTCCTATTTTTCAATAAATAATTAAAATTCATGATCTGGGAATATCCGTTTTTACTGTGGCTCTTAGTCCTCATTCCGATGTTGATTGTTGGAGTATGGTTCAGAACGAAATCACTCAAAAAAAAGAGAACCGGCTTTTTTAATGAAGAATTGTTCATCAAACTCAGAAAGGGTTTCTGGAAACCGGGTGATGTTCTGAAAACTAGTTTTGTAATAATTGGTCTCTCATTTCTTTTATTGGCTTTTGCCGGACCCAAAATAGGAACAGAAGTCCGGGAAGTTAAACGGCAGGGAGTTGATATGTTGATCGCTCTGGATCTTTCTGCAAGTATGAATGCAGAGGATGTTCGTCCAAGCAGATTAGAAAAAGCTAAATTCGAAATTAACAGGCTTATTGAAAGGTTGAAAGGAGATCGCGTTGGCTTAATTGTTTTCACGGGGGAAGCCTATCTTCAGAGCCCAATGACACTCGACTATTCAGCGCTTAAGCTTTTTCTTGATATCGCAGATACTGATCAAATGCCAAGTTCAGCAACTGATTTTAAAGCAGCAATGGAAACTGCTCTTACAGCATTCGAGTCGCTGGAAGAAAATGAAACCGAAGCAGCTAAAGTACTATTAATAATTTCTGACGGGGAAGATCATGGACAATCCTATGATACACCTTTGCAAAATCTGATTGAAAAGAATATTTATGTGTATACTTTAGGAATAGGTACAGATGCAGGCACAACCATTCCGATTTATGAAGAAAATTCATCGAATCTGATCGGGTATAAAAGGGATCGTTCAGGGAAAGTGGTTACAACATCACTGCAAAGTGATGAATTAAGACAGATCGCAAATAAAGGGAATGGAACTTATTATGCGATAGAAAGAGGAAACGACGGAATTGATGCTTTTTTAGCCCGGGTAGACGAACTTGAAAAAGGAGAGTTCTCTAGTCAGGAATACGCTGATTATAAAAACCAATATCAATGGATGGGTGCACTGGCATTGCTGTGCTTTACATTTGCTTACCTTGTTCCAACTTATCGAAAAGAAAATTAGATGATCAAACTTTTTATTACCGATCTGGATGGATGTATAAGTATGCCTTTCATTCCGCCCAAATGGGATATAATTACCGAACTCAAAGATCTTAATGAGCAAAGTAAAATAGACGAAACGGTTCCTCCAATGACAATTTGTACCGGTCGTCCAATGCCATATGCTGAAGCTGTATATCAATGGATGGGAATGTATAAGCCTTTTTTATTTGAGAGCGGAGGAGGTGTTTACGATATGGCTAGCAATAAATTACACTGGCACCCAACTTTTGATACAGATAGGGAGCGTGAATTGGGAGAGTTGAAAGTTCATCTTAGAACGAATTTCATTGAAAAATATCCGAATACCATACCGGAATTTGCAAAACACACCGATTCAGGAATCATAAATCAAACACCTGCGGTTATCCATAAAATGTATCCTGAGATCAGAAATTATGTAGATACCAATTATCCTAATTTTGAAGTTCACTACACGGACGTTTCTATAAATGTGATCTCAAAAAGTACAAATAAAGGAGAGGGGATTAAATTCCTATGTGAACTTCTTGGATTACAGTTGAACGAAGTAGCTTTTATAGGAGATACCGGTGGCGACAGACCAGGTTTAGAAATAGTAGGGAAATCATTCGCTCCGAATAATGCAATGGAATCAGCAAAAGAAGTATCTGATGTTATGAAAGGTAATGATGCCGATGCTGTTTTGGAAGCATATAAAAAAGTGATTGAATATAATCGGAGCCTTTAAAAAAGAGACCTTTTAATACAACTTGTAGGGATAATTCATGAGTTATCCCTACAAGTTGTATTCTTATTTAGAAGCTAACTATTTCTCTTTTGTATTTTTTTCAGCAACTCAAAATAACGCTCTATCAGTTTTTGATAGTCTGGCGAGTATTTAGTGAAATTAGGGTCGTTTAGTCTTGAACGGATCTGTTTTTCCAGTTCTTCCAATGTAATATCAGGAGGAGTAGTCCTTTCAAAATCACCGGGTTGTTGACCCTCTCTTTTTTTCTCTTCTTCATCCCGCTCTTGCATAGATTTTTCAGCTTCCAGCATTCGTGTAAGAATATTTTGTTGCCTTTCTACGAGTGTTGGATCTACTGCTCCTCCCCGCAGATCGTTAATGGTGTCTTCCATTTCCTCGATCATTCGCTGAATCTCGCTTCCTGCACGATCGCCTTCTAATCCACCACTTTCCCGAAGTTCCTGTAGTTGCTTTCGTATCCTGTTTTGTTGCTTTGCAAGCTGATTTAAACGCTCCATTTGATCATTTGACAGCCGTTCTCCTTGCATATCATTGATCATTTGTTGCAACTGCTGATTGAGTTGCTGCTGATTCCCCTTCATTTCGCCTAGCTGTTCGATCATTTGTTCAATAGATTTTGGAGATCCACTGCCTCCCTGCCCCGAACCATTATTGTTCTGAAGTTGCTCCAAAAGATTAGCGATCATAAATGCAATTTCATTAATTCCACCAAAGGCCTGACGGGAAGCAACTGAAGAATTTCTTTGATGACGTTCAGCCATTTGCGATAAAGAACGCCCCAGTTGATTTTTCAATTCAATAGTTTTTGAATTAATCTGATTAGAAAACTGAGGAATGGACTTTGAAAGATTAAATAACGTATCAGACAAAGCACCGAATATTTGTTCTACATTTCTTTGATCTCTAGCCAGTTCTACATATGCAAGACTTCGGTCTTCAGTTTGTTGAGATAAATAAACCAGATCTTCCTGTTCCGTTGAGAGCGTTAATAAAGAATGCATTACATATTGCAAACCGGCAATATTAATTTGCTGTTGTTGCTGCCCCATCGCCTTCATTTGCTCACGTGTTTTTGCAGCTAATTCCTGATACGGTTGTTGAAGATTGGGTTGCTTATTTTGAGGTTGTTGAGACTCATTGTTTTCGTCTCCCGATCCTTGCTCCTGATTTTGGTTTTGCTCGAGCCAGTCTTCAATTTCTTTTTTAATGCGGTTTTCTAATTCTTCCTGAGTTTCCTTTTGAAATTCAGAAACAGGTTTTTCTGTTTTCTCAGAAGTGTTCTCGGATAAATTCTCAATGGATTCTCTAAGCTTTTCGATCTGTTTCAGATCTTCTTTTCTTTTATTTTCAGCTTCTTCATCTGATGGAGGATTTTCAGAAAGCTCTTGTTCTTGTCTGGCCTGATCTTCAAACGATTTGGCAAGCTTTTCCATATCAGACATAAGCTTCAGCTGCTTGAACAATTCAATGGTTCGCTCCAGCCTTTTTTTGAAATCTTCTTCACTGAACTCTACATCTTCCATAGCTCGACGGAGTTGCTCGGGATTGAGCTGCTGCATGTTTTCTCTAAGCTTCTCTAGCGCCTCACGTAAGCCCGGATCGTCAATTTCTTCCATGAGCTTCTTGAGTTCATCGTACGCTTTTTGAGTTTCTTCGCTCAGTAAATTATTTTCGCTGAGCTCATTTTTGATCTCTTCAAATTTTTCATTGAGCTCGTTAATTTTTTTCTGAACTTCTTCCTGTTTCTTTGAAGCTTCTTCAACTTGTCTCTGATTCTCATAGTTGACTTCAGGGTCTTCCTTCAGACTTTCCTCAAACTCTTTGTAAGTCTCGCTCATTTCTTCAAAAGATTCAGAAATTGACTCCAGGTCGGTGTCAACTTCATCTTCTTTTTTATCCAGAGATTCAAAATAATCCACTAAAGAAGGAACCGTTAAAGTAATTTCCTGTGAACGTGATGTTTTTCGACCATTATAACCGTCATTATCAGAAGCTTCTATCCAAAAAGTCAGTTCGTCTAAAGGAGAAAGCTTCAATTCGGAAATATCCCACTCGTATCGCTGAAGTACTCCATTTACCGGGCGATCAAGACGAACGGAACCGGTTCGGGCATCATCGACATAAGCTTTTTTGAGTTCGTACTTAAGTTGGCCTCTCGTAATATTAAAATCGTCTGTAGCTTTGTAAGTTAGGGGCAGATTCTTGGGCTGTACCATTTCAAAAGAAGAAGATGGCTCTACTAACTCAACGATCGGATATTCGTCAGCAATTGGTTCAATGATAAACTGAAATGGATTCTTGTTCTGCAATCCGCTTTTATCCTTAAGAAGAAAAGAAATGGTATCAGGCTCAGTTACTAAAAAATCTGCATGAAATCGTTGAAGATCAATGGAATTGCTGTCTAGCGAATTCGAACTTGAAATGATTTCTAATTGATCAATTTCTTTATTCAAAGAACCACTTAAATTTAAGTAAGATCCTTGATAAGCCCGTATCAGAGAAAAGGGGTAAGACTGAGAGATTGAGTCTAAACCGGTGTAATCCGGAGAGATCGTTGTGGAGATCAAATCAGAAAATCTAGGACGCAGCTGAACAAATGCAGCATAAGTTTCAGAAGTGAACCCATCCATTTCGATGTAATATTCCAGATCGTTGTTCAGGTTGAAAGGAATCGAAGTGAATCCGGATGCCACAGGATCCATATTCAAAGATCTGAAATCCTGTTCAACAGATGTTTTAACGAATAGATTTACAGTTTCAGGAATTTCATTATCTCCGAAATCAATACTCGCTGAAAAAGCAGAACCTTGTTCCAGAGTAACGTCGCCGGGAGTAACAGTAAAAGTGTAGGGATTTGGTTTTTCAAAAGCTTTCCAGATGTAAACTGTTCTTTGAGCTCCGTCAGGAAATGTAAAAGCTGTTGCTATGAAAAACAGAAGCACAACTCCGGAAACCTTGATAGAATTTCTGAAAAACCGGGTTTGAGATTGAGAATCGGAATAAGAATCGAGACGTTCTTTAAACTGTTGATAATCAATTGAAGAAAGATTTTTTTCGAGAGCGGCCTGAACAAGAGCTGAATCAGCTAGCTCGTCTTTCTCCAGATCCAGATAATAATTGATCTCTTCCAGATGCTGATTGTGAGCAAATTTTTGGTAAAATGTGTGGAATGGATCGGGTTTGTTTTGGGAACGTAACCAAAAGTACAGCCCGATTGATGAAGCAAATGCCAACAGTACAGTTACGGATTTTACAGCAGGGCTCAGAAAACCAAATTGTTCGATTGTGATAAGTACAAGTATCACACTCAAAAGAGCAGAAAGTCCGGCCAGAACTTTTGAAATGAAAAAACGACGTTCCAAGTCATCAAAGGCTTGATGAAGCTCTTTTTTTATTTGTTCTGACTTTGATTTTTGATGGTCTTCTCGCATACTCATAAGAAAAGGAAATCCTGCTTAATATGTTCTAAAAAACCGTAAATGAGAAGCTTTATTGCAGCTTATACTTCATTTAACAAAAGTGATTCCGCTACAGAATATCTTCCATTATCTGAATTCAGTTTTATGATCTCTTTATAATAGTCGTGTTCCAGATATAAATGAAAGTCTTCGCGAACTGCACGTTCCAGAAAATCTTCTTTTTCTTTAAGAGTTTCAGCCGGATACATATCATATCCCATTACCCATGGAAGCGGTACGTGAACATGAGTGGGCAGAAGATCAGCAACAAAACAGATCTTTTTCCTATCTCCTTCAATGAGTGGAAGTTGTTGGCCGAGTGTATGTCCGTTTACGATAATTGCTGATAAACCTTCTTCATAAATATGACCTTCATCTACAAGATTCAGGTTATCAGTCTCTTTTAGCGGATTTATATTTTCAGGAAGAAAGCTGGCTTTTTCACGGGCATTAGGACTGGTAGCAGTTTCCCAATGAGATTTTGTTACATGATATTCAGCATTAGGGAAAGTGTATTGTTGATTTCCGTCTTCATCATAATATGAAGTCCCACCACAATGATCGAAATGCAAATGAGTAAAGATCACATCGGTCACATCTTCGAAGCTAAAGCCATGTTCTGCAAATGATTTTTCCATGGAATGCTTGCTGAAATCCACCTGATAGATCTTCATGAGCTTTTCGTTGAACTTTGTTCCAAGTCCGTTATCAATCAAATATAGCTTATCAGTAGCTTTTGATTTGATCAATAAACACCGCATGGTCATTTGAATACGGTTATTCTCATCGGCTTCTATCCCACGTGACCATAATGTTTTAGGAACAACGCCAAACATCGCTCCCCCATCAAGTTTGAAGTCACCGGTTTCGATGGTGTACAATTCGAAATTTCCCAGCGTGGTTTTGGATAAGCTCATAAATAAGTTCTTTTTAATGTTGTGATAAAGTCATTCCTGCGGAGGCAGGAATCTAAATCGTGCTTTAAAGCTATATTTTTATAAGTATTTAAAATCCAGATTCCAGGCATTCGCCGTGGAATGACCTTTGAATACTACAATTTGTACTTTTTATTTCGAATAAACGAAACTCATTGTCGAAAAATCTTTCCAAGTACCAGTTCAGCAACTTCCTGTTTGGTTCCGCTGAATTCAGTCTCAGAATCTTTGCTGATCAAGTGCACGTGATTGGTATCAACTTCAAAACCGGCACCTTCAGTACTCAACGAATTAGCAATGATCCAATCGGCATTTTTCTTACTAAGCTTCTTTGCAGCATTTTCAACCAGATCTTCTGTTTCCATGGCAAAACCGATCAATATCTGATCTGGATTTTTATTCTCACCAAGCCATGCCAGAATATCTGTAGTCTTTGAAAGCTCAATAGAACTTGAACCGGTTTCCTTCTTCACTTTGTGTGAATATGTTTTTGAAGGAGTAAAATCTGATACAGCAGCTGCCATTATAATTACACCTGCATCAGCTTCGGTTTTAACAGCTTCAAATAATTCGGCAGCACTTGTAATGGAAGTTGTGTGGATACCTTCTGGTTTTGTAGCGGAAACAGGACCGTGAATAAGCTTTACTTCTGCTCCCAGTCGTTGTGCAGCTTCAGCTATGGCAAATCCCATTTTGCCGGAACTTGGATTTGAAATAAAGCGAACCGGGTCGATAAACTCTCTGGTCGGACCTGCGGTGACCACAACTTTCTTTCCCTTTAAAGGTCCTTCGATGGAGCCAATAATTTCTGAAGCTTTATCCAGAATATATTCAAACTCAGGAAGCCGGCCTTTTCCTTCCAAACCACTAGCTAAAAAACCGGAAGCAGGCTCCAGTACATGATATCCGAATTCCTGAACTTTTTTAAGGTTTTCAGTTACAGTCGGAGACTCATACATCTCTCCATCCATCGTAGGACAGATCAAAATAGGCGAACGAGCTGCAAGAACTGTACTCGTAAGCATATTATCTGAAATTCCTGAAGCTATTTTTGAAAGAGTATTTGCTGTACAAGGGGCGATCACAAAAAGATCAGCCCATTCTCCCCAATTTATATGACGTGTCCAATCAGTTGATTGAGTGTCATCGGGGAAAATTTCAACGGCAACTTCATGTTGAGAAAGGGAAGCAAAGGTTTCTAAACCAACAAAGCGAGTGGCTGAGGGAGTCATAGTAACTCGGACTTCAGCACCCGCTTTTTGAAATTCTCTTAGTAAAAACACAGCTTTATAAGCTGCTATTCCTCCGGTGACACCGAGAACAATGCGCTTTCCGGAGAGCATTTTTATTCCTCTACTTCAGGACGACGGAAATAAGTTTTACCGGCTTCCATTTCAGTAATAGATCGTTGAACTGCATGAGGAAGTTTTTCAAAAGACTTTGAAATTTGCTCTTGTTCTTCATTGAATGAAAACTCGTCTTCGTCTTCAAAACCTTCGAAATATTGTAGCTTTTCATCAAGCTCTAATTTTTCATTTGCGGCAATCTGACGAGCTCTTTTAGACATGATCACTAGTAACTCATATTTGTTACCGGTTGTCTTTTTCAGCTCTTCGATGTCAAGTGTACGAATTGGCATATTTTCTAATTTGTATTCATGAATTCGAGAACAGCTTGCTTTATTTGAGAGTAAGCAGTCTCTAAATCATCATTAATAATAACCCGATCAAATCGATCGGCATATGTAAGTTCTTCTTTTGCACGTTCAAGTCGCAGGGCAAGAGTTTCTTCATTTTCAGTGCCTCTGGCCATTAAACGCTGCTTCAAGACCTCAAGTGAAGGAGGTTGAACAAAAATGCTCAAGCACTCATCGCCGTATATTTTATTGATATTTACGGCTCCCTTTACTTCGATGTCAAGCAGAACAAAATAGCCTAATTTCAGGCTTTTATCAACTTCTGATTGCAAAGTACCATATCTCTTTCCGCCATAGAATTCTTCCCATTCCAGGAAGTCATTCTCATCAATTCGGGCTTGGAATTCTTCATCAGATAAAAAATGATAATGTATACCATTTTCTTCGCCTTCACGGGGTGGCCTGGTAGTAGCAGAAACAGAAAACTTCAGATCCTCAAAATCTTTGAAGAGTCTTTTTGCAAGCGTGGTTTTTCCGGCTCCACTGGGAGCAACAAGAATTATAACTTTACCTTTCATATTAGTACCGAGTATTTAGTATTGAGAAAAGCGTCTCAATACTAAATACTAAAATCTAGTTTATTCAACGTTTTGTACTTGTTCTCTGATCTGCTCCAGCGTTTCTTTAGAACGAACTACGTGATGCGCAATTTCAGAGTCATTTGCTTTAGAACCAATTGTGTTCAATTCACGGTTCATTTCCTGAGTTAAGAAATTCAGTCTTCTTCCTGCAGGTTCAGCTTGTTCAATGGCCTCAATAAAGAACTTTAAATGGGCACGCATTCTCACAATTTCTTCGGTGATATCCATTTTATCTGCAATAACAGCAACTTCTGTTTCAAGGCGTTCTTTATCAAAATTTTCGTCGTCGAATAATTGTTGAATTCGCTCACGAAGCTTATTTCTGATTTCCTCAACTCTGCCGTTAGTTACTTTCTCAATATCTTTAAGATTGGCTTCGATATTTTCAATACGTTCAATTAGATCATTTTTTAACTGATTGCCTTCCTGTGTTCTCATAGCGATCAGATTCTCAACCGCGCTGTTCAAAGCTTTTAAAGCAACAGACCATTTTTTTTCAAGGATCTCTTCATCATCTTCCTGAGTTATAAAAACATCTCCAAACCCGGTAATATTTCTGACGTTCAGACTTCCTTCAATTCCCGCAGCTTCCTGAACTTCTCTCAAAATACGAGCGTAAGCTTTTACTTTAACTTCATCTACTTTGATGTGTGGTTCACCGGAATCAGACTCAGTGACGTGAACATTAATGTTCAATTTTCCACGACTGATAGTTTTCTGAACCAATTCTTTCAAAATAAGTTCTTTGTCCTGAAGTCGTTGTGGAAGCCGTATAGAAAGATCTAAATATCGGCTGTTTAAGGATTTGATTTCAACAGTAGCGGTAATGCCATTTTCAGTAGCTTCGCCCCGTCCAAATCCGGTCATAGAAATAATCATATATGAATCGCAGATGAATTTTTAAGAAAAACAAAGGTACAAAAGTAACAGACGGGAAGAAACTACTTGGCAAGTATTCCACGATTCGTATCTTCATGCAATAATTTTACTTTTCGGATGAATATTCTAGGAATTTCTGCTTTTTATCATGACTCTGCCGCTTGTTTGATACAGGATGGAAAAATTGTGGCCGCAGCTCAGGAAGAGCGATTTACACGAAATAAGCACGATGCTTCTTTTCCGAAAAATGCAGTTAAATATTGCCTGGAACACTCCGGATTGAACATCGATGAAATGGATGCCGTCGCTTTCTATGATAAGCCTTTTCTTAAGTTCGAGCGACTTCTTGAAACATATCTGTCATTTGCACCAAAAGGAGTTCGGTCATTTGTCACAGCTATTCCTGTTTGGCTGAAGGAAAAGATGTTCCTGAAGAAATTGATCTATGATTCTCTAAAAGAAATTGAAGAATATGACAAAGAAGATGTTACTCTGTTATTCCCGGAGCATCATTTAAGTCATGCAGCCAGTGCATTTTATCCTTCTAAATTTGATGAAGCAGCTATTCTTACCATTGACGGTGTTGGAGAATGGGCAACGGCTTCTATTTGTCACGGAAAAGGAAATGAGATAAAAATTCTTCGCGAATTGAAATTTCCGCATTCGCTGGGATTGCTGTATTCAGCATTCACATACTACTTGGGTTTTAAAGTAAATTCAGGCGAGTACAAACTGATGGGACTGGCTCCTTATGGGAATCCCGAATCGGAGTTGCTTCAGGATTACATCACTAAAATTAAATCCGAGTTGGTGGATATCAGAGAAGACGGTTCTATTTGGTTAAACCAAAAGTACTTTGATTACGCAACCGGATTGCGAATGGTGAAGGATAAAAAATGGGAAGAATTATTTGGTTTTCCTCGCCGGGAAGATGAAGCAGAACTTGAGCAACACGAAGCAGATCTGGCTTTAGCAATTCAAATGGTGACTGAAGAAGTTGTAATTTTGATGGCGAAAGAGGCTAAGAAATTAACCGGAGCCAATGCTATTTGTATGGCGGGCGGTGTTGCACTTAATTGTGTTGCTAACGGAAAGCTTCAGAACGAAGGAATTTTCGATGAAGTGTATATACAACCGGCTGCTGGCGATGCCGGAGGAGCGGTTGGGGCTGCACTTGCTGCTCAATACATTTATTTCAAAGACGAAAGAGTTCCGGAAACTCCGGATTCAATGCATGGAGCATATCTAGGTCCTGATTATCATAAAATTGATGTAGAAAGATCTTTACGGAAGTTTAAACCCGTATTTAATGAGATATCAGGTTCCGTACTTTATGAAAAGGTTGCAGAGATCCTTGATAATGGAAATGTGGTTGGATGGTTTAACGGAAGAATGGAATTTGGTCCACGGGCATTAGGAGGAAGAAGCATTATTGCCGATCCGAGACGTGTGGACATGCAAAAAAAGCTGAATCTGAAGATAAAATACAGGGAATCGTTCAGACCTTTTGCACCATCGGTTCTTGCGGAACACGCGGCTGATTATTTCGAGTTGGATTCCGATTCACCGTACATGTTGCTGGTTCAATCCATCAATGAAGATTTAAAAAAACAGGTGCCGAAAGATTATAATCAGTTACCGCTCAGAGAAAAGCTTGCGGTACAAAGATCTGATTATCCTGCGATCACACACATCGATTTTTCTGCCCGTATACAGACTGTTCACAAAGAAACGAATCCTGAGTACTGGAATTTAATAGAGGCTTTCAGAGAACGAACAGGATGCGCAATGGTGGTAAATACCAGTTTCAATGTCCGGGGCGAACCGATAGTGTGTACACCTGAAGATGCGTATCGTTGTTTTATGAATACAGAGATGGATTATTTGGTAATTGGTGAGTATGTTTTTGCAAAGAAAGATCAGCCTGAATGGACTGATAAAATAGAATTCGATAAAGATTGAATTACATCATTCTCCCTTTAGGTCATTGCGGACTTGATCCGCAATCTGGATCTTTATGTTGAATGAGATCCCGGGTCAAGCCCGGGATGACTATTAACAATGTAGTTTTTGAAGAACATGGATTTACTTAAAGACTTATGGCTGTTTATGAAGGAGCGGAAGAAATTCTGGTTGGCTCCTGTGATCATAGTGCTGTTGCTACTTGGATTTTTAATTGTGATCGGTGGTGGTTCTTCAATCGCTCCGTTTATTTATACTTTATTTTGATGAAAGGAATGAATTTTCTTTATACCGAAATGCCTCTGTGTCATTCCTGCGAAGGCAGGAATCTAGATCGTGTTTTGCAAAAGGATCTTCGACTTATCAGCGATCGAGATTCCGGGCATACGCCGCGGAATGACCTGAAATATATCACGAGTGACATTTAGCAATGCTCCCCAAAAGAGATCTTAATTTTATAAAGACCGATCCTGAAACGCCCAAAACGCAATTAGTGATCGTTACGGGATTGTTGGTTATAGCAGCCATTTTTCAGAATGAGACCTTTGCCTATGTGGCGTTGATCATCGGTGTATTATCCATTGCGATAAAACCGATTGGAGATCGCATTGTTTGGGCTTGGTACAAACTGGCTGAGTTACTTAGCAAAGTGATGAATCCGTTGATTCTCGGGCTTTTGTATTTTCTTTTTATTACGCCTATTGCACTTCTGTTTCGTTTATTCGGAAACGATCCGTTAAGACTCAAAGATAATAAAGGAAGTCTTTTTGAGATTCGGGATCATACATTTAAAAAGAAAGACTTGGTTAATCCTTGGTAGACCTTCGCCAACAAGTTGGCGGAATTAAGAATTAAAAATTAAGAATGTTGAATTCTTAATTTTGGATTATAGCTTTTTGATTTAAAGTGGTTAGAGAATAGGATTCAGGATAGTTTTCTTTAATGGTATTTACATGGTCTTTATAGTCCGAAGGGGGGGGAGATGGGTGGCTACAATATGCTTTGGGTTTATCCAAGTTCTTAGTTGAATTATTTTTTGGTGATTTAATAACATCCAATAAGGGAAAACGGCTACATCAATATTTTCAGTTATCCAACAACCTTCTATGATAGTTGATCTGCCCTAAGTGATAGCTGAAATGACTGTATAAATGAATCAGGAAATATTCTGTACTCATTTCAAAACCGAAGGGCTGAAGAGGATAGGTTTTTGAGAAGTCTTCAGGTGTAAGATTATCCAGTGTTTCACGAACGGTCTTTCTGGAATCTCTTATCCTGCTGATCAGCTCATCACGATCGACTTTACCGTTGAACTCAAATTCACGATCGCGGATGTAACCACTATTATTGAGAACGGCTCCTAAAAAGTGAGCAAGATTACCTGCTAAGTGCAGACCTAAATTACCGGCGCTGTTGTTAATTCCGGGTTCCTTTATCCAGAGATTCTCTTCCGATGAGTATTCAAATATCTCGGATTCCAATTTTTCAAAATCACGTGCAAATAATTGAGTGAGCGTTTCAGTGTTCATGTGGTTTCATTGTTTACTTATCATTGATAAAAAGTCTTTTTCATCTTTGAACTTTATGATTACTAATCCTTCTACTTCTTTTTTTGTGTAATGGCTAATTTCTTCTTTATTCTTAATTACTACGATTGCGTCGATACGCTCAGGATCAATTGAATAAAGTAAGCTGTCTCCAGTGAATGAGACCAATAAACTATCACCGCCGGAAAGAGGATGAAGTTGAAGTTCATCTGAATTTATATCGACATCCTTTTCTCCAATTTGTTTGCTATCCATTTGAAGAATAAAAAGAATATTTTGCATGTTAGAGGAAGGGGGATGAGTTGTAACTATATCTTGGGCAAAGGAGATATGTGGAATCAGGAAAATCAGAAAAAGAAGTTTTCTATACATTTTCTTCCTCTACTTTTTTAAGACTTACTGCATTAGCGCAATACCGAAGTCCGCTTGGTTCAGGGCCATCGGGGAATATATGACCTACATGAGAATCACAGACGTTACATGTTACTTCTACACGGATCATTCCGTGAGAATCATCTTTGTGATAGGCTATTGCATTTTCTTTAATCGGTTGATTGAATGAAGGCCAACCTGAACCACTTTCGAATTTTGTATTGGCATCAAAAAGAAGAGTATCACAGCATACACAGGCATAAATACCGGGTTCAAATTTACTGCAAACGTCACTTGAATAAGGACGTTCTGTTCCTTTTAAACGAGTAACCGCAAATTGTTCTTCGGTGAGCTCTTGTTTCCATTCTTCATTGCTTTTCTCTACTCTGCGATCCGGTTCAGGATTGCCGTTTCGTGCGTAGTTGAGAACATCCAGCCATTTGATCATAAACTGTGTTTTTATTTTAAGAACGGTGTTTATTGGAAGAAAGTAAATAAGGAAATGATCTTGACGAACCCATCCCTGTCCCTTCCCTTTCCAAAGGGAAGGGAACTCTTTTACCGATAAAAGTCCATTTAGAAAGTTTCCCTCCCTTATTTTAGGTAGGGAACAAGGGTGGGTCTTATTATTTCTTGCTATTCCTACACAATCAGAATGTCAGTTTTTTGTATGTCTTTTTAGAAATTTAAATCTCGACAGGGCGGGCAATCATGATCCCAGTATTCTTGGATTCAGGCTTCAGAAATGAAGAAATAGGCTCGTCTGAAATTTCTACTTTTAGCTTGGATTGTGACGCATGAAGAAGGTGTAGTTTTCCTTCCTGCTGAACCAAAACGCCCACATGAGCGACATCCAGTCCGTTAATACTTGTGGTAAGCCCGATTATATCACCCTCTTTTAGCAGATGTTCATATTCAGCAATATTTTCTTTCGGTATAAAGAAATAGCTTTTTTCATTGATCTCTTTTTCCTGCTGCTCGATCACAGAAACATAATCCGGATTATTTTTCAGATGCTTATAGCTGTCCGGGTTATTACTCATGAAACTCACTTTATTTGGAAATGGATTTCCGAAACTGTCAGCGGGAGTTGTTACTAAGTCATTTTCTTTATTGTTATAGATCCAGTCACTGAAGTAATGCAATCTGGATGGATATTCATCTCTTTTTCCGTCTCTGTATCGGATCTTTTCGATCTCTTTAGCAAATTGTTCAAATGACTGGTTTTCAGATTTGATGGTTCTAGCCAAAGCCAACAGATTTTCAGCGTAAGTAGTACAATCTAATTCCCGAAGATTCACGACAAGCTTTTCATCCTCATTTACTTCCAGCGTATGAGCAACATATTCTTGTCCAAGAAAATACTTACCGAGTTCAGGGATGAGAGTGGCAATAGGCTTGTCAGATTCATCTTTGTACTTACTCAGAATATCAGCAAAGATCTCAGCATCTTTTTCAGTGTAACTGATTTCAGTAGTGGGCGATGAAGTTTCAGCTTTCTGATTCTGAGCACAAGCCTGAACCAGAAAAAAAATGCTGAATAAAAAGAGAAATTGCTTTTTCATGATTGAATGATATTAAAATTATAGATCAGAATAAATTTTTGACCTTCTGAGCAAAGGCTTTTGCTTCTTCCGGCGATTTTCCTTCCGTATAAATTCTGATAATAGGCTCGGTGTTGGACTTTCTTAAATGGACCCAACCTTCTTCAAAATCTATTTTCACTCCGTCGACTGTATTCGGATTCAGATCAGCATAATGATCTTTTACCAATTCAAGAACTTCATCCGCTTCTTTTCCAAGCTCGTCTAGTTGAATCTTACTTTTGCTCATGAAATAATCAGGATAGGTAGCCCGGAGCTCAGATGAACTAACTTTCTTTTCAGCTAAATGTTGCAGAACACAAGCTATTCCCACCAACGCATCCCGTCCGTAATGCAGATCCGGAACGATGATTCCACCGCTTCCTTCCCCGCCAACAACGGCATTAACTTCCTGCATTTTCTTAACTACATTGATCTCTCCAACTGCTGAGCGATGACATTTTCCGCCGTGCTTTTCCGTGATATCATCAGCAACTCTGGAAGAAGATAAATTAGTGGCAGAATCCCCGGATTTTTTCCCAAGAATAAAGTCGAATACCGTTGCCTGAGTATATTCTTCTCCAAATAAAGTTCCTGTATTATCCACCAAAGCAAGACGATCAGCGTCAGGATCGGTAACCACTCCAATGTCAGCATTTGAACTTTTAACCAGATCACAAATTTCTGTCAAGTGCTCGGGAAGTGGTTCCGGATTGTGTGGGAAAAGTCCGTTTGGAGTACAGTGAATAGTATGAACTGTTTGAACTCCAAGTTTTTCCAGAAGCATAGGAACTCCAACTGATCCGGCTCCATTAACAGCATCAACGGCAACAGAAAGCTTTGCTGCGCGAATGATCTCAGGATCGATGTAATCCAGTTTCAGAATTTCTTCAATATGATAGTCAAGCAAATCATTGTCTTCTGAAATGCTTCCGATCTCATCATACATTTTATAATTGAATTCCCCGGAATCTGAAATGGCAATCATTTCTTTTCCTTCAGAAGCTGTCATAAACTCACTGGTTCCGTTCAGCAACTTTAAGGCATTCCATTGAGCCGGATTATGGCTGGCAGAAATGATAATTCCTCCATCAGCATTATGACGTAAAACACCCATTGCAACCGTAGGTGTTGGCACGATCCCGACTTTGATCACATCACAACCAACACTTGCCAGCGTTGAAGCCACGATGTCTTCACAAATTTGTCCGGTTACGCGGGAATCTCGCCCGAGAACAACCGTGCCTCCTTTAAGCCAGGTTCCGTAAGCCGCCGTAAAACGGGCTAAATTTTCAGGGGTGAGGTCGGTTCCAAAAACGCCCCGAATTCCGGAGACAGATATCATTAATGCCATTGTATTATTTTCTTGATTTAATAATTTGTTCTAATTGGATCATCCAGCCACGTAATCCCGGAAAATTGGGACTCAATTGCTGAACTTTTTGTGCTGTTTCCATCGCTTTTTCAAATTGCTGATCCGTTCCATATGCACCGGATAAATTAAATAAAGCCTGTGGATCTCTGGGATTTATAGCCACAGATTCTTCTAACAGTTGAATTGCTGTTTTTGCATTTCCTCTGTTCAGTTCTATTGCCCCCAGCATTTTGGTGATGAACGGCTCTTCTGTATTGATGGAATATGCTTTTCGTAGCAATGGTTCTGCTTCGTCAAACTCATTGCGATCTAAATGAAGTCGTGCAGCAAAAACATATGGAGAATCATTCCAGGGCTGGTTTCTTATCAGTCCGTAATATTCTCCAAGAGCAAGATCAATTTTTCCCGAACTCTCGTAATAATTGGCAACTTCCACTTTAGCTCGATCCCAACCCAGGTTTTCATGAACCGAAGCATAAGCTAAGCTGTCTACAAAATCAGTAAATGAATAAGAAAGCTGGTATGGAGTTGGCTTTGGCCCCTGAACAAAAGGAAAACCCTGCTTCAAAGTAGAAATTCGGTGCCATTGAACTCTGTGATCAAAATAAGTGAGATGCATTTCATTGAAATAGTTATTCCAGTCTTCTTTTTGGATTTCACTTCTTGTTATACTTCTTTTTTCCAGATCATTCAAAATAACTTCAGAAAATGTCTTTCCGATCAAAAAATACCCCTGTTGATTGGGATGAAGATGTTCCAGCATCAGATCAAATCCAACTAAACCTTCATCAGAGTTTTGTTCAAAAGCTTCGTGAACAGGGACGTAAGTAGTAAGATCATTATTTTTAGCCTGATCTTTAATGATCTCATTTATTTCAGACGGAGCTCTGAATTTTAGTCCGTCCAGGTCTTTGGCAAGATTGAATTTTTCTTTTGCAGTGCCAAAGTCATCAATTTCAAATGCATTTTGTGCTTCCCGGTATGTGGCAAGAGCGGAAGGTTGTTCTCCATCTGTTATATCAACAAACGGCTCCTGATCTTTAACGTTGCTGGCAACACTGCCTATAAAAACCGGAATTCCTTCTTCTTCAAATGTTTCAAGAATAGTAGAAATGTTGCTTTCAAACTGGATCATAGCCAGCTCATATTTCGAACTGTCTAATTCGATAGACCGTGAATCAACGATTCTCTCCATAAGTGTCCCGCTTTCTTTGACCTCTTTGTCTGAAAAGGTAGAAGCGAACCATTTACCTGTATCCACAATAATGGTCCTAAGAAAAAGGAAGGTTTTGAACCGCTGAAGTTTTAAATAGAATCGAACAAATCCGGGAAAAGCACCAAGATTTTCATTTGAACCAACTCCAAGTGCACCATAGAATTCATTATGTCCGGCATAGATCATAACAGCATCCGGTTTATGCTCGATGATCTCATCCAATTGGTCGTACAAGGTATAAGTGTTGATTGCTGAAATCCCAACGTTAACGACTTCCACATTTTTGTCGGGCATGGCATCTTGTAAAACATCATCTACTACCCGAGAAAATGTACCGTTAAATCCATAAGGATATCCGGCTGCCGTTGAGCCACCCATGGCAAAAACGCGATAGCTGTCTTTTGGTTTTTCAGCTAAGAAAACATCTATAGAAGGACTTGGAATTACGTTTGTATAGAAGAAATATCTGGAGGCAAAATTCGGGTTTGGAATGCGATATTCATCCGTAGTAATATTCGGGTCTATGAACAGATCGGTATTCCCTAAATAATTAGTACTTCTCAGAATCAATTCAACAACCAGAAAGAACAAAAAAGGAATGGAAATGGTGATTCCGTAAAAAAGCACTTTCTTTTTTAGCGGAAGTGGTTCTTTGAGCTCATCCAGATACGTTTGTACTTCCGTTTCCTCGAGATTCAGGTCTGAAGCTATTTTCTTGGCACTTTTCTTTTTGCTGTGCTTTTTTATGTAAGACTTCTGCTTGTTACTTAGAGCCATAGATCAGGAATTTGGCAACCACTTTGTTTCTTCATTTCCGGATTGTTTGTTCTCAAATCGGGCAAGGACGAACAGAAAATCAGAAAGTCGGTTCAGATATTTTATAGCTTCTTTAGAAATCTCATCTTCGTTTGAACATTCTACTGCTAATCGTTCAGCTCTTCGGCAAACTGTTCTGCCAACATGAAGATTTGCACCAGCCGGAGATCCTCCAGGAAGAATGAAGCTCGTCAAAGGTTCGAGATGATCTTCGAGTTCATCGATAGCATTTTCCAGAAAAGTGATCTCAGATTCCTGAATACGATCGATCTTTATTTTTTTTGATGGAGGAGTAGCCAGATCAGAACCCAGTACAAAAAGCTGTTTCTGAATTTCATCCAAAAGTTCTTTTGAGCGAACATGAACTCCGTGTGATAAAGAAACTCCGATAACTGAGTTCAATTCATCCACAGTACCGTATGCTTCAATTCGTAACGAGCTTTTGGAAACTCTCTGTCCGCCAAACAAAGAGGTGTCGCCCGTATCGCCTTTTTTTGTGTATATCTTCATAAATAATCTTTAGCTGAAAATAGCTCTTTAAACATAAACATTCTGATTCAGCTTTAATAGATTTTGATGGTTCTTAATTAATGAGATTGCTACCATTCAGGGAAGAAATTTTAGCGCATATATACATGAGAAAAATATTCCTTTTAGTTCTGTTTGTTTTTACCCCGATTATTAATGCTTTAGGCTTTCAATCTGATGAGGTTGAATCCGGAGTGGAAGTGCTCTCAAAGATGTACAAAGAGTACAAGGGGAAGTGGTATACCAACTTTACATTTACTCAAGAGACGATCTTCTATGGACAAAACGATGAAGTAGTAAGAACCCAAATGTGGTACGAAGCTATGAGTCTTCCGGGAAAACTTGCAATTAAATTCGATGAGAAGAACTCAAATAACGGTATTCTCTTTAATGATGGAGTTCAGTACGGATTTGTGAACGGAGAGAAGATTCAGGAATTCCCGAGAGTACACGATCTGCTTGTTTTGGGATTTGATGTGTATCATCAACCTATTGACAGTACAGCGACACAACTTTCAAGAATTGGCTATGATCTTGAAAAAGTGTACATGGATGAATGGCAAGGCAGAGACGTTTATGTAATCGGAGTGGATGAAGCAGATTCAACCAAACCGCAGTTTTGGATCGATGCTGAACGGTTGGTATTTGTGAGGAATATCACTGTTGGAAGAGCAAATACTCTCCAGGAAGTTCAATTCAACAACTATGAAAAACTGGGAGGAGGTTGGGTTGCTCCTGAAGTGATCTTTAAAGCAAATGGAATGCTTGGTTTAGTAGAAAAATACACCGAAATGGAAATCCCTGATTCGCTTGATCCTGATATCTTTGATCCCGAGAAATTTGTTGATGTGGAGTGGGAGTGAGAAACGATAGGGAAAAAGAGATTTTAAATTTCTTGGATATGTTAAGAACTGACATGGGATTTATGATATATCAAGAAGGAGAAGAAAGGATGACAAGTAATGAAAAATGGCTTGCAAACGATTTTGTTCAAGCTATTTTTGAATTGGAAGAACTTGACCCGGAGTATAACCTCATATTATTTAGACAGGTTAAGAAAAAATTTGTAGATAGATTTGGGAACGAGCTATAGGACGTCATCCTTATAGATGTCAGTTAATTCGTTGATATTCTAATAGTCATAGTTCTAGAAACATTCGCCCTTAGTATTTAAGACGGAATAGAGAACATGATCCGGAAGCGTCTGCGAAGCAGGAATAATCCTTTCCGGTGAGAAATCTAGAAATGCATCTGATTGAACGAAGACCTTTAGGATTATTCAGCGCAGGATCAGTGAACCCGTCTTAAATACTTCGGCTCGATCTTTTGCTACTTTTGTATCAAGACAAAAGTAGGTAGCCTTTTTTTAGCCTGAAAATAAGTAACTACCTCTTTGTTCTGTGTACTTTTGTGCCGACAAAAGTACCAAAAACTCCCGACAAGAATTATTGTCGCGAACTCCATTACATCGACTAATCATTACAAAAGGTCTTCGTTCGTATGATACACATTCAAGAATCAGCCTGAGTGTAATGATTGCTCCTTCGGAGCCGTCGCTTTCATTACGTTCTTGGCTCGCCAATAATTCTAAAGGTCGGTGTATTTGGAAGCTTTTTCTGAAATCCAAGGATGCTTCCACAAGATCTGTGCAGTTATTCGGAAGTGAACGTCCTTCTGAAACGACCACGATTAGCGCCTTAAACAAGCAAATCCTTAATCCCGCAGTTACACTAAAAGCCATTTCGTAAGACCCTGAAATAAATTCAGGATGACCTATCTCTTAAATCGGAATAAAACGAATCCAGCACCCGGATTAATTTGGTATACAAGCAGGGAATTTAACTTTGCTTTTAAAATACTGTAGGGGCGCATCGCCATGCACCCCTACAGTATTTAATTATCAATCATGCTTAAGCCGAACAACTTGCCCCACCCAATACGCAGAACTGTGCACAATATGGATGATTCAGATATACTTTTTGGAAAGATTCTTTAAGTGTGGTGCCGAGTTCAAACTGCTCATCATAAGCAATTAACGTACATGGAAGCACAACCGGAGTATCCGTTCCTTTGCGTTTTACCACCATGCGTTCCGTTGCACACATTTGATCCGCAGCTTTGATGTTCAGAATATCCCAGCAATCAGTAGTGATCTCAGGAACATCCTGATCGGTAGTCATTTCCGGGAAGATTACAATGTTTTCACCGCCCGTTACCGTGATTCCAACTTCGTACTCATCCAAAATAGATTGGTAGCCTTGTAAAGCTTCATCTCTGGATTCATTTTCTAAAGAACGTCCTGCAACGGCAAGATTGAAACCCATTTTTGAAAGGGTATTCATTGTTGTAAGCGTTCTGTTGAAAGTCTTTGGACCTCTTTCTCGCTCATGTACAGATTCTGTGTGATGATCCAAAGAAATACGAAGCGTTAATTTTCCGGGATATTTTTTATTCAGTACATCCAGTTCATCGAAATGTTTATCAATTGCGCGGTACGCATTGGTGAGAACCAACACATTAAATCCACGTTCTAAACATAAGTCCAGGATCGGAACCATGTCTTTATTCAGAAAAGGTTCGCCGCCGGTGAATGAGATCTGTTTTGTGCTCAGTTCAAGATCACGGATTTCATCCAGATAGGTTTTTACTTCATCCGTTGTGATGTATAATAACTCATCGTTGGTTGGAGAAGATTCGATATAGCAATTTTTGCACTGAAGATTACAGCGGGTTCCCGTATTGAACCAAAGCGTATCCAGATTTGTCAACTCCACATAAGCGCGGTCGTCACCTTTGCCCGTAGTTGTTGGTTCTCTGAATTTCCCTTTGTCGTGAAAATTCTGTTTTATTTCCTGTTCTTTAAGAGATTTCGTTTTCAAATCTTTTAGCAGCATGGAGCAGCCTCGTCTGAATTAGTATTTTCTGTGTTGAAGGGGGCACTTCCACCACAACCTTCAAAAATTCCGTAATGGGTGGAAAAGTCACCCCAAAAATCAAAATGTTCTTTAAATCGAGTGTCGTGAAGCATCATATATGTATTTCCGCAAACTGTTTTAATACGTCCGGCTTCAAACAAGTGATGATCATCCAGTTCAAAAGCATCTTTGTTATGATCAATGGTTCCTTTGTAGCGAACTGCCTGACCATAGTCTTCGCAATCACTTTCCAATTTTGGTAATTTCATTAAGCGATAGGTAACGGAGTAAAAATTGATATTCCCTACCTTTTCCATAAGTTCTTCATCTTCAATGGTGATTCTGTTCGAACTCACTGTCCGGGGATCCAAAAAACCGACATCTTTTGAAATGGTTAAAAAGTCGTTCCAATAGAGTGCACCACTCAAGCATTCTCCGTATAAAACAGGGTCATCAACAAGATCCTGAGGGACTCTTCGATCAGAATAAACGTCACTGAAATAGATCTCGCCGCCTTCTTTCAAAAGATCATACGCGCCCTGAAGAACTGCTTTTTTATCTGTAGCCAGATTTATTACACAGTTAGAAATGATCAGATCAAGAGATTCTTTTTCAATATCAAGTTTTCCGAGTTCTTCGATGTTTCCTTTCTGGAACTCAACATTAGCAAACCCGAACTTTTGTGCATGAAAGTCTTTGTGAGCATCAGCCACTTTTAACTGCTCATTAGTCATATCCACACCGATAACATGGCCATCCTTCCCAACCAATTTGCTCGCTACATAACAATCTCTTCCGGAACCGGATCCTAAATCCAGAACTCTTAAACCTTCAAGGTTAGTAGGAATGGTAAGACCACATCCGTAGTATTTTGACATGGTTTCATCATGAAGTTGGCTTAAAATGTCTTTGATGTGTCTTGGGTACTCTATATCGGTACAGCAGGCATTGGTTTTGAGGTCGTCAGATGTCTGCAGTGTTTCCCCGTAATAGGATGAAACCTGGTCGTGAATATTATTTTTCATATTTAGATAATTGATTTCTGATCTTCAGAATGAATTCTGATTCTGAATCTGAAGAAGATACTTAATTAAAAGAACGTAACAACTCCGAATTCGGATTGGTACTTATCAGAATTAGTATACTTGAAATCATCAACCGTATATATAACTTTTATGTAACATTTTATGAGAGACGGAAAGATGTTCTAATGCTTCTAAGCTGGTCTTAAAAGTTGAAATGTTCTTAACAGGGCAGGCAAATAGTTTTGATACGTCTGCGAGGTACTCGGCTTCCTGTTCCTCAAGTTCATAATCAAGTATTAATTTATTGACTGCGTTTTCCTGTGAGTAGGGATAAACAATTCGTACAAACTGAATTTTTTTTATTTCGAGGAGCTTTGCAGCTTCAATAGCTTGTTTTGCTCCTTCACCGTAAGCCTCTATCAATCCTGATTTTCCAAGTTTGGTTCCTCCGAAATAACGTACAACCACTGCACATACATCCACCAATTCATTAGACCGAAGTTGATTTAAGATTGGAAGTCCGGCCGTTCCCGACGGCTCCCCGTCATCGCTGCTGAACTCGGTGGTGTCATTTGCTCCAATTCGGTAAGCGTAGCAGTGATGTGAAGCATCCCAAAGTTCAGTTTTTAATTTTTGAAGTTCTTCGTCAAACTCCTCTTCAGACTTTGCAGGAAAGAGATACCCAATGAATTTAGAACCTCGTTCTTTGAATTCGGAAGTAAATATGTTAGAAACTGTTTTCAGAAAATGATTGATTTATTAGCCTGAAAAGGTAAAAGAATATTTATCCCCGTTCATACTTAATATTTAGAGTGAATCCACCTTGCCATTGAAAAGGGAAAAAGCGATTTTTCAAATCTATAAAAGCATAATTTAGTTTCACTTTAAATTGAAACTAAAGCTTAAACAAGCTTGTTTAACATTTTCAGAACTAACTATAAAAACCAGCATGCCCTCATTTATAAAAGCGATCAATTCGCAGGTAGGCCGCAAAATCATGACGGGGATCACAGGCATCGGTTTGATGCTATTCCTTATCGGTCATATTGTAGGTAATCTAACCATTTTCGGTGCTCCTGAAGCCTTTAATATTTACACAAAAACTTTAGAAGATCTGGGTCCTTTGCTTTATGTGATTGAAGCAGGATTGGCTTTTTTCTTTTTATATCATACAATTTTGGGAGTTTCCATTTGGTGGAACAGAAGAAAAGCTCGCCCGGAAGGATATAAGAAGTATCAAACCAAAGGCGGACCAAGTCACCAGTCTTTAGCTTCCAAAAGCATGGTCTATACAGGAATCATCATTTTGGTTTTTCTTGTGATCCATATCTGGACATTTAAATTCGGCGATACTGAAATGGTGAAGCTTGCATCGGGCGAAATGGCTCGTGATCTGAGGGCATTGGTGATCGAAAAATTTACTGATCCGCTATATGCCTTCGGTTATACATTTGTCTTGAGCTTATTGATACTCCATTTGTCACATGGATTCTGGAGCGCTTTTACGTCACTTTCAATGAAAAGCAAAGAAGCTTCAAAAAAAGTACAAATGGGTGCATATGGTTTCGCAATCGTAATTATGCTCATGTTCATCTTCATTCCGCTGTATATCTATTTCACCGGCGGTGAAGGCTCATTAATCTCATATTAAATTTAAATGCCACTAATTCACGAAAACACAAAAAATGATTTAGTGATAACTTTTACTGTTAAAGAAACTATTAATTCAAATATTGGAAGAGGCATTAAGCGGATAGTTAATTAATTCCGTGATTTTGTGATTCCTTGGCAACACAATTATGAAATTAGATTCAAAAGCACCTGAAGGACCATTAGAAGAAAAGTGGCGCAAGCATAAAAAAGAAATGAAGCTTGTCGCTCCTAATAACAAGCGAAAGTATGAGGTTATCGTTGTAGGAACCGGATTAGCCGGAGGAGCTGCTGCTGCAAGTATGGCTGAGCTTGGTTACAATGTGAAAAGCTTCTGTATTCAGGATTCTGCCAGACGTGCACACAGTATTGCTGCTCAGGGTGGGATTAATGCCGCTAAGAATTACCCGAATGATGGAGACAGCATCTGGAGATTATTTTATGATACTATTAAAGGTGGTGATTACAGATCCAGAGAATCGAATGTGTACAGACTTGCTGAAGTTGCTAATGAAATTATTGATCAGGCGGTAGCACAGGGAGTTCCTTTTGCTCGTGAATATGGTGGACTGCTTGCAAACCGATCGTTTGGTGGAGCTCAGGTTTCCAGAACATTTTATGCTCGTGGTCAAACCGGCCAGCAGTTACTGTTAGGTGCTTACCAGGCGATGATGCGTCAGGTGAATGAAGGTGGAATTGAATATCACCCACGCCATGAGATGCTTGACGTTGTGATCATTGACGGACAAGCTCGCGGTATTATTACAAGAGATCTGGTTTCAGGTGAATTGAAAAGATGGGAAGCCGATGCTGTTGTACTAGCAACCGGTGGATATGGAAACGTATTCTATCTTTCAACCAACGCAAAGAATTCAAATGTAACAGCAGCATGGAGAGCTCACAAAAAAGGAGCGTTATTTGCTAATCCATGTTATGTTCAGGTTCACCCGACATGTATTCCGGTTTCCGGAGATTATCAGTCTAAACTTACTCTTATGAGTGAGAGTTTGAGAAATGATGGTCGTGTTTGGGTACCTCGAAAAAAAGGAGATGATCGTCATCCAAATGATATACCGGATGAAGAACGCTTTTATTATCTGGAAGAAAAATATCCGAGCTTCGGAAACCTAGTTCCTCGTGATGTGGCTTCCAGAAATGCTAAGATCGTTTGTGATGAAGGATTGGGAGTGGGACCAACAGGATTGTCGGTTTATCTGGATTTCCGTGACGTTATTAAGCGTGATGGAAAAGATACTGTAGCTGCAAAATATGGTAACCTCTTTGATATGTACGAAAATATCGCAGGAGAGAATCCATATGAGCAACCAATGAGAATTTATCCTGCAGTGCATTATACAATGGGAGGCCTTTGGGTTGATTATAACTTGATGACCAACATTCCGGGACTATTTGCAACCGGAGAAGCAAATTTCTCTGATCACGGCGCGAACAGGCTTGGAGCAAGCGCGTTGATGCAGGGTTTGAGTGATGGATATTTTGTACTTCCTGCAACTATCGGTAATTATTTAGCTGATGTAAAACCGGGAACTCGTTACGGTACCGATCACAACGCCTTTATTGAAGCAGAAAAAGGTGCTCAGGATCAAATCGATAAGCTTCTGAACATCAATGGAAAAAGAACCATTGTTGACTTCCACAGAACGCTTGGTAAGATCGTTTGGGATAACATCGGAATCGCCAGAAACAAAGAAGATCTTGAAAAAGCGATCAAGGAAATTCAGGAACTTCGTGAGGAATTCTGGACGAATGTGTATGTGCCGGGCGAAAAGAATAACTACAACAAATACCTGGAATTTGCAGGTCGTGTAGCTGATTTCTTTGAGTTAGCAGAGTTAATGGCCAGAGACGCTCTGGAAAGAGAAGAGTCTTGTGGTTGTCACCTTCGTGAGGAATATCAATCTGAAGAAGGAGAGGCGATCCGTAATGACGAAGACTTCTCTTACGTAGCAGCCTGGGAATTCAAGGGTGTGAACGGACAGCTTCAGGAAGAACTGCACAAAGAAAATTTAGAATTTGAATTCGTTGAACTAAAACAAAGATCATACAAGTAAAAGGTTTGCCACAGAATCACCAAGACACAAAAATTATTTAGTGATTTTGTGCTTTAGTGGCTGAACCAAAGGAAAAGATTATGAGCAAAGATATGACCATTCATTTGAAATACTGGAAACAAGCTGGACCTGATGTTCCCGGTCATTTCGAAGAGTATACTTTAGATACTGTAAACGAGCATATGTCCTTCCTTGAAATGTTGGATGTACTCAACGAAGAACTTCAGCTGAAAGGCAAAGAGCCTGTTGAATTCGATTACGATTGCCGTGAAGGAATTTGTGGTTCTTGTAACTTAGTGATCAACGGACAGGCACACGGACCAAAAGCCGAAGTTGCTTGTTGTCAATTGCACATGCGTAATTATAAAGATGGCGACAAAATTACCATCGAACCACCAAGAGCAGCTGCTTTTCCGATCATTAAAGATCTTGTTGTAGATCGTAGTGCTTTTGATCGAATCATTGAAGTAGGTGGATATGTATCGGTAAAAACCGGTTCCGCTCAGGAAGCAAATGCCTTGCCGGTAGAAAAAGAGAAATCGGATGAAGCTTTTGAATATGCTGCTTGTATTGGTTGCGGCGCTTGTGTGGCTGCCTGTCCGAATGCGTCGGCTTCGTTGTTTACAGGAGCGAAACTTGCTCACTTAAATAAATTCCCTCAGGGAGAAGTGGAAAGAAGTAATCGCGCGGTTGCAATGGTCGACCAAATGAAAGAAGAAGGATTTGGTGACTGTTCCAACTTTGCAGAATGTGAAGCCGTTTGCCCGAAAGGAATTTCTATCTCCGCTATTGCTGAAATGAGAAGAGACTATATGAAGGCGTTGGTGAGCTAATTAAGTTGTTCCGAAAATCTAAAATGGAGTCAAAGTACTATGAATAAGAAAAATGCATTGGCTTATGGGATAATTATCGGAACGGTGATTGGAGTTCTTACCGATAACTTAGGGCTTTGGCTTGCTTTAGGTGTTGCATTTGGAGCCGCCGGCATGGCAAAGGCTTCCAAAGATGAAAAAGAAAATACTCCGGAATAATTTCCAGCTTTAATTTAAAAGCCATCTCAATTTGAGGTGGCTTTTTTTTGTTTAAAGTTGCCAACCTGAGTAGGGGTGCTTTATAGAAAGCTGACTTGACAAGTGTGTCGGAGGGTCATCCTGAACTTGTTTCAGGATCTTTGCGAAGAATGGAAGTTAGATACCATTCATGCTTAAACATCAAAGATTAATAAAAGGCGGCATAAACTAAACTCTCTATTCATTGTACTAGCTGAAGTTTATTTCGTGAATGAGTTGGTAGCCTTTTCTTAAGATCCCGAAACAAGTTCGGGATGACCATATATATTTTACTGTTCAACAACTGTCATCGAATTACCTGACATCTACAGAGATGACAGAGAGTCTAAAAAATTTAGTGCCTTCGTGCTTTTGTGGCAAACCCAACCGCATCAAGCTCTAAATTTTTCCTGCAAACCGGAAAGAAAATGTCGCAAGTACTGATCGTTGCATTCCCGGTACTTTCCGGAGGTGGGTTTTCTGAAAAAAGCACTGAGTTCGTGCGGACTAATGCTTTTATCAACCAGATCAAACATTTCTAAAATGTCATCGCTCTGAAGGTTGTAAGCGATTCGTAATTTTCTGAATACGATGTTGTTATTTAATACTTGTTCGGGAGCAGGCTGTGGTCCATCTTTCTTGCCACGCTTTTGATTGATCAATCCGTTGAGAAAAGTAGCCAGTGCAACATCAGGCATCTTCACAAAATCAGAATCTTCATCTTTTTTGAGCCAGGTTGTAATTCTGGCCTGATCAATAGGATCATTAGCCAAAGCAAAAACCTCGGCCATTTTAAGATCGTTATAGCCTAGAATATATCGTAATCGCCTGAAGATGTCGTTGCTGTCCATTTTGGAGTAAGGGATAAGTTTTGCTTAATTAAAATCAAGGTAACCAAAAAATGCACCCTTATTTGAGTTGAAAAGAAATTATTATATATAGTAACTGAGCTTACTCCTTCTCTCTCAAATTATTTTTTAATTCACTATCGTTTTGATAAACAGCTTCAGATTCTATTTCAATCTCAGATAGATTCTCATTCACTTTTTCTTTTTTAATTGAAGAAGATAGTTTTTTCGGAAGCTGGTCAATGATCTTATTGGCCAGATCTTTCAAATTTTTAAGTTTTCTTTTTCTCCATGCAATATCTAACTGATATATCAGGATTGACGAAATACTCCAAAGTCCTGCACTTAAAGCAATCATCCCCTGAATACTCACCTCGGAAAACACACCGGTTAGCATCATGATCAAAAAAGTAAGTCCACCACCATACATTATACCTTCAGTTAAAGGACTTCCCATTCCAACTCTTTGTGAGAATTTCAATTTGGTCTCAGAATCTCGTTTTGTGAGTGAAACTGTAGTTTCAATACCCGAAATACTGGTATGTGACCATTTTCTTTGACTCTTAGATTCTTTAGCCATCCCGAATGCATTTCCACCAAATTGATGTCCCAGCTCAGATAATACATCCTCCCAAATCGTTGATTCAGATAACTCACTATCAAAAGTTCTTTCTTCAAAAATATGTGTATCCGTTAAACCTGAATGACGTGTAACTTTTTTATTTTCGAATTCAAGTGCTGCTGTTTTTATGAAATCAACATCAAGGCCGGATTCTTTTCCGATTTCCATAAGTTCATCCATGGTCAAGCCTTGTTCCTGAACTTCACTTCCGGATTGTTTTTGCATTTCTGCAGCTTTACGAATGATCTCTTTTACTTCCTCTTCAGTAAATACTTTCCCCATTATGTATCTATTAAGTTTAAAAGATTATAAGAAAATAAATTCCAGCCACCCATTTAATTTTTGGAAAAGCGCTTTTAGTACTTGTTCATGTTTTTCTATTACTATCATAAGCTAAAATCATTGAATATGGCAACTAGTAGTGGTATTTTCAGAGTCTGAAAAGAAAGTTATTTAATGGGTTGGTTCTGTAAATGATATTCGAATTGACCATCAAAAAAACAGGTATAAAATGTCAAAAATAAAAGTCGGAATTAACGGATTTGGTCGTATTGGTAGAATGGTTACGCGATCAATTCTAGCAAAGTATAGTGATAAAATTGATATTGTTGGGGTAAATGACCTGACAGACACTAATACTTTAGCTCATCTTTTCAAGTACGATTCATCTCAGGGGACTTTTGATGGAACAGTTTCTGTGGATGGAGATAAGATCACTATTAATGAGATGAGTTTTTCAGTTACCGCAGAAAGAGATCCGGCTAACTTAAATTGGGGAGATCTTGGTGTTGATATCGTAATCGAATCAACCGGGTTTTTTGTAGACAAAGAGAGCGCAGGAAAGCATATCGAGGCCGGAGCAAAGAAAGTAATTATTTCAGCACCCGGAAAAGGTGGAGTAAAAACAGTAGTGCTTGGTGTAAATGATGAAGTGATCGATGACGAAACAGAGATCTACTCGAACGCTAGTTGTACAACAAACTGTCTTGCCCCAATGGTAAAAGTTTTGGATGATGCATTTGGTGTGAAGAAAGGATTCATGACTACGATCCATGCATACACAGGTGATCAAAGAATTTTGGATGCTCCGCATAAAGATCTGAGAAGAGCACGTGCAGCCGCCATTAATATTATTCCTACTTCAACAGGAGCTGCAAAAGCAGTTGGTTTAGTACTTCCGCATTTAGACGGGAAGTTAGATGGTGGAGCAGTTCGTGTTCCAACCCCAACAGGTTCATTAACCGATTTTGTTTGTGAAGTGAACAAAGAAACTACTGCTGAAGAAGTGAATGCTGCATTCAAAGCGGCATCTGAAGGTTCTATGAAAGGAATTCTTGAGTATGCAACGGATCCATTGGTATCTACTGATATAATTGGTAATCCTCACTCAAATATCTTTGACAGTGATCTAACCAAAGTAGATGGTAATCTTGTAAAAGTAATTGGCTGGTACGATAACGAAGCCGGTTATTCTATGAGAACTGCAGATCTGATTCTGAAAATAGCCTGATCTTTTCGATTAGCATTTTCAACGAAAAATTTAAACCCTGTAAGTTAATTCTTGCAGGGTTTTTTTATTCGAGTTCTAATTGATTATAATCAAGGAATTCAATTAATTAGATGTAATGTTAACGAAGCTGATTATGAAATTTCACTACTTATTTTTGGTAGTTTTGCTTTTGTCATGTTCATTGATCAATGGAGAAAAAGAAAGAGTTGATGCATTTGATTTTTCGAAATTATCGAGATTTGATCAACGCCCAATTACATCCGTAAACCTTGATGAGCAAGGAAGTCCTATGATAGGTACTTGGGAAGGGCTTTCGTATTACAAGAATGCAGATTTATTTGGATATGTATCTCCTGAAATAACTAAAAAGTTATCCCATTTGATAGAGAAAGATAATGAATATTATGCGGTTACAGAGGATGGGGATAAAATTGTTCGCTCATCTAATGGCTTTGAATGGACTGTTTTGTTCGATCCACAATCAAAGATCTATGACATTCTGATCCTAGAGAGTGGAACATTGATCGCGGGGACGGTAAGTGGAGTTTACCTTTCTTCATCATCAGGTGACACTCTTGTTAAAAATGAATTCTTTTTTGCTTCAGAGTTTCTAACAAACAGCATTGACCATCTTCTTCAGTCAGTTTCAGGAAGTATATTTGCAGGTACTCACGACGGTATTTACAGATCAAAAGATGAAGGCCAAACATGGGAGAAAGTATCAAGGGAAATTTCAAAAGACGATGACTCAATTAGTATGCTTTTTGAGAGGAAAGACGGTACTATTATAGCTGGTCATAGAAGTGTGTTCTATGAAAGTGTGGATGATGGAGAGAGTTGGATATCTTATAGATTACCGAAATACGGACCTGTAAAAATGATCGAAAAAGATGGAGTGGAATACCTTTTAGCAGGAGGTATTATTTTGGCAAGAAAAAATGACGCTTCAAATTTTATTGAAATTGGTGTTGAACCAATTCTTGCTAAAAAATTTAATGACGAGCACTTTGTTGTTCTGGAAGATTTCGATATTCAAGGTGACAAAATCATTCTTTATAAAGATACTTACCCTAATTCAGTCTTTATTGGAACCAAGAATTTCGAAGCTTCGATTTGGAATGAACTAGAATGAGTTGTTCCAAGGATTTATAATGGTCTTAAAATATTAAGGTTAAAAATCTGTACTTTTGACGGTAATTAAACTGTTCATCAAAATCTTACAAATGAAGAAACTTATACTCGGGGGATTACTCCTTAGCGTAGCTTATGCCTGTTCGCCTAAAACAGGAGACAATCTTTCAAAAGAAATGAGAGAGCAAGCTGAACAAACTCCGATTTCCACCTCTATTGATCTTGTAAACACTGATAATGACCGGGTTTGGGTTGAGATAGATCCGGGAATGTTTTCCCAAGACACAGTTACATATAGAATCCCAAGAGTAGTACAGGGAACTTATGAAATCAGTGATTTCGGTAGTTTTACAGAAGACTTGGTTGCTTACGATTATTCAGGAATGGAAATTGAAGTAAATCGACCGGATGAAAATACCTGGATCATTCCAAATGCTCAGAAATTAGATAAGCTGGGCTACTATGTAAACGATACATTTGATATCGAGAATACAGAAAAACCTACACCATTTTCACCATCAGGGACCAATATTGAAGACGATAACTTTGTTCTTAACTTGCATGGTTTCATCGGATATTTCGAAGAGTTGAAAGACAACAGCTACAAATTAGCAGTTACTGCTCCTGCTGGTATGAAAAAATCATCGGCGCTTCCGACAAGTAGCTCGATGGTTTTAGAAGGAGATTCAACAGTAGTAGATAATTATACAGCTGCCAGATATTTTGATATTACTGATAACCCGATGTTTTACGGAGATCTGGATATTGAAGAGTTTTTGGTAGGCGACATTCAGATCGTGTTGAGTGTTTATTCGCCAAACGGAGTGCATTCAGCAGCAAAGATCAAAGAGACTGTTTTTGAAATGATGGAGGCTCAGAAAGCATACCTGGGTGACCTTAACAGTACTCCGCGATATGACATCTACCTGTATCTGTCAGAAGGTACTCAAACATCACCACAAGGTTTTGGAGCACTGGAACATCAGACTTCAACCATTGTTGTACTTCCTGAGCAAATGCAGGAGCCACAGTTAAATCAAGCTATGATCGATGTGGTTTCGCATGAGTTTTTCCATATTGTAACTCCATTAAGTGTGCACTCAGAAGATGTTCACTATTTCGATTATTATGAGCCGACATTCTCGAAGCATTTGTGGATGTATGAGGGAGTTACGGAATATTTTGCGAGTCACTTTCAGGCCTACGAAGATCTTCAGCCTAAAGAAGAATTTTATAGTAAGATTCAGAGCAAGATCTCAAGTTCATACACTATGGACGATTCGATGAGTTTTACGGTAATGAGTGAGAACGTAATTGATGAACCATATGCATCTAATTATTACAATGTGTACCAAAAAGGGGCATTGATCGGGATGTGTATCGATATTCTAATGAGAGAAGAAAGTAACGGTGAAAGAAGTATGCTTTCGTTGATGAAAGAGTTATCAGCAAAATATGGTATCGACAAACCATTCGAAGATGATAACCTGATCGCTGAAATAACTGAGATGACCTACCCTTCAGTTGGCGAGTTTCTGAGAACTTATGTTGAAGGAACTACACCTATCGATTATTCAGTATTCTTTGATAAAGTTGGTTTAGAAATGGGCGTGGAAGAAGTGCAGACAAACCTGTTTTTGGTTAATCAGCAAGCTGCTTATATCAATGTCGATCAATCGAACGGAAAGATCTACTTCGAAAATATGGATTTAAATACTTCTCTAATTGAAATGGGTGTTCAGCCGGGAGATACATTGGTTGCAGTTAACGGAACAGAAGCGTCTCTGGAAAATTTTCGTCAAATATTACCACAGTCCTTTCAATGGACACCGGATACAGAACTTACTTTGACAATTAACAGAAATGGAGAAGATTTTAAACTTCAGGGTGTTGTAGGAACGCCACTATATCCACAGCAAAAACTACAAGAAGTTGAAGATGCTACAGATGAGCAAATTCAATTAAGAAACTGGTGGTTGGAGAAGTAATGTAACTTCATCTTGAATGATTTTCAGCCCTGTTTATATTTCTAAACAGGGCTTTTTTGTATTCATTATTACGATTAAGTTCTATCATGCAAAAATTACTAAATCTAGTTTTAATAATTACTTTTTTTGTTTCTATCTCAGCTATGGCTCAGCCTACAGAGTTGGTTGAGATAAAAAGAGTCATGATTCCCGAAGAACTTTTTCTAGGAGGATTTTTTGAGATTGACATACAAGATGAACGAATATTGATCTCAGATAACTCATTGATTCAGGTTGTTCTTTTTACAGGAAAAGAGTGGAAAATTCTGGATCCTGAAGAGTGCCACCCCGGGTTTAAATTTTATCCATGGAAAGCTGAATTCGGTGATCATGATGAAATCTTTATAACAAACTCAGGAATTTGGGGGTTCCGATTCAAAAAGAATGGAGATTGCGTGGGAGCAGTTCAGGAGAAATCCATAATGCCAGAACAATTTGATTATGGAAAAGATATCGTTGGGTTTAGTAAAGACTTCATTAAATATGATATTAGAACTTGGGATAAAAAGGGCGAAGAAAAAGGAGTAGCTTTTTCAGTAGAGAATGAATTTCCGAATGCAGAATATAGGTTCAAAGGTGGAGGAATTTTTGAAGCTGATAACATCATATATTTTACGAAAGCTTTTGAACCTGTTATCTATTCCTTCAATCGAAAAACTAAGAAATTAGTGAGTAAGGGATTCAATTCTGATATATTTAATCCAATATCGGCAGATATTTCGAAAGATTTTGATGCCTCCAAGCTCCCTAAAGAAATCGGAAAAATTATCAAGAATAATTCAGTGATTTATAATGCCTATCAATTAAATAAAAATTCAGGGGTAGTTCTCTTTAATCAGCATGTCGATAAAAAATCAGTGACGTTTGGTCTGATTTTTAACTTGTCAGATTTATCGGTAAAAAAAACCTTAGTATTTGAAACCTTACCAGATTTTATTTCAAATGATGAATTCGTATTTATAGAACGAGAAAATGATGGCTATGAAGATGAGGTTATAGAATTAGTGTTCAGAAGAGTAAAAGAGAACTAATCAGAAAATCTTTTTTTAAGTCGAATACCTTGTACCTTTGGTGTTCACAAATTCAGATATGACAGCAATTACTTTTATAGCCGGATTGGCGGCACTTATTGGCGGAGCAGAATTATTTTTAAGAGGAGTAGACCATTTTGGTGTGAAATGGAGAGTATCACCATTGATAATGGGTTTGACAGTGGTCGCTTTTGCAACCGGAGCTCCCGAACTAGCGATCAGTTTGCAGGCGGCCATAGCCGGGAATGCTGATCTGGTTCTGGGAAATATTGTAGGTAGTAATATCGCGAATATACTTCTGATTCTTGGAATTAGTGCTATTATTAAACCTTTGGCTGTAAAACTCAGAGTGGTTCAAATTGACGTACCGATCGTAATAGCAGCAAGTGTATTATTGTATGTTATCGCCTTTGACGGTGAGCTTACTACACTAGACGGAGTTTGGTTGTTATTGGGCTTAGTTGCGTATTCGGTTTTTACTTTTTTCCAGATAAAGAAGGAAAGAGATAATCAGCCGGAAGAAACAGACTTCGAAGCAGAGCAAAGAAAGCTTTCAACTGGCTGGTTCTTTTATGTGAAGAATATCGGATATTTAATTGTTGGTATGGGATTGATCATTCAGGGATCAGACTGGATGGTAAAAAGTGCAATTGAAATCGCTACAATATTAGGACTTTCTGAGCTAGTGATTGGTTTAACCATTGTATCGATAGGAACTTCATTACCGGAAGTTGCTACCAGCATTGCAACCATTCGAAAAGGAAATACAGATATGGCTGTGGCAAATGTGATGGGCAGTAATCTCTATAATATTTTGCTCACCCTTGGGCTAACAGTTGTAATAGCTCCGAATATATTAGCAGTATCTCCGGCAGCTCTGGCATTAGATATTCCTTTCATGGTTGCTGTAAGTATTATGTGTATCCCGATATTTATTGCAGGGTTTGATATTACTAAGTTCGATGGAGCGATATTACTGTTTTATTATGGCTCTTATCTGACTTATCTGGTTTTGGATGCAGTGGGCTCGTCATTTGAGCCCACAATGGAATGGGTTATGCTTTATGCTGTTTTACCTTTAACTATCGCATATATAATTTGGCGTGTATATAAATACAGAAGACTCGTTAAAAAATTAATTCCTTAGGAATGGTGCATTCTAGTTTTAAGTTCTGTTGTAAATAAAGCTATGAGCAACTTATTTATACATATCGTAAAAACGCTTACTACAGGTAGATCACAAAATTTTTTGTGTTGTCCTACAGCTTTATTTTTCCCATCTCAAAAGTGTCCTCAGCATCATTTTGAAGAATGTAGTTGATTTATAAAATCACTTTCTGCCCTTTTAAATAGGGATATACTAATCAACTTATTACACAACATACATTTTTTAAATTATGGAAAAGACTACATCTAAAAAGCCTTTGGCTCCAATACAAGAATTCATCAAAACAGAATCATTTTCAGGAATTCTTCTACTTTTTTCAGCAGTATTAGCTCTAATTGTAGCGAATTCACCACTTTCAGATTGGTACGTTCAATTATTTCAAGCAAAGCTTACCATAGGTTTTGAATCCGGAAATATTTCGAAACCACTAATTTTATGGATCAACGATGGATTGATGGCGATTTTCTTTCTATTGATCGGTTTGGAGATAAAACGGGAGATCATATATGGTGAGCTTTCAACCGTGCAATCGGCTCTGCTTCCAATAATCGCTGCATTTGGTGGCGCTGTTGTTCCCGGATTGATCTTTTATGGATTTAATGCCGGTACTGAATTTATGGATGGTTGGGCCATTGCCATTGCAACGGATATTGCTTTTGCTTTAGGAATACTCGCTTTACTCGGAAGCCGGGTACCGGTTTGGGCAAAAGTGTTTCTTACAGCAGTAGCAGTAGTAGACGACTTAATTGCTGTAGTAGTAATCGCTTTATTCTACACGAGTAACATATCTTTGATAGCACTTGCAGTTTCCGGTGGTGCTATAGTGGTACTAATGATTATGAATAGGGCAAATATCCGTTCAATAGCATTATATCTTTTCGTAGGATTAATTCTTTGGGTTGCCGTACTTAAATCAGGTGTTCATGCAACCATAGCGGGTGTGGTTTTAGGATTTATGATTCCGGCCAGCCCCCATAAAAACCGGGAAGGGTTACTGGATACCATTGAGAATGGAGTTAAATTGTTTCGAAGTTCTCTTAACACCCCTGACAAAGAAGATGATGAAACAGCTCTTCACTATTTAGAAGAGGGCATAGAAAAACTTGAAAGTCCATTGCACAAATTAGAGCATAAGCTACATCCGCTTGTAGCTTATTTTATTATGCCTGTTTTTGCTTTTGCCAATGCAGGAGTAGCTTTATCTGCTGAACAAGCTGCGGTTGCTTTCTCATCTACGCTTACACTCGGGATCATATTTGGTTTATTCTTTGGTAAACAAATTGGGATTATGTTATCAATTTGGATATCAAGTAAACTTGGTATAGTTAAACTGCCCGATTCAGACAAGGCATGGACGATTTTCTATGGAATTGCATGTTTGACAGGAGTTGGATTTACAATGTCACTATTTATAGGTGGGTTGGCATTTACTAATCAGGAATTCATAGAATACTCTAAAGTGGGTATTTTTGTGGGCTCTTTGTTGAGTGGGTTACTCGGATATTTCTTTTTAAAGTCTAAGCTTAAACCAGTAGAATAAGTTTAAAGTCCTCTGATTCTCAGAGGACTTTTTCATTTCCACTTTTTTAATCAATTGCTCTACAATAGGTTATGAGTAATTAATATTTGGTCTCTACAGATAACATCTGACACAATAATAGTTTGATTTAGACTTGTATCTGCGGATCTATTATTTATAGGAACATATAGTTTTTCATTCATCTTTAAGTGAGTGTTACCATTAACAAAAACTATTCAAGATGAACTTATTCAAGAGAGCAATAAATTTATTTACATTAGCGCTGGTATTAATCCTTTCTTTCGAGGTTAAAGCTCAGGAGGAAACAAATATTCTTGAGCTAACAACGGAGACAGAATCCTTGTCGACATTAGCTACGGCAGTAGAAGCAGCTGATTTAGAAGCGACACTTCAGTCAGAAGGTCCATACACTGTTTTTGCACCCACAAACGAAGCTTTTGAAAACCTTCCTGAGGGAGTTTTAAATGAATTACTGAAGCCTGAAAACAAAGAACAGTTGGTAGCCGTACTAACTTATCACGTAATTCCCGGTGAAGTTATGTCGGACGATGTTACTAAAACGATGAAAGCTAAAACAATTCAGGGAAGTAATGCATCCGTAAAAAGTAACGGAGAAAGCGTTATGATTGAAAATGCTGAAGTGGTTAAAGCTGATATAAATGCCAGTAACGGTGTTGTACATGTAATCGATGAAGTGATTCTGCCGCCAAGTATCAAAAAAGCACTGAATTCTTCAAAGAGTGATTATTAAATCACACTTATAAACCAAATTAAGTCGATTGTGAAAGCAGTCGGCTTTTTTTATTTGTAAATGAATCTTGAAAACTAATAAGAGGTTTCGACCTTATTTAGCTGTAGAATACAGTTGGTATCTATTTACTTTTTTCTCTCGCCTTCTTCTCTTTCTCACTGATGATCCAATTCACATACAAAAACTCCAATGCAGCCCCTTCAAATCCAGTCCAATTTGAGATCAGACTTTGAAATTTCTTTTCGCTTATGGTGTGTGGATTTTCACCATAGCTTGCTATGATCCAACGACGCAATCCTTTTTCTTCATCTTTCTTTTTGTTGCTGGGGAAAACAGCATCAGGTCGGCCTCTCATCATCATAAGATCTTGTCCGGCTGTTGGTCCAATTCCTTTTATGTTCGTTAACAGATCATAAGCTTCCTGAGGCTCACAATTTGTAATATGATCCATATCTACATTTCCACCCATCATATCCGTAGCTAATTCTATTAAATACTGTCCCTTTCTTTTAGTAGGACCAAGATTTCGTATCCCCATCGGGTCTGCTTTCATTAGCTGATGAGCACGTGGCCAGGCAGGAATATTCCTTCCGTTATGAACCAAAGCCGTTCCATAAGCTTCCCGAACTGCAAACATCATTTTCTTAGCAGTAGGTTTATGATTCATCTGCATCTCTACAATTCTGTTCTGAATATCTTCGAATAAATTAGCTCTGGTCATTCTCTTTAAACCGTACAACGAGCTTAGTTTATCACCCAAAAGTGGATCTTCTGAAGCCTGATCGTACAGAGGTCGGATATCCATTTCGGTGCCTAAGATCCTAGATAAGCTCTTATTCGCTTCCTTAATTTCTTCTTTTGATAAGGATTCCTTGGTCTCCATATGAAACTCTGGCGAATCCGGATCACCGTTAAAAAATACAGTTACGATCACGTCTGTATCACCAACCGGAATGGGGCGAGTAAATCCTTCTTCGAAAATAGTTTCTACATCATGCTCATGATCGAAATAGGATTCCACATCAAGGCAAAGAAACCAGTCGTGCGGCGGAATAGATTTTAGTGTCCAGGAACTCATAGAAATTATAAATAGATATTGAAATAGTGATTAAAGTAACCAATAGTTTTTAACACTAATTCCATTTAGCAGGTCCAACTTCTGAAGCTCCGGGTTAGTTATTAAGAACTTACTAATTCTATTTTTTCAGATTCTTTTTTGAATGGATTCCAGTTGTAAGCTTTCAATTTATCAACTACCTGATCAACTGAAACATACACTACAGGGATAAACACAAGTGTTACTAAAGTTGATGCAGTCAGTCCTCCAATTACAACTCTTGCAAGAGAAGCCTGAATCTCTGCTCCGGCCCCGATTCCAAAAGAGAGTGGAAGTAATCCCAGAACTGTTGTAAGTGTGGTCATTAAAATCGGACGTAATCGTAATCGTCCTGCTTCTATAACTGCTTCAATTACAGGCAATCCTTTATCTCTTCTCAGAAGATTCACATAGTCAATTAACACGATGGCGTTGTTAACGACTATACCTATCAACATGATGATGCCCATCAAGCTTTGTATGTTTATCGTAGTTCCAGTGAGAAGTAAAGTGGGGACAACTCCAATTACAGCCAGAGGAACAGAACACATTACTACCAGTGGATCCAGAAATCGCTCAAACTGACCTGCCATTACCATATAAATGAGAATCAGAGCCATAATGATCGACATATTGAAATCTGCCGCCGCCTTTTGTTGCTCCTGATATTCTCCGCTGAATACAATGCTGTAACCTTCCGGAAGAGGATAATCAGCCAGATTGGCCTGAGCAATTTCTACCGCTTCTCCCAATGCTAAACCAGTTTCAAGATTAGCTGAGATTCCGGTTACTCTTTGTCCGTTTATACGGGTAATATCTTCAGGACCGCGACCGGCATTCCTCTTAATAACGGACGAAACAGGAATAACCTGTCCACCGGGAGTTTGTATAGAAATATTATCAAGATCCTGAGTATTTAAACGATCTTCAGGACGCAAACGAACCGTAATTGGGTATTCGTCTCCGCTAACTCGGAATGCTCCCGCTCTGCTTCCACCGATATTAGTTTGAATGGTTCTGGCTACACTATTAATGGTTAAACCAAGCTGAGCGATCTTTTCGCGATCAAAAACAATATTTTCCTCAGGTGTTCCTTCACTTCGATCTACTTCAACTCCTGTAATTCCTTCAATTTTTTCCAGTTCCAATTTAATATCCTGAGCTATTTGATACGAACGGTCAATATCATATCCACGAACTTCAAGCTGAAGATCTTCGGCTCCGCCTGATCCAAAAACGCGGCGCAAGATCCAAAGACCTGACTGTGCGTTAACTCTTATGTTTGCCCCTGCAATCGTTCCTTCAACTTTCTGTTGAATTTCCTCGGCAAGCTCAGAAGTGCTTCGGGATCTTTTAGAAGCTTCGACCATGGTGATCTCAACTTCAGCGCGACCATCTCTTACATCGGTAGTCAAATGTTCTATATCATCAAATGGGATAGTGCTTCTGATAACCTGCTCTAACTCAGCTAAATACTCATTGATCACAGTGATGTTTGTACCATCAGCCATTCTCAGATCAATATCGATCTCATCTGCATCAGTTTGTGGAGCAAGTTCTACCGGTATAAAAGGTGCAAGAAAAAATGAACCAATAACCAAAACTCCGGTTACAGCAAAAACCAATTTTCTGTATTTGAGAACAGATCTTAGTGACGATGAATATTTATTCTCAAATTTGTTAAAAAACTTTTGAAACCAACCTTTTTTAGCTCCTTCAGAATTCTTTTTAACATCCAGAAATCTACTTGAAAGCATTGGTACTAAAGTAAGTGCTACCAAAAGTGAGCAAACAAGTGCAAAAACAACAACCAGTGCCAATTGCTGAAACAGTAAACCGGAAATAGTCTGCATAAAAATCACCGGCAGAAAGATCACAGAAGTAGTTAGTGTGGAAGCAATGATGGCTCCTGAAACCTGTTTTGTACCAATTAATGCACTTGTTTTAAGATCTTCGCCTTCTTCTTCACGGAGCCGGATTATATTTTCCAGTACAACAATGGCATTATCCACGATCAAGCCTACACCGAGTGCCAGACCTCCGAAACTCATCTGGTTTAGAGTAAGTCCGTTAAAGTACAACAAAGCAAAAGTAGCGATGATAGAAATAGGGATAGAAACTGCAATAATAAAAGTCGAAGATCCATTTCTGAAGAAAACGTAAAGGACAACTACCGCAAGTAAAGCTCCCCACATCGCTGAACTCTGAACGTTATCAATGGAACTTTGGATGAATGTACTTTGGTCCGTAGTTACAAAAAGGTCAAGATCATTTCTTTCCGAATTAATGAGTTCAACTTCCCGTCGAATATCTTCGGCAACAGCTACTGTATTTGCTCCGGTTTGTTTACGGATTCCAAAGCGCACCATAGGTTTTTCATCAATAGTCACCAGGCGATCCAGATCCTGATATCCAAAGTTTACTTCAGCAACATCTTTAACACGGATAGGTTTTCCATCAACCGTAGTAATAACCGTATTTGCAATTTGATCAATAGATTCAAATTCGCCCTGAGTTCTGACATATAATTGTTGTACTCCGGAATTTACGTTTCCACCAGGAAGGTTTGCATTTTCACTGGAAATGGCTTGTTGAACATCAGCTGAGGTCAATCCACTTGCTATCAGCCGGTCACGCTTCAGATCGATTTTAACTTCACGGTTTATGCCTCCCCAAATATCAATGGAGCCAACTCCGTTTATTTGTTCAAATCTTTTAGTGATCTCACGATCCAAAAGTAGTGTTAGATCCGCCAGATTTTTATCAGAATTAGCCCCAACAATAACAATCGGGAAGTTATTGGGATCAAATTTCCAGATTCTCGGGGATTCAACTTCGGGGGGGAGAGCACTTCTTAAGCGATCTAAAGCTGCCCGTACATCATTTGCGGCTACATCTACATCTACTGATTGAGCAAATTCCAGAGTGACTCTGCTTCGGCCTTCACTGGATTGAGAACGTACTCGCTCAACTCCGGGAACTCCCGCTACAGCATTTTCAACTCGTTCAGTAATAATTGTCTCAATTTCCTCAGGTCCAACATTAGGGTATTCAGTACTTACGGTAAGTTGTGGATATTCGATAGGAGGAAGCAGATCAACAGGTAAATATCGAAACCCGATCACACCAAGAGTAATAATGATCAGAAAGAACATTGTAGTTGCAATCGGACGTTTAATTGAAATGTCTGTAAGTGCCATGTCAGTTAAGCTAAAATGTTAAAGTGTGGGTTTTTCAGGAGTCTGTTGTTTGTCTTTCATTACGTCATTGAGCAAATCTTCTCGCTGCATTTGTTGCAATCGGATTACATGTTCCCAGGGAATGGTTTTAACCCGTGCTTGTTCTCTTCCTTCAGAAAGCAGGTTTTGTCCTAATGTGACTACCCATTTTCCGCTTTCCAAACCGTTTACAGCAACTTCCATTTTACCCCGGGCAATCACATCAATTTCCTGAAAAGTAACATCTGTAGGAGAAGTTAAAGAAGAGACTCCGGATGAAGAATCGCTTACCGGTTTAATTTCTGAACCAATGGAATTAGCAATATAAATTCCTTCAGTACCGGTATTAGGATCAATGAAAATAGCGCTGGTTGGAATTAATGTAGCTTGCTGACTTTCACCATAAAAAATGTCAACGGGTACATACATTCCCGGGTTTAATAAACCATTTTGGTTATCAATATCGATTTCTGCTTCAGTACTTCTCGTAATTTCATTTAAGAAAGGACTGATTCGAGATAATTCACCATTAATAGTGACGATCTCTCCATTTTGATCAGTTACCGATATTGCGGCGGTTTGACCAACTTTAATTTTATTAAGCATACTTTCTGTTAACAGGATCTCAACTCTGAGCTTTGACAGATCTCCTATCATAAAAAGGGGAGTAGAAGCTGATGCCTGCATACCGGGTTGGGCGTTTCTTTGTCCGATGGTTCCGGTAACAGGTGCTTTTATAAGTGTTTTTGTAAGCTGATTTTTTCTCTCATCCACTAAGGCAGCTGATTGTTCAACCTGCGCTTCGGCCAACTCCACATCTGCTTCAGCAGAGATCTTTTCAGCATTGATTTGCTCCAATTCCAATTCGCTGCTGAGATCTTTTTCAGCAAGAGCTTGTATTCTTTTGTATTGAGCTTCCAGAGTGGATAACTGAGCTTTAGCTTGTTTTAAACGAGCATTATTGATTTTGAGATTAGCTTCAGATTGTTGCAATTGCTTCTGGAAAGGTTCGTCTTGTAGCTTTACAAGCACATCACCTTTATTCACAAAGTCGCCATTTTCTACATATACTTCTGCGATCTGGGCATTTACTTCCGGATAAAGTTCCACCTGATTTTCGGAAACTACATTTCCACTAAATCGTTCAACAAGTGGAAGAGAGCCAAATTGAGACTGAACTGCTTCCACAGCAGGAATTACAAGGTTTCCCTGATTACTTTGTTGATCCTGTGATTTTTTTGAACAGGATATAAGGAATAACAAAGGCAAGATAATTGTTAGTATTTTTCTCATCTGTATGTTTTAAGAGCAAGTTTAAAGCTAGAACCATAATCTAGTATATAGAGGTTCAGAATGGTTGTTAAAACTGATTAAAAACGTAAAAATTAGTTTCAAGATGGAAGATAAAACGAAGGATTTTTGCCTTGCCTCGATCTTTCTTCATCGATTTTCTGCTGATACATTCTTTCCACATCCTTTAATGTGTCCGCATCAGATGGAGATAAGTCCCAACGAATAGCTTTGAATCTCGGGAAACGAAGTGTGTATTTCGCCTTGGTTCTTTTGTTGATCTGGATGTCTTCAAATTCCAGTTCGATGACTAAGTGAGGTTTCAAAAGTAGAGTAGGGCCGAATCGCTCTAGTGTAATATCCTTGATCAACGCATTCATCTTTTTGAGTTCTTCATCTGAATAACCGCCGTATGCTTTCCCGATTGGAATGAACTCTTCCTCATATCGATCATCGTTTTTTACCGAAATTCCCAGAGTGAAATCCGAATAGGTTCCTCCTCGTTTACCGCTTCCCGCATGTGCGTACAACATTACGGTATCCAAAGAGCCACTTGGCTTTTTAACTTTCAGCCAGGATTTTCTGCGTTGACCATATTCATACATCGAATCTTTTCGTTTCAGCATCAAGCCTTCATTTCCGTGATCCAGTGCTCGTTGAAATAGTTCTTCCACATCATCCTGATCGTTAATCTTCATCTGGGTGGTGATTGGAATCGAATACTTATTTGAAATTTTTTCGAGTTTATCCCGACGAACCGATAACAAATCATCAAATAGCGGATTCCCATCTTTATACAACACATCATAAGCGATAAACAACACAGGATACTCAGCAAGAAGTTTTTTCGAAGGTTTTTTTACGCCCATTCGTTTTTGAAGAAGCTGAAAGGGGAGAATGGTATCATCTTTGAAAACACATATCTCTCCATCCAGAACCAGATCAGGAAGCTGTTTACCGGAAAAGAATTCTACGATTTCCGGAAATGATGAAGAGATCTGATTCAAGTCGCGGGAAAATAATTCTACTCTTCCATCAGAAATATGAGCCTGACAACGCATTCCGTCAAATTTCTCTTCAGCGATATATTCTGAAAGATCCGTGACTGCTCTGCTTTCGATGGGAGAAGCCAACATAAACGCAATGGGACTAAACATCTTAAAAGATGCTTCATCAAGAGTATCGTTTTTTGCCATGATTGCTGTTTTGCCGATGCTTCCGGAAATCATTCTGGCATAGCGAACCGTTTCTAACTCTTTGCTGTAGGTTTTAGCAATGGCATTTTCAACGCTCTTAGTTTCGAAGCCGATTCTAAGTGAACCTTGCCCAAGAATTCGGATAAAATATTTTACTTCTAATGGCGACATTCTCTTCCATGCATCCAAAAGTATTTGCTGCTTAGCGTCTCTTTTGGAAGTGATGTACAGCGACTCAAAGATCTCATTGATCTGTTGTAAAGTCAGATCTTCTGTTTTCCACTTAGCTTTGGCTTCAGGAATATTTTCAAACAAACGCTGGATGGTTTCGGAAGAAGAACCGCTTGCCGTTTTACTTGGCTTGAATACCTTTTCATAATCGATCTCACAGAATTCAGCAGCTAAAGTGGCAATAGTTCGGTGTCCAACCGATGCTCGCTTGCCTGAAACCGAAGAAAAAGCTCCTTCACTCAAAAACTGAGTAGCTAGTTCTAAATCTCTGTCCGATTCTAATCCCGATAAATACTCAGCACAGATTTTAATTTTTGCATTACTTCCTCTTGTGTTGGAGATGCATTGAGCGGTTTTGGCTAATAGCTTGAACGAGGTTTTATGTTGGCTTTGAGGACTCAAAGAATTAAAAATTCAAAATGAAAGATTAAAAATGTAGTTTTCGGTCGATACATGAATCTTTCTAAAGAAGAAGATATCGAGCTTTTTATGTGCGTTATGATGAAATTGAAAATCTTTCATTTTTAATCTTTAATTTTTCATTAATCCTGAAAGGATGTTGAATCAATCCCCAGTTCATCCAAATAATGCTGTACCACTTTAGGATTGGGCGTATGCGTGATCAAAACTTTCTTAGGATGTAGCTTTTTGCACAGATTAATCAACTCAAAGAAATCCAGATGATCGGATAGCGGAATCAGCTCGTCTACCGTCAGTTGTGTTTGTCTGGATTCATTAGCTGCCCAGCCCGAACAGTAGGCGATTCGCTTTTTCTTTACGTTGGATGCAAATCCATTACCCAAAGCAGAACCGGGTGTGATCAGTATCTTTCCCGCACAATTCTCGCGTTGATAGGTTTCGTAGTCGCCAAGTGGAAATCCAAAGTCTTCATAAACAGAACAAAGTTTAAATCCTGCTCCATGAATTTGCATCGGATGATTCAATTCCTTGAGGATATACATCAATTCTTGAGCTTTGCCCAAATTATAGGCAGTGAAAATGGGAGTAAAGCCTTGTTCAAGATTTCGGGTAGCAAAATTTCGAATCTGCTCAGCAAGTTCTTCTTCCGGTTTCCACTTGTAGATAGGGAGGCTGAATGTTGCTTCGGTTATAAAAATATGGATCTCTGCATCCGGAAGTTCAAATCCTTCTGTAGCAGGAGCGGACGGAGTCCGGTAATCGCCGGTGTATAATAGGTTCCCAAGATCGCTTTCCACAAAGGTCATGGCAGAACCGAGAATGTGACCGGCAGGATAAAAAGTGATCTTTGCTTTATCCGTTTCCAGTGTTTGTTTGAACTCCAGGGATTTTACTTTTCCACCAAAACCACGCAATTTCATTAGCTTTGCAGTCGGGGGAGTAGCATACACACTGAGTTTCTTATTTCTCGGGACATGATCGGCGTGGGCATGAGAAATAAAAATATGCTCAGCTTTGGTTCCCGAATAATCCAATCCTATTCCCAATTCGGGAAGGAGTATTCCATGATATCCGACTTTAGTTACTTTAAGCATTTTTTTGATATGTCATTCAGAGCGAAAGCGAAGGATCTTACAGTTTACTCGGTAAGATCATTCGGAAGTATCCTAAGGATGACAGGAATAATGTTTTATAAATTAAACAATCAATTAACGCTGTCATCCCGAAGTGGAAAGCACTTATTGAGGGAATGTTTTCTAGCACGAGGGATCTCAAACAAAAGAACTACTTGGATAGATCGCTTACTTGAGACCCTTCGTCGTGTTCTGATATAATCTTCACAATCAAACTTTCCCGCTCAGGGTGACAACACTCACTAAACTAATAAGAAGGGGTGACAGTTCGTGGCATTAGTTTTGAGTTCTTCTTATAAACCTAAATAATCCTGTAAGAAACCCATCCCTTTCTGTTACTAATTAAATAAAGAAACATACAGGCACTGCTTGTTCATCAAAGAGACTTTATTATGGTATTCAGAAACATCCTTCCGTTGGTAATGAATCTTGAATCTATTTCAACAGAGGAATTGAATGAAATTCTTTCTCAGGAAAATGTTCATGTGTTTGATATGAACGATCCGGTGCGTTGGCAAACAACTCATATTCCCGGAGCTCAAAATTTAGATCCGAATTCATTTTCAGAAAAAGAACTCAAAGCAGATAAAAATTCTACGCTCGTTTTTTATTGCTCCAATCCCATGTGCAGGAAAGCTCCCAATGCAGCTAAAAAAGTAAAAGGAATGGGATTTAATGATGTGCGAGTTTTATCAGCCGGAATTACCGGGTGGATGTCGGACGGGTATGAGGTGGAAGCTGCGTAGCTTCGGCAATGAACCATAGCCGTTTTTTGAGTCTCACCAAACCATACATCAGACGGGAGATCCGTCAGATGAATGGCTGAATAGGAATAAATTGACAATTAATCACAGGACTAAAGTCCTTGCTTGTTTATGTACGAGTTTAAGACAAGAACATAAGCTAATAGGGGATTTATCCCCGGGTTTCTAATACCAAACCTGAATTTTATTATACAATAAAGCCTTGCTTAACAGGTCATCCTGAACTTGTTTCAGGATCTTTGTGGGGACTGAAAACAGAAATTTTATCCATAATTAGAATCAAAGCCTTTTCTTAAGATACTGAAGCAAGAATGCATGACTGGGGAACGGTTCAGAATATCTATCGTTCTAGCCTAACCAATGTATTCACAAAACTTTTCCTCAAAAATGGCGTAATTGACCAAAACAAAGAATTACACTATGACGATTTTAGTTGTTGGGGCAACTGGTGCAACGGGCAGATTATTAGTAAAACAATTACTGGATGCAGATCATGCAGTGAAAGCAGTGGTTCGATCTAAAGATAAACTTTCTGACTTAGCTCAGGAATATCCGAAGTTGATCCTGACTCCCGGAAATGCGCTGGAGATGAGCACGATCGAACTTGCCGACCTTTTGGAGGATTGCGAAGCAGTTTGTTCATGTCTCGGACATAACTTGATCTGGAAAGGAATATTCGGTAAGCCACGAAGACTGGTAACGGATTCGGTCAAAAACTTATGTACTGCAATTCAACATAACAAACCATCCGTTCCTGTCAAGATGGTGCTGATGAATACGAATGGTAACACGAACAGAGATCTGAATGAGAATTATTCATTCAAAGATCGACTTGTAATAACTTTGCTTAGATATTTATTACCACCTCATGTAGATAATGAAAATGCAGCGGACTTTCTCAGAACCGAAATCGGTCAGGATCATGAATACATAGAATGGGCAGCCGTTCGCCCGGATAATCTCATTGACGAACAAGAAGTAAGTGAGTATATGGTCAACCCATCACCGGTTCGGGGAGTGATTTTTGATTCCGGAAAAACCAGTCGAATTAACGTAGCACATTTTATGAGAAGACTTGCAACAGAATCCGACATTTGGAATGACTGGAAAGGGCAAATGCCGGTGATTAATAATGTGGAATAGCTTTTATAATTAGTTTATCAATAAGTCGTCATCCTTGTAGATAATAGATAATTCGTTGGTATTTCTAAAAAAACTCGCCCTTAGGATTCAGTTTCTTGGCTCGCCAATAATTCTAAAGGTCGGATTTGATTGTATTTTTAAAAATCCAGAAGATTAATCTCTGCTATAAGACAGAATAACTCAATATTGATCTTATACATAGAGGTAGGGTCATCCTGAACTTGTTTCAGGATCTTTGTGAGGTTTATTTCTGGTTGTTATATCTAACACACGGATCAACGCTGTGAAAAGCTCCATCACCCCGCTTTCTGCGAAATGATGGTTAGCTACACCTCCGTCTGTCGGGCTTTGCACGGCTGACGGATTTTGGTTACAGAGAAAGGAACCGAACCTCCCGACTCAGAGACAAGTTCAGGATGACCGGGAATATAATTTGCGTAACACATCAGTTACATATATATTAGTAACCAATTCGTTACATTTTTAAAAAGAGTTCAAATGAGAAGGGATGTGTTTCAGGCAATAGCTGATCCGGTTCGGCGGGAGATCATTGAGATCCTATCCGAAGAACCTTTGAATCTGAATGCTATAGCTGAACAATTTGATATTAGCAGACCAGCGATTTCACGTCACATTAAGATCCTGAATGAGTGTGGACTAGTTGCTATTGAACAACAGGGTAGAGAACGGTTTTGCATTATAAAACCTGATACGCTTGCTGAGATCGCAAACTGGATCGATCCTTTCCGGGATTTATGGGAACAGAGATTAGACTCTTTCGAAATGTATCTGGAACAACTTCAATCAAAACAAAACAAAGAAGAAAATGGAAAAAGCTCAAGCTAGTGATCCCCGAGTAGCCACTATGGCTCGTACTTTTAACGCTCCAAGACAATTGGTTTGGGATGCATGGACCCAAGCAGAACATCTAGTGAATTGGTGGGGACCAAAAGGTATGAACACCAAAGTAGAAGAGTTGAACTTTGAAGAAGGTGGTTCATGGAAATATACTATGATGATGCCGGATGGGAATGAGTTTGTGACTGAAGGGACTTTTATCGAAATAAAAGAACCGGAAAAGTTGGTAACATCAGCAGATTTTAAACCTATGACTGTAGATGTAGTGCTCACCGTTTTGTTTGAAGATCTGGGAGAGCAAACTAAGATGACATTTTCAGTAGCTCATAAAACTGAAGAATACCGTCAGCAACAAGAAGAAATGGGTTTCAGAAATGGTTGGGGTTCTACTTTTGATAGATTAGAAGAGTATTTGAATGAAAGTTGAGAAAAATTCGATTTCGAATTTCTATTATCAGTACTTCGAAAGTGAATATTGATCGATCTGAAAGTTTTATCATTTAAAAATTAACAACACCAATAATCCTGTAAACATGAGGACATTCCTTTTTTTGCTTTGCTTTTTCTTTGTTCAAAATTGCTCAACGAAAATTGATAACAGTTCAAAAGAAATTGAAAGAACACCATTCATAATCGGAGAATCAATTCAGATGTATTCTGATATTCTCGGTGAAGACAGAACACTCAATGTGTATCTGCCCAACGGATATGATCGTGATAGTGAACAGGAATATCCTGTTATTTATTTATTGGATGGTTCGGCAGATGAAGATTTCATTCATATTTCAGGATTGGTTCAGTTCGGATCATTTCCCTGGATAGAAATGATTCCTGAAACCATAGTAATTGGGATAGGAAACGTGGATCGAATACGGGATTTCACTTATAGTACTTCCATAGATGTAGATAAAAAGGATTTTCCTACTTCAGGCGGTTCCGAAAAATTCATCACTTTTATCGAAAACGAACTTCAGCCGTTGATCCAATCGGAATACAAGACAAGTAATGTGAAAACGATAATTGGACAGTCATTCGGAGGATTATTAGCTACTGAAATTCTATTTACAAACCCGGATCTATTTGATAATTATATCATTGCCAGCCCAAGTTTGTGGTGGGATGACCAATCCTTATTGACTAAGAAACCTGTTTCCGCTAAAGAGGAAAAGTCTATCTATATAGCGGTTGGTAAAGAAGGCGAGATCATGGAGAGAGATGCAAAAGATCTACATACAAAACTGGAGACAGAGCTGGGAGATAATAACAGGATCTTCTTCAATTTTTTTGAAGAGCAAGATCATGGAGATGTTCTGCACCTGGCCGTTTATAACAGCTTCGAAAAACTGTTTAGAAAAAAAGAAGGGGAGTAAGACATTATCAAACAAGTTGTTTTAAGAAGCTTAATAGTTCAATAAATAGAAGTTAAAATACTTATGATTGCACGAATTTGGAAAGGTCGTACAAGGCCGGAACATTATGAGGAGTACTCTCAGTTTATGAAGGAACGCGCCATTCCGGATTATAAGAGTACGAAAGGATTTGTAAAGCTTATATTTCTACGCAGACAAGAAGAAAATTACGCTTATTTCGACCTTATTACTTTTTGGGAAAGCATGGAGGCTATCAAAAGTTTTGCGGGAAAAGATGCAGAGATTGCAAAGTATTATCCGGAAGACAAAAAATATTTGATCGACTTTCCCGAAAAAGTAACACACTATGAAGTTTTTGCCGAAGAATCAGTTATTTAGTTGTTGGTCAAAGCTTTTTCAATCTCTTTTTCACTAAGATTTGGAAAGAATTGCTTAAGAGCATTTACATAAAATTGAATTTCTTGATCATTACTTGCAGTTACATTTTTACTGATAAGTAGAAGTTCAATTTCAGTAAGCTTTCGTTCACCGAATTGATCGTTGATCATGGGTAAATGTTTAGCACTCATTTCTGCAATACGATGCATAATACCTGCTCTGTCTGCATATCGATCTGTAAATCTTTTAAAATTCAGAAAATTATTTTGGCTTGCCAAAGCTACCATTTCATTATTCTGCAGATCGGGAGGTATAGCTTGGTATTCCATTGCAATTTCAGTGAGCAGTAACTCCGCATGTTCCAGTTTTTTTAATTCCTGAAAAATTTCAGCAATAGCCGAATTGAGTTCAAAATCGATTACATTTGCGTCAGAGTCTAACGCATATTCTATTGCAATGTAATCGTATTGAGGTTGAATAAATCTCCAGGAAGAAAAATCAGGGTATCTTTCATTTTTGACGGACTCACGCCATTCCTCAACTTGTGATGAACCCGCATAATCAGGGAAATAGATCCTGAAATATTCAAGATCCTCCTTCAGTCCTATCATTATCTTCTCTTTTTCGGCATCTATTTTATTTTGCTCACTGTAACTTTGGAAAAGGAATGCCAAATAAACACCAAGAAAAACAATCAAAAATTCAAGCAAAAGGAACTTTACCCCTTGCTTTGAAAATATTTTAAATGATTTTTCCAGTCTGCTCATAGCTTAATCCACTATCATTTCATCCTTCACCTTTTTTAACTCTTCAGGAATACTGTCTTTAATTGTTTCCACAAAAGCATTTACAATATTCTGCTTCAGGAATTCACGACTGTAAACCAATCTGATTTTTCTTGTAGGAACAGGATCCATAAATTCTTTGATAACACCATTGGCACAGCGGGTATCATGATCCTGCATAGCAAGATAAGGCATCAGCGTAATTCCATAATCCTGCTCAACCAATCGTTTCAGAGTTTCCAGGTTTCCACTTTCAAAAGAGATGTTGGAATGCTGAAGTTTGTCGTTGTTCTGCTTACACAATTTTATAGTTTGATCACGGAAGCAGTGTCCTTCATTCAGTAACCATAAGTCTTGCGAGTAGAGATCGTCTATGCAGAGTTTGTCTTTAGAAGAAAAATCATGTCCGGGTGATAAGTAGCCGAGAAATGGTTCCGAAAAGAGCTCATGCTCATAGATATGCTGATTGGTGGAAGTAGCGATAATACCAACATCAAAATGATCTTCATGCAAACCTTCCAGAACTTCACTGGTTAAAGCTTCTTCAAAAACGAGCTTTACATTCGGGTGACGTTCTGAAAATGGCTTCAGGAAAAGTGGAACCAAATAGGGAGCAATAGTAGGGATGATCCCGATTCTGAAGGATCCTTTCAGCTCGCCATCTTTTACGGAAACCATATCCTCAATATGTTTGGAACCGCTTAGTATAACTTTGGCCTGATCGATAATTTGTTCACCGATAGCGGTTGGAACTACCGGAGATTTAGAACGGTCAAAAATTAAAACACCCAGTTCATCTTCAAGCTTTTGTATCTGCATGCTTAAAGTTGGTTGAGTGATATAAATCTTCTGAGCTGCGGTAGCAAAATGCCTGTACTTGTCTACAGCTACTATATACGAAAGTTGAGTTAGGGTCATATCTGAAATTAGTTTGGTTCAATCTAATTACTTCTGCTAAAAAAAGCAGTTTGAATTCATGAAATAAGATATTTCAATTAAAATTCGAATATAGGCGAAACACAACTATTAATTTTTTGATGATATGATTATACTCGGATATGTATTTAATCTTTGATACCGAGACCACCGGACTTCCCCAAAATTTTTCAGCTCCGATAACCGATTTAGAAAACTGGCCGAGACTGGTTCAATTAGCATGGCAACATCATGATCATACAGGAAAGTTGCTGTCGAGTGGAAATCATATTGTTTATCCGGAAGGGTTTACGATTCCATTCAATTCCGAAAAGATACACGGCATTTCAACTAAACGCGCACAGGAAGAAGGTGAAGATCTGGAATTTGTTCTTCACGAATTTCGCAAAGCTATTGATAAAGCTCATTTCCTGATCGGACATAATGTAAGTTTTGATGAAAAGATCATGGGAGCGGAATATATCCGTAAGAAGATCCCGTCTGCCATCATGGATAAAGCAAAGATCGATACCAAAGATGATGGTACTGATTTTTGTAAGATCGAAGGCGCTCGCGGATACAAGTGGCCAACACTTACAGAACTGCACTGGAAACTATTTGATAAAGGTTTTGAAGACGCTCACGATGCAGCAGCAGATGTAGAAGCGACAGCAAGAATTTTTCTGGAAATGGTTCGATTGGGAGTAACCAAAGTCAATTTCCCGATTGATGCGAAGTTATATGAGCCTTCTGCCAGCTATATGAAGCGGGAGCATTACATTGACCTGAGATCTCCGTCACGTATCAAAAAAAAAGATGAGGTAACAGAAACCTCAAGCGATGATGGTAATGAGATCGATCTTAAAGTTGAGATCGACGAAGATATAGCATTCACACATTTACATTGCCATTCCAAATTTTCAGTCCTTCAGGCTACTGCCGGAATTAAAGAACTCGTGGCAAAGGCTAAAAAAGAAGGGATGCCGGCCGTTGGACTTACCGATCTGGGAAATATGTACGGAGCATTTTCTTTTGTAGCGGCTGCTAATGATGCCGGTATAAAACCGATCGTTGGTTGTGAGTTTTATATGGTGGAAGATCGTCACCAAAAGAAATTTACAAGAGATAACCGGGATAAAAAATATCAGATCCCACTTTTAGCTAAGAACCAGAATGGGTACAAAAATCTGGCGAAGCTAAGCTCTATAGGTTTTACAGAAGGTTATTATTACAAATTTGCCCGTGTAGATAAAGAAGCGATCAAAGAATATTCGGAAGATCTTATCTGCTTGAGTGGTGGTATTCGCGGAGAACTTGCTGACCTTATTCTGAATAAAGGAGAAGAATATGCTGAGGAAGCTTTGCAGTGGTGGAAAGAAGTTTTTGGGGATGACTTTTATCTTGAGGTGATCAATCACGGACTTGATGAAGAACATAAAGTAAACGAAGTATTCAAAGAGTTTTCTCAGAAATATGATGTTAAACTGGTTGCTTCCAATAACGTGTTCTATTTGGAGCAGGAAGATTCAGAAGCTCATGATGCCTTGATCTGTATTGACGACGGTAAGCTGAAAAGTACTCCGATCGGAAGAGGTAAGGATTTCCGATGGGGATTCCCGAATAACGAATTCTATTTTAAGACTACCGAAGAAATGAAAGCGCTGTTTCCGGATATGCCGGAAGCAATTTTGTCTACCAAAGAAATAGTAGATAAAGTTGAGCCGATCAAGCTTTCAAGAGATGTGATCCTACCTAATTTTGAGCTACCGGAAGGATTTGAAACCGAGAACGATTATCTCAGACACCTGACATTAGAAGGAGCCAAACCCAGATATCCGGAGTTTACTGATGAAGTAAAAGACAGAATTGATCTGGAGTTAGGCATCATTTCAGATATGGGTTTTGCAGGATATTTCCTCATTGTTCAGGATTTTATTGCAGCCGCTCGTGATATGGGCGTTTATGTGGGACCGGGACGTGGTTCTGCAGCCGGTTCTGTGGTCGCTTATTGTACTGGAATTACAAATATCGATCCTCTGAAGTACGATCTGCTTTTTGAGCGTTTCCTGAATCCGGAACGTGTTTCCATGCCTGATATCGATATTGACTTCGATGATGATGGTCGACAAAAAGTGATCGAATATGTAGTCAATAAATACGGAAAAGATCAGGTTGCTCATATTATTACGTTCGGTTCTATGGCAGCGCGGTCTTCAGTTCGTGATGTAGCCAGAGTGCTGGATCTGCCTTTATCTGATGCAGATCGTTTGGCAAAATTGGTTCCTGAGCGTCCGGGTACTTCACTTGATGATGCTTTTGGAGAAGTTAAAGAACTTCGTGATATGAAAGCCGGAGAAGGCTTGGAAGCAGAGACATTAAAAATGGCACATGTGCTGGAAGGTTCTGTTCGGAATACAGGAATTCACGCGGCAGGAGTGATCATCGCTCCTGATAAACTCACAGAATATATTCCGGTTAGTACTGCAAAAGACGCAGATCTGTATGTAACACAATTTGATGGAAGTGTTATTGAGAGCGCAGGAATGCTGAAAATGGATTTTCTGGGATTGAAAACCCTTTCGATCCTGAAAACAGCTATTGCGTATGTGAAGGAAAACCATGGAAAGGAATATGATCTGGATGATATTCCTCTGGATGATGAAAAGACTTATAAGCTTTACCAAAAGGGTGGAACCTTAGGAACATTCCAGTTTGAGAGTGAAGGGATGCGGAAGTATCTCAAAGACTTGAAACCGACTACCATTAATGACCTGATCGCAATGAACGCTTTGTATCGACCGGGACCGATGCAGTTTATTCCGGATTATATCAAGCGTAAACATGGAGTTGAAAAAGCGGAGTATGATCACGAATTGATCAAAGATATTCTGGAGCCAACTTTTGGGATTATGATCTATCAGGAGCAGATCATGAATGTAGCTCAGAAAATGGGTGGTTACACACTTGGCGGTGCAGATCTACTCCGAAGAGCGATGGGTAAGAAAAAGCATGAAGTGATGGAGGCTGAGAAGCCGAAATTTATTGAAGGTGCTCAAGCTCAGGGCGTGGATGAGAAAACGGCGATCTCTGTTTTTGAAAAGATGCAGATGTTTGCCAGCTACGGTTTCAATAAATCTCACTCGGCGGCTTATTCGGTAGTGGCTTATCACACCATGTATTTTAAAGCCAATTATCCGGCTGAATACATGGCTGCGGTAATGAGCCATAACATGAGTGACATCAAAAAAGTAGCATCATTTATTGAAGAATGTCACCGCTTGGGAATTGAAGTTGATCCGCCGAATATCAATACGGCGCGAGGAAAATTCGTAGCCAAAGACGGACGCGTTCAATATGGAATGTCGGCAATAAAAGGAGTGGGTTCTTCCGCAATTAAACAGATCGTTGAAGAGCGGGAATCAAAGGGATTGTTTAAAAGCATTTTTGATTTTGCAGCCCGGATTGATTCCAGAGTGTGCAACAGAAGAACATTAGAAAGTTTGATCGCCGCAGGAGCTTTCGATGAGTTAAATGACAATCGTGCCGAGTTGATGATGGGAGTGGAAGATATTCTCCAGTACGGCGCCCGCAAGCAGGAAGAAGAGCGATTAAGTCAGGTTAATATGTTTGGTGGTGATGCCGGTGGAGCGATGTCTCAGGAGCCAAAACTGAAGCCCGTTCCAAAATGGAGCAGTATTGAACGACTTAATAATGAGCGTGAATTAATCGGGTTCTATTTGAGTGGACATCCGTTAACGAAGTATGAAGAAGATATAAAGCTCTTTGGTAGCCAAAATCTGAGTGATGAAAGCATGAATAAACTTCGTCACGAATCTACGATCCGGTTTATAGCAATTATAACAAGCAAACGTCAGGCAACAGATAAAAAGGGTAGACCGATCGCATTTCTTCAGGTAGAGGATTTACACTCTTCAATGGAATTGGCTGTGTTCAGTAAACAATTCGATCAATTCTCAGCACTTCTGGAAGTTGATAATGTAGTTTTTATCTCCGGTAAGTTTGTGAAGCGTGAACGGGGCGACAGCGTTATTGTAAATAATATCGAGCGTGTAGAGAATCTCCGTGAAAAAAATCAGGATAATCTGAATCTTAGATTAAAGCTTGATACTGCATTATTAGATGAGGAGATCTTGAACAAAATGGAAACCTTGTTCACAACAAATCGAGGTAGTACTATGGTAAAGATGATGGTACACAGTCCTGAAGCGAATGGACCGATCAGAATGAATATGAGAAACTTTGTAGTGGATCCTAATCCGGAGTTAATGAAGGGTTTGAGGGATGTACTTGGAGAAGAAAGTGTGGAATTGGTGATGGGTGCTTCATAAAGGGGTGCAATCAAGATGATAATTACAAACAATGTGACTAGTTAGCAGATTTATTCGCATATTTAGCGCAGTAACAAAAAAGACATTTAATTTAATTTTTGAACAATGGCAAAAGCATTAGAATTTACAGACGGCAACTTTGAAGCTGAGGTACTTAACTCAGATAAACCGGTACTTGTAGACTTTTGGGCTGAGTGGTGTGGTCCTTGCCGCATGATTGGTCCGGTTGTAGAAGAGATGGCTGGTGAATACGAAGGAAAAGCAAAGATCGGAAAAGTGAATGTGGATAATAATCCTGATATATCCGTTAAATACGGAATCAGAAGTATTCCTGCATTATTGATCTTTAAAAATGGTGAAGTAGTGGATCAGATTGTTGGTGCGGTTCCAAAGCCACATCTTACAAAACAGTTAGATGCGCAGATCGCTTAAAAGCTAATTCTTTTTAGAATTTTAAAGCCACTTTGTTAATTCGAAGTGGCTTTTTTTGTGGAGGAATTTTAATACTGTTTTCTTAACAAAACCAAATTGCCCAAGCTATCTGTCATCAGTATTTAATAGAAGTGGTGAGTAGCTTAAATACTTTCTACTACCTCAAAAAAATCTTCGCATTATCCCACACTATTTATTTGCCAAAAGGAGTTTATTCAGCATACCAAAAAACTTTCCAATGGGAGCGTTTTCTATATTTAGAAAAAAAATACTCTAAAAGAATAATAGAATTAGTATTTTATGGTTATGAAATTGAATTCCTTCCTATTTTTATTTCTTTCTACAATCCTTTTTTTGGTTGCTACATGCGATTCCCCAGTTGCTGAAGAAGGGTCGGACTATCCTCAATTCCCTCTTCCTGTTAACGAAAAAATACGCGAACTACGTAATTGTTGTGATAATCTTTTCAATGAAGGACCTCCTGAGTTCGGAATTGGTTCTTTTTTTTTAAACGAGTGGCAGCCGGGAGAAATTTTTACCATTCTTGAGCTTCGACGTCTGGATGTAACATTGTATGGGACGGCGGTATATACCGAGAGAGAAAAATTTTATGATATTGACCCTGACGGTGCACGGCCTGCTACTTTTTTATCTAAAAGCCCCAAAGAAAATTTATTATATATAGTTATTACAAATGAATACTCTCGATCCATTGGCGAATTACGAGCACTCGATCTAAGCACGCCACATACTCCCAAAGAGTTGCCTCCACTGGTCCGCGACAGCACCTACAACATTTCTTCGATTCGGATCAGAGAGCTTTCCGACGGCTCGCTGCTGAAAGTGTATTACAGCTACGGCAATGAAGACACTGGATTAGAGCCCGGCTACTACCGCCTGAGCGAGACCGGCCCGCCCGATGAATTGCTGCTAGCCCATTCCAATCCCGATGGTCCGAGCGAAGCCATCAACGGGTTTGATTTATCTCCCGATGGTTCCACCTTATTGTATCCCATTCATCCTGATCTGGTGCCCGGCCCGGCCGCCTACGGAGGACCGCGCCCTGAACTGGCCACGTTACACCTGGAAACCGGTACCCGGGAAACCCTGCCAGTCCAATTTAATGTGCAGCAGTTTCTGTGGGCACGCTACCATCCGGGTGGAGAACAAATTGTCGTCAGCAATTACCCCCGTAACATCTTAGGGTTTACCTCCGTGGATATCGATTCGATGTACATCGTGGATTTAAACACCTACCGCCGCCGCCCGCTGGACACACGAACGTGGAGATTATATTACACCGCCGATGTGTTCCCCAGCTGGAGTCCTGATGGGAACTTGCTCATTTACGGCAGCGCCAAAGTGTTCCCATCGGATTTTTCCTTAGGCAGGTATTCGGTATTTACCCTAGACTTGACGGAGCAAGAAAAATAATGCACGGATGTAATTAACAGAGTAACAATGGAGAAATAAATTACTTATGTCTATTTTAATTAAGTAATAACTCCTTCTCATGAAAAACTCCTTTCTTTATATTACTTTTTACAGCATTTTTTTATTTGCTACCGCCTGTGATACAACCGGAACCAAAGATGAGCCGGAATTTCCTGAGTTTCCACTTCCTGTAAACGAAAAGATCAGAGAGCTTCGTAATTGTTGCGAAAACCCCTTTGGTGAGGGACCACCTGAATTTGGAACTGGATCTTATTTCCTAAGCGAATGGCATACTGGAGAAATTTATACTGTTCTTGAACTTAGACGTTTAGATGTACAATTATATGGTACAGCAGTGTATACCGAACGGGAGCAGTTTTACGATATTGATCCAAAAGGTTCTCGCCCTGCTATTTATTTAAGCAAAAGTCCTACGGAAGAAATTTTGTATTTAGTTATTACAAATGAATCCAATCAATCTATTGGAGAATTACGAGCTCTAGATTTAAGCATGCCTCATATTCCTAAAGAATTGCCACCGATAGTACGCGACAGCACTTATAACATTTCTTCCCTTCGCATACGAGAGCTTTCCGATGGCTCGCTACTGAAAGTCTATTACAGTTATGGTAATGAAAATAAAGGCTTAGAAGCCGGTTATTATCGCTTAAGCGAGACCGGACCACCCGATGAATTGCTCTTAGCGCATTCCAATCCTGATGGGTCTAAGGAAATTATCAATGGCTTTGATCTGTCTCCCGATGGTTCTACGTTGCTGTACCCTATCCATCCTGATCTGGTACCCGGGCCGGCGCTCTACGGAGGACCGCGACCTGAGCTGGCAAGGTTAAACCTGGAAACAGGTGCCCGGGAAACCCTTCCCGTCCAATTTAATGTGCAACAATTCTTGTGGGCGCGCTACCATCCAAGCGGTGAGAAGATCGTGGTAAGCAATTACCCCCGGGAAATCATAGGGTTTAACTCCGTGGATAAAGACTCGATGTATATCGTGGACTTGAACACCTACCACCGCCGCCCATTGGATACTCGCACACGGACTCATTTCTATACCGCTGATGTATTTCCCAGCTGGAGTCCTGATGGGAACTTACTGCTTTATAGTAGTGCTCCAGTTGGAAGATCGGATTTTAGTATCGGTAAATATTCGGTGTTTACCATGGATATGACGGAGGATTGACTTTTTTTACTGGTCTTTATTCTTAACGAAATACCAGATTCCCCAACCAATTCCGAAAATTATCAGAGCAATACCAAATCCACCTAAGAAAGCATAAAGTAAATAGGGGATAATAATGCTAACTACGATACCGGTAATTGCTTTTACAGGTGAAGCAGCAACTCCGGCTGCTCCAAGAAATGATTTTAATACACGTGCTAATCTTGCCAACATGATGTCTCCTTGTTTATAAACTTTAAGAGACTACGATGTAAATTTAAAAAAGATTCGCTTACTAGTAGCCACTAAATCACAAAGACACAAAAAAGAAAAGGCTAGGTGTTTTGCACCCTTCCATTGGTCTGACCAATTTTTCTTAACCACCCTTACGGAAAGTTAAAGTGTAGCCTTTAAAATATAACTGGGTATCATTCTGTTTGGGGGAGTGCTTACTCCATACAACATATAGGAGTTGTAATTTCCACCGGTAAATACCGTGACCATATCCAATTCAGGCCAGATATTGATTTTCTGTCCACCATTGCCTGAAGCCATATAAGAATCAAATCTTTTACCATCCACCGTTATATATTTGTGTTCCCATAGATAGCCGAATTCACCGATTCCATAAGTTGCGAACGATTTGTCTACCCAATCAGATGAAATAATTTGTTCTCCGTTCCACATGCCTTTATTCTTATATAAAAGGGCCCATTTTAACATTTCTCTTGGAGTAAGGGACTTTTGACTAAATGTTGTCCGACTTGAATAGTCGGGTGCAAATCGCCACTGATAGTTCTTAATACCAAGTTTATCGAAAAGGTTTTCTTTCGCAAATGATTCTAGTTTCTCACCGGAAACGATCTCAATGAGTTTGCCGATAGTTAATGCAATCCCTGTACAATATGAAGAAGTTTTTCCGGGCTCACTTACCATTGGTAAATCAAGGGTGTATTTAACCCAATCATCACTTTGCATCATAGCTATTTCATTACCCTTACTTCTAGGATTATTATTTTCACAATCCATTCCATGCTGATAGGTAAGGAAATCTTTGATCGTTATTTTTCTTTTCCGTTCATCCAGATTTTCTATTGATTCATATTCATCATTGAAAAAAGGCAGTAAAAGCTCATTTTCATTTTTGATAAGTCCTTTGTCGATTACGATACCAAGCAATGTACCATACAACACTTTTGTAGCAGATCTTAACTGATGAGGAGCGGTGATATCATATCCATAGAAATATTCTTCCAAAATAAGTACACTATTTTTATAGATCAAAGTGCTGTGAACATCCGGGAAATCTCCTTCAATAGTTTTTCGAACCATATCCAGAATCAAATCAGGATTTTCAAGCTCGGTGATACTTCCTGTTTTCAATCCGTCATTTATTTTTTTGGGAGTTTCATATACATATCTGTCTCCATCATTATTCAAATCAGCTCTTGGTTCCATGTCAAGAGCATCAAAATCTTTTGATAGTAGTTGAAACGAGTTTCCATCTACAGAATAGCTAATTACTTCGTTTAGAGTATTTCTTTGGAAAGTGACTACATCTCCCTGATTATTTCTAAATGAGTCTACAGAATCAAAATAAAGCGGATACTTTGCATAGTCTATTACAGCATATAAAGTTGTATCCATTTTGGAAACCTGAAGAGTAAGCGTGGTTTCACCTTGATTTTCATAAAGCCCTTCATATTCTTTTAGTTTTTCAAGTGGATCATTTTGTGATGAAGATGTGCAGGAAATCAGAAGAAATGCACAAAATATAGCTCTGAACATTAAAGAAAGAAATTGATTTAATTAGAGTTGTCAATTATTACACTTGATGAAAATAAAAAAGTTACGAAATGGTTTCGAAAAACTTTTACCACTAAAAAATTTGAAGCACGAAAGGGAATTAAAATCTAGTGTTTCCGTGCTTTTGTGGCACCTAAACTAATCAAGCTAATGCAAAAGTATCTTCTTCCTTGAAGTTTAGAAGGATTTCTAAAATAGGATCCATCGTGTCGTGCTTCATCAACTCCATACGGAGTTTTTTCCCGTTATAAATGCCTTTCAGATACTGCCCGTAATGTTTTTTCATGATCACAACGCCGTACTTTTCTCCCTGATGAACAACTGATTTACGAAGTTGTTCTGCGCAAACATTGAGTTTTTCTTCTAAAGTTGGTTCTGGTAGCAATTCTCCTGTTTCCAGATAATGTCTGGACTGTTCAAAGATCCATGGATTTCCAATGGCACCTCTGCCTATCATGACTCCGTCAACTCCGGTTTCGTCGAACATCTTTTTAGCGAGTTCAGGAGAAGTCACATCTCCATTTCCAATAATGGGGATTTCAAGTCCGGGGGTGTTTTTAAGTTTTTTCAACCATTCCCAGCGCGCATCACCTTTATATTTTTGGCAACGTGTTCGGGCATGAACTGTTAATGCTTTCACTCCCAGTTTTTGGAGCATCAAAGCAACTTCCTGAATTTTGATGGTATCATCATCCCAACCAAGTCTGGTTTTTACAGTAACAGGTCTGTCTGTAACAGCATCTACAACCGTTCCTGCCATCCGCTCCATCATATCCAGGTCTTTGAGACAAGCGGCTCCGGCACCTTTGTTAACCACTTTATAAACAGGGCAACCAAAGTTTATATCAACTACATCAGGATTATTATTCAAAGCTACTTTAGCAGCGCCATGCATGGCTTCTTCACGTCCGCCAAAGATTTGGACTCCAAATGGTCGTTCACTCTCATCAAAGCTCATTTTATGAAGTGCAATCTCAGAATCACGTATAAGTGCTTCAGAACTAATAAATTCAGTAAATACAATATCGGCACCCTTTTCTCTGCAAATCTGTCTGAAAGGCGAATCAGTTACGTCTTCCATCGGCGCTAAGAAAAGCGGTTTTTTCGGTAAAGTGATGTCATCAATATTCATAACTCAAAGTTAAGAAATGTGCGACAATTATTTCAGTATCGATTTTGGTAGTCCGTGTTAGTCATTTCGTAGATTAACTGCTATATTTTAGCCTTTAAAATTAATATCAAATTTATAGTAACTATGTCACTTGGAACAAAGAGTATTGAAGAACTTTTAGGGGATGAAGCATCTTTCTTACTAAATCACACCAGTCAAACTATTAAAAGAGAACGTTTGATCAAGCCATCAGGAAATTACGTTGATGAAGTTTGGTATCACTCTGACAGAAATAACAGAGTGTTAGGTAATCTTCAGTGGTTGCTCGATCATGGAAGACTTGGTGGAACAGGATATGTTTCCATTCTTCCTGTGGATCAGGGAATTGAGCATTCAGGTGGCGCGTCTTTTGCAAAAAATCCGGATTATTTCGATCCCGAAAATATTATCAAACTAGCTATAGAAGCCGGTTGCAATGGAGTGGCTTCTACTTTTGGGGTTCTGGCTTCTATGTCAAGAAAATATGCCCACAAGATTCCATTCATTGTTAAGATCAATCACAATGAATTACTGACTTATCCGAATACTTTTGATCAGATCATGTTCGGTAATATTGAGCAGGCGTACAATATGGGAGCTGCTGCTGTTGGTGCAACCATTTATTTCGGTTCTGAAGAATCAAGCCGACAAATTCAGGAAGTTTCTGAGGCATTTGCTTATGCTCATGAACTTGGAATGGCTACTATTCTTTGGTGCTACACCAGAAACAATGCTTTTAAGGTGGATGGCAAGGATTATCATGCTTCTGCAGATCTTACCGGTCAAGCAAATCATATTGGTACAACTTTAGGTGCAGATATCATTAAGCAAAAACTTCCAACCAATAACGGTGGTTACAAAGCTTTAAATTCAGGCGATTCAAGTTATGGGAAATTGGATGAGCGTATTTATACTGAGCTCACATCTGATCACCCAATTGACTTAGCCAGATATCAGGTAATAAACTGTTTTGCAGGTCGTGCCGGGTTGATCAACTCAGGTGGAGCTTCCGGAGATAATGATTTTGCTGATGCGGTTAAAACTGCTGTTGTTAATAAAAGAGCAGGCGGAATGGGTTTAATAAGTGGACGTAAAGCATTTCAAAGACCGATCAAAGAAGGAGTTAAGCTATTGAATATGATTCAGGATGTATATCTTGATGAGGATATAACTTTAGCTTAATAAGTACGTATTCTTTTTTGCCTTGCCAATTAATGTGGCAGGGCATTTTTTTATTTTTTTCAGTTAAGCAATAAACTATTTGAGTTCAGGAATAATCAATACAACCGAACCGCAAAATTTCATATCCAAGAAATATCTATTTCTTTCAATAGGATTGAGTATAGCCACGATGGCCGGCGTAATTTGGTATACATATACTCCCGGAGTTTTGGATCATCTTGCTCCAAAAAGGTTGCCGGGGCTCGCCATTGCTGTCATTGTTTCTTTTTTGAGAATATGGTTTTCAGCTTCTAAAATCAGGTTTTTATCTGAGAAGCAGATTGGTTGGTTAGCATCATTCAGAGTTGTCTTGGCGTGGGATTTTACTTCTGCAGTGTCACCTTCTACAATTGGAGGAGCGCCAATGGCTACATATGCCATGAACAAAGAGGGAATGAAATTAGGCTCGGCAACAGCAATTGTTCTATATGGTGTATTACTGGATCAGATATGGTTCGCCTTAGCTATTCCGATTTTGTTAATAGCAGGTATTTTTTATGAAGTTGTTCCGCCTGAAATTGGTTTGGTTGGAGAGGCTTCAATGTTACTGTTATATGCGGGTTTACTGAGTTATGCAGGGGTTTTGGCATATGGAGTTTTGATAAACCCTGCTGCGATCAAAAAAGTAGTTCTTTTCGTTTTTAAGCTACCCCTTCTTAGAAAATACAGAGATAAGATCGGAGAAGAAGCTGAGAATCTTGAAGAATATGCTCACCAAATGAGGAAGAAGCCTGCCAGTTTTTTATTTAAAGCCTTTTTTCTTTCAACAATGTCATGGATTTGCCGGATAGCTTTGGCAACAATTGTAGTTTTAAGTTTATTACCTGCCGATGAGGTATTGTCATTACTTAGAAGCTTGTCTATGAATCTGGCATTTTTAGTTGTACCTACACCGGGAGGCAGTGGTGGAGTGGAAGGACTATTTGTTTTATTTCAGGGGCCTCTTATTGAAAGAAAATCATTTATCGGTTTAGCAGTTTTCTTATGGAGAATCATTAGTTACTACATAAGCATTGCCTTAGGAATGATGGCTACCACCTGGTATATCAACCGATCTGTTGTTGAAAGTAAAATCAAAGACTGATTTTGGCTAAACAGAAAACACAATTTGTATGCAGCAATTGCAATCATAATTCAGCTAAATGGCTGGGAAGTTGCCCAAGTTGTGGAAAATGGAATACATTTCAGGAGTCGAGGGTTGATAGTAGTAAGGCAGTAAATCACAAAGCAAAAGTTGAAGGCTTAGAAAGCATTGAGAGGCCTCAGAATTTAAATGAAGTAGAAACTTCTGAGAAGTCAAGATTTTTGAGCAATATCAACGAGTTCGATCGTGTGCTTGGAGGTGGGTTTCTGAATGGCGCATATATTTTGATTGGAGGAGAACCGGGAGTTGGTAAAAGTACACTTACCCTTCAAATTGCAAAATCCAATCCTGATTTAAAGATCCTATACTGTGCCGGAGAGGAATCTGCAGGACAGATCAAACAGAGAGCTAAAAGACTCGGAGTAAGTTCCAATAATCTCCTGATCTATAATGAAACTCAGATTAATAAGATCATCGAAGAAGTTCAGAAAATTCAACCTGATCTTTTGATTGTGGATTCCATTCAAACGGTATACAGAACCGAACTCCAAAGTATGCCGGGAAGTATTCAACAGGTAAAGGAATGCGCTGCATTATTTCAGCAGTTAGCCAAAAAGAAAAATATTACCACTATTGTGATCGGTCATGTAACCAAAGAAGGAGATATAGCAGGACCCCGCGTTCTTGAACACATGGTTGATACTGTACTTCAGTTTGAAGGGGATAAAAATTATACCTATCGGTTACTTCGCAGTTTAAAAAACAGATTTGGCCCAGCGCAGGAAGTTGGGGTTTTTGAGATGAAAGGGGACGGGTTGATAGAAGTATCAAATCCTTCAGAATTATTCATTTCTGATAAAACAGAAGGGGTGAGCGGAAATGCTATTGTTTGCACTATGGAAGGTTCACGTCCTCTATTGATAGAAGTACAAGCGCTGGTTACAGCTTCTGCTTATGGAACTCCTCAACGTACTTCAAATGGATTTGACAGAAACAGATTGGCTCTTTTATTAGCAGTTCTGGAAAAAAGAGCCGGTTACAGCTTTTCCAATCATGATGTTTATTTGAATATAGCAGGAGGGTTCAGGCTGAATGATCCGGCCGGTGATCTTGGAGTGTGTTGTGCATTGGTTTCTAGTTTAGTTGACAGAGCCATTAATCAGAGAACAGCTTTTATTGGCGAAGTTGGATTAGGTGGCGAAGTTCGAACAGTTCCTCACATCGAACAAAGAAAAAAAGAAGCAGCAAAATTGGGATTCCAAAACTCGGTTGTTCCTCAAGGAAAAGGCTCGGAAGGAATCAGATACGTAAAAGAAGCTATAAAAAAAGCCCTTGAATAAATTCAAAGGCTTAGTTAAAGTTCTGATAAATAACGATTAATTATCTATTTCAGTAGCTATAAAAGTACCGGTGAATGTAGCTGTTCTGATACTATCTGATGAATAAGTATTCTGAGAACATCCATATGTTGGAGATGGTCGGTAACCATTTAATTCTTCTACTCCCAAATCAAATGTTCCATTAAGCGTCCCGTCACTGTCTTTTGTGATCTCTAATGTGCCGGAATCTCCGGAAAAAGGTACTGAACATCTGCCATCTGCAAAAAGATTTACATTAGAAGCACTCAAAGAGTCGAGATCAAAATTCTTAATAAACACCGAGTTCGTATCGAAATCATGAGATATAAAGAAGTCGGCAGTCGGGCAATTACTTCCATTGCAATTGGTACTCAAATAAAACTGAAAGTAATTGGTGCTAACCAGATCATAAGAGATGGATCCGTTTAAGTTTGAACTACTTCCTTCCAGAACAAATTCTGATTCGAAAGGATTGACGACGTCAGATTCATTATCCGAACTACATGCTAAGAGAAGAACTAAAGTGAGAGGGATTAATTTGATAGTATTCATAATAGATTATTTATTTAAGACCTAATTTATGGTTTTAAAAGTATAAGTACATAAAAAAAAGCCCTTAGATAAAATCCAAGGGCTTAAATTTGTGATGACAACGGGAATCTAATAATTCTCTCGTTGACGGCGACGTTGCTCGCGCACAGCTTTTTTCATAGCTTCGCGACGCTCCATAGAAGGCTTAGTAAACTGTTGTCTGTCCTTATATTCATTAAGAATACGAGAACGAGTAATTAGTTTTTTAAACCTGTTAATCGCGCGTTCAACACTTTCGTTGTCTTTAACTTCAACACCTAGCATTGAGTCTCACTTCCTTTCGTTTGTTTTTTTATCCCATAATTGGGGTTGCAAATATACAAAAAATGTGGCAAAATCTGGAATTCTAAATTTACTTTAACTAACAACCGATTTAATGGAAGAAGAAAAGCCGGCGCCACCGCAGCAAACACAGCATAAAGGCTTTCTGGAAGAGCTTATGGGTGATGTATTCAACTTGGATCGGGGATTGCCCGGGACAATTTGGGGAATGATCAAAACTCCGGGAGAGGTGATAGATGCTTATTTTACTGATCGGGGTAAATATGTGACACCACTTCGGTACTGTATTTTTATACTTGCAGTCACCACTTTTATTACGGTCCGCTTTGTAGATTATGATGCCATGATGAAAAATGCAATGGAGTTAGGGGCCGGAGATAGCCTTGAAGATATGGTTTCACAGCTGAATGAGTTGGTTCCTTCATTTGACTGGTCAGCTTATTTTCAAAGTATTAATGAAATAACTGTCAGCTTAGTCCAGAAGTTTAATCAGGCTTTATACTTAGTATTGCTGGCTCCAATGTTTGCGATGTTTTCCAGACTATTTTTTAAGAAAAAGAAAAGTCGTTTTGTGGAGCATTATGTGTTAATGGTTTATTCGCTTACAACATTTTCAATTTTTTCATTATTCATGTTACCTGCAATGAAAATGATGGAGAACACAGATACACCATTGATTTTCTTTTTGGGAATTCCACTGATGTTAGGATTTCTATTGTGGGCTATGATAAAGTATTTAGGTCTTAAGGGATTTTTAGAATATTTACAGGCAATAATCGCGCTTGTTCTGGGATATATTTTATACTCTATTGCTCAAACAATTCTTATTTATGTTGGAGCTTACTTGATGGTAGTTTTATGAGTTGTTTTCTGATTTTATAACTCCCAAACCAAATAAAGCAAAATCATATTTAGCGGGATCTTCAGGATCTAAAGCCTGAAGTTTTTGAGTCAGCTCCTGAACTGCTTTCCAATCGTTTTGTTTGCGTTCAAGTAGTCCTAAAGCTCGAGCTTGTCTGGCTACATGAACATCAAGAGGAATCATTAGTTCAGAGGCCGGCATAAAGCTCATAGTATTCAAATCAACAGAGCCGCTTCGGATGCACCATCTTAAGTACATATACAATCGCTTGCATGAGCTGTTCTTCTCAGAATTCGAAATATGTTTTCTGGTTCTTTGGGGAGTCTCAGGATGGATAGCAAAGAATTGTTCGTGAAAGACAGCTATCAATTCTCTGTCCTGAGCCTTGGATCTTTTATAACACATCTCCCAAAATCCTTCAAAAGTCTGATATTCTTTTAAAATACTTTGCAGTGTTTTGATGAGCCAGTAAATGTCGATAGGTTTAAACGTCCGGTGTTTAAAACCGTCTAGTTTTTCCGCATCTGAATCACTGAAGTTCAAAATGAAATCAGCAGGCTTGTAATCCATTCTTTTAAGCAGATCATCTACTTTATTGATCACAATATCCCTTCGACCCCAAGCCATGATCGCTGCAAAAAATCCTGCAAGTTCTTTATCGTTCTTTTCCTCAAAAGCATACATAAACTGAATGGGATCGTCGTCAATGAAATCGGGTTGTTCGATTAGATTTACCAAATCATCCAGCTTGGGTTTGAGTTGAAGAAGTTTATTTTGCTGTTTTTTCATAAAGAAAGCAAGGGTTTTAATATTGTGAATTTATGCACTTTTGAGTCAATAAAAGGTATTTAATATCAAAGTGGCTTCCCTACTTTTGTACCGATACTGAGCTGTCTCAGCACAGGCTCCAGTAGCAAAAACTCCCGGATGGATAACTTCCGGGCAGGTTTTAGGGTTTAAATTCTATTAATGATTGAATGCTATTCCTCCATTTATCCAATGCCGAACTTATAGATTTTCGAAATAAAGTAGCAATCTATGGCTATTCCAAAGTCCCCTCTTGAGAGGGGATTTAGGGGTGTGTCAATCTTCAGACATATCATTGAAGAGCCTCTCCGTCAAAACCTTATTGGCTTTAGGAAACGGATATTCTTCAAGTTCAGATCTTTCAACCCAGCGAATTTCCTGGCTGCTTTTTGCTTGAGGCGTTCCTGAGATCAAAGTACAAAACCAGGCATGCATCGTAATTGAAAAGTGAGAATACGTATGCTTCAAACTCATGAATTCTTTATATGCATGAACTTTAACTCCCAGCTCTTCCCGAAGTTCTCGCTCCACCGTTTGCTGAATAGATTCTCCTTTTTCCTGTTTCCCGCCGGGGAATTCCCATAGTCCGGCAAGCATAACGTCTTCAGGTCTAAGGGCAATTAAAAGCTTCCCATCTTCACGTTCAATAATTCCAACACCGATCACTTTATGAGGCTTTTTCTTTGCTTTTGATTTATACGGAATGGAATCTGTCTTTGCAATTTTTGTAGCAATACAACCAGCCTGGATAGGGCAATTTAAACAATCAGGATTATGCGGAGAACAGACAGTAGCGCCTAATTCCATCATTCCTTGATTGAAATCAGCCGGTTTTTTATGACTTATGAGCTCGTTTACAAGAGACTGTACCTCTTTTACCGTTCCGGTTTTCCGAACATCATCTTCAATTCCAAAGTATCTGGTGATAACCCGAATAACATTTCCATCAACGACAGCATTAGGCAAGCCAAAAGCAATACTTGTAATAGCTGCAGCAGTGTAAGGCCCGATTCCTTTCAGCTTAATGATCTCATCATAAGTCTCAGGAAGTTTTCCATTATAATCCTCTACAATCATTTTTGAAGCCGCATGTAGATTCCTGGCTCTGCTGTAGTAGCCCAAACCTTCCCAAGCTTTTAAAACCTTTTGTTGGTCTGCTTTAGCTAAATCAAAAACCGTTGGAAAGGTTTTCATAAATCTTTCGAAATAAGGCCAGGCCTGATCAACTCTTGTTTGTTGAAGCATGATCTCAGAGATCCAGATCTTATACGGATCTTTTTCACCACGCCAAGGCATTTCCCGTTTATGCTCTTTATACCAGGTTAAAAGATTTTCAGTAAATTCTGAATTTGAAAGTTCAGCCAAACTTAATTCCCGTCTCCTCTGGTGATATCTAAAACTGTCAGGGTAATATCCTGAGAAGATGCAGCACCAAGTTGGTCTGAAGCAATAACCCTAAAAGTAAAATCCCCAACCTGTCGAGCATTCGGTGTCCAGGTAAACATTCCCGTTTCTTCATTTAAGGTAGCGCCTTCCGGCAGATCCACTCCTATATAGCGAATTAGTGAACTTGAAGGTTCTTCGGGATCGATAGCTTGGATCTGTAAAGAGAATGATTCATTTACTGCTATATTTGAAACTCTTACAGGACTAAATCTGGGAGGAGTGTTGAAAGAGCGGACATCGACAGTAAAACTTGTACTGTCTGAGTTGCCTTTGGAATTGGTACCCACAATGGTAAACCAATTCATCCCGATTTGTGAAGGGCCGGGCTGCCAGTAAAAACCCTGCTTTTTAATTACAGCATTCATTGATCTGGAGCGAATCGAAAATTCTACGTCGTTTGCAGAATGTCCGTTTTCTACTTCTAATCCAAGTAACAATGAATTCGGATAAGTTAGAATTTGATTGGGAATGTCTTTTAAAGAGAAAGGTCCAACCGGTTCAGATTCAATATTCTGATCAATAGTTGAAATTGCGAGACGAGTTACTTTATTATTTTCCACAAGCCATAATTTATCACCGCTTTTAGCAATGTAATTCCCGGCTTTTGTATCTGTTTTCCATGCAATCAGAGCTTCACGATTTCTGGAGTACCACAATTTACCGGTTACTGAGCGTATAAATGTAAAGCCATTCCAGTATTTGACGGTTTCCACTTTTTCATTTATGGAGCCAACTTTCCTTCCCAATCCATTACCTGTAATCTCAAAAACGTCACCACGATCAGTAGAGCCCCAAAGTTTGTCTCCATCAATAAAGAGATCAGATAAACGCTGAGAAATATTTTTGCTTTCACTGAATGAAAGTTGATCGTCTTCAGATTTGAAGACGTCCAGTTTAGAATTTCCGGTTAGTACAAACAACTGATTGGTTACAGGAGAAGAAACCAAATCAATAACAGATATATTATCACCAACATCAGGTATTATTGAGATTTCAGAATCTACACTTTCAGGGGTGTCCAGAGAAAGGGCGCCCAAACCTGTTTCTCCCAAGGCAACATAAAGCTTGTTCTGTAAGCGAACCGCTGCTAAGGGTTTTTGTGGAAGCAGGGTTGCTGAGTATACACCAAGTACGGAGGTGGGCTCTAAAATTGTTAATCTTCGATTTTCACCAAACATATAGGCAAAGCGTACATCAGCAGAAAGGTTATAGCCACGGCGTTGCATTCCTGAAGAAGTGTAAAGCCACTGTAACTGATCAGGATTTATCCGGAAGACTGCCATTCCATCTGTATCAGAAAGTATATAGAGATGTGTTTCCGAGGCTTCAATAGCTTTTACATCCGGGATATTCATCAATTGCGAATAATCCTGAACAAGAGTTTGGTCCTGAGCTTGAATTGATAAAGTTGTTATTAAAACAAACAGAAAACCTGTAACAAATTTAAATCTCTTCATAAACTTATAGCCAATTATGTTTTTTATACCAATGTATAGTTCTTGAAATGCCTTCTTCTAAGGAAACGTGTGGTTCGTAGCCTAATTCTTTTTCAGCTTTACTTGAAGAACAAGTCCACTCTAAAACCAATTCATTGGTTTTTTCTTTGTTTACAACGGGATATTTCCCTATTAATGATGCAGCATTTTCGATAATACTGCCAATCTTTTTTACCAAAGCAGGTTTTAATTTCAGTTTAAAGACTTTTTTGCCCATCACAGTTTGAGTAACGGAATGAATTTGATTCCAATTGTAAGTTTCGGCTGCCGTAATAAAATATGTATGAACTCCTGAATCCACTTTTTGAGAAGCTTTTATAATTCCGTTGATCAAATCATCTACATACACCATAGAAAGGCGGGGATGGTTCCCGTCTCCAACAATTGTACTCAAACCTTTATTGAAAGTACTGAAATAAGTAAAAATCTGATCTTCTCTTGGGCCATACACCGCCGGAGGACGAATGATCTTTATAGAATCATTTTTTCCGGCCAACTGATGGACTGATGTTTCCATATCTCGCTTGGATCGCCCGTACATACTAATTGGAGTTAATATTTTGTTCTCATCTACAGGAGTTCCTTTACTTGGACCGGTCGCGGCTAGTGAAGAAAGTATAACCAGATTCTTAACACCGTTTTTTTGTGCAATCCTGATTATATCTTCCGTAGGCGAAACGTTAGCCATATTAAACTCTTTCTGGCTGGAAGCTTTTACAATAGCGGCTAAATGGAAAACAACATCCGCACCTTTAATTCCTTTAGCAAGAGCATTAAAATCGTTCAGATCTCCTTTAACTCTTATGAAATCTTTTCCTTCAAGCCATTTATCTGTTGAACGAACCAAACAGCGTACTTCAGTAAACGTCTCATCCGCGATGAGACGATCTGCCAAGTGACTTCCAATAAAACCTGTCGCTCCGGTTATAAAGGCTTTCATTTATTGCTTATATTCCTCGATTGTTTTTGCAGAAATTTTTAATTGGATGTGCTTAAGATACGCATCTGTTATTTGGTTTTAAACTTTTATGGAAGATCTTCGGGTTGCTCTTTTTACGGGCAATTATAATTATATGAGAGATGGTGCTTCACTAACATTGAACCGTCTTGTAAAATACTTGGAATCTCAAAATATTCCTGTACTTGTTTTTGCACCCCATGTGGATGAACCTGCGTTCGAACACAACGGAACTATGATCGGGACTCCATCAATACCAATGTTGGTTCCGGGTAGAGATGAGTATAGAATAGCATATAGCTTTCCAAAATCAGCAAGAAAAAAGCTAGAAGAGTTTAAACCGACAATAGTTCATGTGGCTACACCGGATGGTCTAGGGACAGGTGCACTAAAATGGGCAAGAAAAAATAAGGTTGCAGCGGTAACATCATATCATACACACTTTTTAAGCTATGCAAGTTATTACAGGTTGCTCCAAGGCCCTGTTACATTGTTCACAAAGGTATTTATGAAATGGTTTTATAAAAAGTTCATACATACTTATGTGCCAAGTCAATCTATGATCAATGAATTAAATGATTTTGGATTAAAAGGCGAAAAAAAGATCTGGGCAAGAGGAATTAATTTAGATCTGTTTAATCCATCCAAGAGAGATATGGAATGGAGAAGGTCGGCAGGTTTTAAAGATGATGATATTGTTGTTACTTTTGTTTCAAGGTTGGTCTGGGAAAAAGAGCTCAATACTTATATAGAGAGTGTAAAGAGAGTTCAGAAAACAAATCAAAAAGTGCGTGCATTAGTAGTGGGTGATGGACCTGCCCAGAAAGAAGTAGAAGAAAAACTTCCTGAGGCACATTTCACTGGGTTTGTAACTGGTGAAGAACTTGCTAAAGCATACGCAAGTAGTGATGTATTCCTATTTCCCTCACATACTGAAACTTTTGGAAATGTAACTTTAGAAGCAATGGCAAGTGGATTGCCATGTTTAGTAGCCGATGCAATTGGAAGTAAATCTTTAGTAGAAGATGGCTTAAATGGTAAATGGGCACAGAAAAAAAACATAAAGGATTTTTCTGAAAAATTGGAATGGATAATCAGTGACGAAAAAAGAATGAAAGAGATGGGAATAAAATCCAGGGAAATGGCTACCGAATATGATTGGGATAAAATTAATTCAGGTTTGGTAAATAATTATAGGGAAGCTATAAAATTTCAAAATTTGAAAAATTAAGGTTATAAAATTACTGTGCGCATTCTATACGTTTCACATCTCCATCCGCCTGAAAATGCACCCCTAGATAATATGGGAGGGATGCAACGGGTTAGTATGCAACTTATTGATGAGTTAAACACCAGGGAAGACATTGAAATAAAGACAATTATCCAACATGCTCCTTGGAAAGGGATAGAAATAAAAACTGCTTTTTTTCTGACTAAACTTTTTTTTAAGCTCCCAAAAATAGTAAAAGAGTTTAAGCCGGATGTTATCCTGTTTTCGTCGATGGTAACGGCATCTTTGGCAAAATTTTGCAGAAACAAGATTGATGTGCCTATGGTCACTATTAATCATGGACAAGACGTAAAAATGCCAATAGGCATCTATCAGAATTTTGTTCCCAAGGTATTCGAAGCATTGGATGGAGTAATCTCTGTGTCAGAAGCAACAAGGCAAGAATGTATCAAAAGGGGGATGTCTCCTGAAAAAGGAGTGGCTTTACCAAATGGATTTGATATGTCTGATTTTAAAGATGTGCCGGACAAATCTGTAGGAAGACAAGAAATTGAGAAAGCGTTTTCCGTTGATCTGAGTAAAAAAACATTGTTGCTCACAGTTGGCAGACAAGTAAAACGAAAAGGTCATGAATGGTTTATTACGAAAGTGCTCCCGCAAATAAAATCGGAAATTATTTATTTAGTAATTGGAGCAGGTCCTGAACATGAGCGACTTAAAGAACTTGTAAAGGATTCTAATCTGCAAGAAAAAGTATTGATGACAGGGAAACAACCGGATGAAGTGCTGAAGAATGCATATGCCGGATCTGATATCTTCATTATGCCGAATATACCCATTTCCGGAGATATGGAAGGTTTTGGAATTGTATTATTGGAAGCAAACCTGGCAGGAACCCCGGCTGTAGCGGCAGATCTTGAGGGAATAAAGGATGTAATAGAGAATGGAAAAAACGGGTATAAAATTAAAGTAAAAGACAGCAAAAGCTTTTCTGAACAGATTGATTCTTTGATAGAAAACAACTTAGAAGAAATGAGTAGTTCTTCCAGAAAATTTGTACTCGAAAACTTTACTTGGAATAAAGTAGCACAGCAATATATTTCTTATCTTAAAGAAATTGTTGAGAATAAGAAAATTTGAAATTACCTCATACGTATTCAATCAAAATTTGATAGAATATTAATACTAGGTATATTTCGATGTTATAAAAGAATTTTTTGAGGATAACCTGCATGGCAGATACGAAAACTGAAGTAGCCAAGAACGATATTTTTGCAAAAGCATATAACTTCACAAAAGCAGATGAAGTTAAAGAGCAGGGGCTATATCCGTATTTTAAGCCTTTGGAAGCAACAGATGGTACAATTGTTGAAATTGAAGGCCACGAAGTTATTATGGCAGGTTCCAATAATTATCTTGGTTTAACAAACGATATAAGAACTATTGAAGCGGCACAACAAGCACTCACTAAATACGGAACCGGTTGTACAGGCTCTCGTTATTTAAATGGTACTCTTGATATCCATTTGGAGCTTGAAGAAAAACTTGCTGCTTTTATGGGGAAAGAGAATTGTGTTCTGTTCAGCACCGGATATCAAACCAATGAAGGAACCATTCAAACTATTGCTCAACGCAATGATATAATTTTCTCTGATCGTGATAATCATGCTTGTATTGTGGTTGGAACTCTTTGTTCTAATGCAAAAACGATGCGTTATCAGCACAATGATATGGGGCAACTTAGAAAACTGCTTGAAAAAGCAGACCCTGATGCCGGAAAAATTATTATTACAGATGGTGTTTTTTCTATGTCAGGAACGCTTGCAAAAGTTCCTGAACTTGTAAAACTTGCTAAAGAATTTAATGCCCGTCTTTATTTAGATGATGCCCACGCAGTTGGGGTGATTGGTGAAGGGGGAAGAGGCTCAGCTTCTGTATTTGGTCTTACAGATGAAGTAGATCTTATTAGTGGTACATTTTCAAAATCGTTTGCTTCATTAGGTGGATTCATTGTCGGAAACAAGCAAGTAATTGAATACATAAGGCATACATCTCCGGCTCATATTTTCAGTGCATCCATGCCTCCTGCAAATGTTGCTACTGTGTTAAAAGCTCTGGAAATTCTACAGGAAGAGCCATGGAGAATTGAACGATTGGAAGAGATCTCAATTTATATGCGTACCGAATTAAAAAACCTTGGTTTCAATGTATGGTCCAGTGAATCTCCGATTGTACCGGTTGTAATTGGCGATATGATGGATTGTTTCAAATTCTGGAAAGATCTTTTTGAAGAAGGAGTTTATGCAAATGCTGTAGTTCCTCCTGCTGTTCCTAAAGGTCAGTCTCTGTTAAGAACCAGTTATATGGCCAGTCACACAAATGAACATTTAGACAGAATCCTTGAAGCGTTCCGCAAAGTTGGAATAAAACACGGAATTATTGATCAGAACGGAAATTCCGGCACCTAAATCTTTTGATGTATGAATACGAATGGGGTTACCATCGTAACTACAGACGATGAGCGGAAAAAATTTATTGAATTTCCGTATCAACATTATGCTGATAATGATGTCTGGGTTCCGCCACTTCGAATGGATCAGAAAAAGCTGATCAATACCGAAAAAAACCCATTTTTTGATAATGCTGAGATGGCACTTTTTATCGCCGAGCATAATGGTGAAATAGCGGGTAGAATTTCAGCGGTTGTGGATCACAGATATAATGAACATCATGGTACGAAAACCGGCCATTTTGGATTTTTTGAGTGCATTGATAACCAACAGACGGCAAACTTGCTATTTCGAGTGGCTTCTGATTGGCTGAGAGAGAAGGGCATGAAAGATGTTCTCGGACCGGCAAGTCCCGGAATGATGGATACCATCGGTCTTTTGGTTGACAGCTTTGATAAGCAGCCTTATCTACTGATGCCCTACAACAAACCTTATTATGAAAAATTGATCAATAATGCAGGTTTCGAAGAGGAAATGGATCTTCTGGCGTTTTATGTAAACAGAGAAGATATTGATCTTACCCGTTTTGAAAGAGCACTGGATATTGTCTACAAGAGAAATCCGGGCTTAAAAATTCGTGAAGTAAATATGAAAAAACTGAACGAAGAAGTAGAGATTGTACGAAATATCTACAATCAGGCATGGAAAGATAATTGGGGTTTTCTTCCGCTTACTTATGAAGAATTGCAACATACAGCTAAGGATTTTAAAATGATCCTGGATACTGACTTTGCTCATATTGCAGAAATAGACGGAAGACCTGTTGCTTTTTCTATTGCGTTACTCGATTATAATCAGTTATTCAAAGAAATGAATGGAAATTTATTTCCGTTTGGGATTTTTAAATTCTTGTTCGGTAAAAAGAAAATAGATCGTTTAAGAACAGCACTACTAGGAGTTATTCCTGAATATCGGGGAAAGGGAATCGATGCTTTACTCACTCAAAAGGCCATTGAAAAAGGATTGCCTAGAGGATTGACACAATCTGAATTAAGCTGGGTTTTGGGTACCAATACCGAGATGATACGATTAGCAGAGCGCATTGGTGGTTCGCTGGATAAAACCTATAAAATGTATAGGAAGCAACTTTAGAGGTCACAGAAGTATAAAATTTCTTATTTCTGGTATAGAATTTTCAAAACACTACATAAATAAAATTCTTTTTAGTATAATTGAAGAGTGAAAATTTCATCATCATATAAATTTATTTCAACTCTGTTGAGTTTAAGTATAATCTTAAGCTTTACGGTTTCTCTCTGTTCAATGAGCACAATGGAAGAAATGTGTGAGCAGATGATGATGGATCACAGTTCTATGGGAATGGTTGAAATGGGGCATGATAAAGAGCATCAGGATATGGATATGATGCATGAAAAGGAGCCTTCAACTTCTTCAGATTGTGAAATGACTGTTGATTGTGATTGTAACACTGATAAAGATCTGATTGCTACCATTGCACCAACTGTGGTTTTAAAGATCAGTACACTATCTTTTCAATTTACTTTTGAGGAGTTTTCTTCAGTTAATAGTGATCAAATACCAAGAAATTCTGACCTCACCTTAACAAATTCTTATTCGCCGCCACCTCTCTTTTTGGCGAATGAATCTTTCCTGATTTAGGGATAACTACGTCCAATATTTATCATTTCTGTATTGCTCACTGTTGAAATTCAGTTCAGAAACCAGAGTGTATAAATAAATATGTCATTTTAGACAGATCTAAATCTCGGGCATTCCACGCGAGATGACTTATAAAATTCATTCATAGTTATTCTTAAATCATACCAATGTTAAATAAAACCATACGCTTTTTTCTCGAAAACAAATTAGTTGCAGTGTTACTGCTTCTGATTCTGGTAGGATGGGGACTGGTTACCACTCCTTTTTCATGGAATCTGGATTTTCTTCCAAAAGATCCTGTTCCTGTTGATGCTATTCCTGATCTGGGGGAAAACCAGCAAATTGTCTATACCGAATGGGCAGGACAATCACCACAAGATGTAGAAGACCAAATCACATATCCACTAACAACCCAGCTTTTGACTGTTCCAGGAGTAAAGACAATTAGAAGTACTTCAATGATCGGTCTTTCTAGCATTTATGTGATCTTTGAAGAAGGTGTAGAATTTTATTGGAGTCGTTCCCGAATTCTTGAAAAATTGAATTCATTGGCTGCTGGGACACTTCCACAAAATGTACAACCGGCTTTAGGACCGGATGCTACCGCACTTGGACAGGTTTTTTGGTACACATTGGAAGGAAGGGATAAGGAAGGAAATCCTGCCGGGGGATGGGATCCACAAGAACTGAGAAGTATTCAGGATTTTTATATCGGATATGCACTTTCAGGAGCGCAAGGGGTAGCGGAAGTTTCACCGATCGGAGGTTTTGTAAAAGAATATCAGATCGATGTGAACCCGAATGCCCTTCTGAATTATGGCATTTCTCTTTCACAGGTTTTTGATGCGGTTCGAAAAACAAATGTGGATGTAGGAGCTCAAACCATTGAGATCAATAATGCTGAGTATCTGGTTCGTGGATTAGGATACATCGAGAACATTGAAGACATCGAAGAAACGGTATTAAAGGTGGCTGATAATGTTCCCGTTCGGATCAAAGATGTTGCTTTTGTAACCACGGGTCCGGCTCAGCGTCGCGGAGCTTTAGATAAAGGAGGAGCAGATGCCGTTGGTGCTGTTGTAGTGGCGCGACAGGGAGCAAATCCTCAACAAGTGATCGACAATATCAAAGAGAAGATCAAAGAACTATCAACCGGTTTGCCTTCCAAAACGCTGGATGATGGTACGATTTCTAAAGTTACGATTGTTCCGTTTTATGATCGTTCAGAATTGATCGGGGAAACTTTAGGGACTTTGGAAGAAGCTTTATCTCTCGAAATTCTAATCACCATTATAGTAATTGTGGTGATGGTAATGAACTTAAGAACTTCATTTCTGATCTCAGCCATGTTACCTGTCGCAGTGCTCATGACTTTCATTGCCATGAAATATGCTAATGTAGACGCAAACATAGTGGCGCTTTCAGGAATCGCCATTGCCATAGGTACGATTGTGGATATGGGGGTAATTCTTTCTGAAAATATGCTCCGGCATATGGAGAACATGAAAGAAGGAGATTCTTTTTTAGAAGTGATTTACACAGCCACAGTAGAAGTAGCTTCTGCAGTAATAACGGCGGTTTCAACAACTATTGTAAGTTTTCTACCGGTGTTCACCATGATTGCTGCCGAAGGTAAATTGTTCAAGCCTCTGGCTTATACAAAAACTTTCGCGCTGATCGCTTCTATCATTATTGCCATTACTTTGATTCCACCTTTTGCTCACTGGTTATTTTCAATCAAGATCAGTAACAAGAAAATAAAGCTCGTTTGGAATAGCCTATTGGTCATTTCTGGAATAGTGATCCTATTTACAGGTCCGGTTTGGGCTGCCCTTGCATTGATCGGCTTTGGACTTATAAACGGAGCTTCAACGTTTCTTGGTTCTGAATATGAATCTAAAATTCCATTGCTCAATAATATATTGAGTGTGGTTATAGTGACCTGGTTGTTAGCAAAATACTGGCTTCCATTCGGACCTTCAGTAGCTTTGATATGGAATCTGTTATTTGTTGTTCTATTAATTGGCGTTATCCTATTTTCATTCTGGTTAGTGATCAAATATTATGACAAGCTTATTGCCTGGTGTTTGGATCACAAGCTCGCATTTCTGTCTATACCGACCTTCTTCATTGTTCTGAGTATGATCATCTGGCTTGGATTCTCGAGTGTGTTCGGTTTTGTTGACAAAGGATTCGATTCAATTGGCGTAGATGTCAAGAACACGAAAGTTTGGACAACAGCTTCACGGACATTTCCGGGTTTAGGTAAAGAATTTATGCCGGCTTTGGATGAAGGTGCTTTTCTATTGATGCCAACTACATTACCCCATGCCGGCATCGAAGAATCAAAAGATGTAGTTCGAAAAATTGACAAAGCCGTCTCTTCCATTCCTGAGATCGAAAAAGTAGTGGGTAAACTTGGAAGAACAAATTCGGCCTTGGATCCTGCACCTATATCCATGTATGAAAATGTGATCCAGTACAAATCAGAATATAAAACAGATGAAAATGGACGCAGAATTAGATTTAGGATTAATGAAACAGGTATTTTCGAGCGAAATGAAAACGGTGAATTAATTCCTGATGAAGACGGCAAATACTTTCGTCAGTGGAGAGATCATATACAGTCACCGGATGATATTTGGGATGAAATCGTAGCAGTAACCAGAATTCCGGGAACGACCTCAGCTCCGAAACTACAGCCCATTCAAACAAGATTGATCATGCTTCAGTCCGGGATGAGGGCTCCTATGGGAGTTAAAATAAAAGGCTCTGATCTTGAAACTATTGAGGATTTTGGTTTACAACTGGAAGAAGTTTTACGGGCTGTGCCGGGAGTAAAACCGCAGTCTGTATTTGCTGACCGAATCGTAGGTAAGCCTTACTTGGAAATTGATTGGGACAGGAAAAAATTAGCTCGATACGGACTTACTATTCAGGATGTACAGAATTTTGCAATGGTAGGAATCGGAGGAATGCAGGTTTCTACTTCGGTGGAAGGTAGAGAGAGATACCCAATCCGGGTTCGCTATGCCAGAGAATTAAGAAATGATCCTCAGGCAATTTCTAGAATGTTGGTTCCTACCAAATCCGGAGCTCAGATACCATTAGAGCAACTGGCAACGATTGAATATCGGCAAGGACCACAAGCTATAAAAAGTGAAGACACCTTCCTTATCGGCTATGTGATCTTCGATAAACTGGACGGTATTGCTGAAGTGGATGTAGTTCGAAATGCTCAACAACTTTTTTCAGAGCGGATTGAAACAGGGTCTTTAGAAGTGCCTGCAGGTGTTAGTTTTGAATTTGCCGGAAATTATGAAAATCAGGTTCGAGCAGAGAAAAGACTAAGCATCATATTACCGATTGCGCTCTTTGCCATTTTTCTGATCATGTATTTCCAGTTTAAATCAGCAGCAACTACCGGAATGATCTTCACCAGTATTTTTGTGGCTTGGGCAGGTGGCTTTTTAATGATCTGGCTATATGGACAAGGCTGGTTCCTAAATTTCGACTTATTTGGACAGAATTTGAGAGATCTATTTCAGATGGGCACGGTAAATTTAAGTGTGGCTGTTTGGGTAGGATTTATCGCTCTGTTTGGAATTGCATCGGATGGAGGGGTAGTAATGGCAACGTATCTGGATCAAATTTTTGATAAACAAAAACCAACCAATAAAGCAGAGATCAGATCAGCTGTGATCGAGGCAAGTTCACGAAGAATTCGCCCGACACTGATGACGACCGCAACAACCATTCTTGCGTTGATCCCAATACTTACTTCAACAGGTCGTGGAGCAGATATCATGGTTCCAATGGCGATTCCAAGTGTAGGAGGGATGTTACTTCAGGTAATCACACTATTTGTAGTTCCTGTGTTGTATGCCATTTGGAAAGAATTTCAATTAAAAAGGAGTTTGAAATGAGACAATTATTTCAAAACAATTATTCAGCTTTAGGTAATGTGTCGTTTCGACGCAGAGCGTCGGAACGAGGTAAGGAAGGTAGTTCTGACATCCCTCGGATCAAATCGGGAACCGCCGATTCGATAATCTCCCCCCAAGGCGAGAATTACGAACAGGTTAAGAAAGCAAATCTCCCTTCGAAGGAACAAAAGAAAAAGTCCCCTCTTGAGAGGGGATTCAGGGGTGTGTTTTATATGCTGATAATCCTGTTACTTTCTTCAACTCTAAACGCCCAAAACCTGGAAAGCTACCAGCAACAGGCGGCTCAGAATAATCCTGAGCTTAGAGCTTCTTTCAACAGGTATTTATCTGTGTTGGAAGATCGTCCTCAATTGGGAACATTACCTGATCCAGAAGTGGCATTTGCATACTTCATTAGCCCCATTGAAACAAGAGTAGGTCCGCAACGTGCCCGGATTTCGGTAACTCAAATGTTCCCGTGGTTTGGTACTCTTTCAGAAAAGAGATCGGCATCAGAAGCGAATGCAAAAGCACAATTCGAACAATTTCAGGAGCAAAGGAACAGAATTTTCTATCAAATGGAAATGATTTGGAGCGATTTGTTTGAAGTGGAGCAACAAATTAGAATTGCTCAAGAAAATCTGAACATTATCAATACACTTCTGGAAGTTAGTTTAAGCAGATATGAAAATGGATTGACATCACAGGTTGATGTACTTCGGGCTCAGATTGAACAGGAAGACTTGAAAACCCAAATCGAACTTCTGAAGGATAACCGTAGACTGCTAAAGGAGCGTTTTAATGAATTCAGAAATGTGGATGAAAGCTCAGAGGTTACTATTCCGGACAACCTATCGGCATCAACTGCACCCAAGAACAAGGATGAACTCAAGTCAACTATCATTCAGCAAAACCCGAATCTTAATAAACTCAGATATAGAGAAGAAGCTTCAAAGGAAATGGTGTCTTTGGCTGACAGAGAAGGAAAGCCCTCTTTCGGAATTGGTTTCGATTATATAGCTACCGGAGAGAGAAGTGATGTTACAAACCTTCCTGATAATGGAAAAGATGCTTTTATAGCCCGAGCCAGCTTTAAGATTCCACTTTTCAGAAATAAGTATAACGCAAAAGCACAGCAGGCAGAACTTAACCTGAATTCTGTTCAGCAAGATATTATCTCATTGGAGAACAAGCTGGAAACAGATCTTTACACAGTACTCAGAGATCGAAGTGATGCTCAGAGAAGATTCAATTTATACGATACCAAACAAATTCAACGAGTTGAACAAGCCATTAACATAATGATGGAATCCTATTCTTCTGACGCATCTGATTTTGAAGAAATACTGAGGTTGCAAAGAAAATTACTCGAATATCAATTAAAAAGAATTCAGGCTAAAGCCGATCTGTACATGGCGAATAGCTACATCAATTATCTCTCGGGCGTGAATAACATCTCCGAAAACGAACTTAATTACTAAATCAATTATCATGAAAAATCTAAAAAAATACAGCCTATATATAGCAATTGGAGTGGTGGGCATTCTCCTTGGTGCTTTAATATTCGGAGGCACAGAAACAAAAGTAGAACTTCAAACTCCGGATGAACACATCGCTGACAGTCATACTGATGACGAGGGAAATGTCATTTACTCATGCAGTATGCACCCGAGCGTTCGACAAAATGAGCCTGGTGATTGTCCTATCTGCGGAATGGAACTCATTCCGGTGAACGACAATTCAACCGGTGGAAATCCCAATGAATTAACGATGTCGCTGGCTGCGATGAAGTTGGCTGAAATCGAAACTTCCGTTGTTCGCTCAGGAAATCCGGTATCAACGATCTATTTACCGGGAAAAATAATGCCAGATCAGAATAAGGTATCCAGTGTTACTGCTTTATTTGGTGGAAGAATCGTAAACCTATATGTGGATTACGAAGGAGCTTTTGTTAGAAAAGGGCAAAAAATTGCTTCGATATATTCTCCTGAACTCATTTCCGCTCAACAAGAGCTGTTGCAAGCGGTTAAATTCAAAGAGCAAAATCCCGTATTGTATAAATCAGCTAAACGGAAGTTAGCTTTATGGGAATTGCCTGCTCAAACTATAGAGAATATCGAGTCAACCGGTGAGATTAAAACCGAAATTGACATTGTATCTCCTGCTACCGGTTATGTTACCAAGCTGAATGTTTCTCGTGAAGACTACGTAAATCGTGGAAGTATGATGTATATGATTGCAGATCTTTCCAGTGTTTGGGTGATGTTTGATGCATATGAATCTGATCTATCCTTAATAGAAGAAGGGCAAAATATTATGTTCACTACAGCAACGTATCCCGGAGAAAAATTTGAAGGAACGGTGAGTTTCGTGGATCCATCAGTAAACAATATGAGTAGAACAGCAGATGTTAGAGTAAAGGCAAATAATCCTGATAAAAAATTAAAGCCGAATATGTTAGCGGAAGGAATATTGACAGCTAATATCTCAAATCAGAGATCATTACTGATCCCAAAATCAGCTGTGCTTTGGACAGGTCCACGATCTATCGTATTTGTACAGATACCGGAAAAAGAAGAACCTACTTTTATAGCTCGTGAAGTTACGTTGGGTAAACGGGTGGGAGAGCAATACATCATTTTGGAAGGTTTGGAAGCCGGAGAAGAAGTAGTAACTCGTGGTAATTTCAAGTTAGACGGAGCTGCTCAACTTGCAGATAAGTTAAGTATGATGAACAGGAATCCGGGAACGGGAGCTAATCGCACGGGACATGAAGGTCATAACATGGGAGCAGAAGGTTCCGGTGAGATGAAAATGGAGATGAATTCTCCATCAATGAATGAGGAACCGATGAATACGGAAACGAAACCGGTTCCTGCAGAATTTAAATCTCAGCTAAATAATGTAGTTAAGGAATACTTGAAATTGAAAGACGCGTTGGTCATGTCAGATAAATCAAAGGTTTCTACATCTGCGAGCAACATATTGAGAGCTCTTAATAGTGTAGATATGACTCTGGTTAAAGGAGAAATGCATTCCAAATGGATGGATCATCTTGGAAAAATTGATTCATCTATTAAAGACCTCAAAAAATCTCAAAACATCGAAGCTCAAAGGGCTGCCTTTCTAACACTTTCATCAATCCTGATAGAAAGTGTTAAAACCTTTGGACTACCCGGAATTATTTACCAGCAATATTGCCCTATGACAGATGGAGGAAAGGGCGGTTACTGGTTAAGTGAATCAGAAGAAATTAAAAATCCTTATTTCGGTGAGCAGATGCTGAAATGTGGAGAGACTATTACTAAAATTGAATCATAAATCTAAATAAATATTAAAATGAAATATTTCAAAATTACACTTTTAGCATTACTACTTAGCTCAGGAGCTATACAAGCTCAAGAAAAGAACAAACAAAGCCATGACAAGCACTTAGGTATTCTTATTACGGAATATATTCAATTAAAGGACGCCCTTGTTGCTGACGATTTTGAATTGGCACAAAAGAGTTTAAATTCATTTTCTAAGGAAATTAATTCGAATAGTGAAATGATAGATCATGAAAGCTCTGATAAATATGATGCTCATCACAAAAGAATGGTTGCAGCTGTAAATACTACAATGAAAGCACAGGACATAAAAGCTTTAAGAGACAGTTTTGATGAAATTACAGATGAACTACTGGTAGCTATTGAAAACCAAGGTTATACAGACAATAAGTTATATGTACAATTTTGTCCAATGGCTAATGATAAAAGCGGGGCGAAGTGGCTAAGTACTAAAGAAGAAATTCTGAATCCTTATTACGGCTCAATGATGATAAAATGTGGAACAACGCTTAAAACTATAAATTAATTGAATTATGGAACATGAACATCACCACCATCAAGCCAATAAAGATGATCATGAAGGTCATGATAATAAACACAAAGATCATGGCAACCATCATGCACACATGGCACAGGATTTCTTAAAACGTTTTTGGATATCCACTGCTTTAAGTTTGCCGATTATTGCGCTTTCTCCAATGATTCAAGGGTTACTTGGATTAAGGGAAAGCTTATCTTTTCCGGGTGATGTCTATGTTTCGGCACTTCTTTCAAGTATAGTATTCTTTTACGGAGGCTGGCCTTTTTTAAAAGGGTTGGTAAACGAATTAAGGAACAAAAAGCCGGGGATGATGACCCTTATTGGTATTGCCATAACCACGGCTTATGTATATAGTATGTTGGTTATATTTGCAGTTGAAGGAAAAATCTTTTTCTGGGAGCTTGTTACCCTTGTAGATATAATGCTTATAGGGCACTATATCGAAATGAAATCCGTAATGAGTGCTTCAAAAGCTTTGGAGGAACTTGCAAAATTGATGCCTTCAGAAGCGCATTTGGTTCAGGAAGATGGATCAACCAAAGAGGTGGCTCTTGAAGAGCTAAAGAAAGGTGTTCGGGTTCTTATAAAACCTGGCGAAAAAATACCCGCTGACGGATTCATAGTTAAAGGTAAGAGTACCGTGGATGAATCTCTCATGACCGGAGAATCAAAGCCGGTAAATAAGGGAGAAGAAGACGAAGTTATAGGTGGGTCTATTAATGGAGAAGGTTCGTTAACAGTTGAAATTAATAAGACGGGCGAGGATTCATTTCTTTCTCAGGTTATTACTCTTGTAAAACAAGCTCAGGATAGCAAGTCAAAAACACAAGATCTTGCAAATAGAGCTGCGTTCTGGCTTACCTTGATAGCGCTTGGTTCAGGAACTATTACGTTCTTTGTATGGACATTTCTTACAACTCAGGATTTCGTATTTGCTCTTGAACGTACAGTAACTGTTATGGTTATTGCTTGTCCTCATGCATTAGGTTTAGCGGTACCATTAGTAGTAGCTGTTTCGACTAACTTAGCTGCTAAAAATGGGTTTCTGATTAGAAATAGAACTGCGTTTGAAGATGCCAGAAATTTAGGAGCTGTAATTTTTGATAAAACGGGAACACTCACCAAAGGTGTGTTTGAGGTTACCGATATTTTGACATTTTCAGAAAATTATAAGAAAGAACGTTTGCTACAATTAACAGCTTCTTTAGAACAGAATTCTGAACATCCTATCGCTCAGGGAATTGTAAAATCTGCTGACTCACTTCTTGAAGTAAACGATTTTAATTCTATAACAGGGAAAGGAATTGAAGGTAATATTGACGGACTTTCAGTCAAAGTAGTAAGCCCCGGTTATTTAAGAGAGAATGATATCGAATTGCCAGATGATCAATATCAAACCCTCTCAAAACAAGGTAAAACGGTTGTATTTGTTATTATTGAAGGCGAACTAAAAGGGGCAATTGCACTTGGTGATACCATTAGACAAGACTCCAAAATTGCAATTAACCAGTTGCATGATATGGGCATCGAATGCATTATGCTTACAGGAGATAACAAACAAACAGCTGCTTACGTGGCTAAGGAACTGGGTCTGGATGACTACTTCGCTGAAGTTTTGCCCAACGAAAAAGCAGATAAAATTAAGGAAGTCCAATCACGAGGATTAAAAGTTGCCATGACAGGTGATGGTGTGAATGATGCCCCGGCACTTGCCCAAGCGGATGTGGGAATAGCAATTGGAACCGGTTCTGATGTAGCTATAGAAACAGGAGATATAATTCTCACACAAAGTAATCCCAAAGACGTAGCAGCATTAATAGCTCTTGCTAAAGCTACCTACAAAAAAATGGTGCAGAACCTGTTTTGGGCCACCGGGTATAACGCCGTAGCTATTCCATTGGCAGCAGGTGTATTATTTTCGTTTGGGGTCATATTAAATCCGGCTGTAGGTGCAGGTTTGATGTCGATAAGTACCGTAGTTGTTGCTGTGAATGCACGACTTCTTAAAATTGAAAGATGAATCTATAAATCAAATAAAAGACTTATGAAAAAAGAAGAGAAGAATACCAAGAAGATTAGTAGAAGAGCATTTTTCCGTTACACAGCTTCTATTGGGGCTGTTGCGGGAATGTCAACTATTTTGCCGGCATATGCTTTTGCAGGATTTGGGGAAAGAGATGTGTTGGAACCCAAAGGTGCTGACAATATTTTAGATCTAACCATAAGTGAAATTCCTATCAACATTGACGGGAAAACAAGTACTGCCATTGGAATAAATGGAAGTGTTCCCGGACCGCTTATCCGCTTAAAAGAAGGCGAAGATGTTTTACTTAGAGTTAAAAATGAGCTTAAAGAAGATACATCTATTCACTGGCATGGAATTATTTTACCGTTTCAAATGGATGGAGTTCCGGGAGTAAGTTTCGATGGTATTAAACCGGGAGAAACTTTTGAATACCGCTTTCCGGTAACTCAAAATGGTACATACTGGTATCACAGCCATTCAAAATTACAGGAACAGTTGGGACATTATGGACCAATGATTATTGAACCAAAAGATAATGATCCTGTTGAGTATGACAGAGAGTATCCTGTGTTACTATCTGACTGGACATTTGAGAGTCCATATGATGTAATGAACAATATGAAAAAAATGGATGGTTACTATAATTATCAGAAGCGAACGTTTGGCGAGTTCTTTAAAGATGTTTCGGAAGATGGTTTTGTAAGTGCATTTAAAAATTATACATCATTTGCACGAATGCGTATGAGTCCAACCGATCTTGCAGATGTTACAGGAGCCACCTACACCTACTTAATGAATGGTCGTGGTCCGGAATCGAATTGGAATGCTCTTTTTAAAAAAGGAGAAAAAATACGTTTACGATTTATCAATGGTTCTGCAGGATCTATTTTTGATGTTCGCATTCCCGGACTAAAAATGACAGTGGTACAAGCAGATGGACAGAATATAGAGCCGGTTTCTATTGAAGAGTTCAGAATTGGTATCGCCGAAACGTATGATGTAATTGTTGAACCAAAAGAAGAAAAAGCATTTACAATTTTTGCTGAATCACTTGATCGAAGCGGTTTTGCGCGTGGCACGTTAGCTCCTAATGAAGGAATGGCTGCGGCAGTTCCTGTTCTTCGTCCAAGACCAACCCGTACTATGAAAGATATGGGGATGAATATGAGCGATATGAAGATGGACGGCATGAAGATGGATAACATGGAAAAGAAAGACAACGCCATGGAAGGAATGGATAATGGAAACATGGACCATAATATGATGGGGATGTCAGGTATGAATTCAGATCCCGTAAAACATGGCCCTGATCGACATGGGGTTGGCGCAGCAGCGATTGCCGATAATCAATACAATCGCTTAAATGAGCCGGGAATAGGGTTAGGAAAAGACGGGCGTAAAGTTCTTGTGTACAATGATTTGAAAAGTCTTGAGCCGAATATTGATGAGAGAAAACCGGAAAGAGAAGTTGAATTACATCTTACAGGAAATATGGAACGCTATATGTGGTCTTTTGATGGCAAAGAATTCAATGAGGTAAAAGGACCTATTAAATTTACTCAGGATGAAAGACTACGCTTGATTCTTGTAAACGATACGATGATGGAACATCCTATCCATTTACACGGAATGTGGATGGAATTAGAGAACGAAAACGGGATCTATAATCCTCGAAAACACACTCTTTTAATACAACCGGCACAGCGAATCTCTGCATTAGTCACACCAAGAGATAAAGGGCGATGGGCTTTTCATTGCCACATTCTATATCACATGGAAATGGGGATGTTTCGAGTTGTACAGGTTAGTGATAAAAATGGAGGGATCTACTAATGAAACAAGTAAATGTCATTGTTAAGCGAACCCCAAAAATTTTCAGTAACAATATTATGTTAAAGATAAATTTTCAAAAAATAGCACTCATTTTGTTACCCATATTAATTTTAACCGGTAACTCAGTGAAAGCTCAAAAGGCTCCGGAATTTAGCAACAAGATTCTTCCCGATAACAAAACCTATTTCTACTTTGTAGCTGACAGGTTTGAATACTATTCTAAAGAAGGCACAAATCCCTTGGTTTGGGATGTTCAGGGGTATTATGGAAAGGATTACAATAAATTCTGGTTTAAAGCAGAAGGGGAAGCCCTTACTTCAGAAAAAGAAGGAGAAATGGAATTTCAAGGGTTATACAGTCGCCCGGTAACTTCTTATTTCGATGTTCAAGCAGGTCTAAGATACGATGTTGCCTATAACAGCATTACCAGTAATTCAAGAGCTTTTGCAGTTTTAGGTTTGCAAGGTTTAGCTCCCTATTTATTTGAAGTGGATGGAAGTATCGCGGTAAGTGAAGATGGAGATTTATCCGGTAGTTTTGAAGGTGAGCTAGACTTGTTGGTTACTCAAAGGCTTGTTATTCAACCTCGGCTTGCGACAAGCGTTGCGGTGCAAAAAGTAGAAGAATTCGGAGTGGGTTCCGGCCTCAATAATATACAACTCGGCTTAAGACTTAGATATGAGATTAAGCGACAATTTGCTCCCTATATTGGAATTTCATGGAATAGAAAATTAAGTGAAACAGCTGATCTGGCAAAGCTTGAAGGAGCGGATGTAAGTGTATTTGGAGTGGTGGCCGGGGTAAGGTTGTGGTACTAAATACCGGTTACAGAGAATTTTATAATAACAATAACGATTAAGAAAAGGTTTTATGAAACTCATTAAAGCTTATATACGACCTATACTACTTGAAGATGTTTATACGGCTCTTAGAGCAGCCGGGCATTTTAGCATTACTGTCTTTAAAGGCGAAGGCGCCGGGCAATACTCTGATCCTGCTCATGAACACGGCTCTTTAGACTTCCCGGCTATGCATTCAAGGGTTATTAAAATAGAAATCGCTGCACAGCAAGCCTCTGTTCAACCTATTATTGAAATCATACAAGAGATCGCTTCAACAGGTTCTTCCGGGGACGGAATTATTTTTGTATCCCCCATTGAATATGCATTGCGCATACGCGATGGAAAAGAAGGCCCAGAAGTGCTTTTATAAAACACAAGGTGATAGCCATGAAAAGACATTATTTTTGGATGATTATTGGATGTGTTGTACCTCTCTTACTCATTTTTTTGGCACCAAGTTTCGGGCTGGAGAGTCCGATCACATTCTTTCTATTCATCCTCATCATGTTTGGTACACATCTTATGATGTTCCGTTCACATGACGGACATAATCATGAGGACACTAACTAATAAAAAAGAGGAGAAAACATGGAAAAATTAAGCATTAAACGGTTTGGAATGGCAGTTGGGTCAGCCGGAGCAATACTCTATCTGGGATGTATACTGCTCATGCTAACGGTAGGCAGAGAAGGAACCATATGGTTCTTCAATAGTCTGCTTCACGGTCTTGACACCACTTCAATCATAAGAATGAACGTACCTGTTTGGCAAGCACTATTAGGAATTGTGCAGACCTTTATCCTAGGTTGGTTGATCGGTGCATTTATGGCCTCTGTCTATAACATTGGGCTTAAGCAGGACAATTGATAACCATGAAAAAATTTAATCATAAGAAGACAAATAAAAGGAGAAACACTATGAAAACACTAAAACATATCATACTCACATCAATGTTCACCGTTCTTTTGATCGGCTTTGCTCATGCACAACAAGATAACATGCATGATGGCAAGAAAGAACAAATGATGGAAATGATGAAAGATTCTACCATGAGATCCATGATGATGGATCAGATGATGAAAGATCCAAAAATGCGAAAGCAAATGATGCATAAGATGATGAATATGGGTTCCGAAATGAATATGGGAGATAATCAGAAGATGATGCAAAACCCAGAAATGAAAGAACAAATGCAGGCCCATATGCAAATGATGCAGGCCATGATGGATGGCAAAGAAATGGATCAGGCAAAAATGAAGGGAATGATGAATGAGCGTGCCATGAAAATGCACATGATGTGCATGCAAATGATGAAGGGCGCTATGGATATGCCCGAAGGCTCAAAGTCAGGAGATAATCATTAATCATAGAATAGTGCCTGGTGAATAATGCATCAGGCACTGTTTCTAACAGGACATAACTATGCAGTGCTTAAATGGATTTGGAGGAGGATTGATGATGATTCTTTGGTGGCTTTTGATCTTTGTAATTGGTTACGGATTTTTTCAATTTTTCAGAGCTAATCAACAACAAAAATTGAATAGCGAAGAAAGCCCTCTTGAAATACTTAAGAAACGGTATGCCGGGGGAGAAATCAGTAAAACCGAATTCGAACAGAAAAAAGAAGAACTCGAAAATTAAGGACAATCATGGACTATTATATATCTAAAACAGTAAATCAAAATTTTGAAGATGCTATTCAACATGTAACTGAAAGGCTCAAGGACGAAGGTTTTGGGGTACTCACAGAAATTGACGTGAAAGAAACGCTTAAAAATAAGCTGGATGTGGATTTCAAGAAGTATAAAATTTTGGGATCTTGTAATCCAAACTTTGCACATCAAGCCCTTTTAAAAGAGGATAAAATTGGAACTATGCTTCCTTGCAATGTTATCGTAGAAGAGCACGAAGATGGAACGGTTGAAGTTTCTGCGGTCAATCCTCTGGCTTCCATGCAGGCAGTAGAGAATAAAGAGCTGAATAATATTGCTCAACAAGTCCAATCTACTCTCAGTAAAATCATTGAAACCCTGTAAAGAATAATTATGAATAGAAGAAGATTTATAAGAAACATTGCAATGGGATCAGGTGCACTAGCTTTAAGCTCTTTAATAAGTAGTTGTCGAACCAATCAGATGAATGGTTATGATGAATTTATTAACACCTTGGAGCAACCCCCGCTGATAAATAATCAAAATTTTACTCTTGCTGCTTCTTCGGAGAATTATAGTATTGGAGAAAATTATCAAATATCAGGCTTTCAGTTTAATCAAAGTTATCCATCACCAACGATAAAATGTCAACATGGTGACAGAATTAAAGCAATTTTTGAAAACCAAATTGGCCAAGATAGTATCATTCATTGGCATGGATTGATCGTCCCTCCGGATATGGACGGGCATCCAAAAGATGCTATTTCTGGTGGAGCTTATGAGTATGACTTTTTAATCAACCAACGGGCGGGTACCTATTGGTATCACCCACATCCTGATCGAATAACAGGTGATCAAGTTTACAAGGGCTTGGCTGGATTCTTTATTGTAGAAGACGAAGAGGAAAAAGCATTAGATCTGCCAAACGGAGAATTTGAAATTCCTTTGCTTATTCAGGATAGACGTTCAACTTCATCTGGTGAGATAGTATATGATCCTTCGATGCACGAACAAATGATGACGGGATTTTTGGGTGATAAAGTTTTAATCAATGGTACACCGGCGGCTTTTAAAGACGTAAAAAAAGGAAGGTATCGCGTTCGGTTACTAAATGGCTCAAATGCCAGAATCTATAATATCGCTTTTCAAAACCAACTCCCGTTTACTTTAATAGGTGGCGATGGCGGGTTACTTCCAAAAGCATTAGAAGTTGATCAACTTTTACTTGCACCCGGGGAAAGAGCAGATATATTGATTGATTTTTCTAAATTCAGTCAAGAAAGAGCTTCTTTGGTAAGCCTTCCTTTCGACATTCCATCTTCAGGGGGCATGATGAATGGTATGGGCAATATGATGGGAGGGAGCAGCCCGGAGCAGGGAGCGAGCTTTAAACTGATGGATTTTAAAATTATCGATGAACGTGTTGGAAGCATTCCAGAATTACCCAAAGAGCTTTCAGTTTCGACCTTTCCTGAAGAAAAAGATGCGGCCTTGAGACGACAAATTGATCTTAATATGCAGATGATGAAAGGGCACACGATCAATGGAAAGCAATTTGAAATGAACCGTGTAGATTTACAGGTTAAGCAAGGTCAAATAGAAATCTGGGAGTTTATTAATGATACACCAACTCCTCACCCAATGCATATACATGCCATACAATTTAAAGTACTAGATAGAAGTGGAAGTAGAGGGATTTTACCTCACGAAACAGGTTGGAAAGACACCGTTTTAGTAATGCCCGGAGAGCATGTTCGAGTGATAATGAAGTTTGATGCACCTAAAGGAATGTATGTATTTCATTGTCACAACCTCGAACATGAGGATAGCGGTATGATGGCTAATTATGAAATAACATAAGCTAACTAAGAAGTATTAAAAAATGAATGAATTCATACAACTTTATGGAGAGTCAACAAAAACGGCGATGGGTTTCTTTTGGAAGTCCGGCTGGGCATTCATTTTGGGATACTTTGTTTCAGGAATGATTCAGGCATTTGTGCCTAAAGGAAAAATGACGAAATATATGGGTGATGCTGACTTCAAAAGTATTTCACTTTCTACTTTATTCGGTTCAGCCTCATCATCTTGTTCCTTTGCAGCATTAGCGGCAGCACGGTCTTTAGTGAAAAAGGGAGCACACTTTGTAGCTGCGGTTTCATTTATGTTTGCCTCTACCAATCTGGTGATCGAACTGGGAATTTTGATCATGATCTTTTTGGGATGGCAATTTCTTGCCGCAGAAATTATTGGAGGTCTGATTCTTATAGCGATCAGTAGTGTTCTGATAAAGCTCACTTACCCCAAGAAGTGGATAAAACAAACACGAGAAAAGTTAGAAAAGAATGATGGTGAAGAAGAAGACTTTAACTGGAAAGAGCGTATTACCAGTAAGAAAGGATGGCATCTGGTTGGTCAGAAGTTTGTAAACGACTGGAAGATGGCGTGGGAAGACATTCTTATCGGTTTTACCATTGCAGGATTTGTTGCGGTAATGGTTCCTGCAGATTTCTGGTCCGCTCTTTTCTTAGCAGATGCTACAAATATACCGAGTTGGTTAGTAACCCTTGAAAATGCAGTTATTGCACCTTTCGTTGCCGGGGCAACTTTTATTGGCTCGATGGGAAATATTCCTTTGGCAACAGTATTGAATGAGAACGGAGTTATGTTCGCCGGAATTATGGGCTTCATTTACTCCGATCTGATGGTCCCACCGTTGGTTCATATCAACGCTAAATATTATGGATGGAAGGTTGCTCTGTATATCGCAGGTATAATGTTTGTGAGTATTGTGGCTACTGCATTAATTCTGAACAGTGCTTTTTCATTTTTTGGGATCATCCCTGAGTCAGCAAAAGTGGTTCAGGAAGTCACCCAATTCAAGATTGACCATACCTTTTGGATGAACATTGCCTTTACAATGGTAACAGGATGGCTGATCTATTTATATAAGCAACACAAAAAAGAACATGGGGCAAGCATGGATATGGAAATGGAAGGCGGCGGGAAAATCAAAAAAACTGCGGTTACCGTTTTTATTCTTATAAACGTTGTTGGTATTTTCTTATTTACTTAAGAGTAGAAGTTCGTGTTATTCATAAATTTTTTTCAAAATCTAGTTTCAATTTAAGCTTGCTTTAAGTGTAGTTGTGGTATTCTGTTGCTTAAAGACACGGTGTAATCCGAATCAAATAAAAAACTAGTTAACTCATCCTATAAATGTTAAACGTACAAAATAGTAAAGAAAAACTATCTCTGATTGGTTCAGTTTCACTTGGAACGGGCGTAATGATAGGAGCCGGAATCTTTGTTCTTATGGGACAAATAGCTGAACTAGTGGGTGATTTATTCCCCATAGCATTCATAGCAGGAGCAGTTGTAGTTGGCTTTAGTGCGTATTCCTATGTTAAATTTTCAAATGCTTATCCTTCTTCCGGTGGAGTAGCAAAGTTCTTAACAAAATCGTACGGTCCGGGTACCGCAGCAGGATTATTTTCATTACTAATGTATGTATCCATGGTGGTGTCAGAAAGTTTGGTTGCCGGAACTTTTGGTGCATATACACTTCGATTATTTCCAGAACAATATGCAGGCTACGCTCCGGTACTGGCTGTAGGGCTTATCACCATTGCTTACATTGTAAATATATTGGGAAATAAAGTGATTGGAAGTACAGCAACAATTACTGCAGTAATTAAAGTGCTTGGGATTTCATTGTTAGCAATATCGGGGCTTGCTGCTTCAGGGTTTGCAGATATTTCCGGAAATTATGTACCTGAAAGCGGACAAAGTTTACCCAAAGGCCTTGGCTTTATCGGAGCTCTTGCTTTAGCAATTCTGGCTTATAAAGGTTTTACTACAATCACCAATCAAGGGGATGATATTGAAAATCCACATAAGAATGTCGGACGGTCAATCATTATTTCGGTCGTTATTTGCACACTTATTTATGTGGCTCTTGCTTTATCAGTAGCCGGAGGCTTGAGTATTCCGGAGATTATTAAAGCAAAGGATTATGCATTAGCTGCTGCCGCAAAGCCTGTGTTTGGTGAGTGGGGAACATGGATTACTATCGGAATTGCTATAATTGCGACGGTTTCAGGAGTAATAGCAAGCGTATTTTCAGCTTCCAGGCTATTGGCGATGTTGAGTAATATGAAACAAGTTCCAAATCTGAATGTAATTGAAAAACTAAAAAACCCTGCGTTACTGTTAACGGTTTCTTTGGCCATCTTACTCACCATATTCTTCAACCTAACCAGAATAGCTTCTATTGGTGCAATTTTTTATCTGATAATGGATATCGCTATTCACTGGGGACTTTTCCGTTATCTTAGAGAAGAAGTAGAATTCAAACCCATTATTCCATTAATTGCGATGATTTTAGACATTGCTATACTATCTGCTTTTATTTACATCAGATATTTAGACGATCCTTTTGTATTGATTGTAGCGTTTGCAACTATAGTTCTTGTAATAATTGCTGAACGTATTTTTATGTTATCGCATACTGATAGTGATGGCAATATGCATATGGGAATGAACGATGATGTAAATGGGATGATGTAATTTTTCGGTAATTATAAATGGAAGTTAAATAGGTCTATGATCGTTAACTTTTCAAAGGAAACTGGACCGTAACAGTACTACCCTTGCTAATTCCTTTACTTGTTGCTTTAATAGTTCCTTCAAATAATTCTACAATAGCTTTCACTAAAGCAAGTCCAAGGCCACTTCCTGCTTCTTGCTGAACAGAAGGTTGATCAGATCTGTAAAACCTATCAAATAGACGTTTCTTTGTTTCACTATCAAAACCGTAGCCTTCATCTTTAATGGTAAATTGAACTGCATTGTTCTTCTTTTTAAGTGTAATACTGATCGTTTTTCCGGGATTACTATATTTTACCGCATTAGAAATAAGATTTCCGAATACTTCTTCTAAGTACTCTTTTTTGCCTTTGATTTTTACACTTGAATCGATATTTGCAACAAGATCAAGATCCTTTTTTGCAATGCGGACCGTAAATCTGGAAATCGTTTCTGTTAAGACATCATTTATGTTTATGAGTTCAAAATCAAGTTTTTCATTAGCTTCAACGGTTGAAAGTTGTAGTAATGATTCAATAATTGACGACATTCGGATTGTTTCTTGATGTACATTACCCAAGGTGGCTTCATATTCTTCATTTTCTCTGGGCTTTCGGAGCGTTACTTCAACTTCATTTCTTATTGACGCCAGAGGATTTGATAACTCATGAGCGGCATCAGCAGTAAATCTTTTTTCTCGTTCAAAAGCTTTTTGCAAGCGACTTAACATCATATTAAATGTATGAGAAAGTTCTGTAAGCTCGTCTTCAACTTCGGGATTTGCAGGTATTCTTTTTTGAAGTTCAGATGCTTTAATAGAATTTACAGAAGAAGTAATTGAGCTAATTGGGGAAAGAGCCTTTTTAGACAGCCAGTACCCACCTAGGATAGAAAATACAACGCTTATTGTAACCAACAAGATCAGATACTTTCTAAGGCGGACTAACTCTTCATGCAATGTCCACTCAAACCCCGAAACTTCGAGCCATCCTACAAGTTTATTGTCATAATTTATTATCGGATGGTAATAAGTTCTTAAAGGAAGATCTTGCCATGTAGTACTTAAAGATACTTGGGACGAAATTGAAGGTATTTTTACAGGAAGTTTTGAATGTTTATTAAAATTAGGGCTTTGATAGAGTAAATTTTTTTGAGCATCAAACAAGCGAACATAAGTACCGAAGTTTTTTTCCTCCATGAGTGCTTCATTACGGCTGTATAAAGTAAGATCTATTCCTAAGCTGACAGTTGATGTTTTTAAAAAAGGAATAATTTGTTCTGTCTCATATCTGAGATGCCGATCATAGTTATGGTGGATAGAAGAATGAAATGTCTGATACAAAAAATAAGCGAATACACTTAAAAGAATAAAAAGACTTAAGCCGTACCAAAGCGATAATTTTTTAGAAATGGACAGCCGTTGAAAAGCAGTAAAAGATGAATTGTTCATTAGTTTAACTCAAGCTCTTAAGTATTTTTGTATTCAGTCTATATCCTGCACCGCGTACTGTTTCAATGAGATAAGTGTCATCATTAAATTTAATTCCTTTATTCTCATAAGCTTTGGCCAGACTGTTTCTTAACATAGATATAGTTGCTTCAATAGTGTTATCACTAACTGTGTCCGATCCCCACACACGTTCAGCAAGTTCGTGTTTTGAAAAAACTCCGCCATCAATGCTCAGCAAAAGTTGAAGAATCAGAAACTCTTTTGCTCTTAAAGAAATAGAATTTCCGAAAATACTTACTGTACGTTTTCTTTTATTGAAATGAAGCGCTCCAATATTAATATCATCAGTATTTGAATACTGTGGTTTTCGTCTTAAAAGAGCTCTTACCCGCGCTAATAGTTCATCAAAAGAAAATGGTTTATTCATATAATCATCGGCACCAGAGTCTAAGCCAATGATTTTATGTTCAGTATCGCCCAAAGCAGTTAGCATTAAAACAGGGAAGTCAACGCCATGTGACCGCCATGCTTTAAGCACCGCTTGTCCATCCTTCTTTGGGAGTCTCCAGTCCAGTATTGAGAGGTCGTAGGAGTTAGATTTTCCAAGTAATTCTGCTTCTTCGCCATTTCTGGAAATTTTAACTACAAATCCTTCTTCTTCTAGTCCTTTCTTTAAAGACTTGGAGAGGGAAATTTCATCTTCAACTAATAAAATCCACATAAATCAACCAATTCGATTTTAGATTTCATATAAATATAAATTATTTGCTACTACTTTAAGGTAGTTTTAAGGTTCGGTGTTGTATAATGTTCTTAAAATAGAAATAGATTGATTCAAAATTAACTTAAAAACAAACAATATCATGGAACTTATACCGGAATGGGCACCGAACATACACCCAATGATCGTTCACTTCCCGATCGCATTATTTATACTGGCAATAATTATGGATGTTGCCGGGTATTTTCTGCCGGAAAGCTGGTGGGATGAGAAAAAAAACTTGATCTTATACAGTCTCTCCGGAATTGCAGGGATTGGGACTTATTTCTCAGGAAAGGAAGCTGCAGATAGTGTGTTTATTGAAGCTGAAACTCAGAATTTATTGACTGCACATGCTGATTGGGCTGAGTACACAGTTTGGTTTATGGGATTATACGCACTCTTGAGAATTGGTGTATATTTTTGGGGTAAATCCGAGATAAAACCATTGCGAATAGGTTTGACCTTACTTTCATTTGTTGGAGCATTTTTACTATATCAAGCAGGAGATAGAGGAGCTCAGATGGTTTATCAGTATGGAGTGGGTGTACAAGCTGTTGATATCGAAAATCCGGAGCAACACGATCATGAAACCGATCATGATGAAGGCATGTCAGAGCATTCGGAAACTTCCCAAGAAAGTCATGATGATAGTTCAATGGGAAACTCTACTGCTTTTAAAGCCACAGAAAATGGAAACTGGGAATGGAATATCGACAAAAATGCCATAGCTGATTTGAAAAATAATTTTCATTGGTTAACAGGAAGTTTAGAAGAGGTAAATGCTGAGGCTGTACAAACTACCAATGGTAGCTACGCTCTTTCGTTCAGTGGAAATAATCTAAATGGCTTTTTTGTTGGGCACGAATCCTACGAAACAACACAAGTAGACTATTATTTAGACATATCAGCACTTGAAGGAATGGTAATGTTAACAAATAATGTGCAAGACGAGTCTAATTTTGATTTTGTATCTGTTGCTTCAGATGGTACTGTTAAACAAGGTCGAATGGTTAACGGAAAAGAAGAGCTGTTTGAAGAAGGAGCGACGGATGTTTCAAAATCTATGTTTGTACGAGTTGTTGGGAACGGCACACATTTTCGTGGATATGTAGATAAAGAAATGGTTGTCCATGGTCATGGTGACGCACCAAAAGCAGGTGGTGTTGGTATCAAAATTATGGGAGATGGTACTGTTGTACTTGAAAAAATGAGCTTAATCAAATTATAATTCACTCAATAATGCCTGTCCTATTTAAAAATAACGGGTATTAAGTGATACTAATGAAAGCCGTATATTTTTTAACATCTAGTTTTATATCCTTTACAGGATATTTTAGTCTACGAAGCTATTCTTGTATTCATTAAATCTAACTTTGCTCTGGTTATAAGTATAGATGAAATTTTTTTAAATATTGTTCAATTTGTTTATAGGAGAAGAGAAAATGACCAAATTTATGAATGCATCGGATGCTAAGGTATTACTCGATATCTTCGATGAGCTGGGTAGATATGTCTTAAAGATTAGTTCTTTAAGGATTACCAAGAATCAATATTGTATGATAGGGGAGTATTATACATGATAGATGAGTAAAACCTATTCTGAGTGCCACATGTTCCCCTTTTTGCGAAGAACTTTATTATTTGAACCGAGGAAATTCTATTATTATGAAGACATCGGATAATATTATTATTAATAAGATCCAGGAAGGAGATATTTCTGCATTTGAAAGACTATTTAAAAGCTATTACTCACCATTATGTGACTATGCATATAAGTATGTAAAAAATCCTCATGTGGCAGAAGATCAAGTACAGGATATCTTTACCAATATCTGGGAAAAAAAAAAGACTGGAATCCTAAGGGAGGCATCAAATCTTACTTATATAGGGCTACCCGTAATCAATCTTTAAATTATTTAAAGCATCAGAAAATAGTACAGGACTGGGAAGATGAAAAAAAAGCAACCAAGCCAACTTATACCGATAACGTCTCAAAAGAAATAAACAGTTCTGAACAACTAAGAAGACGGATAGAAGAAGCCATTCACCAGCTCCCCCAAAAAAGACGCACTATTTATGAATTTAGCCGAAATCATGGCCTCACCTATCAGGAAATAGCCGAAGTACTAAATATCTCCATTAAAACTGTAGAGACTCAAATGAGAAGAGCTCTTAAATATCTTAGAAGCCACCTTAAAAGAAGTTTTGAATAGATTTTATCTTTTTTGTCAATTTTTCTTTCATTAAGTAATTTTGGTAAAGCTTTCTTTACTGTCGAGCATACTCTTCTATACTTTTCAAATACACTTTATACCCTTTTGTAAAAAAAAAGCAGGTTACTGTAAGGGTAATACATTTCTCAGTTGTATTGGTAGTACAACGTTAAAGTATAACGAACTTTATACATGAGAAAAAATAGGCGGTGGACTATAATAGCCAAGTATGTTTCCGGCAACTGCAACTCCTTTGAAAAAAAGATTATAAAAAAGAAGATAGAATTTGATGAAAATTTCAAAAAGCAAGTTGAAGAAGCTCGTTTGGTCTGGAATTTATCGAATAAAGAAGGTAATAAATGGGATCAGAATAAAGCTTGGTTTAAGATTAGGAAACGTCTGGATTTCGAAAAAAAAGAAAATGCAAAAGATCTTTCTTTTAATTATAGAAAAGAAAGATCTTCACGCTTTACTTTAGCTAAAATAGTTCATATTGCAGCTCTCTTTTTAATCGCCACATTAACAAGCGTTATCTATTCTCATATCGAGAAAGAGGATACTGTAAACCAGATTCAGGAAATTCAGTATCAAGAACTAATTACTAAAAAAGGCGAGCAAAAGCGTTTCATATTGAGTGATGGGTCTAAAGTCACGTTAGCTCCAGATAGTAAGCTACGCCTTTCAGAAAATTATACTACTGGAAACAGAGATGTTTTCTTAACTGGAGAAGCTTTTTTTAATGTTATATCTGACCCTGAAAGACCTTTCAAAGTACATATTAATGGAACAATTACAAAGGTGCTGGGAACTCAATTTAACGTTATTTCATACCCACCTGATTTATCCGTAGAAATGGCTGTTTTGGAAGGAAGCGTTAGTGTACTTGCTGTAAAAGAGAATGAACGAGTTTTCTTGAAACCAGGAGAACTAGGGAGTTATACTCCCAGTAAAAAAATAACTGTTAGGAACATAGATGTTAATAAATACTTAGGCTGGATGGAGGGAAAATTGATTTTTGAAAACCAACCCTTGAGTCAAATAACAGATCGATTAGAGCGCTGGTATAACATTCCCTTTGAAATTAAAGATAAGGAAATAAAAGAATTAACTATTACTGCAACCTTTAACCGAAAGCAACCTCTAGAAGAAGTTCTTGATGCGTTGGCTTTATCTCTAGATATAGCGTATTCAAAAAATAACAAGTCCATCACTTTTAAAAGAAACCATAACTAATCAGCAACGTAACAATGAAAAATAATAAGCTACTTACTTTATTACTTCATACTTGTGTGGTATTAATATTATTGATGCCTAATGTTCATGCACAAAATGAAAGCAATCAATTTGTTCTACTTGAATGGTACGATCAGGATTATCAAGCTAAATCACTTTATGAAAAAATTGTGTCTCTAACTTTGGATGATATTTCATTGGAAGAGGCTTTAAAAGAAATTGCTGAACAGGGAAAGCTTCAGCTATCCTACAATAAACAACTTATTCCAGATCAGAAAATAACTCTGAAGTTAGAAAAAATTAAAGTTAAAGAAGCGTTGGAAAAGGTATTGGAAAATACGAATCTAGAGCTATTAGCTTCTCCTCGAGGTCAAGTAGTAATCAAAAGAAAAATTTCTACTACCGTTATTGATGGTACTTTGACTGGTACTGTTATAGATGGTAAAACAGGCGAACCTATGGTTGGGGTTACTATTATTGTAAAGGGTACTACCAAAGGTGCTTCTACTGATTTGAAGGGTAATTATACAATAAATAATGTTCCTCTTGGTTCACAGATTATTACAGCTGCTTTTATCAGTTTTAACCCAGTAAGTAAACCTATCGAGGTTTCAGATGGCATAAATACTCTGAATTTTGAACTAATGCCTGATATATTAAGTATGAATGAACTTGTGGTTACTGCAACCGGAGTTCGACGAAAAGTTGAGATTGGTAACTCTATAGCAAGAATAGATGCAATTAAAGATGTTAAAACACGACCTATTAGTGATGTTTCCGGGTTGCTTCAAGGACAGGCAGCAGGGGTACAAATTGTAAATAGTGGCGGAGCTACTGGAATGGGAACCCGGATCAGAATTCGTGGCTCGAATAGTGCCTCACTATCTAACGAACCAGTAATTTATGTTGATGGTGTCAGAATTAATAACGACCCTAATTCTATCTCTTTTGAAACCGGAGGGCAGGCACCGTCTCGGTTAGGCGATCTCAATCCGGAAAATATTGAATCTATCGAAGTTATTAAGGGACCCTCAGCAGCAACCCTATATGGTTCGGTAGCTGCCAATGGGGTTATTCGTATTACAACAAAAAAAGGCAAATCTGGTGAGCCAAGATGGGTGGCCTTTACAGAAACCGGAATCGTAAATAATGTGACTACATACCCTGATAACTTCCGTGCAGTTGATGCATCAGGGAATCCTTGTTTTACTTTCGAAGCGGCGGAAGGTACTTGTACTCAGAGCAGCATTAGTTCCTATCAGCCACTTAACGAATCTGTAAGTTCCCCTTACCGTACAGGAAATACTTATGGATTAGGTTTAAGTGTATCTGGAGGAAGCGAAACACTGACCTACTTTATATCTGGGAACTATGCCGATAATCAAGGAACTCTTCCAGTTAACAATCTTAAAAAAGCAAGTTTAAGAGGTAACTTTCAATCTTATATTAACGAAGATCTGAAGGTTACTCTGAATACAGGATATACAAACAGTAATTTGGAACTCCCCATGAATGGTACTTTTTCTATAGGCCTTTTGGGACAAGGTCTTAACGGGCAAGCCACACCAGATGTCAATAACGGATGGGGCGAATTTACTCCTGCCGAATTGTTCACTGTTGATTCACGCCAGCAGATTAACCGTTTTACCACTGGGCTTGAAACAGAGTGGATCCCTTCCCAAAACCTGAATTTCCGGTTGTCGGGTGGGCTGGATTATACATCCCGCTGGGACAATCAATTTTTTCCGACAGGAACAGCCCCGGATTTTCTTGATTTTAAAGATGGAGTACGTATATCGAATCGATTCGATGTGTTCAACTACACTCTGGATGCAAATGGAACATATAGTAAGGCAGTATCTGAGAATTTATCTTCCCGTACTTCTGTAGGATTTCAGTATCTACGGGATTTGACTCTAGGAACACTCGCAACAGGTCGTCAGTTAGTAGCAGGGACTGGATCAATTGCAGGTGCAGCAAATACTACCAGTACTGAGCAAACTACCGAACAACGTACTGTTGGTATGTTTTTAGAAGAAAGGCTTAACTTTCAAGATAAACTGTTTGTAACCGGTGCTGTCCGGGCTGACCGTGGAAGCGCCTTTGGCGCCCAATTTAATGCGGTAGTCTATCCCAAAGTTAGTGCTTCCTGGCTAATTTCGGAAGAGTCATTTTTTAGTACAAGTCGCTGGTTATCTTCGCTTCGCCTTCGAAGTGCTTGGGGCGACTCAGGAGTACAGCCAGGCACAAACGATGCCTTGAGGTTTTTTATACCTATTGCATCCACAGTTAATGGAGAAAGTGTAACAGGGGTAACTTTTGGCGGGGTCGGTAATTCTGATCTTAAACCAGAACGTTCAAGGGAATTTGAAATCGGTATGGATGCAACCATGCTGTCAGATCGTGTTGCTCTTGAAGTCACATATTTTAACAAGCAAACCCAGGACGCCCTTATATTCAGGCAGCTTCCTCCTTCGCTTGGTGCTGGAGGTGGCCGATTCGAAAATCTGGGCTCTGTAGCCAATACCGGCTTTGAGCTCTCTTTAAGTTCCACCGTATTTCAAAACGAAACTGCTTATTTTGACTTCAATATAGTAGGATCATTGATAAACAACGAACTCAAGGAGCTAGGAAATGGAATTGAGCCTATTCTCATTAGCAGTGTTCAGCGCCACGTTGAAGGCTACCCCTTGGGTGGATACTGGGATGAAAAATATACCTTCAGTGATGCTAACGGTGATGGTCTGATAGGCAGAAATGAGGTTACTGTAGGTGATGAAGCTGTTTATCTCGGCTCCCCTTTTGGAGAAACCGATGTTACCTTTACAGGCACAACCGGTTTACTTGGAGACCGGATTGTAGTTAGTGCACTCCTGAACTATAGAGGTGGACGAAAACTGTATAACAATACAAATGCATGGCGGAATGGAAACAATAATACAGAGGCTCTAAATGACCCAAATACCTCACTGGAGAATCAAGCTCGGGCAGTAGCTTCTAAATTCTTTGGTACTGAAGCCGGATATATTGAAGATGCCTCATTTTGGCGGTTACGTGAAGTATCGCTAACCTACAATGCCCCTCTGAGTTGGCTTGATGCACTTGGAGTTTCCGATCTAAGTCTCACGCTTTCAGGAGCAAATCTTGGTTTATGGACCAATTATACTGGGCTAGACCCCGAAATTAGCTCAAGAGGACAAGGCAATTTCATTATCGATGATTTTATGACACAGCCTCCAGTTCGTACATGGAAAGCACGTCTTAACATATCATTTTAACCGCTAAAAAATTTTAATTGGAGAAATTATTATGAGTACACTACTAAAAAATAACAATCGAATTTGGAGGCAACTTGTTATTGCAGGTATAACAGCCATAGTTGCGTTTGGCACTTACTCTTGTGATGATATGGTTAACGTTACAGATCCTGATATCGTTACCCCTGAATCGTTGAGCGGTCAGGAAGGTCTTGAAACACTTCGGGCGGGTTCGCTTGGAGACTTGGCTGTTGCCATGAGCGGGTCGGCAGCAGGTCATGGCGCAACGCCCGGTCTTGTCACAATGAGTGCACTTATGACTGATGAATACATTTACACGGGTACATTTCCTACAAGGCGTGAAGCAGATACCCGAAACGTACAAAATACAAATGGAACAATGGACGGAATCTATGGAAACATGCACAGGGCCCGTGTTGCAGCTGAGAGAGCGGCCGAACTGGCAGCGGAAATTGGCGGCTTAACTGCCATAGAAAGCGAAATGCAGAATGTTGCGGGCTACTCCTATGTAATGTTTGCAGAAACCTATTGTCCGGGAGTACCTTTCAGTAAGGCTCCGGCGGATGGTGGAGATTTAGAGTTTGGGGAGCCGCTGACAACTGAGCAGATGTTTACCCGTGCAGCAGATTGGTTCGACGAGGCACTGAATAGTGCAGGAACGGCAAATACACAGATGGCGAACCTTGCACGTATTGGTAAAGCCCGCGCTCTTTTGGGGCTAGGCCAAATCAGTGATGCAGCCAACATTGTTCAATCAGTTCCCACCGACTTCGTTTATAACATCGAACATTCCGATAATAGCAGGCGGCAAGAGAATGGAATCTATATTATGAGTACCGTGCGTCAGCAATGGTCAATTGCTGAGGGTAAAGGTGGAAATGGGCTAATGTTCCGCTCTGCAAATGATCCACGTACTCCTTGGGAAGACAATGACGAAATAGGACAAGATGACATAACCAAATACTACAATCAGCTTAAATACCCTTCATCGAGTGCACCTGTTGTGCTGGCTTCCGGTATTGAGGCGCGGCTAATTGAAGCTGAAGCAGCTGTGCAAGCAACGGATAACCAGGCTGTTGAAGACATTCATAATAACCTCAGAGCTCTGGAAGGATTACCTGCAGATGACTTGTCAGGAATGGATCAGGATGAGCTTAGTGAGTACCATTTCAAAGAAAGAGCTTTCTGGTTGTTTAGTACGGGCCACCGCCAGGGAGATCTGCGCAGATTGGTACGTGTATATGGTAAAGATGCAGCAAATGTGTTCCCCTGGGGTACATATTTTAAAGGAGGGCAATATGAACCTGTACTTTCGTTTCCAGTACCTCAGTCTGAGGAGAACAATCCAAACTTCCAAGGATGTCTGGATGAACAAGATACTTAAACAGAAAACCTAGTTTAAAAAATATAAAAAGGGGGCTTGAACAGCCCTTTTTTATTTCTAAGCTAAGTACTTTATCGAATATAAGCCTGACCATAGTGCCAACCCATACCAAACAGCTTCTCATTATTAAATCCCACGGTTCAAAACATATATTTATTTTGGCGGGTTTATTTTTTCTCTCAGGCACTGCCGGCTTAATCTTACAAGTTGTATGGATGTATCGCCTTGGTTTAGTTTTTGGAAATGCTGCCTATGCGACAGCAGCAACACTGTCTGCTTTCTTCCTGGGAATGGCATTGGGAGGATGGTTTTGGGGTAAAGCTGCTACACGGTTACGCAATGCCTTATCCATTTACGGCCTCATGGAGTTAGGTATCGCTCTTTCTGCATTGCTTTGGATTCCGGGAATAGGTTTATATGAGTCGAACTATCCAATTATTGTAGACATTCTTGGCAATAATGCAGGGATGCTGACTTTTGGGAAGTTTATTTTCAGCATTTCTCTATTACTCTTACCAACCCTGTTTATGGGAGGAACTTTTCCGGTTCTTTCCCAGTATGTTGCTGAAAACCGGGATCAACTTGCCACCCGAGGAACATTCTTGTATGCAGTAAATACCATAGGTGCATCAATCGGTGCTTTTATAGCAGGGTTCTTTCTTCTTTCGGAATATGGTGTCAGTTCTACTTATTATTTTGCAATAGCCTTAGCTGCAGGAACAGGAATTATAGCTATCGTTCTTGATCGGTTAACTATTTATGATTCTAAGGCTGGTTTTGCTCAGAATAAATCTGAAGTTATATCTAACAAAAAACTCTTACCCTCTAATTCTCTCAGTTACTCTCTGATAATTGTGTTAGCATTTAGCTCAGGTTTATTAGCTCTGTCTGCAGAAACAATATGGATAAAAATGTTTGCTCAGGTTTTGCAAAATTCTGTGTATTCTTTCTCTGCTATTTTGGTTGTATTTCTAATTGCTTTAGGTTGTGGCGGAATGCTGTCTCATTTACTTGTACGAATTTCCGTACCCGTAATCCCTACCATAATGATTCTATTATCGGTTGGTGCTATCATGATTGGAGTCTCGCCATTGATTTTTAATATGGCTACCAATGGTCTTCAATATATTTCTGCAAGTGCTTCATGGACTGATTATCTACAATCAATTTTCAGACTTAGTTTTTTAATAGTTTTTCCTCCAACGGTAGTTATTGGTTCAGTTTTCCCATATTTGCTAAAGGCTTCTCCTAAAATTAATCGTAAATCGGGTTCATTTGTTGGTCTTCTGGTTTTTTTTAACTCTATTGGCAGCGCGGTTGGTCCTCTACTTATAGGATTCTTCTTACTCGACTACATCGGATTGTGGAATAGCGTAAAGGTAATTGCAATTATATATGTTGCTTTAGCTCTTTTAATTACCTTTTATTTTAAAAAAAGGACAAGGTGGACGACGCTTACTGGACTCACAGTGATATTATTAATTTTAATCCCAAATCCACCTTTAGTTCATTTGGAAGCTAATGAATCTATTTTAGATATCTGGCAATCTAGTGATGGTGTTGTTTCAATTGTAGAATCAGATAATAATATTCAAATGAGACTGGATAATTTTTATGTACTTGGAGACACTCGGTCAGTACTGGTTGAAAAAATGCAGGCTCATATTCCTCTTCTACTTCACCCTGAACCAAAAAGTGTACTATTTTTAGGGATGGGGACTGGAATTACTGCAGGGGCTTCCTTAGATCATAACGTTGATCATATCGTTACTGTTGAATTAGTACCTAACGTAATTCGCGCTGCTAAGCGTTATTTTACTCCCTGGGTGAATGAGCTTTTTACTCGTCCAAACGTTGAAATCGTTCCAGATGATGCCCGAAATTTTCTTTTAGGTACATCCCAAAACTTTGATGTTATTATTGGCGATCTTTTCACTCCCTGGCATCAGGGAACTGGTACACTTTATACTGTAGAACAGTTTAAGCTGGCAAAAAAACATTTAACTTCAAACGGAATATTTGCGCAATGGCTTCCCCTTTATCAACTGACCCCTGAAAGTTTTAAAACCATTTCTGCTACCTTTGCTTCCGTATTCCCTCAGGTTACGCTTTGGCGGGCTGATTTCTCAACATCCAGAGCAAGTATTGTGCTCATCGGTCAAGCATCTGGAACTTCTCTTGATCAAAGAGTTCTTGAAAAAAATATTACTAATATAATTGAAACATCAGCGGAAAAAGCTGATTCTTCAAAACCACATATGGCAGGTCTTTTTTATCTTGGAAATTTACAAGCGATAAAAGATAGCTTATCAGGAATTCCAATAAATACAGATGACAAACGAACCATAGAATTTAATGCACCTGTTTTATCTCAAAAAGCTAATTCCGGAAAAGCCTCATATATAGTGGGTAAAGAGTTTGAAAAACTGATAACTGCGTTAGCTAGAGGTCTTCCTCCTCAGGAAGATCCTTATTTGTCTTTGCTTCCAGAAAACGAAATTAAATATGTAGAGGTTGGATTGCAATATTACAAGTACTTGCAGTTAAAAGCTGAAAATAAAAACAATGAAGCTGACAGCGTACGTACTGAAATTCAAACTTTAGCGCCCGGCTTTTTAACAGACACTGTTAAAAATTAATCTTAGAATACTTTATACTATGGATCCAACTAAAAATTTGGACCCGTAAGAAAATAAACCTTAAAACAAACCAAACACTCTTATGAAAAAAATTATACTAACACTCTTATTATTATCTACTTCCGGATTTATTTATGCTCAGAATATGGATCACGAGAATCATAAGAACATGGCAAGTTCTGAGGAAGTGGAAGCTGTAAAAAAAGTTCTGAAAGCGTATAAAAATGCACTTGAGGCTTTAGATGTAACCGGAACACAAAAATTATTTACAGAAGATGCAGATGTTTTTGAAAACGGAAAATACGAAGGAAGCTATCAGGATTATTTAGATCATCATATTGGACCTGAATTGGGTCATTTTAAAGAATTTTCGTTCATCGATTATAAAGTGGATGTACAAATTGAAGGAAGGATTGCAGTAGCCTTTGAGACGTACAACTATAAGATCGTGACCGGAGGGGAAGACAGCAGAACTATCGAAAGACAAGCAGTGGCTACATCAGTTCTTAAGAAAACAGAATCAGGATGGAAGATCATGCAGAATCATGGTTCATCCAGAGCTGTAAGGAATTAGAATTTTGACCAAATTAAAGTCATTCCCAAAGAACCGCACGATAAGTGTAGTTCTTTGGGCTTTTTTGCTAAATACACTTTGGGAGTTTACGCAGTGTGTATTTCTTTATGACATGTGGAGTTGGCCCTTTTGGAAAGGAATTATATGGATGTGGGCAGCTGTATTTGGTGATATATTAATTGTTCTCTCACTTTGGAAAGGGGCCACCATAACGTTTAATTCAATACATTTTTTTAGAGGACACTTTAGAGACTATTGTGTATTGGTTTTGATAAGTTTTTTCGCCGCTATTTTCTTAGAGTGGATTGCTCTTTATTGGGAACTATGGAGCTATAATGAAAGCATGCCTTCAATTAATATTTTAGGACAAAAGGTAGGTATTTCCCCTATTTTGCAGATAACTATATTACCTGCTTTAAGCTTATTTTTTGCGGAAAAATTTCAAAGTAAAGCAACTTATGATGAAGTCTAAAGAAATACTCTTTGTTCTTGTTTTAGCTATCAGCTCACTTGTTTGGGTAAGTTGTGGAGAAAAACAAAAAGAAACAAAGGCTGTTGCAGATCCAACGACTTTCAAGCAAAGTCGTTGGTACACCCAACAACAATTTGAACTGGGAAAGCAAGTGTTTACCGCCAATTGTGCTCAATGTCATGGGAGTAAAGGTCAGGGATTGGTAGAAGATTGGAAAACACCGAATCCTAACGGGCAGTTTCCGGCACCGCCACTTAACGGATCTGCACATACATGGCATCATTCTACCGAAGTGCTGATGGAAACCATCAACAAAGGTGGAATTCCTTTAGGGGGGAGCATGCCTTCATTTCAGGAAGTGCTTTCTGAAGAAGAAAAGTTGGCTGTAATTGCTTTTGTTCAAAATTTGTGGGACGATGAAACCTATAAAAAATGGCTTAAAATCAATAATTCAAACTAACTAATAAGTAATCGCTATGATAAAATTAAACTATACATTGATCATTTTATTTATATCAAGTTTAACAATTTCAGCTCAGCAAACTGATAATAAAACAATGATCGCAAAAGCATTAACTGATCTGGAAACTGCTATCGTTAACAATGATGCAGAGTTGGCTGGAAATATTTTGCACGATGACGTTACTATTCTGGAAGGAGGAGGAATGGAAACTAAAGAACAATACCTTTCCCATCATTTTCATTCAGATGGAAAGTTTTTATCTGCAATGAACAGGGAGGAAGAGTCTCAGGAAATTAGTGTAGAAGGAAATATGGCATGGGTTACTTCTAAAACAAAAATGACAGGAACCTATTCGGGAAGAGAAATTGATTTGAGTAGCTTAGAACTTGCCGTACTCAAAAAAGAGAATGGGATGTGGAGAGTAATAGCACTGCATTGGTCTTCGAGATAATACATTAACGATTTCAACAGCAATCTCTGCCTTTCTGAATGGGAGGGCAGGGAACACCTCCATAAGAACAAAAATAAAATCTCGTTATCTGAGGTTGGTGAATAAGATTTAGGCTATCAAACCATTGAGCCAACATCTGATGCCATAGAAGGGTACGAATAAACAAAACTTTTAAGCGAATTGGCTTTTATCTTATTTTTTATCGCAAGTGCAAAAAGGTTAATGGTTTCCTCTGAATGGGGGCCAATTAAATGAGCTCCTAAAATGTAGCCATCGTCATTTAGTAACACTTTATATGCATAAGTTGATTCATTGATTCTCTTAGCGTTATACCAGTCTTTTGCAGAACCGGAATTTACATGATAAGATATCTCTTTATCCCTTAGTTCCTTTTCTGTAAAACCAACTGCCGATAGTGGAGGTAATGTAAATAAAGAGGAGGGCATTTCAGTATAGTCAGGTTTTTTTGAATTACCTCGTATAATATTTGATGCAACAGCATGTCCTTCCATTACCGCAACGGGAGTAAGATTCAAACCTTTAGTAGCTGCACAATCTCCTGCAGCATAAACAGATGAGTTACTTTTACTCTGTAGAAACTCATTTACTAAAATTCCTTTTTTACCGTACTCAACATTCGCTTTTTCAAGATTAAGACCATCTAATTCAGGTACTCTTCCGGCAGCATTTACTATCATATCAGCTTGAATCGTTTGGGTTGAATTCTCTGATTTCGTTGTAACTAATAAATGGTTGTTGGTTTTTTCAATGGCTACTACTTCAGATTTTAGCTTAAGGTCAATATTGAGTCCTTCTGTGGCTTTTACCAGATGATCTACCATGTCCTCATCAAAATTTTCTAAAGGTCTTTCACCTTTGTGCAGGATGGTTGCTTTGCTACCGGCTCTTGCCACAAGATGTGCAAATTCGAATGAAATATAACCGCCACCAATAAAAGTAACATGATTTGGTAGGCTATCTAAATTAAGAAAATCAGAACTATCTATACAAAGATCGTTGCCCGGTATGTTTAATGTCCGTGCTTTTGCTCCGGTACTAATAACAATTTTATCGCTTTCTAAAATATCATTATCAATTTTGATGGAGTTGGGAGATTCAAAGCTTGCAGCACCATGAAACATAGTGACATCATTTTTTTGATACCCTTTCTCAACTCTTGGCGGCATATTGGAAACGAAATCGTTTTTATATGCCATTAATTCATTCCAATTAATTTCTACTTTCCCGGAAATGCCAATGTTTGACATTTTGTTGGCTCGATCGATGATTTCTGAAGCACCAATCAAAATCTTTTTAGGGTCACAACCTCTTAATGCACAGGTTCCGCCATATGGCCTTGAATCTGTGACGGCAGTTTTTAAACCTTTTGCAGCACATTTATTGGCGATTGTCATTCCTGACATCCCGGAACCTATAACAATTAGATCAAATTTCATGTGTCTTCCGTATCAAGATTTTGATTTTTTAATTTTTCTTAGACCAAACAGGAAAATTCCAATGCAAAGGAGTAAAATCGGAATCAAAACATAGTCCAAATAAGTTGTTAAAGCAGCTAGCCCAAAAAAAGCTAATGCCCATACCAGTAAAGGAGTAAAACAACATAAGGCGGCTATTAATGCTCCCCAAAGTCCGATGAGTGTAGTTTTATCTTTTTTAATGTCTTTATAATTCATAACTAACAACAGCTTTTATCTTGCTGTATCGGAGGACAGGGAACATCTCCATAAGAACAAAATACACAGCAGTCTCCCTGTTTGGGTTTAAGCACCTCTTTACATTCAGGGCATTCCCAAAAGAATTGGCAGGAGTCTGTAGGCATGGTTTCTTTAGATTGATTCCCGCAGTTAGGACAAGTAATGGTTGATTCAGCAATGGTGGTTGTCATATAAACTTAATTGATTTTGGCACTTTCTGAAGCTATAAAACCGGTTTTGTTTATAGCTTCAATAATAGTTGGGACTGTTGTTTTCTCTTTATTGAATTTGACAACAGCATTTTGATTTTCATAAGAAGCAGAAGCTTCGAGTACACCTTCAACTCCATGAGCAGCACTTAAGACTGCAGATTCACACCCCGCACAGGTCATACCTTCAATATTGAATGAAACAGTTTCAACCTGATCTTTCTGTACGTAGATAACTTTCTGATCCGGTTTCGAAGTAAAAATAGTCGAATAGTAAGGGAAGCTTATTAACAGTGCAGCAACTACAGTTACTATTCCTAAAAAGCTTTTAGAATTCAGAAAAGATGGATTTTCTTCGCAAGCACAATCCGGATCCCAATTGGGTTTTAATTTTCGATACCATGCATAACCAAGCAATAGTAAGGTAAGCCCGATTATATAAGGTCTGAATGGTTCGATCCAGGAAAAAGTGGCTGCTACTCCGCTTACACCAGCTACCAAAGCTACAACAGGAGTGATGCAGCATAAAGAAGCTAAAAATGCGGCAAAGATTCCCGCTCCGATCCACGTGGTCTCTGTTTGATTGTTTTTTTCTTTACTCATGCTGCTAAAACTTTTAATAGTTGGTTGTTATTAATGTGTCCAAAAATTGGAGATAGGATTTTTTTATAAACAGGATTCAAAGAATAAAAAATAACCTGCCCATCTCGTGTTGTATCGACTAAACCACCATCTTTTAATTTTCTAAGATGTTGAGATATAGCAGGAATACTCATATTCAGGATATCCCCGAGATCACAAGGACATAATTTTTCCTCAGCATTTAACAGAAAAAGAATTTTTAGCCTAACGTCATTCGCTGCTAGTTTTAGAATATCAGTTAATTTATAAATAGAAGTATCTACCTGTTCTAAGGAATTTATACATCGGTTTATTTGATTGAGGTCAGCTACCTCTCTTATACAATCTTGTTTACTCATAATATGGGATTAGTTTATTCAATAGTATAATAAATTTATTATTTAAGCAAATGCTTAAATATTTAGATTAACTTACTTAAGTATCAGATATGTAGAAACGCAGATTTTATTAACCGATTTAAGTGATACTTATACTTCTTAATCTCAACGCATTTCCAATTACCGAAACAGAACTGAAACTCATTGCCAGTGCTGCAATCATTGGGGATAATAAAATCCCGAAAACAGGAAATAAAACTCCGGCAGCAATCGGTACACCAACTGAGTTATAGATCATTGCAAAAAACAGGTTCTGTTTAATGTTTTTAACTACTTCTTTACTCAGGTTATTTGCTTTCACAATCCCGTTTAAATCTCCTTTTACCAAGGTGATCATCGCACTTTCCATCGCAACATCTGTTCCGGTTCCCATGGCAATTCCGATATCTGACTGAGCTAAAGCCGGCGCATCATTGGTTCCGTCGCCCGCCATGGCTACTTTCTTTCCTTCTGCCTGAAGTCTTTCAATTTCTTCTAACTTATCCTGAGGCAGACATTCCGCTTTGTAGGATGATAACCCAATTTCCTCAGCAACAGCTTTAGCGGTTTGCGGATTATCTCCCGTCAACATGATGACTTCAATTCCACTTTCCTGAAGCTCAGAGATAGCTTTACGGCTGCTTTCTTTGATAACATCTGTAATCACCACAAATCCGGCAATTTTGTTGTCAACAGCTAACCACGAAACCGTCTTCCCGGAATTCTGATAAGAATCTGCTTCTGTTTTTTGATCTTCAGTTACTGAAATATCAGCATCTTCAATGATCTTTCGATTCCCTAATTTAATCGACTTACCATCGATAACACCCTGAACTCCTTTTCCTGTTACGGATTCGAAATCAGATACACCGAGAAATTCTGCTTCTTTGGATTTCCCATATTTTACAGTGGCTTCTGCTAAAGGGTGTTCGCTTTCATTGTTCAGAGAAGTGATATACTGAATAATCTGTTGTTCAGAAAAATCACTGTTAACTGATGTCATAGTTTCCACAGACGGTTTTCCTTCTGTGATGGTTCCGGTTTTATCTACTATGAGCGTATCTACCTCATTCATCCGCTCCAAAGCTTCAGCATTTTTGATGAGCACTCCGTTTTGAGCACCTTTACCAACTCCAACCATTACCGACATTGGTGTAGCCAACCCAAGGGCACAAGGACAAGCAATGATCAGCACAGCAATGGCATTGATCAATGCGTACACATGCGTAGGTTCAGGGCCGAATAAAGCCCAAACGCCATACGTAATTATTGCAATTAAAACGACCGCAGGTACAAACCAAGCCGAGATCTTATCCGCAAGATTTTGGATGGGTGCTTTACTTCGGCTGGCTTTGTTCACCATATCCACAATCTGAGAAAGCAAGGTTTCATCACCCACTTTCTCTGCTTTCATGATGAAAGAGCTGTTTCCATTGATGGTTCCCGAGCTTACGGAATCGTCTGTCGATTTCTCAACAGGAACGGGCTCTCCGGTGATCATTGATTCATCGATGGAAGTTTGTCCTTCAATGATGGTTCCATCCACCGGAATTTTTTCACCCGGTTTTACTTTCAGATGGTCTCCAACTTCGATCTCATCAATATGAATTTCCTCTTCCTTACCATTTATGACCCTGATAGCCGTATTCGGGGCTAATTTCATCAACTCCTTTACGGCATTATTGGTTTGAGAGTGTGCTCGTGCTTCTAACACTTGCCCGAGTAAAACCAATGTTAATATTACAGTTGCCGATTCAAAATAAAGATGAACGGTTCCGGCATCAGTCTTAAATTGTTCAGGAAAGAAATCAGGAAATATCAAGGCAAAAACACTGAACAGCCATGCGATTCCTGCACCAATTCCAATCAGTGTAAACATGTTCAGATTCCATGTTTTGATGGAACGCCATGCCCGCTCAAAGAACATCCATGTGGCATAGAAAACGACAGGAAGGGAAAGTCCGAATTGAATCCAGTTCCAGGTCTGTACATCCATCATTTCATACAATGGATTTTCAGAGATCATTTCTGACATCGCAATCATGAAAATAGGAAGAGTGAAAGCTACGGCAATCCAGAATTTCTTAAGTAATGCTTTATACTTTTTTTGCTCTGCAGATTCATCCGCTTTCTTGGGAACCAGATCCATTCCACATTTTGGACAAGAACCGGGACCTTTTTGTTCAACTTCAGGATGCATAGGGCAAGTATAGATATCAGAAGAAGAAGCTGAACTCATGTTTTGCTCTTCAACCAGATCCATACCACAAACCGGACAGTCTCCGGGCTCATCGTAGGTTTTATCACCTTCGCAATGCATTGGGCAGTAAAACGAACCGGTGCCATTATTCTCCTTTTTCTTTTCTTTCTTAGGATGCTCATGATGAGAATGGGCGCCTGGTTGCTGGATCGAATAATTTCCTGAAAGATTGTCTAACGCTTCTTGAAATGTTTCCAATTCTACATGTTCAGACATTTCAATTTCAGCAGCTTCTTTATCCAGAGACACTGAGACTTTCTGAACATTTTCAATTTCAGAAAGTGCTTCGGTTACATGGTTTTTACAGCCATTGCAACTCATCCCGGTAATTTGATACGTGTGTTTCATTGTAAGATATATTTGGTTACAGATTAATATCTGATAAAGCAGTAATAACTTACTTACAGAATTTAGGATAAGATGTGTAAGATTCTAATGGTAACGGGTTATTAAACTATGCTCATTTCTATGGTCAATCTTCCTTATCTTTGAATGCTTGAAACCATTGTACGAAAAGGTTGGTTTTATAGTAACAGTATAAATACGATCTATAGAAATTATGAGTGAAAAAGTAAGATCCATGTTCGCGGATATAGCCAGTGATTACGACCGGGTAAATACCGTCCTGTCATTTGGAGTGCATCATGCCTGGAGAAAAAAAGCGATATTGGAAAGTGAGGCAAAAGAAGGTGATCATGTGCTGGATTGTGCTACCGGAACGGGTGATCTTGCGATCGAATTTAAAAAAGCCGTTGGTGAATCAGGATATGTGATGGGAACAGATTTTTGTGCACCTATGATAGAGCCGGCTCCTGCAAAAGCAAAAGAAAAAGGTCTGAAGATAGATTTTGAAGTAGCTGATGCTATGGATCTGCCTTATGAAGACAGTAGATTTGATATTTCAAGCATTGCTTTCGGTATCAGAAATGTGGATGACCCTGTGGTTGCATTAAAAGAGCTTGCCCGGGTGGTAAAGCCGGGAGGACGAGTTGTTGTACTGGAATTTGGACAACCAAAAGGAATCTTAAAGTTTCCATATAATTTATACAGCCAACATATTATGCCCGCAGTAGGAGGCTGGTTAAGTGGAAACAGAGAAGCTTATACTTACCTGCCCCGAACAAGCGCTACCTTTCCTGCAGGGAAAAAGTTTTTGAAACTGATGAAGAATTCAAAGTCATTTTCAGAAGTAAAAGCGGTAAAATTAACGGGTGGAATCGCTTACGTTTATGTAGGAGTTGTACAATAATTGTATATTCACACACTTAAAAATTAAAGAAAACACATGCATATAGAAGACATTAAGAAAATTCTCCCACATCGCTACCCTTTCTTATTGGTAGACCGTGTGTTAGAAACTACTGATGAAAAAATTACGGCTCTGAAAAATGTGACGGCGAATGAAGAGTTTTTTAACGGTCATTTTCCGGGACAGCCAATCATGCCGGGCGTTCTTCAGGTAGAAGCACTTGCACAAGCGGGAGCAATTCTGCTGATGACCCAAAAAGTAGAAGATCCTGAAAATTCGATCATGGTATTCACCGGAATCAAGAATGCAAAGTTCAGAAAACAAGTAGTTCCGGGCGACCAATTAAAACTGGAAGTAACTTTGGGACAAATGAGAAGAAATTTTGTTGTGATGACCGGAGTTGCTACCGTTGACGGCGAAGTAGCTTGTGAAATAGAAGCTTCAGCAGCAGTAGTTCCAAAAAACAACTAATCATGAGTACTAATACTTCTGATCGCCCCGCAAAAATAACCACACAAACTGTTGTGGAAATGAAACAACAAGGAGAGAAGATCTCTATGTTGACTGCCTATGATTTTACAATGGCTCAAATCATTGATCAGGCAGGAATTGAGATCATTTTAGTGGGCGATTCAGCAAGTAATGTAATGGCTGGTTTTGAAACTACCGTGCCAATGACTCTGGATCATATGATCTATCACACTTCTTGTGTGGTTCGTGGTGTTGACAGAGCACTGGTGATCGCGGATATGCCTTTTATGAGTTATCAGGTTACAGCGAAAGAAGCACTAATCAATGCAGGTCGTATGATGAAAGAAGCGGGCGCCCATGCAGTGAAAATGGAAGGTGGTAAGCCAATTATAGATACTGTTAAGAAGATCGTGGACGCCGGAATCCCGGTTATGGGTCATTTGGGATTAACTCCACAGAGTATTTATAAGTTCGGGACTTACAAAGTACGAGCAACGGATGAGGAAGAAGCTCAGGACCTGATCAGCGATGCAAAACTTTTGCAAGAGGCGGGATGTTTTTCGATAGTGCTTGAAAAGATACCTGCAAAGTTAGCGGAACGAGTTTCCAAAGAACTGGACATTCCAACAATAGGTATTGGAGCCGGAGCCGGGTGTGACGGACAGGTTCTTGTTCTTCATGATATGCTGGGTTTGAATAAGGGATTCAATCCTCGGTTCTTGAGACGCTATGCGGATCTGCATTCAAACATGACAGACGCTGTTCAGCAATACATTTCTGATGTAAAATCTAAAGACTTTCCTAACGATGACGAGCAATACGGAGGCTCATGAGTAGTTCCAAACCATTGATCTTAGTTTGTAATGATGACGGAATTTTTTCTCCGGGAATAAAAGCACTTGCAGAAGTAGCTTCAGAATTTGGTGAGGTTGTGGTTGTAGCGCCTGATCGACAACAAAGTGCTGTAGGACATGCTATTACCATGTCGGTGCCCTTAAGGGCTAACGAGATGACCGTAGCGAAGAAATACAAAGGCTTTGCTGTTAATGGAACGCCTGCAGATTGTGTAAAACTCGCTCACGGTAATTTACTGGACAGAAAACCTGATCTGGTTTTGAGCGGAATCAATCATGGCAGTAATGCGGGTATTAATATTTTATACTCAGGAACAGTGAGTGCAGCTACTGAGGGAACCATTCTGGGATATCCGTCAATCGCTGTAAGTTGTACAGCTTATCCGGAACAGGCTGATCTGAAAGGTGCACAGGAAGCAGCGCGCAGAGTAGTGAAGTTTGTACTCGATAAAGGACTTCCAAAAGGAGTGACACTGAACGTAAATGCCCCTGAAGGTGAGTTCAAAGGAATTCAATGGAGCCGAATGGCAGACAGCCGTTATGTAGAAGAATACGAAGATCGTGTAGATCCTTTTAATCGTGCATACTATTGGCTAACCGGGCAGTTTGAGTTGCTGGATGAAGGCAATGATTCTGATATCCATATTTTGAACGAAGGAAATGCTACGGTTACTCCGATCCAATATGATCTTACCGATTATAATTTGTTGAAGGAGTTTGGGGAAGAGGACCTGTAATCACTGATTCTCTTGTCATTTCGAAGGAGCTTGTCGACAGAGAAATCTAAAGGTCGTTTTAAGTCAAATTTTTAGTTTTCTCACATCCGTTCGAAATGAAAGTATCTAAAAATCTCCCTTTGAAGGGAGATGATCAAGTCGACGGTTCTCGACTTGATCCGAGGGATGTTTTAGGACATGAGTACGAAAACATTCTCCTTCTTAAAAAAAATCTCAAGAGTGAAGATCTATAATCTGTACCAGATTCCTTTTGCTGATGTACTTTTGTCGGCACAAAAGTACACAGAACCCAGGAACTGAATCTTATAAAAAGGCTTGACTTAGCATAAGGCTACCTACTTTTGTCTTGATACAAAAGTAGCAAAAAATCAAGCCGAAGCATTTAAGACGGGTTCACTGATCCTACGCTGAATAATCCTAAAGGTCTTCGTTCATTCTGAGAAAATTACTACTCTCTACACCTGAAAGGATTATTCCTGCTTCGCAGACGCTTCCGGATCACGCTCTCTTATCCGTCTTAAATACTAAGGGCATAGTTTATTTCAGCAATTAATTAAAACTGTCAACGAATTAAATGACATCTACAGAAATGAAAGAATCTAAATCTCCCTTTGAAGGGAGATGATCAAGTCGAAGGTTCTCGACTTGATCCGAGGGATGTAATTTTGGACGTGAGTTCGAAAATATTCTCCTTCTTAAAAAAAATCTCAAGAGAGGAAGATTTAAAAGAGGAAGCAGGAGCTCCCGATTTGCATTCCGAACGAGACGTTCGGAACGAGGTTTAATTCATCATTGAATATTCATTATTCAATATTCACTAAAATCCTTTCTCTCTCAACATCTTCAGTACTTCTACCCAAAAATTATTATAAATAGGTTTGAATTCTTTGCTAACCTGGACATTGATCTGATGCATGTGCGATAATGGAACCGTTCCAAGATGTTCTCCCCACTGGGCACTTTTTACAGATACAAAGGAATCATTTACCTCTTCTTTTGCAAAGATCTGAGTGTTCTGGAACATAAATACCGGATTGAGTGAGAAGTCTGTTCCTTTACCCACAGCAGCGCTGTATGAGAAATAGGGAAAACCTTCCACATCAGGAGTATTGGGATTGAATTTTTCCTGAATGTATGAGCGACACAATTGTTCAACAGAACTGAGTACCTGACTTTTTTCGCTCGGATACACATTGTCACCAAACCAATCTACTAAACCACTTAGTTTTTCCGTGATGATCTCAGGTGTTTTCAGAATCAGATCTGCGAGAAAAGTACCACGATGAGGCGTTGCCAGAGTTGTTAATGAAGCAACTTTATCAGTAATTCCAAGGTGAGACAAAGCATAACGCATATCTAGTCCGCCCATGCTGTGTGCCAAAACATTTACTTTTTCAAATCCATGATCATCACACACTTTGTTGATCAATCGTACCCAGTTTTTGGCTCTGGTTTCAATGGAAGCATACGGAACTACATTTGGAGCAAAGGCGATTACTCCGTGCTCTCTTATCAGCATAGCAGGATCATGTAGGGGAGAGGGTTTCATCAAAGATCCCAAAGCTCCGAAACCATGACAAAGAAACATAGGATATTTTGTCTGAATGATATCAGGTTGTGTAAATTCCTTTAGCTGTAGTCTTTTTATCAATGATGGAGGATTACTCTTTCCCATTACTCACTTTCTTGTTTTGGTTCTGTAGTGATCAATCTGATCGTGCTTCTTATTGTCCCGTTATCATAAATATAAATATTCATATCTCTTTCCGGAAAAAGGACTTTAGCCGGCGATTCGATCTTAAGCTTTGAAAGCGTTTGATGCAAAGAATAATGAAACATCGTTTTTGAAAAAGTAGGATGAACCGGAACTCTGTATACCGTTCGGGTAAAATTGGAATCCACTTCAATATCATATCTTCTGAAGTTTGCGCCAATGGAAGGTTCCTGACTGAGAGCTGAAGCGATCAATGAATCTAAGTTTTCAGCTGCACTGTAATCTATAGCTTTATGAGAAGGAGTAGCCACTAACATCACAGCACTTACTATACAGGATAGTGCGAGAAGAATGGTAATTAATGGACGTCGTTTCAAAGCTAAGATGATTTGTTGTGTAGAAGCTAAGGAAGTTTAGGTGAAATAGGAATCACTGATTGCGCTGATTTTAGTAACTGACGATGTCAGTTTGTTGATTTACGCTGATGGAGATCTATTCAGGGTAAATCAATCAAATCATAAAATCAGCCAGAAGTGTAATGATTGCTCCTTCGGAGCCGTCTATTTCATTGCGTTCTTGGCTCGCCAATAATTCTAAAGGTCGGTGTAGTTGGAAGCTTTTTCTGAGATTATGAGCATTTCATTAAATGAGCGTACAATAAAATCTATTAACAATGAAAAAGCCCAATTCAACTTAATGAACCGGGCTTTGATAAATAGAAGAATCAATTCTCTAAAAGGATGGCACTACATCATTTCGATAAAGTGTATCAAGTAGTGTAACGGCTACCATCAGAATAAAGAATGCAAATGCTCCAATAAGAAGCATGGTATTAAATTTAGTGTCCCAATACAGATTCATGAAGAAAGCGCAAACTAAGAATGCTTTTCCGAATGCAACTGTAAGTGCTACAACAACATCAAAAGGAGCAGGGATCTCTACATAAGAAAGTCCAACCGTTAAGATGGTGAGGATTGTTAATGCAATACCGATCGCCCAAAGTTGACCGGCAGATGAAACGTGATGTTCGTGATGATTGTGTTCGCTCATTGTTTTGTCCTCAGATAATATCATTCAATTAAGTAAAGTAGCGGGAATAGGAAGATCCAGATCACATCAACCAAGTGCCAATACAGACCAACCATTTCAACCGGAGTGTAATACTCGCTGCCAAATTCATTTTTCTTTGCGCGGATATATATCCAGATCATCAAGCCAATACCAACAATAATGTGAATGGCGTGAATTCCTGTCATTACATAGTAAATGCTAAAGAATACGTGAGCTAATGGATGGTCGATTCCTTCGTATGTATAAAGTTCAGCTCCAGGCCAGATCCCAATATGTAATTTGTGAGAGTACTCGAAATACTTAATCAGCAAGAAGACACAAGCTAATGCAATAGTGATCAAAAGATTGATCTGTAATCCTTTGATTTGATTTTTTTGAGCAGACCGAATAGCCATTGCAACTGTTAAACTACTACCAATAAGAACCAGTGTGTTAACAGCTCCCCAAACAGTGTTTAACTCTGTTGCAGCTTGTGTAAATAGATCCGGGTACCAAGCTCTGAATACGATGTAAGCACAAAATAAACCGCCAAAGAATAAGATCTCATTAACGATAAATACCCACATCCCCATTTTTGCTGCATCAAACTGCTGATCAGAGTCCACAAAGTGGTGCTGAAGATGAGCAGGATGTGCCTGTGAATGATTTGACATTTAGATTTCCGTGTGTGTTTTATTAGTTAATTTCTTTTTAGCCTAAACTGTAGTTTTTCCATTGATCGCGTTCCTTATCAACAACTTCTTTAGCTGTTCCGGAATCATGACCATTCGTGTCTACCGCTAATCCTAATTGGAATTCTTCCATCGGCTGGTGATAGTCGTAAGGACCATGAATTACTACCGGAGTGTGATCAAAGTTATGGAAGTCAGGTGGTGATGTTGCCTGCCATTCCAATCCACGGCTTCCCCAAGGGTTTGCCGGAGATTTTGCTCCTTTGAATAAAGAATGCATCAGATAGTAAAGGATGATCAGGAATCCAACGCCCAACAAGTAAGAACCAATTGTTGAAGTTTGGTGGAAAGCTGTGAACTGATCTACATAGTTGTAATATCTTCTCGGCATTCCCTGTGCTCCCATCACAAACTGAGGAAGGAAAGTCACGTTAAAACCAACAAAAATGAATACAGAGGCTATTTTAGCAAGTTTTTCATTATATAGCTTTCCGGTCATTTTTGGCCACCAGAAATGTAATCCTGCTAGCAGTGCGATCAACGTTCCACCCATCATAACATAGTGGAAGTGAGCTACTACGTAGTATGTATCATGCAAGTGAATATCTACTGAAAGAGCACCAAGCATAATTCCTGTAAATCCACCAATGGAGAATAAGAACAGGAATATAAATACATAGATCATAGGCGTATCCATTTTAATGGAGCCTTTATATAAGGTCGCGATCCAGTTAAAGATCTTAATACCTGTCGGGATACCTACCAAGAAAGTCAGGAATGAGAATACGGTAGTAGCTACTGCAGATTGTCCTGAAGTAAACATGTGGTGTCCCCAAACAAGAAAACCGATGAATGCAATTGCTAAAGAAGAAAGTGCAATCGCCCAATAACCGAATACTGTTTTCTTAGAGAATGTTGAGATCACTTCTGAGATAATTCCGAATCCCGGCACGATCATGATATACACAGCAGGGTGGGAGTAGAACCAGAAGAAATGCTGGAACAGAACCGGATCACCACCAAGAGCAGGATCAAAGATTCCAAAACCTAACCATCTTTCCATTGTTAACAGAAGAACGGTGATCGCAAGTACAGGGGTTGCCAATACCTGAATGATGGAAGTAGCATACAGTGCCCATACATTCAAAGGAAGTTTTCCCCAGGTAATTCCCGGAGCTCTCATCTTGTGGATGGTAGTAATAAAGTTAGTTCCCGTCAGAATCGAGGAGAAACCAAGTATAAATACCCCCATGGTTACCCAAATTACACTACTGGAGGATTCTGTACTATATGGTGTGTAGAATGTCCAACCCGTGTCTAAACCATGTTGCGCTAACGCAATAAAAGTAAAAATTGCACCGGCTACATAGATGTAAAAACTGGCAAGGTTCAGTTTCGGGAAGGCTACGTCCTTTGCCCCAAGCTGCATCGGCATAATAAAGTTACCTAATGCCGCCGGAATTGAAGGAACCAACACGAAGAATACCATAATGGCACCGTGTAGTGTAAATAACTGATTGTATGTATCTGCTTCAATAAAAGTTTTAGCAGGGGTCATCAATTCAGTTCTAAGTAGAAGCGCTAATGCTCCACCAACTGCAAAAAAGATAGCTACGGCAACCAAGTACATGATCCCGATCTTCTTATGATCAACAGTTGTCATCCAAGCCCAGACACCTTTTTCATCAGTCAGATAGGTGTTAGAAGGATTATCAGATGGTTTAAAGCGCTGAACTTTTAGAGTTTTTTTATTTGATACTTCAGCAGTTGCCATATCACTTAAGCGTTTTTAGATATTCGATGATATTGGTGATTTCTTCGTCAGAGATTCTTCCTTCATAAGGAGTCATCACGTTATCGTAGCTTTCTACGATCTTAGCACCGGGATTTAAAATTGATTCGCGCAGATAGTTTTCATCTACGGTTACAGTAGAACCATCTGAAAGAGTTTCTTCGCTTTCCCAAAGTCCTTTGAAAGAAGGTCCGATCAATCGGGTGCCGTCGTCAGAGTGACATGTAGTACAACCCTGAAGCTGAACCAATTGCTCTCCTTGTTCTACAGGTGTTCCTGAAACTCCACCGCCATTTTTTTCTAACCAGGTTTGGAAATCTTCTTCGGTATGTACGATTACTTTTGCAAGCATATCAGAATGTCCGGTACCGCAATATTCTGTACAGAATACAATAGATTCTCCGGCTTCTTCAGCTTCAAACCAAACGTAGGTATAACGTCCGGGAACAACATCGTGCTTTACACGATAATCAGGTACAAAGAAAGAGTGCAGTACATCTGAAGATTGAAGAACGATCTTTACAGGTCGTCCTTCAGGAACATGAATTTCATTCAGCGTTTGTGCACCGTTATCATACTTTACATTCCAGCCCCATTTGAAGCCATTTACCTGGATTTCATACGCATTATCAGGAACTGATTTAAGGTTTAACCAGCCGGTGTATCCCCAGCCAAAAATCACAAAACAAATCAGAAGCGGGACAACTGACCATGTAATTTCCAGAGTATTGTTATGAGTAATTACCGGAGTTTCATCATCTTCAGATCTTCTGCGATATTTGATCGCAAAATAAATGAGAGCGATAGTGATCCCGATCAAAAGAACGAGACTCACTTCATTGATAAAATGAAACAAGGCATCGGTGCTGTCGGCTGTGGGCGATTTCGCCTCAGGAAGCATGAATTCGAACAGTCTGTCCATTAGTTATAGTCGAAGTTTTGTGATTGTTTTTTACGTCTTTCCCGTACCCAAAAAAGGGTGAGAAATATACCGAGAATTATTAGAGTAGCCAAGCCCCCAATCTTCATAATATTCATGGCAACCGGCACATAGCTGTTAGAATCAGGATCGTATTGATAGCAGTACATTAGAATTTTTTCAACAGTACTGCCGATTTTACCATCGGCCGATTCGAACAAAGCATTTCGTGTATCAAATTCGTTGTATTTAATGCCGTAAAGATAGCGAGTGATCTTTCCTTCAGGACTCAGCATAATAATTGCAGCACTGTGCGCATATTCTCCGGTTCCCTGAACTTCGTTGTATTTGAAGCCTACAGCATCAATTACTTTGTCGATCTGAGGTTGTTTACCGGTTAAAAAGTACCAGCCTTCTTCAGCATTTGTAGTAGTAAGTTTGTTGATGTACTTACTACGATATTCTTTCGCCATGTTGTGGTCTTCCAATGGGTCGATACTGAACGATATAACCAGATAATCTTTTCCGGGCTTCCATGCCAGTTCATCGACTACATCAATTACACCATCAACAACTAAACCACAAAGCATCGGGCATTCATAATAGAGAGGATTCAGAATTACAGGCTTTCCTTCTTCGAGTAAATCGCCTAAACGAATGCTGTCACCTTCAACGGTGGAAAATTTTGCATCAAGAGGAATAATATCTCCGAGTTTTTCCTCGATGCCTACGTCTTGCAGCGCTTGCGAAGTACCCGTATTACTACTTTGGGCAAAACTTCGAAATGGAAGTTGAAGCACTGCAAACAAAATAAATGCTAACAGTGCAAAGCGTCTCATAAAATTAATTTTCAGCTATCTTATTAATAGCCTGATCAATTGGTATTCTGTATGTTCCGTTTTCCAGATCAACAACACCATAGCTATTCAGCGTTTCCGCATCCTTAGCTTTCAATTCTTTTATTTCGGAATACTGACTATTTACAGAAGCTTCGTTTTGGGCATCAAACCAGCTGGCCTGAGCAAAATGTATCAATCCGTAAATAATTACAATTACCAGACCGGTTCCAAAAGTGGTCCAAAAGAAAAGCTTGTTATAATTCAGGTTATCATCATTAACCCCGTGAGAAACCGCAGCAATAAGGAGCTCATCTTCTGTTTCAAGATTTACATTTTCTCCGGATGCGTGATGGTGACCACCGTGTGCGTCTGATCCTTCAGCGAAAAGAGAAGCTGAGTTCTTTTTAAGAGCAGCTACCCATTCAATAACTTCATCTTTTGAAACGCCTTTCTTTTTTGCGAAATCGTCCAGTTCCCCTACAGGAAGTGAGATTGCTTCCAGAGCTGTTTGTGCTTTAAATTCTGCGCTGTGCTTAGTCGACATAGATCAGCAATTAATGATGATAAGATTTTGATAAACATTCGTCCATTTTAGGATCGTTTTGAGGGATCATGCTTTCTTTTTTGAACTTGTTGAAGAACAAACCAAAGAACATTCCACCTAAACCTAAAAAGGTAGCGATATCAATCCAGCTGAAATGAAGACCATGAGCATCTCCTGCATGGTTAGCCGGCATTGAGATCCAGTAAATTTCTAAAAAGTGCATAACCAGAACAATTACGGATACTAATCCTAACATGAAACGGCTGCGCTTGGCTTCTCTGTTGATGAGAAGTAAAAATGGTAGTGCAAAACGGAATATCAATAATCCGTAAGCGATGTATTCAAATCCGCCTTCCAGTCTGTTGTAAAACCAAAGAGTTTCTTCCGGAAGGTTAGCATAATAGATTAGCAAGAACTGACTGAAAGCGATGTATGCGTAAAATACTGTGAAAGCAAAGAACCATGCACCAAGGTCGTAAATATGTACTTGCTTGATAGTGTCTTTCAAAATTCCTTGTCTCTGAAGGAAGAATACCAATAAGATCATTACCGGCCAGAAAGCCTGGAAATTGATCGCAAAGAAATACACACCAAACATCGTTGAGAACCAGTGTGGGTCAAGCGACATCAACCAATCAAAACCCGCAAAAGCAACAGAAAGCGCAAACAACGGAATACCCGGAGCACTGATCTTTCTCATCAGAGTAGTCATGCCCCAATCGCTGGTTTTGTCCATTTCAACAGAAGCTTTGTACAGTTTGTGACCTAACCATCCCCAGATCGCAAAGTAGATAACCTGACGAACGATGAAGAAAGTTTGGTTTAAATAAGCTGATTTACCGTAGACTATCTTATCGAACTCTGCACTTGCTTTGTCATAAAGTGCAGGATCTGTCCAGTGATAAAGAGTCTGCATTCCTAAAAGAACAGGAATAAAGAAAATAGCCCAAACCCAGATATTGGAAGAAAATACTTCAAAAAAGCGTTTAAATACGGTTCCCCAACTGGCTTTTGTTATATGATGCAGCATCACAGTAATCAATGCTGAAAGGGAAATGCCTGCAAAAAAGGTAAAGCTTACGATATAAGAAAAGAAAAACTGATCGGGTTGTAAGAAATAACCGATAAAACTGGCGATCAATCCTGCAAATCCAAGTCCAAAAGCAGCACGTGGTATCATGCTGTTTTGCGGGAATTCGAGAGAATCTGTAATAGTTGGCTTATGACTCATTGTAATGTATTAAGCTATTTTCTTAGTTATCACTCAGTGATTTTATGTATAGAACCAGTGACTCAATTTCTGTGTCGGACAAGTAATCGTAAGGCTGCATAACGCCTGTTTCGTATCCTTGTGTCTTTTTTGCTCCCGGAGCAACAATGGACTCACGTATGTACGTCTCATCTTTTGTAATAGAGATCGTATTTCCATCTGCATCAATACCCTGAGCTGTACTTCCAAATAATCCTTTCCAGGTTGGGCCTATTCCGCCATCAGAACCATCTTCATTATGGCAGGTTCCACATGCATATTGTCCAACTAATTGCTCACCCATTTGTACAGAAGCTTCAGCTTCCTTTTCAGGTTTGCGAGCTTCGGCAAGAGCAGCTAAACGCTCTTGTTCAGCTTTATATTCGCTTTGCAGATCGTTTACATCAACATCATACTGGTTGATCTCGTCTTCGCTAACATTTTGACTAGCCTGAAGCGCTCTGATGTAAGCTACAATTGCCCATCGGTCTTCAACTTTAATTTGAGTTGCGTAAGAAGGCATCGTTCTAACACCATTATAGATAGCAGAATAGATTTCTCCATCGGGAGCTTCTCTTAAACGATCTTGATGGTAAGTAGGAGCCGGAACATAACCGTAATTTCCGGTCATGATAATTCCATCACCTGCACCGGTTCCACCGTGACAAACTGAACAGTATACATCGTAACGCTCTTGTCCTCTGTAAAGCAATTCTTTAGTAACTTCAACAGGGATGTCGGTAATCCATTCTCCGTTTGCATCTGTGCCTTCGTAGTAAGCTACATCAGATTTTAACAATCCACGAGCTATGGTTCCTTCCACAGGTTGACGCATAGAGCGGTTGTCTTCAAAAAACTTGTTTACTTCCTGAGCTTCCATTCTGGGTTGCTGATCCATGTTCATGTTAGGATGGATCGGGGGTTTTTCAGAAATCTGTCCCCGGCATGAAGCGAAAACCAAAGCAGCTCCACTTAAGCAAGCCATTTTAAGGATATTCTTAGCGGTCATTAAAGAAGTTATTTCATTCTTGTTAGTCATATACTTCCTCTATATGTGTTGCTCCGGCTTCTTTAAGCAATTCTTTTACTTTTTCAGTTTCGAAAAGAGAATCTTCAGCTTCAATACAAATGAAGAAGCCATCGTCAGTAGCTTTTTTAAATCGGTCAACGTTAAAAAGAGGGTTGTTCAATTTTGGAAGTCCGTTCAGGAAGAACATTCCAAATACAGCACCAAATGCTGAAAGTAATACTGTTAATTCGAACGTGATTGGAACCCATGCCGGCGCATTGAAAAAAGGTTTACCACTGATATTCATCGGGTAATCCATCACAGCCATGAAATACATCATGGTCAGCGCTCCACAAAATCCTACAAGACCATGACCAATTACGATCCAGCCCAGTTTAGATTTCTTCAGGTTCATCGCCTTATCAATTCCGTGAATAGGAAAAGGGCTGTAAGTATCGAATTTACTGTAACCAGATTTCACTGTTAAAGCAGCTACATCATATAGTGCTTTCGGATTCCGGAACTCGCCCAAAATGCCATGCAACTTTGGTTGCTCTTCAATTTTCTTTTTAGCTGGTGCACTCATTATTTATGCCTCCACAGCTTTAGGAGTTGGAATTTCAACTTTAGGAGCTTGATAGTCATGATTTTCATCATAATTGTGCGGATCGGCCTGCGGAATTACCATCTTAACTTCTGCAAGTGCGATCATCGGTAAAAATCTTAGGAACAACAGGAACATCGTAAAGAATAACCCAAAGGTTCCTACATAAGTGAGAACATCCCAAATGGTAGGGGAGTAATAATCCCAGGAAGAAGGCAGATAATCATTTGCGAGTGAAGTAACCGTAATTACAAAACGCTCGAACCACATACCGATGTTTACTACAATCGAGATGAAGAAAGTAAATCCAACGCTTCTTCTTAGTTTTTTGAACCAGAAGAATTGAGGAGATAACACGTTACAAGTCATCATTGCCCAGTATGCCCATGCATAAGGACCGGTTGCTCTCAATAAGAAAATTGCTTTTTCATATTCAACGCCACTATACCATGCAATAAAGAACTCCATCATGTAAGCAAAACCAACCATTGAACCTGTAACCATAATTACAATGTTCATCTTCTCCATGTGGTCGTCTGTCATGATGTCTTTCATGCCGTAGATCTTTCTGGCAACGATCATCAGTGTTAATACCATTGCGAAACCGGAGAAAATTGCACCGGCAACGAAATAAGGAGGGAAAATAGTGGTGTGCCATCCCGGAATAAGTGAAACGGCAAAGTCAAAGGATACAATAGTGTGTACAGAAAGTACAAGAGGGGTTGCCAATCCGGCTAGGATCATATACGCTTTTTCATAATTCCACCAGTGACGGTTACTTCCTGTCCAACCCAAAGAAAAGATTCCGTAAGCGTATTTTCTGATCTTATCAGTAGCTCTGTCTCTGATCGTAGCCAGATCAGGTACTAAACCAACATACCAGAATAAAAAGGAAACTGTGAAATAAGTAGAAACAGCAAACACATCCCAAAGAAGGGGAGAGTTAAAGTTTGGCCACATTGCCATTTGGTTAGGAACTGGAAATACCCAGTAAATAACCCAAATACGCCCAACGTGAATAGCAGGAAAAACCCCGGCACACATTACGGCGAAAATAGTCATTGCTTCAGAGAAACGGTTGATGGCAGTACGCCAATCCTGTCTGAAAAGGAATAATACAGCAGAAATCAAGGTTCCTGCGTGACCGATACCAACCCACCAAACAAAGTTGATGATTGCCCAACCCCAACCTACAGGGTTATTTAGTCCCCAGACTCCGGTTCCTTCCCAGATTAGGTATCCTACAGCAATTCCAAGTACGGCGAGCAAAGCATTTGCTCCAATCATTGCCAGATACCAACCTTTTGGAGTTGGTCTTAAGTTTATATCAGTAACCAATCGTGTGAGGCTGGCAAAATCATGATCGCCTTTCACAAGAGCGGGTTCCGGTACGTAATCGTATTTACTCATGTTTGGAATTATTCCTGATTAAATTCTTATGCCAAAACTGGGTTTGGGTTTCTTAATTTAGCTATATATGAAGTTCTTGGGCGTGTATTCAGCTCTTCAAGCATCTGATAGTTACGCTCATTTCTCTTCATTTTAGCAACTTCACTATTTTCGTTGGTCAAATCACCAAAGTAGATCGCATCTGCAGGACAAGCTTGCTGACAAGCCGTTTTAACAGCACCTTCAGCAGGTTTTGGAGAACCTGTTTCGATCTTAGCGTCTATTTTAGCTCTGTTAACTCTTTGAACACAGTATGTACATTTCTCCATAACTCCACGGAAACGTACAGTTACTTCCGGATTCATCGCCATTTGGATAATATCTGGCTCTGCTCCGGTTGTTAAAAACTCTTTAGGGAAGTTGAAGAAGTTGAATCTACGAACTTTGTAAGGACAGTTATTTGCACAATAACGAGTACCAATACAACGGTTATAAGTCATTTGATTCATTCCGTCTTCACTGTGCGTGGTTGCCGCAACAGGACAAACCTGCTCACAAGGAGCCATTTCACAATGCATACACGGAACAGGCTGATGAGCCGTCATTGGAGCATCAGCATCTTCGCCTACATAATATCTGTCGGTACGAATCCAGTGCATCTCGCGACCGCGATTCACTTCTTTTTTTCCGATTACCGGGATATTGTTTTCAGATTGGCAAGCAATCACACAAACACCACAACCAAAACAGGAGTTAAGGTCAATAGCCATTCCCCATTGTGGTTCAGAATCGGGATATGTTTGCTCATCAAACAGTGAAATCGGCACATCTTCGCCTTTTTCAGCAGCTTCTTTCATACCGGGTACTTCATAAGTATGGTAGCTCTTGAAAGAAGCGTAGTCAGGATTCGATTTATATTCTTCTAAAGTAGCCATTCTGTAAAGATCACGACCTTCAAGGCTGTGGTGATCCTGAACACAAGCAATTTCATAAGTATCGCTTGTTTTACTTACAGAACCTTCAGATACAAAATGATTACCAACTAAAGGATAGGTGTCAACTCCACCGGTTGTGTAGTCGATGTAACGATTGGCAACACGGCCAATTCCGTCACGTCCATATCCAACGGTTAATGAAATGCTGTTATCAGCATGACCCGGTTGGATCCAGGCTGCGATCTTAATAGTCTGTCCGTTTGATGTGATCTCTACCACATCTTCATTTTCCACATCTAATTGCTTAGCTGTAGCAGGACTCATCGCGGCTACGTTATCCCAAGTGATCTTAGTCATTGGATCAGGAAGTTCCTGCAACCATGCAATGTTTGCAAAACGACCATCATATAAAGTAGAATCAGCTCTTACTGTAATTTCAATTCCTGAGATCGCATTGTCTTTGCTGGTATCAGGTCTGAAACTGCTTGAAATTCGAACGTTAGCTTTGGTAAATCCTGAATTAGTATCAACGCCATCATGCAGGAGTTGAGCCCATTTAGATTTAAAACCTGAGCTGTAAATATTTTTCCATGTATTTTGAACAAGATCGTATCCGGATGTCATTTTTCCGTTCACAATGATGTTCAAAGTCTCAATATCACTTAGTCCATTATATAAAGGCTGGATCTGAGGCTGAATTACAGAGCGAACACCACCATAAGAATGACCGTCGCTCCATGATTCTAAATAAAAAGCCTTATTAATATGCCATGAAGCCTTTTTCGAAGTTTCATCTACATAATCAGAAAGATGAATCACTTCTTCAACGTTGCTTAATGCATTTTCAAAATCTTTGTTTTGCGCTGAGAATACCGGATTCGTTCCAAGCATTACAATAGTGTCGTAACCACCGTTTTTCATTTTTTCAACAGTAGCGTTGAAAGCTGAAGTGGACTCTTCATCCAGATGTGGAACTTCAAGGTAGTTTACAGTATTTCCGTCGTTACCTAATGCTTTATTGATCGCAGCTACAACCGCATGTGCATTTGCAGAGTGATTGTTTCCAACAGAAACAACAGATTCGCCACGGTTAGCAACCAATTCATCAGCAAGAGCAGAGATCCACTGATGGTCACTGAATTGATTTGAGTAACCACTAAAAGCATTCAATCCTGATACTCTTCCTGAAAGCGCTGCTGCAAGTGCATGAGCAAAAGCATCAATTTCACTGGCTTTTAATCTCAGGCGATGATCTGCATAAGAACCGGTTAAAGAATATCCGTTCTCAACAGTGTAGATTCTACTCATGGAATCATTAGTGCTGGTAACTTTACGAGCAGCACTGATCTGCTTTCCGTATTCCACACTGTTTGGATGTGTACCATTTAGTACATCATCATCAAGAGAAACAAAAACGTTTGCTTTAGAGAAATCGAAATGAGCACGAAGTCTTCTGCCAAATGCCTTTTGAGTTCCTTCAAGAGCATTTGATTCGCCGAATGGCTCATAAGTAACCCAATCAGCATTATTAAATTTATTTAAAGCCTGAGCTTTCAGTCCTGATAAAGTAGGAGAGGAGCTGGCTTCAGAAATAAAGGCGATATTCTTGTTTGTATCAGCGAAATGCTTCTTAGCAAAATCAACAAAATCGTTTACAGTAGAATCAGTGCCTTTTCTTAAAACTTTCTTTGATCTGTCCGGATCATACATTCCTAAAACAGAAGCCTGATGGAAGATACTTGTTCCTCCGCGGCTACCGGGATGCATGTCATTTCCTTCAACTTTTGTAGGACGACCTTCATGGTTCTCAACTACAAGTCCGGTTAAACTTCCCTGAAATGGCATTGCGGAAGCATAAAACAAAGGTACGCCCGGCACAATGTCTTCCGGTTGTTTAGAATACGGTAATATTTTTTGAACAGGACGGCGAGCAAAATCACAGCTTGCCAATAATACAGCAGAACCCATAATTGCAAGGAATCCACGACGTGAAAATCCATCTGACAACTCTGAAGCATTTTCAGGGAACTCACGTTCAACAAATTTTTGATATTCCTGGTTCTTAGCTAATTCGTTTAAGCTTTTCCAGTAAGTGTTTTGTTTAACTTCGCTCATTAGATGATGTATAAAGTTCTAAAATCCGTAATTAGTAGTGGCAGCCCTGACAATATTGAGGAGGACTTACGTTATTTTTCTTCACCAACTCTGCGCCTAGTTCAGCTTGGTTCTCAGCTTTGTAACCCATAGTAGTTACTTCTTCTACAGGTCTTAATACTTTTTCAGGTTCGCGGTGGCAATCTAAACACCATCCCATGCTTAAAGGCTCTGCCTGATATACAACTTCCATTTTATCAACTCGTCCGTGGCAACTTTCACAGCCAACGCCAACTGTTACGTGTGCGGCGTGATTGAAATATGCATAATCCGCTAAGTTATGAACACGAACCCATTCAACAGGTTGTCCGGTTTCCCAGCTTTCTCTGATGGGAGCGAGTTTTTCGCTGTCGGTTTTAACCTGGTTGTGGCAATTCATACAAGTTTGAGTTGCCGGAATATTTGCCTGTTTGGAATCAAATACATTGGTATGGCAGTATTGGCAATCCAATCCAAGTTTATCAACATGTAATTTGTGACTATAAGGAACCGGTTGCTCAGGAGCGTATCCTACATCGGTGTAGCTTGGAGAGAAAAAGTACCATACTGAAAAGATCAGAGCGTTTGCAACAACGATAAGACCGATCAAAATTTTTCGAGGAACTTGATTTGTCCACTTGGGGAAAATCTGCGCCATAAAGATTGCTTAATTTAGTTAGCGGAACATTGCTTAATTACCTTTAATTGAAGCGCCGCAAATCTACCGATATTTTCCATCTATATGAAGTCAGGAATGGATAGAACCTTCTATTTAAAACTGTTCTAAATAAAAAGAGCGTCGATTCAAACCGTAGCTTTATCAAAGCATCAAAAGATACTACAGATTTGGTAAAGTTTCTCAATCAAAAACGAAAAACTTCAAACATTTATTAAGCTTTATGTAACTTAGGCTATTCAAAAAAAAATAGTACCCAATTTTATTTAATGTCTGAAGAAATTAATATTCCTGAACAATCTAAGATCCTGCAACAAGTAAGCGCTAAAACTGCTTTCCGAATTATTATGGGAGTGAGCTTGGCAGCGCTGCTGTTTTTGGTGTGGCTGATCTATTGGAAAGAAGGAGCTGAAACTTCCTATTCGTGGGTTCCTTATTTGCCGGCACTGAATGCAGGATTCAATTCGTTGAGTACCGTTTTCTTGTTATTTGGGCTGAACGAAATCCGAAAGCGGAATTTCAACAGACACATGAAATTCATGACCGCCGCTTTTATTGCGTCTGCGATGTTCTTAACCAGTTATGTGATCTATCATCATTTTCAGGGAGACACAAAGTTCCTTACGGAAGGGATCATCCGTTATGTGTATTTCTTCATTCTGATCACACACATTGCGCTTTCTGTTTTTGTAGTACCGTTGGTTCTCTCGAGTTTCTACTTGGCACTCACCGGAAAATTCCAAAAACACCGCAAAGTCTCCAAGTGGACGTTTCCTATCTGGCTCTACGTATCCGTTACCGGTGTAGTGATCTTTTTTATGCTGAAGTTTGTGGGGTAGATTGAGATTAAAATTATTCGTTTTATAAGGCTAACGTGTTATTTGTAGAATCAGGAGTAATTGTAAGTTATCTGTTCAATGATGGAACCTCGCCAATAAGAGTATTTTATCAGCCCCTGAGTTTTCAAGTGGGTACATATGGGCTGGCCTTTCAATACAATGGATTTGGTGTAACTATTAAATTCTAATCCAAATTGTCGGATAGAGCAGAGTAGTATCACTCCCTCCTAAATTTCGTGATCTGATGATTAACCGGTGATTGTGTTTTCAGAAAGGCATAAATAGCACTTAATTCTTCTTCGCTCATATTGCTGTAAAATCGCCATGGCATTTCGGTATTAAAATCACCGGGTTTTACCACATTTTTATTGATCACATTGCTTGTATCCTGAAAGCTTTTAAACCGAGCTATAAATGCTTCTTCCGTCCAACTGCCAATACCGGTATTAATATCAGGGGTAATATTTGCTGATGTAACAACTCCGCCTAAATGGAGTTCGAATTCCATTCCTCCGGCAAATTGCATTCCTTCAATAGGATTTCCTTGTTCCATAGGCGTATGGCAATCGGCACAACTCGCAGCGGTAACAAGATACTTCCCATAAGCTATTTTGTCGGAAGGGTCAGGCTTTTCCGTAAAATCCGGTTCGCCGGGAATGGTGTTTATGATAAAGTTCATTGGGAAATTAGATGATGATTCCGGAACATCGTATTCGATGGGTTCCAGAGTCCGCAGGTAAGCAATGATATCATAAATATCTTCCGGATCAACTCTTCTGTAATTGGTATACGGCATGATTGGAAATAACGCATTGCCTTCCTTGTCAACTCCGGTGGTAATCGCTCTGAAAACTTCACCATCCGTCCAGTTACCCAAATGATATGGAGTCAGATTCTTTGCATAATAATCGCCCGGCAAACCCATTTTTGTGCCAAACAATCCGCCGCCTTTACCCTTTGTGCCTTCTACAATGGTCAATCCGAATTTGGTGTAATCTTTATCAGAATGGCAATCGATACATGCAAATACAGTATTAGCTAGATATTCACCACGCTGTATACGATCATCTGTGAGTTCTATTTTCAGGTCAGGAGCAGGATCGACATTTGGTAGTGCAGTACTTACGTAAATGAGTAGCCCACATATCCCAATTACAACAACACCTAATAATCCCCCGAGTACTTTCAGTAGCTTTTTCATAATCCCCAAATTTTAGTTAAGAGGTATTTTCCTCTCTGCAATCCCCAATACCTCAGAAGTGACTGACGATAATTTGTTTAATAAAAATGAAAAAGTCTATACCGAGACAAAATATTGTTTAACAGGGTTTTCGGTCGCACACTTTACACTGTAGAAAATGCCAGAGTTTACTTTCCCTGCCTGTCTTTGTAGTTACCCATTCCCGAATTTGCCAGGGCGGGTTGTGACGAATGTGCTGCTGATGACCGCATTCCAGATCTGCTACCCAATCATCTTTTTCATCTTTATGAAAACCAATAATAGCTCGCTTCATTTATCTTTTTTGGCTGCAAGTACTTTACTGAGGTCCAGATTCTGAATGGCACTAATAGCAGCTTCAACGGCTCCTTCATTACATAAACCACTTATGGAAGCATCCATAAATCCATCTTTGGCAGCATTTATACAGGCTTCGCGGATTATTTCGGCTTCCGTTTTACTATTAAGAGGTGGTTGTTTCTCATTCGAAGACATAGCTTAACTATTAATGGAATTTCTGATTTTGGTAGGTATTAAATATTGGTGAGATAATCCAATAACAAGTGCGTTTATTTTAAAGCCCTGTGTAATATTAATAGTGGAATTACAAGCAATAAAAAAAGCCCTGCTGTTTGGCAGGGCTTTTAACTTCAGAATAAGAGTGATTTTATTTAATCAATGTCATTCGTTTCGTTTGTACGTTATTTCCAGCCATTATTCTGTAGATGTAAACACCACTGGCGAGATTACTTCCATCGAATGTAACAGAATGTTCACCTGAACCCATTCGGCTGTTAACCAAAGTTGTTACCAATTGACCCGTAATCGTAAATACATCAAGTCTTACATCTCCTGATTGAGGAAGTGTAAATTGTATTGTTGATGTTGGATTAAAAGGGTTAGGGTAATTTTGGTTTAGCTTGAATGTTAAAGGTAGTTCTTCCGGCTCGTTAGATACACCAATCATTGTGGTGAACGAAATATTGAAGGCATTTTCTGCCATTCTGATTGAGTCAGAAGCTACTGCCATTACCGTCCATTTCAGATCTACGTTTACACCATCGAGTGCACCCAGATCTTTCAGAGTTGAATCGATAGCAGCGTATGTTCCTATTAAGGAAGTCGCTGAACCTTCATCGTCAGATTCGGTTACAAATAACGGATTTGAGAAATCTCCGTTAACTGAATCAAGCATGAATACATAACTAACTTCAGCATTCGAAGTTGCTTCTTCCCAGGTAAAAGTTACCTCTGTTTCAGCACCTGTTCCTAAGTCAAAGCTGGAATCATCTGCAGGTGCAAGTACACTAAAGGCATCAATTGTAATGTCTGTATCAGCCATTAATTCAACATCACCTTCAAAAGCACCTTTGTAAGGAGCAACTGAGCTTCTGGTGGTTCCGTCGATGTCAGTTGAAACTGAGGCTATAGGAATTCCGGCAAGTTCATTGTTGCCAATCGAGCTCCCCGTTAGTCTCAGATCAGTGCCGGAAACAAAGTTAACTTCTGCTTCGGTTGAAAGATTGTCTAATCCTAAAGAGTCCGAAAATGCGGAAAGAGTTGCATAAACTTCATCATCAAAATTAGCAACAAATGCATTTGCACTAACTACGATATTGTTGGAATTAGTGAATAACGTGTTACCATCCCAGTCATAAATATAAGAACCGGATCCGTCTTGGCTATTTACAAAAATATTGTTGAAAGCCTGAACAGTAGCACTGGCTGAAGCCGAAGCTGAACGAGCTATAGCCGCATGTGTTCCGGTCTGTCCATTTTCTGTAAAGTTTACAGAGTTATGAAGGAACTGGAACTCCGCAGAACTAGAACTTCCATTATGATAGAAGGCTATAAAGCTATTGTTTGTTCCTGTTCCGCCAAAACCGGCATTGGAAAACGTGTTATTTGATACATTAACTGTATCAACCAAAGTGTTAGTTGCGTTTAGACCAATATAGGTTCTGTCTTCGGTTCCGGCAGCATTAGCAAATACTACTTCATTGTTTGTGAAAGTAAATGTATCAATTGGTGTATTTAAGTTCACAACTTGATTATCTCCGGTTTCTGATCCATATGAAAAGATTTTATTACCTGAAATAACTGTGTTGGTATGAGTTTGACTTCGGAAAAAGCTTCTTCCGACATGCCCTTCTCCACCAAGTAATGAAACGTTTAGGTGGAAAAAACTCTCATTGCTTGTTGAACCAAATAACCAAAAAGCATCACGAAATGGTTTTTCGGCTGTACCAATTGCAACATTTTTGAATGTTACATTTTCAGCACGTCCCGTTTCAGTACTGGCTTCTCTTCTATTAATAAGTACAGCGTATGTACTTAGACCATTATCGGCCGCATAAGTAAGATTGATGTTTTTAATGTCAATGAAGCGGTTATAGCTTACAAGCCTTAAAAACCCACTGGCAGTTCCTGATTTTTCAAAAGTCAGATCACGAGTGTCAGTTCCATTATTAGATCCGTCGATAGTAATATGTCTGGTGTCTACAAAACGGAAGTCATCGACCTCTACAGTTACTTGTTCTCCGGCCTCTGGCTTGATCGTCAGGTTATTTGTTTCACTGAAGTCATCTCTGTTTAACCTAAGAGTTGAACTTTCAGTAAGATCACCGGTCAGGATTAAATTAGTTGATGATGATATACCATCAGCATTCACAAAATGAATCGCCTGATGAAGAGAAATAAATCCTTCAGCATCAGTAGTACGCTGTGGAATGAAATAATCTCCGGCAAGTGCTGCTTGTGCTTCAGTAGCCAAACCAAGATTGGTGAATATATTTGTATTTTTTATGATCCACTCACTGTCATCAAAGTTAGTACCGAAAGAACTTAATGGGGAAGTATTACCCGCTGTTACCGTATCTTTTCGAACCAATGTAAAGTTCTGAGTTCCTTTTTCAACACCTGCAACTTCCCAACCGGAACCTGGATCGTTGTCTGGATCACCAAATACATCAACCCATGTAGTGTCACCACTTTGAGAATCGATATGGATAATTCCTCGAGCATCATCACCGTTGTGGTGAACCGGACTTGGAAATCCAAGTACTTCATCAGCATTTTCTGCGGCAAAAAGGCTGGCATCAACTGAAGCGTTAAGTATTACATATTGCTCGCCTGCTGCGATACTTGCTTCTTCAGTAAATGTATGATAGAATTCCCAACCGCCACCATTTACTGATTGCGCTATTCTGTAGTTCTGAAGAATTACAGTAGAGTCTGAAAGGTTCGTAATCTCCAAAGCTTTATTGTTGCTTGAGCCTTCGATATACTCAGAGAAAATTAAGTTAGAAGGGTCATCTACAACCGGTAGTATACCATTTGTGAAAGCTGCTAAACCATTCACACCACCTAACGCATACACGTTATAAGTGCCATCTTCATTTAATGAAACTTTAGCTTCTCCATGGATGGAACTAAAAGTATCTGTATCATCTCCTAATAAAGGTGATTCAGCAACAATAGTAGGGTTTGCTGCATCAGAAATATCATAGACGTAAACTTGTCCGGTTTTACTTCCCCCACTTGCACCATCAGGACGATATGTATATACAGCTAAATGATCTTTGCTGTCATAAGTAAAGGCTTGCATTCCGTTTCTTGAAGCAGAAGCTAATACACTACCAGTTACATACTCACCAGAGCTTGAATATCTTGCTGGAGCAGAACTATTTCCTCCAATATAAAAATCAGAAGTTCTTCCCAAACCAAGAGGAGCAACATCAGAACTGCTTCCAACTGCTACGAGAGATCCTGAAAGAGTGATAGTTTCAGTATTCCAGGTTGCACCTTGATCGGATGTAGTTAATACATACACAATTCCCGGATCCGTAGTAGCGGCTGGTACCCAAACTTCAATTGTGTTATCAGTCAAAGATCCAACAACAGTAAATTTATCGCCTAGTCTTTGTGCAGTCGAAGTTGTTATAGAAAGAGAATCAGAGTAAGCTCCACCCTCAGATGTCCACCAATAAAGATGAAACGGATTCGTTGATGCATCTGTAGTTAAATTACTTAAAAATATTGCACCATCGTCTGATACTTCAACTTGGTTTAAAGCAAAAGTACCTCCCGAAACTCCAGATAAATCAAAAGCAGTCGTTAACGTAACATCAGCTCCTGTAGCGGCGTCCATAACTCGGATCGTTGAGTTTGCTCTGTCAGCTGCGTAGACTCTGTTATTGCCATCAACTGAGCCATAAGCCATTCCTCTAACCGATCCAACTGTAAACCATGATGGTAGCGGTTCCGGTGCACCGGTGCGCGAAGTTCGTTCCCAGACGGTATTAAGCTCCTGTGCTTGTACCGAAAAAGTAATCCCCGTAATTAGTAATAAAACTGCTGAAGTTGTCAACAGTAAGTTTTGTAAATGTTTTTTCATTCAATTAAATATTTAGTTAATAGAAAAGATATCGATGAAAGAAAGGTATATATTATGAAATAAGATAATTATGCATGTTATGTACATTGAAATAGCTTTTACTTGATACTTAAACTGAGTAAAAAACATATTTAAACTTTAGTGTATAATGTTAGACTACATTTTCTTTGACATTATTTAAGAGATTTTAAAATGAAAAAAATATTTGTCCTACTAATATTAATATTATCTGCGGGAGACTACGTCTCGGCTCAACTTTTCGGACGTCAACCTGAATTCACTCGCCAGGATACTTTGCGTGGAACAATTACTGCTGAACGTTCTTGGTGGGATGTGACCTACTATCATTTGGATATGAAAGTGAATATGGAAGACAGCACTTTTACCGGAACTAACACCATTCAATACAGAGTAGATTCTCTTACAACTCCGATGATGCAGATAGATCTGCAGCAACCAATGGAGATTTCTAAAATCACTCAGGGAGGGAAAGCGCTTTCATTTGAAAGAGAAGGGAATGTTTTTTTTGCAGAGACTTCATCAAACCAAAAGATAGGAGAGGTTAATGAAGTAGTTGTCCATTTTTTTGGGAAGCCAAAGAAAGCAGTCAGAGCGCCGTGGGATGGAGGAATTTCATGGACCAGAGATAAAAACGGAAATCCATTTGTAGCTTCATCCAATCAGGGAATTGGGGCGAGTATCTGGTGGCCCAATAAAGATCATGCCTATGACGAACCGGATAGTATGTTGATGAGTATCACTGTTAGGGATGATCTGATGAATGTGTCTAACGGAAGACTGCGAAAAGAAACAGATAATAATGACGGCACTAAAACATGGCAATGGTTCGTAAGTAATCCCATCAATAATTACGGAGTGAATATTAATATAGGTGATTACGTTCATTTTGATCAAATCTTTGATGGTGAAAAAGGCGAGCTTGATATGGACTTCTATGTTCTGAGCTATAATCTTGAAAAGGCTGTTAAACAATTTGCGGATGCACCCCGAACCATAGAAGCTTTTGAACATTGGTTTGGTCCATATCCTTTCTATGAAGACAGTTACAAACTTGTAGAAGCTCCGTATCTGGGAATGGAACATCAAAGCTCAGTTACCTACGGTAATGGTTATGAAAATGGTTACCTGGGAAGAGATCTGAGTAGCTCGGGCTGGGGACTGAAGTTCGATTTCATTATTGTTCATGAAACCGGTCACGAGTGGTTTGCAAATAACATCACTTATAAAGATGTAGCTGATATGTGGATCCATGAAAGTTTTACTCACTATTCAGAGTATCTGTTTCTGGAATATCATTTCGGAAAACAAGCCGCAAGAGAGTACGCACGTGGTGTACGGTTATCTGTTCAAAACGACCGACCGATCATAGGGATCTATAATGTGAATTATGAGGGTTCCTCTGATATGTATTATAAAGGAGGAAATATGCTGCATACTATCCGCCAGGTGATCGGTGATGATGAATTGTGGAGAGGAATACTTCGGGGATTGAACAAAGAATTCTATCATCAAACTGTTACGACTGAAGAAATTGAAAATTATATAATTGAGAAATCAGGTAAAGACCTTAAATCTGTTTTCGATCAGTATCTGCGGGATTACAGAGTGCCGATACTTGAGTATTTTTTCAGAGATAACAATTTAGTTTACAGATGGAATAATGCCGTTTCCAATTTCAATATGCCTGTAAAAGTTTACATCAATGGAAAAGAGATGATGCTACAACCAACAACTAGTTGGAAAGCCTCTCCAAGTTCAGGCAAAGAGCTGCAGGTTGATATCGATTATTATGTAGGTTCGTTTAAGGTGCAGAACTGATTACTGATTTCAGTGATTTAATTTCTGATTACTCTGAATTTAAGGTTGAGATGAATCTATATTCTAAAATATGATTTAAGTCCGCAGATAATGGAGACAATTTTAACACAAGAGTAATTCAAAATTAAGAATTAACTAATCCAAAATTCTGATTTATGAATTTTTCATTCCTAATTCTTTTAAAATCGTCGTACCTTTAGTCTTCTGTTGAATTGCAGAAATTTTCTCAAATTCAAACTCCCAAGCTAACTACATTCATGGCTGACGCTACTGTAAAAGAACCGGAAGTAAATCTTGAACTTGCCCTCGAACACGGATTAAACGAAGAAGAATTTGAAATGATTAAAACCCGCTTAGGTCGGGTTCCCACATTTACAGAATTGGGAGTGTATTCTGTGATGTGGAGTGAGCATTGTTCATATAAGAATTCGATCGTTGAACTTAAAAAACTTCCACGTGAAGGCGAACATATGCTGGTTGGAGCAGGTGAAGAAAATGCAGGACTTGTTGATATCGGCGACGGACTCGGATGTGCTTTTAAGATCGAAAGTCATAATCACCCATCGGCAATTGAGCCATATCAGGGAGCAGCAACCGGAGTAGGAGGCATTCACAGAGATATTTTCACAATGGGTGCTCGTCCTGTTGCAAGTCTGAATTCATTGCGATTCGGAAGTTTGGAAAACCCAAGAGTTCGTTATTTGCTGGATGGTGTAGTTCGCGGAATTGGTGATTATGGAAATTCATTTGGTATTCCTGTGATTGGCGGAGAAGTATATTTCGATGAGAGTTACGAAGGAAATCCACTAGTAAATGCGATGAGTATTGGATTGGTGGAAGCAGGAAAAACAGTTTCAGCAATTTCTGAGGGAATCGGAAATCCTGTGATCATAGTTGGAGCAAGTACAGGTCGCGATGGAATTCACGGGGCAACTTTTGCTTCCGAAGAGATCAGCGAAGAAAGCGAAGCAAAGCGACCAAGTGTACAGGTAGGTGATCCATTCACAGAGAAATTATTACTGGAAGCCAGCCTTGAAGTTTTGAAAACCGGCGCAGTAGTTGGAATGCAGGATATGGGAGCGGCAGGAATTGCATGTTCAACTTCCGAAATGACTGCAAAAGGTGGTCAGGGAATGTTGATCGATCTGGATAAAGTTCCTGCAAGAGAAGAAGGGATGACTGCTTACGAATTGTTGCTTTCTGAAAGTCAGGAAAGGATGTTGATCGTTGCAGAAAAAGGACGTGAGCAGGAAGTTATTGATGTTTATGAGAAGTGGGATCTTCATGGTGTGGTAATCGGAGAAGTAGTAGATACCGATAAAGTCACCTACATGAAAGATGGTGAGGTAAAAGGCGATATGTTTGCTGAGCACTTGGTTCTTGGCGGCGGAGCTCCTCAATATATAAGAGAAACTAAAAAACCGGAATATCTGGATGGAGTTCAGAATTTTGACACCAGTAGTCTTAAACATCCAAGTGATCATCAGGAAACAATAAAAACCTTATTGAGCTCTGTAAATGTTGCTTCAAAAAAATGGGTTCATGAACAATATGATACAACTGTAAGAACAAATACAGTAACTGCTCCCGGAGCTTCAGATGCAGGGGTGATCCGCGTAAAAGGAACAAACAGAGGCTTGGTAGCAAAAACTGATTGCAATGGCAGATACGTGTATTTAAATCCTCGTCGTGGTGGTCAAATTGCTGTTATTGAATCAGCAAGGAACGTTGTTTGTTCAGGAGGAAAGCCGTTAGCTATTACAAATTGTCTGAATTTTGGTAATCCTTACAAGCCTGAAGTGTACTGGACATTCAAAGAAGCACTTGGTGGAATGGGAGATGCATGTAAAGCACTTAACACTCCTGTTACCGGTGGAAATGTTAGTTTCTATAATGAAAATCCAAACTCTGCTATTTTTCCATCTCCGATAATCGGGATGCTTGGTTTGATCGAAGATGTTGAAAACCATACTACAACTCCCGGATTTAAAAATGACGGCGATGTGGTGATGTATATAGGTGCACAACGAAAAGGATTAGGTGGGACAGAGTATCTCAAAAAGATCCATGGTCTAACAACCGGTGATGCTCCTGAATTGGATATTCCTTTCGAAGTAAAACTTCAGGAATCATTACTGGATGCTATCAAGAAAGGATGGATCAAATCTGCACACGATATTTCCGATGGTGGACTTGCGATTGCACTTGCCGAAAAAGCGATCTTTTCTAAAAAAGGAGTGAAGGTATCGGTTAAAGATCTTGCCGGAACAGACCATGAAGTACTATTCAGTGAAGCACAATCCGGAGTACTTATTACTTTGAAACCAGATGACTTACCAGCAGTTATTTCTCATTTTGGACAGCATGAAGTTCCAACTCATGTACTTGGTACCGTTACAGGTGACAAGAAAATGGTAATTGAAGAAGTGGGAAGCTTGGATGTTGAAGAAATGTCCGAGATCTATGAAGGGGTTCTTCCGGGAATTATGGGGTAATAGAAGTATAGATTTAAGACTTAAGATTTAGGACATAAGATTAGAGATTAAGGTAAGGTCATCCTGAACTTGTTTCAGGATCTTTGGCAAGGGCTACCAACGTAGAATTGAATTATATAACCTCTTAGGGTTTCGGACTATCTTATAATTTCGATTGTAGCACCTTAGTAAAATAAATCTTGTTAAGTCCCTCCCATCACCCATCAAAAACTTGGAACGAAATCCTGTCTAAATTTCATTTACCAATCTGACTATTCATCAAGAAAGACAGAGAAGTTGTTATGAAAGATAAAATCGTACTCATTGTAGGTGGTTCAGGCGGAATTGGCTCAGCTACAGCCAAACGAATCGCCAAGGAAGGTGCAAAAGTAATCCTAGCTGCTCGCAATAAATCTAAAGCAGAAGAAGTAGCCAAAGAGATCAACGACAGTGGAGGAGAGGCTTTCGCCATTCAAGTTGATGCCACCGATCAGAATTCTGTTGCAAATATGGCGGAGGAGATCGAAGATAATCTCGGTAAGATCGATGTGTTGATTAATGCATTCGGACAGGGAATTATAAAACCGTTCATGGATATTGATCCGAAAGCAGCCAAAGAAGTCATTGATGTAAATGTGTATGGTACCTTTTTGGTTACTCAAACCGTGATGAAGCACATGAATACCGACGAGCCAACCAATGTGGTATTTTTCCCCGGCACGATGGGTAAATATGTAATGAAAAATGCTTCGGTTTATTCAGCTTCTAAATTTGCCATTCAGGGATTTGTAAAAGCACTTATTGAGGAACAAAGGAGAGGAAAGATAAAATACTCATTGTTCTATTTGGGTGGAGTAGATACCGCTTTTTGGGAAGATGATCGGGTAGATATGAAAGTTAAAAAAGAGATGATGTTAACTCCGGAAGAAGTTGCAGAAGCCGTGTATTACGGAATAAATCAACCCTCGGGTTCTGTTATGAATGAGGCAGTCATTCAGCCGGAAAGTCATCAGTTAGTCTAGAAAAGATTTAAATGAAATAGTATGGACATGAATGCCATGTCCATACTAATAAAGAAACTAGCCAGCTACAGGACACTTATCCAAAGAAGACTTATAAGCCTTTTCCAGAATGTCTAACCCTTCGTCGATTTGTTCAGAAGTGATTGTTAGTGGCGGACGAAAACGTACAGTATTCGTTCCACAAGCCAAAATCATCAAACCATTTTCTATACACTGGCTGATAACAGCATCTCTGGAATGAGAATCAGGAAGATCGATAGCGGCGAACAAACCTTTTCCTCTTGGATTGGAAAGATATTCATGATCATCTGCCATTTTCTGAAGCTTGGACAGAAGGTGATCTCCTACTTTAGCTGCATTTGCTACAAGATTATCTTCTTCAATTATATCCAGAATTCTACCAAAGCGAACCATATCTACTAGATTTCCACCCCAGGTGGAGTTGATTCTGGATGAAACCTGGAAACAATTTGTTTCTACTTCATCAACACGAGGTCCTGCTAAGATCCCACAAACTTGTGCTTTCTTTCCGAAAGAAAGGATATCAGGCTTAACATAATGTTCGTGTGCCCAGAATTTTCCGGTCATTCCAACTCCGGTTTGAACCTCATCATATATAAGGAGAGCTTCATGCTTGTCTGCCAGATCCCGAAGCGCTTGGTGGAATTCAACTCTGAAATGACGATCACCACCTTCACCCTGAATTGGCTCTATCAAAATACAAGCAATGTCATCTTTATGTATTTCAAAAAATCTCTCTGCCTGCGCAATCGCTAATTTTTCTTCTGCTATAACAGATTTTAAAGATTCCGGTTTTTCCGGGAAACTGGTAGCGGGACTGATAACGCGCGGCCAGTCAAACTTAGGAAAATACTTTACTTTATTCGGTACAGTATTGGTAACAGAAAGGGTATAACCTGAACGACCATGAAACGCTTTTTCAAAATGAAGCACTTTATGGCCAATTTCATGGCGATATCCTTTTTGGAAATTTTTCTGAACTTTCCAGTCAAAAGCTACTTTCATTGCATTTTCAACAGCTAATGCTCCACCTGATATAAAGAAAGAGTGGGGGAGATGTTCCGGCACAGCAACTCTGCTGAAAGAACTCATAAAACCGGCAAGTTCTTCCGTGTATACATCAGAATTCGATGGTTTGTTGATTGCAGTCTTACCCAACATTGAAACAAAGTCGGCATCTCCTGCAATCTTGGGATGGTTCATCCCCAAAGGATTAGACGCAAAAAAAGTAAAGAAGTCCAGATATTTTTTTCCGGATTTTGAATCATGAAGATAAGCCCCTTTACTTTCTTCAAGATCAAGCACCATATCAAAGCCGTCGGTGAGTAGATGTTTCCCCAAAACCTCTCGTACCTGAGCAGGTTGAATAGTTTTCATTTTAGCCATTTAAAGTATTTTTGATGTAAGCAGTTTAATTTTCGCTGATAAGCTATCAAATCAGGAAAAAAACGCCAATAGGTTTAAACGGTTTAAACCTTTATTTGGAAAAATTCTCAAGGGTTTTGCGAATAATCTCTACACAATCCATAAGTTGGGGTTCAGTCATAACTAATGGCGGTGCAAACCTTATTATATTTCCATGAGTAGGTTTTGCTAGCAATCCGTTTTCTTTTAATGCTAAACAGAATCTCCAGGCAGTGTCGCTTTCAGGAGTGTCATTTATAATAACAGCATTCAACAAGCCTTTTCCTCGAACTTTTACAAAAAGTTCGGATGAGTCCACAAGTTTCTTCATCTCTGACCTGAATAGGTTCCCTAAAGTTCGTGCATTTTGAGCAAGATTTTCATCATCCACTACTTCTAGAGCAGTCATGGCTATTTTACATCCCAATGGATTTCCGCCGTATGTAGATCCGTGCTGTCCTGGTTTTATGACTTCCATAACATTATCATCAGCTAGGATTGCAGAAACAGGATATGCCCCACCGGATAATGCTTTACCTAAAATTAGAATGTCAGGCTTTGTATATGAATTTTGTCTTTCGCAATGACCACTACAAGAACAATCACCACAAACTGCCAATAGACCACCAGTTCGTGCAATTCCTGTTTGGATTTCATCAGCAATAAATAAGGCATTAGCTTCTTTACACAGACGAGCAGACTCAGAGATGAAGTTTTCATCCGGAACTACAACACCGGCTTCTCCCTGAATGGGTTCAACCAGAAATCCTGCAACATTTGGTTGTTTCAAAGCTTCTTCAAGAGCTTCTAAATCATTATAAGGTATCTTTATAAATCCCGGGGTATACGGTCCAAAATTCTTTTTTGCGTCAGGATCGTTGGAAAAGGAGATTACAGTAGTGGTTCTTCCATGAAAATTATTTTCACAAACTATGATCTGAGCTTCATTCTCGGAAATCCCTTTTTTCTCATAGGCCCATTTTCTGCATACTTTTATAGCGGTTTCAACTCCTTCAGCTCCGGTATTCATAGGGAGTACTTTATCGAACCCAAAATATTCACTCATGTACTTTTCATACTCTCCTAATACATTATTATAGAAAGCTCGTGAAGTCAAAGTGAGTGTGTGAGCCTGATCAACTAAAGCCTTTGTAATTTTAGGATGACAATGCCCCTGATTTACTGCCGAATAAGCAGATAAGAAATCGAAATACTTATTTCCTTCAGGATCCCAAACATAAACTCCTTTTCCTTTTTCGAGTACTACCGGCAGGGGATGATAGTTGTGTGCTCCGTATTGATCTTCTAATTGTATTGCGTCTTTTGATGATATCATTAACTCTGTATTTAATTTTTACTAAAGATAAAGAATAGAGAGACAAACCTTAATAAAAAAAGCGAAATAAAGGTTGATAGTAACCGGTAATTAATCGTATCTTTAAGACTCAACATCGCGGGGTGGAGCAGCTGGTAGCTCGTCGGGCTCATAACCCGAAGGTCGCAGGTTCGAATCCTGTCCCCGCCACAAAAAACTAAAGCCTTATCATTAATTTGATAAGGCTTTTTTTATTTAAAGACACTATATATTAGAATCAGAGGATGTATGGTATTCAACAGACTCAATTTCTAACCTTTCTCAACGACAGTATTACTTTTTACCAGCCTGTAAAAAACCAAAATTTACAGTTAATAGTAAACTGGTTCATCATTAACTGTAACAGCTACAGACAATAAAATATTAACGAAGCTTTTGAATGTCATGACTTTAATCTGAAATTAATTTAGAGGAAGGTCATCTTTAACTACACTTTGAAGAATTTTTTTTTAAAAACAATTGATCCGTGAGTAGTGAATTATTGTGATTTTTTGCTTTTATTATGACATGATTATGTTTAGATTAACATGTCATACTCGATAAACAGCCCTATAAAGTATTTATCGAGTGAATAAATAATTAATTCAAACTCTCAATAAATGAGGTTATCTATGTTTAAAAAGCTACAAACAATGGCGCTATTAGTCATTTTAGCTTCTACTGCTGCTTTCGCGCAAAGCGGTTCTGTTACTGGAGTAATCACCGACGATGGTACAGGTGAAACACTTCCAGGTGTGAACATAATACTAGTAGAACTAAATCGAGGAAATAGTGCAAACGCAGATGGTGAATATACTATCTCAAATGTACCTGCTGGAACTTACAATGTAAGAGCTACTTTTATCGGTTACGCCGATTATCGTGGAACTGTTACAGTTGGTAGTTCAGAAGTAGAACTTAATATTGCACTTAAATCAGACGTTTTCGGTCTTGATGAAGTAGTAGTTACTGGTGTAATTGAAGGAACACCTAGAAAGAAACTTGCATTCACAGTAGACAACGTGAGTGGAGAGCAATTAGAAAAAGTTCCTGCTCAGGATGCTGGTTCAGCATTGCAAGGTAAAGTAGCTGGTGTAAAAGTTGTTAGTGCAACTGGTGCTCCGGGATCTGCTCCTTCAATCCGTTTAAGAGGATCTACAAGTATTGGTGGTGGAAATGGTGGAGACCAAGAGCCGCTTTATATTGTTGATGGTGTAATTCTTAGTGGTTCACTAGCTGACATACCAAGTAACGATATCGAATCTATTGAGCTTGTTAAAGGTGCTGCTGCAGCTTCTTTATATGGTTCAAGAGCTGCAAATGGTGTAGTTCAGATTTTTACTAAGAGAGGAAAAAATATCGAATCCGGAAAAACTATCATTACTGTGCGTAATGAGTTCGGACGTTCTTTCCTTCCTGAGCAAATTGACTTATCAGACAATCACGTTTTTGCTAACACTGCTCAGCAATTAACTGATGCAGGTGCAAATCCGGCAGATTACGAGATGGATGCTACTAATAGTTATTTTGTTAATAGTACTGATGGTTCTAGAGTATTAAGAGCTGACAACTATGTTCAGAATGACTATGGAACTACTTTTGATCTTCAAGAGCAGGTTTTTGATCCTGGTTATACTCTAAATAACTATGTTTCTGTTGCTAGAAATTTTGGTAATTCTAACTTGGCATTATCATTCACAAATAACATCGAGTCAGGTGTTGTTGAATTAAGAGATGGTTATAACCGTCAAAATGCAAGAGTAAACTTAGATCAGTATATCTCTGATCAAATTACTGTTGGTGGTAGTTTGTCTTATACTCAGTCAAATAACGATGCAGTAGGACAAGGTCCGGGATCTCCGTTTTGGGGCGTTCTTTTCCTACAGCCTAACACTGATTTGTTTGCACTTAATGAGGAAGATGGATCTCAGTATAATATTGATGCTGATCCGTATGTAATAGAAGACAACCCATTATATCAGTTAAGTACTTCTACTGATGACAGAGAAAGAACAAGAACACTTGGTAACCTGAATTTCAGATACCGTCCGGTTTCTCAGTTCTTGCTAGAAGGTCAGTACAGTATTGACAGAACTAATCAGATTCGTACAAGATTCACTCCACAAGGCGTACTAAACAGAGGAACTGTTGTTACAGCCGGTGAAGGATCTCTTGCTTATGACACATTTGATGATGTTGCTCAGAACATGAGTATTACTGCTAGTTATAATGAAAGATTTGGCGACCTGTCTCTAAGAGCTAAAACAAGTTACTTGTATGAGAATTCTCAGTATGAGTCATTTGGAGCAACAGCTCAATCTTTTGTTGTATCAAATGTTCGCAACTGGAATGCTACTGATCCTGATGGAACAAGATCATTACGTAACTTCAGATCTGAAGTAATTTCTGAGAATGTTTTTGGTATTATCGCTTTCGATTACAAAGACAGATACATTGTTGACTTCCTTCTTCGTCGTGATGGTTCTTCTCTATTCGGTGAAGATGAGAGATATCAAACTTACTTCCGTGTAGCTGGTGCTTACCGTGTAAGTGAAGATTTTGATATTGATGGAATCAACGAATTCAAAATCAGAGCTTCTTACGGAACTGCTGGTCTTAGACCAAGTTTCTCTGCTCAGTATTTGACTTACAATATAAGTGGTGGTTCAATCAGTAAAAGCAGACTTGGTAACCCAAATCTGAAACCAGCGAAAGCAGGCGAATTAGAAATGGGTGTTAACGTAGATTTCTTTGATAGATTTTCTTTTGAAGGAACCTATTCTACTACTACTGTAGAAGACCAGATTCTTGATGTGCCTTTATCAGCTGCTGCTGGTGGTTTCAACTCTCAGTTCCAAAATGCTGGTGCACTTGAAACCAATACTTGGGAAGCATCTTTCAGTGCTGTAGCAATACAGGAAAGAGATATGAATCTTACTTTCGGTCTAACTTTTGACAGAACAAGACAAGAAGTTACCGAGTTGAATGTACCTCCATTCTTCCAGGGATCATCTACTCAAGGTGCTAATGTATTCTTCGTAGCTCCTGGTGAAACTTTCGGAGTTATTTACGGACGTAAGTTTGTAACAAGCCTAGATCAACTAAGCTCTACACAAACTGGTTCCGGTGCAACTTATGAAGTGAACAATGAAGGTTATGTAGTAACCGGACTTGGAACTGCTGCTGAATCTCCTGTTACTTTCGAAGAAGAAAACGGAAACCAGATCGTAAAAATTGGTGATATTAATCCTGATTTCAATGTTGGTTTTAATACTAACTTTACGTTCAAAGGTTTAAACCTTTACATGCTTTGGGATGCTAAAATAGGTGGAGATATCTATAATCAAACTAAGCAGTGGCTATACAGAGAAAATAGACATGGCGATTTTGATCAGTCAGGAAAAGCAGATGCAGATAAAAAACCAGTTAATTACTATCAAGGTTTTTATAACGCGAATAACGTATCAAGCTACTTTATTGAAGATGGTACTTATCTAAAATTACGTGAATTCTCTGCTGGATATAACTTCACAAAAGACCAATTAGGTTCTTTAGGGGAATTATTTGAAAGCGTACGCGTTAGTGTTGTAGGTAGAAACCTATTAACTATCACTGATTACTCTGGTTACGATCCGGAAGTAGGTGGTATTAATGGTGATCAATCTAACTTTGCATTTGATGGATTTTCTTATCCTAACTTCAGATCAATTTCAGGCTCTCTAGAACTACGCTTCTAGTAGCAATTTTTAATAATTAAATATTTTATAACTATGAAAGTTTATAATAAAAACACTTTTAAATATCTCGGCATCTTTGCCCTGGCGATGTTTTTGTACGTTGGCTGTGCAGAGTTAGCTGTCGAGAATGAGAACTCCCCTCTTACTGAGGATGTTCTGAGTAGCCCAACAGATATTGAGGCGCTTTTACCTACAGGGTTTGTTCTCTGGTGGCAAAATACCAATGGTTTTTACCTTCTTGGTACTGGTGTAGGTACTGATACCTATACTTGTTCTTGGGGTAATACCGATATGAGAAATCGTGGCGAAGAGCCAAGAATTGCTTATGATAACTCTCCTACTGCAAGTGGAGATACAAGAGGTTTAACAGAAGATCCATGGTATGGAATGTATGGTGCTATTAGCCAGGCGAATGATGTACTTAACGGTTTAACCGGTGATGATGCATTATTTACTGAAGTACCATCTTCTCAACCAGGAGTTTCTGACGAAGACTATACTACTATGGTAATAGCTTCTGCTAAATTCCTTCAGGGTATTTCATTAGGATACATTGGCCTTTATTTTGATCAAGGTTATGTATTAGATGAAAATACAGATACTGATGGAATTCAACTTCAACCTTACGCTGACGTACTAGCAGCTGCTGATCAAAAATTAGCAGAAGCTGCAACTTTAGCTAGTGGTTTAAATGGTGTAACTTTAGGAGCTGGCTATATCAGTGGTTTCGATGCTATGACCATGGCTGAGTTTGTTGAATTAATCAACACTTGGAGAGCACGTTTAATGGTACTTGAGCCAAGAGATCCTGCTGGAATTGCTAATACAGATTGGGATCAGGTTAAATCATTAACTGCTTCTGGATTGTCTTATGACTTTTCACCGGAAGGAGATGATACTTTCTGGTTCTCTTATCCTTTACTTTACGGTAACTTAGGAAACTGGATCAGAGTTGATCAAAGATTAATCGCAGTAATGGATCCTAGCCAACCTTCAGGTTATCCTGTAGACGGTACTAATCCTGGTGAAGCTACTTCAGATGATGATCGACTAGCTAGTGATTTTGTATTCTCTTCACCTGCTCCGTTCAGACCGGAAAGAGGGTATTGGTTCTTCTCAAATTACTATAGTGGACGCTATGATTACCATAGTTTCTTTACTACAGCTGAAGGTCCTATGCCGTATATCTTACAGGCTGAAAATGATCTAATGTATGCTGAAGCTGTGATAAGAACTTCTGATGCAGCTAACAGAACTGCTGCTGTTGATGCAATCAATAACACCAGAGTTGGTAGAGGAGATTTAACTCCTTTAACTGCAGCTGATACGGATGCTACTATTTTAGCAGCTATTCAATATGAAAGAAATATTGAAATGTTCCATACAGCAGTTGTAACAGCTATGGCAGATGCCAGAAGATATAACACATATCAGCCTGGTTCATTACCACATTATCCGGTACCTGCTGCCGAGTTATTAATTCTTCTTGAAGACTTATATACTTTCGGTGGGGCAAAATCTAACCCAGATAGCCCTTACAATGTAAAACCAGTTAAGCTTGACAGATCTATCATAGATCAACAATAAAAGCTGAATAACTTTAAAGGTGTACAGTTTTGCTGTACACCTTTTTTTTTGATTATGAAAAAGACACATTTTTTACTGATTCTATCACTTATTCTTATCACAGGCTGTAAATCCATTTCAGATGGTAAAGGCTCTATTGATAATTCCTATAAACTGGAATTGGGAATAATTGCTGAAGATAAAGTTGACAACTTTATAAATGAGTTTACTTATAGATATTCTTTTGAAATAGCCAGAGATGATAACATTTCTAATATTAGTGGCTTCTATAAAGATACCTATTGGAGAACTAGATTGCCGTTTGATGATGAAGCATCATTAGGTTTTGAAGATATATATAACAAGGTGATCATAAAGGGTTCGGTAATAAGAAATCGTACAAGCACGTTATCTTTGAATCAAGTCTATTATGAAATAGATATAGAAATTTTACAAGAAGGTAAAAGAAGATTTACAGGGGAAGTTATTCCTTTTGACTTTACAGAAGAAGGAAAAGAGTTTACTGTAAATTTAGCAAGAAACCTCAGAGACATAGTTGAAGCTAAAATAATTCAATAATTTAGATATGAAAATTTTTACAAAAATAACTCAAGTAACACTTTTAATTTTTTTACTGGTTGCTTGTTCGTCTACAAAAAACTCATCCAGTGATGTTAAAAATAGTTACTCATTGGAGTTAGGTGATATAGCTGAAGATAAAGTTGAAAACTTATTTAACTACCTGACACAACGCTACAATTTCGAAATTTCAAGGAAGGATAACTATTCCAGTACCACTGGTTTTTATGCTGAAACCTTTTGGAAAGAAAGAGAACCATTTGATGATGAGAAAGAACTTGGCATTAGTAAAGTTCAGGTTAAAGTAATATTAACAAGCAAAGTAGCTAGAGGCAAAACCGGTGAGTTTAGCGCTTCTGCCGTTTCCTATGAGGTTGACTCGGAAGTGATTCAACAGGTATTGAAAGTAGGATCAAGTGATTTCGTACCCTTTACTTATACAGATAAAGGTAAAGATTATGTTAAAAACCTGAGCTACGAGTTAAGAGATTATGTTCGAGGTACTCTACTTAGATAGAACTGTCATTATTTAGTTTTCAAAGTTAAGTTAGTGGCAATATTTTTGCCAATTGCTTTACCTTGATCGAGGCCATTATATATAGCCATTGGATAATGAATTCCTCCATACAATCTTGAAATAGCCGCTTCGTCCGCCGCTTCGTAAAAGCTGGAATATGTTCTGGCTTTAAAGCCGTATTGATGTTCATGAGTGCGGTCCGTGAACGAAACGTTATCTCCCAGTACGAAGGTAAGGATTTCTGCTGCAGCTCCTGAACACACAGAATGTCCGGATGTGTATTCGGGAAAGGGAGGAGTTACAATTATATTTCTCCAGTTTTCATCAATTACTCTTTGTATGTAAGTTTCGGGTCTTATAACCATACTTTCATATTTTTCTCTCCAACAAGATATGAATGCATCTGCCATGCTTATATTTGTAAGCACATACATTTCTAAAGCCTTAGATAACTTCAATTCCTTTTGATCAATTAATTGGCTCATTATACTAAACCAATGACCCGGTGGTGTACCGGTTTGTCCGGGATTATCAGCCCAAAAGTGAGCAGTCTCTTTCTCCCAATCTGTCAAATCCTTTGTAGAGTTATAAACTACTAGAGCTTCTTTATAGAAGTCGCTGGATTTATTTTCTGAGTACTCAAAAGGTTTAACGGGATCAAAACTTGAAAGTGAATCCAGAGCAAAAGTTCGTAACTCACCCCAGAAAGGTTCCATTGCAACTCTTTCATTTGTTATTTGTTGAGGACGGTTTGTAGTTAGCATTCTGTCACTATAAAGTCCGGCATCTTTTGAGACACTATTCTTACCGGTAGAATCATACTTAGTTACGATATTCAGAACAGGATTCAAACTAAGAGAAGCACTACTGATATTTGCTGTGGGTATCCATTGAGAATATTGAGGTTCAAAGAGATACTCTTTGTTTCTTGTCTCTGCATAACCGTCTGTTTGTGCCCAAAGTACCAATTCTTTACCAAGTGTTTCCCCATACTCAACAGATCTTTCTATAATAGATGACCTAGAAATATTTTCTTCGCTTTGCAATTGAAGCGTATACAATTCTTCAATCTGTTGCAAAGATGCAGGAGATGTATCTTTATAGAGATAATTAAGCATCTCTTTTTGGCTTGTAATACCAACCACATACCAGTTATAGTTTTTGCTAGCATCGAATTCTTCCGAAAGGTCTAGTTCGTTTAACTGATTAGAAAGCGACTCATAACCGTCAAGTCCATTATAAAGACCTTGATACAAAGCTACAGAGCTGTAAGCGAGTACTCTTGAAGCTTTAGGTGGACTAATTCTTTCATAAGTAATGAGGCCAATATTCAAGTCTATCCAATCGCTGATCTTTGTTGCATATTCATTCGTGTCCAAATTTCGTGTATCATTGGGACTAGAGCAAGATAGCATGAATAAGACTAGTACTACTTGTGTTAAATATTTAATGCTTTGCATTAGTTCACTAATTATTTAATTCTGATTTTGGTTCTTGTATAGAACAGTTTCAAAAGAGTTTTGTGTAACGATAAGATCATCTAACCCGTCTTTGTTATAGTCAATTACGAGTGTTGCTTTTTGATCTCCATATAAACTAATACCACTTTTTGATGCTGAAACTAATTCAAAGTTTCCACCTCCGGCATTTTTAAGAAGAACACCTCTTCCTCCATCCAATCGCGGTATTTCTAGGCGAAAAGAAAAATCATTTTGGCTTATAAAAATATCAGATAAACCATCATTGTTATAATCTATAACATTCGCACTATTGTTTTGTGTAAAGTTAAGTTCAGAAGGTAGCGGCATTAATTTATACTCGAGTTCATTCCCTGTGCTAATTAATAGCATGTTTTTAAAATAATTGACAGCTAAATGCTCAACTTCGACTCCAAAATCACTTTCAACGCACGCTTTTGAAAATTGACTATAGCTTCTAAATGCTAACGATAATCTTGGGAAGGCATTTCTCAACACTGAATACTTACGGATTGGAGACCAGCATTGTTTATTCTCATCATAATAAGACTCTATTATTCTCATTGGCAGATTACTGTTGATATCAGCTATCGGATAATAAAAACGTAATTCATCACTTGTTAATCTGAAATCCTGATAAAGTGTGTTTTCACCTATATTTGAAAAGAATAAGTCTTGTATACCATCATTGTTAAAATCTCCGATAGTCACGTTTTGCCAAAAACCCGGGTTATCTGAGATTGGTAGATCATTACTTATATCTGTAAGGTTTCCTTTTTGATTCTTGTACACTTTATTTGAGTTTAACTCCCGTGAAATTACTAATTCAGGGTAGTTATCATTATCAAGATCCTTGAATTGGGCTCCTGTTACTAATCCCAAATTCTCAAAAACAGAGCGATGTGCTTCACTAAGAGCAAATTCTCCATTATCATTTTCATAAAGTGCTGAATTTGCCGCTATGGGGTATTTATTAGGAACTGATCTTCCTGAAACAAAGAAGTCAGAGTCTCCATCAAAATCATAATCAGCAATTGTTATGCTGCCCGGATTGGTAACGTCATCAAGTCCTAAATCATTAAAAACAGGTTCTCCGTTATTAAATTCAAGATGCAGAATTGTTCCGGGCTTGGGAGACTCTGCTTCATAATAACTTACAGCTATAATTGCCTGAGGGGTGCTATTATCTGAAAAGGACTTTATACCAGTGATCTCACCCTCTTTAAAAGAAGGATGATTAAGTGAAATTTCTTCGAAGCTCGTTCCTTCAATATTCTTATATAATTTTAATGGATATCCTTTTCCATTTCCAATTAAAACATCCGTAAATGAGTCAGAGTTAAAATCAATACTATCAGCCCATGGTCCTTCTTGACTTAGTCTGTAAGGAAGCAAGGGTTGTTTTTTTATCAAGTCGTTATAAAATTTTTCCTGATGGGTGTGAGACAGCGCTTCTTTTTCATTTACAAATACCGGCTTGATTGATTCTGTTTCAGGTTTCGGACTTACTGATTCATCAGATATAGTAAATTTATAAGACTTATTGATATCCATATCTTCAAAGATAGAATACGATCCGTTATACCAAAATATTTCAATATTAACTTTTTCAGCATTAGGTATTCCAAAAGAGGCAATTTTTTGGGAGCCGGAACCATAACTTCCCCCTGCTAAAATATTTCGATTTTGCACCTTGGTGTTATCCTTGTATGATGAGGTTACACGGATGGTACTTCCAACTGCTTCTTTATTGCCTTTGTATCCGGTAAGATGAACTGAGATCCTGTTGTTGGAACTTATATTTTCATAAACACCAGCTGTAGATTCTAAATTATTGGTTATAACATCTAGATCTCCGTCATTATCTAAATCTGCCGTAGACATACCATGTGAAATATCTTCAGTTAGAAAGCCCCATTCTTCGCTTACGTCTTCAAAATTATATTCTCCATTGATATTCCTGAAGATCTTGTTTGGTCTCTTTAAAGGTTTGTATTCAAACATCACATCTCTGGCAGGTAACCTACCCGAAGACAACTTAAGCTGTAATTGTTGATTCGCATCAGCATTTTGAGTGTCAAAGTAATTCCCTGTTGAAATAACTAAATCTTCATTGCCATCTAGATCGACATCCAAAAACTCAGATGCCCAGCTCCATTCTGAAGCTCTCAAGGTGCTATAATCACTAATATTTACGAATTCACCGTTATCCTGAGAAACTAAAAATGTATTACCTAAATACTGAGGTCTGTTATCAACAACTCCTATTGGAAGAGGTAACGGGATCATTGTACCTATTTGTTGATTTCTTAGTGACAGATCCCGGCTAAGCATCTCTGCTACAAAAATATCTGATTTATTATCAGCGTTGATGTCAGTAAAAGCAACTGACATAGAAGACAAGCTTGTATTTCTAATCGAGAGTTCGTCAATTTCTTTAAAAGTACCATCTTTTTGATTGATCCAGATTCTATCGGGACTCTCAAAATCGTTGCAAACATAAAGGTCCGGATACATGTCGTTGTTGTAGTCAAAGAACCTTGAATGAAGTCCCCAATCAAGTACTTCATCTTCTTCGGAATTAGTTTTAAAGATAGATTGGTCTGTTGTAGTGGTATTACTAAATGTACCGTTACCATTATTGAGAAAAAGGACATCTTCTTCTCCGTATTCATACCATAAAATTACACTATCACGCTCAATTAATTTATAATGTTCAGAAAATTTCTCATTAATAAAGTAGTTATCACCCTCTTGTCCTACAATGTGCCTGAAAGCTCTTTCAAACGGAAAAATATCCTTTGCTGATCTCTTCTTATAGTTTGTTAAGTAAATATCAAGATCTCCATCATTTTCTATATCAGCGATAGCTATTGATGATGTCCCATATATTTTATTATCTACTTTTAGAGAGGTACTATCAATATTAAAAGTGCCATCGCCATTATTTATCAATAATTTAGTTCCTGAGTCTAATGAACCAACTATTAAATCAAGAAAATCATCTCCGTTAATATCTTCGAATACCACGCCTGTAGAATATTGACCGGATAAGGAAACGCCGGCTTGCTCAGTAACATTTTTGAACTTTAAATCACCTAGATTTTCATAAAGTTCATTAGGACCTTCCAGCTTTGAAAAGTAAATATCGATAAGGCCATCATTATTATAATCACCAGAAGCTACACCTGATCCGTTAGTTAAAATTCGATTTCTTTTTATCGCTTCTTCAGAGATGAAATTTGAAAAAGTAATTCCGGTTTTTTCTGAATTGAGTTTTTGAAAACCTATGTTATCTTGAAACCAGGAAGATTTCGGACTCAATTCTTGATATGAGTAATCAGCGTTATTTGTCCAGGTATGGTTTTGTCTTTCTGTACATGTAAGAATGAATACAAAAAATAGTAATAGGTAATGTTTCATTAAATAAAGTAGAATTATTTTAAAAAGGCGTTAAGACTTTTAATCTATAAAAAATGCAAAAACTAAGCACAATTAATGGTTATTTAACAGTAAAAGTAATAATAAAGCGTTCAAAAAGTTAATATTATAATGATTAAAGATTTTTACATGCCTAAATTTTATCAAGGAGTTTTTTGTGGACTGATTATCTTCCTGTTTTTATTATCTTGTTCGAATACTTTAGTTGAGAATGTTGATAGAAACAACAGCTACAAATATCAGCCGGGGCACCCGGAATTAAGGGTCGTAACCTCTAGTTTTATAGATCAAAGTGATAGTACTTTTCTAAATATCGCAAGTGAGGTTATTTACAGAAGCTTAAGCTTTAAAAAAAGAGAGAACGTTTTTGTTGCCAAAGGAAGTATTGATATCGAAATAGAAGATATTGAAGATGAATATGATCGAAGAAAAGTATACCAATTTCCTGTAGAGATAAAAGATAAAGACTTTGATTTGGTTCGGAGTCAGGAAAGTTATTTTTTTCAATCGCGGTTCAATATTGAGCCGGGAAAATACATTGTTACTGTAACCTATACTGATCAGGAAACCTTGAAATCTACCTCCAGGGTTGATGAGATTAATGTGCCGGATCCACAGGTGAAAACCTCAAACACAAATGTTCCTGACATAAGGGTATTAGTTAAAGAAAGCAGACAAAGTGAGTTCAAGCCGGTAACTACATACGACATTCCCAATAATATAGATTCTGTAAAATTTGTATTTCAGGTTACCAGTACAAATCTAACTAAACCACTTATAGTAAGATCGAGATTAGTAAAGTTTGAATCTGATACCACTGAAGCTAGACTGATGCACTATAATGACTACAGTACAGGAAGCCTGTCTTACAAAGGAATAGATTATGGCGAAAGGGAAATTATTTCATCGTCAAGAAGAGCATTGACTAATACTGGTACAGTTTTGATTGAGTTCGTTTTCGGAAAGCTAAATAGAGGTAATTATCGAATAGAAATTTACTCTGAAGAGGAAGACGGTTTTTATAAAGCTCATGATTTTGGTATAAAAAGCCCAAATTATCCTACTCTAAAAACACCAAGAGAATTAGCCGCACCCCTGGTTTACTTGATGAGAAAGAAAGACCATGAAGCGCTTATGAATATTCAGGATGAAGATTCTATGAAAAAAGAAATTGATCGGTTCTGGTTGACAAATGTTAAAAATAAAAATTTAGCAAGAAGTACATTAGAGCTTTACTATTCCAGAGTTGAAGAAGCGAATAAACAGTTTTCTAACTTTAAAGAGGGATGGAAAACAGACTACGGTATGATATATATATTCTTTGGAAGCCCATGGAATGTAGAATATTATCTTGATGAGGTTAGATGGGGGTATTCATACAATTCAAACGATCAAGAGAAAAACTTTTACTTCACGCGTACAAAAATTAAAAATGACTATTTTCCATTCGATAATTATGTATTGATGAGATCAAATTTCTATTACAATATTCAGTATGAGCGAATTCAATTATGGCTTAACGGAACAATCTTGAAAAGTAATATTTAGTTGGTATTTAATTGGTAAATTAAGGGTTCTATAAATTGAAAGAATCTACCAATTTGAATTCAGAATGATATCTACAAGACGCAGAACTAAGATTGTATGCACAATTGGACCTAGTTGCGATACAGAAAAGGGAATCGAGAATTTGTTATTACACGGAATGAATGTTGCTCGCCTTAATTTTTCCCACGGTACCCATGAAGATCACGCACAAGTTATTAAACATATCAGAAAAGTTGCGAAGGCAAATAAATACAGCATTCCTGTTTTAATGGATTTGCAAGGTCCCAAAATCAGAGTTGGCACCATGAAGAATGGAGGACAGGTGCTAAAAACCGGCAGTATTATTACCATTACCGGTGAGTCATTAGAAGGTACTTCAAAAATAATACCGATAGACTATTCAAACCTGGTTAAAGAAGCTGAAGTTGGAAATAAAATACTTTTAGATGATGGGTTGTTAGAATTTAAAATTACCGCAAAATCAGAAAAGGAATTAAAAGCAGAAGTTGTTGTAGGAGGATTACTCAAATCCAGAAAAGGTGTTAACCTTCCTAATGTGAAAATTTCAATCCCGGCGTTAACTGAAAAAGACTTAAAGGATCTGGAATTCGGTATCAAACAAGATGTAGATATAATTGCACTTTCGTTTGTCAGGTCTGCTAAGGATATCAGAGATATAGTTTCCAGAGTTAGGGCAGCGGGAAGCCATGCTTCTATAATCGCAAAAATTGAAAAACCCGAAGCGCTGGAAGTTATAGATGAAATTATTGAAGAATGTGATGGGATTATGGTTGCAAGAGGTGATCTTGGAATCGAGATTCCTACTGAGGAAGTGCCTATGGTTCAAAAAACACTCATCGAAAAATGTAGAATGGCCGGAAAACCCGTGATTACAGCAACACAAATGCTGGATTCTATGATAAACAATCCGAGACCAACCAGAGCGGAAAGTTCAGACGTTGCAAATGCAGTAATTGACGGAACCGATGCTGTAATGCTTTCTGGAGAAACCGCTGCTGGAAAATATCCGATGGAAGCTGTAAATGTGATGGATAAAATTTGCAGAAGGGTTGAAGAACATCGTACAAAATTATATAACAGTCTGGCTTTCGATAAACCAGAATGGAAAGAAAAGCAAGTTGTGGAAAGTCTTTCATACTCATGTGTGAGTATAGCAGAAAATGTAGAAGCAAAAGTAATAGGTACTCTTACAAACTCAGGAAGTACAGCAAGAAGAATTGCAAAGTTCCGACCCAACGCCCCTATTATAGCATTTACAGAAAGCCAAAAGGTCAGACGTCAGTTGAATCTGGTTTGGGGTGTGTATTCAGTTAGAGTTGAAAAGATATTTGATACTGATATGGGAGTAAAGTTAATGGAAGAGTTTTTAGAAGAAAATGGTTTTGTCAAAAAAGGAGACCGGGCAATTCTCACTACAGGAATTCCAATTGCAAAAAGAGGAAGTACTAATATGATTAAGGTTAGCACAATAGAATAAAAACCATAATTTTGAGTTTGATTGTATAAATTCCGACATGCAAAAAAAGGTATTACTTTTATTGATAGGGACAGTTTTTCTTGGATGTAATTCAGGGTTGAAGTCAAGTTGGGGGAACTTTACCGCTTACTACAATACATACTATAATGCCAAGAAGAGTTATAATGCCGGATTACAAAAAGTTCTGGATTCTAAAGTAGTATATAACGCTCAGCAGCCAATTCGCATTCATGAAGTTCCTATTAATGCAGGAGTTCAGGATTTTGATAAAGCAATTGAAAAGGGTGCAGAGATTTTAAGAAAACATGAAGATTCAAAATGGGTTGATAATTCTTTAAACCTGATTGGAAAATCGTATTATTTCAAGAAAGAATATTTTTCTGCAGATCAAAAATTTCAGGAAATAGCCCTTACCGCTGATGATCAAGCCCTTATTCAGGAGTCTGTTTTGTGGAGAGCTAGAGTACTACTGGAAATGGAGTTGTATGGCCAGGGAATACAATACATAAATGAGCAACTCAATCTCAAAGACAGAAAATGGAATACTAAAAAGAGAGCAGAGCTTAAATCAATTCTGGCTCAATATTTTGTAGCACAGGAAAACTGGACTGATGCAATCTCTGAACTTAATTCATCTCTTGAGAATATGAATGATAAAAAGTATAAAGAGAGAGGATATTTTTTACTTGGGCAGTTGTATGAAAGAACCGGAAACTACAGAGAAGCTTACAATGCCTATAAGACCGTTGAAAACTTTTACTTTGATTATGATCTTCAGTATCTGGCTCTCCGAAAAAGAGCAGAAACAGCTCGGGTTTTAGGTGATAACAGATCGGCACTGAATACCTTTAACAGAATGGTCAAAGATGATAAAAACACAGAGTTTAAAACAGAAATAGATTATGAAATAGCAAAAACCTATCAGGAACAAGGAGAGTTCGAGGATGCAGAATTTATATATAAAAACTTACTGAAAAATACCTTAGACAGACCTAGTCCTGAAACGAAAGCACTAACCTACTATGGTCTGGCCGAAATCTATCAATACGGATATAATGATTTTGAAATGGCCGCTGCTTATTATGATACATCTGCTAGGCAGAACGCGGCTCTTCAAAAACTTCCGGAAAGCTATAATGCAGGAGAGTTGGCAGCTTCATTTGGAGAATACTCCCGGATCAAAAATGAATTGAGATACCGAGATAGTTTACTTTGGGTTTCCAATCTGTCTCAACCAAGACTGGATTCTTTGGTTGCCGAGATTAAAAAGAAAAAATTAAATGAACTCGAGCAAGCCAGAAAAAATCAGGAAAAGCAACAAAATACACTTGTCAATGTTTCAAGTACTCAGGAGGCAACTTCTACTTCCGGAGGAAATGGTTTCTTAAATGTAAATAGCGCCTCACTTCAGGAAAACGCAAGAACACAGTTTATAGCCATCTGGGGAGATAGACCACTAGTCGATAATTGGAGAGCTCGGGAGCTGATTACTGCTTCGAGTACAGCTCAATCAAATCCGGATAGTGCTAACCAGATAACACAACGATCCAGAACACTATCTTCAATTCAAACAACAGTTGATCTATCTGAAGTCCCTTTTCAACCCGCTGAAAAAGCAGAAGCGAGAAAAGAGATCGCACGTCTTAAGTATCAGTTGGGAAATTTATTTTTCATTTCTTTAGAGATGCCTGACAGTGCAGCTGTTTACTTTGAGGACGTGATCCAAAGCCATCCCTCTAGTGATGAAGTTCCAGTTTCGTATTACTCTCTTTCTGAAATTCAAAGCTCATTGGGATATGAAAACGTAGCTTTTGAAAGTGCCAGTACTTTGGTTGAGAAATATCCCGGGTCGCGATACGCGAAAAGGTTGGCAGAGAAATATGGACTGGAGACGCAGAATGAATTAGTAGATGAGGAGTTCAGTTTACAGGATCAGTTTCAAAATTTAAAAGCTGATACTTCACTTTCGAAATCAGAACTGGCAGACAAAAGCACTAAACTGGCTTTAGAAAATCCAAAGAATATTGAATCTGCGGGGATATTATTTGAAGCAATTCAGATGTATGTTAAGCTTGCAAAGCAGCAGGAAGTATTTGTCAATAACTATGAGAGTTGGATAAATAAACACAACGAATGGAATCAGAACCTGAAGGATTTTCAAAAAGAACAGGATTCTGCTAAAGTTGCTGTCAAAGATACTTCGTTGACAAATTTAGAAAGAACAAATCTACAACAGATTATAGATTCGACACACTCTAAACCTGATTTCACTGATTCTTTTCCATACCACGGAGTATATTGGGATAAAGCCAGAATCAACATAGACCTGTTTATATCAAGTTTTAAAAATTCGAAATTACTTCCTTCAGTGAGGGTGCTGAAAAAAGAACTTGAAAAGCCTGTTATTGAGAAATCAGAAACACCCGGAAATCCCGAAGTGGAGGAAAGAGGGCAAAGTTCATCGCTTTTATGTAGCGAGTTAGAGTCTCCTCCTCAAATAAGGGGTGGTTTAAATGTCTTTTTAGAAAATGTTGGAACTTATAATTCTGATACGAAAGAAATTGAATATTCACTTTCCATCAATCAAAGAGGAATTGTTGAAGAATTTGAAATGGTATCACAAGTTGAAATTGAAAGAGATATCAGAGAGGATTATGATAATGCAATCGAAAGTGAACTTATCTTTGATCCGGTATTAGTAGAAGGAGAGGCTGTTAGAATACAGTGTACATTTAAATTTCCGGTCAGGTAGAGTTATCTGAAATCCGTCTCATTCTTTATTTTTTTGATCAAGCCGGGACCTTCATAAACCAGACCCGTGTAAATTTGAAGTAAATTAGCACCGGCATCAACTTTTCGCTGTGCTGATTCCACGCTGTCTATTCCTCCCACACCAATAATTGGTTTTGATCCCTGAAGTATTTCGTAAAGAGTTGAGATAACAGTATCACTTTTTTTAGCGATCGCTGCTCCACTTAAACCACCGTTGCCAATTGCTCTCAATGCAGATTTTTTGGTATTTAAATTATCCCGGTTTGAAGATGTGTTTGTAGCCACGTATCCATCGATACTATATCTTTCACAGATTTCTACAAGTTTTCGCAGAACTTCTTTTTCAGTATCAACGGAGAATTTAACTAAGGTAGGTATTTCGTTGGTGGAAGGATTCAGGCCTTTAAGCAAGGAAGTCAAGGCTTCCGGATCTTCAAAAGTTTTTCCCTCACCTGTATTCGGACATGATATGTTTACCGTAATGTAATCGGCCACTGAAACAGCTTTTTCATAACTATATGCATAGTCAGAAATAGCATCTTTTCCATGTATAGAAGCATCATTAGTTTTTGCAATATTAACTCCAAGCGGAATAGACAGATTATGGTTTTTAAGGCGATTAGTAATTACATCAGAACCATCATTATTTAAACCCATTCGGTTTATCAGGGAATTGTCATCCGGTAAACGGAAAGCTCTTGGTTTTGGGTTTCCTTGAGAAGATTTAGCTGTAACACTACCAATCTCAATAAAGCCAAACCCTAAAGCTTCCATTGCCTTAAGGGTTGTTCCATTTTTATCAAACCCGGCAGCCAAACCAACCGGATTTTTGAACTTTAATCCCCAGTATTCTTTTTCCAGATTTTTGCCTCCCCCATATATAATTGAGGCTAGAGTTTGAAGGAAAGCAGAATGATTTGCCTCAGAGGATATTCTTAATGCAAGATCGTGAGCTTCTTCCGCATCTTTTTTGAAAATAACAGGTTTTAAAAGGCTTTTATAGAGCATATTTTTTTTGTGTGCCCTATGATAAGAAAACACTGAAATAAATGATGGATTACTCTTATAATTGATCGCAATAATATTTATGAAAAATACAGATCAATTAATAGCATCAATTCATCGACAATATTCTAAGAAAGAAGATTTCTTTCTGTTGGAATCTCAAATGAATGAGCATCCGGCAAGCTCCAATTCTTTTATAGCTGTTGGTTCACTAGCTTCTGTAAAAGCATTTGGTGACAGAATACATCTTAGTGAAAATGATAAAGAAATAATTATCAGGAAAAACCCTTGGATTGCATTACAGGAATTCAAAAATCGCTATAAAGATGAGTGGGTTTTTGGGCTCTTAAGCTATGATCTGAAGAACTTCGTTGAAGACCTCAACTCCCGGAACAAATCTTTAACGGAAAGCCCGGATCTTTACTTTTTTGTTCCGGAATTATTGATTCGAATAGGAAAAGATAATGAGATAGAAGTACTCAAAGGAGAGCTGAGTCAGGATCTTCCGATTACTGAAATACAGAGAGATGTTATAATTACCCCAGTTCATCAGATTACTAAAGAAAAGTATTCTGAAAAGATAAGAACTGCTCAAAGATCAATTCATGAAGGTGATTTTTACGAAATAAATATATCCCATCCAATAGAATTTGCGCTGGAAGGCAGAGCCTGGGACCTCTATCAAAAAATGAAATTGGTAGGACCGGTTCCGTTCGGAAGTTATATAAAGCATTCTAATCTCGAAATTTGTTCGTCTTCACCGGAGAGGTTTTTATCTAAGAAAGGGAATAAAATAACATCTCAACCAATTAAAGGAACGGTTTCCAGATCTGAAAAGGAAGACAGTTTAAAAATTGAGGAATTAAGTAACTCAGAAAAAGAGAAAGCTGAGAATTTGATGATTGTGGATCTCGTGCGTCATGATCTCAGTAAATTTGCAAAGAAAGGCTCTGTTAAAGTTACTAAGCTTTTTGAAATTCAAAGCTTTGAGACTGTACATCAAATGGTTTCAACAATAGAGGCTGAAGCAGAAGACGGCACGAGTTCCATTGATATTATTAAAGCGTGCTTTCCAATGGGGTCTATGACGGGAGCTCCCAAGATTGCAGCAATGAAAGCCATTGAAGAACTTGAAGATTACAAACGAGGAATCTACTCCGGGGCTATAGGGTATTTTACCCCTGAAGATGATTTTGATTTCAGTGTAGTTATAAGAACAGCAATCGTTAAAGGAGAGAGACTCGTTTTTCCTGTAGGTGGAGCAATTACTTCAGATTCTGATCCGGATAAGGAGTGGGAAGAAACCATAGTTAAAGCAAGAGCACTCACTAATATATCAGATTAATTTAGATTAAGGTGAATGAAGATTTTGTGATCACGGTTAATTGAGTAAACAGGATATTTATGAATGATTTGCACAACAAAATTTCCACGCTAAAGGAGCTCAAAGACAGTGGATGGGAGTCTCTTTCAGTAAAAGATGAGCTGAGAAAAAACATGATTGCCGGAGTTAAAAAAGGCGGTGAGCTTTTCCCGGGCATTTTGGGTTATGAAAAAACGGTTCTTCCTCAGATTCAGCATGCAATAATGTCGAAGCATGATATGATCTTGTTAGGACTTAGAGGTCAGGCAAAAACTCGTATACTGAGATCTATGGTCAATTTTCTAGACGAATATATACCATTTGTAAAAGGTTCTGTAATCACTGACGATCCTTTTAATCCGATTTCGAAATTTGCAAGAAATGTTATTGAAGAGCATGGCGATGATACTGAAATTTCCTGGCTTCACAGATCATATCGCTATGGCGAAAAGTTAGCCACTCCTGACACAACGGTAGCTGATCTTATTGGCGATATCGATCCCATCAAAGCCGCAACAAAAAAATTAGATCTGGCCGATGAGAATGTGATCAATTACGGATTAATACCCAGAACAAACCGTGGGATCTTTGTCATCAATGAGCTACCAGATCTGCAACCCAGAATTCAGGTCGCTTTACTGAATATTATGCAGGAAAGAGATATTCAGATCAGAGGATTTAATATTCGAATGCCGATCGATGTATCCATGGCTTTTTCTGCCAATCCTGAAGATTATACCAACCGCGGAAATATTATTACTCCGTTAAAAGATCGCATTGATGCTCAGATCATTACTCACTATCCAAGAGAAATTGAGACTGGTGTAAAAATTACTGAACAGGAAGCATGGCAAAATCGCAATGATGCTATCAAAGTGTCCATATCTGATATTTACAGGGAAATTATAGAACAAACGGCTTTTGTAGCCCGTGACTCAGAATACATTGACCAGAAAAGTGGTGTTTCAACCAGAATGACCATCACAGCGATGGAACAGGTTTTTTCATCAGCTGAACGACGAGCTGTGATCAATGATGAAAAGAATGCTCAGGTAAGAATTGCAGATATTTTTCATATGATTCCCGCTCTCACAGGTAAGCTTGAATTGGTTTATGAAGGTGAGCAGGAGGGAGCCATAAGTGTGGCTAAGCACATTATTGGTAAAGCAATAAATAAAACATTTAAAAAATTATTTCCCGATCCGCAGAGCAAAGCTGAGAATGTAAAAGAGATGTATAAATCTGTTACCGATTGGTTCGCTCAGGGAAATGAAGTCAATCTGCCTGATGTATTATCAACTAAAGAGTATAAGAAAGCTTTGGATGGAGTAGATGGACTCAAAGAACTGGTAAGCAAGCATGTTAAGGATATCGGAAAAGATGAATTCTATACTTATATGGATCTGGTATTGGAGGCAATGCACCAAAATTCGCTTCTGAGTAAGCAGGACCTTGATGATGAAGCTTTATATACTGATATGTTAGGTTCTATGTTTTCATCCATTAGCGGCATAAATGACGATGATGATTTTGATATATAAAATGATTGAATTAGCTCAGATATAATCTTATATTTAAAGCCTTTGAAAAATTCGAAACAGCCAGTATTATGAAAAACGGTATTCATCCAGATTACAAAGAAATTACAGTTGTCATGAGTGACGGTACTGAGGTTACAACCAGAAGTACTATGAACACTAAAGACGGTATTTACAAAAGTGAGGTAGATTCTAAGAATCACCCATTTTATACTAAAAACAACAACTTTTCTGCTAAAGCAGGTCGTGTGGATCGCTTTAAGCGCATGTACGACAAGAAAAAGTAAGTTTATTTTTTTGAATTAAAGGATGCACCGTAACTGGTAGCATCCTTTTTTTATATACATTTATGGATATTAAAATTTTTGAAGTTGGACCATTCGCTGAGAACACATATCTGCTCATGGATGGAGAATCCGCAATACTTATCGATCCTGGTTTCTCAAATGAAACGGAATATCAATCATTCAAAACCACGCTCAAAGAAGCAACTCTGGAGGCAATAGTATTAACTCATGCTCATGTAGATCATGTGCTTGGATTACAAAGAGTGCTTAAAGATTTTGATGTCAAGGTGTATGTAAACAATGACGATCTTTTTCTGTGGAACAACTTCGGAAGTCAGGCTACTATGTTTGGACTTAATCAGGTCGCTTTTTCCTTCACCCCTGAAAGCCTACCGAAAGACGAAGAATTTGAAGTCGGAGGATTCAAATTTGAATGTTTATATACTCCCGGACATTCACCTGATCACACCTCGCTTTACTTCAAAGATGAAGATATAGTAATTGCAGGCGATGCGTTATTCAACGGAAGTATTGGTCGTACTGACTTGTATCAGGGAAGTTTTGAAGTGCTGGAACAATCGATCAAAGAAAAACTGTATACTTTGCCGGGAAATACAAAGGTATATTCGGGACATGGACCTGCTACCACGATTGAAGCTGAGAAAGTGAATAATCCGTTTGTGAAAGGCTAACTTACTTGTCTATTTTCTCGATCTCAGCCTGATAATGTTCAGCTTTATCGGGATGAATTTCTTTAAGCTGATTATACATTTCAATAGCTTGCTGTTTCTTTCCCTGAACCACATGAATTTTTGCCAGTGTTTCTGATATAATATCATCTACGGCTTCAGCTTGTTCGGCGAGGTCAGTATCATCAAATGGTTCACCCTCGCCAGGAATTTGAATTCTTTTAGATTCAACTGCCTCAAGCATAGCGATCAGGCTATCCAAATCCAGAATTGGTGATTTTCTGTTAGATTGATTCAGCTTTTTTGAGGAAGTGTAGCTTTTAACCGGAACTGCGGCTTCAAATTTTTCCGGATGGACAAGAAAATAGTGAAGATGTTCCATTAGCGGGCTGCCGGGCGCATAGGTTTTGGCTTTTAAAGCTTCTTTTATGGCTAATGAATTTTGATCATCCAGATGATAAAACCAAGCCAATAAAAAATGACCAACAGCATCGGGGCCTCTCTTCTTTAAATGTCTGCTTAGCTTGGTGATCCCCGTCTTAGGATTTTTTGCATAGCGTTCATTAAAAGAACGAAGAGATTGCGGTATGTTAAAAGGTAGTTTTGCCATTATTTTGGAGTGCAATAATACGCTAACATGGTATTAGATTCAAAAGTATTACCAATTACTTACCGCATCGTTAAACATACTGTTAGCGATTTGTTCCAGAGCTTCATCTGCAGCATTTTGTTCACCGGTGATAGGATCTTCGGTTGGATCAAAGGTGAAGGAACCACTGAAAGACTTATCCCATTCAGGGTCTTCATTATTTGTGTATATAAAACTTGCGTTTACAGAGATCTGAACCTGATTTTGATTGGTTTGCTCATTTCCTCCAATACTAAATGGACGGTTACTGTAAGTAGAAATAAAGCCATCCAAAATCGCATCGGCATCTTCTTCTGAACTAGCCAGTTGTAACTTGCTTTGATTAATAAACCGGTCTATTAAAATGCGGTTTAACCGATCGCTTAAGTCACCAAGTCCGCTTCGTGACCGGTCTGCAAAAAACGGGATATAAACGGAGTTAACACCGGGAGGTATAGAAGCTCCCGTAAAACTATATTTCAAACAACCTGAGAATGAAACAAGAGTTAAAAGTGATATGAAAATAAATTTACGCAAGCCCGTATTGATCTAGTTTTCTGTATAGTGTTCGTTCACTAATTCCTAACGTTTCAGAAGCTTTTCTTCGATTTCCATCGTATTTATCTAACGCCTGTTTAATCAAAAATTGTTCAGTAGCTTCAATAGAGGGAATTTCATCACCACCAAAGAAGTTTACCAATACTGATTGTTCGCTTTCCTGAACTTCGTTTTCGTCTTCTGTATCATCCCCGGGCATTTCCTGCATACCTAAGGTAGCATGCTCATTCAAATTGATTTTCATTTCTGAAACATCAGACTCATCCATATTGCTTTGCAAAGCGGGTGGTAGTGCTTTGATATCTTTGCTGGACATAGCTGAATACATAAAATTAGCCAGCATTTTTTTAACATCAGAAATATCTGTTCTCAGTTCAACTAAAGCTCTGTAAACTAATTCACGGTCTCTGCGTTCAAAATCATTTCCGGAGTCTGATTTTTTTTCTTCACTACTCGGAACCATTGGAAGGTTGTCAGCAGAGCCCTGCCTTTGCCTTCCTTTCAAATATTTTTGAAGTCGTTCTACATCAATAAATTGAGATTTTTCTAAAACCACTAGTTGCTCAGCTACATTTTTAAGCTCTCTGATATTTCCGGGCCAACGATAGGATATCAGTAACTCTCTCGCTTCATCAGAAAAACCTTTGAAAACAGAATCGTATTTTGCTGAAAATTCCTGAACAAACTTTCTGAATATGGGAACTACATCTTCCTGTCTTTCCCGGAGTGCGGGTAGATGGATTTGAACAGTATCCAACCGGTAGTAAAGATCTTCTCTGAATGAACCATCCTGAACAAGCTTCCAGAGATTCAGATTGGTAGCGGCGATTACACGTACATCAGTAGTTTGAACTTTACTTGATCCAACCCGGAAGAACTCTCCATTTTCAAGTACACGTAAAAGTTTAACCTGAACATTTTTTGGAGTATCACCAATTTCATCTAAAAAAATGGTACCGCCATTGGCTTTCTCAAAGTAGCCTTCGCGACTTTCATTTGCTCCTGTAAATGCACCCTTTTCATGTCCAAAAAGCTCACTTTCAATAATACCTTCAGGAATTGCACCACAATTAACAATAATCAGATTATTTCTTTTGCGTTCACTTAAAGAGTGTATAGCTCGGGCAGTAACATCTTTCCCTACACCACTTTCACCTTGTAATAATACACTGATGTCAGTTTTTGCAACCTGCATGATCTTATCGATCACATGGCGCATTTCCTGAGAAGTTCCTAATAGCCCAAATTGTTCCTGAAATACTTCGCGATCCATTTATAAATTATTCGTCTGACATTTTGACGTAAATTTAATGATTAATGAGTTGGTAAGTAAGCTTAATCTTAAGAAAGTTTACGAGAGTTTTTTTTTAAAGCAAACTCTCCTCATCTATCTAATGGCATGAACTCTGGTTTTGCTTCTCCCGTCAATGAAAAAACTCGAACAAATTCTTCAGACTCGAATTATTTTATAAGTTCTGTAGCTTGTTCAATAGGCAGTGCTCTGGTTTCTTTAAAACTTGAGAGTACAAGATTTGATCTGGTTTTTTTAACTCCGTTCCAGGATTGTATGCGAGATAAAAGGCGCTCAAATGATGTTGTATTTTTTGTTCTTACTTTTAGAAAATGAGAGCCATCTCCGGTAATGGAATGACACTCCAGAATTTCCTTTTCCTGTTGGGCTTTTTCCACAAAAACAGGATAATATTCTGAACCATCAACTTCCACAAACATGAAAGCAGTTATATCAAAATGAAAATCTTTAGAACTCAGAATGGCATTATAATCCGTAATTAACCCACGTTCTTCCAGTTTCCGCATTCTTTCAGACACAGATGGAACAGATAACCCGACTAGCTCTGCAATTTGATTTCGCTGAGCACGACCATTTTCCTGAAGATGGTTGAGTATGGAAATATCGATATCGTCTAATAGATGGCTCATAATGATGTATTGTCCTAATAATTATTTGTGATATTGATAATATCCTTAAAAAATAAGGTAAGCAATAGCCACAAAGAACTTTAAGTAAGTACAATGAAATTTTAAAAAAGGGTTCAAGAAGAATAGAATAGGTCTTATCTTAGGGCTTAAATTTAAAAGCACGGATCGAATGTTAGACATCAATTTCATTAAAGAAAATAAAGAAGCTGTAAAAGAAGGAATGCTTAATAAGGGAGAGAAATCCAATGCTCTTGTTGATGAGGTAATTGAAAAAGATGAGCAGTGGAGAACTCTGGTCCAAAAAGTTGATGCGATAAGAACAGAAAGCAATACCAAGGCTAAGCAAATCGGAGCCTTGATGGGACAGGGTAAGAAAGAAGAGGCGCAGGCTATCATTGCTGAGACAACACAGCTTAAAGAAGATGTAAAAGAACTTGAAGAAGAGTTGAAAATTTTGGCGGAAGACCGGGAAAATATGCTTCTGAAAATTCCAAATGTGGCACACTCTTCAGTTCCTGTTGGTTCTAATGAAGAGCATAATGAAACATTTGATACTTGGGGAGAGCCTAATAAAGAGGAGTGGAGAAAACCACATTGGGAAATTACTGAACGCTACGGATGGGTAGATTTTGAAAGAGGAGTAAAAGTTACAGGCGCAGGATTTCCTTTTTATGTTGGACCAGTTGCTCAACTTCAACGTGCTTTGATTAACTATTTCATAAATGAAGCAGGAAATGCAGGTTATACTGAAATGCAGGCTCCTTATTTTGTGAACGAAGATTCAGCTCGCGGCACAGGACAAATTCCTGATAAGGAAGACATGATGTATGTGATTCCAAGAGATGAATTTTTTGCAATTCCTACTGCTGAAGTTCCAGTTACTAATTTTCATAGAGACGAGATACTATCTGAAAGTGAATTGCCCGTGAATTACGTTTGCTACACTCCTTGCTGGAGAAGAGAAGCAGGTTCTTACGGGAAGGATGTTCGTGGATTGAATCGTCTTCACCAATTCGATAAAGTTGAACTGGTGAAGATCGTAAAACCCGAAACTTCTTACGAAGAACTGGAGAGTTTAAGAGCTCATTCTGAGAAACTACTTCAAGCTTTGGAACTTCCTTACAGAACTTTATTGATGTGTACAGGAGATATGGGCTTTACGCAAAGTAAGAAATATGATCTTGAGGTTTGGAGTCCGGGACAGCAACGATGGCTGGAAGTAAGTTCTTGTTCAAATTTCGAGAGCTTTCAGGCCAGAAGAATGCAACTTCGTTACAGAAAAGGAGAGAAAAAGATTGAGATGACCCATACACTTAATGGTTCAGCTTTAGCACTTCCAAGAGTGGTTTCGGCAATATTGGAAGCGTATCAGGAAGAGAATGGAAAAGTGAGAGTTCCGGAAGTTCTCAAAGGTTTTATCGGTCGTGATTACCTGTAAATAGATTCAGGGTTTTACAAGGCTTTGCATTGCTTAAGAATGCTTCTCCGAATAATAGAGTTATCTTTATTTGACTAACAATAAATTGATGACTTAATGAAAAGAGCAGCAAGTATAGCAGGAATAATTATAGTGTTGGGACTTTTAGCTTTTCCAAAAGTTAAGGACTATTTAGAAGCATCTGAGACAGCTTCTCAAAATAATTCCGATAGTAGCGCCCCTCTGAATGTGGAAGTTTATATAGTAAAACCTGATATCGTTGAGAACAAGATATTTACTACAGGAACACTAACTTCAAACGAAGAAGTGGAATTGTCAAGTGAAAGCTCCGGACTGATTCAGCAAATACATTTGCGTGAAGGAGAAGATGTTAAAAAAGGGGAGTTGCTCGTAAAAATAAATGACAGTGAACTAAAAGCTCAGCTTAAACGTGCTGATTTCAGATTGAATTTGGCTGAAGACAGGGAAAAGCGTCAAAAGCAGTTGCTGGAGAAAGGAGGTATCAGTCAGGAGGAGTATGATGCTACCTTAAATGAAGTAAATGTGCTAAGATCTGAAGTGTCACTGATTAATGCTCAGATCGAAAAAACAGAGATCAGAGCTCCATTTACAGGAAAATTAGGACTTAAATATGTAAGTGATGGAAGTTACATAACCCCAAATTCCAGAATTGCTACTCTACAGGATATCGATCCTATAAAAATTGATTTTTCTATTCCTGAGCGATATGCCGCGCAAATAGAAGTAGGTAACAAGGTGAGATTTACAGTTCAGGGAATTGAAGAGCCTTTAGTTGCTCAAGTGTATGCCAAAGAACCACGAATTGATTCTGAAACCAGAACCTTACAAGTTAGAGCCAGAAGTTCTAATCCTGACGGTAAGCTACTTCCTGGAGCTTTTGCTGATTTGGAGTTGACTCTCCAGACTATCGAAAATGCTAAAATGATCCCTACAATTTCACTAGTTCCTGAACTGCAAGGTCAAAAAGTATTTTTGTTGAAGGATGGGGTAGTCCATCCACAAAGTGTGGTAACGGGTTTAAGAAATGAGTCTAAAATCCAAATCACAGAAGGTGTTGAGATCGGAGATACTGTTTTAACAACAGGTCTGCTTCAGGTAAGGCCGGAAATGCAGGTCATAGTTAAGCAAGTAAACGGAGAATAATATGAGTTTATCTTCACTGAGCATAAGAAGGCCTGTTTTAGCAACCGTTTTCTCAATTGTAATTGTCTTGTTCGGAATAATCGGATTCAATTATTTACCGATCAGAGAATATCCTGCGGTTGACCCACCTATCGTTACAGTTAGTACCAGTTATATCGGCGCCAATGCAGAGGTTATAGAATCTCAAATTACAGAACCTCTTGAAGATCAAATTAACGGAATTGCAGGGATCAAAAACCTGACTTCAGTTAGCAGAGAAGGAAGAAGTACTGTAACTGTAGAATTTGATTTGGATGTGGATCTGGAAACAGCAACGAATGATGTTCGATCCAGAGTATCCAGAGCGGTTGGGAATATCCCTCCTGATGCAGATCCTCCGATCGTTTCTAAAGCTGATGCAGACGCCAGACCTATTCTGTTCTTTAATATCAAAAGTGATTCCAGAAACCTATTACAGCTTTCTGAAGTAGCTGAGAACTATTTTAAAGAACGTGTACAAACCATCCCGGGTGTAAGCAATGTTCAGATCTGGGGAGATAAAACCTATTCGATGAGGTTGTGGTTGGATCCAATGAAACTAGCAGCATATAACTTAACTCCTATCGATGTCAGAAATGCATTAACAAGTGAGAATGTGGAATTGCCTTCGGGAAGAATTGAAGGAAATCTCACCGAGCTAACTGTCCGGACTATGGGGCGGATTACAAATGTCGACGAATTCAATGATCTGATTGTCAAGAAGACAGCCGGAAGTACAATAAAATTGCGAGACATTGGGTATGCAGAGCTAGGTCCCCAGAACGAACGTACTATCTTAAAAAGAGATGGCGTTCCAATGGTTGGAGTGGTTTTAATTCCACAACCCGGTGCCAATCAGATCGATATCGCAGACGAGTTTTACAGAAGAGCTGAAAATATTGAAAAAGACCTTCCCGCTGATATAGAAACAGCAATTGGCTTTGATTCTACAACCTACGTACGGGCTTCTATCGATGAAGTAAAACAAACCATTTTCGTTGCTTTCTTTTTAGTGATAGCGGTTATTTTTCTGTTTCTGAGAGACTGGCGAACTACTATAATTCCTGTGTTGGTAATTCCGATCGCTCTTATAGGGTCATTCTTTATCATGTATTTAGCCGGGTTTTCGATCAATGTATTAACATTGTTAGCAATTGTATTAGCTATTGGGTTAGTGGTAGATGATGCAATCGTGGTACTGGAAAATATTTATTCAAAAATAGAAAGTGGGCAACAACCCATGATGGCCGGAATACTGGGTTCCAAAGAGATATTTTTTGCTGTAATTGCTACCACTGCGGCCTTGGTATCAGTATTTATGCCGATTCTGTTTTTAGGCGGAATTACCGGTCGTTTGTTCAGGGAATTCGGTGTAGTGATTGCCGGAGCTGTTATGATTTCTTCTTTTGTAGCACTTTCGTTAACTCCTATGCTTTCAACCAAGTTGTTAAAAAAGAGGGAAAAGCAGAATAGGTTCTACACTGCAACTGAGCCGTTCTTTATTAAAATAAATAAAGCTTATAAAAGTTCTCTACAATCTTTTATGAAAAGAAGATGGCTGGCTCCTTTAACCATTTTAGCAAGTGGTGGCCTGATCTATTTATTGATGAGTACGCTTCCTCAGGAAACAGCTCCTTTAGAAGATCGAAGTCGTGTTAGAATGTTTGCTCAGGCTCCCGAAGGAGCTTCTTACGAGTACATGGATAATTACATGGACCGTTTGGTAAGCTTAGTTCAGGATAGTATCCCTGAAACAAAATCTGTTATTTCAGTAACCTCACCGGGATTCGGAGCTTCAAGTTCTGTAAACTCAGGTTTTGCTTTTTCTATTCTAAAAGATCCGGAACTGAGAGATCGCTCACAAAATGAAGTAGCCGATGATCTGACAGAAAAAGTAAAACTATTGAGTGGGGCTCAGACATTTGTATCTCAGGAGCAAACTATCGGGAGCAGCAGAGGAGGTTTACCGGTTCAGTTTGTACTTCAGAACCAGGATTTTGAGCGTCTAAAAAGTGTAATTCCGGATTTTCTGGAAGCAGTGAGAAATGACCCCGCTTTTACTTATCAGGATGTGGATCTGAAATTTAACAAACCCGAGCTTCAGGTAGAAATTGACAGAGAGCGTGCTCAGGATTTAGGAGTTTCTGTTCGTGATATTGCTCAAACATTACAGTTTTCGTTAAGTGGACAGCGTTTTGATTTTTTCATAATGAATGGAAAGCAATATCAGGTAATCGGACAGGTAGAAAGAAAAAACAGAAACGAGCCGGTGGATTTAAAAAGCCTATATGTGAGAAACAGTTCCGGAAGTTTGATCCAACTGGACAATCTTGTGAAAGTAGCAGAGCAAAGCAGCCCGCCACAACTATATAGATATAACAGATATGCTTCAGCAACGGTATCGGCGGCACTTGCTCCTGGCAAAACTATTATGGATGGTATAGACGCAATGGAGATTATTGCTGAAAATGTACTGGACGATACCTTTTCGACCAGTTTATCAGGTCCTTCCAGAGACTTTGTGGAAAGTTCTTCCAGCTTATTATTTATTTTCTTTCTGGCTCTACTGTTGGTGTACTTAGTGCTTTCTGCACAGTTCGAAAGTTTCAGAGATCCGTTTACAATTATGCTTACAGTTCCTCTGGCTTTGTCAGGAGCCCTGGTAAGTATGTGGTACTTTGGTCAAACCCTGAATATTTTCAGTCAGATCGGGATGATCATGCTTATCGGGTTAGTTACTAAAAACGGAATCCTTATTGTAGAATTTGCAAACCAAAGACAGATACAGGGACTTTCTATAATGGATGCAATTATGGATGCTTCAGCCGCTCGTTTCCGTCCGATATTAATGACAAGTATTTCTACAGTGTTGGGAATCTTGCCTATTGCATTAGCTCTTGGTGCAGGTGCAGAAAGCAGAACATCAATGGGAATTGCGGTGATCGGAGGATTGATCATCGGTAGCTTTTTAACACTTTATGTGATTCCGGCAATGTACTCATATTTGTCACCTGAAAAATCGAAGGATGATATGATCAGCGATGAAATGATAAGAAAAGCAGAAAACGAACTTGAAACTCAAATAGCATGATGAAATTGGCACTTAAGAGATCGTATTTAGTACTATTTGGTATGTTGTTTTCATTTGGGCTTTCAAACGTCACGGCACAAGATACCTTGCGAATAGAGGAAGCCATCCAAAAGGGACTGGAAAAGAATTTCGCTATCCGAATAGCAAAAAATGTAGCACAAATAGCTAAGAATAACAATTCATTAGGCAATGCAGGGCTTCTTCCTGTAGTGACAGCTGACGGGACCATCTCCAAAAGAATCGAAGATAATGAGACTCAATATTCGGCTAATTCAATACCTGACCGCAATGATAAAGGTGTTGAAACCACCAGTTATAATTATGGCATAGATGCAACATGGACCATTTTTGATGGATTGACAATGTTCGCAACTAAAGACCGATTGAATCTGGAAGCAGAAATTGGGGAAGAGCAAACTCGTCTTGAAATCGAAAATTTACTTGCTGAACTAATCAATGGTTATTACCAGATCGTTGCAAGACAAAAGGCGCATAAAATACTTGAAAATACTGTACAGGTATCAGAAGAACGCATAAGAATTGCAGAAACAAAAAAGGATCTGGGTTCAGGTTCTGAATATGATCTGTTACAGGCACGTGCAGATTTTAATGCTGACAGGGCTGCTTTGATCCGATCAGGAACCACATTAAAGCAAGCAAAGATCATCGTAAATCAGATCTTATCTAATTCATCATTCGAAAATTTTGATGTAGAGCCTGCAATCGAAATGGGAGAAACGATGGATCTGGGAGATCTTACTGAGCAGGCCTTGGTGGAAAATAAATCATTGTCGGTAGCGCGGTTGAATGAAATGGCAGCAAGTGAAGAGATCAATGAACTAAGAGGAGACTGGTTTCCGCAGGTTGATGTAAGCGGGGGATATGGATACAGTAAAACGGAGACGAGTACAGGCTTCGTGGATTTCTCTAATACCTCCGGCTTTAATTATGGTATTACGGCAAGAATTAATTTGTTCGATGGTTTTAATAAAAACAGAAGATCCCAAAACGCTCAGATACGATTAAAGAATCAACAGCTACAGCTTGAAGAGTTAAAACTGAGACTAAGATCTGAGATTCAGCAAGTGTATGAGCAGTATATTGATGCTCTTTCTTTAATTGAACTGGAACAGGAGAATCTGCAATTCACAAAACAAAGTCTGGATATTGCTTTGGAAAGATTCAGGTTAGGTACCATTAATTCTGTAGAGCTTCGGGAAGCACAACTTAGTTTACTAAATGCTGAAAATCGATTGATAATAGCTCAGATTGAAGCAAAAAATGCAGAAACCGAGTTATTAAGGTTGAGCGGAGATTTGTTGAGAAGAGTGAATTAAAATGAATTCAGAACTAAGATTTCAGGTCAAAACTTAATACCAGTCTTCTTCCGTTATCCTGATATTCAACTCCGTCGGCATACTCTCCCATCAGGAAAACACCACGACCGCTTGTATTCAGAATATTTTCTTTTGCAAGCGGATCAGGAACCTCATTCGGATCAAATCCTGCCCCTTCATCCTGAGTAGTAATTATAAGATTGGAACCATCTTGTTCTGCGATGAGGGTTACTTTTTTGGATTCATCCAATTCATTTCCATGAACAACGCCATTAGTTGCAGCTTCACTTACGGTGAGCATTAATCGAGCATAAAACTCATCATCAAAGTTTAAATCTGTCTGTAAGTCGTTCAGAAAACCTTCCAATTTATCCAGCTCTTCGTAAGTAGATTTCAGAACAAGTTCTTTTCTATAACTCATCAATTATTAAGCATAAATACCACGTAGTTTCAGCGTTGTTGCTACACGATCAATTGCATATACATACGCTGCTTGTCTTAGTGTAATACTATACTTTTCACTCACCATAAACAAGTTGTCAAAAGCTTCTCTCATCATTCTGTTCAAGCGTCGATTTACGCGTTCTTCGGTCCAGAAATATCCATGTCTGTCTTGTACCCACTCAAAGTAAGAAACAGTTACACCACCTGCGTTTGCAAGAATATCAGGAACGACCATTACGCCATTTTCATCCAGAATTGAATCTGCATTTGCAGTTACAGGACCGTTAGCGCCTTCGGCTATAATTTTCGCTTTTATATTTGAAGCGTTGTCTTTATTTATTTGATCTTCTTTTGCTGCTGGAATTAAAACATCACATTCAAGTTCAAGCAGATCGGCATTACTAATAGATTCTGCTCCATCAAAACCTTCCAGTGAATAATTATTAGTTTGGGAATAGTGGATTGCTGCCGGAATATCTATTCCTTCCTTATTATAGTATCCGCCACTTACATCACTAATAGCAATTACTTTTGCGCCTTGTTCATATATCAGCTGAGCAGAAACAGATCCAACATTACCGAAACCCTGAACTACTATAGTGGCATCGCTTGGAGAAATTTTAAACTTATTCATGGCAGCTAATGCCGTTGTGATTACACCTCGTCCAGTTGCTTCACGCCTCCCTTTTGAACCTCCCAAAATTATTGGCTTACCTGTTACCACAGCAGTTTCATTTCTTTTGCTCTTCATGCTGTACGTATCCATGATCCAGGCCATTGTCTGCTCATTGGTATTCATGTCAGGAGCCGGGATGTCTCTTTCAGGACCAAAGACATCACTCATATTAGAAGTGTACCGTCTGGTCAATCTTTCTAATTCATTTTTTGAAAGAAGCTTGGGATTAACACGAACACCACCCTTAGCTCCACCAAAAGGAACATTAACGCACGCACATTTCCAGGTCATCCACGCAGCAAGCGCTTTAACTTCATCGAGATGTACATCTTCAGCATAACGGATTCCACCTTTAGAAGGTCCCAGAATACTATTGTGAATTACACGATAACCTTCAAAAACTTCGATCCTGTCGTCATCCATAATAACAGGGATAGCAACCATTACTACCTTTTCAGGAGTAGACAGGTATTTAAACATACCTTCATCCAGGTCTAAAATATCAGCGGCAAATCTGAATCTTTCCATCATGGAAGAAAAAGGGGAGTCGTCTTGAGTTAATGGAGCAGGTTCTTTGTAGTACTCTTTTGTGAGGGCGTCTTTAATCTCGGACATTATGTTGGTTTAATTTCAATTCTGTTAAAAAAGCGCTTCCAAATATAAAAACTAAGTCAGATAATTATTCATTAAAATCATCACATTGTTTAAAAAAAGGTAATACCTGTGTATTTGTTTTTATGAGATAAATATATCATACTAGGGCATTCCATCGTTAGACGGTTAAATTAAATTCATATCTGCATTCTTCATGAAAGAAAAAAGATCCAAACCCCAAATTGAATGCAAATGAATGCAAATGTTTTAGTACTTAATCAAGATTACCAGCCTTTGAGTGTTTGCTCTTTGCAACGTTCTATGAAGCTTATTTTTTTGGAAAAAGCAGAGTTGCTGCATGATGATCCTGAAAAGAAACTGAGAACACCCAGTGAGCAATTTGATTTCCCTTCTGTAATCCGATTACGCAGATACATCCGCTTACCTTATACAAAAGTGGTGTTAACAAGAAGAAATGTGATGCGAAGAGACGGCTTTAAATGTCAGTATTGCGGGCAGAAATCTAAATTGACCATTGATCACATCCATCCCAAAAGCAGGGGTGGTAAAGACACCTGGGAAAACCTGACTACTGCTTGCGATAAATGTAACGTAAAGAAAGGGAACAGAACTCCAAAAGAGGCAAATATGGAGCTCAAAAGTAAACCCTATCGCCCGATTCCAATTACTTTTTTCAGAGATATAAATGGTGGGGTTCAGGAACCATGGAAACCATATTTGTACATGACTTAGGGGATATTGAATATTCAAAATTCAATGAGAAATATCCAATATTGATTGGGCAAAATTCTATTTTATATAAGTTACAGAATTCTATAGCAATGGTTGTTAGAGAATAAAATTAAACTTGTTTTTAGAACTTGATCCAAGTCATCGATAAACACTATCAGAGATATTTAAACGAATATCGCAATCAGTGAACAAAAGCCTTATCTTTAGCTGTAATTAAATTCAAAGAGAAACTCACATCTTGAAATGAGTAAGAAAGGCAGAGTTCTTGTAGCAATGAGTGGCGGTGTAGATTCATCTGTAGCTGCTGTAATGCTTAGAGAACAAGGATACGAAGTAATCGGAATTACCATGAAAACCTGGGATTACCACCGAAGCGGTGGTGATAACGGGAAAGAAACGGGTTGTTGTACAGTAGAGTCTATGAATGACGCTCGGCACATCGCTGTAAACCATGGTTTTAAGCACTTCATTGTAGATATAAGGGAAGAGTTTGGTGATTGGGTAATTGATCGCTTTGTGGGCGATTATATGGACGGAAGAACTCCAAACCCGTGTGTGCTTTGCAATACTCATATCAAATGGGCTGCTTTGTTAAAGCGAGCAGACAATCTGGGGTGTGATTTTATTGCTACAGGACATTATGCAAGAGTACGAGAAGAAAACGGTCGTCACATCATTTCCAGAGGATTAGATCCAAAGAAAGATCAATCGTACGCATTATGGGGTGTTGCACAAAAACATCTTGAAAGAACAATTTTTCCTTTGGGTGGATACTCAAAACCTGAAATTCGCCAAATTGCAGAAGATCACGGATTATTAAACGTAGCCAATAAGCCTGATTCTTATGAAATCTGTTTTGTGCCGGATGATGATTACCGCAGATTTCTAAAAGACAAAGTTCCGGGTCTGGAAGAGAAAATGAAAGGAGGCAAGTTCGTGGATAAAGACGGAAATATTTTAGGCGAACATGAAGGCTATCCATTTTATACAATTGGTCAACGACGTGGACTAAACCTCCCTATGGGAAAACCTGTTTATGTAACAAATATAAATGCGATAACAAACACGATCACTATCGGAGAGAAGGAAGATCTTATCAGTTCTACGCTGACAGCTAAAGAAATAAATTTAGTGAAGTATGACAGAATTCCGGAAACCGAAATGGAGATCACTGGCGCAATTCGATATAACGATGATGGGGCAATGGGACATTTGACTCAACTGGATGAAGATGAGATTAAAGTTCATTTTCCAACCGGAAGAGAAGCCATAACTCCCGGGCAGGCTATAGTTTGTTATGAAGGTGATGACGTTGTAGCCGGCGGTTGGATCAAAAAAGTGAATGTAGGAATGGAAGACTTAATTTCTGCGTAACATCCAACTATGTAGTTCGTTAAACTCCACAATCTAATAACATCCAGAGATAATTATGAGAACCAAAATATATTCAAGTACACTGTTTTTTTTATGTGCCATTGCTTTTTCGAATCCTCTTCAAGCACAGTTTGAAGGTCACATATCCATGAACCTTTATGGTGATAATGAAAGTGGTAAGACTTCAGTTAATCAGCTTAATATGTATGTAACTGCAGATCGGATCTTTTTAAAAGGAGAAGATGAGATGAATTTTGGTCAGTCATTTAATTCCGGAGGAATGTTGATTCGGAATGATAAAAAAGACTTTGTGGTATTAATGGAAAATAATGATGCACTTCAGGTCACTAAATCAGAAGTGGAAGGATTATTTAAAATGTTTCTTTCATGGGGTAATAGTTCTTCGTCAAAGAGTTCAAGTAATGACGAAGTGAATTTTGAATATACAGACCGTGAAAGAACCATAAATGGATATAAAACTTACGAACTGGTTATCTCGGGCAGGGAAAATGATACAAAAATGTCAGTTTGGCTTACTCCGAATATTGATATCAACTGGGGAATGTTGGCTGAGCCATGGAAAAACCTTCCGGCTGAAGCAGATAGAGCAGTTAATCAATCAAGAGATGCGGTTTTTGCAGGGAAAAATTTTCCAATGCTTGTTGAAGTAACCGGGAAAAAAGGAACTGAAACCGTAATGGAAGTTACCAATATCAATAAGTCCAGTATAGCAAAAGCGATGGTTCAAATACCAACAGGAGTTAACCTGATCAGCGTAACAGATCTGATGTTTAAGATGATGTCAGGGAACTGATTTCAGAAAATTAAGAAAATAGAGATATAAAAAAAGGGAGTTTGGTAATCCAAACTCCCTTTTAGTTTGTACTAATTAAAATTCTATTTAATCAGTGTCATTCTTTTGGTTAAGCTTTGATTCGCTGATTGTAATCTGTAGATATAAATACCTGAAGATAAATTGTCAGCTTTAAAATTGAAGGTGTGGTTACCTGCACTTAATCTTTCATTAACCAAAGTAGCAACTTTTTGTCCAAGCATGTTGTAAACAACCAATTGAGTTGGCGCTGCTTCTTCTAAAGAAAAGCTTATTTTTGTACTTGGGTTAAAAGGATTTGGATAATTTTGATCTAATGCGAACCTGTTTGGAGTATCTATTCCATCGTTTTCATTAGATGTTAATGTACCTCTTTCAAAAGTTGCTGATCTTGTATCACTTGATGCTTCATCGCTACCATCAGAAGCTATTACTCTATGGTAAATTGTTGCACTGGCACCTGATTCAACTCCAAGATCCACTAAAATTGTATCCAGATCACCAAAGGCTATGTTATAGTTCAGGTTTGAACCAACATTAGCATTAATAACGGTATTGGTAAATAATGAGTCAGTAGCTGCTTGCCAAGTATACGTAAGACTGTCACCTTCAACATCTGAACTCGTTGTCCAAGTAGCTTGGAAACTGGTAGAAATATCTCCGGAAACACTGATCATTGCATCATCAGTAGGGGTTAGCAACGTACTTTTTGAAGGAAATAAATTATCACCAAAAAGAAGTTGTCCTCTTAATTCGCCTGCCGCTTCAGCTTGGGAATGTACATTTACATACAAACCTTGGCTATTCATGGCTTCAAGTTGCGTTTCTGTTAACACATATGTGTTATCTGAAACGTTATATACACCACTTGTGTCACTAGACACTGTAGCATTTAATGTTACTTCAACTCCACCGCTTCCGGTTACACTTCCTGAGTGTAGATGGGATGCCGTGTAAGCACTTGAAAGCGCTTCAAAACCACCGGTAACAATAGCTCTGTCACCTGTTATCTCTACATTTACTGCACCAAAAGCTTCGGTAATTACAGGAGTAGGTTGTTCATGTAAACCGCTTAAATTCGTTTTGAAATAAGCTGAGGCATCACCTAATACTTGCCCACGAAGTTCGCCGGCTCCAAACGTAGTAGTATGTATGTTTACATAGTAACCTCTGTTAAGTAGCGTCTCAATTTGAGAAGCATCAACAGCAAATTTATTGTCTTTTGCTAAATAAGCACCTGCTTTTAAATTAGCCTCTACTTCTGCATTAATTAATATGTCAACCATTCCGTTAGTTCCGGAATGCCCTGCGTGCAGATGAGATCCACCGGCAACACTAGCATCAAAATCACCTTGTAATTCCGCAAATGTACCAGTTACCACTAATGAGTCATCTGTAGTTAGTTCAACTACAACTGCACCACCAGCATTTGTATTCGCAGAAGGAATTTCAGCACTTCCTGATAAACTGGCAAAGAAAGAAGCTGTAACCGGAGGAGTAACTTGACCTCTTAACTCTCCGGAAGCAAAATTCTCAGAGTGGATATTTACATAAACGCCTCTATCCATAAGTGCCGCTTTTTGATCCGATGTAAGTTCAAACCTGTTATCAGCGGCTAAATAAACTCCAGATTTATTGTCGGCTGCAACAGTGGCATTTAAAGTTACTGCTACACCACCGGCACTACCTGCCATTGCCGTATGCAAATGAGAAGCGGCATAGTTGCTTGAAAGTCCATTAAATGACCCTGATACAAATAGTGAATCCCCATTTAATTCGAGGATCAGAGCGCCGTTTGCCATGGTCTTAGCTACCGGTACTTCCTGTGCACCAGAAACATTAGTTCTGAATACAACATCAGCTTGAGGAGCTAATTGACCCCTAAGCTCTCCGGCACCATAGGTTTCGGAATGTATATTTACATAAATTCCGCGTGCTTTTAATGTATCTACCTGACCGCTGGATAAAGTAAAAGTGTTATTTGCGGTAGTGTAAGTTCCGCCCATTCCATCAACGTCTACTGTAGCGTTTAAAGCGAAAAGAACTCCACCTGCTTCACCAGCCATGCCTGCGTGCAAATGAGAGGCAGCGTAAGTACTGCTCAGTCCTTCAAAAGAACCTTCAACAGTTAGTTCGTTTCCGTTAAGAGTAGCGGTTATATTTCCGTTTGCGGAAGTTGTTACAGTGGGTACTTCATTACTCCCACTAAGCGTAGTTTCAAAAACTGTTTGTGCATTAGTTATTTGAGTTGTACCAAACAACAGTAAACAAAAAACAGTCACCAAAAATGGTATCTTTTGTATATTCATTTTTCTCGTAAGTTAAGTTATTATTATACTTAACTAACATTACGAAAGAAGTTTACGTTCAGATTGGATTTGGAATTGAAATAAAAAAAAGGAGTTGCGCTTTCAAGCTACAACTCCTTATCTCTATCGCTAAATAAAATTTTTGTAATGATAAATACGAATGGTTTTGAGAGACGGATTGGTTTTTATTTAAAAAAAAGACATAAAAAAACTCCGACCAATATGGAAGGAGTTTTTAACGTCTTAGTAAATAAGTACAGTAATCTCTACATAGAACCCAGCATATACATAGCACCAGTAGGTTGAGGAGAACCTCCCTCAGGCTCAAGTGTGATTGCAAAAGCACCTTGGTTTGCAGATTGATTCAGTTCCTGAATTTTGAAGAAATTATCTCTTTCAGGATCATTTACAGCAAATACTCCGGCGCTTAAAGGTTGACCATTGATTAAAATCCAAAGCTGATATTCTTTTGCAGTAGGCACGGCAGGCATATTTGCTACTTGAAGCAAAGCTTGTCCATTATCCTTATCCCATACCACCTTGCCAAATCCATTTGGGTTTACATCTTGTCCGTCCATTAAAACAAGATCCACATCTCTTGCTTCTAAAATTGCTAATAATTCAGATTTTTGTTCGACTTCTGTCTCTAACAAACGGATGGCCCTTTCTTTTTGAACTACTAATTCCTTTTGTGTTTCCAGATCAGTTTCTAAGTTTTGATTGAAGAAAAACAAACCTAATGAACTTACAAGAAACAACACTGCTGCAGCTGCAGCAATTCTGTACCTGGAAAGATAGTGAACAGTAGCACCTCCACCTCTTGCATGAACAGAGGCCCAAGCCATTTCTAATAATTGTTCTTTAACGTTTTCGGATGGTTTTTGATCGTATGCAAGTAAAGCCATTTCTGATGCTATACTTTTCATATCCTGATAAAGCTGTTCTTGTTCTGCAGTTGCTCCATCTAGTAAAGATTTAAATTCTTTTTCTTCTTCCTTTGTTATGGAGCTTAGTACAAAACCGACGCAAAGTTCTTCAAATTTTGTATTGTCTGTAGTGCTCATTGTACCTCTCCCGATAAAATTTCTCTTAGTTTCATCATTCCGTCTCGCATTCTAGTTTTTACAGTCCCTAATGGGATATCATATTCATCAGAAATTTCTGATTGACTCAATCCATCGAAATATGAGATTTGTATTACTTTTCTTTGTTTCTCAGAAATTTTTTGTAATGCGTTTCTCAGCATTTCTGCTCTGTCCGATAAAATTGTATCCTCCAATGGATTGTTCTCACTCGAAAATAATGGGTGGTATACATTGTCATCATCCAGACTTGTCGACTGCTTTTTTTGTTCTTTATAAACTTTAGAACGCAATCTATCAATTCCTTTATTTCTTGTTAATGAAACAATCCAGGTATAGCCGGTTCCCCTATCCGGATCGTATTGATCTGCTTTTTCCCAGATATTGCTGAATACTTCCTGCAATAAATCTTCTGCTTCCGTTTTCTTTTTTAGAATGGATAACAGCAAACCAAATAAAAGCCGATTATACTGATCATATAAAAGTGAAAGTGCAACAGGATCTTTCCGTGCAATTCGCTTTAGTAAATCTTTATCTCTAGCATTATCCTGATTTAAAAATTTACCTATGGCAGATATAAGAAAAAACAACATACCTATTGTTCCTGATTAAGATTACGAGTTAAGTCTCATACTGGATTGAAACTGTTAAATAAATTAAGCTAAAGAATTTGATTTCAAAAGATCTTCTGCTTCCAAAAGATCATTAAATGGTTTTTCACAAACAAAATTTGAACAATAGTAAAAAGTGATGCTATCGTTGATTCGTTCCATTTTCTCTGTATAACCGGAAAACTTACCAATATCATTTAATTCGGAATCTTTATACAAGCTGACTTTGAATGGAGAAAATATAGTCCTAATTCCCGAAAGATCTTCTTTATTTGGTGGGATGTTATCAACGATAACAAGTTCTATCGGATTATTATTTAGAAATTGTATTGCTTGTAAGCCTTGGGTTATACTTGATCCCGATCTTATTAAATCTGCAGAAAAGAACTCACCTATTGAATTTGCATAATTTTCAAACTCCGGTTTTCCTGTTAGTCGGCTCAACTTGATGAGACTAACCATTGCAACAGAGTTTGAGGAGGGAGTTGCTCCGTCGTAAATCTGTTTCTGTCTGCCAAGTAACTCTTCAGAGTCATGGCTAGTAAAAAAGAATCCACCATTTTCTTTGTCCCAAAATTTTTCAATAAATACTCTTGAAAATTTTATTGCCTGATTTAGATATTCCGGATTATATGTTGTTTCATATAATTCAAGAGTTGCCCAAATCAAAAATGAATAATCATCCGCAAAGGCAGAAATTTTACTTTCACCATCTTTGAAACGATGTAAGAGGTTTTCGTTCTGAAAAAGATTCTCTTTAATGAAAGAGAATGCATCTTCAGCCTTGGTGAGAAATCTCTCCTCATCAAATACGCTACTGGCCTTAGCCAAAGCGGTTATCATAAGAGCGTTCCAGTCAGTAAGAATTTTGTCATCAAGAAGGGGGCGGGACCGGTTGGTTCTGGCGGAAAGAAGCTTCTTTCTGATACTAATAAAATTCTCGGAATCAGCATTAGATAAAGATTTTTCCAGGTGAGGGATGTTTTTGCCGGTTAATTGTTTAGTAGCTTCATCCTCATAATTTCCGTCTATCGATAGGTTAAAAGTATTCAGAAAAAACTCAGTTTCATCTTTTGATAAAACTTTTTGAATTTCATCAACTTCCCAAATATAAAATTTACCTTCCTCTCCATCGGAGTCAGCATCTTCAGCAGAAAAGAAACCTCCGTCGGGGTGAACGAGATTGTCTGAAATATAATCGAATATCTCATAAACAGTTTCTTTAAATAACGGATTTCCGGTTACCTGCCAACCCTCTGTGTATGCGATCATTAAAAGAGCCTGATCATATAACATTTTTTCAAAGTGAGGAAGCAACCATTTTTCGTCAGTGGAATATCTGTGAAACCCATATCCTATATGATCCCAAATTCCTCCAAGGCGCATTTCTGTTAATGTATGTTCAACCGAATCTTTGAAACGATCTTCTCCTGTAGCGAACCACTGACGGAGCAGGAAACTTAAGTTATGTGGAGAGGGGAATTTAGGAGCTGAACCGAACCCACCGTGATCATCATCGTAGCGTTGTGATAGCTGCTCAGCGGCATATTCTACAGCTTCCAGCCCGGGGAAAGTTCCTTTCTCAAAATGCAACGACTTATCAAATCCATCCTGAATGCTTTCTGTAGCTTTTTTAATTTTTTCAGGTTCATATTTCCACATTCCGGCTATTCCAGGGATCAGTTGTTTTAGTCCAATTCGCTGAAATCGAGCTTCTTTGGGAATGTAGGTTCCTGCAAAAAAAGGTTTTTTATCCGGAGTCATTATTATAGTTAAAGGCCAACCTCCATGACCTGTCACCATTTGGCACACCGTCATATAAGTACTATCTATATCAGGGCGCTCTTCTCGATCAACCTTGATATTGATAAACGTATCGTTCATTAAGTTTGCGATCTCTTCATCTTCAAAACTCTCATGTTCCATAACATGACACCAATGGCACGTAGCATATCCAATGGATAAAAAAATGGGTTTGTTTTCCGATGCCGCTTTTTCAAAAGCTTCATCGCACCATGGATACCAGTCTACCGGATTATTCTTATGTTGAAGTAAATAGGGGCTTTTTTCGAATTGAAGTTTGTTTAGCGACATGAGTAAAATTTGATTCTACTATTAATTGAGTAATGTTAAAATAAGCAGTTCTACAGCTAATTTATATTTCAATAGTAATAAATCGGAATCAGAATTTTAATCGTCTAAATCTTTCTTAAATCTTTGGCTGTAATCCACAATAAACCGCTCATAGTTGGAATTCATAAGTGGGGATGTTATCAGAAAATCAGCCGAAGATCTGTTACAAGCCAAAGGAATGTTATAAACGATAGCAATTCGCTGTAATGCTTTTACATCAACATCGTGAGGTTGAGCCTGAAGGGGGTCCCAGAAGAAGATCATCATATCAATTTCATTATCCACAATGGCTGTTCCAATTTGGAGATCACCACCTAAGGGACCGCTTTTAAAAGTATAAACCGGAAGATTTAATTTTTGTGAAACTAAAGATCCGGTAGTACCTGTTCCGAACAAATTGTGATTTTTGAGAAACTCGCTATTGAATTCTGCCCAGTCTAATAAATCCATTTTTCTGTGGTCGTGGGCAATCAAAGCTATATTTTTCTTTGCTTTCATATGCAAAGTAGAGTCCTTGATAGAAGGGTGATGTTTTTTAACAGGCATTTTTATTTTAATATAAAACAATGCCCATAAACTAGCATGGAACCAAAGGGTTTAAATGACAAGTCGTAATGAAGTTCTTTCCATGCTAATCTGTTTTACCTTAAAAGTTTCTTTGGAAAATCCTTTTAATTCCTTTTCACCTGTTTTAATAAATAAGCTTTTTCGATTGTTTTGTAAATATAAGTCAGCATCTCCAAAATTATAGAAGGGCTCGGATACTACTATCTCTTTTTCTTCCGCTACATCAACAAGTCGAGAGGCAATATTTACTGTTGTGCCAAAATAATCTATTCGGTCATTTAAATTAACAGCGGTACAATTTCCTAAATGAATCCCGGCTTTAAGTTTAAAGGATTCTCCCATAGCAGTAGAAGAAGAAAATATCTGCTGGATTCTTTCTACCGCTTTTAATGCTGATACAGGTTCTTTAAATACAGCCATTACAGAATCTCCAATGGTTTTTACGATTCCTCCCCGTTCCTCAGCTACAATTTGTTGGATAATTTTAAAGTGACTCATCAACTGTCCGATTGCAAATTCGTCGCCTTCCTGTAGATAAAGATCAGTCGAGTTCATTAAGTCTGTAAACAAAATAGTTACGTTGGATGCAGTAACTTTTTCTCCATCCTTTAATGTTTCCTGAGCAAATAAAGTTCTGAAATCGTGAGAGGATGTTACCTCTGTGGCATAAATCGCTTCTTGTCGCCAATTTTCCTTCTCAATATAGCAAATCAGATCTTGTTCGGAATCGTTTACTATAGTAAGGTTGGGGTTGATCGAGACGGTAGCGTCCTGTCCATCAAAGTTTTCATCTGTAATAAAGATAGTAGCTGCGTCATCGATATCTTTTCTTAGATGCAGTTTCAGAAACCCTTCATTTACAGAGGTTTTAAAAAGGTAAGTACCTTCTTCGAGGCTGATATTCAAGTATTTTCGTTCACCTGGTTTTAAAAAATGTTGAGTGACTCGTTGAGGTGTATTTTGGGGGCCTCCGTAGCAGTACGTGTTGTTTGATATTTTACGAATAAGAGGATTTGGATTAAAAACCAGATGAAGGTTTTCGTTGAAATCAATGGAATAACTACAATCGCAAGCATCACAATGAAGATCGGAATGTATATCTCTCATTCTTCGGAAACTTTGTTTTGTGTTTTTGCAGTTTGGACAAAACACATCCCATCTGAAGTCTAATAACCTGAGCTTGGCTGCATTTAAGAATACATTCAGAACCGAGTATTTTTTCTCCCCCCAATATTCTGCAAGTCTGTAGGGGTGAATTGTTTTCAAATCTTCATCCTGAGCCTGCAAAATATATTCCAAAAGATGATTTATTATTCTTTGGCGGCGAGTCTTTTCTAATAAATCAGCTTCAATTTCATTAATTTTAGTTTTTGCTCTTCTTGTAAGTCTTGTTTTCTTTGAATGCTCATATGGAAGAGTATTGGTAAAAGCTGATTGATCACAATCATATACATACTTTTGAACTTTTCTTTTAACTATTCTCTCAATGTACTGAGCTAAAAAATATCTTATAAATTTTCTGGAAGTAGTAATCTTTAAATCGATAATGAGTTTTGTACCAGATCTTTCAGGTATTAGGTTTACATTAAAAGATAGGGACTGAATAAGGCTTGCTTTATATTTTCTTGAAGTACCAAATCTAAAAGGTTTTTCCCAGGCATAAGGCTCCTCAACCCAGGCATATCCGGTATTAATTTTTGTTGAGGTTAACTCAAGAAATCCTTTTCTGTTTTCTCTCAAAAAAGATTCTTTTCGAACAGAAAACTGTCCTGCGGATTTTAAAAATTTATTTGTATCAGAAATATAGGGCCATAGTTGGGTTGGATTAGCTTTTAAAATAAAGCTCCAATTAAAACTATGTTCAAAGGTGTTCTGCATAATCAGTTGAGTTACCTGCCCCTTTTTTTGATTCGTTAATTAATGTCCTAAATCTTATCTTTAAATACCATTTTGAAGAGAGTTTTTCAAAAGGGTTGTTACAAAAAAATTAATTTTATAAATAATATAATGGCATTAGAAAGAACGTTGACGATTTTGAAACCTGATTGTGTTCGTAAAGAACTTATCGGTGAAGTTACCCAAAAAATTCAGGAAGCAGGATTCAAGATTTTAGCAATGAAGATGACAAGATTAACAGCGGATACTGCAGGAGGATTTTATGCAGTTCATAAAGAGCGACCTTTTTATGGAGAGCTTTGTGAGTTTATGAGCAGTGGAGCTTGTGTTCCAATGATATTGGAAAAAGAAAATGCAGTAGCTGATTTCAGAACTCTAATTGGAGCAACTAATCCTGAAGAAGCTGAAAAAGGAACAATTAGAGAGCAATTTGCTGACAGTCTAGGTGAAAATATTATACATGGATCAGATTCAGTTGAAAATGGAAAAATAGAAGCAGCTTACTTTTTTTCAGAATCTGAAGTAGTAGCAAATAACAGCTAAAAATTTCTTAGCGAAGGTAAAAAAACAGACTAAATGTAATTCAGTCTGTTTTTTTTATGACCTTTTCCTTGCCCACTCATAACAAATAAGTGCAGCAGAAACCGAAGCATTAAGCGATTCTACATTATTTACCATAGGAATCCGTAATGTTTTAGAAGCTTTTTTAATTACATTTTTATCTAATCCTTCCCCTTCATTTCCGATCAAGAAAGCCGTTGGATTATCGAATTCTGCATCCCAACAGGAAGCTTCTGAGTTGCCGTCTAAGGCATAAACTTCAAACCCTGCTAGTTCAAGGTCTTTTAGTCCTTGGTTTACATTATGTACTCTAATGATTGGAATTCTCCCTGCAGTACCTGAAGAAGTTTTAAAAACAGTAGCGTTAACAGGCGCTTGTTTTTGAGTAGGCACGATTACTGCAGAAATTCCTGCTGCAACAGCACTTCTCAATATTGCTCCAAAGTTATACGGATCTTCTATTCCATCAAGAAAAATTACAGCGGGATTCGAATTTAAGTCAAGCTCAGATACCCAATCAAAGAAGTTGGTGTAGGATATTTGACTTAATAATGCAACAATTCCCTGATCATTTACTCTTCCTACTAGATTCTGGATTTTAATTTGAGGAACCTTAGATACCGGAATTGAGTTTTTTGAAATTAAATCAGTTAAGCCATCAATAGAATTAAGTTGAATAGAGTTTTTTACAAAAACTTTTTCAACCTCGTTGGGGCGATTTATTAACGCTTCAATTATTGGGTTGCGACCGTAAATGTAAATATTATCAATTTTACTCATTTTTATTTTTTTGTTAGCGCTGATTTATTAGATTGTAATAATATAAGTGGTTAGTAAAAGGTAAGGACATGAACAATGAAGAAAAAGAGATGAATTCTTTACTGGGAAAGAGTTCTGACAATGGGTTAGAATTAAAACTTAATAAGCAGTTTAGATCGTTTTCAGAGCAAAACGACGCTCCTCCTGTGAATGCTTTTCAATTTTTATCAGCATTTATTCAGGTTTTATTGGGAACAACTGTAGTAACTGTTTCAATTCTTGGGTTGATACAACCGATATGGCTTGCAACGGCTTTGAGTTTACTTGGTTGCTTATCAATTATATCGGGATTAGTTTTTTCATACTCTGTATTGTCAAACACTAACAGTTTTAATTCGTTGATTAACAAAGCAATTAAGAGAGTAATAACGTTTCAGAATTAAATTTTTTGGATGAAAGTTATTGCTCATATATAGTTCTATATCTATAGAAATATATTAGCTATTCTAAATTAATTTAGAACTCTTCAACTGTATCTGAGACTAAATATACCCGAGTGACTTTTCTGTTACTACTCATTTTTTTTCTTTCAACAGAAAGTTAGAGGCTTAGCTTCTAAAGCTTTTAATTAATGAACCTCATGCAGGTACTTAAAATATGAACCTTTCTCAGAAAAAGTTTTTCGTGATAGCACACAGAGGAGCCAGCGCTTATTTTCCGGAAAACACAATGTCCGCTTTCAAGGCCGCTGTAGATATGAAGGCAGATATGATCGAATTGGATGTATTGCTGTCAAAAGATAATATACCGGTAGTATTTCATGATGAAAGGTTAGACTATAAAACAAATGGATCCGGTTTAGTCTTAGATCATACTATTTCCGAAATGAAAAAACTGGATGCAGGTTCTTGGTTTCATCCAAAATTCAAAAATGAAAGAATTGCTACTTTAAGAGAGATTCTTGAGTACTCAAAAGCAAAGATACTTGTAAATATAGAAATAAAACCTGAAGCGGTTACTGATAATGAAGAGTCAGGAGTTGTTGAACTGGTTTTGAATTTAGTTAATGAATTGGAAATGGAAGACGAAGTACTGATTTCCAGTTTTGATTATAGAGTGTTGGAAAGAGTAAAGAAAAGTAGACATCCGGTGAAAATGGCAATGTTATATGAACAAAAGCAATCGAACGGTAGAGCACCTGTGAAACTCGCCAAAGATTATAATATTGATGCTTTTAATTTGAACAAGAAAGAATTAACTGAAAACTGGGTTAAGCAACTGAATGACTATAAAATTCCATTCCTGGTATATACTGTAAATGATAAAAACCTCATGGAATCAATTATCGAATCAGGAGCAAAAGGAATTTTTACAGATAAACCGGATGTATTGATTGGTGTAGTAGAGGAATTGTTCAAAAAAAATTGACGATAAATTAAATAACTTTCAAAGTTGCATTGAATAGGGTGTGTTAGAATACTATCTTTTCCATCCATCAACTTCACTCAAACTTCGCATGTCTACTAAGTATATTTTTGTAACCGGAGGGGTCGCTTCATCTCTTGGGAAAGGAATAATTTGTGCTTCACTAGGTCGGTTATTAGTTGCACAAGGTCTAAAAGTAACTGTTCAAAAATTGGATCCTTATATAAATGTGGATCCTGGAACAATGAATCCATATGAGCATGGTGAAGTTTACGTTACTGATGACGGCGCCGAAACAGATCTGGATTTAGGGCATTACGAAAGATTTTTAGATATACAGACTTCACAATCCAATAATGTTACCACAGGACGTATCTATAATGATGTAATTACCAAAGAAAGACAAGGCGCTTATCTTGGTAAAACTGTACAGGTAATTCCTCATATAACTGATGAGATCCAATCTCATGTTCTAGAGTTAGGAAAATCAGGAAAGTATGATGTTGTGATTGTAGAGATTGGTGGGACAGTAGGTGATATTGAAAGCTTACCATATATAGAAGCAGTAAGACAGCTTAAGTACAATGTAGGAAGAAAGAACACATTGTCAATCCATTTAACTCTGGTTCCATATCTGGCAGCTGCGGGTGAGTTAAAAACAAAACCAACTCAGCATTCCGTTAAGACTCTTTCTGAAAGTGGTTTACAACCTGATATTATAGTTTGCAGGTCAGAACATGAGCTAGATTCTTCGATTAGGAGTAAAGTGGCTCGGTTCTGTAATGTGGATCTGGAAGATGTAATAGCATCTCTGGATGCAAAAAGTATCTATGAAGTTCCGTTGTTAATGAAAAAGGAAGGTCTGGATAAGCGTGTAATTGAAAAGCTTCAACTGGAAACTAAAGAATATAACCTTGATAATTGGATTGGGTTTGTTGAGGCTGTTTGCGATCCCTCTGGAGCTATTGAAATAGCATTAGTCGGTAAATATGTTGAGCATCATGATTCATATAAATCAATAGTTGAAGCTTTTATTCACGGAGGAGCAGTAAATGATTGCAAAGTTAATGTTCGATGGGTACAGTCTGATGATCTCACTAAAGATAATATTTCTAAGAAACTGGAAGGAATTTCAGGCGTCTTAGTAGCTCCGGGATTTGGTGGACGTGGAATAAGTGGAAAGCTGGCAGCAGTTGAATATGCTCGGGTGAATAAAATTCCATTTTTCGGAATTTGTTTAGGAATGCAATGTGCTGTGATAGAATACGCACAAAATGTATGCGGTTGGGAAGATGCAAACAGTACTGAATTTGAAGATGATTGTGAATACCCCATAATTGATATCATGCATGATCAAAAAGACATCGAGAATATGGGGGGTACAATGCGACTGGGTAAATATGCTTGTAAACTTGATAAAGACTCGAATTCCTATAAAGCTTATGGAGAAGAACTGGTTTTTGAGCGTCATCGTCATCGTTATGAGGTGAACAATAACTTGAGATATAAGTTGGTTGAAGGAGGTTTGGCTTTAGTGGGAATGAATCCGGAAAGGGACTTGGTTGAGATTGTAGAAATACCCGATCATCCCTGGTTTGTTGGGGTTCAATTTCACCCGGAATTAAAAAGTACCGTAAATAACCCTCAGCCTCTTTTCGTAGATTTTGTTAAGGCGAGTTTAAAACATGCCAAAGCAAATGATCAATACAGCGCTTTAAAAAAGTCAAAGAAAAAAGTAATAAAATAGCTTGTCAGGTTACAAGGATAAGACCAGAGTACGCAGTTGTGGAATACTCATTAAAAATGAGTGCATACTGTTAGCACAATTGTTGTCTCCAATATCGAATGAGCTTATCTGGACGCCTCCGGGAGGAGGAGTTAAATTTGGAGAGACTTTGGAAGAAGCACTTAAAAGAGAGTTTCTTGAGGAAACAGGATTAACTATTTCTGTAAATAAGCTAGTTCATATTAATGAAATCATCCAAGACCGGTTTCATGCTATCGAGTTTTTCTTTTTGGTTAATTATGAATCCGGAAATTTAAAACTGGGTAGTGACCCTGAACACAATGAGAACGATCAAATATTAAAGGCCTTGTCATTTAAAAGTAAAGAAGATATTGCTGGTTCGAATGTGCAACCAGAATACTTAAAAAAAGAATTTTGGACGGCTTAACTGTCATTACTGGAATCATAGATGGGAAGTTTAAAATAAAAAGTAGTGCCCTCAGAGAATTTACTTTCAACCCAAATTTTACCACCATTCTTTTCTATAAACTCTTTACAAAGCATTAATCCTAAACCTGTTCCTGCTTCATTTCGTGTTCCTGTAGTAGAGTAAAATGAACTAGTGAATAAAAGTCGGATCTTATCTTTAGGAATTCCCATGCCTGTATCTTTTATAGAAATAATTAAAAAATCCGATTCTGATACGGTATTAACAGAAACTGTATCTCCTTTGTCACAGTACTTTAGCGCATTTGATAATATGTTGAGAACTACTACATCCATCATGTTTTTGTCGGCAAACACATCTTCTGCACTACCAGAGCCCAGATCGATTGTAATTTCTTTCTCGTCAAATCTATTAGAGAGTAGCTCAACATTCTTGATAAAAACATCATAGATATCAAACTTTATCGGGGTTACTTTGTAGCCCTGCATTTGACTTTTAGACCAGTTCAAAAGATTGTTTAAGAGAGTGGAGGTATGTTTAAATTGAGAAACCAATTCAGGAATCAATTTATCGAGTTCATCTTTATCAGCAGCTTTCATTTCCAGTAATGTCACTAAACCATAAAGTGAACTTAACGGATTTCTTAAATCATGAGCTATGATAGAGAAAAGTTGGTTTTTGATTTTGTTCGTTTCTTCCAGATCAAGATTCAGTCTCTCAAGTCTCCGATTAGCTTTTTCTTTATTTTTTTTACTCCTGTAAAACACAAATATGAAAATAAGACTGACAAAAAGAAATGAACTAACTCCTCCAAGAATCAATTTTTGATTTCTGAACTTAATATTCTGAGCAAGCTTTAATTCTTCTTCTCTGCGTTCAAAATTATATTCAGCTTCCAAAACCTGAACTTCCTGATTTCTTTGGCTAATATTCAAACTGTCACTCAGAGCAAGGTTTTTGACAGAATACTCATATGCTTTCTTATAATTGCCCTGAGCTTTGTAGATTTCTGCTAAAAGACTCACAACGGAGTTTAATTCAGAGAGAGTCTGTGTTTTTTCCCCGATTTCTTCAGACTGTAATGCTACGGTTAAAGCTGAAGCTAAATCTCCCGATATAAAATGAACTTTTGCAATTCCGTTAAGCGGATTCATAGTTTGGGCTTCATTTTCAAGAAGAGAGAAAAACTCTATAGATCTATTGAAATGATATAACGCTTTTTGATAGTTTTTTTCCTGAGTATAAAGGTCTCCTAGTTTAAAACTGGAAATAGCTTTAGCTCGTACTTCAATAGCGTCATCTCCGAAATCAAGTACATCAAGGAAATGACTTTCAGCTTTCTTAAAATCTTTCAGCCCCAAATAAATAAAGCCAAAGTTTACTTTAGAAGTAACTTTAAGTGCTCTGTTCCCGGCTGAGATATTCATATTATTGAAGACTTCAAGGGCAGATTCAAAGTTTTCCAAACGTATATATAGAGCACCCAGATTGTTAGAGATTTTATTCAGTTTATCCTCTTTTTCCAACTCGCTGAAAATTTTTCGGGCTTTTAAATAGTATTCTACCCCGGTTTTATAAAGCCCAAGTGAGCCGTAACAGTTTCCTGTAACCAAATACAGGTTGGCATGATGGTAGCCTTCATTGTCAAATTGTTGGTTTAAAAAAGGAATCGCTCTTTGAATTCCTTCAAAATAGGCTCCTTTGATAAAATCGGCATTGATCAAGCTTGTATTTCCGGCAAGGATACCATCCTCGTAGTTAAGTGAGTCGGATAATTCTAAAAGTCTGTTAGCATACAACACAGAGCTGTCTACATCAATATTTTGATAGTATTCAAGTATTTGAATGATTGTTTCAGCTTGCTTCGACGGGTTTTGTTTTTTGTACTCTGCTTTTAAACTGTCAACATTATCTACAGAACGTGATTGACCGTAAGATTTTATCGTAAATAAACTAAGTATGAAATAAAGAAGAAAAAGAAAGGATCTTATACAGATAAAATTCATGCAACGTAAATTTAAGCACCTGTTGTGCTATTGTAAAAGCTTTAAATTTGATTTAAGTAAACGATTGTCAATACCTATATTACGATAAATATTTTAATAAAAACTCATATGAAGTATACACAAATACTATTGATAACTATAGCTGCATTAATACTTGCATGCAGCCCGTCAGAAGACATAACACTAATCGAAAACGTTAACGGTTATACCATTATCGGTGAAGATCTGGTCGAATTTAAATCCGTTGCCATAAAAAATGGTAAGTTTTTGGAAATCAGTAACGTTTCACTTGCGGAAAACTATCCTAATTCTGAAATTATTGATGGTGAAGGCAAAAATCTGCTACCTGGTTTAATTGATGCTCACGGACATGTAATGGGATTGGGCTTCCAGCAACTCAATGTAAATCTTATGGGTATTAACTCCCTAGAAGCTACCCTTGACACACTCAAAAATTATGCAGAAGCAAATCCCGATCTGGAATGGATACAAGGCAGGGGTTGGAATCAAACCTTATGGGAAGAAAATGAATTTCCAACCGCCGAAGATATTGATAAGGTCATTTCTGATCGTCCGGTTTGGTTAAGCAGAGTTGATGGTCATGCGGGATGGGGAAATAGTTTGGCATTAAGAATGGCAGGCATCAGTAAAGACACTCCCGATCCGCAGGGCGGAAAAGTTATAAGAGACGGCAGTGGGAAAGCTACAGGTGTATTCATAGATGCTGCACAAGGTTTTGTAGAATCCGAAATTCCTGCTCCAACTGAAAAAGAACAAAAGCTGGCATTAGAAAAAGCGTATGCCCAAATGGCAAAAATGGGAATAACATCAGTTCATGATGCAGGAGTAGGAGTTAAAGCATGGAATTTATATAAAGAGTTCGCTGATCAGGGAAAGGCAAAAACCAGGATCTATGGAATGATATCAGGTTCAGGAAATACTTTCGATGAGCTTTCTAAAAACGGACCGGTTGACTCATACTCAGATGATATGCTTGCTCTGAGAAGTGTTAAATTATATTCCGATGGGGCTTTGGGGAGTAGAGGAGCTGCTATGTTACAGCCATATTCTGATGATCCGGGGAACGTTGGTTTGTTGTTCATGGAGCAGGAAGAAATGGATGCCGCTGTATCAAAAGTAGTTGGTAAAGGATTTCAGGCAAACATACATGCTATCGGTGATGCAGGAAACAGACAGGTTCTAGATGCTCTTGAAAAAGCTCAAAATGAACATGGAGATCAGGGATTAAGAAACAGAGTAGAGCACGCTCAAATAGTTGCTTTAGAAGACATTCCAAGATTTAAAGAGCTCGACATTATTGCTTCCATGCAACCAACACATGCAACCAGCGATAAAAATATGGCTGAAGACAGAGTAGGACCACAGAGAATTAAAGGTGGTTATGCCTGGAAAACATTTTTGGAGCAAGGAACCGTAGTAGCAGCCGGTTCTGATTTTCCGGTTGAGCATTCCAATCCATTTTTTGGATTGTACTCAGCCGTTACAAGAATGGATCATAGTGGAAATCCTGAAGGCGGTTGGTATCCAAACGAATCGTTAACCAGAGAAGAAGCACTTCGTGCCTTTACTATTGATGCAGCTTATGCAGGTCATCAGGAAAATGTTTTGGGATCAATTGAAGAAGGGAAATGGGCCGATTTTATTTTGATTGACCGGGATTATTTTTCAGTTCCAGCAAGCGAAATCTGGAAGATAGATGTCTTGGAAACCTGGGTTGCCGGTAAAAAAGTATACTCTACAGATAAATAGAATTTGGAACAAATATCAGGTCTTAAGATTTAAGTAAGAAACTTGAACAAAAAGACCTGAAATGAATTTTCAAAACCTTAAATCTTTAACAGCTATAATACTGATTATGGCTGTTTTTATATCATGCAGTGATTCCGATAATAAACCAGAAATCACACCAGAGATTCCATCTGTACAAACAATGGCTATTGATCTGTCGGATTTTAATAGCAATAGTAACTCTAAGTTAAAGGCCGGTTCTAATTTTAATGCCGCTCTTTTCAGAGCAGGAGTTGCAAAGTTAATCGTTGATGCAAACCTGATCATACCCAAGGTTTTGATTTCAGCTGCTCAAAACCAAGATCCTGAAGTTGTAGCAGAAGGAGAATATCAGTGGATGTATACCGCTCAAAATGAAGACAATGAATTTTCAGTTTTACTAACTGCCGAAGTAGATTCTGAAGATAATGTTGAGTGGAATTTTTTCGTAACTACATCAGCAACCGATCCTCCTCTGAATAATTTTCTATTGTTTTCAGGTGAGGCTGAGTACGATGGAACAGAAGGTGAATGGACTTATTATGATGCTCAGGAAGATGAGCCTGTTTCAGAAATTGAATGGGATATTGATAATGACGGAAGTATTGATCTGGATTTTTCAGTACTGAGCGACAGAAATGGAAATGAAGGTTCAGAAATAGATTATGACTTTGATGGTACCTTGAAAACAATTGTTTATGTGGATGGTTCAAATGGAAACGTCACAACAATAGAATTTGATACTGAAACAAAAGTCGGATTTATTATATCTCCAAACTATAATGAAGGTATAAAGTCTTGCTGGGATGAAAATCTTGAAGACACTCCTTGCGCTGACTAAACAGTAAAAAAAGAAACAATTTTAAAAGCTCCTGTAACCCGGGGGCTTTTTTTGTAGTTATTCGTTAAACACATATATTACATGTGCAAAATATGTGTGAAAATGAATAAGCTACATCAGAAAATAAAGGGAAGAGGTTCTTCAGATAATCCGATCAACAGATTTGAAGGAAACTATATTGATTATAACCTGGATGAAGAAACAGGAGAAAAACCAAATCCTAAAACAAAACTCTTTACAGATCATACAAAGGAGATCATTTCTTATAACAAAAGTCCGGATATACCTTTCAATGCCGGATTAAATGTTTACAGAGGATGTGAGCACGGCTGTATTTATTGCTACGCACGGCCCTTTCATGAGTACTTAGGTTTTTCTGCTGGGCTGGATTTCGAAACCAAAATAATGGTTAAATACAAAGCTCCTGAGCTTTTGAAGAAAACATTTCAATCACCAAAATGGAAGCCACAGGTTATAGCAATGAGTGGTATAACTGATTGTTACCAGCCAATTGAGCGCAAACTTTTACTCACCAGAAAGTGCCTTGAAGTAATGGCAGAGTTCAGAAATCCTGTAGGTATCATAACCAAGAACCACCTTATAACCAGAGATATAGATCTATTAAAAGAGCTGAATGAATACAATTGTGTAAGCACGACTATATCAGTGACTTCATTAGACAACAAAATTACAGAAGTCATGGAACCAAGAACTTCTCGACCTTACAGAAGACTGAAAGCAATTGAAAAGCTAGCCAACGCAGGAATTCCGGTTGGCGTGAATGTTGCTCCAATAATTCCGGGATTAACAGATCATGAATGTGCTGATATTTTAAAGTCCGCAGCTGATGCAGGTGCTACAAGAGCTAGTTTTATAATTTTAAGATTGCCTTTTAAAGTGAAGGATCTATTTCAGGATTGGTTGGAACAGAATTTTCCTGAAAGAAAGAACAAGGTTTTAAATAGAATTCGGGATATGAGAGGAGGAAAATTATATAATGCTGAGTTTGGAGAAAGAATGAGAGGTGAAGGAAACTTCGCTGTACAAATAAGAGATCTCTTTAAAGTACAGAGTAGAAAGTTAGGCCTCAATCAGGATATTAATAAGCTAACTACAGACCACTTTAAAAGATCTTGTGGTGAGCAATTGCAACTATTTACATAGTTACTATTAAATTTCTATAGAATTAGAAACTTTAGTGTTTTTGTGTCGTCTAATTAAATGTAGCTTCCCGGTATCCTTACTACAGAGAGTAGCTTTTTAAACATAGTAGCCATCTTTTCAAAAAGATTAAGGATATCGGGTTTTTTTATGTCTATAGTTTTTTCAACTCAAGTAAATTCTGATTGGAATAATAAATTAGCTCAGAATCAGCACCTTCGTCTTCATCAAAGAATGAAATTTTAGTCTCTTTCATTAACTCGATATCGTCAATTTCTGAGGGCTTAATTTGAAGAGGTTGATAGATTTTTTCGTCAGATGAAAGCATGGTTTTTAATTCCTGATTCAGGAAATCCATGTATTCAATTTTCAGAGATCCGGTTTTAGCGTAGGTAATAACCAGAGAGTAAGCAACAGAACCTGTATAGTGTAATCGTTCACTAACGTCTTTTGAGAGTTTCTTAACATCTATTTGGCGAGCAAAAAAATAAAATTTGAGTGCTTTCTCAAACAAAATTTTGTCTCTATCATTTAATATCTTAGTAGTAGGCTTCATCGTAGTCTATAATTTTAACAAAGGTAATTAAGGATTTAATAACATGTCAGCTACTTTGTCAACAATGTTGGAAATTGGTACTAAAGCACCATCTTTTGAACTGCCGGATACTGATGGAAGTAAAGTTTCTTTATATGATCTCAAGTTCGATAAAGGCGTATTGGTGATGTTTATTTGTAATCACTGTCCGTATGTTAAACACTTAAATGAAGGTTTGGTCGAGTTTGCTAATGAGTACAAACAAAAAGGCATCGAGTGCATCGCGATAAGTTCAAACGATGTTGAGAATTATCCTCAGGATTCACCGGATTTAATGAAAGAACTTTCTAAGAAACACAATTTTCCTTTTCCTTATTTATATGATGAGACTCAGGAAGTGGCAAAAGCTTATAAAGCTGCCTGTACTCCTGATTTCTTTCTGTTTGATAGAGATCTGAAATTATTTTATCGAGGTCAGTTTGATGATAGCAGACCCGGAAACGGAAAGCCTGTAACAGGGAATGACATGAGGGCTGCAACAAGTTCTTTGATAGAAGGAGAGGAGAATATTGAACCCCAAATACCGAGTATGGGATGTAATATAAAATGGAAAAGCGGTAATGAACCGGAGTACTTTAAATAATGGATAATAAACATATTCGAAAATTGAGGGAAGATTACTCTCTGAGCACATTAGACGAAAATGATGTGCATGCTGATCCGATCGAACAATTTAAAATTTGGTTGGACGAATCATTAAAGGCAATGTTACCGGAGCCAAATGCTATGACGCTTTCTACAGTGGATAGTGATCAAAAACCGCACTCCAGAATTGTACTTTTGAAAGGGATAGAGAAGAATGGCTTTATCTTTTATACTAATTATAAAAGTGACAAGGGGAGAGATATAGAAAGCAATCCCAATGTATCTATATGCTTTTTATGGAAAGAATTGGAGCGTCAGGTTCGTATAGAAGGGGTTGCAAAAAAAATCAGCTCAGAGGCTAGTGAAGAATATTTTGTTTCTCGTCCGGTTAAAAGTCAAATAGGCGCTTTGGCTTCTGAGCAAAGTTCTGTAATAGAGAACAGAGCAATTTTGGAAGAAAAGTTTGAAGCGCTTACTAAATTATATTCGACAGGGCATGTACCCATGCCGGATCATTGGGGTGGTTATGTTGTAGAGCCAAATTCAATTGAGTTTTGGCAGGGACGGCGCAGCAGACTACATGACAGAATTAAGTATGAGAAGGACAAAAAGAATTGGATCATTAAAAGATTAGCTCCCTGAAATGCCGAAGATTAAAGAAAAAAGGATGGAGGAAGTCAGGACATTCGAAAATACTTTCGACTGGCATGACTACAACAGCAAGAACCCGTTTCCCAAAGGAAGTTGGAATGCTGATATTTTTAAAAATGAAAATCCTATTGTCCTGGAGTTGGCATGTGGAAAGGGAGAATATTCGACGGGTTTGGGAAAACTCTATCCCGATAAAAATTTTGTCGGTTTTGATCTAAAAGGAAATCGTTTGTGGGTTGGAGCCCAGCGTGCACTGGATCAGGAATTAGAAAATGTACGTTTTTTTAGAGCTTATATAGATCATCTGGATCAGTTTTTTGAAAAGGAAGAAGTTTCAGATATATGGATAATATTTCCGGATCCGCAACTAAAGAAAGATAGGAAGAAACTTACATCACCAAAATTTTTAAAATTGTATAGACCTCTGTTAAAATCCGGAGCAACCATCAACTTAAAAACGGATAGTCAGGAACTTTATGAGTTCACCAAAGAAGTGATCGAAGAACAGAACCTGCAGTTGTTAAGAGATATAAAAGACGTACATAAAGAATGCCAGGAAGATCCCGAGCTTTCAATAAAAACCTATTACGAAAAGAGGCACTTAGAGAAAGGGAAACTAATTAAATTCATTTCGTTCAGGCCTTAATTAGATTTAAAATTATAGATGGTGCTTACAGTTCCGTCTGCAGATATTTTTCTTACTCTGGGTATAATCCCAGGGTCTTCTTCCCAAAACTTCCACCACTTACCATCACCAATAGTGGATTCCAACACATAAATTTCTCCATTAAAGATATCTATTCCATGTGGAGACCATGGCTTTTCAGATTTCAAAATTGATCTAGCAATACCATCAGGCGAAATCTTTATCACTTCTCTGTTTCCATAATATGCCAGGTATACATTTTTAGATATATCAACTACCATATCGAAAAAAATATTTGCTCCTGAAAATGGAATATCTTCCGGATTTCGTTTCTTTAAATCCGAAGCTAATAATTTGTAATCCGAACCATCATAAATATAAATATCATCGCCGGACATAATGTAAAGCTCTTCGTCAGGACCCCAGGCAGTCAGATTTATTCGTTCAAAATCAGGTGTATTTATTTTAGTTATTTGATTCAGGCTGTCTCTGAAAAAAATATCAGAATCTTTGCTAAAGTAGATTTCGTGTTCTTCGTTAACCGCAATCGATTGAATATGAAATTGGTTTTGAGTAGTGGTGCTTGGAATCAGGACTTGATTTTTAGGATGATCAATTATCCAAAGTGTATTGTTATGATGTGGATTTTGACCAGTTCGTTCTGCAGAGAATATTTCTCTGTTTGAATTTCTTGAAAGTATAATGTCGCTGGGAGATCTTTGAGCTCTCAAAACATGAATCATTTCATTATTTGGCGTTATTTTCCAAACGCAGGCATAATGATTCGCTTCATCATCAATAGGGCAGATAAAAGTAAAATATATATTTCCATCCTGATCAATCACTAAGCCTCCCCAGGGATGGGATTCAAGCAATGACGGCATGCATAAGGTCAGTAATGCTAATACAAAAAAGGATTTAGCTTTGTTAAATAAGCAGAAATTCATGACATATATTATTTCAGATATAATTAAGTGTTTCCTGTAATTAATAGGGGTGAAAAAAAGTAAAACTGAATTTTATTTTTCAATTGCTTGATTTTCGCTTCAGATTAGTTAACTTCGTCTAGTTAACACTGTTAACCAATCTTTAAAATGAGCGAAAAAGAACTCCCTTTAAGAGAAAAAATATTAGATATAAGTCGTCATCTTTTATACAATGACGGACATACTGCACTTTCAATGCGTGGAATAGCAAAAGAAGCAGGTGTATCTGCAACCAGTATTTATCTCTATTTTGATAACAAAGATCACCTACTGCATACATTGATTGAAGAATCAGTTGAAGCTTTGAGTGTATCAATAGAACAAAAAGTAGATGCCAACTCAGGAGTAATAGCACAGTTTGAATCTGTGATCAGAAGTTATGCAGACTTTGCGTTTGCGCATCCTGAGAAATACCAGATTATATATATGGTAAAGTCAGATTCAATGGCTCGTTACCCGAAAGAAAAATTCAGAAGGGCACGAAGATCATACGAGCTTTTGGTAAAAATTATTGAATCTGGAGTCCGCGAAGGGTTGATGGAAGAAGAAGACCCGCTAACGGCAGCTTATTCTATTTGGGCTCAACTGCATGGTGTAATATCGGTAGTATTAAATCAAAGATTAGATAACAGGATTAACAGAGAACATTTTATTGAAAAATCTATTCAACACATTATAGAAGGATTCCTGGTGAGAACTCAGGTTTCTTAAAATTTGGAGAGCATTATGGAAGCATTATCAGAATTATTCGGATTTTTTAGCGAAGTACCACTTTGGGCTTCGGTCGCTGCAACGGTAATAATAGCCATTGGTTTTGCTTATACCGGTGCACCACTATGGCTATGGGCTATAGCGGGTTATGTGGGATTGATAGGTCTTGACGCTCCGCAATGGCTATTTATTGCTTATACAGTGCCTGTGCTGGTTTTTAATATCAAACCGGTAAGAAGGGTATTATTAAGTGGACCAATTATGAAGTTATTGGATGCCCTTAACTTCCTGCCCACAATATCTCAAACTGAGCAAACCGCAATAGAAGCAGGAAATGTTTGGATCGAAGGCGAATTATTTTCAGGAAAACCGAATTTTAAAAGAACTCTTGAGCAACCTTACCCCGATCTGACTAAAGAAGAGCAAGAGTTTTTAGACGGTCCGGTTGAAAAAGTCTGCGAGATGGTGAATGATTGGGATGTCTTTGTAAGAAAAGATTTTACCGAAGAAACTTGGGATTATCTCCGAAAAGAAGGTTTTTTCGGACTAATTATCCCCAAAAAGTATGGTGGGCTTGAATTTTCAGCGACAGCACACTCTGCAATAGTAGCAAAATTATCATCCAGATGTGGACCTTTGGGAACAACTGTTATGGTACCTAATTCTTTAGGGCCTGCAGAACTTTTAAATCACTACGGAACTCAAAAGCAGAAAGACTATTATTTACCCAGATTAGCTGCAGGAGTTGAAATGCCTTGTTTTGCGCTTACAGAGCCAAACGCCGGTTCTGATGCAGGAGGAATGACTTCAGATGGTGAGGTATTTAAAGGAGAGGATGGAGAACTTTATCTGAGGCTAAACTGGAATAAGAGATATATTACTTTAGCCGCTATTTCAACTGTTTTGGGATTAGCATTTAAACTTCGTGATCCGGAGAATTTGCTTGGCAAAGGTGAAGACCTGGGAATTACTTGTGCATTAATTCCATCAGATACTGAGGGAGTTGTATTGGGAAAGCGTCATGACCCACTTGGAGTTCCGTTTTATAATTGCCCAACTCATGGCCATGATGTAGTTGTGCCTATTGACGCAATAATTGGCGGAAAAGAAGGCGCAGGTAATGGATGGAGAATGCTGATGGAATCTCTGGCTGTTGGCCGGGGTATTTCACTGCCGGCATCCAGTTTGGCGGGGGCAAAACTATCCACTCGAGTTGTTGGAGCTTATGCGGCGATCAGAAAACAATTTGGTTTAAATATTGGGAAATTTGAAGGTATTGAAGAGCCAATGGCTCGTATTGGCGGGTATACCTATTTTATGGAAGCTGCCCGAAAATATACTACCGGAGGGCTGGATCAAGGAGAGAAACCCGCAGTTGTAACAGCGATCGCAAAATACAATTTCACAGAACATACCCGCGAGATCATAAATGACGCGATGGATATAGTGGGAGGAGCAGGAATTTCCAGAGGGCCACGAAATGTTTTTGCTCATGGATATATTTCTTTGCCGATCGCTATTACAGTGGAAGGCGCAAACATTCTTACAAGAACATTGATGATATTCGGACAGGGAGCTATTCGTTGCCATCCATACGCTCTCAATGAGATTAATGCCTTGATGGATAAAGATGTAAAAGGATTCGATGATAATTTCTGGGCTCATATTGGTCATGTAGGTAGAAACAAAGCCCGTTCGTTTATGCTTAGCATTACACGTGGTTATCTAGCCGGGTCTCCTGTAAGTGGTCCTGCTGCTAAGTATTATCGAAAAATGGCTTGGGCTTCAGCGTCGTTTGCATTTTTTGCTGATATCGCTTTAGGCTCTTACGGTGGCGGTTTGAAAATGAAAGAGAAGATTGCTGGACGATATGCTGATATCCTTAGCTTTATGTATCTAGGAACAGCTACACTCAGAAGATTTGAAGCTGAAGGAAGACGTAAAGAAGATCTCGATTATTTCAAATGGTCGATGGATTATGTTTTCTACAGAATTCAGGAAGCTTTTGATGGTATTTTAAGAGAGATCAAAGTTCCGGGACTTAGTTGGGGATTTAGGTTAGTAGGTATATGGTCACGTTTAAACCCTATCGGAACTTATCCTTCTGATGATCTGGGCCACAGGGTAGCTCAGGCTATGCAAGAGCCCGGTAAGGCAAGAGATCGCATGACAGACGGTATGTATATACCTTCAGATCCGACTGAGGCTGTTGGACGATACGAAAATGCTTTAACTTTAATAACAAACACGAATCCTGTATACAAAAAGCTCTATACAGCAATGAAAAAGCGTGAGCTTCCTAAAGATTCGTTTCTGAACTTGCTGAAACCTGCTCTGGAGAAAAATATAATCACAAAAGAAGAAGCAGAAATGGTTGAAAAAGCAGAAGCAGCAAGAAATGATGCCATTCAGGTAGATGAGTTTACCTTAGATGAATATATGGATGCCACTCCAACCTCACCGGCAGGTGAAGGATTGAAAACCAAAGAAGTGGATAGCCTGGTATAACTGTCTGAATTTTTACTCTACATCTAAAGCCCTTCAGGTTAATTCTTGAGGGGCTTTTTTAGTTTAATATTCTGTATAAATTCTAAATTTAGAATATTATTCTTCGGATTTCTTAATACATGGCATTATATTTAATGAATAATAAAATATTAGGTTAATTCAACCAAATAATGCCATGAAGCTGGACACAACGGATCTTAAAATAGTGGATATTCTTCAAAAAGAAGGGAGAATAGCTAATAATGAACTTGCTTCCAGAATAGGGTTAACTACTACTCCTACTCTTGAGCGTGTAAAGCGTTTGGAACGAGATGGAGTAATTGAAGGATACTCTGCTAAGATAAATCGTGAAGCGGTTGAAAAAGGACTTACGGTTTTTGTAACTGTTACATTAAGTGCGCACCAGTTAAACCGAATGAAAGAGTTTACTTCAGCAGTAAAAGCCATTCCTGAAATATTAGCTTGCTACAATACAACAGGTGAAGGAGATTTTTTACTTCATGTTGTAGCTAAAGACACCAAAGATTATGAGCAGTTGATGAGAACAAAACTCACAACATTACCTGATGTGCAAAGGCTTCATACCAATATTGTATTAAATACCATTAAAGACGAAACAGTGATTCCAGTATTATGATAGACACAAAAGCTAAACAACTTTCATTTGAATCAAGTGCAGTACATGCAGGGTCTGGAAAAAAGGATCAATATAGTTCACATACTACACCAATTTATCAGACTTCTACTTTTGTATTTAAGAATGTTGATGAAGGATCAAAAGCTTTCGCTCATGAAGAAGGCGGAGCCTCTCATATTTATTCAAGATTGGGAAATCCAACGGTAGAGCATTTAGAACGTGCTATTTGTGAGCTAGAAACCTATGGAATGGAAAACCCGGAATTTTTTTCCGGAGTAGCTTTCGGAAGTGGTATGGCTGCCATAACCACAGGAATAATCAGTATTGCTAAAGGTAAGCATATCATTGCTCAGGATGCACTCTATGGTTGTACTAGTCAATTCTTAAAAGAAGAAACTGAAATGCTTGGGATGAGCACTTCTTTTATTGATATGACAGATCTATTCCTGTTAGAAATGGAATTGAAGAAAAATCCTGATACCGCACTCATCTATTTAGAAAGTATCGCTAACCCAACTATGAAAGTGAGCGATATTGAAGCAATTTCAAAACTGGCTAACGAACATGGTGCTTTGGTTATGGTTGATAACACTTTTGCTACTCCTTATCATTTGCAGCCGCTTAAATTCGGAGCAGATGTTGTTGTTCACTCAACTACAAAGTATATGGGCGGACATGGAACAATTATTGGCGGAGCATTGGTTGCAAAAAAGGAATTATTGGATGAAACCGGTGTCTATCTGTTCAGAAAAAACCTGGGTGGGATTTCTGGTCCTATGGATGCTTGGATAACATTGAATGGAGTTAAAACTCTTGCTTTACGAATGGAAAAACACTCTTCAAATGCAATGAAAGTTGCTGAGTTTTTAGAGTCACATCCAAATGTAGAAACGGTTTGGTATCCCGGTTTGGAATCTCATGCCCAACACTCTCTTGCCAGCTCAATTATGACGAATGGTTTCGGTGGAGTGATCTCTTTTGAATTGAAGGATGGTCTCGAAGCGGGAAAATCTCTTATGAATAATGTAAAGCTTTGTACCCTGGCAGTAAGCTTAGGAACAGTAGACACCTTAATACAGCACCCGGCCTCAATGACACATTCTGTTGTTGACGAACAGCTTCGTTGCGATGCCGGTATTTCAGATGGATTGGTGAGATTATCGGTAGGGATCGAAAGTGCTGATGATATTATTGCTGATCTGGAACAAGCGCTTTAGAATTAGGAATTAGGAATTCAAAATGGAAAATTAAGAATTAGATTTGTCATTTCGACCGAAGGGAGAAATCTAAACATTGCGGAGAGAAACCTGTAATATTCTACAGGCTCTGTTTTAATTCGAAATCACAAAGAATTCTTAATTTTAAATTCTACATTCCTAATTCCAAGCCGAAGGCTTGGCGCTACCAGCCACCGCTTGCTCCACCTCCACCGGAACCAAAACCTCCACCTCCGCCAAAGCCGCCAAAGCTCCCACCACCACCGAAGCTTCCGCCTCCACCAAATGATGAGCCACCGCCTCTTCGAGGTCCACCACCTAATAAACTTCCCCAAAACAGAACTTCTCCGGCACTAAGTGTTCTCTTCCCACCACCGTGATTTCCTCCCCGTCCTTTTCTGACCAGTACAAAAATGATCAAAATAATGAATAAAATCACTTCGAAAGGAAAAGAGCCTCCTTCAGAGTTACTCCTACGTTCAGGAAATCCTTCGAACTCACCTGCAGCCAGTTGGATCATAGCATCAGTGGCTCTGTCGATTCCTACATAAATATTCCCTTGTTGAAAATTAGGAGTGAGTATATCGTTGAGTATTCTGTTAGCCATTACATCAGGTATAGCACCTTCAAGACCATAACCAACTTCAATCCTGAATGCACGATCTCCTTCAGAAATAAGAAGTAAAACACCATTGTCACGTTCACCTGCATTCCCTTCCCAAAGTGCCCACTTAGAAAAAGTTACATTAGCTACTTCTTCAATAGAATTTCCTTGTAAAGATTCTATTGTTGCGACGGCAAAAACATTGGAAGTAGTATCCCGATAATTTCTAAGCTTTTGTTCTAAACGGTTTACTTCCGAGCTCGAAAGCATATTAGCATAGTCGTTCACAAACCCTCGAGGATTATCAGGAAGAATATCCTGACCTAAAGCACTTAATGAGATAAATAAGATCGTTATAACTAAAAATAATTTACGCATCTTTATTGTCTCCATAACTTATATCATCCGGTAATTCATTGATGTCATCTTCACCTTGATAGGGGAAAAATTCTCTTAATTTGTCACCTATTTTCAGAACAGCTTCTCTTAAACCTGTTTCATAATCATCAGCCATGAAATATTTGGTAAGGAGTTCAAGCTCGTCATCCCAGAAATCCTGCCCAACTTTCGAATGAATTCCTTCATCTCCCCAGATTGCAATTTTATGATCTTCAGATGCTACATAGATGATGGTCCCGTTCCGTAGTTCTGTTTCATGCATATTGAGTTCTGCAAAAACTTCCTTTGCTCTTTCAATAGGATCTTCTTGCTCACATTTTGCTTCTAAGTGTACACGGATTTCTCCGGAAGAAGATGTTTCGGCTTCGCGTATTGCACGGATTACTGCTTTCTCTTGATCTTCGTTAAGGAATTCTTTCATGGGAATAGTAGTGAGATATTAGACATAAGATGTAAGAGTGTTCTGATGTCTTACATCTTATGTCTTAGTTCTTGTGTCTTTTCAATTACCAAAATCTACGGTTGGAGCGTTTTCTGCACCCTGATCTGCTTCGAAATAAGCCTTTCTTTCAAACCCACCGATAGAAGCAAAGATACTTGTAGGGAATTTCCTGATAGAACTATTGTAATTCTGAGCTGTATCATTAAATCGTTTACGCTCAGTAGAAATTCTGTTTTCAGTACCTTCTAACTGACTTTGCAAATCTCTGAAATTAGAATTTGCCTTCAACTCAGGATAGCGTTCAACAGAAACCAATAATCTGGATAAAGCTCCGCTTAATTCTCCTTGTGCTTGCTGAAATTGTTGAAATTTAGCAGGATCACCTAGATCACTTGCACTAATGTTTACTGAAGTTGCTTTGCTTCTTGCTTCAATTACTGAGGTCAACGTTTCTTGTTCGAAGTTAGCAGCTCCTTTTACAGTGTTTACCAGGTTTGGTATCAGATCGGCTCTTCGTTGATATTGATTTTCAACCTGAGCCCAAGCTCCCTCAACTGCTTCTTCTTTGTCTACTAATCCGTTGTTAACGCTTATTCCAAAAAAAACGAGTAAGCCTACAACAACAAGCCCTATAATTAATTTACCTTTCATGATTTTGTATTTAGTTGTTTAACTTAAGCCCGCTTACGAGCCTAAATTTATTTTGGTTCATTTAATTCAACAATAATCAAAAACTATTCCATTGTCAGACTTACGCCCAAAATTTATCTACTTCGACTTAGATGACACACTTCTTGATCACAAAAAGGCAGAACAGAATGGACTTAAGGATATTCATAAACATTTTGAAGAATTTAATGACATTTCGCTAGATGAACTTTTATCAACCTATCATAAAATTAACAAGGGGCTTTGGGAAGAATATGGGAGAGGTGAGATCGACAGGCACATCCTACACAGAAGGAGGTTTGAAGAAACTTTTATCGAACTTGGTATTTCAGCAAATTTCTATGAAGAAGCGGGAAAAGTATATATGAATTATTATCGTAATCACTGGGAATGGATTATAGGAGCAAAAGAAGCTTTCGACAGAATCAGAGCAACATATAATGTAGGTATAATAACAAATGGATTTGCAGAAACTCAGTGGATGAAGATCAAGCAGTTTGGGTTTGAAGAAATGGTAAGTCAAATTGTCATTTCAGAAGAAATAGGAGTAATGAAACCTCATCCAAAGATATTTGACCACAGCACGGAGTTAGTTAGTATTGAAAGATCAGACATACTATATGTTGGAGATTCACTTTCTTCAGACGTTGAAGGAGGCAAAGCGGCAGGATGGAAAGTAGCTTGGTACACTTCTAGTCCAAGTGAAAAGGGAAAGAAGTTAGCGGATATTGTGTTCGATGATTTCGCAGTTTTAATTGACCTTATTAAAGCATAGGGACAAAATATCCAAGATTTAAAAATTAGCTCTCAGAGCTACAAAAAAGTTTCTGCCCGGTGCTGCAATCCCTGATGAATAAGGTCGGTATCTTTGATCGGTAATATTATCCACACCCGCACTTACTTTCACGGTAGAGTTTAGTTCATAAGCGGAATTCAAATTTAAAGTGTACCAACTTGGAGAATAGGGATTGCCAGAAACATCTTTTGCATACAGATACTCTTTTCCTTTCTCAGATGGAGCTAATTCAGAGTTTGAAAGTTCGCCATTATATTCAGCGTATACATCTATTTCAAGCTTATCATATATATAACTTAAATGTGTTTCTCCGAAAGTAGGAGCTGCGTGTCGGAGCGGAGCAAATGTGCCATCTTCTTGTTCTTCTTCACCTTTCTGGATGTTGATTTGGCTTGATAGTCTGAATCCGGAAGGAAGCTCTACTTTTACCCCTGCCTGCAAACCATAAACCCGGGCCTGAGCGGAATTTTGAATAGCTTGTACTCTGCTGAGCCTGCCGTCGTACTGTATACTATCCTGACCATTTATCATAAAATCTCTTCGTATAAGAGCATCTTTTAAGATAGTATAATAGCCGGTTAAGTTAATTTTAACTGCTTCGCTGATCACTTTTGTAAAACCAAGATCAGCATTATACGCATACTCAGGTTTCAGATTTGAGTTTGGAACAACTACTGAGCCCGGCTCAGAATCAAACACTTTTGCTGCATCATCAATATTCGGAGCTCGGTAACCTGTAGAAAGGTTTGCATTAATTTGAAAAGTTTCATCAAAAGTATATACAAGTCCTAAACTACCAGTAAATGCACCCTCATTAATTGAAATATCATTAAACGGAACCGGGTAGTAAGTTTGGTCGAAAGTAGCAGATAAAAAGAAATGACTATATCTAAGACCGCTTTGAACATTGATCTTATCCGTTAGTTTTAATCTGTGGCTTATGTAACCAGAATATGAGTTCCAATCAGATCCATCGGGATAGCGGGTAGAGGTCGGACTAGTTGTATTATTCTCAATGTCTTCATTAAAGCCAAAAGAAGAGATGTCATTTAAGACGACTTCTCCACCATAGAAAATTCTATTGGAAGAATTAATGTTTTTTTCCAGATCAAGGTTTAAAGTAAATACTTCAACATTTTCTTCCCGGGATACTTTTTGGCTTGATTGAAATCGCCGTGTATGTCTGCTTTCTCTGAAATACTGTTGTGAAAGTGTAAGACTAGCCTGATCAAAGAATTTTCCTTCAGATTTTCGAAGAATATTGAGGTTATTCATTTGCCAAATTTGAGGACCGTAATACCATTCTGCATAACTTGGTTCTCCATTGTCATTAATGAGAGTAAGGCGGTCAAAACGATCCAGATCTGATGATTCGGAATAGTGAAAGCCAAAATTTATGTCCCAACTTTCGTTAGGGGAGTAACGAAGTTTCTGCATCAAATTCAATTGATTGAATCTGGTAGGGGTAAGCACTCTTGGGTTAGAATTTGAAATTACGGAATCACCATTTTGATCCTGTGTTACCTCAAAAGTTCTCAGGTATTCATTAGGACCGTTGGCACCAATTTTCAGATCATCAAAATCTGAATAACTTATACTAGAGAGGGAGGCAAATTTTTCACGGCCTAAATTTACATCAACATGAACAGTTCGTTCATTATTTGCAGATGAAGCTCTGGCAGTACTATTACCTTTAGCGTATAAATCACTATTGGTTGAGAAAACGGGTTTTGAGGTATAAAAACTCATAACACCCCCGATTGCATCACTTCCGTAAATTACTGACCCTGGTCCAAATATGATCTCCGTATTTTGAATCGCAAAGGGATCCAGAGATATAACATTATGAACATTTCCGCTTCTGAATATAGCTGTATTCATTCGAACTCCGTCTACAGCAATAAGAACCCGATTGGTAGCAAATCCTCTAATCATTGGGCTGCCGCCACCTAACTGACTTTTTTGAACAAAGACTTCCCCTGAAACTGTTAGTAAATCTGCCGCGGTTTGGGGGTTTTGAAGCTGAATATTTTCAGGACTAATGGATGTTACTTTCAATGGAACTTCTCTGGTTTCCTGTTTCCAATGAGAAGCAGACACTACAACTTCATTAAGTGCAATATCAGATGGAGACAGAGTCACCATGAATTTCAGTTCTTCAAGCTCTTTGAATTTGTATTTTTTTTCTCTGTATCCGACATAGCGAATAGAAATATTTTCAGAGTCTTTAAACGCTGAAACATCCGCTTGTCCCTGAATATCTGTTATAGCTGATATCTGATTTTTACCATCGTAGATGGTAGCAAATTCAATCGGTAGTCCGGTTGTATTATCAGTAACCGTAATGGTTTGAGCGTTTGCTATTGATGACAACCCAATAAATATGCTTAGTAGTAGCAGTTCCCTCATATAAAAATGTATGCAGATGAATTAAGCTTAAAGATATATAATTACTCTGAGCTCATAAAATTGTGTAAAATTACGTCTTTTTTAACTTTACACGAGCAAACTTTAGTAAAACTTGCTCAATTTAATTTCTGCATTAATCAGTTACTCGTAAAAATTGAATAGCAACTGAAATTATTTAACATATGTATATAGTCAATATGTTAATAGCTCATTTCAACTATTTTTTTGGCGTCATCAGGTGTTATGTTCTGCTTTTCTCCCAATCCCTTCCAGTTTCTCTCTTCGAAACGTTCTTTAATAATATCAGATGTTTTTTCATATTCAGCAGTGTATTCAGAAAGTTTAGTATCCATTTCTAATGAATGAAAATATTCTTCAGTTTTTTTGATTCCGGCTTCCGCTTTTTCTTCTAAAGAACCTTCTGAAATTCCCCAAACCCTTTCCGCATATTGAGCAAGTTTTTCCTTTTTCTCTTCCACTTTATACCTTAATTGGCTTGGATGAATAATTGCCAAAGTACGTGCATGATCGATTCCGTAAAGAGCTGTGAGTTCGTGAGCCATCATATGTGTTGACCAATCGTTTGGAGTGCCTACTCTTAACAACCCGTTCAAAGCCATAGTACAACTCCACATAAAATCAGAAGCAGCATCATAATCCGAAGGATCTTCCATTACTTTAGGAGCTACTTCGATCAAAGTCTGCATCACACTTTCAGCAATTCTGTCCTGAAGTCTGGCAGCTACCGGGTAAGTCATGTACTGTTCAATTACATGGGAGAAGGAATCCACTAAACCATTAGCTATTTGTCTTTTAGGGATTGAATGAACGACCTGTGGATCAAGAATCGAAAACTGTGGAAATAATCCGGGCCCGCCCATAACTCTTTTTTCTTTTGTTTCTTCCCGTGTGATAACAGATCCGGAATTCATTTCTGAACCTGTTGCCGGAAGAGTTAAAACGGTACCAAATGGCAAACCTTCATAAGTTCTGATTCCTTTTGCAAGAATGTCCCAGGGTTCATCTCCTTCATAAGTTGCGGCGCCTGACAGAAATTTAACTCCATCAATTACGGAACCTCCACCTACTGCCAGTATAAAATCTATGTCTTTAGTTTTGATAATATCTAAAGCTTCTAATAATACCGCGTATTCCGGGTTCGCAGGAACTCCGCCAAATTCTGTAACATCAAATTCTTTTAAAGCTTGGGTTACCTGATCATACACACCGTTCTTTTTTATGCTTCCGCCTCCATAAACCATTAGTACTTTTGAGTTTTCAGGAATTTCAGAAGAAAGTTTAGAGATCTGATCTTTCCCGAAAATGATTTTGGTTGGATTTTGAAATTCGAAGTTTAGCATAGAATAGATAAGTGGTTATAGGTTGTTAGTTGAATTTAGTTACTTGGATACCAATCTTTTAAAATCACATTTACTTCAGGGTTGCCAACAGACATTATTTCTTTAAATCTTTCAATGTCTTGCCCACGATGGTGATAAGGGTACATTGTAGTAGGAGAAAATTCGATCACAGCACTTGCAGCTTGGTAGATGTCCATCGTGTAAGGTAAATTCATGCAAACAAAAGCTATGTCAATATTTTCCAGATTCCTCATCTCAGGAATATCTTCGGTATCTCCCGACAGATATACATTCGTTCCTCCAAAATCGATCACATAGCCGTTTCCTCTTCCTTTTTTGTGTCTGGAAGACTCATCATCCGGTAAATTATACATGGCCACTCCTGTAATCGGAATTCCCATTTGAGTAGTAGTTTCTCCATTTCCTATGACTACAACTTGATCCTGTTTATCATCGGCCAATCGATCAGCAACAGCTTGCGGAACTACAAATATTGTGTTTTTAGTATCTAATCCCGTAATAGTTTCTGAATTCAGGTGATCACCATGGATGTCTGTGATCAAAATGAGATCAGGTGCATTAAAATCAGCGAATTTATCTGCACCACCATATGGATCTACGAAAATTGTTTTATCATCAAAAGTGAAAGCTACAGTTCCATGATTTACCGGGTGTACAGTTAGTTCACCTTTTTCAGTATCATAAGTATCAGCAGTACTTGATAGTTGAGCTACGACTGAGATGGTTGCAAACGCAAAGATTATTAGAAGTGATAAGGACTTTTTCATAGTTATCTTTTTTATTGGTTGTATAGTCAACAATGACGAATCTTTTTTAATTCAAACCAGCCCAAAAAATTAGTCGGTTTTTTAAACATATATTTACCAGGCTTTATACAGGTTTTGTTTTGTCTTTTAATACACTATTGGTTAATCTATACTTTTAGAATTAAGACTATTCACAGGTAAATTTTAAAATTCTATGCCTACGGCAAAAAAGACTTTATTGATTAGTTTATTGGTGTTTTCAACGCTGATCTTTAGTGCTTGTTCTTCAAGTAAGAATACAAGTTCACCAAATTCAGAAAGAGTTTCTCAACAAAAAGCTGAACAACCCAGCAAAGCAGAACTAGAAGAAATTTATTGGGCCAGAATTGACAGCTCAAAGATGAATTTCACAAAAGCGGATGTAAAATTCATGACTGGAATGATCGGTCATCATGCTCAAGCATTGATTATGTCGCGATTGGCCCCGGAAAATGGAGCTAGTCCTCAGGTTCGTACATTAGCAGCGCGAATAATTAATGCTCAAAAAGATGAGATTGCTACTATGCAAACGTGGTTGCGCGATAGGGATCAACCAGTACCGGAAGTACACATAGATGGTTTAAATTTAATGATTCATGGTACTGATATGGATCATTCAGATCATATGAATATGGCAGGAATGCTGAGTCAGGAACAACTCGTGGAATTGAGCAATGCAAAAGGAAAGCTATTTGATGAATTGTATCTGAAATATATGATTCAGCATCATCAGGGTGCAGTTACCATGGTGCAAACTTTGATCAATACGGATGGAGCGGCGCAAGACGAGCAAGCATTCAGGTTATCTACGGACATAAATGTAGACCAGATCACAGAAATTGAACGAATGAAACGTATGCTGAATGAGATTCAGTCAGAATCCTAAAATAAGTACGGAACTATTTTTACGCTATCTAAACAAAACATAAACCAGTAATATCAATATGAAAAAGAACAGATTTTTTTCACGCAAACCATTGCAAAGCTTTTGGGTTTTTCTGATCGCAGCAGCTTTGGTTACTTATGCTTGTTCATCCACTGAGCAGATGATGGATGTAGAGTATTCATCACCAAATGTAACTTCACTTTCAAACGTTGAATCACCTTCACCTGACCCAAGAGTGGGATTAGGGGCCGGACTTTTTGATGCTGAAGAGGCACTTTGGAACCTTAAGAAATTATCCAGCACTCCTCCCCCGAAAGATTTTTTGGGAGTAACTAATTCAGATCTGGCATTTAAAGGAAACTATGCCATTCAGGGAAATTATAATGGAGTAGTTGTCTGGGATATTTCGGATCCTTCAAATCCGGTTTTGGTAAAAGATTATTTATGCCCTGCTTCACAAAGTGATGTTTCTGTATACGGCAACTTGATGTTTGTATCAGGTGAAGGCTATAGTGGCAGACTTGATTGCGGTACAGAAGGAGTACAGACTGCAGTAAGTGAAAAAAGACTGAGAGGTATCAGAATTTTTGATATTACTAATATTGAAGAGCCTGAATATGTAGCAAATGTTCAGACTTGCCGTGGTTCACATACACACTCTGTTCTTAAAGATCCGAGTGACGATGAAAACGTGTATGTATATGTATCAGGATCAGCTCCTGTTCGTCCTGAGGAAGAATTACCGGGATGCAAAAGTGTATCTCCTGATGAAGATCCTAATTCAGCTTTATTCCGAATTGAAGTGATAAAAGTGCCACTTTCAAATCCTGAAACCGCAGCTATTGTAAGTTCACCAAGAATTTTTGAAGATCTGGAAGAACCCCCTTCACACGGTTTAGCTCCGGCTGAAAGACAAGCTCTTGCTGAAGCAAAAGCGAATGGCGCTTTCACTTTCGAATTTAACGGCTCCGAAAGAGTAATGTCTAACGGTTTAACCCAAAGATTACTGAATGTACTAATTGAAGAAAGGGGAGGAACTGCAGGAGAACCAACTGCTGCTGATAGTGCTGCATTAAGAGAAAGAGGTACTGAACTGGTAAATCAAATGTTTGGTGGTGGCGATGACTCAGGAAGAAAAGGGCCAAATCAATGCCATGATATTACTTTGTATCCTGAAATCGGTTTAGCAGGCGGAGCTTGTGAAGGATATGGTCTTTTGCTGGATATTTCAGATCCTGCAAATCCGACACGAATTGATGCTGTAGCCGACTCAAATTTTTCATACTGGCATTCTGCAACATTCAGCAATGACGGAAAAAAAGTATTATTTACGGATGAGTGGGGTGGCGGTGGCCAACCTAAATGTCGTGAAAGTGATCCAATGGAATGGGGAGCAAATGCGATCTTTACTATTGAAAATGGAAAAATGAAATTCCAGGAATATTATAAGATGCCTGCTCCTCAAACTTCACAGGAAAACTGTGTTGCTCATAATGGCTCATTGATTCCGGTTCCCGGACGTGAGATCATGGTTCAGTCATGGTATCAGGGTGGAATTTCAGTATTTGACTGGACAGACCCTAACAATCCGGTTGAGATCGCATTTCAGGATTACGGACCTGTAGCTGCAGACCGAATGGCTAGCGGTGGAAGTTGGTCAGTTTATTGGTATAACGGCGCTATTGTAAGTTCAGAGATCGCCCGTGGACTTGACATCTTTGAACTGGAAGCCAATCCTTACATCACTCAAAATGAAATTGATGCAGCGAATACAGTTAAGCTTGACTATTTGAATGCTCAAGGTCAGCCTAAATTTGAATGGCCGAAAACTTTTGCTCTTTCCAAAGCTTACGTAGATCAGCTTGAAAGAAATAAAGAGTTGGATAATACCACTGTTGAAATGGCTCGACAGAGCTTAGCTAATGCTGAAGCAGCAAATCCAAAAATGAGAAAGAAAATTTTGACTGAGCTTGCTGATAAAATGGATGGCATGGCTTCAGGTAATGAAAAAGTAAAAATGCTGGTTGAATCGGTTAGAGGATTAGCGTCAAATCCATAAGCAGTAGCATTTATAATTAGTTATTTTAAAACCCTGATGTAGTTTTACTCTGCATCGGGGTTTTTTATTTAAAATTGTGAAATTATTTCATGCAAAAAGAATTACAGCTCAGAGTCATACCGGAAGTAGCCGCTCAACAAGATGAGTTAAAAGCTTATATCTCCAAAACTACGGACATAAGTGAATCTGAAATCACTCATGTTGAAATTCTGAAGCGTTCTATTGATGCCCGCCAACGACAGGTAAAGATCAATTTAAAAGTACGAATTTATATAGGAGAGGCATTTGAGGAAGAGAAAGTAACTCCTCCGAAATTTGAAAATGTACACGACAAAAAAGCTGTAATCATTGTTGGGGCAGGACCGGCAGGGTTATTTGCTGCGTTGAAATGCATTGAGCTTGGGATGAAACCTGTAGTTCTGGATAGGGGAAAAGATGTGAAATCCCGAATCAAGGATCTGAAAAATATCAATGTAAATCACATTGTAAACCCTGATTCTAATTACTGTTTTGGGGAAGGTGGAGCCGGAACATATTCTGATGGAAAGTTATATACACGATCGAAGAAAAGAGGAGATGTAAATCAGATTTTGGAACTGTTGGTGTCATTCGGTGCAAAAAAGGATATTCTGGTTGATGCCCATCCACATATCGGAACGAACAAGCTGCCAAGAATCATCGCAAAGATCCGTGAATTCATTTTAGAACATGGCGGAGAAATTCATTTCAATTCGAAAGTTACTGATCTGCTGGTCGAGAATGATCAAATGAATGGAGTTCAGCTGGCTAATGATGAAGTTTTTGATGCAAAATTCGTAATTCTGGCAACAGGACATTCAGCCCGAGATATATTCGAATTGCTTCACAAAAAAGGAATAGAAATTGAAGCTAAGCCCATAGCGATCGGAGTTAGAGTAGAACATTCACAATCTTTGATCGACTCCATTCAGTACAATTGTGATGAGCGTGGAGAGTATTTGCCTCCGGCACCTTATAAGATCGTGAAGCAGGTTAATGAAAGAGGAGTGTATTCCTTTTGTATGTGTCCGGGTGGAGTAGTAGCAGCTTGTGCAACCAAACCCGGTGAAGTGGTCACAAACGGATGGTCGGGTTCTCAACGATCTCGCCCGACAGCTAATTCCGGAATTGTAGTAGAGCTTGAGATGGATGATTTCAAGGAATTTGAAGAATACGGTCCGCTGAAAGTGATGGAATTCCAAAAAGCTATTGAGAAAAAAGCGTGGGAAGTAGCAGGAAAGACTCAGAAAGTTCCGGCTCAAAGATTAGTGGATTTTACCAAAGGAATTGTATCCAAAGACTTGCCGAATACTTCATACACTCCGGGGCTGACATCAGCTAACTTACAGGAAGTTTTCCCAGACTTCATGTACAGAGCTTTGAAAAACGGGTTTCTTGAGTTTGGTAAAACCATGAAAGGATACTTAACTAATGAAGCAGTAGTTCATGCACCGGAATCCAGAACTTCCAGTCCGGTAAGAATTCCCAGAGATCATAAAACATTAGAACATATCAGGATAAAAGGGTTATTTCCATGTGGAGAAGGAGCGGGCTATGCGGGCGGAATTGTGTCGGCAGCTATTGATGGTAGGAAATGCGCTGCCGCTATCGCGGAATTGAATAATTAGGAATAGGTAAATATAAAATTAGGAATTAATTATGAAATACGGACTATCCGGAAGTTTTACGGCAGTTGAAGGGAAAGGGGATGAGCTGGCTTCGATCTTAGAAGAAGCGGCGAACCTGATGAAAACAGCAAAAGGGTGTCTGGTCTACATTGTGGGGCAGCAGTCAGATGATAAAGATATCGTGCACGTTTTTGAAGTCTGGGATTCTAAACAAGACCACGATGATTCACTAAGTATTGATGGTGTTCGTGAACTGATTGGAAAAGCGATGCCCATTATTGATGGAAAACCAAGTGGAACTGAAATCGATATTGCAGGTGGATGAGAGGTTTTGAATTAGGAATAGAGGAATATGTGAATTAGGAATATGTGAATTAGGAATATGAGAATTAGGAATAGGGGAATATGAAGATAGAAAAAGCCACATTAGCAGACTTAGAAGAACTCAATGAATTATTTGACGGTTACAGAGTTTTTTATGAAAAGGAATCAGATAAACCAGCAAGCAAAGCTTTTTTGAAAGAACGTATTGAACAGAATGAGTCGGTTATCTTTATTTCCCGAAATAATGACGGCATTGCTACCGGTTTTGTTCAGTTATATCCATTGTTTTCGTCAACCAGAATGAAACGATTTTGGTTATTGAATGACCTTTATGTTAATCAAGCTTATAGAGGTCAAGGATTTTCAAAAGCTCTTATTGAAAGATCTAAAGAACTTTGTCTCGAAACTTATGCTTGCGGTATGATGTTGGAAACAGCGAAAGATAATCATGTTGGAAATCAGCTTTATCCGGCAACCGGCTGGAGTTTAGACAAAGACCACAATTTTTATACGTGGGATGTTGAGAACTAAAACAATGTAGCAGGATTGATCGCCAAAAATTCTTCCCAGGGTAATCCGGTTTTGCCAACTAAGAGGATTTTGTGAGGATTAAATTCTTTCTTAAATGCTTCCATGCCTTTTGCAGTCTGGGTTTTCCCGCTTTTCACTTCGATACCGATTACTTTTTCATTTTTCTCTAAAACAAAGTCAATTTCATCATTTCGATGACGCCAATATTTTAGCGAGAAATCTTCTGATAAAGAAGCATTCAGAAGATGAGCGCCAATAGCAGACTCAACCCATCGTCCCCAGATATCAGGTTTAGCAGTGATCTCATCAAGAGAATAAGATGACAGAGCAGAAATAAATGCTGTATTGTGAACCTGAAACTTAGGACTTGAAGCTCTTTGTCTGATTAAATTTGGCGAAAATTTTTCGATACCTCCAAGCAAACCTGCAGTATCTAATAAGTGTAAATAATGAGATAAAGTGGTAGTATTTCCCGCATCCTGAAGTTGGCCAAGCATTTTGTTGTAGGATAGTATTTGACCTGAATATTCACAACCAAGTTCAAAAAGTCTTTTCATTAAAGCAGGTTTTTCTACCCTGTTGAGCATTAGAATATCTTTTGATATAATTGTGTCAATCAGGGAGTTACGAATATATTTTTTCCATCTTTCTTCCTGATAGAAGAGTTCTGCGGCTCCGGGATATCCACCAAACCAAACATACTCACGCTCACTAATTCCAAATGCTTCTTTCATTTCGGAATATGACCAGTGCCCCAAATAAGTATTTTCGAATCTTCCAGCTAAACTCTCTGTCAAACCCTGCTGAAGCATTAGCCTGGAAGAACCAAGCAATATTACTTTCAACGGAATATTATTTTTTGAGTCGGTGTCCCATTCTTTTTTTACAACTTCGCTCCAATTCTCAATTTTTTGAATTTCATCAAGAATTAATAAACCTTCAGCACTATCAGATCTGTTTAACTTTATCCTTGCTGTTTCCCATTGTTGTTCTATCCAAGTCTGCTGGCCACTTAAAACAGCATCAGCTGAAGCGAAATGAGAAACTATAGATATGTCATTAATTATTTGAGAAACCAAAGTAGTTTTGCCAATTTGTCTGGGACCATAAACCACTTGTAAAAAAGCTCTTGGCTCATTTAAGATTCTGTTTTGGAGGATGTTTTTCTCAGCTCTGTAAATCATAATAACAAATTACTCAATGCAATGAGTAAATTTACTCAAATAGTTTAGTAAATGGAAAATATAAATATTACACTCCTTGAACCCTTTTTCTCCGGATCTCATAAGCAGTGGGCAGAAGGATTACAGAAACACTCTAAGCACAACGTTCAAATTCTAAGTTTGCCCGGTCGACACTGGAAATGGAGAATGCACGGTGGTGCGGTTTCTTTAGCAAAACAATTCAATGAATTAAAAGAACCTCCTGATCTAATTCTCGCTACTTCGATGCTGGACCTCACTACATTTCTTTCACTGACCAGAAAGAGATCGGCAAACATTCCGGTGGCGATGTATTTTCATGAAAATCAGTTGACTTATCCATGGTCGCCACAAGACAGAGATGTAAAGAAGAAGCGAAATAACCACTATTCCTTTATCAATTATGCTTCAGCACTTGCAGCTGATAAGGTGTTTTTTAATTCGAAATATCATATGGATTCTTTTTTGGGAGCGTTACCTAAATTCTTAAAACAGTTTCCGGATAAGAGAGAAAGAGATAATATCGAAGTGATCAAAGAGAAAAGTGAAGTGCTGCATTTAGGATTAGATCTGAAAAGATTCGAAGATTTCCGTTCATCAGATAAAGAAAAACAATCCGAGGCTACCATTTTATGGAATCACAGATGGGAGTATGACAAAAACCCGGAAGAATTTTTCGAGACTTTATTTGGGTTAAAAGAAAAAAAAGTGCCATTTAAGTTAGTTGTGTTGGGAGAACAAAATGATGTAAATCCTCCGATATTTGATGAAGCAAAAGAAAAACTCAAAGATGAAATCTTACATTGGGGATATGCTGATTCTTTTGACGACTATGCGAAATGGCTTTGGCGCGCAGATATTCTTCCTGTAACTTCAAATCAGGATTTCTTTGGAGGAAGCGTGATCGAAGCCATGTATTGTGATTGTTTTCCGTTACTCCCTAATCGCTTAGCATATCCTGAGCATTTACCGGAAGAGTTGGACAGAGAATTTTTATACGAAGAAGGAGAGCTTCCCGCCCGATTGGAAACAGCCATCGAAAGTGTAATGGGAATTCGTCAGGTGGATTACCAAAGCATAGTTAAGAAATACGATTGGAACGAGTTAATTGAGAAGTACGATACTAAGTTAGAAGAACTAAAATAGATTTTTAGGACTGAAATCCTGACTTGTGAGCTTGTAACAATTTATAATTTTAGTAGTAAAAGCTTCAAATTAAAATTGAAGCTAATGCAGCTCACAAAAGAAAAAGTATTATCACACTTTGAGTTAGCAGCAAGAATTTACGCTGCAACCATGTTGCTCACTTATGGATTCGGAAAACTATTGGGCGGGCAGTTTTATCAAGGGAGTATCCCCGAAACTGTAGCGTCTTTACCACTTTCGGAAGTAGGAGGTTTTGATCTAGCATGGACGTTCTTCGGATTTTCTTACGGATATATTCTTTTTATCGGAGGAACTCAGATTCTGGGATCTTTCATGTTGCTTTTCCATCGAACTAAATTACTTGGTGCGGCTACACTTATTCCGGTTTTGCTGAATATTATTGTTGTGGATTTTTTCTTTGAGATTTCTACCGGCGCCATGCTAAGCGCGATTAGTTATTTAACGGCTGTAAGTTTTGTGGTTTTCTATAACAGAGAAAAAGTGATCAAAGCAATTAAAGCAGTTATTCCGGATTCCGGAGAAAAGAAACGAATGGGGCAAAAGCTTTTAAAGCTTGGAATAGCGATAGCTATTGTGGCCGTAATAGTTCTACTAGAAAACCAGATGCTGAATTTTGTTGGCAGATGATTTTATAAATCTCCAAAAACGTCAACCCATAGTTCTTCAACCTGATCTCTTGCCCATTGGTGTTTTCGTAAAAATTTAAGGCTGGATTTTATACTTGGGTCGTTTTTAAAACAATTTATGTCAACGTGAAAGCTCAACTGCTCCCACCCGTAAAAGTCGACCAAATCCTCTACAATTTGGGCTAATTTTATGCCATGCAGAGGATTATTCGGTTGTTCCTGACTCACGCTTTTTCGGCAGTTTCCTTTAGTTTAGGGAGAACTGCTTTCCAACCTTTTTGAGTATCTATGTAGCGCTCCTTACCATTTTCTACATATTTGTAGCCTTTTTGAGTGATGGTCAATTCAGTTTTGCCATCTTCTTCTTCAAGTTCATAAATGATCACAAGGTAGTTTTCCAAAGTATCTTCGATTCCTGAATTAGCTGGAAAAAGCGTGTGTTCCAATAGTTTGTTAGGAACGGATCGAATTACCTCTCCTTTTACAACAGTAATCTCTTTTTCGTTTTGTTTGATATAATAGTTGGCTTTACTTCCGGGAGTCCAGTTGCTGTCGCAACGAGAGCCAAACATATATTGTTCAATTTTATCGGGATTTGTAAGTGTTTCCCAAACTTTTTCTGCGGATGCATCAATTGTAGTTTCAAAAACTATACTGTTTTCCATAGTGATTATTTAATCGTCTTATTTAACCAGTTAATCATTTCATTAAAGGCCTTTTCACGAACCTCTTTTTTTGATAGAAAAATATCGTGGATTGCATTTTCCACAGGGATGAAGGTAACTTTTTTTCCCAATTTCTTTCCAGTTTCTTTTATGTCTTCAACATTTAATACCATATCCATTCCCAGAACCTCAGGAGACCACTTTTTTGCTATATCAGATCGTTTAGAGTGCATAACCAATATCGGTTTTGAAATACCTGATGCTGATCTCACTTTTTGTTGAGCATTAAAAACAGCAATCAACCACTTAAAATATGCCGGGAAACCACGTTCGGGTTTCCAGTTTTCATTGAATTCCCATTCTCCATAATATGATTTCAGTAAACTTCGGTTATATAAACTTGATAACGGTTTACTTTTATTAGCATAGGGCATAAAAAAAGAAATTATCCGGGCAAAAAACAGATTTATATCTCGTTCTGCTTTAGAAAGGTTGAACTCGAAAAAAGGGGAGTTCAAAATCAATGCAGAAATCAAATCACTTTTTTCACCAAAATTCGCATACATGCTTGCAATCAAACCACCGGTAGAATGTCCAAGTATTACAATTTCATTTCCATTCTCTTTGTCTATGATGCTGAGAGATTCTGTAATCTCCTCGTAATATTCTGAAATATCTCTGCAATAATTCGGGTGCTGGTGAGGGAGAAGGGATCGCCCGTATTTTCTAAGATCAAGCGCAAAGAAATTGTAATCGTTTTTATGAAATCCTTCGGCTAAATGGGGGTGAAAAAAATAATCATTAAAACCATGAATATAGAGCACAGACTTTTTTCCCTTAATGTTTTTAGTTGATCGAATTAAACTCGCAATTACTCTTCCTTCGTAATCATCAGGGAAATGCAGTGTCTGTTTGGTGAAATCGTTAAGCGTCATTACTCAATTAAGAATGGTTCAATGATGATTTAATAGCTGAAGTGTTGAACGAATTATAGAATTAAAAGTTCTGATCATAGTAAACCTGTATTAATCAACGATCTCGTATTTTTCTTCTACATGTTTAAAATCTTCTTCGATCATCTTTTTCAGAACTTTCAGGTCAATATCAGACAATCTTTTAATATAAAGACACGATTTCCCGGTTTTATAAGGCCCGAGTTTGCTTAAGAGCTCTTCTCTTTTCTTTAATCCGCCAAGTATATATAAGGTAATAGACTGCTTCCTGTTCGAAAAGCCTGTCATGAGCATATTGCCTTCACGGCCGCTTTCATATTTATAGTGGTAGGTACCAAAACCAACGATAGAGGTTCCCCACATTTTTGGCTCTCGTCCTGTAATTTCTTTCATCATATCATGAATTCTGGTACAATCTTCTTTTCTTTGAGGGTCTTCAATAGCGTTCAGGTAATCCTGCACCTTGAGTTGGGTTGGTACAGTTTTGTTGTTTGCTTTAGCCATAAGAATCTTTGATCTGAATTCGTGATTGTAAACGGTACATTCTATATTCTTAACCATGAAATTGCAAGTTAAAAAATATTTCGGCCCAAGTACTTTAGTCACAGCGGCTTTCATTGGTCCCGGAACAGTTACCGTTTGTACACTAGCAGGGGTTAATTCAGGATATACTTTGCTTTGGGCTTTACTCTTTTCAGTAATTGCTACGATTGTACTGCAAGAAATGACCGCTCGCCTGGGTTTAATCACTCAAAAGGGATTTGGCGAAGCAATTCGTGGTGAACTGCAACATCCGTTATTAAGGATCTTTGGGATCACACTGGTTTTGGGTGCAATTGTAATTGGTAATGCAGCATATGAAGGAGGAAATATATCCGGGGCTGTTCTTGGTTGGAACGAAGTTTTACCTACTGTAAATATTATATTAGAGGGAGTAGAAATCAGATTAGTTCCACTGATTATAGGCGGGATTGCCTTTTGGTTACTGTATTCAGGAAATTTTAAGCGAATTCAGAATTTTTTGGTCGGTCTGGTTGTAGTAATGAGTGTGGTATTTCTGGCAACAGCAATTATGATCGCTCCTGATCTTTCAGAAATAATTAAAGGGTTGTTTATTCCTTCTGCTTCAGCCGACGAGATTCTATTGGTTATGGCGTTAATAGGAACGACCGTTGTTCCATATAATTTATTTCTGCATGCGTCATCCGTGCAACAAAAATATTCTGAAACAGGTCAGCTTTCGGATTTGAGAAAAGAAAATATGGTCGCCATTATTTTAGGTGGAATTATTTCTATGTGTATTGTGATAACAAGTGCGGCATCAGGAAGTTCTGGTTCAGAAATCAAGAACGCAGCAGATATGGCTGTACAGCTTGAACCATTATTGGGCAGTTGGGCAAAAGACTTTTTAGGATTGGGTTTGGTGGCTGCAGGAATCTCATCTGCTATAACAGCACCCCTGGCAGCGGCATTTGCAGCGAAAGGAATTCTGGGTTGGGATATAGATATGAAGCATCCAAAATTCAAAGCAGTCTGGATTATCATTCTGGCAATTGGCGTTTTGTTTTCAATGCTGAGTTTTAGTCCTGTAAGCATTATCCAGTTTGCTCAGGTAGCCAATGGAATATTACTTCCAATGGTAGCAATATTTTTGATGTATATCGTAAACCAAAAGAAAGTGTTAGGGGATTATGTGAATACAACCATTCAGAATATTTTGGGTATCGTAGTAGTTCTAGTGGCGTTATTGGTTGGCTTCAGAAGTTTAAATAGTGTATTTCAATTTTTATGAAAACAAGCATCGACTTAAATTGTGATCTGGGAGAATGGATATCAGAAGATGGTCCCGATCTTGATAAAGCTATTATGCCTTACATTTCATCGTGTAATATTGCTTGTGGTGGGCATATTGGTGATGAAATCAGTATGCGATGGACAGTAATTCTGGCTAAAAAAAACAAAGTAAAGGTGGGGGCTCATCCTTCTTATCCGGACCGGGCAGGGTTTGGGCGAAGGCAGCTCGAAATGAGCCGGGATCGACTTAAGAACAGTATCAAAGACCAAATACTAAGCTTAAAAGAAATTGCAGACAGAGAAGGAGTGGAGCTTCATCACATAAAACCCCACGGAGCATTATATAATGTGGCTTCAGCATACAGAGACATTGCTAAAACGGTAGCTGAAGCTATCAAAGAATTGAGTCTGGATGTTGTTGTTTATGGACAATCAGGATCAGAGTTCGAAAAAGCGGTTCTGAAGAATGAACTGAAATTTTGTGCTGAAGTATTTGCAGATCGCGCGTATGAAGATGACTTAAGATTACGATCTCGCGGACAAGAAGGGGCCGTTCTTCATAAAAAAGAAGAAGTTTTGACACAAATTTTTAAAATGGTGATCGAAGAAAAGGTTATCGCATACTCAGGCAAGGAATTACCTATCAAAGCTGAAACTATTTGTTTACACAGCGACACAAAAGGTTCCGAGGAGCTGGCCAGAAATATTCATCAATTTCTAAAAAATCATGGAGTCAGGATCTCTGCAACTTAATGGAATTTCCTGGACTGTTTTCCGGATGGGTGAAACTACCTGGCTACTGCAGCCAAATGCAGAGAGAAGATTATTAGATGTTATACATCAAGCTGCTTTTCTTTTAGAATTTTCGGAAATACAAGGATTAACAGATGTGATTCCTGCATATGAATCGCTGACTGTTATTTTTAACTCTTCTGATATCAATGTTAAAGAAGTTCTTTCCGACCTTGAGACAAAAAATATTGAGTCCGAGTTAAATTCGAAAACTCATGAAATAAAAGTTTGTTATGAATTGGGAATGGATTGGAAGGAGATGGAAACCAAAACCGGGCTTACAAAAGAAGAGATAACTTTCATTCATTCTTCACGGGAATATTCAATTGCGATGATGGGTTTTCTGCCCGGGTTTATATTTCTGGATGGGCTGGATGATCGTATTTCAGTTTCAAGAAAAGAAAATCCCAGAACAAAAATTCCGGCAGGATCAGTAGGGATTGGAGGAAATCAAACAGGAATATACTCTCTTGAAAGTCCTGGAGGATGGCAAATTATTGGCAGATCTCCATCTTCTTTTTTTGATATAACTTCTGAGCCACCAACAAAGTTTAGACCTGGTGACAAAGTAAAGTTTGTCCGAATAACTAAAGCGGAATTTGAAACCCAGGAGAATAGAAATGGGTAAACTTACTGTACTGGATGGAGGCTTGTTCACTACTATACAAGACAAAGGAAGATCAGGATATAGAAAATATGGAGTTCCTTCTTCCGGAGTAATGGATATCTCTGCATATAAAAAAGCTAATTTCTTAGCGGGTAATTCTAAAAATGCACCGGTTCTGGAATGCACATTAAAGGGAGGGAAGTATCAATTTAATACTGACGCCACTATAGCGATAACAGGTGCTTTAATGAACCCCGGTATTAACGATAACGGAATAGAAATGAACACTTCTGTTAAGGTCAGAGCTGGAGAAACACTGGAATTGGGATTCGCCAAAAAAGGATGTCGGGCTTATGTGGCGATAAGAGGTAGCTGGGATATTGATAAAGTTATGGGGAGTTGTTCCACTTTTACATTGGGGAAATTTGGAGGCCTGAATGGAACTCCGTTGAAAAAAGGTGATCAGATAAGCTGGCAGGAAATTCCAGAAAGCTTAGAACCCCGAACATTACAAAATGATGGGATTCCTTATTACAGTTCTAAAATAACCATTGAATTTATACCCGGACCGGAATGGGATCAATTGAATGATCAGGAGAAAGATAGATTTTTGAATTCGTCTTTTAGGGTAAGTTCGAAAAGTAACCGAATGGGTATAAGATTGGAATCAGAAAAGCCCATTGCGATGAATCAGGTTGATATGAAATCCTCGGGAGTAATACCGGGAATCATACAACTTCCACCAAATGGTCTGCCCATTATTTTGATGAAAGACGGGCAAACGGTGGGTGGCTATCCGAGAATCGGTAAAATTTTAGACATTCATTTAAACCGAATTGCTCAAGTGCCAATAAATGGAACCATCAGATTCAAAGAAGTGAAAGATTTTATTTAAGAATTGAGGCGATAAATAAAATTTTATTCAAGTTCGAATATAAAAGAGCCTGCTTGAAATAGGCAGGCTCTTTTTACTCCCGAATTTTGGTTTATAAACTTATTTAATCAATGTTAGTTTTCTTGTTTCTGTAAAATTCCCTGCTTTTAATACATATATATAAATACCACTTGAGAGTGAGCTGGCATCGAATGAAACGGTATAAACGCCAGGGGATTTCTTTTCAGAAACAAGAGTTGCGACACTTTGACCAAGCATATTAAAAACTGTAAGTTGAACTTCTGCATTTACAGGAACTCCATATTCAATAGTTGTAGTAGGATTGAATGGGTTTGGATAGTTTTGTTTTAAAGTAAAGTTCTTGGGAAGATTTCCATCAGATTCATTAGAAATGCCGAGGTTAACTTGAAAACTTAAATGTTCTGACCAATCACTTGTTCCGGAAGCATTGGTAGCCGAAATTCTCCAGTAATAAGTTCCTGTTTCCAGGTCTTTAAGTTCAAAACCAGTTTCACTTAATTCGGAAGCTTGGGCTATAATATTTGAGAAATCATTGTTATCCGAAACCTGAATATTATAAGATTGAGCGAAGCTGCTTTCCCCCCATGTAAATTGAACTACAGAAGATTCAACAATCGCTCCATCTGCAGGCTCCCAGGATGGAGTATCCGGTATTGGTAATTCTGTTGTAAAACTTTGAACTACTGTCCAATCTCCGTTCCCACTAACGTATATGGGTCTCATTCTCCAATAATAGGTCGTATCCGGGAGTATGTGAGGGATAGTCGTCGCAGTAGTATCTCCAATTCCTGAAACTGTTATAGATTGTTTGAAACCTGTATCAAATGAAGCCTGTAGCTCATAACCAATCGCACTCGTAGAGGCCGTCCATTCAAACTCTACAGGAATACTAACATCATTTCCTTCATTAGCCGGAGAAACAAGCTGTAGAATTCCTTCATTATTTTCGGGCATAGTTGTAAAGTTCAATGTTTGAGACCAATCAGATTGTCCGGCTTCATTTACAGAAGCTATTCTCCAATAGTATTGAGTATCATATTCTAGACCTGAAATTGTGGTTGTATGAGTCCAAAAATAGACGCCTGTTCCTGCAATTAAAGTATCAATTACAGTTGAGTTAAAGTCAGAAGAGGTACTTAGTTGAAGATGATTAAAATCATTTTCAGTAAAACCAAATTGCATAGATCGGGCATTTCCAATATCCATTTCCCAAAAGAAAGTAATCCGGTTGGGTGTATTTATGACATTATTGGAGGGATTTACTAACTCAGGCGCATTCGTTAATGTATCTATAGTTGTAAACGAAGTCGCATTACTTGATAGATATATTTCTCCATTACTATCAAGGGCTGAAACAATTACAGAATACTCTGTAAAATAATCCAGTTCTGCATCTGCTTCTGTTAAAGTATAGTTTGTTTCAGTGAGCCCTTCTTTCTCAAACAGGACTTCGTCGGCAGCACTTGGACCGTTTATAAACGTCAAATTATAAGAAGCGGCATCAGCATCACTGTGCCACTTAATAGTGGGCTCAAGAGATACAAATGTAGTATCATCAGAAGGCTGATATACATAAAAGTCAAGATTTGCTTCTTGATCTCCTCCAAAGGTATATACTTCCATTCCATTTTCAATAAGTATACTGGCAGGTACCGGAAGCTGAGTAAGGCTGCCTTCTTGAAGCTCATCGAAACGACGATTATTGTACCATGCGATTGGACCATTTCCTGTTGGGCCAACTTCAATCATCCATTCGTAATAAATGGCATCAAGTATTTCCTGATCAGTTTCAGAACCTGATAACATTGGTAATCCGCCATTATCTGATCTTGTTAAATTAATAAGATTGGTCGCTTCTGTTTTATCGCCACCTGTTCTTACTATTGCTTCGGCTCTTAACAGATTGTTTGAAGCTTTAAAGATGAAGGGCATAGGACCAAAAGCTCCTTCAAAAAAGTTATGTTCAGGGTACTTAGTCCAGGTGTAGTTTCCAAAGAAATAGTAACCCCTTTCAGGTCGGAATGGGGCAACTCCAGAATAAGTAAAATCGGTAGAGAATCTATTATCATCTGAAGAAGCTATCCCGGGATCCGATCCATCTTGTGGATAAGCAGAAGGCTGAGAAGGGTCTAATAAATTAATATTTTTTTGATCTACTCTTAACCAATTATCTAAATTATGATAAAGTAATACATAGCTAAACCAGAAAGAATCATCCCCTTGAGGCTGATAATCTTTTGTAGCTCCATTGCTGGTTAATGTCATGATTTCATCCCAGTCGACTCCATTATCATTTTCGGAAGCCGTTCGGGCTTTCATAACCTCAAGTTCAGCAATTAAGGTATGTACCATGTTGGAGAATTCTGTGTGGGATATTCCACCAAACCCGTTAATAAAGCCATCAGGCATAGTTAAACCAGAGGAATTAAATGCTGAAATTGCAGCTTGAAGCTTTGCTTTGGCTACATCAATTACATCGCTGTAAGGAGCGAAAGAAGTGCTAGTCGATAATTCTATATTGTTATTGGCGAATAAAGCAGGAATCCTGTTCGTTACCTTAATATTACTTTTACCATCAGGTTGTAAGATTTCGTTAGCATATTGTGGAGTCAGACCAGGTGTAAAACCTAATCCTGTTCTCTTAATCGGAACGGTTTTAGCTGTACTTAGAATATCTTCACCATAAATTTCAGCCTGATCAAATTTTAATCCAAGCTGAGCATATGCAAGTCCTTGAGTAAAATTAGATAGAGCTATATAAAGATCTATTTCGTTTTGATCGAGAGTAGACCATTCGGATGTTACATTTTCCATGCCTTCTTTTGCTCGTACAATAGCAGTATAAGCTCCGCCCCAAGGTCGTTCGCTTATTCCTCTAATATCAGAGCTTTGTGAGATATCATTCGGATAGCTGGTTCTGGGCTCTCCACCCAATAATCTCATTCCAAAATTACCCCATGACGAGGTAGACCAGTCAGAACCAACAAGTAATCCAATATTATCTGTATTCATCATTGACTGCCATAAACCAACCATGGCATCATTAATTACATCCTCTAAAGGAATCTCTTCCGTATAGATACCAGTATTATGAGCGAATTCAATTACAAAAGGATTGATCATGTCTACGTTGAGTAGATTATCAGTAGATGACTGGACAAAAGAACCCCATGTTTCTCCTCCGTCAGTCGTCATGTAAGCTATTCCACTTTCACCTGCTAAAACACCGTATTCGTCGTTATAGAAATCGATAGTTCTTAAATCAGTGTATAATCCAAAATTTCTAATTTGTGCCCAATTTTGGCCTTCATCTGTGGTATAAAGTACTATTCCATTACTTCCAACTGCATAACCCGTTCCATCGCTGAGGATATATACATCATGAATATCACGGTCGGTTTTGGTTATGGATTTGGTCCAACTTTCTCCGTTATTATCAGATATGAAAAGGTTTCCGTTATGACCAGTTACATAGAGCTTGTTAAAGCCTTCAATAATATTTGTAAGATGGGCAGTAGTACCGATACGGATCTTATTCCAGCTTTGTCCTTCATCATCTGAATAGGCAAAAAAACCATCCACACCGGCAACTATTAACCTTGTTCCAACTAATTCGATATCAGTTAGATCTACATCGAAGGGAAACTGAACAATTTGATAATCAAAAAGGTTTTCTCCAGATTCACTGATTGCATCAGAAACTTCTATTTTTGCAACAAATCCATTATCTCCAGAATAAAAAACATAACCGTTTAAGGGCTCAGAAACAGAAGAATTATAAATCTGTTGAAAGATTGGTTCACCAATAGGAAATGCAGACCCATTCTGTTGGATTTTAAAAACACTGATTTGACTATTGCCGGATATATATAGCAAAGAATCTGCTTTTACATATTCCCTTGATCCACTAAAGGATGTACTTATTTGCTGAGAAAAACTGTCTACACTTAAAATAAGGCATAGAAGAAATGGTATGAATATCTTTGAATGTTTCATGATTGTACCCGAATTAAAATTATTTTTAAACCCAATGAATTTCATATTCAATGAAATCGATTAATTCTAAAAAGTTGAATTTCAGATTTAATTTCAAGTGATTGAAATAAAACCACATAAACATGTGGTGGGGTCAGGTTTCGAAAACAAGAATTGCAGATCAATAAACTATATCGGTTTTGTCCTCAGTAAATTTGATCGAAGAAGAGAAACTGATTAGAGGACATCCCAGAGTTGGTAATTTTCAGATTATACCTTTGAAAGTTAGAGGAATAATTTCTTGAGGAAGTAGTAAGATTAAAAAAAAAAGGATTTTAATTTTCACTTTATTTTAAGTTGCTAATTATTTGATCCCTTTATCAGAAAGCCAAACAAGCCCAATTCCAATTAACTATAAAATCCCCCAAAAAAGAATTAAGGAATATCTTTAATGCTTTCCAGGTGATGATAGTTGTGATGAATAGTAAAATATAACAACTCACGAACAGTACATTTTCCTAATAGAGGATGTGGGGCAACATTCGTACTTAATTGCTTTTCAGACCATTTCTGAAGCACCTTAACAAGCTTTATTTTTTCTTTTTCGTAGTTTGCCAAAAGTTGATCTTTCTGTTCTATAGAAATTTCAGGTGGAATAAAAGCAGAGCTTGCCTGTCCGCCTTCTTCCAGTTTTTGTTGGTATTTGCTAACCAGTTCATCAAAAGTTCTTTCAGGCCTGTTTCTGATCCCGAACCGAAATTTTAGTAAGAACTTTGGCAACCCCATTCCCGTGCTAAGTGGTTTTACGCTTTTGATCAAATGATCAAGTTGTTGACCTGTACTCCACTTTCCTTCTGCTTTTGGGCGATCAAACAGAGAGTCATCCTGTTGCCGAATAAAGTTGATCACTTCATCGAACGCCTGATGAATTTCCAACTCTATTTGATCTCTAGATTTCAATTCAATTATCCTTTACAATGTTCATCAACCTTTCCCAGGAAGCATTTCTGGCTTTTACATTCGGATCGTCCTCAGGGGCTTCAGGATCATCTCCACGTCTCATATATGCATGACCCGCGCCTTCATAGATCTCATAGTTATATATTTTATCATAAGAATTCATGGCTTCTTCTGAATTTTCGATAGTGGCATTTACTCTGTTATCTGCTCCACCATAAAAACCAAAAACCGGCACTTCAATAGCTGAGTAAGCTTCAGCTTCCTGAGGCCCTGTGCCATAAAAAACCAAAGCAGCTTCGATCTCATCGCCTGCATTGGTTGCAAAGCGAAATGATTGTGAACCACCCCAACAAAATCCTACTACATAAACTTGACCATTCCCTGCTTCTATAGATTTGGCATACTTTAAAACAGATTTTAAATCTTGGGTCACATTATCAGCATCCAAAGCATAAATTGCAGAACGTGCCGCATCAGAAGTTTCAAAGTCACTGGTTTTTTCAATTCCATCAACAGTATTGGATATAATGTCCGGAGCTATAGCAATAAATCCTTTTTCTGCTAGCTGATCAGCAAAGCTTCTGGCCCAGTCATTTAATCCGCGGTTTTCATGAATAACAATGAAAACAGGAGCTTTGTCGGATCTTTCAGGGAAAGCCACAAAGTTGTGCATTGTTCTGCCACTTGACTGGATTTCAACCCATTCGTGGTGTCTAGGTGAGTTTTCCAGTTGTTGAATTGCATAACCCTGTGCAAACAAGCTTATAGAGAGGAGAGAAAAAAGGAATAAAGATAATGAAGCTTTCATAGTAGTATCATTGAGTTACGAAAGCTTCATTTTACTTTTTTGAAACGATAAAGTCTAGTTTAATTGAGAAGCATCTACCCTGGTTGGAGTATCCTGACCTGAAACTATACCTACGGCTGCCTGTGAAATAGCACGAATTGTATTCGTTAAATGAGCAATATCAATTGTTTCAAATTCATCAGAAACCTGATGGTAATCGGGATCTACATCAATTGGAGTTGTACTTATTGTGTGAGCAGGAACTCCTAATCTTGCTAAAGTGGCATTATCTGAACGATAAAAAAGGTTCTGATTCGGGTAAGGATCCGGATAAAATTCGTAAATTGTGCCTTCCGCACTTTTTTGCAACAGCTCTCCAAAACTAGATTTTTCAAATCCGGTTATCCAGGCAGTGTTTGGTCCTTCAACTGCCGGTTTTCCGATCATTTCGATATTGAACATTGCCATGATCTGTTCAGGTTCTAGTTGTTTGGAAAAATATTGCGAACCATAACCACCTGATTCTTCGGCAGTGAAAGCAACAAATAATAAAGTTCTTTCAGGAGTACCCTTACTTTTAAAATACTTCGCCAATTCTATCACAGCTGTGGTTCCCGATGCGTTATCGTTTGCACCGTTCGCAATAGAATCTGCATTTGCAGCATTTGGCTGTCTCACACCGATATGATCATAATGAGCTGAAAAAACCACATATTCATCTTTTAGATTTCCTTCAATCTTGCCTACAACATTGGCGAGTTCAAGGCGCTCAGTCTCTTTTGTGATATATGCGTTAAATGCAGTTTCTGAAGATTTTGACGTTAGTACAAAGATCTTATTTGGAGACTGATCATCCGGGAATGTTCTGGAGGCTCTGGAGAAAAAAGGTTGGTATCGTCTGAAAATTGCTTCATGACTTTCATCTACATAAACAAAAGCTTCAGCAGTATTTTCACGTATCTCGTTAAATCTTTGCTGAAAGTTCTCACCCTTAGCAATTTGAATAGCTTCAATTTGGTTGGTCTCAGCCCATTCTATAGTTGAAGTATCACCAAGGATAAAAAAGTCATTTGGGCTTACCTGAGTTCCTCCAACCTCGATGTCAGCACTTTTTATTTTTATAGACAGAACTTCAAAGTTTTGTAAATAATCAGATTCACTATCAAGTTTATCCAGATCCATTTGGTTAAACTTGTCGCTTATATAATCAGCTGCCTTGTCGATGTCAGGAGTAAAAGCTTGTCGTCCCCGCATATCATCAGAGCTTAAAGTTCTGAGAATTTCAGAAGAATTATCTTCGTTGAATTCGTAAGGTTGCGATTGGCATTGAATTAGAAGAAACAGAACAGGAATTAAAAAGAATCTCATGGGTAAAAGTGATGGTTAGTATTTGAAGAATTATACTGATGTGCATTCTTTAAAAAAGTAAAAGTTTGCTCATTGACTGAAATCTATGCCGGACATTTTCTCATCAATAATACTTAATCAGGAAGTTTGTCTTTGAGTTCCTGATTATAATCTTGTTTATTTTTTGAATATCGCATTTGAAGCAGTTCCACAAACAAAGCAAAGCCCATGGGCAGGTAGATATACGCTTTAGGGACTTCTTTGTGCAAGCCTTCCATAAAAATAGTTATTCCAATAGTGATCAAAAATGAGAGCGCAAGAATTTTTAAAGCGGGGTTATCCAGAATGAATTCACCAATTGGTTTAGCAAAAATTAAGATCACAACAAATGCTAAGATCACTGCTGTAACAATAACCCAGACTACATCCGTTAAGCCGATTGCTGTTATTACTGAATCAACGGAGAAAACCATATCCAGCAATACAATTTGTGTAATTACCGAGCTGAATGAGTCCTTGACATTTTTAGCTGCGTCATGTTCGTCTTTTAGTTCAATTGTATTGTGAATTTCTTTAACGGCTTTATAGAGTAGAAACAAACCACCGGAAATTAGTATTAGATCTCTTACGGATAAACCCATCACAATTGGGTTCGTCAGTTCGGTAAGCTGGAGGAGTAAAAACAGTAAAACAATTCGTGCAACCATGGCAAGAACAAGCCCTATTACTCTTGCGCGTTGTTGGTATTTTTCCTCAAGCCGACTTACAAGGATTGTAATAACAAGAATATTATCAACACCGAGAACGAGCTCAAGTCCTACAATTAAAGCAAAAACACCTATCAGATCAGCCATTGAAGTTTGTTTAAAAAATTAGTTTTGTCTGAAGATATACAACATAGGGTCAAATGTCAGGGTACAAACATTTACTTTTTAGAAGGTGTTTATCTATTATAATCTGTAAATGTCATTCTAAATTTTTGCTATGAGAAAAGTTATTCTTTTAATGTTGATTTCTGTCTTTCCGATTATTGTGATGTCTCAGGATGTAAATTATCCTTCTAGTTTTGATGAACCGATTCCTCTTTTTGATGTCGCTTTGGGAGATTTTGAATATCCGATCTCATCCGGAAACGAAAAAGCTCAAGCCTATTTCAATCAGGGTTTTCAGATGATGTATGCATTCACAAAAGTTGATGCAGCCCGTTCCTTTAGGGAAGCTCAAAAAGCTGATCCTGATTGCGCAGTTTGTTATTGGGGAGAAGCATGGGCGTGGGGATCGTATCTGAACGGTGCAATGACAGATACTGAGGCTCCCAGAGCCTATGAGAAAATTCAGGAAGCTATTGATGTTTCTCAGAATTACGGAAGTGAAAAAGAAAAAGATCTTATAAAAGCCTTTTCGGTTAGATATGTTAAAGATTATGACAGGGAAAACAGAGCGGTTCAGGACACTATTTACTCAAAAAGAATGGCGGAGTTGTCTCGTAAATATCCTAATGATCTTGATATAGCTACTTTGTATGCTGAATCTTTGTTTTTACTAGAGCCCAGAAGAGGAACCAGAGATGTAAATGATCCTGATGTGGAAAAACTCCATTCGGTGCTGGAAGAGATCTTAGAAACAGATATCAAACATCCGGGAGCTTGTCATTTGTACATCCATGCAACAGAATCAACTCAAAATCCTGAATGGGCTGAACCATGCGCTGAATATATTGGGACCTCAATTCCGGGAGCCAGTCATATAAATCATATGCCTTCGCATACATGGAATGAAATCGGTCGTTGGGGAGATGCTGTGACTGCAAATATCATGGCTTGGCATTCTGATATGAAAGCCTCGGTTGGGGAAGGGTTTGCAATTTATCCTTCTCATAATCTTCATATGCTTGCTTTTGCTGCAAGTATGGATGGACAAGGAGCAGTAGCAATACAAGCAGGGAAGGATTACGCCAAACTAACCGGAAATAACATGTATCATGTACTGACATTGATCCGATTTGGAAGATTTGATGAAGTACCGGCTATTGAAAAAAGACCCTCTCATTCCATTCATGGTGGAATGTGGGATTTTGCACAGGGATATGCTTCTTTAAAAAGTGGTGATGAAGAGAAAGCAACGGAGATGAAAGAAAAAATTTTAGAAGAAGCGTCATCTTCTTCAGCGAGATTCAGGTTTCATTCCGCAGAAAATCTTTTGAGTACAGTAGGATATATTTTAGAAGGAGAAATTTTATGGTCTAGGGGAGAGCTTGTAAAAGCTGAAGAATCATTTAAGCAGGCAATCAAATACTATGATTCTTTAGCGTATGATGAACCTGAACCGATACCATTTTCTCCAAGACATTGGTATGGAGCATTTTTACTGGAAATAGAAGAATATGAACGTGCAACAGAAGTATATAAAGAAGAGTTAGAAAATCATCCGAATAACGGCTGGTCTTTATTTGGAATCCAGCAAGCTTTAAAAGCTCAGGGTAAGAATGACTCAGAATTAAATCTACAGTTTCAAAACAGCTGGAAAAGGTCAGATACCTGGATAAGAGGTTCTAGATTTTAAGAATGGTATTTCATTCAGGTTGAAAATACTTACGGAATATTGGGTGAAAAATTTTAAAAACCGATAGGATTAAATCCAATAGGTTTTGTACAGATGTATTTTTTTAGTAAATAGAGTAAAGAACTTTTCAGTTATGCTAAAAATATCTGCAATAAGTAAGTATCTGTTCAGACGTCAAGTAAGGCAAAATTTCCTTAACTCGGTTGCTCTGTTTATTGCGGTTATATTTTTAGTAGGATGTTCAAGTAAACTTTTTCAGGGAAATCGTGAAATTTTAGAAGGAGATCGTGAAAACAGAGATATCCGTATCGTTGACCCTTATAAAGGCACTATTTCAGTTCCTTTTGAATTGATTAACAATCTAATTGTAATTTCTTTAAAGATTAACGACTCTGAAGAATTAAAATTTATTCTTGATACCGGAGCAGGTAGAACTATCATTACGGAATTGGGTAGTGACCAAAGTTTTAGAATTTCTTATCAGGGAGATGTAGAATTAAATGGTCTTGGAAACTCTGGTTCAATTTCAGCTTTAATTTCGAGAGGCAACGAAATTTTCCTTGATGGCATTGAAGGTGAGAATCAAACTATTGTGGTTCTTCTGGAAGACACTTTTAACCTTTCTCACTTTATGGGAACACAGATCAACGGGTTGCTAGGTTATGATATATTTAAAAACTTTATAGTTGAAGCTGATTATGAAAGAAAGAAAATTTATTTACATGACCCGGATGCTTTTGAAGAAAAATATTTAGAAAGAAAAAATGATGAGTCATGGACGTACGTACCTTTACACAGTCAAGACAATAAAGTTTATGCAGATCTTACTATTACTCAAAGTAACAATACTAAACTTGATGCGAGGTTACTGATTGACTCGGGGGCAAGTCATACAATTTTTTTGTATCCGGAGATCTCAAAGAATGTTGTGATTCCTTCAAACCACATAGAAACCTATTTAGGTAGCGGATTAAGTGGGGAGATTTATGGAAAGATAGGAAAAGCCAGAAAAGTTGAGCTGAAGGGCTTTGAAGTTAAAGAACCGATTCTAGCTTTCCCGGATTTAGAGGCAGTGGATTTGGCTATTGATAGAGGCTCTAGAAACGGAAGTCTAGGAGCAGACTTTTTAAAAAGGTTTGATATAATATACAATTACAGAGATGAGAGTATGTTGATAAGAAGGAATAGAAGATTCCGGGAAAAATTTAAGTACAATATTAGTGGTTTGGAAATAATAACACCGGTTTTAGAATTACCATTTTATGTGGTTTCTAAAGTAAGACCGGATTCACCCGCTGATAAGGCAGGCTTACAAAAAGACGATATAATTATAAAAGTAGACTACAAAAATGTTTATCAATATTCACTAAGTGAACTGCTTGACAAAATAAATACGTTCGATAAAAAAAATATTATCATAAACGTAAAGCGAAAGTCTACTTTTATAAATTTTAAACTGGAATTAGAAGATATTTTAAAGCTAGACTACAGCGTCCCTTAAATTTGATTTATCTAGTTTAAGAAATCCTTACCTGCTGTAGCTACAATTACTTCCACTTCAGAAATATCTTCAAGAATTTCTTTAAACTCATTCGGATCTGAATCGATGGGAGGCCAGGTTCCATAGTGTATTGGAACGGCGATAGTTGGATTTACCATTTCTACAGCATATGCAGCTTCTTGTGGTCCCATAGTGAAATGATCGCCAATCGGAGCCAGTACAACATGTGGTTCATATAACTCTCCATATAAAGCCAAATCAGAAAAGATATTGGTATCACCCATATGATAAATACATAGATCATCTTCAAAGGATAGAACCAAGCCTGCTGGGTCGCCGGCGTATTCACCATCAAAAGAAGAACTGTGATTAGCTGAAACCATAGTTACAGAAAAATCATCAAAACGAACCGTGCCGCCTTTATTAAAAGGAACTGCCTGTTCTTCACTTAGCCCTTTCTTTTGTAAGAGACCGATCAGCTCAACTATACCAGCTACTTTACATCCGGTATTCTTTGCAATTTCTAAAGTATCTCCTACATGGTCTTCGTGTCCGTGTGTAAGAAGTATATAATCAGCTTCTGTAATTTCTTTGTATTCCTCAGGAGTAGAAGGATTGTCTTTAAGAAAGGGGTCGACATAAATTATGCTTCCGCTTTGGCTTATAAATTTAAATGCCGAATGACCTAACCAGTATCCTTTTAAGTTTGTATCCATAATCAGTAAGTAATTTATTTGTTATACTCTTTACAATGGCAGAATCCTTTTACAAGTTCCATTAATACATTGATTTGTAATATATTAACGAAAAAAGAGGAATATGGGCTTTTTTGATACAATAACTAAAGCATTTACCGGAGTGGAGCCACCTTCTGAGGAAAGTACTGTCTGGAATATTATTCATACTGAAGATGATATCGATGCTGTAATAAAAAGCTCTTTTAATCGATTGCAAATAGTGTACAAGCATAGTCCCAGTTGTGGTGTAAGCTATTTTGCTCTTCGAAATTTGAATGATCCCGAACTTCTTGAAAATCCGGGTATTGATTTTCATTTAATAGATGTAATCAGCGAACGCTCTGTTTCAAAAAGTTTTGCAGAAAAAGTTAATGTGAGACATGAATCACCACAAATATTTATCTTGAATCAGGGAGAAGTGATCTGGCACGATTCACATAATTCAGTAAGTGCGAAGAATGTATTAAGTCATATTTAGATTACAAATCAATAACCTGCGGCATGTCCATCTCCTCGGGGATCTACACCGCTTGATTTTTTCCCTTCCTGATCTACATAAATAATATGTCCCCGGGCAATTGACATGGTCCGGAGTTGGTGCCCTTTTTGTTCTAATAAATGAATGGTATCCGGACTCAATCCATAGTTTTCATAAAAAAGGATATCAGGCAACCATTGATGATGAACTCTGTTTGCAGCTATAGCTTCCTGAGCATTCATTCCAAAAACAGCCAGATTTAAAAAGCTTTGCAATGTTGAAGTTATAATTCTAGGTCCACCGGCAGCTCCCAGTATCATTCTTACTTTTCCATCTTTAGTGACAATAGTCGGAGTCATGCTGCTAAGCATTCTTTTTCCCGGTTCAATTGCATTAGCTTCCCCACCTATCAGGCCATATGCATTAGGCTCACCGGGTTGTGCTGAAAAATCATCCATCTCATTATTCAAAAGAAATCCAGCTCCATCAACGGCTACTTTGCTACCGAAAGAACCATTTAGTGTTGTTGTAACTGCCACTGCATTTCCATCCTTATCGATAATAGAAAAGTGTGTGGTTTCATCTGACTCGTAATTATTCGAAAATTCACCATGTGAGAGAGTGGAAGAATGAGTAATCGTATCCATGGAGAAGTCGATCATTCTGGCATGATTATATTTAGGATCTATCAGATCCTGTTTCGGAACATCATAATAATCAGGATCGCCCAAATAAAAAGAGCGGTCAGCAAAAGCACGGCGCATTGATTCCGCCATTAAATGAACATAGTCAGCTGAATTATGTCCTAGTTCCGCCAGAGCATAATCATCCATCATTTCGATAATTTGTGCAACCGCAATACTTCCGCTACTTGGAGGCGGCATGATAGAAAGTTCGTAATCCTGAAAGCGAGCTTTTACAGGCTCTCTCCATTTACTTCTGTAATTTCTGAGGTCGGAATGAGTAATTAATCCTCCTTGTTTTCGCATTTCTCTAACAATTGCATCTGCAACGGAACCTGAATAGAAACCATCTCTGCCATATCGTGCTACTTGTTCAAGAACCTCAGCCAGATCTTTTTGTATAAACAGGTCTCCTTCATTGAAAGGAACACCATCTTCTTTTGTAAAGTATTTTTTTGAGCCTTCGTACTTGCTAAAAGTTTCAAATCGACTGTTTAACGAGCGAGCTTGCACATAAGACAAATAATATCCGTTTTTCGCAAGATCTATGGCCGGCTGAATAACCAGTTCCAAAGGCATTCGGCCATATCTTTCCAAAGCTGTTACCATTCCATCCACTGTTCCCGGTACTCCAACGGCAAGAATACCTTCCCAGCTTAGCTCAGGTTTAAATTCACCATCTCTTATATACATCGTTCTGGATGCCCGGGATGGGGCTTTTTCTCTGAAATCCAAAGTAGTTGAAGTTCCATCAGCTAATTGAAGAACCATGAATCCACCGCCGCCGATGTTGCCGGCTCTGGGAAGAGTAACAGCTAATGCAAATTGAACAGCCACAGCCGCATCAACAGCATTTCCGCCTTGTTGCAGAATTTGTTTTCCTACTTCTGAAGCATATACCTCTGCTGAAACAACTAAACCATTTTCATGAATCTGGGTTGAACGCGATTGTCCATATAGAGAGGAGAAAGGAATTATAAAAAGAAATAATATTACAACATGTTTCATGATATTTATGCTCTTGGGTGAAATTCTTTGTGTACCTGATGCAGAAATGAACGATCGATATGGGTATAAATTTCCGTGGTCAAAATAGAAGCATGACCCAGCATTTCCTGTACCGCTCGCAGGTCAGCTCCGCCTTCTAATAAATGTGTGGCAAATGAATGCCGGAAAATGTGAGGATAAACCGGCTTTTTGATGTCAGCAGCTTTTGCAGCTTTCTGAACAATATTCCAGATACTCATTCTGGTTAAAGCTCCGCCTCTTTGATTTAAGAACACTCTGTTTTTCGATTTATCGGCTTTTTTGGGTTTAAAAAATAAAGGACGGACATGTTCCACATAATGTTCAATAGCTTCCTGAGCTACTTCACCGACCGGAACCAGACGTTCCTTATTTCCTTTTCCTATAACCCGGATGAATCCTATTTCGAAAAACAAACGATCCATTTCCAGTCCGGTGAGTTCACTTACCCGCATGCCGGTTCCATACAAACATTCCAGTATAGCTTTATCCCTGATACCGGCGGGCTTTTCTGTATTTGGTGATGAAAGCAGAGCTTCGATTTCTACAACATCCAGAACTTCAGGCAATTTTTTTGCTTTTTTGGGGAGTTCAATCAATTCGGCCGGATTAGCTTTAGAAAACCCTTCAACAGTGGCAAATTCATGAAAACTTCTGATACTGGAAATATTTCGTGCTAAAGAACTAGTTGACAGACATTCAGAATCGATCAGATAATCAAGAAAGTCTTCTATATGTGTAAGTGTAACTCCGCCCAGATCGGTAATTTTTTTATTAAAAACCAGAAAGTCTATATATCTGCTAATATCATTTTTGTAGGATGCTATGGAGTTTTCAGAAAGGCCTTTCTCTAGTTTGATAAACTGAATATAAAGATCGACTTCCTGTTTAAATTTTTCCATTAATCCTGCTTTGGCAACTCCACTTCTTTCTCAGAAGTATCATCTGTTGTTGAGTTGTTGTTCTCTTGTTTTGCAGATTCCTTCTCCTTTTTCTCTTCCGGATACTCAATTCGTCCGTGATATACACCAACCAAAATATTGATAAAAGTTTCTTTGATCACACTAAGGTCACGGAAAGTTAACGGGCATTTACTCAATTGATCTTCAGCCACACGGTCATCAACCATTTTGTTAACCAGATTTTCGAGCTTATTGTAATTCGGGTTTTTCATCGCCCTTGAAGCAGCCTCGATTCCATCGGCCAGTAATAAAATACCGGTTTCTTTTGTAGATGGAAGGGGACCTTCATATCTGAACTGCTCTTCATTCAGCATTTCTTTAAGGTTGTCATCCTCTTTGGCTTTCTCATAAAAGTATCTGATCACAGATGTTCCGTGATGAGACTCAATAAAGCTTATAATGGTTTTTGGAAGACCTGCTTCTTCCGCCATTTTAACTCCTTCACTTACATGAGCTTTTATGATCATTGCACTCATTTGCGGCTTTAACTTATCATGCTCGTTAGAACCTCCACCCTGATTTTCAACGAAGTAAGAGGGTTTTATCATCTTTCCGATATCATGATAGAGTGCACCCACTCTGCACAATAACGAGTTTGCTTTAATGGCGGCAGCAGCAGCTTCAGACAGGTTAGCAACTTGTAAACTGTGATGAAAAGTACCGGGAGCTTTATTCATCAATTCCTTAAGCAGTGGACGGTTGGTGTCACTCATTTCAAGGAGAGTGAAATCGGTTGTGATTCCAAAGAGTTTTTCGAACAGTAAAATGATGGGATACGTAAACAGGATAAACAGCGAGTTAATAGCTATAAATAAGATCTGATTAAAAAATGATTCCCAACCACTTAACTTTGTAAGAGAAAAAGCACCAATTACTATGATATATGAAATAAAGACAACACCCGGTGTAGTGAAAAAGAATTGGGAACGGTCCTTAATATCACGAACTGAAAACACACCCATACTACAAGCGCAAATTGTTGCTATAGTAAATTCAAAATCATTGCCATTTACCATTCCAATCAGCGCTGCTAAAGTTACTGATGCTATTATCCCGACTCTGGAATCAAAAATAATGGTGAGAATAATTGGAGCAATGGCTACAGGAATTACGTAGATACTTGAAATATCATAACGAAGTAGAATTGCACTGGCTAAGCCAATTAACCCCATGGTAAGAAAAACAAGGAAGAATAATCCGTTATGAGTACTTATAGGCCTTCTGTACAAGAATAAATACATAAAGAATACAAGTGAAATCATACAAATGGCAATTACGCCACCTGAAAACCGGAGCCATTTTTCGACGATAGAGGCATTTTGAGATCTGGTTTCAGATAAGCTCTCCAGAATATTTGCACTTTGTTGAGTCACAATATCTCCTTTTCGGATGATCATCTGTCCTTGAGCTATCGCACCTTTTGTAGTTGATATTTCTGACAACTGGTCTTCGATCCTGGTTTGAGTATCGGCCTCACTGAATATTAAGTTTGACTGAATAACTTTATTGTAAAGCTCCATCCCCAACTGGGCTATACTTTGTTCAAACCTTCTGTTTAGCTGGAATTGAGCAAACTCATTAGCTTCTCTGAGATCACGAACTCTGGCTTTTGTAGCTAAACGTTCAGTGCTGTTTACAACATCACGAATTACAATTTCATTTTGTTCGATGCTTGCTTTGGTTCTGTTAATAATGCCATCGTTCATTAATGTTTCTACAACAGATTCAAGTTGTTGCTTTACCTGCACTCCTATAAATGAGTTAACAGAAAGGTTGTTTGATAAGGCAGAGTAATAGCTATCGAATAAAACAGTCCATGAGCCTTCCGTAAGTTGTATCTCAGCATTGGCATATTCCTGAGCAAACCGGATACTGTCATCAAAAACGGAGGACAAGCTTTGTTGTTTACTTTCCTGCCAATTGTAATAACCTTCAATAACAGGCTGAATATTTCTGTACAGCGAATCAATCTTAGTTTGTACTCCAATTTCTACATTTGGATCAATGTTAAAAACAGGAGAAACTGTATTTCTGATCTGATCTTCTTCATTTTGGATTTCTTCGGCTGTTTTATTGATAGCAAAAGTATATGGAGCAACCAAGTCTTCAGCTCTCCATGGTTGACCTACACTATAGTTAAGCCCTGAGTTGATGGTTGCATTAGGCAATGAAAGAATGGAAATACCAATAAAGCAGATAAATATAAAAGCACGGAGGTAAGGATTCCTTTTCAAAGAATATTTCTCTTGCTCTTTTTTAAGTTTTTCTCCTACAAGAGGAGCTATGTCACTCTTTTTCCTTCCTAACCCGATTTTATCAAGTAAACTCATAAATAAATATTAGTTTTGCTTACAAGTATAGCAAGCGTTCGTTAATTTACAGATAATAGTTTCCAGATTTAAAACTTCTGACAAATTAATTCTGCCTGGAAACATAACATGCAAAGTATCTAATGTCATTTAAAACAAAAAAAAGTCTGGGGCAACATTTTCTAAACGATAATAACATCATTTATAAAATAGTTGATGCTATTAAGGCAGAGAAATCAGATCGAATAATTGAGATCGGCCCCGGAACGGGCGCTCTTACAAAATACCTTGTTCAAAAGTATGACGATGTACATGTGATAGAAGTTGACCAGCGAGCAGTCAGTGTTTTAGAAGCTGAAGTTGAAGGAATTACCATTCACCAACAAGATGTTTTAAAAGTAAATTGGAATGAGTTAATTGCTAAAGGAGGAAAAACATATGTAGTAGGGAACCTTCCTTATTACATTACCAGCCCAATTCTTTTTTCTTTGCTTGAACATCGGGATCTATTTGAAGATGCCATTTTAATGATGCAAAAAGAGGTTGCTGAACGCTTAGCAGCTGACATTTCAACCAAAGCTTATGGAATACTTTCTGTTCAAACACAACTAATGAGTTCAGTAGAGTTGCTGTTCGATGTATCTCCAAACTCCTTTAGTCCTCCACCAAAAGTTCAAAGTTCAGTGCTTCGTTTAACATTCGATCAACCTGATCTCGAGTGTTCAGATCAAAATTTAAAGACGGTAGTAAGAACAGCTTTTAATCAGAGAAGAAAGAAGATCAGCAATTCGCTGAAGCCGGTGTTGGGAGATCTACAACCCGAAGGTTATGATTTTGATCTGCGACCTGAGAACTGGAAACCCGCCACATATGCAAAATTGACAGCCCATTTAGAGAGCATCGGAATGATGGAATGATTTGGTACGGTAGTTGCATTGTTGCTGATGAAACAATGAAAGAGCATTTGCTCAAATTAACTACTAACACAAAATAAAGAGGAGTCATACACATGGCTAGTATTAAACCTTTAGGCGATCGCGTGCTTGTACAAGCGGACGCAGCTGAAGAAAAAACCAGCTCTGGTCTATACATTCCGGATACAGCTAAAGAAAAACCACAGCAAGGTACAGTTATAGCTGTAGGTGCAGGGAAAGTAGAAAACGGAAATAAAATTGATATGACTGTAAAGAAAGGCGACAAAGTTCTTTACGGTAAATACGCCGGTACTGAAGTAAGTTTTGACGGAGAAGAGTACCTGATTATGCGTGAGTCTGATATTGTTGGAATCCTATCGTAAGTACATCAGACCAAATACAAAGAATTAAAATCAAAAATTAAAAGAAAAGAATACTATGTCTAAGTTAATTCACTATGATGTGGAAGCACGTGACGCTCTAAAGAAAGGTGTCGACAAACTTGCCGATGCTGTAAAAGTTACGTTGGGACCACGCGGAAGAAATGTTGTAATTGAAAAGTCATTCGGCGCACCAAAGATCACTAAAGATGGTGTTACTGTAGCTAAAGAAATTGAGCTTTCTGACAAGGTCGAGAATATGGGAGCTCAGATGGTTAAAGAAGTAGCTTCTAAAACCAACGATAATGCCGGAGACGGTACCACTACTGCAACAGTACTTGCTCAAGCAATTATTGCTGCCGGTTTGAAGAATGTTACTGCGGGTGCAAACCCAATGGACCTTAAAAGCGGTATTGAAAAAGCAGTTGCCGCAATTGTAGAAGGTTTGAAAGATGTTAAGATCGATATCGACAAAGACATCGACAAATTGAAGCAGATCGCTACTATTTCTGCAAACGGTGATGACGAGATCGGATCTCTTATTGCTGATGCTTATGAGAAAGTAGGAAAATCTGACGACGGTACATTCAACAACACAGGTGTTATCACTGTTGAAGAAGCAAAAGGAATTGAAACTACATTAGAAACTGTAGAAGGTATGCAGTTCGATCGTGGTTATCTTTCTCCTTACTTCGTTACCGATTCTGAAAAAATGGTAACTGATCTTGAAGATCCATACATCCTTATTTTCGATAAGAAAATTTCTGCGATGAAAGATCTACTTCCAATTTTGGAAAAAGTAGTTCAGTCAGGAAAACCATTATTGATCATTGCTGAAGATATTGAAGGCGAAGCATTGGCTACATTAGTAGTTAACAAACTTCGTGGTTCATTGAAGATCGCAGCTGTTAAAGCTCCGGGCTTTGGTGACAGAAGAAAAGCAATGCTTGAAGATATCGCTATACTAACAGGTGGTACTGTGATCTCTGAAGAGCGTGGATACAAATTAGAAAACGCTACTCTTGATTTCTTAGGTCAGGCAAGCAACGTAACTATCGACAAAGATAATACTACTATTGTTGGTGGAAGCGGAAAAGCTGATGACATCAAAGCAAGAGTAAATCAGATCAAAGGTCAGATCGAGAATACAACTTCTGATTACGATCGTGAAAAATTACAGGAGCGTTTAGCTAAGTTAAGCGGCGGTGTTGCAGTATTGTACATCGGTGCAGCTTCTGAAGTTGAGATGAAAGAAAAGAAAGACCGTGTTGAAGATGCACTTCATGCAACACGTGCTGCTGTGGAAGAAGGAATTGTTCCTGGTGGTGGAGTTGCTTACTTAAGAACAATGAAAGTTCTTGACAAACTAAAAGGCATCAACGATGACGAAGCTGTTGGTTTCCAAATCGTTCGTAAAGCTCTTGAAGCTCCATTGAGAACTATCTCAAACAACGCCGGAGTTGAAGGCGCAATTGTAGTTCAGAAAGTTCTTGAAGGAAAAGGTGCTTTCGGATACAACGCACGTACAGAAGTTTATGAAGACTTAATTAAAGCCGGTGTAATCGATCCAACTAAAGTAACAAGAGCAGCGCTTCAAAACGCAGCATCTGTTGCCGGATTACTACTAACCACTGAAGCTGTAATTTCTGACAAGCCATCTGACGATGATAATGATGGTGGCGGAATGCCAGGCGGTATGGGTGGCGGAATGCCGGGAATGGGAGGCATGGGCGGAATGATGTAAATCATCCCTCATAAATCTTATTTAAAGATTCTAACCCTTGTTCATTTAGTTGAGCAAGGGTTTTTTATGATTGGTATTTAAGCTAATCAATCTGTCGAACTTTACTCTTCTGATGGAATCTGTTGAAGACAAAGATTTGGTTTCGCGCCAATGCTCTGTGCTGGAGCGTTTTTTATCTAAGATTCAAGCTACCAACTTTCACGGTATTAACAGACCTTGCAATATCATGAGGAGTATAAATGATATCTGCATGCTTCTGCCAATCCGAACTTTCAGGTGAGGATGATTTTAATGGGAACTCGGATCGATCCAACTCATTAAAAAATTCAGTCCATTCATTTTCAGAATCTTCCGGCGAGAGTTGAATGCTTTCTTCTTCTTTATGAGGAATAGTAGCTGAGTTCAGAGGCTTTTCAAGTTTATATTTTCCTTCAGGCTTTGCCTGATTAAAAATGGCTGCAACAGTTTCGGAACAAACCAATCCATTATCACTTCTGAATGCAACGATTTGGCGAATCATCTCATCGGCCAGCCATTCAAATAGTTCTATAAATTTGTCATGATTTGCTTTGAATAGTAAGTCAATAAGGTTGGGATTGACTGATTTGAGATGGTTTTTTAACAAAGTTTCCATGTCTTTAATCCATGTTTCACGTTCCCATCGAGTGATGCAGAGAAATATCATCAAAATTGCGGTGTTGTAGGAGTAATTAAGATTTTCATTTACTATTTCATCAGCGAGTTCTAACAACGGGTTTACTGGATATTCTTCTGTTCCCAACACTTGTTTGTCATTCTTTACAAAACGATATACATCCGTATTCGTGCTTTTATAATGATCAATTGGATTTCTGCGAACGCCTTTTTCTCCTGCTTCTACCACGCCTTTTCCATCCCAGAATGCTGCATGAGTATATATATCCTTGTCAAAGGTAATAATCAGACCTCTTAGAATTGTAAATGCTGCCGCCATGAATTTCTGTTGATCTTCGTCAGATTTAGCATTCCGGAATTTCAGAATGGCAATCAATGCTTCTGCGTAGCCTTCAAATCCCGGGTGCCTGAATTCACATAGAAGAATGTCTCCGGGTTTTAATGCTGTTATTTCAATAGACTTTTGTGACATTATACTAAGTATCAATTAAGATAATCCGAGGGATGTTTTCCGAATCGTTTTTTATAAAGTTTAGTGAAATAGTTTGGTGTGGAAAATCCAACTGCTGCTGCAACTTCTCCCAACGTTTTTACCGATCTGCTTTCCAACTTTTGTCGGGCTTTCAGTAAACGGATTTCTTTCACAAAAGCTCCAGCCGAAAGTCCTGTAATTCTTTTTACTTCTCTATACATAGTACTTCGGCTCATGGCTACTTCAGCTGATAATTCTTCCATATTAAATTGCGAATTTCCAAGTTGAGTCTCTACAAGTGTCGTTAGTTTTTGAATAAGTTCTTCATCTAAATTCCGGGTATCATCTTCAGAAACTGCAACTGTAAACTGCTTTCTAACTTTTCTGAATGAAATCAAATTTTGAATCCGACATATAAGTTCTTCAGGATTAAATGGTTTAACAAGATAATCATTAACCCCGAGTCGGAATCCTTCCAGTTGTTTTTCCATACCAGAAAGGGCAGAAAGGAAAATGGTAGGGGTATCAGAAAGATCCGGAAGTTCTCTGACTTTTTTTAGAAAAGACATGCCGTCCATCTGTGGCATCATAATGTCGCTTACAATTAAGTCAGGTTTTAAATCTTTAAGCTTTTCTAGTCCTTGTTTACCGTGAAACGCATGTTCTACTTTATATGAATGATCTTCCAGAACAGATGTTATATAATCTGCCATGTCCTTATTGTCTTCCAGAAGTAGAATCGTGCTGGAATGAGTATTTACCAGAGCTTCGCTGGATGGCTCTTTTGAGTCTACCTTATTTGCACCATTGTCAATGACTTTTTCCGAAAATTCAGATTTTTTTTGAGTAACAGGATCTGAAATTTGAGGAAGCGTAAGAGTAAAAGTACTTCCTTTTCCAAGCTCACTTTTAACATGAATTGATCCATTTTGAAGTTCAACATATTCCTTGGTTAAAGCCAGACCAACACCAAGGCCATCTTTATAATCAACATTAGTTTTAGACGCACTTTTAAAACGATCAAAGATATAAGGGATTTCATTTTCAGGAATTCCAATTCCGGTATCCTGAACTTGAATAGAGAAAAAATCTGATTCCGGAATTAAACTCACATTGAGATCACCATCCTCAGGCGTAAATTTGATGGCATTTGAAATCAGGTTATTGATAATCTTTTCAAATTTATCTTCATCCAGTTTTGCAAATATTGGTTCTTCAAGAATGGAAATTTTCAAATTTAACCCTTGTTCTTCAATGTAACTCTCAAAAGAAGTACAGAGAATTTTAAGACGTTCAGATACATTGATGTAGCTATAGTGTACAGTCAACTGATCAAATTCGAGCCTGTTTAACTCAATGATTTGTTCCACCAGCTTTTTCAATCGTTCAGAATTTTTTACAGAAAGATGTAACTGCTTCTGGGTGTACTCATCAAATTCCTTGTCCGAATTAATGAGTTGCTGCAACGGGCCGGAAATAAGCGTAATAGGAGTTCTTAATTCATGTGAAATATCCTGGAATAATTTGGTTCGTAAATTTTGTAGCCGTTCCAGTTCTTTGGTTTGCTGCTGAAGTTTTTCGGTGCGTTCATGCACTTTTTGTTCCAACCCTTCAGTGTAGTCTTTTAGCTCGGCATTCGCTTTTTTCAGGTTGTCAGACATTTTATTCAAATGTTCTCCCACCAGGCCTAATTCATCGCTGCTGGAAACCGGAATTTTATGCCCCAGATTTCCTTCATTTACTTTATCAATTCCTTTGATGATAGACTTCAAGGGCTCAAGCACACTTCGGTTGTAAAAAACAGGAAATATGGTCAAAACTGCCACGCAGGAAGAAACCAAAAACCAGGCATAAGGTACCAGCGTTTTGTGAACTTCAATCGGATTTAACTCAGGATTCACCCGAATTTCTTCTGGAATTATGAGATATCCCTGAATACCAATAAGAGCCAGGAAAAGAACAAGGGAAACTCCAACCAGTTTTATAAGGATGGAAGAATACTGAGCTACATATCGGAAAAAAGCCGCAGTTAATATTGCAAAAATGATCAGATTGGTCACAAAAAAGACAAGTGCGAATGTGGTTTGATCTATAATTCCTAAAGCATCTAACGCCGGGGTAAATGAAAGCAGAACAGCAACTGAAGCCAGCCATACAAATACGAAATAACCCCGATAAAATTCCTCTTGTCCACTTTTTCTCTTCTCTAATCGGTGTTTTCTGAAAAAAACAATTGCAGCCCATGTTATCATTAGTAAAGGGTAAGGGACCAGAATTTGAATGCCTTCATAATCCCCATAACCTGTGGTGAACATTTTTATAAAAAGATAAACAACTCCGGCACTCCCAATTACGGCAGAGATCCATAAAGCTCTGTTTCTTTCTTTAGGAAAAGTGTCTTCATGTAATTGATAAGCAAACTGCACATAGCAAAAAGTAAATACAATACTCGCTAAATATTGAAGAGGCAGAGAAAAAGCTGACCAGTTTGCTGTAACAGCTGTTCCGGTGAGTGCAAAAAAATCGAGCAGAGTATATCCGGCTAGGTATCCTGCAAACCATTTTATTGAAGTAGATTTTGGTTTGTAGAAAAAAACATATCCGGTTACAATTAATGCCAACAATAATTTAGCCAGCAACGGAATAGAATCCGGAGTTAATAAAAAGCCACCCATACTCTGAGAAAAAAATCTGTCCTTTTAATTCGAAGAGAGTATAAGGGTTTGTGAGAAAAAGTCCATTTAGTTTTTGAGATTTTAATATCAGTCCCTCCCATAATATTAAAAAAAATTATCTAAAAACGGCTTTAAGGATAGATTGAAGTACAAATTTGACACGATTGTTCAGGTTTTTGAGACGTTTGTTAATCTACGAATGTGGAAGTTTTGCCATCAATCAATATAAACCAACGACAAAATGAATTTTAAAAAAAGCTTCCATATTTATCATATAAAAATTCTTTTTTTAGTCTTAATTATTTCAAATTCTTCTGTAGCAGCTAATGAAATTAAAAAAGACTTTTATAAAAGAAGTAACTTTTTGAACGATGCACCAAGTGCTACAAAGGTTACTTTTAATGGTATACTTGACGTTGGAAGCAAATTAACCGGTAGCTATAAGTATACAGATAATGAAGATGATCCAGAGAGCGGAACTACCTTTAAATGGTTCAGATCAGATGATGCTTCGGGGACTAATAAATCCACCATTTCCGGTGCTACTAATCTTACATACACTCTAGACACACTTGATATTGGTAAATACATAAGTTTTGAAGTTACTCCGAACGATGGTAATGGTTTTGGTACTTCTGTTGAAAGTAATAGGTTGGGAGAAGTAATAGACCCGGATGGGAAGTTAATATTTACTTTTTACGGAGAAGATAATAATGCCACTTCAGTAAGTGTAGTAGCATCAGGTTCTGCTACTTCAAATTCGAATGGTTTGGCATGGGCAACCGGAAGCGGAATGTCAAATCAAATAAATGGAGATGAAAATTTCGCTTTTTTTGAAGGTGATGCCCAAGGTCCATTGGATTTGTCGAATTCGCTTTTTTTAATTAGTCCATCTCAAACAATAGAATTAGATAACGTACTTTTAGTTCCTGTCAGCTCTTCACTTTATGTTTTAGGAATAGGGGCTAAAAATTCAGTATACGGCATTCCAAATGTTGATTATAAGTTGTCTGGTAAAGCAAATTTTTCATTAACATCGGGTACATTTCAAGACTTTAATAAAGGAACTTATAATTCTGTTTTTACACATAGAAGTAGTGGTTTCAATAATTTTGAATTAGACCAATTTGTTGTCCGAATTCTTGAAGGTATTCCTCCATCAATCCCCCCATCTGCAGTCAATTTATCGATTAACGGAAATTTAGAAATTAATGAAACAGTTGCAGGGAATTACAGTTTTGCAGATCCTCAAGACAGTACGGAGTCAGGTACAACCTATCAATGGTACCGCTCAGATAATGCAAGTGGTCTCAATAAAGCTGTTATATCGGGAGCAACAGATACACTTTATACGATTACCAGTGCTGATGTAAAAAAGTATCTTAGCTTTGAGGTTACGCCAAATAATGGAAGTGATTTCGGTGAGGCAGTAGAAAGTTCCAGAGAGTTTGTGATAGGCCCACCAGATTTAATTTCTATTGAAAGACAAAGTCCAGAAACGGAAACTACAAAATTAAACGAAGTAACTTTTCGTGTCACTTTCGATACTCCTGTATTTAATGTTGATTCTTCAGACTTTGTACAAACCGGTTCTATCATTGGAGAAATATCATCCGTTTCCACCGTTACAGATACAACTTTCGATATTACCATTTCTGATTTGCCAAATTCTTCAGGAACGGTAGGAATTGCCATTAAAGGAGTAGGAGGGCAAAGTGGTTCCAATGATATTGCAGCATTTGAATATGAAAATGGTTCGGCAACCATCACTCAAACAGATGTAAACGATTATCTGAATCAATCAAAACTGGGACAGTCTTTTCAGGCAACTACAAACAACTTTTTTACTTCATTCACTATCTTTCCGGAAGACGGGCAGCATTCGTTCAGCGGTACAGCTGATTTAGAAATTTATAGTGGTAATGAAGATGATGGCGGAGCTACTTTATTAACCAGCCAATCAATAAACATAACCACAAGTACAGATGCAGGTGGACAGACATTTACCATTGTAAGTCCACCAGCCTTAACTTCCGGTGAAACGTATAGCTTTATTTTAGAAAATTGGTCGGGTAGCGGCAGTTATGCACTTTCATCCAGTACAAGCGGAGATTATGCAGATGGAAGGGCAATTTTTACAGGGAATAATTCCGGGCACTCAGCTTTCGATCTGAAATTTGAACTATTCGAGGGAACAAAAAATGAAGGAGCTTCCCTGTTGAGCACAGCCCCGGCTACTAACGAAAGCTACACGAAACAATCAAATGCGGCTCCGGTAGCTTCAAATGTACTGATTTCGGGAACTACAAATGTTGGGGACACTCTTTTTGCAAGTTATGACTTCACTGATACCGATGGCGATGAAGAAAGTGGATCAGCCTATAAATGGTATGCATCAGATGACGCTTCGGGCACAAATAAATCGGTAATTTCAGGGGCCACAGATACACTCTATGTTGTTGAATTATCCTCAAATGGAAAGTTTCTGAGCTTTCAGATTACTCCATCAGACGGAATTGTTGAAGGAGATTCCGTAGAAAGCAATCGAAAAGAAGTGGAAGAATTTTTCGCAGGTGGTTCAGGAACCTCCGGCGATCCGTACCAGGTTTCCACCCCGACGCATTTGCATAATATTCGAGTTGATCTTTCAGCAAGCTACAAACTGATTAATGATATTAATTTGGATGTAGCACCCTACAATACCGGTAGCGGATGGGAGCCTATTGGAAATTCAACCTCACAATTTAGTGGAACACTTGACGGAGATAATTTTACAATATCGAATTTATATATCAATAGAGCGACAAAGGACACGGTAGGCTTTTTTAGTAACCTCAACTCAACTGTAAAAAATGTAAGGTTTAAAGACGCCAATGTAACTGGAAGAGATCTGACAGGGATTATTGCAGGTAGTTTTAATGGATACTTAGATAAATCGAGTGTTTCTGGATCGGTTACGGGCCGAAATAAAGTTGGAAGTTTATTTGGGATTATGCTGGAAGGTACATCCGCTGAAAAATCTTATAGTGAAGCAAATGTAAGTGCAACCGGGGACAGGATTGGAGGCTTAACAGGGATTTTAGAGACTGCATACTTCAACGATTCTTTTTTTGCCGGATCAGTAAGTACGGTTGGCGATAAAGTCGGAGGTATTATGGGCGAAGGGTACGAAACAATTACATCCGGTGGGTTAACAAGAGTGTACAATTCAGGTTCCGTTTCAGGAGCAAATCAGGTCGGTGCAATCGGCGGAGATGTGTCGGGCACGCAATACACCAATGTATTTTGGGATACGCAAACTACAGGACAAAGCAAGGCAATAGGAGAGGGAGATAGCACAGGTGTTTCAGGTAAATCTACTTCAGAAATGAAGCGAATTGCAACGTTTAGTAATTTTAATTTTTCTTCCACTTGGGTAATTGACGAAGGAACTGACTACCCAAAATTAAGAGAACGCAAAGAGAATAATTTAATCATTACAGGCAACGAAGGTTGGCGAATGCTAAGTACTCCGGTAACATCGAGTTCATTTGGGACATTGTTAGACGGGCTGTGGACGCAGGGTTTTACCGGAGCCGATGTAACTCATGGCACGCCCAATGTATTGGTATGGAACGAAGCAAGTAAAGCATTTCAGTCCATAAGTAACGCCACCGATACTCCTACCACAGGTACTGGCTTTATCACCTACGTATTCAGCGATGATAACTATGATGGAAGTGCAGAAGGATTTCCAAAAGTATTGACAAATAATGGAAGCCGATTTTCAGGTACAGCTTCACCAGGCCTTACTTTCACCGATTCAGGTACACTTTCTAACGACGGTTGGAACCTCCTCGGCAATCCCTATGGAACATCCATTAATTGGGATGGAGCAAACGGATGGAGTCGAACTAATCTGGATGGCACATTTTATGTATGGAGCGATTCAGCAGGTGGAGGAGCCGGATCTTATCTAAGTTGGAACGGAACAACAGGAACCCTCGAAGATGGTAAAATTGCTCCATGGCAGGGCTTTTGGGTAAAAGCCAATGCAAGCAGCCCGAGTATTTCAATGAATGATTCGGTGAAAAGTACAGGAGGTACGCTGTTCAAACAAAAGCCAGTTCCACAACTCAAATTCAAATTCTCCGGAAATGAGATCAGTAACTCTTCCATTGTTATGTTTCATGAAGATGCACAGGAGGGGAAAGATGAATTCGATGCCTACAAACTGAATTCACTAAACAGTGAGTATTTATTGCTCGGTACAACTGTTTCGAATCTCGAACCTATGGATATACAGGCGTTGCCATTAAACGGTTCGGAGTTTATTCTTGACCTGAACATAAATGGAACCAACTTGAATGGGGAGTTTACACTTTCTTGGGAAGAAACCAATATTCCAGCGGACTGGGAAATCATTCTGGAAGACAAGGAAGAGGGAACAGAAACTTGGATCAAAGAAAAATCTTCCATCGATTTCATCTTAAGTGAAAAAACGAAATCAATAAGCAGAGAAAAACTACAACTGCCGGCAACCCCTGTTCAGGTAGTTGAAAAATCCAAAAAAGGGACTTCACGCTTTGTTCTTCGAATCCGTCAGTCTATGTCTGTGAACAATGAGTCAATATCAGAGTTACCGAAAATAGTTGAACTTGAGCAGAACTATCCAAATCCATTCAACCCAACTACTACTATCGAGTACGGAGTTCCTGAAACTGGAGATGTAACTCTGGAAGTATATGATTTACTGGGAAGAAAAGTAGCCACGCTGTTGAACACCGAACGCAAAAACGCAGGACGGTACACGGTAAACTTCGATGCCTCGAACCTGGCAAGCGGGATGTACATTTATCGCCTACAAGTGGGGAACTCGGTGCTTATCAAGAAATTAACCCTTATTAAGTAATCAGGTTTTAGCGAGTAGCTATTAGCTTTTGAGGCAAAGTCCCAAAAGCTAATAGCTGTCAGCTAAAAGCAAAAGCTAAAGATCATGAAAACATTAGAAACCGTACTCAAAACTATATCCTTAGAAGGCGATACTTGCGATAACTGCAAAGCAAAAGAAGGAATTGAACATCCAATCAGAGGAATGAAAGTAAAGTTAAAAAGCATTCCCGGAGAATCGATTCCAAATAAATATTGTCAAATTTGCTTCATCCAGAAATCCACGAAACCTAAAACTGAAAAGAAAAAAGATATGTTACTACTTATAAAAAAATTCAGCCTCGTTATCGCATTAATTTGTGCTTTACTATTAGTGTTAAGCATTTCAGTTTATGCTCAACCACCCGGACTTCCCGGTGATCCCGCGCAGGCTCCGATTGACGGTGGATTAGGCTTACTCGCTGCTGCAGGTGGTGCGTATGCTTATAAAAAGCTTAAAGACAAAAATAAAGAAGACGACTTGTTGTGATGTAATACCCTCATAAATCTTATTAAAATTCCTTGTACCAATGGTTTCTGATGGTATAATCATTACGACGCAGAGCGTACAAACGAGGAGTTAAATCTTATTCAAAAATTTTAACCCTTGTTCATTTAGTTGAGCAAGGGTTTTTTGTTTATAAGAAGTAATCATACATTCAGCTACTATTCAATAGATTTTGTCGGGGTGCTAATTGCTGAATTATAAAACGCAGTATTTCCAATTTAGAGCGATTGGGAAATCAATTTTCTTAATCTTTATCACTTCTTTTATAGTCGGAAGCCTAGCACATGCTCAGGTAAATATACCTCAAACAATCAGTATCGCTGATACCAATAGCTATGGAAATCTTACTTTATATGATCTGAATGGCTGGCAGTTTTCGTTTGATAACCCTGAGGAAGTCAACTCGAAGCGTAATCTCAGTAATACAATCCCTGTTGATCTGACTGATCTTAATGAACTCAAATCTAATCCAAAATGGAAAAATCATGGATGGTTTGAGGCAGAGTTTATCGCAGATTCATCCATTGCAGGAATTCCATGGATTTTATCTTATTTCGGACAGGAGCCCGTAACAATATGGCTTAACGGAATTGAAATACTTAAAAATGGCAATGTTTCTGACAATCCTGATGAAGAAGTTCTGTCAAGATACGTAAACAAAGTCCAGACGGGAGTCATGTTCAGCCCGGGGTCCAATTTTTTGTTAGTACAATATTCCGATCATACTAACCCGACTTACTTTAGAACGTGGAAATGGTTTGAAAACGGTATTTATCTTGTTCTGTATCCGGATTACGAAATATTTCAACGCAGGCACCGTGCTTTTATATTCGGCGGAGCACTTATGTTGCTCTCTCTTCTTGTATTGATCCATACCTATCTGGCAGTAAAATTTAAAGGTCAATATCATACGTACGTTTCTCTTACCACTTTTTTCATGTTGCTTCATGCTTTTACCACTTTAAGTGATACGATGGCAGACTGGACCTATTCGTACTTATATTTTGCAGAGTTTTCCTATGCTGTTTCATTCATTTTTGTAGTGTATTTCTTTTTGATAGCATTGCGCAGAATCTTTGATCTGCCGATCCCCCGAAAGCCCCTTGCCGGTATTCTGTTTATCTCAATAATTATTGGAGTTATTTCCATTTTCATAAACAGGGGGTGGTTAAATCTTTTACACCCTGTATTAGTCGCAGGAACTTTGATATATGGGATCTACTCACTTTGGGAAGCAAAAAGGAAATCTTCAGAAAATAAAATCTGGATCATTGCAACCGGCTTAGCACTTACTGTTGGCGGGGGATTATTATATGTGTTGCCCTATATCGCTTTTGGTTCACAAAGCCATGTTCTTTTTATCATATCAATTTTGATGGCATATACAGGCATCCCAATTGCACTTACTTTTAATGTTGCCAGTAATTATGCTGCTTTGATCGAAACCCTTGAAGCGAAGGTTCAGGAAAGAACTTCAGATCTTGAAGTCGCTAACGAATTCCAGAACCGTTTCTTTGCTAATATATCTCATGAATTCAGAACCCCTTTAACAATCGGTGAGGGATTGGTAAATAAATTATTGCGCTCAGAAGAGGTGACTCATCAGGATCACCAAAGAGATTTATCGATCGTAAAACGAAATTTAAACCGACTTCATGATATGGTAGATCAAATCATTGATCTTACTAAAGCAGATAAGCATCAGCTTACATTGAATCGAAAGTATTATTATGCAGATAGCATAGTGTCGGTGTCTGTGGAATCATTTCGGTCTCTGGCAGAATATTATGGACATACCTTTACATTTTTGCCTGATGCTAAAGGTGTCGTTTTATTTGCGGATCGTTCAAAAGTAGAAGTAATGATCAATAATTTGATTTCTAACGCCATTAAATTTACACCCGATGGTGGATACATTTCTATACAAACATCTGTAGAAGAAGAACTATTTGTGGTATCAGTTCAGGATTCGGGCCCTGGAATACCGGAACATGAACAAGAAGCTATTTTTGAGCGCTTCCACAGAATTAAAAGAGAAGAAACAGAATATATAGAAGGGATGGGAGTGGGGCTGGAGCTCAGCCGAACTTTGGCACGTATACATAACGGCGAGCTTTCTATAGATGCTGATGTAAAGAACGGTGCTTGTTTCAGATTGGAACTTCCGGTTTCTAAAGAAGAAGAAAAAGAAGTTGCTATGGTTGAAGATGCATTGGAAGAAGATCAGCTTTACCCGGCTAAGCCTGTTGTTGAGACCGAAAGCGAATACAGTATTCTTTTAGTGGAAGACAATCAGGACATGAGAGAATATGTGAGTAACATTTTATCAGAACTTGGGCCGGTCAAAGAAGCTGAAAATGGAGAAAAGGCTATTGAGTTGCTTTCTTCTTCCTATACGCCGGATATAATAATAACAGATCTGATGATGCCTGTTATGGGCGGCTTGGAACTGGTTGAAGTATTGATGAAAAAACCGAAGTGGAAAGATATTCCCATTATTGTACTCACTGCAAAGGCGCTGGAGGAAGATAAATTACATCTGCTCAGAATTGGTGTAGTTGATTACATAACTAAACCATTTGTTCAAGAGCATTTGATGCTGAAAACCCAAAACTTGCTACGCTATTACCAAAAGAAAAAAGCATTAGAAATCACTCTTTCGGATAAAGCATTACAAAGCCGAGAAAAGTTATCAGAAAAAGTAATGGCATACATTTCTAAAAATATTAAGGACAGTAGTTTGTCGGTTGAGTCGTTGGCTGAAAAATTTTCGCAAAGTCGGAGTTCTTTATATAGAAACATTCAGTTAGAAACAGGGATGACCCCCGCCGAATTTATCCGGGAAATTCGATTGGTCACAGCACGCAAACTAATCGAGCAGGATAAAACAATGAGGCTGGAAGAACTTGCCAACGCTGTTGGGTATAAAAGTTCCACCAGCTTCCGTAAAGTCTATGAAGAACGCTTTGGTGTGCATCCGCTTAGCTAAGATCAGGGTAAAATCCTCCCTTGAGGGGAGGTGTCTTACTAAACAAAGTGAAGTAAGACGGAGGGTGTTGCTAGTTTTTAAATCAGGCAACACCCCTCAGAATAAATCGGGAACTGCCGATTTATTCATCTCCCCTCAAAGGGAGATATATTTCGTGTAGCTTACTTAAGCACGTTACTCCTTTTAAAGGCACGGGATCAAAAATATTTTAGTAGCAACATCGGGTAAACCTGTCCCGAAGTCTCCAAAACAATGTCCTCACAACCTGCATTAAAGAGTTATTCACTCAATTTTGGCACGTTTGCGCAGAAAGTTGACACGTTTGCGCAGGTGAAAAAGAGTAGATTCAAATCAGGACAATTTATGTTCAAACCATCTATTCATTTCATTCTTAAAAATTATGAAACCAATACGTTCGCTTTTTCTCGGGGTACTTTTTTTAACAGCAATAAGCTTTTCAGCTTTTGGGCAAAGCACTACTCCAAAAGTAGTAACAGGCTATAATCAAAGCTTGGTGCTCACAGAAAATGGGTCATTATATTCATTTGGAGGTGGCCATTTTGGCACCGCAGGGCAATCCAACACTAACCGGGTTGATATTCCCGGGCTGGCAAATGATCCTGCGTTAAATGGTCAAAAAGTGGTTGACATAGCTACTGCTTATGACAATGAACATGCTATAGTGCTATTAGCAGATGGTCGAATGTTTGGTATAGGATCAAACGATAGAAACCAACTCGCTTTGAGTGGAAGCAATAACTATACAACACTTACAGAAATAACACATGCTAATTTTGAAGGGCATACAATCGTGGATGTAGAGGCAGGAGAGAAGAATAGTATTTTTAGAACAGCTTCCGGAAAAGTCTTTGTAATAGGCGATAACCCATATGGATATATTGGAGTTGGTACCACAACCAATCCCATAACAGAACCTACTTTGATAAATGGAATGGTGAACAAAAAAGTAGTGGAAATTTCCTCTGGTAGACAACATGTTTTGTTACGAACCGACAGTAGCGAAGTATGGGTATATGGAAGAAATTCTAACGGAGATTTGGGAATAGGAAATAGTATAAGTACATATTCACCTGTACGTATGGACCAGAATATTCCCGGAGAAACCATTATAAAAGCAGTAGCCGGGGGGGTGGGGTCAAGCTACTTTGTTACCGATTCAGGTAAGGTATTTAGTACAGGGGTAAGAACTGGACCTCTTGGGTATGAACCACCGGGAGGTCCAAACGTAGATGTAAATACTCCTACAGAAATAACGCATAGCAATTTACAAGGTAAAACCATTATTGATGTGGTTGGGAATCAAGAATCAGCAACATTATTAGCCTCTGATGGAACTGTATTTAGTTTTGGGGGCAGGAATGCTGAGGAAAGCTTGGGTCGTCCGCTAACAGACATTATTGTACCTGTACAGTTAGCTCACTCTAATATTGTTGGAAAAAATATCGTTGAAATAAGTTCTGAGGGTTCAGAATACACTTATATGAGAGCTTCTGATGGGACTATTTTAACATTTGGAGGTCCATTTAACAGAGAATCTTGGTCTTCCGCATCACGATCATCCGGAACCGGGCGTTGGAGAGCCGGTGAAGCGTTTCCCAGACCTGTTATACAAACAGAAATGAATGGAAAGACCGTTGCAAAAATGTATACGAGTCAAACCATGAACTATTTTGTGACTACAGACAGTCTCATCTATTCTTTTGGGCATGTTTATTCTACAGGGTTCAGAGGCAATTCAATGCGCTCAAATTTACCCACGGTAAAAAGTCCAACGCTAATTCCCTCTTCTAAACTTGGCAACGCATCAGTAAAGAACATTTTTGCGGGCTACCGTCAAACGTATGTAGTTAATTCCAACAATGCAATTTACCAGTTTGGGCAAAATAGTTATGCAGAATTAGGAAGAACAGATAGCCTCGATCATTACGATCCGGTATTAATGGATGCCTCATTAATTGATAACAAAATCGTTAAACAAGTTGTGGTTGGAGCAGTAGATACGCTATCGGTGACTTTTATTGTGACTGAAGATGGAGCGGTGTATGGCTTTGGAGATAATAACTTTGGTCAGCTTGGATTAGGGGATAACAATAGAAGAGCGCAACCGGTTCGCCTTACTCATGCAAATCTTTCAGGGAAAAAAATCATACATGCTGCGTCTAGTGGCCGTGCTACTCTTTTAGTTGCTTCGGATGGAACAGCTTTTACTTTTGGTTATGGATTGGATGGTAATTTAGGACATGGTACATCAGTTAACCTAAATGTACCAACGGCATTAACTCATGCTACCATAACGGCAAAAAAAATTATATCAGGATCGATTGTCAGCAGGGGCGTATCCTCGTTTATACTTCTGAACGAAGATGGGCAATTGATCACATTTGGTGAAAACAGCGACGGACAATTGGGTCAAGGTGATAAAGTTGATAATAGTACTCCCAGAGTTGTAACGCATTCAAGTATTGTAAATAAGAAGGTGACTAAAGTTCAGAGTAACAGAAGGGGAACCATCATTCTTACTGAAGACGGAAAAACATATGCTTTTGGTAACGGAAGGCATATTGGTTTTAATGTAAGCAGCTTTACAGATTTAACAGTTCCAACGCTTATAGAATCAGCAAATGTAAGTGGTCGTTTTGCAGTTGATATAGCTACGGATTACGAACATTCTTTACTTCTGTTGGATAATGGAACTGTAGTTGCTGCATCATTTGCTGTTACTATCCTGGATGTCGATCATATTGGAAAATTAGGACAAAGCGACCCAACTCAAAATCATCTTGCTCATGTATTTGTTCCGAATTTCAGTACTTATTTATCTCCAATCCCAACCACAAACCTCAAAATGCATGTAGATGCAGGGCGGGGGCTCACCACATTCGGGGATTCTTTAAATAGCTGGGGCGATCTAAGCGGGAATAATAACAACCTTACACAGTCCATTTTATTACAACGCCCGGTACTTGTAGACAGCGCCATCAACAACCAACGTACAATCGGCTTTAATGGAACTAATTCCTATATGGTTTCGCCTACTACCGGAACTCTTGGTATTCAGAATAGTGATTATGAAGTTTTTATGGTAGCGAAAACAACTTCTGCAACTAATGAAATCGACTTTCTTTTAGCTGGTTCAAATGAGAATTTTGAACTGCACACCAACGGCACTTCAGGATTACGATTTATTCCCAATGCCGGGAATTATACCGATGTAGGATCGGTGGGTGATTTTTCAGATGGAACCGCACAGTTGATCAATGTTCGGGCTTCAAGTACAACAGCAAGTGTAGCGGCAAATCGTAGCGGAAAAACCCAAATTTCTGTAAATGCCCAAAGTTCAGTATCTGCACAGCTGTTTGTAGGTGTAAGAACAGGAGGAACGTTCTGGTTTGGGGGGCAGATTGCCGAAATAATTATATATAAAAATGTACTAAGCGATAATGATCGCCGAAAAGTAGAATCCTATTTATTTAAGAAATATGCCATCAAGAACTATAAAGAGTCGTCCCAAAAGTTAACAGGAGCCGAAGGTTGGAGAATAATGACTAGTCCGGTAGCAGATTCTTCATTCGCTCCATTATTAGGCAGTTTCTGGACTCAAGGATTTACAGGTGCAAATCATTCAGGAGGAGCTTCCAATGTATATCGATGGCCAAATACCTCAACAAGTCTGTCTAATTCCAACTGGACTTCTGTAAGTAATATGTCCGATTCTCTGCATCCCGGAGAAGGAGTTTTGGTCTACGTGTTCAGCGACGACAATGGACCTGGTGTAGCAGGAAATGCAGGTTTCCCGAAAACACTAAAGCTTGAAGGTCGTGAGCCGAAAGGAACACAATCATTAACTCCGCTTTTAAATTCTAATGTAAACGGTTGGGCGTTAGTGGGTAATCCATTCCGAAATGACGTTGACTGGGACGGATTTACTCGTTCGGGATTGTCGAATTCGGTGTATGTGTATGATATCAATTCCGCATCCTGGAAAAGCTGGAATGGAACTCTGGGAAGTTTAACAGATGGGGAGGTGGGACCTTTCAATGCATTTTTTGTGCAAACAACGGAAGCCAGTCCAACTCTAAATATACCGGTATCAGCAAAAACCGATTCCGCTAAACGATTTCTTGGTAAACAGTTTGTTAAATCCGAGCCGACTTACTTTTCAATCGAATTATCTGATAGTTCAGGATTAAAGAACAAAGCCTGGTTCCAGTTTTCTGAAGACGGTGAGTTTGGAATAGACGCCTCGGATGCACACCAACTCAATCCACTTTCTTCAAATTATGTAACGTTGGCTTCTATCCTAAATGATACTACACATCTGGATATAAACAGCTTACCGATTATTACGGAGCCGTTTGAGATTCCATTGGCACTTCAAACTTCTGCAAGTGGTACAACGCATCATATTTCTAAAGGTGATTTAAATATCCCCGAGGGATGGGAAATTTCTCTATATGATTCGGAATTTGATATCACTACAGACCTTGAAGAATCTTATGAGTTTACTATGGATGCAGCAAAAGTGAAGAAGGTACAGACGCAAGATATTGCGTCCCCACCAAGTCTGAAATCTATTTTCCAAACTGCTAAGCAAAAAAGATCCGGTCCACGATTTGCTCTGACGGTTTCGCCTTCACAAACGGTAAGCAATGAACCGCTAATTGATCTACCTACTAAAGTGGAACTCGGCCAAAACTATCCGAATCCATTTAACCCAAGTACAACCATTGCATATGGAGTTCCAAACACCGGAAAAGTAACACTGGAAGTGTTTGATATTCTGGGAAGGAAAGTAGCCACATTGTTGAATGGCGAAAATAGAACAGCCGGACGTTACACGCTTATTTTCAATGCTTCTAACCTCGCGAGTGGGATGTACATTTATCGCCTTCGGTCGGGGAATTCGGTGATCATCAAGAAACTCACTTTAATCAAATAATAAGCTATTAGCTGATAGTTCTTAGCGTTTAGTCGGGCAATGCCTCTAAACGCTAATGGCTAAAAGCTGACAGCTAAAAGCTTTTACTTATGAAATACCTACTACTACTCTTCATCACACTCACAATCATTTTAATGGCAACAGCCGTTGTTCATGCCCAGCCCGGGCTTCCAAGCAACCCCGCTCAAGCTCCTATTGATGGAGGATTAGGCTTACTCGCCGCTGCAGGTGGAGCTTATGCCTATAAAAAATTACGTGGTAATAGGAATGATGAGTTAGATTAAAAAATTACCTTCAAACCGTAGTTTAAAATTCCTGGTGAAGTTGGTCTCGCATGATGAGTTCGATATTTTTCAATTCGTATTAATAAGAAATAAAGTGTGGTAATGGATAGCAGAATAGGGTTTTAGTTTGTATTTGATTTTCTCTTATTTATCTTCTGAAAACTTTTTCTATGATGCGACAGTTATCTGTATTTCTTTTATCGATTTTGCTTATTCAAGGGCTTTCGCAAACCTCATTATTTTCTCAGATTCCTAATTCTGAAGACTATGTAGTTACGCATTTTGGTATGGAAGAAGGTCTTCCTCAAAATTCGGTTAATGATATCGTTCAAGCCGATAATGGCTATATATGGCTGGCTACTTTTGGTGGTTTAGTTCGGTTTGATGGGCATCGTTTTCGGACTTATAATCGATCTAATACGGAAGGAATGGATTATGATCGTGTGGTAAGTATTTTTGAAGACAGTAACAATAATATTTGGGGTGCATCAGAGCAGGGAGTTGTAAAATTAACGAAAGATAAAGCGACCTCATATTCCATTGATAAAAGAACAACATCTGCATCTGCTGGTTGGATCAAAGAAGATAAGGAAGGGAGAATTTGGGGTGCTTTAAACGGAAATTTTTATTTACAAAAAAATAATCAGTTTGAAAGGCAAATGCTTTTTGAGGTTGATGGGGAGAAATTTCAAAAAATTTCTGCAGATACAACAGGTGCCATACTTTACATGGATAAAATAGTTGCGAAGAGCTACAAAGATACACTTTACAAAATCTTGGATCTCAGAGAAAAAATAGAATCGAACATTATAAGTTTGATTGAATACCCGGAAAATTCTGGAGTATTTTTTATCGGAACATCTGGTAATGGGGTTTTAAAACTAAAGGATGAGGAAGTTACTTTTCTTGGAAGAGATCTTGGATTAAACAACAAAGATATTCTAGGGTTTTATGAAGATCGCAAAAACAGATTATGGATATATTCATATGAAGGCATTTTAATAAATGAAGGATCGGAATTTCAAACTTTTAGAATGGATGGAGAGGACCAAAACTTTGATATTCAAATTCGATCTATGTTTGAAGATAATGAGGGCAATTTATGGTTAGGTTCGGTTGCTGAAGGTTTATTCCGGCTAAAAGAAACCCAAATATCGATGATTGACGTTAATGATGGTTTGATTAATCAACGAATGCTTTCATTGTCAGCACTAAATGATGGAAGTTTCATTTTTGGAACAAACTGTGGCGGAGTTTTTGTGTCAAAAAATGGAGTAGCTGAATTCCCTTCCGTTAATAAATATCTCCCAAATAACTGTATTTGGTCTGTATTTCAAGATTCAAAAGATAGAATTTGGTTTAGTGCTAATGGTTTATATATGACTAACTCGCTTCAAGAAAAAGGTAAAAGTTTCGGTATCAATGATGGTTTTGAAGGAATTAATATTTTCGCAATTGCAGAAGATAAACTTGGTAACATTTGGATAGGTTGCAGTAATGGAATATTTAAATACAACGATGTATCCGGATTTACTACATACAAAACAGAAGAAGGTTTTAATTTTTCTGAAACACGGGTTTTACACGAAGATGCTAATGGGAATATATGGGCGGGAACGATTGCAGGGTTGTACAAAATTACCGATGACAATGTTGAACAAGTTAAGTTAGCTCATTCAAAAAACTATCCTAATAAAACAGATGAGCCTTATATTCGTGCTATATATCATGATGAAGATGGAACATATTGGTTCGGTTCATACGGTAACGGGATTTTCAGAATGGAAGAAGATCAGATAATAAATATAACAAGTCAGGATGGACTGTTTGATAATATTGTGTCTCATATTGTAGAAGATGATCATGGAAATTTTTGGATAGGTAGTAATCGGGGAATATTCAGAGTTTCCCGGAACAATTTGAATGATTTTTCTGAAGGTGTCAACGATGAGATTTTATCATATTCTTATGGAACAGGAGATGGTATGAATTCCGCAGAAACTAATGGTGGATTTCACCCGAGTACCATACAAGATTCCGATGGTAATATTTATTTCCCCACGGTAAGTGGAGTAGCAGTAGTTTCAACAAATAGAATCATAGAAAATGATAGAGTACCATTAGTTTATATCGAGCAAATTCGTAGTAATGCATTTGATTATTCTCAAAAGAATGAAATAGAAATGAATTACGACGATTCATTTCTTGAAATAAACTATACTGGAATAAATTTCTCAAATCCCGAACGTTTGCAGTTTCGGTACAAATTGGAAGGGTTCAACGATAACTGGATTGATGTTGGTAATCAGCGGTCAGCTATATATTCAAAAATTCCACCAGGTGATTACACTTTTAGGGTTACTGCGGCTGCTTATAACGGAGTTTGGAATGATGAAGGAGCTTCTTTCGATATTATTGTTACTCCTCCATTTTGGCAAAAAGATTGGTTTATTGCTATCGTTTCCGGGCTGATTTTTGGGGTGGGATTTCTTTTTTATCGAATTCGTACAAATTTATTAAGAGAAGAAAATGAAAGACAAAAAAGATTTACTGAACAACTCATAGAATCTGAAGAATATGAGAGAAGCAGAATCGCTGCTGAATTACATGATGGACTGGGGCAACAAATGATGGTCATTAAAAACCGTGCTGAACTTGCTAAAAATTTTATAGGCGATAGAGATACTTTAGAAGAGCAATTAAATGAAATAATGCAAAGTGCAGTTATTTCCATTTCTGATGTCAGGTCAATGTCTTATGGTTTGCGCCCGGTACACCTTGAGAGGTTTGGACTTACAGAGGCTATTAATAATTTGCTCGATCAGGTGAAAGAGACTACAAAAATTCAATGGGTTTTTGAAATTGTCAATGTAGATGGACTGATTGTTAAAAATAAAGAAATCAATTTTTACAGAGTGTTGCAGGAAGCAATAAATAATATTTTAAAACACTCTGAAGCTGATAAAGCTTCCATTACAATTATCCACACAGACAAAGAAATAAAGATTTCCATAACTGATAATGGAATAGGATTTGATGCCGGTAAAAAAGAGAATTTGGTTGGTTTAGGTCTTTCCGGTATGCAAGAAAGAGTAGAAACACTTTCAGGTAAGATGGATATATTCTCTTCAATAGGCGAAGGTACCCAAATACTCGTTTCAATACCAAAAAGTGTATGAATAAAAGAACTAAGATATTAATTGCAGACGATCACAGCTTGATTCGAAAGGGACTAAGGCAAGTTATAGAAGCAAATACCGGGTTTGAGATTTTTGAGGCTGAAAACGGGAAAAAAGCTTTAGAACTGATTCAACAAGAAAAACCGGAAATTGCACTTCTTGATATAGAAATGCCTGAAATGTCAGGGTATGATGTTGCAGTTAAAGCTAACAGCGAAGAACTTTCTACACATCTTGTATTCTTAACTATGTACAAAGACGAAACCATGTTCAATAAAGCAATGGACATTGGAATCAGGGGATATGTTCTAAAAGAAAATACGGTAACAGAAATAACCAAGTGTATTGATGCTGTATTAGATGGTAATTATTATTTAAGCCCTGCCATTTCGGATTTTTTGGTGAAAAGAAATCAAGGTTCTAATAAACCATCCGGGAAAGGAAAAGAAATCCAAGAACTAACGCCTACTGAAAAGAAAGTTCTAAAACAGGTAGCTGAGATGAAAACCAGCCAGGAAATTGCAGATTCGTTATTCGTTAGCATAAAAACCGTTCAAAACCATCGCAATAATATTTGTAATAAATTAGGGTTGCATGGAGCACATGCATTATTGAAATATGCACTTGATAACTCAGAAAATATAAAATAAAAAAGCCTCTTCCTGTCAAAGTAGAGGCTTTTGGATTAGTTAATTAATTCAATTACTCAGAACAGAAATTATCAGGAGCTTCAATTTCTTTAGTGAAAGTTTCACCTTCAATAATGATAGTTTGAGTTTCGGTATTATCCTGAAATGTGATTTTAAGATCATATTCAGTTCCTACTTTTACCCCTTTGAAAACAAGGTATGCACCGCTTAGTTTCTTTTCGGTCTTATCGTAATTCCAATTTTGAATATTAGCGACACCAAATCTACCTGTTGTATTGACCTGACGATATGTAACACTGGCAGCACCTTTTGGAATGTTATCTACTCTTACAAATTCATTGGGATTCGAACAAGTTAAGTTTACCGTTACTGAAGAAGTGATACTGTTTGGATCTTTAGGTGGTACCGTTAACTCAATAACCTCTCCATTATAATTAGTCAAATCTACACGTTGTGATGGAGCTTGCCCCTCAGGTGTTCGAATTTCAACTAAACCATGGCTCAATGGAATTTCGTTAGATGTTAATATTTGCCCATGTGTAGGTAGTGCACTAATGTACGTGTTACGACCATGGCTTTTGATTAAAGCTCCGCCCAATTCTACGTTTTCACCATAACCGGTTATTCGATATTGAATTTTACCACGTTTAGATTCACCGGCAAAATAAAGTGGTCTAACGGGGGTGTCAGAAATAACAGTAGGGTATTTAAACAGTAAAATACTATTTATTCCCGAAAGGCTATAGAAAGATAAGTCCTTATAATCATTGAAATTATAAAAGAAATCACGAACTTCTTTCTCTCCCAAATATTGTGCGTCAATTACACCTTCTTGAAATGAGTTAAAAGAATGTTGATAAACATACTTTAAATTTCCTTCAATTGAATCTAAAAAATCGTTTGCAATAGAATCCGCATCTGTAATGCCGGGGGCAAGAAGAAGAGTAGTAACTGAAACAGGATCGTTTTCAACTACAGACTCAACATGTCTAACTCTATAGAATCTGCCAGCCTCTTCGATTTGCACCTCTAATATTCTGCCTAAGCTTAATAAATCTACTCCGTATTGAATACCTGAAGTGTGCAATAAAAAATGTGATGAACCAGCATCATGTTCTTCTCCTTTATTGGTAAAAACTCTAGCAGTGGTTCTAAAAGCCCTGGGATTACCTTCAAATGTAGTTACAGCATCTCTATCACTAAAATCATCATAAAACGTATATTTTAAAGTCGAATTATTTTTGGAGCGCACAACAGGTAAAACAAGTGCATTGGGAAGGTCATTGTTTGCAGAAAAAAACAGCTCTTTTAATTTTGCATTACTGGTATAAAATTCATTGAATTGCCCTGTGGAATCAACTGGTAGAGGTAATGGAAGTACATTTCCTTCATCATCCACCGGCGCGGTGATGTCAATACTCACTAAATTGTCAGGAGGGTTGCTTTCAGAATACAGATCTACATCAATACTTGTAAGTCCTGTTTCTATTAGTTCAACAGAAACTTGCTCTTCTAAATATCCATCTGCTTTTATAGTCATACTTAATGTAAAGGGGGTATCATTGGTAGGCACTACTTCATTTCTAATTCCAACATTGTAGAATCCACCATCAAAATCAGAGCTGTCCACAGGATCTGAGAAAATATCAATAGTGTTCATTGCAGTTTCTTGATCAAAAACGATGGTCACATCATCATCTATTAATTCTCCGGTATCTTTGTCATAAATTGCGAAGGAAACACCGGTAGTTATATCCTCAAGTCCAACTACGAGCGCAAAATCATCAACCGCAGTTTGAAGAGGGTCAGTATTACACCCCATAAAGAGTAGAAGAGTTAAGACAAATGTTGTGTTTAAAAAATTCTTAGTCATTGTTCTGTTACTTAGATGATTAATTTGTTTTGATGAAAGCGAAAGAAAGCCCGACTCTTACGATTGGGTACCACTCGAACTCGTTTAGCCCCGCTTGAAAAGACGCTTCATTATCAGCGGTTGGAGCTATCATACCAGTGCCCTCCATATCAATGATTGGTGCCCCGGAACGTACAACACCAAAATCGATATTCAGTTTAACGGGTAATCCTCTGGCGAGAGCATTCCCAAAACCGATACCTGCATATGGGACAATCTTATCAGTATATGTGATATTCGCAGTTAATGAGCCGAGTCGATCGGGTTCAAATACTCTACCTTCAATCTCATAGCCTTCATTGGGGAGAGCAAGTGCCGAGCCATTCCAATCCATTTTAAAGGCGCCTGCTGAAACTTTGAAGAATTTCTTGAAAGGATATACATCAACAACCGCAGAAAAACTGGAAATATCAGCGTTGCCATTATAATCCACACCAACTTCTAAATCATTATAATTCCCTTGGTGATCGTATTGAATTCCTTGATAACTTACTCTGGCATTTATTCGAGAATTGATACGGATTATTGCACTTCCGCCTAGACCATTGGTGCCAGCATGAATGCCAAGAGCATATTTTCTTTGCGCTGTAGTATTAGTTGTACATGCAAATATAATTAGAGATAAGAAACCTGAGGTAAGAAAAGCTTTTGTGCCCATTTGATCTGAATTAATTGATGGTTAATTGAAATTCATCATTAATTGGCTCTTTATAAATAGGGATAGGTACTCAAAAATATGAATGGGTCTAGGTACAACTACCTAGATATATTGAGTAGTTATTCTCATTGTTAAAATGAAGTAATTAATGAACCTTACTGTATATAATGCAAAGCTTTTAAATTGTTTAAAAAGTACAGTAAATGAAAATAATGATAGTGGATGACCATGAAGCCACTCGAAAAATCTTAAGAAGTTTGATCTTACTTCATATTATTGAGCCTATTCAGTTTGTTGAATATGATAATGGGGAAGATGCAGTGCAAAACTATATATCTGATACTCCGGATTACGTGCTTATGGATGTTGAGATGAAAAAAATGGACGGCTTTGAAGCAACAGAATTAATTTTAAAAAAGAGCCCAGACGCTAAAGTCATCATCATAACTAGTAACAACACAACCTATTTTCGTGATAGAGCTAAAGAGGCTCATTCAGTAGGTTTTGTAGCTAAAGACAATCTTTCACAGATATTCAACTATTTAAAATTTTATTAGACACCTCATTGTCTTTAAAGCAGATACTACTCGATATAGGTACTTATACCCATAAATTTGAGTAGTACTTCCTATTTGAAATAGTATGGTCAAGAATGATATTAAATAGGAATTTTCAGGAAATGGGTACAACCTTTCGGAAAAAATTTTATTCATTTAAAATTAAATATAGGTACATAATGAACTACACAAAAAAATATAAATTGAAAGCACTTTTAAGTATCGTGCTGTTTTCGGGATTGTTGTTTATTTCCTGTAAAGAGTCTTCTGTGTCAGGAATCGATGACAATGACGAACTGAAATCGGAAGAAAAGATTTCTACAGTAAAAGGTAAATCCGCTGCAAACTCACAAAGCAGTTCGATAATTATTGATTCTTTTGATCAGGGTGCTCAATCCGTTGGAACACTTACTGGATTTTCTGCAAGTACAAGAACCGGTCGTGATTTGTATGAAGGTGCCGGTCCAATAGGAAACAGAAGAGAATTAGCAGGATCAGAAAATTCACCAGGGAATGTTGATTTATCTGTTACAGGTTCATCGCCAGGTGAAATGGTTGCGGCTTACAGAGGTTCATCTACTCACTCATCTTTAATTGACTTAAGGTACGGAAGTTGTTCAGATCCGATACTGAGCGGTCAAAAAAGAAGCATTGTTTGGGGTGAAGTAACATGTGATCCTACAACACACCAATTAAATTATGATTTATCAGGTCTTACAAGTTTTGAAATAGACTTTTCTGATATGAAAGGTGGATCGAAGTGGTTCGCAGGTATTTACCTTTCATCAGGAACAGGAAATAATTTCTTATACAGAGAATTTGAAATTCCTTTTCAAGCTACTCCATTTACTTTAACTATCTCAGCATCCAGTTTTTCTGGTATAACAGAAGCAGATCTCGCAGATATAGATGGTATTATTGTAACTATGGGAAATAATGGAAATGTAGCCAGTGGAGGTAATGTTACAATTAGTGAAGTAAGAGCTAATGTTGAAAGTACCGAACCTGTTAATAATGTATATGTTAGCAGTTCCTCCATCCAAACATATGATCCAATTTTCCCGGCTTCCGAAGATCGTGGTTGGACTTCTACAGTTTGCTATCAGTCAAACAACTTCGGGCTTACTGCAAATTGGGTAAATCCACATAATGCGTTTGAAGTAACTCAGGATAACGGACAACCACATCCTTGGGACAATGTGACATTCGATGCTGCATGGATCAATTCCTACAATAGCATGAACTCAGATGGGCCAGGCGGTCACAACTGGAGTAAATATGAGACAGAAGTATCAGGAAATGGGGAATTTGTAATTCAATTGTTAGCAGATAACTGTTCATGGGTTTATCTTGCTAATGAAAATGGCGACAATCCTCGTTTAGTTGGATATCAGGCGGCTACAAGTTCACCGGGTGAGTATGGTGTTACTTTAGACGGTACTCATCAACTTACATTCGTAATTTTTGATGGGGGTGGGCTTGCCGGTGGTAAATTCAGATTGGAAACCACTGAAGAATTTGGTGGAACTCCTCCTCCTCCAATCGACACAAACACTGCTCCGGTAGCAGATGCAGGTGCTGACCAAACACTAACAGCTACGGGTGCAACTACTTCGGTAACACTTGATGGTTCCGGTTCTTCGGATGCCGATGGTGATGCACTAACTTATTCATGGTCTAACGGAGCAACAGGAGCTACACCAACCGTTGCACTCGCAAAGGGCACTCATGTACTCTCTCTAACTGTTTCTGATGGAGAAGAGTCTGACACCGATGAAGTAACAATCACAGTTGTAAATACCATTCCTGTCGCAGATGCAGGTGCTGACCAGACCATAGAGGCAATAGGGGCTACAACCACGGTTACCCTTAACGGTTCAGCAACGGATGCGGATGGCGATGCGCTAACATATTTTTGGTCGAATGGCGCAATGGATGCTTCTACTTCAGTAAATCTTGCTGTAGGTACGCATACATTCACACTAACGGTAACGGATGAGCAGGGAGCAACAGATTCTGATCAGGTAACAGTAACAATTACAGATACTACTGCTCCGGTAATAAGCTTCAATCAGGAGACGAACAGTCTGTGGCCACCGAATCATAAAATGGTATTGGTAGCAACAGGTATTACTGCATCAGATATTGTTGATGGAACCACTTACGTTCGAGTTCAGGTTGCCAGTAGCGAATCATCTAACGGTAAAGGAGATGGGAATACAGATTCAGATTACGATATCAGAACCAACTTCGATGGTTCCATTGATGTTTATGTACGCGCCGAAAGAAGTGGTAAAGGTAAAAGTGGCAGAACTTATACAATTACTATGACAACTGGAGATAACGCAGGGAACAGTTCCTCAGATAGCTTCCAGGTAAGTGTTGCAAAAAGCCAGGGCAGAACTAAATAATATACTTCGATAATTTTGAGGGGTAAAAGGGATAAAAGGCGCTCAGTAAATTGGGCGCCTTTTTTTATGATTATCTGATTTCTAAGAAAATCTGTACTACATATCTTCGGTCTTATCAGGCTCTTTTTACTCTATCTTATTAAGCCTAGGTACTTCTACCTAGATAATTGAGCACTCCTGCCTATAGAAAAAATATAAGAGGATTTATAAACTATGTATTGTAAGGGGTATATCATAGTACGCTTTTGAGCTACTTTATTTAAAAATAAAGATATAAGAATGAAAATAATGATAGTTGATGACCATGCTGAAATGCGTCAAACCATTAAAAATTTTGTAATACTTGCTACGGGTAAAATGCATCAGATTATAGAATATGAGACAGGTGAAAGGGCAATGTTAGAGTATGAATCTCATCAACCGGATTTTGTTCTGATGGATATAGAATTACAGAGTATAAGTGGTTTCACTGTTTCGGAAGAAATTCTAAAGAAAGATCCTGATGCAAAAATCATATTGGTTAGCAGCTACAACACACCAGGTTTTAGACGCAAAGCAGAAGAACTCGGTTTATTGGCTTTTGTGGCAAAAGACAAGCTTTCTGACTTACAACCAATTTTAAATTCAAAGAAATTAAATACGAATACAGGGGTACAACATGAGACATTCAATTAAATTTCTATCAAATCTAATCGTATTATTAACACTATTGGCAGCCGTTCCTGTACAGGCTCAGTTTCCGCCACCATCTTCCGGTCCGTTTGCTGACTTTGTTGAAATTACTGGTACCACAGAAGTTGGGGAAACGCTGACGGGTACTTACGAGTACAATGACCCGAATGATATACCCGAAGACGGCTCTACTTATCAATGGTATCGGTTTGACAGTGAATTTGATCCACCGGTGCCAATCGATGGCGCAACCTCAATAACGTATACATTGGTTGTTGCTGATGAAGGAAAACTAATAGTGTTTGAGGTAACTCCTTCTAATGGTACAGAGAACGGGATGCCTACCCCAAGCGATCCTGTTGGCCCTATTAGTGGAAGCGTTGGTGGAGGTGGGAACAATCCGCCAACTGTATCAAATGTTTCTATCAGCGGAACATTAGAAGTAGGTTCTTTACTGACAGGATCATATGATTATAGTGATCCTGATAACGACCCTGAAAGTGGTTCTGTGTACACATGGTATCGAAGTGACGATCCAGGGGGGAGTGGGAAAGCAGCAATTGGCGGAGCTGACGCAAATACTTATACATTAGTTAATGCTGATGAAGGCAAATACATAAGTTTTTCTGTTATTCCAAGTGATGGTACTGATGCAGGCACTTCCGGAGAAAGTTCACTGAGTGGACCTGTACAGGCTGAATCGGTCTCGGTAAGTTTTGCCGGTGGAGATGGTTCTCAGGGAGATCCATATCAAATTACTACCGCCGAACAGCTTCAGGAAATCAGTAATAATCTGACGGATTACTTTATTTTAACCCAAAATATTGATGCCTCTGGAACGTCAAGCTGGAATAGTGGTGCCGGCTTTGATCCTATTGGAGCAGGCGCACCATTTACCGGAAATTTAGATGGACAGGGGTATAAAATCACAAGTCTTTTCATAAACCGTTCAACTAACAGTAACGTGGCACTATTTGCTACAATTGGTGAAGGTGGGGTTGTTGATAGTTTAGGAATTGATCAAGGGGATATTACCGGCGCTTCCAACACGGCAGGGCTAGCTGGAGAGAACTATGGAACCATAACCAATAGTTATTATAATGGTTCTGTAACAGGTTCATCTCAGGTTGGTGGATTAGTGGGGCAGAATGGAGGTGATATTACAGCTTCTTATTCAACGGGATCTGTAACAGCTACCGGCTCTGATATTGGTGGATTGGTTGGAAATCATAATTTAAAAACTATTAGCAAGAGCTATTCTACAAGTTCAGTAAACGGTGGAGATAATGCCGGTGGCTTGGTTGGTTTTGCCAACGATAATATTGAAAATAGTTTTGCTACCGGGGCAGTATCCGGATCAGATCAAATTGGGGGATTAGTTGGTAATTTAGACAGTGGAATAATTACAAATAGTTTTTCGACAGGAACGGTAAGTGGAAGTACCAATATTGGAGGATTTGTTGGCTTAAAAAGCGGTTTTGGAGCTGCACAAAACAGTTTTTGGGATACTGATGAAAGTGGAACTACCACTGCCGTTGGTGCAGGGTCTACTTCTGGCATAACCGGTAAGACTACTTCACAAATGAAAACAGAGTCAACCTATACAGTAGCTTCATGGGATTTCACAGACGTTTGGGAGTTAGTAAGTGGAGTAAACAACGGTTATCCAATACAGCAGGAATTAAATCCGAATGGAGAATCAGCCAATACAATCCCTGCTGTCTCAAACCTTGTTATAAATAACCGGACAAATGCAGGTAATCTACCTGAATTGGGAGATCAATTAGCGGTAACCTACGATTATAGTGATGCTGATAATGATCCCGAATCAGGAACAACATTTCAGTGGTATCGTGCAGATGATGCTAGTGGTACCAACGCAGCACAAATAGCAGGAGCAACCGATTCAATATATACGGTAGCGTCAGCTGATTTAGATAAATTTTTACGAGTTGATGTAACACCCAATGATGGAACTGATGCCGGAACTTTAGTTTCCAGCTCTTATTCTGAAGTAGCGGCATCAAATCAACCTCCTTCCGCCGGTACCGTTACAATTACAGGAACTCCGGGAATTGGCGATACGCTAACCGCAGATTACACCTATTCTGATCCTGAAAGTGATTTGGAATCAGGAACTACCTTTCAATGGTATGTAGCAGCAGATGAAGTCGGAACCGGACTAACTCCGATAACAGGTGCTACTTCCAATACCTATGTAGTTACACCAGCTGAAGAAGGAGCATACATCAGAGTAGAAGTTACTCCAAATGACGGAACACAACAGGGTTCAACGTCGACTTCTGATTTCGTAAAAATAAATGTTCGTCCTATCGCAATTGCTGGCACTATCACAGGAACTCCTGATGTTGGCGAAACGATTTTTGCTGTATATGAATACAATGATTTTGAGGGCGATCCTAATGCCGGTGCTCAATTCCGCTGGTTTGTTGCGGATGATGGATCTGGTACTAATGAAAGTACGATACCCGGAGAAACAGATAGTAGTTATGTAGTTGAATCAGGTGATGCAGGAAAATTTATACGTGTTGAAATAACTCCGTTTGATGGTACTTCTCTTGGTATAGCTGATACCTCAGCCTATATAGAGATAAATATTCCCAATAATGCACCGGTTGTCACTAATGCTATAGCGGACATTACTGTAAACGAAGATGGAATCATTGATGCTATTGCTCTTACTTCTGTATTTAGTGATGCTGAAGATAATGCTACTGATTTAGTCTATTCGGTAACCACCAACAGCAACCCTGATTTAGTAAACACCTCTATTGATTCAAATTCAGATGAGCTTATTTTAACGCTCCAATCGGATTCTTCAGGCACCTCAGATATTACGATTCGTGCCACAGATTCAGGAGGATTATCAGTTGAAGATACTTTTACGATTACAGTTACTTCAGTAAATGATGTTCCGGTGTTTGTTGCCGGAGCAAACCAGACCATAGATGAAAATTCTGGTGCTCAAACTGTAGCTAATTGGGCAACCTCGATTTCTGCAGGATCTGCAAATGAAACAGGTCAAAACCTGACATTTGATGTTTCTACCGATAATGACCTTTTATTTTCAGTCTTACCTGCTGTAAATCCAGTTACCGGAACCCTTACATATACACCTGCCGCTGATTCTTTTGGAGTAGCGAATGTTACAATTAATCTTTCCGATGATGGCGGGACAACTAATGGAGGAATCGATACATCTGCTGATCAAGTATTCACAATTACTGTAGAAGAAGTATTAAGTGTAGATTCAACAATAGCATTTATTACGACTTGGAGAACGACAACACCCAGCGAATCTATCACCCTGTACACCGATGGAGGGGTTACTATATCCGATTTTGATGCGATCATTGACTGGGGAGACGGCACAGTGGAACAAATTACCGGCGATGATCCGGATCCTTCCCATAACTATGCGGTGGCTGGGGAGTACGAAGTACGTATTTCCGGGACATTCCCTCATTTGGATCTTTCCGATAATGCTGATTTAGTAACCTATGGAAACACACCAGCACTTGCTGCTAATTCAGCTAAGCTTATTGCTGTTAATCAGTGGGGAACTATTGCATGGGAAAGTATGGCTAATATGTTCTACCAAACACCAAATCTTGTTACATATTCAGCTTCGGATGTTCCCGATATATCTCAAGCTACAAGTATGGAAAGTATGTTTGCTTTTACAGGCTTAACAACATCAGATCTTAGCGGTTGGGATGTTAGTACCATTACCGACTTCTCCAGCATGTTCTCAAATGCAGTTTCCTTTGATGGAGATATGTCTGGGTGGGTTTTTTCTTCAGAAGATTATACACAAGCTAACGGAGTAAATTTCCTCGGAATGTTCAATTTAGCAACTTCATTCACCGGAACCGGATTAGCCAATTGGGATGTTAGTAATGCTGATTCTATGACGGTTATGTTTGCAGATGCATCAGTTTTTAATCAGGACCTGAGTAGTTGGGATGTGAGTAATGTAACGGATATGTTTCTGTTTGCAGAAGGAGCAGCAATAAGTACGGCCAACTATTCAGCTATGTTGAACAGTTGGAGTGCTTTAGATGTGCAAGACGGAGTTGAATTTTCCGTGAATCCTACGACATATGACATCACAGGTTTGGAAGGAAGAAATGCTCTTGTAAATACTAAAGGGTGGATTATAACTGATGATGGTTTGACTGCAGGTACGCTTAATGTATCAACAACGGAAACTTCTCCGGTAGATCCAACTATAGTTGATACATTGTGGATAGATCTAACCATAGACGACTCAGTAGCTACAGTAGCGTTTAACCCAACCTGGACGTTAATACCGGCTTCAGGAATGACAGCCACAGGCACTCCGGAGTATGACGAATCCCGCAAACAATGGGGCTACGATTTAAGTGGAATTGCGGTAAATGAACTCGATCAGGAATACGCGCTGGATATATCAGCTTCTGTACCTCTTGAAAATGGAACTTCGAGTATTGAAGACAACTTTTCCATAAATGTAATAGTGCCTAATACAGGCCCGGTTGTTACTACACCAATAGCCGATGTTTTTGTAAATGAAGATGGCTCCATAAGCTCAATTAATTTAACAGCAGTATTTAGTGATGTTGAAGATACGGATCTTACATATTCGGTAGCATCAAACAGCAATACAGCTTTATTAACTACTTCTATAGATCCTTCTACAGAAATTCTCACTTTAAATCTTCAGAGCGATCAAAATGGAGTAACGGATCTATTCATTCAAGCCGAAGATAGTCAGGGAGCAACGGCTCAAGACACGTTCAAGGTTACTGTTAATCCGGTAAACGATATTCCCACTTTTATAGTCGGTGCAGACCAAACCTTAGATGAAAACTCCGGCGCTCAAACAGTAACTAACTGGGCAACGGGTATTAGTGCAGGAGCTACCAATGAAACAGATCAAAATCTGACCTTTGATATTTCTACGGATAATGATGGTTTATTCTCAGTATTACCTGCTGTAAATCCAGTTACCGGAACCCTTACATATACACCTGCCGCTGATTCTTTCGGAGTAGCTACGGTTACGATTAATCTTTCTGATGACGGAGGAACACTTAATGGTGGAGTCGATACATCTGCTGATCAAACTTTTACTATTACCGTTGATGAAGTATTAAGTGTAGATCCAGCAACGGCTTTTATTACTACTTGGAATACTACTGCTCCCGGAGAAACGGTAACTATTCCAACAAATGGCGATGGTGTATCTGATTATGACTTCACCATTGATTGGGGAGATGGAACGGTTGAGATTTATTCAGGAAATGAACCTACTGTAAGTCATACTTATGCAAGTGCGGGAGACTATGTGGTGCTAATTGGAGGAACATTCCCATATTTCGCTGGTGATGAAACAGACTTAAGTGGTCTAATCTCGATTGATCAATGGGGAAATATTGCCTGGGAGTCGATGGAAGATATGTTCTACCAGGCAACAAACCTTGTTACTTACTCCGCCACAGATACTCCGGATTTATCCGGCGTGAGCAGTCTGAGAGGAATGTTTGCCTTTACCGATTTATCGACTGCAGATTTAAGCGGTTGGGATGTGTCCACGGTTACCAACTTTTTTGCCATGTTCAGTGGTGTAGCATCTTTTGATGGCGACCTGAGTGACTGGGTCTTTTCTGCAGATCCTTACACTGAAGCAAATGGGCTGAATTTTAATGGAATGTTCAACCTGGCGTCTTCTTTTACGGGGACCGGTCTGGATACCTGGGATGTGTCGAACGCAGATTCTTTGGCTACGATGTTCGCTGACGCCACATCCTTTGATGCAGACTTAAGTGGCTGGGACATCAGCAATGTGAAAGATATGTTTTTGATGGCTGATGGAACCGGGCTAAGTACGGTCAATTATACATCAATGCTGACGGCATGGAGCGTATTGAGTGTGCAGAATAATGTAGATTTAGGTGTTGGTGAGGCAACGTATACTATCGCTGGATTACCGGCACGGGAAGCTTTGGTAGATACATATGGATGGACCATCTCCGATGGTGGACTGACAGCCGGAGCACTGAGCCTGTCAACGACAGAAGTTTCTCCGATCGATACCACCGTTACTGATACGCTTTGGATGGATTTGACCATTGATGGAACCGTAGCTACAGATGCTTTAAATCCGGGCTGGGCCTTAACCCCGGCAACAGGATTGACAGCTCCAGGCACGCCGGTTTATAACGAAACTCGCCAACAATGGGGATACGATCTGAGTGGAATTGCAGTGAGTGAAATGGATCAGGAATACGCTCTAAGCATATCAGCTTCTGTTTCTTTGGAAAATGGGGCATCCAGTGTGGAGGATAACTTTTCGATAAACATAATGGTTTCGAATACCGAGCCGACTGTGTTAGCTGCGATTGATGATCTTTCTATAGATGAAGATGCAGATAATACAACTATTGATTTAACTTCTGTGTTCTCTGACGCAGAACAAGCAGCTAGTGAATTGACTTTTTCAGTCGAGTCGAATTCAAATACTGGTTTAGCAGATGTTTCAGTAAATAATACTTCAGATGAATTAACACTGTCATTATTCGCAGATAGCTCTGGTTCTGCAATTATTACTATTCGTGCTACAGATTCAGGTGGACTAACTGTAGATAATTCATTCAACGTTACAGTAAATCCAGTTAATGATGTGCCAACTATAAGTACTCCTATTGCTGATGTAACGGTGGACGAAAATGCACCGAACACAGTAATAGATCTAAGCACAAGCTTCAGTGATGTAGAAACCACATCGGGAGATTTAACCTACACCGTAGAATCCAACGATAATACTACACTGGTTGCAGCTTCAATCGATGGTTCTACATTAACATTGGATTACCAAACCAACCAATTTGGGGTAGCAAGTATAACGGTCAGGGCCAGTGATGGTGAGTTATTTGCAGATGAAACTTTTATAGTTACTGTGATTGAAGTAAATAATGCGCCCATATTTCCAGGCGCATATGATGTATCCACGGCTGTTTTGTCTTCCTCAGAATATATTCCGTTGGGTGGTGGATCCCAGATTATTTTTAATGCCGACGGCACAAAAGTATTTTCACTCGATTCACCTGAAATAAAGGAACATACCTTAAACCCAGCGTATGACTTATCTACAGCAAGCAATGAGCAAGTAGTGTTCACTTTTGGAGAAGAAATTTCGTTTTCAAAAGATGCTGAATTTAGCAGCGATGGTACAAAAATGTTTGTTCTGAATGCTTCTCCAAAGGCTGTAGTCGAGTATAGTCTTGGTACCGCCTTTGATGTATCTACGGCCGTATATGGAGGGCAAAGTGAAGAATTCAATATTGGCACAGAAGAAAGTTCCGCTGAATCTATATCATTTAATGGAGATGGCTCCAAATTGTTTATAATTGGAATTAACGGTAAATCAGTGGTAGAGTACAACCTTGGGACACCTTATGATGTATCTACAGCAGTGTTTGCTGGAACGGATCAAGAGTTTTATGTAGGAGATCAGGATATTAGTCCAAGAGATCTGGCCTTTAATGAAGACGGTACCAAAATGTTCATTATGGGAGATGGAGATGATTCAGTGGTGGAATACAACCTTTCCGTAGCCTACGACGTATCTGAAGCAGTATATGCAGGACCCGGTGAAGAATTCGATCACGGAGGTACTAGAACAAGTAACCCATTATCATTAGTCTTTAATGGTGACGGCACTAGAATGTATATATATGATGCGTTAGGAGCCCACTTTGAATACGTTTTGGATAATCCAACTTTAGCCAGTTTTGCTGAAAATGGCACAGGTACAGTTATTGATATAAATGCCAACGATGGAAACGGTGGTGCGGCGGATGTGGGGTTGACTTATTCTATTATTGGTGGAACAGACGCAGGAGCTTTCGATATCGATGCAGCAACAGGAGTAATTACTTTTAAAACTGCACCAGACTTTGAAGACCCTACCGATACTGATGGAGATAACGAGTATATAGTGACCGTTCAAGCCGATGATGGAGAAGCTGAATTCAACACAGAAAGTATTACACTCACTATAACCGTAACAGATGTTTTTGAAAACATAGCCCCGGTAGCGAGCAACGCAGGTATTTCAGGCACACCAAAAGTAAGAGAAACCCTTGCTGCAACCTACGATTTCAGTGATATCGATGGAGATGCAAATGCAGGCGCTAATTTCCAATGGTATGTTTCGTCAGATACGTTGAATGAGCAATCTGCAATCTCAGGAGCAACTGATTCTACGTTTACTCCAACTTCAGTCCAAGCGGGTAAGTTTGTAAAAGTAGAAATCACCCCGAATGACGGGTTTGACTTCGGTGTGGCTGTTTCCAGCGACTGGATAGAAGTGGCCAGTGTATTCTTGCTGGCTGAGAACGGCATAACCATTTCCTGTAAAGACGCCTCTCCGGGCGATACCGGTTTAGTGGGCGGAATAATGTATACAGCCCTGAGCGGAGATAGCCTGAGAGCAAGAGTAGATGGGGGAGCTGATGTAACTAATGTATGTACGAGTCTGATTTCCGATATGTCTAACATGTTTCACGAGAAATCTGCATTTAACCAAGATATTGGAAATTGGGATGTGAGTTCTGTGACAAGTATGTCGGGTATGTTTAATAGTGCCGATGCCTTTAATCAGGATATTGGAGATTGGGACGTGAGTTCAGTGACCAATATGTTGGGTATGTTTGCGCTTACAGATAACTTTAATCAGGATATAAGTAACTGGGTTGTGAGCTCGGTTACTGATATGTCGGGTATGTTTGCCAATGCGACTTCTTTTAATCAGGATATAGGAGGTTGGAAGGTACATTCGGTTACTGATATGTCATTTATGTTTTATAGAGCCTCTTCTTTTAATCAAGATATAGGAAGCTGGGAGGTACATTCGGTTACCTATATGTCGGATATGTTTTATGCTGCACTTGTGTTTGATCAGGACTTGGGTGAGTGGGATATTTCAAACGTAACTAAATTTGATGAACTTGGAGATGGATTTTTAAGTTACTCGGGGTTATCCATTGCTAATTACGACTCCTTGCTTATAGGTTGGGCGGCCTTGCCAAGTGTTCAGCCAAACCAAATACTGAAAATGGAACCGTTAGTGTATTCCCCGGCGGCCTCAGCAGCTCGTGCAAAATTAGTTAATGAATATAATTGGACCATTGCTGATGCCGGCCGAACCAATGAAGCTCCGGTTGCCTCGGACGTATTAATTGTAGGCACGCCAAAAGTAGGCGATCAACTAATGGCAAGCTACACCTTTACTGACGCCGATGGAGATGCCGAATCAGGCAGTACCATCCAGTGGAATGTTGCCGATGATGCAAGTGGAACTAACGCAGCAGCCATCACTGACTCTACGGCTAACACTTTTACGCCAACTTCAGCCCAAGCGGGTAAGTTTGTAAAAGTAGAAATCACCCCGAATGACGGATTTGACTTCGGAGTGACTGTTTCCAGCGATTGGATAGAAGTGGCCAGTGTATTCTTGCTTGCTAATAACGGAGTAACGATTACCTGTAGTGATGCTAAAGTAGGCGATAAGGGAACAATAAACGGTATTGAGTACACCAAACGATCAAAAGATCAAATTACTACAGACAACGCAGCTTTCACTTGTACTAGTGGAATTACGGATATGAGCTATTTATTTGATGGAAAATCAAACTTCGATCAAGATATTTCAAGCTGGGATGTGTCTCAGGTAGTTAACATGGAGAAGATGTTTAACAATGCTCATACATTCAATCAGGACATAAGTAACTGGGATGTGAGTTCTGTTACAAATATGTATGCCATGTTTTTTAATGCGCAGGTATTCAACCAAGATTTAAGTAGTTGGAATGTTGGTGCTGTTACAAATATGGGAGCTATGTTTAATAGTGCAACCTTATTTAACCAAGACATCAGTAGTTGGAATGTATCTTCAGTGATATATATGGATGCTATGTTTGCATCTACTTCGGCATTCAATCAACCCATTGGAAACTGGGACGTGTCTTCAGTTGAATACATGAATGTGATGTTTTCAGGTGCAACTGCATTTAATCAGGATATTAATAACTGGGGTGAAAAAACTTCTAAGGTGTCAAACATGTCTTTGATGTTTAGCCACGCAAGTGCATTCAATCAGGATATAAGTAGTTGGAACGTATCGTCTGTTTTAGACATGGAAAATATGTTTCAAGAAGCTACTTCTTTTAATCAGGATCTAAGCCAGTGGGATGTTTCAAACGTTGTTAATATGATTGGAATGTTTAATGGGGCAGTATCTTTTGACCAGGATTTGGGTGATTGGGATATTTCGAAGGTGCAAAGTTTCGAAGATACTGACGCTTTCTATAGTTTTTTGGGTAATTCCGGACTCACCACACCTAATTATGATTCTTTACTTATTGGCTGGGCAGCTTTACCAAGTGTAGAACGCAATATGAGATTAGGTGTTGGTAATGTGAAATACACTGCGGCGGCTTCAGCAGCCCGTACAAAATTAACGAGCGATCCGAATAATTGGATCATTAGCGATGCCGGTATATTTAATACAGCCCCAACAGTAAGTACCCCTATTGCCGATGTGGTAGTTGATGAAAACTCTGGGGAATACAAGATAATTGTAAGTCCTAATTTCAAGGATAATGAAACCTCTTCTGAATTATTGTCTTATTCAGTTACAGCAATAGATGATCCAACCCTTGTAATAGGGTTATTCAATACAGATACGCTGCGCTTATTTCCTCAACAAAACAAATTTGGAACTACAAACATTACAGTAACTGCAAGTGATGGGGAGGTATCCGTAGAGGATTCATTTATGGTTACAGTGAATGAAGTGAATACACCTCCGGATTTTGCCTTAACATCAACATCTGTTGATTTCATAGAGAATGCAACTGAGTCAGTGATTGATCTTAATGCAACCAATGGAGATGGCGGAGTAGCGGATTTTGGAATCACGTATAGCATTACAGGTGGTGAGGATGCCGGAGATTTCTTACTCGATTCGTCAACCGGTGAGCTAACATTTTCTAATTCGCCCGACTTCGAAAATCCTACCGATGCAAACACAGATGGTATCTATAAAGTGACCATTACTGCTGATGATGGTCGACCTGAAAATAATACCTCTAATGTCACTCTGGAAATTACGGTTATTAATGTAAATGAAAGCCCAATTCTAAGTACACCTATAGCCGATGTAACTGTGGATGAAAATGCAGCAAACACCGTCATAGATCTAAGCACCAACTTTAACGATGTGGAGACTGCTTCGGGTTCACTAATCTACACCGTAGAAGTAAATGACAACCCTACTTTGGTAACAGCAACAATTAGTGATTCTGCACTAACTCTTAATTACCAAACTGACCAGTTCGGAGTAGCCAATATTACGGTTAAAGCCAGTGATGGTGAGTTAAGTGTAGAAGATAGTTTTGTTGTTAATGTGAATGAGGCAAACCACCCACCAGTATTCATTGAAACTTATGATCTGTCTACAGCTATACAAACTAACACTGTTGAAGGTATCGATTTAAAGACGGACTTTGCTTTCAATAATGACGGTACAAAGTTGTTCATTCTTAATGGTGATCCAAGTGTACTTAATATTGAAGAGTACAACCTGAGTACTCCTTTCGATTTTTCTACAGCCATTTTTAGTAAAGATTTTTCCGTTCACTCAGAAGAAACTGCACCAAACGGCTTTACGTTCAGTAAAGATGGCTCGAAAATGTATGTAATAGGTTCAAGTACTAAGGATGTAGAAGTGGAGGGTTGGGAAGGAGCCATTCCGGGATTAGTAGAATATCAGTTGAGTATTCCTTTCGACATATCGACATCCAGTTTTACAGGCACAAGAATAATAATGGATGATTTAGTCCCCGTCGATGTTCATTTTAGCAGGGATGGTAAAAGCATGTTTATTTTAGAATCACAAAACATACGAATTGCAAGCTATTCATTAAATACACCCTTCGTTCTATCTACAGCTAGTGCTAACCGCCAATATCTATATACAGATCCATTCCTTCAATATCCCAAAAGTATAGACTTTAGCGCAGATGGAAAAAAATTATTAGTTCTCGGTTCATCAGGAACAATTGAAGAGTTTAAAATGGAAGAGCCTTTTGATTTGGCAACTGTGACGCACTCAGGTTTTGATGAAGCGTTAGATATTGGTTCATCTAACAGTTTTACCTTCAATAATGAGGGTACAAGATTATTTGTATCAGGAGGTAATGCTACGGGTGCAACTGTATATGGTTTGGAACCAGGAACACCTAGCACAGCTTTGTTTACTGAAGGCAGTACAGAAAGTGTTATAGATGTAAATGCGAATGATGGAGATGGTGGAGCAACCGATATTGGCTTGGCTTACTCCATTTCTGGTGGAGCGGATGCTGATTTATTCAATATTGATTCTTCTACGGGAAATCTGACATTTAAAGTCTCTCCTGATTATGATAATCCTGCTGATCAAGATGGAAATAATAAGTATGAAGTAACGGTTCAGGCCGATGATGGCGAGGATATATTCAATACAGCAACTATTCAATTGACCATTACAGTGACTAATGAAAATGAAATTCCTGTATTAATTAATCCATTAAGTGATATTGTTGTGGTTGAGACAGACCCGAATACAACCATAGACCTTAGTGGAGTATTTTCTGATCCGGATGGAAATTCAACATTAACCTATTCGGTATTGAGTAGTAATCCGTCATCGGTGGTAGCTATAGCCAGTGGTGAATCAAATCTTATACTATCGTTTAAGGAATTTGGAACTGCAACGATCACAGTAACAGCAACTGACGGTGAATTTTCAGTGAATAATAGCTTCGAAGTCACCGTCAACGAAGTTCTTTCGGTAGATCCTGCCAATGCATTTATCACTACATGGACTACAACTTCTACAGATAAAACAGTAACCATACCTACAAGTGGTGGAGCAGAAATTTCTGATTTTGAGTTTATCGTCGATTGGGGTGATGGTTCGGTTGAACGCATTACCGGAGATGATCCTGATCCTTCTCATACCTACGCAACAGCGGGCACTCACACTGTTCAGATTGAAGGTGCATTCCCTTATCTGAAACCAAATGCAGACGGAGATCTGAATCAATTATCTTCTATTGAGCAATGGGGAAATATTGAGTGGGAAAGCATGAATAATTCGTTTGCCTGGGCGCGCAATATGGAGTACAAAGCTACAGATGTACCTGATCTTTCGAAGGTAACTTCAACAGCAGGAATGTTCTTTGCGGCAGAAAAGCTAAATGGAGATTTCAGCGAATGGAATACATCTACTGTAACCGACATGAGCTTTATGTTTGATGGTGCTACAATATTCAATGGAGATATTTCAACATGGGATGTTAGCAAGGTGACTAACATGCGAGAGATGTTCCAAAACGCAGATGCTTTTAATCAGGAATTGAGCAACTGGAATGTTTCATCCGTATCAAATATGAGAGGATTGTTTCAGGATACCGATTCTTTTAATGGTGATGTATCTACTTGGAAAACCGGGTCGGCAACAAATATGTTCGGAATGTTTGCTAATGCGGTTTCCTTCAATCAGCCTTTAGCAAATTGGGATGTAAGCCAGGTAACCGATTTTGGGGCAATGTTTTTGAATGCTGCTTCTTTTGATCAAGATATAAGCGATTGGGATATAACAAGCGCCACCCGTTTGGATAATGGTAATTTTGGTTTCCTGCAGGGAACCAGTTTTTCTCAACAGAACTATGACATGCTCCTTCATAAATGGAATCAGTTAGCAAACCTGCCTGAAAATCTTTCGTTAAATGTTGGGTCTGCAAAATATGGCCCCGCTTCCGCAGCTCATGGTAATCTAACTGGATTTAAAGGGTGGACACTGACCGATGGTGGACGATACAATATGTTCATCTCTATCTGGGAAGTAACTTCAGAGAAACCAACAATTCAACTTGGAGCTAAAGGAGGAGATCAAATTTCTGATTTTGATTTCACTATTGATTGGGGAGATGGAACGGTAGAAAAATTTACCGGCGATGCACCGATTATATCTCATACATATACCGAATTTGGTGCCAAAAACATCAGAATAGCGGGCGTTTTTCCTGAGATGAATGCTAGTGCAGATGGCGCTACTATAGCAAGTATTAGAAGTGTGGTGTTGTGGGGCGAAATTCAGTGGGAAAGCATGGCTTCTATGTTTGCCGGGGCTGACAGCCTGGAGTTAAGAAACCTGGATACTCCTGATCTTTCTTCTGTAAGTAATATGGAAAATATGTTTTTCTCCTTAAGCAATCAGTCTTCATTTAATTCAGATATTTCCGATTGGGACGTTTCTTCTGTAACAAACATGGAGCTGATGTTTGCAGGAGCCAAAGATTTTAATCAGGATATTTCGGGATGGGATGTAAGTTCAGTGACCAATATGGGAGGCATGTTTGCAAGTACAACGGCATTCGATCAGAGTTTAGGCAACTGGGACATCCGTAATGTAGAAATCTTTGATTATAATGGCCCTTTTGGGGTAATAACGGCACCTATAGACGTTGGCTTTATGCTGGAAGCTGGTTTATCTACCTCAAAATATGATTCAACGCTTATTGGTTGGGCTGAAAAGGTAATCGCCAGTAGTGATATTGAGGTTTCTTTTGGTAATTCAGTTCGTTCTATAATTTCAACCAACAGCTATAATTCTCTTACTGATCTTGGTTGGACCATTACGGATGGTGGCTCAGCTAATGAATTTACTACTCGCTGGCGAACAACCTCTGCCAATGAAACCGTAACCATTCCAACAGGTGGAGGAGCAGAAATTACAGACTTTGATTTCATCATTGATTGGGGTGATGGGACTCAGGAATCATTTTCAGGAGACGATCCCGATCCATCTCATACCTATGCAATAGCTGATACATACACAGTTATAATACAAGGAACTTTTCCTCACATGTACTCTGCTAATGAAGGAGACTTAGATCAGTTAGTTTCAATGGATAGTTGGGGACCAATAGAATGGGAAGATATGACCCTCATGTTTGCTTGGGCTACGAATTTGGAATACAATGCTACGGATTCACCCGACCTGAGTAAAGTTACAGATGTGAGGGGGATGTTTTTCAGGACTCCTAAATTTAATGGAGATCTAAGTGAATGGGATGTATCGAATGTGGAGGAAATGGAAGCGATGTTCTTTGATGCAACTTCCTTCAATTCTGATATATCTTCTTGGGATGTGAGTAATGCTACCAACATGCAAAGTATGTTCAATAAGGCAAGTTCTTTCGATGCAGATATATCTGATTGGGATGTAAGTAAAGTGACTAATATGACTAGAATGTTCCGTGAAGCAAGTTCCTTCAATCAGGATCTGTCTACTTGGGATGTGAGTCAGGTGACCGATATGGGAGGGATGTTCCATAATGCATCCGAGTTTAATCAAAATCTGGGCGACTGGGACATTACATCCGTAGAAATATTATCAGACCCACCATTTGGTTTCTTGAAAGGGACTAATCTATCACAGCAAAATTATGACTCATTATTGATAGGTTGGTCAGAACTGAATTTTCAAGATAAGTTATTGACTCTTGATGTTGATAACACACAATATTCTCTTTTAAGTCTTGAAAGTAGATATAAATTATTGGATAAAGGGTTTACCATTATTGATGGCGGGTTAATTTTAGGTGAACTAACATTAGATGCCTCAAATGAAGTATTTGATGCGAGTGTAGATAGTATTAATCTAAACTTGATGTACGAAAATGAACCTGCAAATAGTGATAACTTAAATATAGTTTGGAGTGCAACTGTTGATGGTTCCGCTGATTCAGTATCAGGGTTTAATTCACCGGTTTTCAGTTCAGAGAGTTCTAGTTATGTCTTGAACTTAGACAACTTAAAGTCTGAAAATCCAGCTGGGCTTCGTTTCGTTATAAAAGCTTCTTTTGTAGATCGGGATGAAACAGAATTAATATCTGCTACAGATACAGTTACTTACGATCCTCCAGCATTTTATATCGCAGATAATGGAGTAACAATTAAAGCTTATCCTTACACAAAGGTAGGGATAAGTGATGTGCTAAACTACGATTTGGATGGAGATGGTAATGCAGAAGAAGTGATATTTACTTTACGTGATAGAGATCAAATCATTTCTTTACTTAATATAAACGAAAATAATTCTGAAATTTCCCGAACGGTTACAACAGGTATTACTAATATGAATTCTTTGTTTGCCGGAAGGAGATCTTTTAATCAATCTATAGAGCATTGGGATGTTTCATCAGTTACCAGTATGTCTCGTATGTTTAATGATGCCAGGAAATTCAATCAGACCATAAATGATTGGAATGTATCAATGGTAACAGATATGTCCTATATGTTCCGTAGTGCCTGGGTTTTCAACCAACCTCTTAATAGCTGGAATGTATCTTCAGTGAATAATATGTCATACATGTTTAATTACGCATTTGGTTTCAATCAGCCTCTTGATAAATGGGGTGAAATTGTTTCATCGGTTACAGATATGTCTCATATGTTTTTTGATGCCAGAAGCTTCAATCAGCCGCTGGATAATTGGGATGTTTCAATGGTGACAAATATGTCATACATGTTTGCTGCTACTGAATCATTTAATCAGTCATTAAATGATTGGGATGTTTCATCGGTTACAGATATGTCCCATATGTTTAATGGTGCCAGGAGATTTAATCAGCCGCTGGATAATTGGAAGGTTATTTCTGTAAAGGATATGTCTTACATGTTTCGTCTAACCGAAAGCTTCAATGAGTCTCTTAATGGGTGGGGTGAATCTGTTTCATCAGTTACTAATATGTCAAGTATGTTTATACATGCAAGGAGCTTCAATCAGCCTTTAAGTGATTGGGATGTATCATCAGTAACTGATATGTCAGGAATGTTTGCTCACACAAGAAAATTCAATCAATTCTTATTATGGGATTTAAGTAATGGTCCTAAAATGGCAAGCTGGGCTTTGGGTGCGAGTTGTTTCAATTTTGGTTTTCCCGCAAAAGCTTATGACTGTGATGAAGTAGCTGCAAAAGTAGTTTCGAATTCTTCATCAATTCAAATGATTGGAGACTGGGATGTTTCTCAGGTAACCAACATGGCGAGCATGTTCCAAGGAGCGGAGTCTTTCAACCAGGATATCAGCTCTTGGGATGTTTCCAATGTCCAATACTTTGATGTGGGACCGGACACTTCAGAGGCGGCAGTCAAAACAAAAACCAACTCAGCGAACATAAACCAAAGAGATATTGATGAACTAACTACATCAAGAACGGACAATAGGATAGCCTATCATTCAAACTATGAAAACTCCCAAGCTCAAAAAAGCGGCATTGTAGCTACCACGCCCGATTCTATCGCCGGATTCTTAGTAGGTTCGGGGATGACATCTGCCACAGCAAGCAAGATGTTTGTGGAATGGTCGAAACGAGACCTTCAGGATGGGGTAAGTATTAGTATTGGTAATATTGAACTAAACAACGAAGGTGCAACTGCCATGAAAACCCTACGTGCGGCCAATAACATGGTAGTAGCCTGGGGCGGGGAAGAAGGCGTAGATGATGAACCTGTTTTCTCTGACTTACCAAAACCGTTCAAAATTAAAACTGAGGAAACACGAATTCTTAATCTGTGGGATTACGTAAGCGATATTGCCACTCCTGATAACGAGCTGGAATTCAAGTTTGCTCTCCAATCCGATTCGGCTCAAGTATTTGCCTTCGATGGAACCAATGGTGAACTTTCCATCACAGCTCCGGCATACGCAGACACTTTCTTTGTAGCGATTCAAGTGGCTAATAACGAGAATATTGTGTCTTTGGATACATTAACAGTAGATGTAAGTCCACTGAATGTGAGTGTGGAAGATTTGGTCTCCGAGCTGCCTGTTTCAGCGGAATTAAATCAAAATTATCCTAATCCGTTCAATCCTTCTACGGTAATACGTTTTGGTATTCCACAAAGTGGAGAAGTACGATTAGAGGTGTTTGATCTGCTTGGTCGTAGAGTAGCAACGTTGATTGATAATGAGCCAAAGAACGCTGGATATCATCAGGTAAGCTTTGATGCCAGTAACCTCGCTTCAGGTATCTATTTCTACAGAATTGTAGCCGGTAAATACGTGGATTCAAAAAGAATGACACTTATTAAGTAGGTTATATTAAATAAAAATTCTAACCCCAATCATTAACTTGATTGGGGTTTTTTTGACTTTTTATTTCAATAATTGCAGTATTTGAGAATAGGCTACCAAGTAGGTACTTCTACCTAGATAATTGAGCACTCCTTCCTATTGATTTCTATACATAAAAATTGAACTTTCTATTTGGCTTAAGGTCCACCAAAGCCAAAATAAAAATAAAGTCAATTAATTAATGAAAGTAATTACCAGATATTGTTCCTATTGCAGTTCAGAAGAGGGCTTAGAGCGACCGATTGGTAATTATAAAGTCGTACTCAGAAATCTGGAAGATCAGAGTAAAACCATGCTTGCTTGTCAAACTTGCTATATAAATAGAAAAACAGAATTACAGAAAACACAAAAAATGGATTCTGGTATGAAACAAAAACTTATCGATTGCCTTAAAAATGCTTTTTTTTCTAAGTCTGAAATGAAATTTCTTAATCAAAATTGATGCTAACCTCTTCTACAGAGTAAAGTTATTTAGAAAGCTAGAAAAAGGGAGAGGAGAAGTATATCCGTTTTTTAAAAATTTTAGAAAATTAACCACAAACCTCGATCAGTGATTTGATCGGGGGTTTTTTGAAGTTTAATCTTCAGGATAGTGTTCAAAAAAGCCGGTTAAAAGGGATAAAAGGCGCTCGGTAAATTGGGCTCCTTTGTAATTGTCTTCTCAATACGAACATTACATATGGTTCATTTAGTTTTATCATTATTAAATGATACTTTTAATTACTTAATACAAAAAATAAAGGATGTTTGGTGATTTCGAATAATAGTAGGGCTGCAGATGATTTTTATTGGTCTGATAAACCAGAACCACATTTAAGCCGTCGAAAGCAGATTTTAAAAAAATATCCGGAAGTTCGGAAACTATATGGGATTGATCCATTTCTGAAATATAAAGTAACAGGGCTTGTATTATTCCAACTTGTCACAGCGCCATTTGTATTCCAACTTCACTGGTCTCTGTTTATTTTGATTAGTTATATAGTTGGTGCAACACTTACACATTCACTTTTTCTTGCAGTGCATGAGTTGGCACATAACTTAGCTTTCAAAAAAAAGTCGTACAATAACTGGCTCAGCATAATTGCAAACATACCAATTGTTTTTCCATATGCGATGTCATTCAGAGCATATCACTTGATGCATCACAGTGAGCAAGGACACGAACATCATGATACAGATTTGCCTTCGAATGTAGAGGCTGGATTTTTTAAAGGCTTAATTGGAAAATTTATTTGGGCAGCAAATCAGATCTTTATGTATGGATTAAGACCATTACTTGTACACCCACTGAAAATGAATAAGTGGCTTGTAACGAATTTGTTGTTTCAGGTAGTAGCAATTTCAGTCTATATTTATTTTGCCGGATTTGGTGCATTGTATTATTTACTTTTATCATTTTTTCTGGCAGGTAGTATTCATCCTATGGCAGGTCATTTTATATCCGAGCATTATGTTTTTGAAGAAGGTCAAGAAACTTACTCTTACTACGGCCCATTAAATAAATTAGGTTTTAACGTGGGCTATCATAATGAACATCACGATTTCCCTTACATACCTGGCTCCAGACTTCCAAAGTTAAAAAAGATGGCACCTGAGTTTTACGAGTCGCTTTATTCTCACAATTCCTGGAGTAAAGTACTTTATAAATTTATCACAAATTCAGATATTTCACTCTATAATCGTGTTAAACGAAAAGCAAATGAAGAAAGCAGTTCAGTAACCTGATGCTTTCACTTTTTTGTAAAACTAGTTTTTTTTGATTGCTTTGAGCAAGATTTAACTCAATCTTCTTTTTCAATATTAAAGCAATCAATTCATGAAAAAACTATTCTTTTTACTCCTGTTTCCTATTCTTGCTTGTTCTCCGAAACAAAGTACAGAATTAGATACCGTACAACTTATCGAAGATCTTCGATTTATTTCTTCTGACGCTACAGAAGGAAGAAGGACCGGAACAGAGGGAAATAGAATTGCTCGTGAATATTTAATAACTCGTTTTCAGGAAGAAGGAACTGAACCGTTTCAGGATTCTTATACCCATGAATTTTCTTTTGAAAGTCGCCGGACTCAGGAAGAAATGACAGGAATAAATGTTATTGCAAAAGTTGAGGGGAAAACGGATTCAATGATCGTTATAACAGCACATTATGATCATTTAGGAAGAAATGATTCGCTGATTTTTAATGGTGCTGATGATGATGCATCCGGAACAGCTGCGTTGTTGGCAATGGCAGACTATTTTGCAAAAGAACAACCAAATCATACACTTATTTTTGCAGCTTTTGATGCGGAAGAAATGGGCTTACAAGGAGCCAGAGCATTTGTAGAAGATTCTGCTCTTTTGAGTATGGTAAAGCTGAATATCAACATGGATATGATAAGCCAAAATGATAGCAGCGAAATTTATGCAGCCGGCACTCATCATTATCCTGATACAAAGCCTGTACTGGAATCCATAGATACAGCAGGATTAAAATTGTTATTCGGACATGACACTCCGGATCTGGGTTATAACGATTGGACTTTTTCCTCCGACCATGGTCCATTTCATAGTAAAGGAGTTCCGTTTGTATATTTCGGAGTGGAAGACCATGAAAACTATCATAAGGCAACCGATGAATTTGAAACGATTCCCCAAGAATTCTATAAATCTTCTGTTCAACTTATTCTGAATGCAGTGCTCGCTTTTGATAAGCAGTGATTTGAAGCCACAGAAAGAAAGTTCAAGGTGCATAAAAGATGGGTCTGTAATTTTAATGTACTACCCAATCATTAACGCTGTCATTTCGACAAACGAGAGAAATCTAAAATTTTATTTTGATAGAGATTGTTAGATTTCTCACATCCGTTGGAAATGACAAATCTTTTTTATTGACCATCTATCACCCTCATCCAAAAACTCAATAACCAATCTGAATGGTAAAAGTGTAAATTAGGTAATCAATAAGATGACTTGAATTACCTAAAGATTTTTGAAAAGCCTACAACCATATTTTCAACTTATAAAAGAAAACCGAAATTATCGGTTATTGTGGATCAGCCAAGCAGTTTCTAATTTCGGAGATTGGTTTGGACTCCTTGCCCTTTACGCACTCATTGCCAAATACTCTGATTCGGAATTACTTCTTGGATTGATCATTGTTGTAAAGATGTTGAGCCTGGCGTTCTTTTCTCCCTTTGCAGGATACTTAGCAGATCGATTCAATCGTAGGAAGTTGATGATCTTTTGTGATTTTGCCAGAGCAGCGTCTTTGTTGGGAATTTTACTTGTTCGATCTCCGGAAACACTTTGGATCGCTTTTGCACTTACTTCAGTTCAGATGATGCTTTCTGCTCTTTTCGAACCAGCCAAAACATCCTCAATCCCAAATGTTACAACACCGGAACAGCTTGTTGATGCCAATGTGATCTCGACAGCAACATGGAGCATTATATTTACTTCAGGAATGGCTATTGGTGGATTTGCAACAGAATGGTTAGGTACGGATTTGGTATTTATTCTGGATGCAATCAGTTACATAATATCAGCTTGGTTTTTGTACAGAGCGGTTATTCCACAAACTGAACAAACGGCAGAGGAAAAGCTCAGAACCAGAAATCCACTTGTTGGAATAAAAGAAGGTGCTCAGTATTTATTTTCTAACAAACACATTCTAAGACCGAGTATTGCAAAAGGAACTTCAACTATGTTTTTGGGTGGTCTTGTATATCTACTCATTATCGTCAGCGAAGATGTACTCAAGATGGGAAGTATCGGATTAGGATTGTTGTACGCGGCACGTGGAATCGGAACCGGAGTTGGACCAATAATTGGAAGAAGACTATTTAAAGATCAAAAAGACTGGGTAATGGTGATGGGCTTAAGTATTCTAATATCCGGGCTGATGTATATGGTAGTAGGATGGAGTACAAGTATAGTGTTAATGATCTTTTTTGTGTTTCTAGCTCATTCAGCGTCAGGAGCCAATTGGGTGATGAGTACTATTCTACTTCAAAAAAGAACAACCGATACTTTTCGAGGCAGGATTTTCAGTACAGAATGGTTGCTGTTTACTGTAGCCAATTCCTTTTCCGTGATGGTGGCAGCAGCTTGTTTGGAACTGGATTTGATTTCTGTAAAACCACTGATCATGATTTATGGTGGAGTGATGCTGATTGCAGGGGCTGTTTGGACGATCTCAGTTACAAAACAGGAAAAAGCATTTCAGAATATGTCATCTCAGAAACTGGTTAAAAAGTAAAGTCGTAAGATCTTGCGCTCAGTAAGAAATGGAAAGAAGAAGAAAGAGTTCCTTCTGTAAGAGAAGTAGCTGTTCTGATGGAAGTTAATCCAAAACAAAAAAGGTAGGGACGTATCGCCATACGTCCCTATTGATTGGTTTTATATTAAATCAATCCTCATCTGCAGGTAAATTAAATTCCACATTCGTTCGGTAATCACCAAGCAAATGCTCAGCAAAATAATACCAGCTCATGCGATCGAAATATGGTTGCATTGGTCCGAAACCATGTCTGCGTCCCGGTAACATCATCATATCAAAACGCTTTCCTTCTTTGATGAGTGCATTAACCAACCGGGTTGTATTCGCAGGATGAACATTGTTATCCATATCACCGTGAACAAGTAATAACTTTCCTTTAAGGTTCTTAGCTAGCTCGATATTGGTTTCCACAGGAGCATCAAAAGTAATGACTTCTTCCTTTGTTTTAGTACTGTCATCATTCATTTTGGTAACGGTTTTCTTCTTCTCTTTTACTCCGTTGTGAACTTCGCCCCACCAAATGTTATAAATGTTGTTGTCGTGATTTCCGGCTGAAGAAACCGCTACATCATAAAAGTCCGGATAAGTAAGCAAAAGAGCTGTACTCATGAATCCACCACCGGAATGACCGTAGGTTCCAACTTTGCTCGCATCAATGAAAGAATGTTTGCCGGCTAGTTGCTCGATTCCATATTTGTTATCAGCTAACGGATAATCTCGCATATCGCCATATCCGTAATTATGATAATATTTAGAACGAATAGGACTTCCTCCACGATTACCCATCGCAACAACGATAAACCCAACTTGAGCTAAGGTTGTGGTTCGTGCTCTGGAACCTCCGATCGTAAAGTTAGCCGGAAAAGGTTCTGTTTGAGGTCCCGGATACACATAAGAAATAACCGGATAAGTTTTTGTAGAATCGAAATCGAATGGTTTCCACATCACTCCGTAAATATCAGTTGCTCCATCTGCTGCTTTAACTTTGAATGATTCCGGGGCTTTCCAGCCTTGCTCAACCATCTGTGAAATATCAGCTTCCTGTAAAGTCGTAATCACTTTACCTGAGCCGTCTCTTAATACAGACTTGGTAGGCAGGTCTACTCTGGAATAATTATCTACAAAGTAATTTCCTTCATCCGAAGCATTGATGGAATGTGTAGCGTCTTCAGGAGTGAGATGAGAAAATCCGGAGCCGTCAAATTTTACACTATAGAGATTTGAGTAATAAGGGTTTTGTCCTTCTTCTCTACCATATCCTTCAAAAAACAGTCTGGATTGCGCTGTATCAATTTTAACAACATTACCTACAACCCATGCACCTGATGTGATCTTGTTTTTCAGATTTCCATCGCTGTCGTATCTGTATAATTGTCCCCATCCGGTACGCTCACTCCACCAGATATATTCTTCTCCTTCATTGATGATCGCTAAACGAGCAAATCGCGTATTGAAATAAGGCTTACTTTCTTCTGAAAACAGAATTTCAACTTCTCCTGTTGATGTATTCGCTTTTAATACATCAATTTTACTCCAGGTTCTGTCACGACGAAGGATGTAAAGAAAATCAGATCTGTCAGTTTCAAAAATACCACCTTGATTGAAGTATGCTCCTCCCAAAGATTGATCTTCCCATTTGTCTGTATCTAAAGTTACGTGCTCAGTCGTGGCAGGATCAAAGACTTTGATCTCATCTACGTAAATATCTTCTTCTCCCGGCATTGGGTATTTATAGGTTTCCAGCTCAGGACGTTTTTTTAACGAATTGATCACCCAAAGATCATCAACTTTACGTTTATCCTGTCGTTTAACCCAAAATTTCTTACTGTCTTCAAACCAATTTACACGTGCTCGATGCTTTTCAGTTTTGGAAGTGTCACCATCACTAAATTGATAACTGAACCAGCGTTCTCCGTCTTCGGTGATCTGAGTTGCTGTGCTGTCATGATCATCTTTACCCATAATGAACAGATTATGATGCTTTGCAAAAACCACATAGGAACTATCGGGCGAATACGATCTCCAGTTTTCGCGCTCATCTTTTTCCAGAGAATCTCCACGGATCAAACGATTGCCGTTCAAGTTATAAGTGAATTCGATACTGTCTACATGGAAAGTGAACAGCTCGCGATCGGTGTCATAATCGAAGCCTTTCAGGTCCAGATCTTTGGCATTAAAAGTTCTGCTGAAACTTTCAGATAATTGAGCTGCCATTTCTTCCTGGTCGAAAAGCAGACGCTTATTTCCTCGTTCAGCATTAACGAAATACCAGTTTTTACCTTCGGAATTTTCGTAAGTGTACCAAAAGTTATTGGTGTCTTCGATCCAGCGTGGAAATACTGAAGTGCTTCCCACCATTTTTTGCATCTTCTGAGTAGTAAAGCGTTCGGCAAGCTCAAAATTCGCTTTTTGATTTTGTGCAAAAGAAAAGCTGTTCAAGGAAAAGCTGATCAGTAGTAAAAGGAAAGAGAAAGATGTTAGTTTGTTCATTATACTCCGTTATTATTGTACGGAGATAAGAAACGGTTTCTTTTTGTAAAAGGGATTTAAAAAGAACTAAGAAAACTTCTTTCGTTCCTGATCATAGTCTTCATCACTTATCAATCCCTGCTGCCAAAGTCCGGTTAGATAATCCAGTTTTTCGAGTGTGCCCGGGTCATGAGTGGGCTTTCGTGGTTTTATCTTTTCAGAAGCTTTAAGCTGTTCTTTTTGATAAGCAATGGCTGTATCAATTTTTTCAAGAAAGCTATCAGGGTCCTCAATTCCTTTAAGGATCAGTTCGCTTACATTCGCCTTAAGTTTGATCTCACCTATTCCCAGTAGCTTTTGAAGTCCGGTTTGTGAAACAGAAGTTTCGAGAATATTGACCAGTTCTAATTCAGTTTTGTCTTCTCCTACAACTTTTGAAATAGAAGTATCCGTGATTCTATATTGTATGCAATTTCTTTTCCTGTTGATGAACCATATCACAACAATTCCAATCAAAAGAGGGATCAATAGCACACCGATCAGATATGCCCAAAAATAATTTTTACGGGAGGGGGTGAGGACGATGGATTTTTCAGGATTGGACATCAGTTTATTCAGATATATTTTTGATTACCAAAATAACAAAGGAATTGAAGAACATCGAGGAGAAGAACAAGTGAATATTGAATATCGAATAGAAGAATAAAGAAAAAGCTAATAGCTGTCAGCTAACTGCTAATAGCTTTTTCTTTATTCATTCGAAAACATTAGTAAAAAGTCCTCATCAAAGTTCTCATCTTCGTATATTTGGGCTTCAAAAAATTAAATAAGAAAAGAGCACTCACCTTGAAGATCTGGAAATATATTGTTGCACTTGGAATGACCGGAGTGATCGCTGCAGGAATCCTGATCAGTATCCCTCAAATTCCCATTCTTGAGCAAACTGCCCGGAATTTGTTTTTCCATGTTCCTATGTGGATGGCAATGTTTTCGATGTTTACAATTAGTTTTTACTACAGCATCCGGTATCTGAATACCCCGAATATTAGTTTCGATATTAAAGCGGAATCTGCAGCTAAAGTAGGAGTGGTTTTCGGAATCTGTGGTCTGCTCACCGGTTCACTGTGGGCTCGTTTTACCTGGGGAACTTGGTGGACGTTTGCAGAACCTAAAATGAATTTGGCGGCCTTGGCAGTAATGATCTATTACGCGTACTTCGTACTCCGCTCGGCATTCGACGACGAACAAAAGCGAGCTAAGCTTTCAGCAGTGTATAATATTTTCGCAGTTACAACGATTCCCTTTTTGCTGTATGTGGTTCCGCGCCAATTGGAAAGCCTGCATCCCGGAGCAGAAGGAAATCCGGCCTTTAGTGAAATTACAGCTCCTGAATTACGCTTTGTTTTATATCCGGCGTTTATAGGATTTATTGCATTGGCGTTTTGGATATACGATGTAGTTCATCGATATAAAACGGTACAATATCACACAGAAAATTCGTAGTTTTAAGAAATGAATATTCGCATACAAGATGCACCTCAAGCTACCGTTGATACTCTGACTTCTACATATGGAAACAAGTGGAGCGGAGCTGAACAACTTGATCAATCAAACGCATTCATTCAATTTATGTATTCAAACGATCTCATTTTTGTAGTACTCGGAGTTACGCTGATCATTTGGTTGGTGCTACTGTTCTTTCTGATCAAAGTGGATAGAAATGTGAGCAAGCTCGAATCAACAATAAACACCCCTGAAGAACATGAAGCCTAAGTTAATTTTTGGAATCATTGCCATAATCGGTTTTACCTCTCTGTTGATGTATAACTTTGGAGAGAGCATTAGCACATACACAAACTTCGAAAAAGCATCAGAAATGAAGACCGCACATGTTGCCGGAGTACTTGATGAATCAAAGGATTATGGATTTTCTATGGAGACGAAGATCTTCTCTTTTTATATGAAGGATGAAGACGGCGCAAGTAAAAGAGTGGTTTATTCAAAACCTAAGCCTAACAATTTTGAGCAAGCCGACCGATTAGTTGTTATTGGAGAAATGAGAGGAGATACATTCTATGCCAACGAAATGTTGATGAAATGTCCTTCTAAGTACAACGATGCTCCTGAATTTGAAAAAGCATCACAAAGCTGATTATGATCGGAATTGTCGGTAAACTTTTAATTACTCTGGCGTTTGTTTCTGGATTAGGTTCCCTTTTCTACTATTTTAAAAGTGCTTCTGATGAAAACGAGCAAAGGCTGAAGATCGGAAACTGGTTTTTTGGCTTTCAAGGTTTGTTTATGATCGCTGCTTCGGCGATTCTTGTATATCTGCTGTTTACCCATCAGTTTAAATACTATTACGTTTATAATTACACCAGTTTAGATCTTTCTGCAAAATACATCTGGTCTGCTTTTTATGGTGGACAGGAAGGTAGTTTTATGTTGTGGATATTCTTTTCCTGGTTGTTTGGTTTGGGATTGATTCGATGGACACGCCCTCCTTATCGTGCACCGGTGATGTTTTTCCTGACGCTTACTCAGCTATTTTTGATATCCATGATCGTTGGATGGCAATTTGGAGATCTGACGATCGGAGCTTCTCCATTCAGAACATTTGCAGAAAACTTTCCGGACATTCCTGTAGTACAGAATAACCCCGATTTTACTCCACCGGACGGGAGCGGATTGAATGACCTGCTCAAAAGCCCATGGATGATGATTCATCCACCTCTTTTATTTGTTGGATTCTCTATGATGACCATTCCATACTGTTTTGCAATGGCTGCATTATGGAAAAGAAAATACAATGAATGGGTTGGACCTGCATTGCCATGGACATTAAGTTCAAATGTGGCACTGCTTACAGCTATTTTTCTGGGAGGTTATTGGGCATATGTAACTCTTTCATTTGGTGGATTTTGGGCTTGGGATCCGGTTGAAAATGCTTCACTCGTTCCATGGTTGATTGGTACTGCCGGTATTCACACTATGATCATTCAGCGAAAAAGCTCGGTGGCTCAAAAGTCTTCCATTATTTTTGCATTGCTGGCTTATGTAGCCATTGTTTATGAAACTTTCTTAACCAGATCCGGAATTTTGGCAGATTCTTCTGTTCACAGTTTTGTAGATCTTGGCTTATATAATCAGCTTCTGATCTTCATGCTTGTGATAACAGGACTTGGACTGGGAATGTTTTTGTGGAGATACAAAGAACTTCCATCTCAGGAAAAAGAATCGAAGATCTTATCTCGTGAGTTCATGACTTTTACGGGAGCAATCCTGCTGTTCATACTTGGACTTGTGATCATTTTAGGAACCAGCTCTCCTATTATAGGATTGTTGTTCAATGAAAACCCAACTCCTCCCGAAATTAGTTTCTACAATCAATGGAGTATGCCTATTGCCATGATAATGGCGGTATTTACCGTTTTTGGGCAGTATTTGTTTTGGAAAAAATACTCTTTTGAAACATTATCATCAGCTCTTATAAATCCGCTTTTAATTACATCTGCTTTAACGATTGCGGCTGTATTTTTTGGTGAGGTCAGAGACTTGTACTACATATTTTATATGTTTACGGCTTTCTTTGCAGTAGTTGGAAATACTTTCGTAATTGTTCAGCTGTGTGTAAAAAAACCAAAGTTGATCGGGGGCTCAGTAACCCACGTAGGTTTCGGGATTTTATTGATTGGGATTCTGGCTTCATCTGTTTACAATAAGCCAATGTTGGATGAAAGGATCAGCAACTACAACAAACAGGTTGAACAAGGCGTGATCAAAGATGAAATGGGTTTCACGGTTACTGAACCTGTTCTTTTTCTGGAGTTGAAACTCGAAGAACCGAAAATTGTTAATGATAAATATATAGTAACCTATACAGGATTTGATCTGCAGGATCAGAATCGTCCCGGACAACAAACCTATAAACTTCTTTTCGAACCTTTGCCATTGGGAAGTGGTGAACCATTTTATATGAATCCGGAAGTATATCCTATGTTGGCAACTTCTACTCAGGAAAACGTTCAATGGTCTGTTGATCCTGATGTCCGATCCGGTTTATTGAGTGATATTTATCTTTATGTAGCAGGAAGTTCATTTATCAAACAGAGAAATGATATGATAGCCCGAAGAGCTAATGTTAATCCGGTTGCAAAAGAAGAAGGCAAAGTTCCTGAGACACAGACCATCCAATTCGAAAAAGGAGAGACTATTACTGTTGGCGGATTCGAAATGTCATTTCTGGAATATGCGATGGAAGACACCACGAAATTACCTCCAAATACAAATATAGGAGTAAGAGCTCAAATACAAATTACTCATATGGCTAGTAGTCAACAGTATTTGATTGAGCCGTTATTTGCACTTTATAATGATGAAGAAGGCAAAACATTCGTGTTTTCTCCACCTGTTGAGTTACCTGGACATGATCTTACATTCAGCTTTTCAAAAGTATATCCGGAAAGCGGTGAAATAGATCTAAGCATTGAAGGATTAGATGAAGAATATGAAAGTGAATGGATCTTAGTTGTTGCAGAACAAAAGCCCTTTATTTCCGTTGTGTGGCTGGGTACTTTTTTGCTGATGATTGGATTTAGCGTTTCAATTTTCCGACATTGGGGAAGAGAAAGGAAGAAGTAGAATATCCGGTACCGATTTTCCAGCATCAAAATTTCAACATTCAATAACCGATTTTGACCAACCATAATAAATTCAGATTCAATAAATATCTAAAATGGATATTGATCATTCCTTGTTGGTTATTGGTTATTGAAAATAGTTTGGCTCAAGGGATTGAATTTGATCAATCAGGGCAAATAGAAAATTTGGAAGAAACACCTAATCCGAAGACCGCATTACTGATCTCATTCGTAGTTCCAGGATTGGGTCATCATTATGTTGACAATGAAAACTGGACTCGTGGTAAAATTCATTTGGGGTCTGAAATAGCTCTTCTGGCAGGTTTCTTTGGACTTAGTGCCAGAGCAAATCGTCTGGAAGGTAATCTGAATATTCTGGCCAGATCAAAAGCAGGTGTTTCACTTACCAACAGAAACAGAGAATTTGAGCTGGCAGTAGCTAATTTTGATAACCTGGATGAGTACAATGATTTTCAACTTAGAACCAGACGTTGGCAAAATGTACTTCCCGACACTCCCGAAAACAGGTGGAACTGGGAAACAGATAACGATAGATTTGAATTTCGTGACACAAGAGACAGAGTTGCAAATTCTGAAAATCAGCTACCCACTTTGCTTACTTTAATGGTTGCCAATAGATTATTAAGTGGTATTAATGCATTTTCTCGGGCACGAGATATGTCCGAAAGGATTCCGGAAGCAAGTTTTAGTTATCTCAATGAATTTGGAGAACCCGGAGTTACCGCCCATCTCAAGATAAATTTCTAGATTCAGCTCATTCATAATTGGTTTTGTATTCAATGGTGAAATAGCTAATCTTTGAGCCTATGTCTTCAACCGGATCTCCCCATTTCTATACGAATCTAAATGAGTATCGACAATCTATTTCCAGATTGTTGCAAAAAGAAGAACTCTTTGAGGATGTACCCTCTGATTGGCACGTTGTTATAACAGATATTTTAGATTCCACTCAATCAATAAATTCAGGAAACCATGAAGTGGTGAATCTGATCGCCACCGGAAGCATTATCGCAGTTTTAAATATTGCTCATGAAGCTAAAACCACAATTCCTTTTTTCTTTGGTGGAGATGGAGCTACTCTTTTGGTTCCTTCTGAGATACTCGAAGATTGTCTAAACGCTCTGAATGAACATCAGTACAACAGTTTTGATAATTTTGATCTCTTTTTGCGGGTAGGAAATATGCCTGTGTCAGAAGTATATGACAACGGATATAAGCTGAAATTGGCAAAAGGAAAGATCAATGAACATCTTTCGATACCGATTATTCTTGGAGGCGGTCTCCATTATGTAGAAAGAATTATAAAGGGCGAAAACGATTCTTATAAGTCACCGGAAGTGCTGAAGAATATATTGAACCTGGAAGGAATGGAATGCAGGTGGGACCGAATCAAACCACCGGAAGATCAACATGAAATTTTGTGTTTATTAGTTAAAGCTTGCAACAGAGATGATCAAGGACCTGTGTACAAGAAAGTGCTGGACAAAATTGAGAACATTTATGGGTCACACAAAAAAAGAAGTCCGATCAGTATCGCAGGATTAAGCTTGAATGCTACTCTGGATAGAATAAACTCGGAAATGAAAATAAAACACGGCTCCAGAAATTTTAAATTTTTTCTGAAGAGAACATTTTCAACCGCTGTTGGCAAGTTTTATCTCCGGTTCAATGAAGAAGGACAGGAATATCTGAATACTCTTGTAGAGCTAACAGATACATTAGTGCTTGATGGACGAATAAATACAGTAATATCCGGATTGAAAACTCAGCACGATAAATTGGAAAAATTTCTAAACAAGATGGAATCTGATGCAGAGATACAGTTCGGTACACATCGGAGTAAAGAAAGCATTATGTCCTGCTACGTAAGAGATCGAAAAGATCAACATATACATTTCGTGGATGGCGGAGATGGCGGATATACCAAAGCAGCCGGAGTATTAAAGACAAAATTTGGAAGTAACTAAAACCTGAAATTTAATCAAATAAGCTTTTAGCTGATAGCCGTTAGCAAATGCTTCGAATTGGCTAACGGCTAAGTGCTAACAGCTAAAACAAAAAAGACATGAAATACTCAGTTACCATTTTTATAGCACTAGTTTGTACAGTGAACGCTTTTGCCCAAAAAGGAGCTAATCCGATTATTAAAAACTATGGCACTATATATGAAATTGAAGGAGCGGTAAATCCCGATTCAGAAATTGAATATAAGATCGTGGTAGATCTCAAAACTTTACAAAGAGACAAAGAAAGCATAAATCCCGGGCTCAATAATGTTGCCAGAATGTTGAATCTTCATGGATTAGGTGGAGTAAAAGCTGAAAACCTGAATGTGGCTGTTGCAATACATGGTGGTGCTACAGATGTGATCCTGAATAACGAAGCATATCGAAAGAAATACGAACTCGATAATCCAAACCTGAAACTTATTGATGAACTCAAAGAAGCAGGAGTGGAATTATACGTTTGTGGGCAATCTTTACTGGCAAGAAATTATGAACATGATGAAGTGAATACTCAGATCAAGATCGGGCTTTCTATGTTGACAGTTGTCACAACATATATGCACAAAGGATATCATCAGATGGTGTTTAATTGAGGTGTTTTAAGGTCATCCTTTTAGATATCATATAATTAGTAGAAAAATTTATTTAGACCAATCTAAACATTGCAAGCAGGTCATCCCGAATTTATTTCGGGATCTTAAGGTGTGTCTCTGGCTATAAATCTGCCAATGTTTTAGATACAGGCTTCACAAAGATCCTGAAACGAGTTCAGGATGACCTTAGCGTTTAAAAAATATAACAGCAATTACAAATTATCGAACTTCTTTCGGTTGGTATTTGTAGCTTCAAAAGAACTCAAAAGTCTTCCATGTCCAAGACAAAAAAATCTTTACTAGCTACTTTTATCACACTTTGTGTTTTGTACGTTGCAGTGTGTGTTTATTTCTACAATATTCAGAATTCTATATTATTTAGTCCCCGACCTTTATCTGCAGATCATACCTATAATTACGGATTTGATTTCGAAGAACGTTTTTTTGAAACCACTGATAATGCTAAAATCCATGCTATTCATGCAAAAGTGGAGGATTCAGCCAAAGGATTGGTGATCTACTTTCATGGAAATGCAGGAAATAACGATACCAGTCCGGCGAAGTTTAGCTTGTTTATGGACGAAGGATATGATGTGTTATATCCCGATTATCGCGGATTTGGTAAAAGTACAGGGAAGCTCAAAAATGAAGAGGATCTTGTTGGAGATATGATGATTCTTTATAAAGAAATGACCAAAGAGTATGAGGAATCGACTATTTACCTGTTAGGCTACTCGATGGGTTCAGGAATTGCAGCTCAAATTGCAGCAGAAAATGATCCACAAGGATTGATGTTGTGGACGCCTTATTATAGTATGGTTGATATGAAAAATGCAGCTTATCCTTTTCTGCCTTCGTTTCTGGTTCGCTATCCGTTAAGAACAGATCTGGCTTTACAAAAGATCGAGGAACCCATTACTGTTTTTTATGCTGAAAACGATCAGGTGTTGCCTGTTGAAAGAGCAATAAAATTAAATCAATTCTTGGATGGAAACGATCAACATTATATGTTGAAAGGACAAAGACATAACGGACTTTTTTTCAATAAAGAAGTTCGCAGAAGAACGCCTGAAATTTTAAAAAACATGTAGTTAAAATGTCAGCACTTAATATTCCTGAGTCAAACTTAAAGAGAGTAGTAATAATAGGGGGTGGTTTTGGCGGTTTGAAGATACTGAACCAAATCTCTTCAAAATATTACCAGGTAGTGCTGATTGACAAAAATAATTATCATAATTTCCAGCCATTGTTATATCAGGTTGCAACCTCAGGTCTGGAGCCGGACTCCATCGCATATCCTCTTCGAAAGATCCTCTGGAAAAAATCAGAATTCTATTTCAGAAATACCAAAGCAATAAGAATTGATTCAGAAAATAAAAGACTTGTTACTGAAGCCGGTTCAATTGATTATGATTTCCTGATAATAGCCACTGGGAGCAAAACAAACTATTTTGGAAATGAAGTGATCGAAGAGAAAAGCATGGCACTTAAATCAGTGACGGATGCTTTGAATCTTAGAAGTCTTATTCTTGAGAATTGTGAAGCTTCTCTTTTAACAAGTGATCTGGAGGAAAGAGAGCGTTTAATGAATTATGTGGTGGTAGGTGGAGGCCCAACAGGAGTTGAGCTTTCAGGCGCTTTAGCAGAATTAAAAAAACATGTTTTACCCAAAGACTATCCTGATCTTGATCTAAGAAGAATGAATGTTCACTTGGTTGAAGCAACCGATACACTTTTGGGAACAATGGGTCCCAAAGCAGGCGAAAAAGCCAAAGAGTACTTGACTGAAATGGGCGTTAATGTTTGGTTAAATACCAAAGTTGAAGACTTTGATGGTTCAACCGTAAAAACTGATAATAAAGAACTGCCTTCAAAAACGTTGATTTGGGCTGCGGGAGTTTCAGGTAATTTAATTGACGGTCTAGATTCACAATCTATTGAACGGGGAAGAATCCTTGTTGATCAATATAATAGAGTTGAAGGTTACGAAGAGATCTTTTGCATTGGAGATGTATGCCTAATGAAATCTGACGAAAATCCGAATGGCGATCCAATGGTAGCTCAAACGGCTATACAACAGGGAGGTTTGTTGGCCAAAAATCTGAATAATTTTGCGAAGGGAGAAGAAATGAAACCCTTTTCATATTTAGATAAAGGTTCGATGGCTACGATAGGGAGAAACAAAGCTGTGGCAGAAGTCGGGAGGTTTTTCTTTGATGGAATATTGGCATGGTTGGTATGGATGTTTGTACACTTGATGGCACTCGTGGGATTCAGAAACAGAGTTGTCGCTTTAATTAACTGGACTCAAAATTATATAACTTATGATAAAGGGATTCGACTGATCATTCGCCCCTTTAAAAACAGAGAAAAAGATTAATGGATTACATTTTAGCAGTTATAGCATTGACAGTAGGGGCCATCGCAGGATTTTTCATTGCTCATTTTAAATCGAAATCAGAGACTTCCAGACTGGAAGAAAGGAATTCGAATCTGGATGAACAGCTTACCGAAACCGAGCAAAAGCTGGAAGCTCTTCAGCAGGAAAAAGAAAATCAGCTAAAAGAGGAAAGAGACAGAAGCGCTGATCTGGATCGCCAACTTGCTGGTTTAAAATCCGATTACAGTTCACTTCAGGAAAAGCTGGCAGAGCAGAAAGGTGAACTGGCGAACATGCAGGAAGAACTGAAGATCCAATTCGAAAATCTGGCGAATAAGATCCTTGATGAAAAATCCGAGAAATTTAGTAAGCAGAATAAAGAGAGTTTAGATCAAATATTGAATCCGCTTGGGCTTAAACTTGAAGAGTTCAAAAAGAAAGTTGAGGAGACGTACGAAAAAGGAACGCAGGAGCGATCGGGTTTAAGGGAGCAGATCAAAAATATGGTTCAACTCAATCAGCAAATGAGTGAAGACGCTAAAAACCTGACCAAAGCTTTAAAAGGAGATTCCAAAGCACAGGGAAATTGGGGAGAAGTAGTGCTGGCCAGTATTCTGGAGAAATCCGGATTGCGTAAGGATGAAGAATATTTTACTCAGCAAAGCGAAACCACCGATGACGGCAGAAGATTACAACCGGATGTTGTCGTTAAACTTCCGGACGAGAAATTCCTGATCGTGGATTCCAAAGTGTCTTTAACTGCGTTTGAGCGATTTACCTCAGCTGATGATGAAACGAGTGCTCAATCCGCGCTGAAGCAGCATGTATTATCAGTAAAAGCTCATGTAAAAGGATTGAGCGATAAAAACTATCCACAGATCTACGCAGACAAAACTCCCGATTTTGTATTGCTGTTTATCCCTGTAGAACCGGCATTTGCAGCTGCATTGCAAAGCGAGCCGAATTTATACAATGAAGCTTTCGAGAAGAATATAGTGATCGTAAGCCCTTCAACGCTGTTAGCCACACTCTTTACCATTAATACCATCTGGAAGCGTGACAGACAAAATAAGTACGCTTTGGAGATTGCTGACAGAGGTGGAGCGTTGTACGATAAGTTTGTGCTATTTGCTGAAAGCCTTGAAGAGGTAGGACATCGTATTGAGCAGACTCAAAAGAGCTATGATGAAGCGAAATCTCGTTTATCAGAAGGAAGTGGGAATGTGATCCGTCAGGTAGAGATGCTTAAAGAACTAGGAGCAAAAGCTACTAAACAACTCCCTGAATCGATGAAGAAAGTGGAGTAATCTATGAAGAAGGAGGATAATTTATCCAATAATGTTCCTGTTTCTTATAATCTTGACGAGATTAGAAAAAAGCTTCCAATTACACCGACCTTTAGAATTATTGGTGGGCAAAGAACGCAATGAAATCGACGGCTCCGCGGGAGCAATCATTACACTTCTGGCTGGTTCTTGAATATGCATCATACGTGCGT